>Ga0308171_1000174_pt1 | contig 189309 bp, 176 predicted proteins | sample PhyGR1_FD_202135 | JGI IMG/M metagenome (GOLD analysis project Ga0308171, IMG submission 202135) | Phyllosphere microbial communities from UC Gill Tract Community Farm, Albany, California, United States - DLSLSG.R1 | ecosystem: Host-associated > Plants > Phyllosphere > Unclassified | place...
CAGCTCGATCGCCGCCCACGCTTCATCCGACAACCAGAACAGCGCCATGCCTCACTCCTCCTGATCCACCCGCCAATGAATCAGAAAAACAGGCAGCCCTCAAGACGCTGATTGGGTTTCGACCCTAAGCAGCCCGGTGTTGGCGCAGCGCAGCGCCGATACGAAGTTGCCGGATGCCGGATCGTCCGATGAGATCATTGTCCAGGCGCTGAAAATTCCGCGCGGCAAATTGCCTGTCAACGTCCAATGGACGACGCAAAACGAGATACCCTCTCGCATCGCCTATGAACGAGCCGATCAATTTTTTACCTGTGCGATGCGCAAGGTCGATCAGGCAAAGCTGCGGGAGGCAGTGGAAGGGCCGCCCAATTTCGCGAGCACCCGCTACGCGCAGGGAATGGTGATCGTCACCAACTTCGGCTGCTATCCACCGCGGCGATATGGAGTGTCTTCGGACCCCGTCGATTATGGCGGCGACCTGCTCGATCGCGGCATTTTGATCGAACGGACGCTGCGGGCCTATTTGCCCAACGCGACGCTCAACGTATCGCAAACCCTTGATCCGGCTGTGCGCGAGCGTTTCCTGCGGACCGAGATGGACCATAATCGCTATCGGCTGGGGCCGACGGTTGCGGCGTTTTCGATTGCATCATGCCTTGTCCAAGTTCAGCCGGAATTGGCGACCCGACTGGTCCACGCCGAGCAGGGAAGCCCTCTGGTACGTGGTCTGGAACAGGCGATGATCGTCAATGCCCCGCAATGTATCGAAGGTCGCAAGAAGATCGTCGTCGAGCCGACGACCTCGCGCTTGTATATCGTCGAGGCATTCTACCGCTGGCTGATGGCCGCTCGGAACGCCTCCACCTTGATCCCCCACACCACGACATAGGCGGACCCATATCCCAGCCAAGCAAAGCGATGTTGCCTGACGGCCGCAGGCGCGCTTGAATGCGCGTTCGTGAAATGAGGGAAGTCGTCATGTCGCCATGGAAAACCGTCTTGTGCCTGGCCGCCGCGTCGGTTCTGCTCCCGGCCGCCGCACCGGTGTCGGCGCCGCGTGTCGGCGTCGCCAGTTTCGAGGCTTTGGCCAAGCCGCTGCCGCTGCCCTATCACGCGGGTAACGCCAAGGCGGAGATTGCGGCGGCGCGGGTGCGGGCGGTAAAGGCGCATAAGCGCGTGCTGATCGATCTGGGGGGCAACTGGTGCCTCGACTGCCGGTTGCTGGCGGGGGTGATGGAAACGCCGCAGATGCGGCCCTTCGTCGCCCGGCATTTCGAGGTGGTGACGGTCGATGTCGGTCGGTTCGACCGGAATATGGATATTCCGGCGTCCTATGGGATCAAGGGGCGGTTGGCGGGTGTGCCTGCGGTGCTGATCGTCGATCCGAAGACGAACCGGCTGGTGAATGCGGGACGTGAGACCGCGCTGGCCGATGCGCGGGCGATGACGCCGCAGGCGGTGGCGGACTGGTTGGCGCAGTGGGTGGGGTGAGACCCATTGGCCTTCTGGCTCGGTAACTTCTGGTGTTCCCTCCCCCAGCCCCTCCCGCTTGCGGGAGGGGAGAGGTGAAGGGCACGCGTTTCCCCAAATAACTCCCCTCCCGCAAGCGGGAGGGGTTGGGGGAGGGGAGTCGGGTTCAGCGCATCACAACGCCGTTGGGACCCCCCAAACGATCACTCGCCGAACACCCGCGCGAAGATCGTGTCGACATGCTTATAGTGGTAACCCAGGTCGAACCGCGCCTCGATCTCGTCCACCGACAGCGCCGCCGTCACATCCGCATCGGCCTTGAGCAGTTCCATCAGTGACAGCTCGCCGTCCGACTCCCAGACCTTCATCGCGTTGCGCTGGACCAGGCGATAGCTGTCCTCGCGGCTCACGCCCGCCTGGGTCAGCGCCAACAGCACGCGCTGCGAGTGGACGAGGCCGCCCATCTTGTTGAGGTTCTTCTCCATCCGCGCCGGATAGACGACCAGCTTGTCGATCACGCCGGTCAGGCGGGCCAGCGCGAAGTCCAGGGTGATGGTCGCGTCGGGGCCGATATAACGCTCGACCGAGGAGTGGCTGATGTCGCGCTCATGCCACAGCGCGACATTCTCCAGCGCCGGGGTGACGTAACCGCGCACCATGCGGGCCAGGCCCGTCAGGTTCTCGGTCAGCACCGGGTTGCGCTTGTGCGGCATCGCCGACGACCCCTTCTGGCCGGGCGAGAAATATTCCTCCGCCTCCAGAACCTCGGTGCGTTGCAAGTGGCGGACCTCGGTGGCCAGGCGCTCGATCGAGCTGGCGATCACGCCCAGCGTGGCGAAGAACATCGCATGGCGATCGCGCGGGATGACCTGGGTAGAGACGGGCTCGACGGTCAGCCCCATCTTCTCGGCGACATGCGCCTCGACGCTGGGGTCGATGTTCGCGAAGGTGCCGACCGCACCCGAAATGGCGCAGGTGGCGATGTCGGCGCGCGCCGCGACCAGGCGGGCGCGGTTGCGGTCGAACTCGGCATAGGCTTGCGCCAGCTTCAGGCCGAAGGTCACGGGCTCGGCATGGATGCCATGGCTGCGCCCGATGGTGGGGGTCAGCTTATGCTCCAGCGCGCGGCGCTTGATCACGGCAAGCAGCGCGTCAAGATCTTCGATCAGGATGTCGGAGGCCCGCGCCAGCTGCACCGCCAGGCAGGTGTCGAGCACATCGGATGAGGTCATGCCCTGGTGCAGGAAGCGTGCCTCCGGCCCGGTCCGCTCGGCGACATGGGTCAGAAAGGCGATGACGTCGTGCTTGGTCTCGGCCTCGATCGAATCGATGCGGTCGATGTCGAAGTCCCCGGCGGCCTTGTCGGCTTCCCAGATGCGCGCAGCCGCTTCCCTCGGGACGACGCCCAGCTCGGCGAGCGCGTCGGTGGCGTGGGCCTCGATCTCGAACCAGATGCGGAAACGGGTCTGTGGATCCCAGATCCGGGTCATGGGGGCTCGGGAATAGCGCGGAATCATGGGGTACCTCTGGTCGTGGAATCGGCACGGGCGACCGTGCATCCCGTCGCGGAATCACGGTGTGTCGTGCCGTTAGCAGGGACGAGCCGAGCCTTCAAATCCGAAGATGCAATACCTATATGGCATAATGTCGAACGGAATCGTATCACTAACGTTGTAGATGCGTGACCGATCTTCACAGTCATCGATCGAACCACAATAAGGGAGAGACGAGATGATGAAATATGCTTTTCTTGCCGGCGCTATGATGGTGTCTGCCCCGGTGCTTGCCCAGGTTGCTCCGGCGTCAGGCCAGACCACACCGGCCACGCCACAAACGGCCCCGGCAACCGCCACCGATCCGACGCAGACTGCACAGCCGACGACCGACGCCGCAACGCCAAGCCAGGCAGCCCCGGCCGATGGCCAGGTTCAGGCGACCGGCAGCCAGATCGCACAGGTCGTCGACACCCAGTTCCCGACCTACGACAAGGACGGCGACGGCAAGCTGAACAAGACCGAGTTCGCCCAGTGGATGGTCGCGTTGAAGTCGCAGACCGACCCGTCGACCAAGGCCGATGCCCCCGCGACCAAGAAGTGGGTCGGTACCGCCTTTGCCCAGGCCGACACGGACAAGGACAAGGAAGTGTCCAAGACCGAGTTGACCGGCTTCCTGAGCCAGGGCCAGGGCTGATCGGCTTGGCGATCGCGGAACACCCCTCCGTTCCGAGCCATCCCTGAGCGGGGATGTGGGGCCGCCGAACCTTCGGGTCCGGCGGCCCTTATTCCATCCTTCCCCTCCGGCGATGGGGGGTCGGGGCACGAAAAAGGGCAGGGGCGTCGCCGCCACCTGCCCTGATTTTCGTTCGCGTGTCCGCTAGCGGACAGCGAGGCCAGATCAGGCCTCTTCCGAACCCTCGGCCTGCGCCTCGGCATCGGCGGCTTCGTCCGCGGCGGTCGGAACCGTCGGCGGAACGATCGTCGCGATCGCGAAGTCGCGGTCGTCGATCGCCGGCGTCGCGCCCTTGGGCAGCTTGACGTCCGAGATGTGGATCGAGTCGCCGACTTCCAGACCCTTCAGCGAGATGGCGATCTCGGCGGGGATGTCGGCAGCGTCGACGACGATCTCGATCTCGTGGCGGGTGATGTTCAGCACACCGCCCTGCTTGATGCCACGGCTCTCGTCTTCGTCGGTGAATACGACGGGCACGGCGACCGTGACGGTCTCGTGCTCGCCGATGCGCAGGAAGTCGACGTGAAGCGGGCGATCGGTGACGGGATGGAACGCGACGTCCTTCGCCAGCGTGCGCTGGCCGTCCACCATGATGACCGAGGTGAAGAAGTGACCGGTCATCAGCGCCTTGACGAGGGCCTTCTCTTCGAGATGGATCGACGCGGCGGCCTTGTTCTGGCCATAGATCACGGCGGGGACGCGGCCTTCACGACGCAGCGAACGGGAGGCTCCCTTGCCAACCTGATCGCGCGTCTCGGCGGCGAGCGTAAGGGTGTCGCTCATTCCAGTTACTCCGAAACAAAATGAATAGGATTTCCCGACCACGCCTCCAGGGATGACCATGACCGGAAGCGGAGGCGCTTAGCGGGAACGCATATGAAAGGCAAGCTGCACGCTTGTCATGCAACCGGCCCCCGGTGCAGACTGTTCGGCAAACGATCACGGCAAGGGAGAAGGCCATGTTCGCTTGGGTTTCGGCATTGATGCTGGTGCAGACGGCACCGGTCATCCCGTCCTCGGAAATCGTGGTGCGGGGCGAACGCGCGGAAAATGCGCTGGCCAAATGCCTGAGCCGGTCCTGCGCGGTGCCCGAGGACGTGCGGCTGAGTATGGCGGTGGCCGAGGCTCAGTTCGGACTGGGGCGATACCGCGATGCGCGTGATACGCTCCGCCAGTCGATTTCCCGGACGCAAGGGGAGGCCGCACGCTATCCCCGGTTGGTGGCCGCGCTGTATGAGGCGAATGCCACCGTCAATCGCCATATCGGCGACCAGGAAGGGTATAATAGCGCGGTCGCCGCCCAAGCCGCGACGCTGCGCCGCTATCTGCCCGCCGACGACCTGCAGCGCCGGTTGCTGCCGCTGACCCTGGCCGATGCCTGGCTGGATCGGGGCAATGTGAAGGCGGCGATGGATCTGTACGGGGATGCCCAGCGGCAATTCGTCCGACAAGGCGATACGCGTCTGGCGGCCATGGCGGGACTGCGCCGCGTAAACATTCTGCTGGCGCAGAAGAAGGTGGCGGAGGCGCGCGAGGCGCTGGCCGCCGTGCCCGGCGATGCGATGGACGACCCCTCGATCAAGGCGGTGCACGCCGTCCTGGCGTCCCGCATCGCACAAGCGATGGGTGACGAGGGCAGCGTCGACCGGCTGATCGGAACGCTGCGCACGACATCGATCGAGACACCGATCCTGATACGCGACGGGCCGCCGGTTGCCGACCTGCGTGTGCGACCGCGCGACCGGCAGTCTCAGTTCGATCTTTCGGTCAACGCCAGCTCCGCGACGGCAAGCGATCCGATCCGCTGGGTGGATATCGGCTATCTCATCCGCCCCGACGGCACGGTCGGCGATGTCCATATCCTGCGCGAGCATGGCGACCGCAACTGGGTGGCGCCCTATGTCGAGTCTCTGGCCCAGCGCCGCTACGCACCGATGACGCTGACCGATGGCCGCCCCGGCATCTACCGGGTGGAGCGGCTGACCCGGCGGGCCAGGCTGGCGGTGCCGACCGGAAGCTTCATTCGCCAGCCGGTCGGGCGGGTGTCGGTCGAGCGGCAGGATCTGACCTATCCTGAGGTCGCCAGCAAATAGCCGGGCCTGGCCATCCGTCCCGCATACGGGCGACCTGTTGGGCTATGACCCCTCCGACGAGGATTTGGTCGCCAGGGACGATTGACCCGTCGCAAGCAGAATGGCGGCGGTCCGGCCCATGGTGATCGGGCTTGCGGCGGCCAGCGGTCGGGGTTCGCCGTCGAACAGCGCGAGGTTGGGCTTGCGGCTGGCCAGTCGGAAACGGGGGGCTTGTGCCTGTGTGACGCCCCCGGCGCACAGCCAGTCGCCGCCGATCGCCGCCCAGCCCAGATCGATCAGCCGCCGCCAGTGGCGGGCATCGACCGCGATCAGGGTCATGGTCTCCTCGCCCGGCTGGACGAAGATTGCCTGATAGGCGCGGGGCAAGGCGGGCACATCCCGCAACCGCAGGCCCCGGCCGAAGGTGCGCCGCCAGGCCCAGCCGATCGCGCGCACCAGCCGCCCCGGTCGCCCGGCGCGCATGGCCTCGCGCGCATGGACCCAGCGGGTGGCGGGGCCGAGGATCAGCCCGGCATAGGCGCGGTGCTCGTCACCCGTGATATAGGGCAGGGCGATCCGGTCGGGCGGCGTCGTCGCGTCCAGCCGTGCCAGGATCGTCTCGACCAGCGCATTGCCGTGCAGCCGCCGGGCGAGCAGGTTCATCGTCCCGCCCGGCAGGATCAACACCGCGCCCGACCAGCCATCGAGCGCGGTCAGCATGGCATTGATCGTGCCGTCTCCCGCCAGCAGCACGACCATCGTCGCGTCCGCCTTGTCCAGGTCGGCGGACGAGGGGAGCGGCTCCTCCGGAAAGCAGGTCCGCCCGACCCGCGTCCGGCCTTGTGCGGCCAGGTCCGCCTCCAGCCGCGCAACCCGTTCGGGCGCGGTGGAGCCGGACCCGGCATTCGTCACCAACCAGTATCGCCGCATCGCCGCCTCGCCCCGTTCGGGAAAGAGCGGGTAAAGCAGGCTATTGCGTCCGGCCCGTGACGGACGCGGTCAATAGGCGATACGCTGCGCCTTGATCCCTTGCTTGGCGAGTTGCGCCTGGACGCTGTCGCTGCCCGCCAGATGGCCTGCGCCGACCGCGATGAAGATGGTGCCGGGCTTGGCCATGCGCTGCTTGATCCACGTCGCCCAGCGGGCGTTGCGGTCGGTCAGCAGGGTCTTGGCAACCTCGGGCGAGTCCTTCAGGCTTTCGTTCATCGTCTTGGCCAGCGCGTCGGGATCGCCCTTGGCCCATTCGTCGACCATCTCGGCCATTTCCTCGCCCGCCTTGGGCAGGTCGTCGACCGTCGAGGTCAGGAAGTCGATCTGCGCCTTTTGCGACAGGCCGTTGAAATAGCCGATCTGCTGCTCGGCCGTCTCCAGCCCCGCGACCGGCTTGCTCGCCGCCTTGGCGGCGTCGGCCAGCACGGTTTCCGGCCCGTTCTTCGGATCATAGCCCAGCTTCTGGATCGGCATCAGCGACAGGGTGACGCCCGCCAGCCACGGCTTCATCCGGTCGAACGCCTGGGGCGGCAGGCCCGCATCGGTCACCGCCTTCAGATAGGCGCCGCGCTTGTCGGCGGGCAGCTGTTCGGTGAGCGACGGGCCGCTGGTGATGATCCCGTTCTTCAGCACGATCTGCTGCATCGTCGCCTGGTCGGGCTGCACCATCTCCAGGACCAGCTGGTCGGACTTGTCGAAGGCGGTCTTCACCGCCTCGTCGAACCAGGACAGGCCGGGCTTCAGGACGTGGATGGTGCCGAAGAGGTAGATGGTCGTGTCGGCATCCTTGACCACCCACAAGGCGGGGTCGGCGTCGTTGGCGGCGGGCTTGCTCTGGGCGCAGGCGGGCAGGGCCAGCATCAGCGCAAGCGAGGTGAGGGCGGCTTTCATGATCGTCTTCATGGGATCGGGCTTTCGGAAAAGGAAGGGGCCGGATGGGAGGAAAGGCCGCAAGGGAGGGGGGGATTGAGAGGTCAGGCGTATTTGCGCCACATCCAGACCAGGCCGCAGGTGGTCATCAGAGCACAGTACACCCATTCCACTTGAAGCTGAGGCAGAACGCCGCCGCGCCACAGGAACCACCAGACGGGGGCGCCCAGACCGACGACATAAAAGGCCGCCAGGGCACCATCGCGATAGGCCTGGCTCTCATGCTCGTCGACCACCCGGTGCCACCGCCACGAGATGATGGGCACCACGACGCCCCACATCAGCGCCATGAGGATCGCGAACCACAGCGGCAGCGGCGACGTCCAGGGATCGAAATGCCCGGACTTCAGCCCCGCCGGGTCGGACAGGATCACCATAAGGGCCGTTGCGAAGCCCATGACGCCGCCGACGACCCCAGACATGATGACCAACCGGTGATTGGCGCGTTCGCTCGGGCCACGAGTGTCGCTCTTGCGGCTGTCGCGTTGGGATAGGTCGGTCATGGCCGCACCTCGATGGAAAGATGGACGGAGACATGCGGCAGCGCAGTCTTGTGCGCCACGATGGCGGCGGCGGGTATGCCGGGGGGAAGCAGGTCGACCGCCACCTCGCTCAGGCGACCGGCGCCCCAGCCGAGCAGCGACAACGCGATGCCGCTGCCGATCGCCATATGGGTCAGGCGGCGGCTCATGACCGCACCCGCCGGACGATATAGAAGGCCATGCCGATCGTCACCGACACGCCCCAGCTATAGTCCTCGAAATCAGCCTGATCCGTCTGCGCGCCGATGATCGTCAGCAACGGGTGCAGGACGAAGTTCGCCAGTCCGATCACGGCCCAGGTCTCGATCGCCAGTCGCCGCTGCATCTCGTCGGTTTCGCGCCAGTTGCGCCACGTCACGATACCCCCGACGATCAGGATGATGACCGCGGCGATCTGGGCCAGCGGCTTTTGCGTGGGTGTTCTGGGAAGGTTGAACAGCCCGTCGACGAACCCTTCCAAGAAGGGCAGGCCGACCACCAACATGATCGCCGCCGCGACCAGCAGGATCCGCCGCCGCGTCCGACGGGCGGCCCGCGCGGCCTCGCGGCTCTCGCCCCACAGGGGCTGCGCCTCACTCACCGTCTTGCTCGTCATCGAAAATCTCCTCGATGGGCATGGCGAACAGCCGTCCGATGCGGAAGGCGAGCGGCAGCGAGGGGTCGTACTTCCCCGTCTCGATGGCATTGACGGCCTGGCGCGACACGTCCAGCCGCCCGGCCAGCTCGGCCTGGCTCCAGTTGCGTTCCGCGCGCAGCACCTTGAGGCGATTTTTCATCTCCACCTCCTCTGGCATGGCGGCCCTCCCTTGTCATCATTCCATGACCTTATGTCAGGTTACCATGACAAAGTGACAGTGAGTCGTGTCATTGTCAACAAGACCTGACAATTTATCAGGTATGGCTGACTTTGCATTTGATCCGCTCGCGCGGATACGGCACCGGCCCACTCCCCCACCCGACCGCCCACAGCATATTCTCAATGGGCGGTCGGGTGGGGGAGTGGGCCGGTGCCGCCATGGCGTTGCCGCTCGCCTTGACCGCGAAGGGGGCATCCGCCAAAGCCTGCGCCCATTATGCAGACCCGAAACGGACCCCCGGAAGGCCGCCAGAGCGGACCCATGTCCTTCCAGCGCATGATCCTGACCCTCCATGACTATTGGAGCGAGCGGGGATGCGTGATCCTGCAACCCTATGACATGGAGATGGGGGCGGGCACCTTTCACCCCGCGACCACGCTGCGCGCGCTGGGCCCGGACAGCTGGAACGCCGCCTTCGTCCAGCCGTGCCGTCGCCCGACCGATGGCCGCTATGGCGAGAACCCCAACCGGCTTCAGCATTATTACCAGTATCAGGTGATCCTGAAGCCTTCGCCCGCCGACTTGCAGGACCTGTATCTGGGCAGCCTGGCGGCGATCGGCGTCGACATGACCAAGCACGACATCCGCTTCGTCGAGGACGATTGGGAAAGCCCTACCTTGGGCGCCTGGGGCCTAGGCTGGGAAGTCTGGTGCGACGGCATGGAGGTGACCCAGTTCACCTATTTCCAGCAGATGGGCGGATACGACATGAAGCCGGTCGCGGGCGAGCTGACCTATGGGCTCGAGCGGCTGGCCATGTATATCCAGGACGTCGACAACGTCTATGACCTGCGCTTCAACGATGCGGGCGTGAGCTATGGCGACGTCTATCTCGAAAACGAGAAGCAGATGTCGAAATGGAATTTCGAGATCGCCGATACCGACACGCTGTTCGACGCCTTCAAGAAGGCGGCGGCCGAGTGCGAGCGTTGTCTGGAGGCCAAGCTGCCCATCCCCGCCTATGAACAGGCGATCAAGGCCAGCCATACCTTCAACCTGCTGCAAGCACGCGGCGTGATCTCGGTGGCGGAGCGCCAGGCCTATATGGGCCGCGTCCGCGATCTGGCGAAGGGCGCGTGCGGCGCCTGGATGGACAAGAACGGCTGGGCCGCGTGATGACCGATTTTCTGCTCGAACTCCGCTCCGAAGAAATCCCCGCCCGGATGCAGGCGGGGGCACGGGAAAACCTCGCCAAGCTGTTCACCGCCGAACTCGCCAAGGCGGGTCTGTCGGCGGGTGAGATCGTCACCTATGCCGGGCCGCGCCGTCTGGCGCTGATCGCGCGCGGCCTGCCGTCCGCGACCGAGGCCGTCTCCGAAGAGGTAAAGGGCCCGCGCGCCTCCGCCCCGCCCCAGGCGCTGGAGGGCTTCCTGCGCAAGACCGGGCTGACCCGCGAGCAACTGACCGAGCGCGACGGCGTGCTCTTCGCGATCACCGAAAAGCCCGGCCGCGCGACCGCCGAGGTGTTGGCAGAGGCGATCCCCGCGATCGTCCGCGCCTTCCCCTGGCCCAAGTCGATGCGTTGGGGCGCCGAGTCCGCCTCGACCGAGTCGATGCGCTGGGTCCGTCCCCTGCACGCGATCGTCGCGCTGTTCGGCGGTGAGGTCGTGCCATTCGAGATCGCCGGGATCACCAGCGGCAACACGACGCGAGGCCATCGTTTCCATGCACCCGCAGAGATCGTGCTGACTGGCGCCGACGCTTATGTCGCGCAGTTGCGCGCCGCCAAGGTGCTGGTCGATCAGGACGAGCGCGCCGCGATCATCCGTGAGCGTGCGTCGGCGCTGGCCGCCGAGGCCGGGCTGGAACTGGTCGAGGATGAAGGGTTGGTCGCCGAGAATGCCGGGCTGACCGAATGGCCGGTGCCGCTGCTCGGCCGGTTCGACGAAGCCTTTCTCGACGTGCCGCCCGAGGTTATCCAGCTGACTGCGCGGGTGAACCAGAAATATTTCGTCTGTCGTTCCAGCGACGGCAAACTGGCCAACGCCTTCGTCTGCACGGCGAATATCGAGGCGAGCGACGGCGGCGCGAAGATCGTCGAGGGCAATGGCAAGGTGCTCGCCGCCCGCCTGTCTGACGCGCGCTTCTTCTACGAGACGGACTTGAAGACCAGGCTCGACGATCTGCGGCCCAAGCTGGAAAAGATCGTCTTCCACGAAAAGCTCGGCACCGTCGCCGACAAGGTCGAGCGGGTCGCCAAGCTCGCCCGCTGGCTGGTCGAAGAGGGCATCGTCACCGAATCCCCCTCCCGCAGGCGGGAGGGGCTAGGGGAGGGTCTTGCCCCAGGCGACGACGCTCGTGGAGAGGTCCCCCCCCCATCCCCCCCCGTAAGCGGAGGGGGCGAGCTTGCCGACTTGTCGGAGCGCGCCGCGTATCTGGCGAAGGCCGATCTCGTCACCGGCATGGTCGGCGAGTTCCCCGAATTGCAAGGCCTGATGGGCGGCTATTACGCCGCCGCGCAGGGCGAAGACCCGCGCGTGGCCGAGGCGGTTCGCGATCACTACAAGCCGGTCGGGCAGGGGGATGACGTCCCCACCGCGCCGGTGACGGTGGCCGTGGCACTGGCGGACAAGCTGGATAGTGTCGCGCAGTTCTTCATGGTCGGATTGAAGCCCAGCGGGTCGAAAGATCCGTTCGCTCTGCGCCGGGCCGCGCTTGGTATCGCAAGCACCATCCAGCAAAACGGCCTGCGCTTGCCTTTCTACGCGGCCAGTATCCGGGCCATGGGCAATGTGGACCATGGATCGACGGAGATGATGGACTTCATCATTGACCGCCTGAAGGTTCAGCAACGCGAAGCAGGCGTCCGTCACGACCTGATCGACGCGGTGTTCGCGCTCGGTGGTGAGGACGATCTCGTCCGCCTGCTCGCCCGCGTCCGCGCTCTCCAAGCCTTTGTCACCACCGAGGATGGCGCCAACCTGCTTGCCGGGTACAAGCGCGCCGCGAACATTGTGAAGAAGGAAGGCGTCGAGGGTGAACAGCTCTGGACCGCGCTGAGCTACACGCCCGAGCCCGCCGAGGCCGAGCTGATCGCCGCGCTCGACGCCGCCGAACCCAAGGCAGCCGAGGCGGTGAAGGCCGAGGATTTCGAGACCGCCATGGCCGCGCTCGCCTCGCTGCGGGCGCCGATCGACCGGTTCTTCGACGACGTGACCGTCAACGACGCCGATCCGGCCAAGCGTGCCGCGCGCCTTGCGCTGCTCGCTCGCGTTCGGGCCGCCGTCCATACAGTCGCGGATTTCTCGCGGATCGAGGGATGATTAAGCGCCGGATCGGGAAACGGAATTCGACGTTCCTGTCTTCCCCTCCGGCAATATCGCCTTATGTAACCCGACGCCTGTGTCCCCAGGGCGTCGGACGTGACGACCAGTAAAGGATCGAACCGATGACCTATGTGTACCGTTTCGGCGGCGGCGTTTCGGACGGCGGCAAGGGGGACAAGAATCTGCTTGGCGGCAAGGGCGCAAACCTGGCCGAAATGGCCTCGATCGGCCTGCCGGTGCCGCCGGGCTTCACCATCTCGACCGCGATGTGCACCCGCTATTATGAGGATGGCGAGCAGTTCCCGCAGGAGCTGCGCGACGAGGTCGCCGACGGCATCGCGCATATCGAGGCGGTGACCGAGAAGCGCTTCGGCGACCCCGAAAACCCGCTGCTCGTCTCGGTCCGCTCGGGCGCGCGCGTGTCGATGCCGGGCATGATGGACACGGTGCTGAACCTGGGCCTGAACGACGCGACCGTCGAGGGGCTGGCCAAGAAGGCGGGCGATGAGCGTTTCGCCTGGGACAGCTATCGCCGCTTCATCCAGATGTATGCCGATGTGGTGCTTGAGCTGGATCACGGCGCGTTCGAGGAAGCGCTGGAGATCGCCAAGGAGGACAACGGCTTCACCCTCGACACCGAGATGTCGGCCGAGGACTGGAAGGGGCTGGTCACGACCTACAAGGCTCTGGTCAAGGAGCAGTGGGGCAAGCCCTTCCCGCAGGACGTGCACGACCAGCTCTGGGGCGCGGTCGGCGCGGTGTTCGGATCGTGGCAGTCGGAGCGTGCGAAGGTCTATCGCCGCCTGAACGACATTCCCGCCGACTGGGGCACCGCCGTCAACGTGCAGGCGATGGTCTTCGGCAATATGGGCGACACCTCGGCGACGGGCGTGGCCTTCACGCGTGACCCGTCCAAGGGCGACCGCGCCTATTATGGCGAGTTCCTGATCAACGCGCAGGGCGAGGACGTGGTCGCGGGCATCCGCACGCCGCAATACCTGACCAAGGCCGCGCGCGAGGAAGCGGGGGCCAAGCCCGCCTCGATGGAAGAGGCGATGCCCGAGGTTTACGGCGAGCTGGCGGCGGTGTTCGACCAGCTCGAAACCCACTACCGCGACATGCAGGACATCGAGTTCACGGTCGAACAGGCCAAGCTCTGGATGCTCCAGACCCGCTCGGGCAAGCGCACCGCCAAGGCGGCGCTGAAGATCGCGGTCGACATGGCCAATGAGGGCCTGATCACCCGCGAGGAAGCGATCGCGCGGGTCGATCCGGCGGCGCTCGACCAGCTGCTGCATCCGACGCTCGATCCGAACGCGCACCGCGACGTGCTGACCAAGGGCCTGCCCGCCTCGCCGGGTGCGGCATCGGGCAAGGTGGTGTTCGACGCCGATGCCGCCGAGCGTGCGGCGGCGGCGGGCGAGGCGGTGATCCTGGTCCGTGTCGAGACCAGCCCCGAGGACATTCACGGCATGCACGCCGCCAAGGGCATCCTGACCGCGCGTGGCGGCATGACCAGCCATGCGGCGGTCGTGGCGCGCGGCATGGGGCGGCCTTGCGTCTCGGGCGCGGGTTCGCTGGCGATCGACAACAAGGCCAAGCTGCTCCGCGTGGGCAACCGCGAAGTGCGCGAGGGCGATATCCTGACGCTCGACGGTTCGACCGGCGAGGTGATGGTCGGCGCGGTCGCGACGGTGCAGCCCGAACTGGAGGGTGACTTCGGGACGCTGATGGAATGGGCCGACCAGGTTCGCCGCCTGAAGGTGCGGGCGAACGCCGAAACCCCGCTCGATTGCCGCACCGCGCGCGAGTTCGGCGCGGAGGGCGTCGGCCTGTGCCGCACCGAGCATATGTTCTTCGACGCGGCGCGGATCACCGCGGTGCGCCAGATGATCCTCGCCTCGGACGAAGCGGGCCGCCGCGCCGCGCTTGCCAAGCTGCTGCCCGAACAGCGCGCCGACTTCACTGCGATCTTCGAGGTGATGGCGGGCTTGCCGGTGACGGTGCGCCTGCTCGATCCGCCGCTGCACGAATTCCTGCCGCAGCAGGAGGCCGAGTTCGCCGAGGTCGCGACGGCGGCGGGCGTGGACGTGGATACGCTGAAGCGCCGGGCCAACGAACTGCACGAGTTCAACCCGATGCTCGGCCATCGCGGTTGCCGCCTGGGCGTGACCTATCCGGAAATCTACGAGATCCAGGCGCGCGCGATCTTCGAGGCGGCGCTGGACGTCGCGGAGAAGTCGGGCGAGGCGCCGATCCCAGAGGTCATGATCCCGCTGGTCGCCACCCGCCGCGAGCTGGAGCTGATGAAGACGGTGGTCGACAGGGCGGCGCAGGCGGTCTTCGCCGAGCGTGGCAAGACGGTCGAATATCTGGTCGGCACGATGATCGAGCTGCCGCGCGCCGCGCTGAAGGCGGGCGAGATCGCCGAAGTGGGCGAGTTCTTCTCGTTCGGCACCAACGACCTGACGCAGACAACTTTGGGCGTCAGCCGTGACGACGCGGCGCGCTTCCTGGGGGCGTATGTCGAGAAAGGCATCTACGCCAAGGACCCGTTCGTCAGCCTGGATGTCGAGGGTGTCGGTGAACTGGTCAGCCTGGCGGCGGAGCGCGGCCGGGCGACGCGGCCTGGGATCAAGCTCGGCATTTGCGGCGAGCATGGCGGCGATCCGGCGTCGATCGCCTTCTGTGAGTCGGTCGGGTTGGATTATGTCTCGGCCAGTCCGTATCGTGTGCCGATCGCGCGGTTGGCGGCGGCGCAGGCGGCGTTGAAGGCGCGGTAACGGGGGTTTTAGTCGGGGGCGTTATGACGGCGGCCATGGCTTGTGGCTGGCCCTCCCCCACCCCCCCCGCCTGCGGGAGGGGCGTGCCTGGCGGTGCGGAATGGTGTGATCATGGGCTGCCGTGATTGGTGCAGCGATTACGGAATTCCGACATCGCCCCCTTCTTCTCCCCTCCCGCAGGCGGGAGGGGTTGGGGGAGGGCAGGGTGTCTCACCGAGCCTGTCTCCTGGGGCGTTTCCCTCCCCTATCCCCTCCCGCTTGCGGGAGGGACATGCCCAGCAGTTCCGGATCGCACAACGACAGCGGGACCGACCCGGGCTGGTTTCGACAGAGAGTATCCGCCCTTATCACCCTCCTCCCGCAGGCGGGAGGGGCTGGGGGAGGGCAAGGTGTCTCGCCGAGACCATCTCTCACCGCACCCAAAGATCCAAATCACCCGTGGGTCGAAACCCGGTTCCCGAAGTCGAACCACCCACGACGCTCACCCACCGGATAGGCCGGACGCGCCGCGCTCGCCGCCGCCGGGCGATAGGCCGGAGCCCGGTCCACCACTGGCGCGGCCGCGACCGGCTGCGCGGTCGCCAGGCGCTGGTTCTCGCGTTCCAGCTCGGCGATGCGGGTCTGCGCCGCCGACAGCTTGCCCTCGGTATCCTTGACCTGCGCGGCATGGGCGTCGCGTTCGGTGGCATAGCGGGTGCGCCATTTGCGGCCGCCCGGATGGCTGGCCAGGCCAAAGAGCCAACCGGCGATCAGGACCAGCCCCAGCACGGCGAATTGCGTGGTCGTAGTGAACAACATCGCGTCGATCCCTGTATGTTACGACGGGTCAACGACTATCGGCTCCGCTGGTTGCGCGAGGGGGCTCAATGCCCCGCGATCAGGGTATCCTTGATCGAGCAGGCGGCCGGGCCCAGGATCACGACGAACAGCGTGGGCAGGATGAACAGGATCAGCGGCACGGTCATGATGGCGGGCAGGCGCGCGGCCTTTTCCTCGGCGCGCATCATGCGTTCGTTGCGGAACTCGGCCGACAGGACGCGCAGCGCGCTGGCCAGCGGGGTGCCGTATTTCTCGGTCTGGATCATCGTGGTGACGACGCCGCGCAGCGACTCGAGATTGACGCGCATGGCCAGGTTCTCCAGCGCCTGTCGCCGGTCGGTCAGGAAGCCCAACTCGACCGAGGTCAGCTGAAACTCGTCGCCCAACTCGGGATAGGCGCGACGCAATTCGCGTGACACGCGAGCGAATGCGGCATCGACGGTCAGCCCCGCCTCGGCGCAGATCACCATCAGGTCGAGCGCGTCGGGCAGCCCCTTGCGGATCGCGGCGGTCCGCTTGTCGATGCGGTTCTTCAGCGCAAGGTCGGGCGCCTTGTAGGACAGGATCAGCGTGCCCGCGACGATCATGTAGCGGCTGAACCCGCTCCAGTCCTTGAAGCCGTCGGTCCCGTAAACCCACAGCGCGGCCAGACCGCCCAGCACGATCGGCAGGGCCAGGCGGCCGAAGATGACGGCGACGGCCAGGTCCTTCGAGCGGATACCGGCCTGGAGCAGGCGGATCTGGACCCACTTGACCTGCTCGTCCTGCAACATCTTGAGTGAGCCGAGGAGCTGGCGCATCCGCTCCAGCATGTCGGCCCGGTCGATCAGCTGCGCGCGGCGGCGGGCGGGGGTGGTGATTCCGGCCTTCAGATGCTCACGCCGTTCGTTGAGCGCGCGGACCCGCCGGGTCATCGGATCACGGCTGCCGACCAGCAGATAACCGGCGACCAGCAGGGCGAAGACGCACACGCCCCACAGCAGCGGGACCAGCGTCGCGGCGTCGAGGCCGAGGATCGCGGGGGCAGCGGGGGGAGGAGCCAAAGCGGGGGTGCTCATTCAGATCTCGAAGCTGATCATGCGGGACATGATGAACGCGCCCAGGCCCAGCCAAACAAAGGCGCCGACGCCTATGAGCATCAGCCGCGGATCGACGAAGAAGCGCGCCATATAGGGCTGGTTGATCATCCAGATGATGCCGAACACGAAAAAGGGCAGCGAGCCGACGATATAGGCCGAGGCCTTGGATTCGGACGACATCGCCTTGATCTTCAACTTCATCTGCGCGCGCTTGCGCAGCACTTCGGCCAGGTTGGACAGGGTCTCGGCCAGGTTGCCGCCCGTCTCGCGCTGGATGGCGATGGCGATGACGAAGAACTGGAATTCCGGAATGTCGAGCCGGTCGGCGGTTTCCTGCAGCGCGGCGTCCATCGTGCGGCCGATCCGCATCCGGTCGGCGACCGCGCGGAATTCCTCGCCGACCGGGCCGGGCACCTCGTGCGAGACGATTCCCATCGTCTCGGTGACGGGCAGGCCCGAGCGCAGGCCGCGCACCAGCAGCTCGATGGCATCGGGGAAGCGTGCGACGAACTTGCCGACGCGCCGGGCGATCAATCGCCCGACCACGATATGCGGCAGCCACAGGCCCAACCCGATGCCCAGCAGCAGCGCCAGGAAGAAGGGGATGTGCAGGAACAGCCCGAGGAACAGGAACGCCAGCGCGACGGCGGCGCAGGCGATGCCGAATTGTCCTACCGTCCAGTCGCGCCCGGTCCGGTCGAGCATCTTGCCCAGGCGCGCCGGGTTGGGCAGCAGCCGCCCGAACGCCTTGTCCATCTTCGTATCGCCCGCCAGCGCGATCCCGCGCGAGGCGGCGGCGGCGGCGAAGCTGGGCTTGTCGAGGTCGAGCGCGACCCGGTCGCGCAGCCCGGTCAGGCGACGCGCCTGCGCCCGCGACCGCCGCGGTGCCGAAAAGGCCGTCATGACCAGCACCAGCGACAGGAAGACGCCGGTCGCTAGGATCAGGGTCGCGAGCATCGACATCGCAGTCAGTCGGCCTTGGGCCGCTTGGGCAGCAGGGCGGTGAAGTCGAACCGGTCGAGCAGGCCGCGCCGCGCCGGCGCGCCGGGCGTGCCGCCCTCGACGGAGGCGCAGATGCGCTGGGCCAGATCGACCAGCGGCGCGACGGTGCGCGACGAGCGACCCAGCTCGGCGACCGGCTTGCCCAGCTTGGCCGCCTGGACCAGCAGCTTGGGGTCATAGGGGACGAGGATGTCGACGGGGCGCTCGATCGACCCTTCGAAATCGCTTTGCGCGATCTCCGCCAGGGCGGCGGGCTGAACGCGGTTGGCGACGGTCAGCACGGTCGATTGGGGGGCGTGGATCTTCAGCCAGGAGAGCAGGCGGATCGTGTCGCGCGCCGCCGCCAGGGTGAATTCGGTGACCAGCACGACGGTCTGCGCGGCGGATACCAGCATCGGTTGCTGGATCATCATCCCCCGTGGCAGGTCGACGATCGTCGTCTCGAAATTGGCGCGCATCTCGTCCTGCAACTGCGCGAACGCCATGCCGTCGGTCATGATCGGCGCGCCGATCGGCGCCTCGGCGGACAGGATGGACAGCTTTTCCGACGCCTTGACCATGGCGCGTTCCAGGAACAACCCGTCGATGCGGCTGGGATTGTCGATCGCATCGACCAGCCCGCGCCCCGGCTCTAGGTCGAGCGAGAGGGCGGCGGTGCCGAAATGCACGTCGAGGTCGAGGATCGCGGTGCGCCGCTCCAGTCGGTCGGCCATCAGCCAGCCGAGCGAGGTCGCCACCGTCGAGGTGCCGACGCCGCCCCGCGCGCCGACCACCGCGACGCTGCAAGGGGTCTTCTCGGGCGTGCTGTCGGTCATGCGCGGGGCGTGCACGATGGTGCGCGCCTGGGCGATGGTATCGCGCAACTGATCCGCGCCGATGGGTTTCAGCAGATAGTCGTGCAGGCCGCTGCTCATCAACATGCGGTACAGCCGCACGTCGTTGACCTGGCCGACCGCGATCACGACCGTGCCGGGCTCGCACACCTCGGCCAGATTGCCGATCTCGGTGGTCGGGTCGGCGGTTTCGCTGAGGTCGACCAGCAGGATCTGCGGGCTGGCGGACACCGCCAGCGACTGCACCGCGCCGCGCAGGCCGCCCTTGACGACGCGATCGGGCGACCAGCCCTGTTCGAGGATCAGCGGGCGGATCGCCTCGGCGGTCCAGTCGTCGCAGACATAGGCCTGGAACGGATCGCGGGTGGTCATCATGCCGGGTTTCCAGGGCGCGTTCACTGCCCGACCCCGCCGCTTGCCGGAGGCGCGGCGCTGCTCGACACGCCGCTGGTGACGGCGCTCGGGTCGAGCAGCTTGGTCCCCCCGTTGCCCGTCGGCGGCGCCGCACGCAGCGCACCGATCGCGCGGGTCGCGATCCGCGGATCGGAGGTCGCGGGTCCGTCGGCACCGTGGACCAGATCGGTCGGATTGGCGACCATCGCGGCCAGGTTGCGATTGATCGCGCAGCCATGGTTGGACGAGGTCATGCCCGCGAAATCGGGCGTGGTATCGCTGCGCAGGTCGGGACAGCCGGGCACGACCGCGCGCGACCGGGTGACGATCACGCGGATCGTCGCGGGCGACACCGGGCTGCGCGGGATCGACGATACCGGACCGGGCAGCAGGCCATAGCGGCCGATCACCTGCGCGACCTCGCGATAGGCGGCGGGGCCTTCGCCCGCCGGGTCCTCGATCGTCACGCGGTCGCCATAGCCCAGCCGCAGGTTGCGGGCCCAGCCGTCGAGCCGCCGGTCCTCATCCCCCGCCAGCCGTCCGCCGGACAGGCCGAGGTCGAGTGCATAGTCGGTCTGCGACACCATGGGCTGGCGCGCCGATTCCAGGTCGGGCTGGCCATGGCCCATGCAGCCGCCCGTCATCAGCAGCAGGCCGATCGGCATCAGGGAAAGCGGGGAAGGGCGCATCGGACGCGATATCCTTGGACGAGCGATCATTCGGAAAAGCCCGGGGTCGGGGCGGTCTTGCGGCCGTGGGGCGCGACCGGCACCGCCGCGTGCGCACCGGCGACCGGGCGGCCCTGCACCGGCGGTGCCATGGTCGCCACCGGGCGCGGATCGACGCTGCCCGCGCCCATCCGGCCGAGCAGTACGCGTTCGGCATCGTTGGGCGAACGCTGGCCATCGGTCGGCAGGGCGATGTCGGACGGCGCGTTGACCGGCTTGACCAGATAGGGGGTGATGATGATGACGAGTTCGGTCTCGTTGCGCTTGAACGCGTTGGAGCGGAACAGCGCGCCGATCAGCGGCAGGTCGCCCAGCCACGGCGTCTTTTCGATCGTGTTGTCGCGCGAGTTGGACAACAGGCCGCCGATCATCATGCTCTGGCCAGACCCCAGCTCCAGCGTCGTCTCGGCGCGGCGGGTGGTCAGCGCGGGGATGGTCGTCCCGCTGATCTGGACCGAACCCAGCGACGTGATCTGCGACACCTCGGGCCGGACGCGCAGCGAGATGCGGCCATCGGCCAGCACCGTCGGCGTGTAGGACAGGCTGACGCCATAGGGCTTGTATTCGACCGTCGTCGCGCCGAACCCGCTCGCCAGCGGGATGGGAATCTCGCCGCCTGCCAGGAAGGTCGCGGTTTCGCCCGACAATGCGGTCAGGTTCGGATTGGCCAGCGTCGATACCTGCCCCAGCGTCTCGCCAAGCTCGATCGTACCGAGCAGGTCCATGCCAAGCGCGCGGCCCGCCAGTGCGAGCGTCGTGCGCTGCGCACCCGTCGTATAGGTGGTGCCGCTGGATGTGATCGATCCGGGATTGCGGCCCGACGACACGCCGAACTGAAACCCGCCGCTGGTATCGCGGTTCAGCAGGTTGACGCCGATCTGCTTGATGAAGCTGCGGTTGACCTCGGCGATGCGGACCTGGAGATTGACTTGGAGCGGGGTCGCGGTCTTCAGGCGGCTGATGACCTTGGTATCCTTGCCGACATAGGCCTGGACCAGCCGTTCGGCCTCCGCCACATCGTCGGGCGAGGCGACCGTGCCGGTCAGCAGGATCAGGCCGTTCATCGGCGTCGCGGCGATCGTCGCCTCGGGCATGGCCAGCCTGAGCATACGGCCGATCGAATCGAGGTTGTTGCCGACCCGCACCGTGGCGGCATAGACGACCGCGCCGCCGCGCCCCGTCGCCGAGACGGTCGTCTCGCCGGGCTTCTTGCCGAAGATATAGAGCTGGGTCGGCGAGCGGACCTGCACGTCGGCGATGCTGTCGTCGGCGACGAACAGGTCGGTCATCGGCCGGGGCAGGGTGATCAGGCGCGCCCGCCCGGTGTTGATCTCCAGTGCGCCGGAGCCGTCGCTGGCGACCTGCGCATCACCGGCACCCGCAGGCGCTGGCGCAGCACGCGCGTCGGCCGGGGCCAGGATCAGCGGCGCCAGCATCAGCGCAAAGGCCGTGGTGCGCAGCGCGCCCGGCAGGATGGATCGGTGGCGCATCATCAATTCTTGACCCCCACGGGCGTGACGGTGGTGGCGTTGCCACGGGCGACGCGCACGGCGGGGCCCCGGAAGGCGACGGCCTGGCCCGTCGCACCGGGCTGGGTCATGGGCTGACCGCCCGGCTGACCGGCCATCGCGACGGCGTTGTTATCGGTTCCCGCGCTCATCCCGGCGGCACCCGGCTGGCGTCCGGGTACGGTGCGCCGCTGATAGCGGGAGATATCGCCGCCGGTGACATAGGAGGCGCGATCGGTGAGCGGCTGGGTCGTGGGTCCGCCTGTGTCCTGCTCGGCCAGCGCGCGCAGCGACAGCGACAGCGTGCCCACCGTCTGCGCGACGGCAAGCTGCTCGGCCATCTTGGGTGTCGTCTCGACGGTGACCGTGGTGAAGGTGTGTACGGCGGTCTTGCCCTCCTCGGTGGTCGGGCCGTCGGTCCGCTGGTCGGTCGCCAGCACGCGCACGTTGCGCAGGATCGTCTCCGACACCTTCAGCGGCGGACCGTCGCCACCGCCCGCCACGTCCTGGGTCAGGACGACGTCGATGCGATCCCCCGGAAAGACGAAGCCCGCCACCGCCGTCTGGGCGGAGACGGGGACCGTCACCGCACGCATCCCCGGCGTCAGCGCGGCGGCCATGAAGCCCCGGTCGCCCGGCTTCACCACCGACCCCTGGGTCAGCGGCTGTCCGGCGGTTACGGCATAGCGCAGGACGGTACCCTGCAGCTTGGTCGGATCGGCCTGGCCCTTCACATAATAGGCCCCGGCGACCATGTCCTTGGGCCAGGGCTGGAACTTCAGGGCGGTGGGATCGATGATCGTCCCCACCGGCAGGGTGCGGGTGGCGACCAGCACCTCGACGCTGGGCGCGGCGGGCTGGACGATCACGGCGGCCTCGGCCTGGGGCACGCTGCTACCCGAGGTCAGCGTCCGGGCGAATAGCGCGGTGACCCCTGCGACCAGCAGCGCCCCGACCAGCAGTAGAATTTTGCGACTGTCCATCCTGCGTTCTTCGGCCTTGCCGCCAAGTCGGTATGCTTGGCTCTATCGGGCGTTAAGTATGCTGAAAGGGGTTAAATATCGGTTCCCGCAGGATCAGCAGCGCCGCGATCGCGATGGCGACGCCGTAGGGCACCTCGATTCCGGGCGCTTCGCCATCCCCCCCGACACCCGTTCCGGTACGGCGCAACCGGTGGCCGATGACCATGACGATCGTGACCGCGCCGCCCGCGATCGACATCAGCAGGATCATGCGGAACAAGGCGGGCAGCGGCAGCCACAAGGCGATCGCAGCAATCATCTTCACGTCGCCGCCCCCCATCATGCCGATGCGGAAAGCCTGTGCGAACAGCAGGAAGACGCCGCTGGCCACGACGATCCGCAGGACCATGTCGGGCCAGACCGGCACGCCGCTGGCCCACCACCACAGCGGCGCGATCAGCGCGATCGCGATGTTCTTGCGATCGGCGATCTCGCGGGTGCGCGCATCCTCGATCCCCGCCGACAGCAGCAGCAGGACGAACGCGGCGAGCAGCGCGATGCGGACGATGGTCCATTCCATGCGACAAGTCCCTAGACGGCGGGGCTTTCAAAACCGTAACCGGATGGGGAATGACCGACCGCTTCGCCCTTCGCCGCACCTTTCCCGCCGCCGCGACCCTGTCGCGCTGGCAGGCGCCCGATGGCTGGGATCATCGCCGCTTCGACTGGCGGGCGGACGCGCCGGTGGGGCGGCTGCTGTTCCAGACCGGCCGCGCCGATGTGATCGAGAAATATCTGGAGGTCTTCGCGCATCTGGTCGCGCGGGGGTGGAGCGTCACCGCCTTCGACTGGCGTGGGCAGGGGGGATCGGGGCGGCTGCTGGCGGACCGCCATGTCGGGCATGGCGGCAATTTTTCGGGCCTGGTCGAGGATCTGCGCGCCTTCTGGCTCGACTGGCGGGACGAGGAGGCCAGCGGTTTGCCGCATGTCCTGTTGGGCCATTCGATGGGCGGGCATCTGGGCCTGCGCGCGGTGGTGGAGGGGGCGGTCGATCCCGACGCACTGATCCTGGTCGCGCCGATGCTGGGCCTGAAGCTGCCCACGGGGATGCTGCTGGGGGCGGGGATCATCCGGCTGATGACGCTGCTCGGCCGGGCGGAACGTGGCATCTGGGAGGCGAAGGACGGGCCGGGGCTGCACACCCGCCAGCGCAACCTGACCCATGACGTCGAGCGCTTCGAGGACGAGGCGTGGTGGTATGCCAAGGCGCCCGAACTGGCGCTGGGGCCGCCGAGCTGGGGCTGGCTCGATTCGGCGATGCGCTCGACCCGCGCGCTGCTGCGCGATCCGCGACTGGACCGGGTGGAGGTGCCCACCCTGATGCTGGTGGCCGAGGCCGACCGGCTGGTCGATCCGCGTATCGCCATGCGCGTCGCCACCCGGATCGGGGCGCGGGTCGAGCGTTTCGGGCCCGAGGCGGCGCACGAATTGCTGCGCGAGGCCGACCCGGTGCGGTCGCGTGCACTGGCCGCGATCGATAGCTTTCTCGACGGAGCGGCTGCGTGATCCACGATGTCGCGATCATCGGCGCTGGCATGGCAGGTGCCAGCCTGGCCGCGGCGATCGGTGCGCGGGCGCGGGTCGTCCTGATCGAAGCGGAGGATATGCCGGGGCGGCATGCGACCGGGCGCTCGGCGGCCTTCTGGTCGGAAACCTATGGCGGCCCGGCGGTCCAGCCGCTGACCACCGCCTCCGGTCCGGCGCTGCGCGAGGGCGGGTATCTGACGCCGTTGGGTTCGCTTCATATCGGGCGCGCTGCGGACGCGGCGAAGGCCGACCGATTGCTCGCGGATTTCGCGGGCAGCGGCGTCGCGCTTTCGCGGGTCGATCCGGCGACGCGCATCCCCGGCCTGCGCCCCGAATGGGTGAACGGTGTCTGGGAACCGAGCTGCGCCTATATCGACGTCGCCGCGCTGCATGCCGATTGCCTCGTGGCGGCGCGGGGCGCGGGTGCCGTCGTCCTGACCGATGCGGCGCTCATGACCGCCGAGCGGCGGGACGGCGTCTGGCAGCTCGGCACGCGCGCCGGGCCGGTGGCGGCGCGCGTGCTGGTGAATGCGGCGGGCGCCTGGGCGGACCAAGTCGCCGCGCTGGCGGGGGTCCGGCCGATCGGCATCACCCCCTATCGTCGGACCATGGTGCAGCTGCGCACCGATCCGCCGGTGCCCGAAGGACTGCCGCATGTCGTCGACCTGGCGGGCGGCTTCTACTTCAAGCCGGAGGCGGGGGGGCGGCTCTGGCTGACCCCGCATGACGAGAGTCCCAGCGTGCCGTGCGACATCGCGCCGGAGGAGTGGGACGTGGCGGTGGCGATCGACCGGCTGGAAAAGGTGGTCGACTGGCGCATCGCGGCGGTCGAGCGGCGCTGGGCGGGCCTGCGCAGCTTCGCCCCCGACCGCGCGCCGGTGTACGGCTTCGACACAAAGGTGCCCGGTTTCTTCTGGTGCGCAGGGCAGGGCGGCTTCGGCATCCAGACCGCACCCGCCGCCTCGGCGCTAGCGGCGGCATTGCTGCTGGGCGAAGGCACTGTGCCCGAGGGCGTCGATCCCGAACGCTATGGCGCGGGGCGCTTTGCCCTTCTTTAATCGTCAGAACTGATTAGAGCATATAGTTAATAATTTCACGTAACGCCTTGGGGCGACCAAATGCAGGGCATCCTTAATTGGCTTGAAAACCACGATAAGCTTGCAGGCTGGGCTCAGTTTCTGGGTGCGATTATCACTCTGATACTAACCTACGTGACTGCTTTCGCTCCACATTGGCGTAGGAAGCGACAACTGCGGGCTGCAAGCGAGCGGGTTTTGTCTCACGGGTATGAGGCTGTCGAAAGCTTCCATCGGACGTCAGCCTTTTTCCTACCTCAGCGGATCAATATCAGAGCCGCAACCACTTCAATGAGGAGTGTGATAAACGAGCTCAACAAGTTTCCTATTTATGAGATGGACAGCGGACTAGACAAGATTCGAGCAAAAAGATCGTTGCTGTAAGCTTCTTGCTAGATGTCATATGTCTTATGCTTGACGATGTTGGGGAACGTTTGGGTGATGGACAAATGTCTGTGGAAGATCGTGACTTTATGCGAGTGTGGATCGGCGATCGTCTAAATATGATAACCGATCTATTGGCTGGGAGGGCTTTGGAGCGCCCTCCGGCTTCAGATTTTGTAAGCTCTTAGGCTTTCAATCAACGGCTACCTATTTCCGAAACGTCTCCGCCGCATCGCTCGCCAGCTTGTCGGCGCGTTCGTTGTCGGGGTGACCGGCATGGCCCTTCACCCATTTCCATTCGATCTGGTGCCGCTCGGCCGCCGCGACCAGCGCCTGCCAGAGTTCGGCGTTCTTGACCGGTTTCTTGTCCGCCGTGCGCCAGCCGTTGCGCTTCCAGCCGTGAATCCACTTGGTCAGGCCGTCCATCACATAGCGGCTGTCGGTCGACAGCGTGACGGCACAGGGGCGCTTCAACGCATTCAGCGCCTCGATCGCGGCCATCAGCTCCATGCGGTTGTTGGTGGTCAGGGCTTCGCCGCCCGACAATTCCTTCTCGTGTGTGCCTGAGCGGATCAGCGCGCCCCAGCCGCCGGGGCCGGGATTGCCCTTGCACGCGCCGTCGGTGGCGATCTCGACGGGAGTCACAGGCCGGCCTTTCCGTCGCGGTACGCGATATAGCGCCGCCAATAGGCCAGCGGGTCCTTGCGCGTCACCAGCGCGTCGGCGGGGGTGTTCAGCCAATCCCAGGCGCGCGACAGGGCGAAACGCAGGCACGCCCCCATGGCGAGCTTGGCGAACGCTGCGCGCTCCGCCTCGGTCAGCGGGTAGTGGCGTCGATAGCCCTCCACCAGTGCCGCGCCGATCTCGGGGGCGTAGACCTTACCCCCAGCATCGAAGCTCCAGGCCGAGTGCATGACGGCCAGGTCGTAGATGCGGTAATCGGTGCAGGCGAAATAGAAATCGATCAGCCCCGTCACCTGCTCGCCCAGCACCAGCACATTGTCGGGGAACAGGTCGGCATGGATGACGCAGGTGTCGAGCGCCTGGGTCTCCCAGCCGTCGAGCACGTCGTCCAGCGCCGCGCCCATCGCGTCGTGCAGGCCGGGCTCGATCCGGTCGAGATCGCGGCCGCATTGTTCGAACAGCGGCCGCCAGCTGGCATGGCCCATCGAGTTCTCACGGGTCTGCGGGAAGTCGGCGACCGCACGGTGCATCGCGCCCATCGCATCCGCTGCCGCCAGCGCCTGGGCCGGGGTGGGGTGCGATAGCGATACGCCGGTCAGGAACTGGATCAGGCAGGCGGAACGGCCCGCCAGTTCCTGGATCTCCACGCCCTGCCGGTCCTTGATCGCAGGCGGCACCGGCAGGCCTTTTGCCGCCAGATGGTCGAGCAGCGCGAGGAAGAACGGCAGGTCACCCGCCGCCACGCGCTTTTCGTACAGCGTCAGGATGAACCGCGCGGTCGTGGTGTCGACCAGATAATTGCTGTTCTCGACGCCCTCGGCGATCCCCTTGGCGGAGATCAGGTCGCCCACGTCATAGCGCGCGAGGAACGCCGACAGCGCCTCGGCCGAAACCTGCGTATAGACGGCCATGGTTCAGGCGGCCGCTTCCAGCCCGCGCGGCAGCTTGAAGGCGATGGTCTCGCGCGTCGTCTCTTCCTCGCGTTCGGTGACGGTGAAGCGTTCGGACAGGCGCTCGACCAGTTCGCGGACCAGCAACTCGGGCGCCGACGCCCCGGCGGTCAGGCCCAGCGTCTTCACCCCGTCCAGGAACGCCCAGTCGAGTTCGGCCGCGCGCTGGATCAGCATGGCGCGCTTGCCCGCCCGCTCGGCCACTTCGACCAGCCGCAGCGAATTGGACGAGTTGGGCGCACCGATCACCAGCACCGCGTCGCACTCGGCGGCGATCGCCTTGACCGCGGCCTGGCGGTTGGAGGTGGCGTAGCAGATATCCTCGCCGCGCGGGGCCAGGATGTTGGGGAAACGACGCTGCAACGCCTCGATCGTTGCGGCGGTGTCGTCGACCGACAGGGTGGTCTGGGTCAGGAAGGCGAGGTTGTCGGGATCGGTCGGCGTGAACGCCTCGACATCCGCGACCGTCTCGACCAGCGACATGGACCCTTGCGGCACCTGGCCGAACGTACCGATGACTTCCGGGTGGCCGGCATGGCCGATGAAGACGATGTGGCGGCCCATCTCGACCAGTCGCTCGGCCTGGCGATGGACCTTCGACACCAGCGGGCAGGTGGCGTCGAAATAGGCGAGGCCGCGATTCTCGGCGTCGGCGGGCACCGATTTCGGGACTCCGTGGGCGGAGAAGACGACATGCGCGTTGGCGGGCACCTCGTCCAGTTCCTCGACGAAGATCGCGCCCTTGGCCTTCAAGCTGTCGACGACGAACTTGTTATGGACGATCTCGTGCCGGACATAGACCGGGCTGCCATGCTTTTCGAGCGCCAGCTCGACGATGCGGATCGCGCGGTCGACGCCGGCGCAGAATCCGCGCGGGGCGGCGATCAACAGGTCGAGCGGTGGCTTCATGGCATCGGTCATGGGGACGGCTCTACGCCATTGCTTGCGCGCGTCCAACCCGGTTCCTATGCTGGCGACCAAACCGGCATCCTGCTTCGGCATCCAGAATAGGCGTTTCGACCTGTGAAAGCATCGCTCCTTGTTCCCGTAGCCCTTGCGTTCGCCGTCGGGGGCTGCGCCCGTACCGGTGAGATCGACGCCTCGGGCGGCATCACCGCCGTCCGTTCGGCCTGTCCGATCGTCGGCGTCGCGGCGGGGACCGGCGACATCACGTTGTTCAAGACGCCGGGCGCCACCGACGAGCGCTCGATCGACCTGGTCGCGAACCTGACCAACGTTCGCGGCAACTGCGCCGATGCAACCGCCGACATCGTGACGACGGTCAGCTTCACCGTCGAGGCCCGCCGCACCGACACGGCGGCGGCGCGCGACGTGGTGCTGCCCTATTATATCGCGATCGTGCGCGGCGGCACGAACGTCGTCGCCAAGCGGGTCGGCCGCGTGAACGTGCATTTCGACGCGGGCCAGGCGCGTGGCCAGGTGGCGGGCGAGGCGTCCACCACCATCTCCCGCGCGGCGGCGACCTTGCCCGAGGACGTCCGCGACAAGCTGACCCGCCGTCGCAAGGCAGGCGATGAGGATGCGGCGGTCGATCCGCTGACCAACCCCGAAGTGCGCGATGCGGTGGCGAGCGCCAGCTTCGAGGCGCTGGTCGGGTTCCAGCTGACCGACGCGCAGCTGCGGTACAACGCGACTCGGTGATTTCATGTGCCCCGGCGGAGGCCGGGGCCCAGTTGGGGTGAAGGTGGTGGTGCGCCATATCTTGGCGTGGGAGGCTCCAGCGAGCGCTGGTTTATGCCTCCCACGCAATGGATGAACGTGCCTTGCACTGCGTAGCGACTGGGCCCCGGCCTTCGCCGGGGAACGAAGAAGGCGACTTTCCTCCCGCCTCGACCCCACAATCCACATCTTTCCCGCACCCTTCACCGTTCCCCGATTGACTTGGCCCCACCCGCCCGGCAGAGGGCGCGGCGTCGATGTCGGACATGTCCGACATAGGCGCGCGCGGGAGAGCGCCGGGTTCATCTTTCAGGTGACGCAAACTCGGCCGCCGAAGGAGCAACCACCCCGGAATCTCTCAGGCAAATGGGACCGCGCGATCGCCATCGACACTCTGGAAAGCGCGCTTCGGCCACCGGTCGTCGTGCCACCGAAGGGGTAAGCCGGAATTTCCGGCGAAAGCTCTCAGGTTCCGTGACAGAGGGGGATCGGATCGGGTAAGGACATTTGCGTCCCTAGCCGACACCCTTTTGACGGAGACCGGCCCCGTGAGCGACACCGCAGACCTGAATGTAGAAGACGCCCCCGAAGGTCAGGAGATCATCCAGACGCTGCCGCTGGACGCATGGCACCGTGCGCGCGGCGGCCGGATGGTCCCGTTTGCCGGTTACGAAATGCCGGTCCAGTATGAAGGCATCATGGCCGAGCATCTCTGGACCCGCGAGTCGGCAGGGCTTTTCGATGTCAGCCATATGGGCCAGGTGGTCTTCACCGGCGAAAACGGCTTGGCGCCGGTCATCGCCGCGCTGGAAAAGGTCCTGCCGGGCGACATCACCGGGCTGGGCGACCGCAAGAACCGCTATTCGCTGCTGCTGAACGAAGAGGGCGGCATTCTCGACGATCTGATGGTGACGAAGCGCACCCTGGACGGCGCGGAAGAACTCTACATGGTCGTCAACGGCGCGACGAAATATGACGATATCGCCTATCTGCTCGACTTCATTCCCGACGATGCGACGCTGAACCTGCTCGACGAGCAGGCGCTGCTGGCGCTCCAGGGTCCCAAGGCGGTCGATGCGCTGTCGCGGATCGTGCCGGGCGTCGAGGCTTTGGTGTTCATGACCGCCGCCGACTTCACCTGGAACGACGTGCCGCTGTGGATCAGCCGTTCGGGCTATACCGGCGAGGACGGTTACGAGATTTCCATCCCGGCCGAGCACGCGGCGGCCTTCGCCGACCTGCTCTGCGAGCAGGCGGAAGTGAAGCCGATCGGTCTGGGCGCGCGCGACTCGCTGCGTCTGGAGGCGGGGCTGCCGCTCTATGGCCATGACCTCGATCCCGAGACGACGCCGGTGATGGCCGATCTGGGTTTCGCGCTGGCCAAGAAGCGTCGCGAGGCGGCCGACTTCCTGGGTGCCGAGCGTATCCTGGCCGAGCGCGAGAACGGTCCTGCCGTCAAGCGCGTCGGCCTGACCGTCGCGGGCCGCCAGCCGGTGCGCGAGGGCGCGTCGGTGGTCGCCGAGGACGGTTCGGTGATCGGGCGCGTCACCAGCGGCGGCTTCGCCCCTTCGATGGGCGCGCCGATCGCCATGGCCTATGTGCCAACCGAGCTGGCGACGCCCGGCACGGTCCTTAAACTGCTTCAGCGCGGCAAGACCCATGACGCCACCGTCACGGCGATGCCGTTCGTCCCCCATCGTTACGTTCGTTCAGGAGCCAAGTGACCATGAGCCGCTATTTCACCGAAGATCATGAGTGGATCGACGTCGACGGTGATGTCGGCACGGTCGGCATCTCCGATTACGCGCAGGGCGCGCTGGGCGACATCGTGTTCGTCGACGTCCCCGAGGAAGGCCGTGAGCTGACCAAGGGCGACGAGGCCGCCGTGGTCGAGTCGGTCAAGGCCGCGTCGGACGTCTATGCGCCGGTGTCGGGCACCGTGGTCGAGGGCAATGCCCAGCTGGCCGACGAACCCGCGCTGGTGAACAGCGATCCCGAAGGCGAGGGCTGGTTCTTCAAGATCACCCTGTCGGACGCGTCCGAACTGGAAGCGCTGATGGACGAAACCGCCTACGCCGCGTTCGTCGCGAAACTCTGATCCGATGTCCCTCCCTTCATAGGGGAGGGGTCTTCTTCCTCCCCTCCCGCAGGCGGGAGGGGGCGGGGGAGGGGAGTCGGTCTCCCCAAGCGACATCGCCTGCCGAAGCCGGGTGCCCTCCCCCGGCCCCTCCCGCCTGCGGGAGGGGAGAAGAAGAAGCCCTCCGCTCGGCGGCAGGGGCGAAGAGGAGGGCGGAGAAATGGAACGCATGCGCTACCTGCCCCTTACCTCTTCCGACCGTGCCGAGATGCTCTCGGTCATTGGCGCGGGCTCGGTCGACGATCTGTTCGTCGACGTGCCCGAATCCGCCCGCCTGTCGGGCCCCATCGCGGATCTGCCCGCCCACGCCTCCGAACTGGCGGTCGAGCGGCACATGACCGCGCTGTCGCGCAAGAACATGGTCGCGGGCGACGTGCCCTTCTTCCTGGGGTGCGGCGCGTATCGCCATCATGTCCCCGCCAGCGTCGATCACCTGATCCAGCGCGGCGAGTTCCTGACCGCCTACACGCCCTATCAGCCGGAAATCGCGCAGGGCACGCTGCAGATGCTGTTCGAGTTCCAGACGCAGGTCGCGCGTTTGCTCGGCACCGATGTCGCCAATGCGTCCATGTATGACGGCTCGACCGCGTGCTGGGAAGCGATCGGCATGGCGCGGCGCATCACCAAGAAGTCCAAGGCGATCCTGTCGTCGGGCCTTCACCCGCATTATGTCTCGGTCGCCAAGACGATGGCGAAGTACACCGGCGACACGCTGGAAACCGGCACGCCCGTCCTGACCGCCGAAACCGATATTGACCAGATGATCGCGGCGATCGACGGTGACACCTCGTGCGTCGTCGTCCAGTATCCGGACATTCTCGGCCGTATCGCCGACCTGACCCCGCTGGCCGAGGCCTGCCACGCCAAGAAGGCGCTGCTGATCGCCGTCGTGACCGAGCCGGTCGCGCTGGGCGCGATCCGTTCGCCGGGCGAGATGGATGCCGACATCGTCGTCGGCGAAGGCCAGTCGCTGGGCGTCGGGCTTCAGTTCGGTGGGCCTTACGTGGGCCTGATGGGCTGCAAGGATAAATATATCCGCCAGATGCCGGGCCGCTTCTGTGGCGAGACGGTGGACGCGGACGGCAAGCGTGGTTTCGTGCTGACTCTGTCGACCCGCGAGCAGCATATCCGCCGCGAAAAGGCGACGTCGAACATCTGCACCAATTCGGGGCTGTGCGCGCTCGCCTTCTCGATCCACATGACGCTGCTGGGCGAGGCGGGGCTTCGCCGGATGGCGGGGATCAACCACGCGCAGGCCTGCCGCGCGGCAGACCGTCTGGCCAAGGTGCCGGGCGTGAAGCTGGTCAACGACGTGTTCTTCAACGAGTTCACGCTGGATCTGGGCCGCGAGGCGCGTCCGATCGTGCGGACGCTCGCCGAGCGCGGCGTGCTGGCGGGCGTATCGCTCGGCCGGCTCTATCCGGGCGAGGACGCGCTTGCGAACGGACTGGTGGTGGCGGTCACCGAAACGGTGACGGCGGAGGATATCGAGACGCTTGCCCAAGCGCTTGAGGAGGTGCTGGCATGACGATCAACCAGAGCGGCTGGAAGCCCACGAGCCCCGAGGCCAAGGACGGCGAGGTCAGCGCGACCTTCACCGGCAATCGCGCGTTGATGCTCGAGGAAAAGCTGATCTTCGAGATCGGCGATGACAAGACCACCGGCGTCGATTTCGCCGAGGGCGATGTCGCGGGTTCGCGTCTGGGTGATCTGAGCCGCAAGGCGCCGATCGGCCTGCCCGGCCTGTCGGAGCCGGAGACGGTCCGCCACTATACCCGTCTGTCGCGTCAGAATTACGCGATCGACCTCGGCCTGTTCCCGCTGGGTTCGTGCACGATGAAGCACAATCCGCGCCTGAACGAGAAGATGGCGCGGCTGCCGGGCTTCAGCGACGTTCACCCGCTCCAGCCCGTCGACACGGTGCAGGGCGCGCTGGAGGTCATTCACCAGCTGGCGCACTGGCTGGTCACGCTGACCGGCATGACCTCGGTCGCGATGAGCCCCAAGGCGGGCGCGCATGGCGAGCTGTGCGGGATCCTGGCGATCAAGGCGGCGCTGGAGAAGCGTGGGCAAGGCCATCGCAAGGTGATCCTGGTCCCCGAATCGGCGCATGGCACCAACCCGGCGACGGCGGCATTCGCGGGCTTCTCGGTCGAGGACATCCCCGCGACCGAGGACGGCCGCGTCGATACCGCGGCGCTGAAGGCGCGGCTGGGGCCGGACGTGGCGGGCGTGATGATCACCAACCCGAACACCTGCGGCCTGTTCGAGCGGGACCTGAAGGACATTTCCGACGCGGTCCATGCGGCGGGCGGATACGTCTATTGCGACGGTGCGAACTTCAACGCCATCGTCGGGCGCGTGCGTCCGGGCGACCTGGGCGTCGATGCGATGCACATCAACCTGCACAAGACCTTCTCGACCCCGCATGGCGGCGGCGGGCCGGGTTCGGGGCCGGTGGTGTTCTCCGAGGCGCTGACCCCGTTCGCGCCTTTGCCCTTCGTCGAGAAGACGGGCGAGGGCTTCCGCCTGGTCGAGGAAGAGAATGCCGAGGACCATCATGCCGACAGCTTCGGCCGCATGGTCGCCTTCCACGGCCAGATGGGCATGTTCACCCGCGCGCTGACCTATATCCTCAGCCACGGCGCGGACGGCCTGCGCCAGGTCGCCGAGGATGCGGTCCTGAACGCCAACTATGTCCTGCGTTCGCTGGAAAACACGCTCGACGCGCCTTTCGCCAAGAGCGGCCCGTGTATGCACGAAGCCATCTTCTCGGACGAGAATCTGGCCGAGGGTTTCTCGACGATCGACGTCGCCAAGGCGCTGATCGACGAGGGTTTCCATCCGATGACCATGTATTTCCCGCTGGTCGTCCACGGTGCGATGCTGATCGAGCCGACCGAGACCGAGTCCAAGGCGGCGCTCGACCAGTTCATCGGCGCGCTGGCGTCGGTGGCGGAGCGGGCCAAGGCGGGCGACCCGTCGCTCAAGACCGCGCCGCACTTCGCGCCGCGCGCCCGCCTCGACGAAACGCTGGCCGCGCGCAAGCCCGTGCTGGTGTGGAAGGACAAGGCGGCCTGATCAGGTAGGCTACCCTCACCCTAGATTTTCCCTTTCCCAATGGGAGAGGGGGGAGGCGCGAAGCGCCGGAAGGGTGAGGGTCGCTATTCTTAAAGGGCCGTAAACAAACAGATCCCGCCCAGGATCACCCCCGGCGCATTGGCGAACACGATCGGCCAATCGCGCTTCTTGCGCAGAAATCCGTACGCGACCCAGAGCGAACAGTTCACCATCGTCGCCAGCGGTTGAATGACCGATCCCTTCTGCCCCGCCAGGTTGAACCGTATCTGGTCGATATAGGACAGGTACATGGCCACGGCGGTCGCGGTCGCGATCCAACCGAGCAGCATCAATTTCCGTTCGCTCACGGTATCGGAATCCCCTTAAATGGCTGATAAATCGATTGAAGCGTCGTCGCCTAACGCACGACCCGACGCGGATGCTCCCGCCGCCGGGGCGGGACAGGGGGCGATGCGGTTCGACGAGGGGCAGGCCGCGACGCTCCGGATGATCCTGCGCTGGCGGCGCGACGTCCGGCATTTCCAGCCCGATCCGGTCGACGAGGCGATACTTGCGCGGCTCGCCGAGGCGATGGCCCTCGCCCCCTCGGTGGGCAATGCGCGGCCCTGGCGGGTGATCCGGGTCGAGGACCCGACCTTGCGGGCGGCCGTCCGCGCCGATTTCCAGCGGTGCGACGAAGCGGCGGCGGCGGACTATGACGACGAACAGGCAGCCGCGTACCGGGCGCTGAAGCTCGCCGGGCTGGACGCCGCGCCGGTTCAGTTGGCGGTCTTCACCCATGTCGATCCGGCGGCGGGCCATGGCCTGGGCCGTCGCACCATGCCGGAGACGTTGCGCCAGTCGACGGCGATGGCGATCCATACGCTGTGGCTGGCGGCGCGCGCGGCCAATCTGGGGATGGGGATGGTGTCGATCCTCGACCCCGCCGCGATGGAGCGGATTTTCGCAGTGCCGGAGGACTGGGCGTTCACCGCCTATCTGTGCCTCGGTCATGCCGAATGGGATGACGACACGCCGTTGCTCCACCGGGCGGGCTGGCAGGAAAATGCGCCGACGTTGTGGGAGATGCGATAGCTAGATTCCTCCCCTGGAAGGGGAGGTGGCGCGCATAGCGCGTCGGAGGGGTATCACCCTCTCGATGGCGGGACACCCCCCGTCAGCCCTACGGGCTGCCACCTCCCCTTGCAGGGGAGGAATAATTGAGGATCAGTCCTCCGCCGCCGCCGAAATCGTCTGCTGCCTGCCCAGTCGCTGCTCACGCCAGACGATGAACAATCCGCTGGCGATGATGACCGGCGCGCCGTACCAGGTGCCCGCCGTGGGCAGCACCCCGAAGATCAGCCAGCCGTAAACGGTCGCCCAGATCAGCCCCGAATAGTCCATCGGCACCACCGCCGCGACCGGAGCCAGCCGCGACGCCCCGGTCAGCGCCAACTGTCCCATGCCGCCCGCCAGGCCGATCGAGACCAGCGCTATCCAGGTCAGGGGATCATGCATCTTGAGGTGGAAGGCATAGGGCACGGCAATGAACGGCAGGGTCAGGATGGTGAAGTAGAAGACCGTCGTGGTCGCCGGTTCGTCGCGCAACTGGCGCAGCACGATGGCGACGATCGCGACGAACATCGCCGCCATCAGGCCGACGCCCGCGCCGAACAGCGACATGTCGTTCGCCCCCGGCCGCACGACCAGCAGCACGCCCGCGAACCCGACCAGCACCGCCGCCCAGCGCTGGATTCCCGTCTTCTCGCCCAGCACCAATGCACCGAGCAGCGTGGCGAAGATCGGCACGGTGAACTGGAACGTCGTCGCCTCGGCCAGCGGCAACAGCATCACCGCGCCGAAGGTGAAGACCATGCCGACCAGCCCGATCATCGCGCGCTTGGCGTGACCCTTCAGCCGCCTGGTGCGCAGCGACGCCAGTCCCGGCCCCGCCAGGACGAACCCCAGCACGACCGGCAGCGCGCAAAGCTGTCGAAAGAACATGGTTTCGGACAAGGTCGCCCCGCGCGACTCGGCCAGCTTCACGAAAGCCGACATGGTCGACAGAAAGAAGATGGCGATCAGGCGCAGGCCGATGCCTTTCAGCACGCGGTCATCGGACATGCGCGGCTCCTAGCCGCTGCATCGGCCTGACGAAAGGCCGCACGCGTCCGCCCCCTTGGCGAACCGCCCCCTTTGCCGCTATCGCGCACCCATGAAGCACGCTCTGTCCGTCACCCGCGACGCGGATTTCTCCGCCTGGTATCAGTCCGTCATCGCCGAGGGCGATCTGGCCGAGGAATCGGGCGTCCGCGGCTGCATGGTCATCCGTCCCTGGGGCTATGGCATCTGGGAGCGGATCCAGCGCCTGCTCGACGATCGCATCAAGGCGACGGGGCATGAGAATTGCTATTTCCCGCTCTTCATCCCGCTCAGCTATTTCGAAAAGGAGGCCGAGCATGTCGACGGCTTCGCCAAGGAAATGGCGGTCGTCACGCACCACCGGCTGATCGCGGACGGCAAGGGCGGGCTGGTCCCCGATCCCGAGGCAAAACTGGAAGAGCCTCTGGTCGTGCGGCCGACGTCTGAGACGGTGATCGGCACCGCCTTTGCCCGCTGGGTCCAGTCGTGGCGCGACCTGCCGGTGCTGATCAACCAATGGGCGAACGTCGTTCGCTGGGAGATGCGCACCCGCATGTTCCTGCGCACCGCCGAATTCCTGTGGCAGGAGGGGCATACCGCCCATGCCACGGTCGATGAGGCGCGCGCCGAGACGATCCAGATGCTCGAAGTCTATCGGACCTTTGCCGAGGATTGCCTGGCTATGCACGTCATTGCGGGCGAGAAGCCCGAGAATGAGCGTTTCCCCGGCGCGGTCGAGACCTATTCGATCGAGGCGATGATGCAGGACGGCAAGGCGCTCCAGGCTGGCACCAGTCATTTCCTGGGTGACAATTTCGCCAAGGCGCAGAATATCCGCTTCCAGAATGCCGAAGGCGGGCTGGACTTCGCGCAGACGACCAGCTGGGGCGTATCGACCCGGATGATCGGCGGCATGATCATGGTGCACGGCGACGATGACGGCATGCGCGTGCCGCCCAAGGTCGCGCCCTGGCAGGTCGTGATCGTGCCGATGCTACGCGACCAGCCTGAGGACGAGGCACTGCTCGCCTATTGCCGCGACCTGCAAAAGGAACTGGTCGGTGGCACGGCACTGGGCGAGCCGATCCGCGCGATGGTCGATGCGCGCGCGCAAAAGGCCGCCAACAAGCGCTGGAGCTGGGTCAAGAAGGGCGCGCCGATCGTCATCGAGGTCGGCGGGCGTGATATGGCGGGCGGCAATGTTTCGCTGATCCGCCGCGACCGGCTGTACCGCGCGGACGGCAAGCTGGACTCGGTCGTAAGCCCGCGCGGTGATTTCGTGTCTGGCGTGGCGGAGTTGCTGGCCGATATCCAGGGTGAACTCCACCGCCAGTCGGCCGAACGGCTGAAGGCGCAGATCGTGCCCGTCGACGACTGGGCGGGCGTCGAGGCGCATTTCGCGGACGGCATCAAGAACCCCGGCTGGGTCGACGTGCGCTGGGCCAAGCCTACGGGTACGGAACTGGAGCAGGTGGTCGAGAAGCTGAAGGCCCTGAAGCTGACCATCCGCAACGCGCCGATGGGCCAGACGGGTTGCGACGACGGGCCGTGCGTCTTTACCGGCCGTGAAGCGGTGGAGCGGGTGCTGATCGGCCGGGCGTACTGATCTTGGCACGCCCCTCCCGCAAGCGGGAGGGGCGATCCTATTTGCTCCCCCTCCCGCAAGCGGGAGGGGGTTGGGGGGAGGGCACGCCGCGAGCGATGGTCTCGGTGAGACTCCACGCCCTCCCCAAACCCCTCCCGCCTGCGGGAGGGGCTTAAAGTAAGAAGGAGGGGCTTAACCCCGCACCAACCCCACCCAGGGCAAGTCCGGCCCGGCGGGCACGATCCCGGTCGGGTTGAGCTCCAAATGGCTGGCATAATAATGCGTCTTGATGTGATCCAGATGCACCGTCTCCGCGATCTCCGGGATCGCCAGCATCCGCTCCAGCAAGCCTTCCAACGCCGGATAGTCCTGCACCCGCCGGACATTGCATTTGAAATGCCCGTGATAGACCGCATCGAAACGGACCAGCGTGGTGAACAGCCGGATATCCGCTTCGGTCATCCGGTCCCCGACCAGCCAGTCGCGGCCGGTCAGCCGCTCTTCCAGCGCATCCAGCTCGGCGAATAGCGGCCCTACCGCTTCGTCATAGGCCTCCTGGCTCTGGGCGAAGCCGCATTTGTAGACGCCGTTGTTCACCCGGTCATAAACGGTGGCGTTCACCGCATCGATCTCGTCGCGAAGCTCGGTCGGGTAATAATCCCCCGCCCGCGCGCCCAGGCCGTCGAACGCGGTATTCAACATGCGGATGATCTCCGCCGATTCGTTGCTGACGATCGTGTCGCGCGCCTTGTCCCACAGGACCGGCACCGTGACCTTGCCGCTATAGCCGTCACGCGCGCGGGCATAGAGCTGCCAGAGGTAATCGGAGCCGTGCAGCGGATCGCCGGTGCCGCCATGCGTCGTGGCGAAGGTCCAGCCATTCTTGCGCATCAGCGGATCGACCACCGACAGGCCGATCATGTCCTCCAGCCCCTTGAGTGCGCGGACGATCATCGTGCGATGCGCCCAGGGGCAGGCATAGGAGACGTACAGATGATAGCGCCCCGCCTCGGCACGGTGGCCGGTCTGGCCGTCCGGGCCGGGCTGGCCATCAGCGGTCACCCAGTCGCGGAACCCGGAATCGGGGCGCTTGAAGCTGCCCTTCTCGTCCGACTTGAACAGACCATCGGCGTGCCAGACGCCGTCTACCATATTGCCCATGCGTGTGTCTCCTTCGCAGGAGGGTACGCATGGGGGCGGGGGAGCGATCCCCCAACTATTCCTCCCCTTCCAAGGAAGGAATGGGTCAGCGCCGCTTGCCGTTGTGGCGGATATTCGCGGGCCGCCCGCGCCGTTTCAGCACCCGGCGCGGTTCGGGCTTGGCGCCCTTGCCATCGGGCAGTTCGAAGCGCAGCGCGCCCGACACCGGGTTCGCCTCGGCCAGGCGCAGCGGCAGGCGCTGACCCAGCTTGTAGATCTCCCGCGTCTTCTCACCGAGCAATTGTTGCGACGACTCGTCATAGTGGAAATAGTCACCGCCCAGGTCGCGGATCGGCATCAGCCCGTCGCCACCCACACCGTCGACGGTCGCGAAGAAACCGAAATTGGTGACGCCAGTGATCCGTGTCTCGACCACCTGCCCGACATGTTCGGACAGATAGGCCGCGACATAGCGGTCGATCGTCTCGCGCTCCGCTTCCATCGCGCGGCGCTCCATCTGGCTGATCGCGGTGCCCAGCCGTTCCATCTCGTCGCCCTCGGGCAGCAGCCCGCCGTCGCCCAGCTTGTACGCGCCGACCAGCGCGCGGTGGACGACCAGATCGGCATAACGCCGGATCGGCGAGGTGAAATGCACGTACGACCCCAGCGACAGGCCAAAATGCCCCTGATTAATTGGCGCATAATAGGCCTGGGTCTGCGAGCGCAGGATCTGCTCCATCACTTGCGGGCGGAAGTCCGCATCGCCGATCTTGTCGATGATCCGGTTGAAGGTCGCCGGGCGGATCACCTGTCCCATCGCAAAGGGGATATCGAAGGTATCCAGATACTCCTTCAATGCGACCAGCTTGGTGCGGCTGGGCACCTCATGCACGCGGTACATGACGGGGGCCTTCTTCGCCTCCAGCGCCTTGGCGGCGGCGACGTTGGCGGCGATCATGTAATCCTCGATCAGCCGGTGCGCATCCAGCCGCGCGCGCGGCGCGACCGACAGGATGCGGCCATTCTGGTCGAGCACCACCCGCCGCTCGGGCAGATCGAGGTCGAGCGGCTCGCGATCGTCCCGCGCCTTGGCCAGCGCGGCCCAGCAATCCCACAGGGGGCGCAACGCCGTTTCGGTCAGCGGATGCGACAGCTCGCCGTCGATCGCTCCTTGCGCGTCCTCATAGGCAATGTTCGCCGCCAGCCGCACGACCGCGCGAGTGAAGCGAAAGCCCTTGAGCTTGCCGTCCTTGGTGATCTGAAGGTGACAGGCGAGCGCGGCGCGGTCTTCTCCCTCCTTCAGCGAACAGACATCCGCCGACAGGATTTCGGGCAGCATCGGCACGACCCGGTCGGGGAAATAGACCGAATTGCCCCGCCGCCGCGCATCCTTGTCGATCGCCGAGCCGGGGTGGACATAGAAGCTGACGTCCGCAATGGCGACGATGGCGCGCCAGCCCTCGGGATTGGCGGGATCGTCGTCGGGTGCGGCCCAGACCGCGTCGTCATGGTCGCGTGCATCGACCGGGTCGATCGCGACGATCGGCAGGTCACGCAGGTCTTCACGGTCGTCGCCCAAGGGCTGGCGCGCGACCCGTGTCGCCTCTTCCAGCGTCTCGGGCTGGAAACGGTCGGGAATCTCGAACTTGTGGATCGCGATCAGCGAGAAGCTGCGCGGCGCGAAGGGATCGCCCAGCCGCTCGACCACGCGCGCGGTGATGCGCGGCGGACGGCCCGTCTTTTCGGCCAGCACCAGATCGCCCGCTTCCGCGTCGCCAGTGTCCGACACCAGCATTTCGCGCCGGTCCTTCTTGTCGACGGAGGTCAGCCAGAAGCGCCCCGCCTCCTCGCGCAGCACGCCCAGCACCTGTTCGGAGGCGGGCGCGATCGTCTTCATGACATGCGCGATCCAGCCGCCGCCAGCTTCCTCGGTGCGGGCGAGCACGCGCTGGCCGATGCCGAGCGAGCCACGCTTGCGCTCGCGGATGCGCAGCCGGGGAATGGGGATGCCGTCCGCCTCCCAGCGTTCGGGCTGGCCCCAGACATTGCCACCGTCATCGACATCGACGACGCGCAGCACCGTCACCTTGGGCAGCCCGCCCATCTTGTGAAAGGCGCGGCCCGGCGCGCTGTCGATCAGCCCTTCATCGGCCATGTCCTTGAGCAAAGCCTTCAACCCGATCTTCTCCTGCGCGGACAGGCCAAACGCCCGCGCGATCTCGCGCTTGCCCGCCGGCTGGTCCGACTGTTCGATGAAGGCGAGGATTTGCTCACGGGTCGGCAGACCCGGCTGGGGTTTTTTCATGGGGAAGAGATAGGGGGTAGGGCGGGCGGCGTCACCCCTCGACATCTATTCCTCCTCTGCAAGGGGAGGTGGCTGGCCGGAGGCCAGACGGAGGGGTGTCAGCATTGGTGAGAGCGGCCCGCAATCACAACGGGTGACACCCCGCCACCAGCTTCGCTGGTCCCCCTCCCCTTGCAGGGGAGGATGAATAGCGACATGATCCAATATAATACCAGTACGGCGTAGTGGGACGGGCACGACATGATGACTTTATGGGCTTCGGCCGCGATCCTGGCGGCGGCTCCCGCGGCACAGGCCGATCTGGACCGGCTCGCCGCGAATTTGGGCTATCGCTACACCATCCTGACCAACCGCCCGACGTCCTGCCCGACGGGCGTGCCCCGCTGTTTCGAGGCGGACATCGCCATCGCCGTGCCCGCCGATGCAGCCAGCCTGCCAATCGAAATCCGCTACAGCCTGGTCAATCCGGTCCTGAAGGCCGAGAGCGAGACGTTCGACAATCGCACGATCAACGGCGACCTGAACGTCCTGACGCTGAAACCCGGCCAGCAGTTAAAGCCGGGCCAGACCTATCATGTGAAGCTCACCGGGCTGGGCGCGTTCTTTTCGCGCAACCATATGATGCCCAACGCGATGTTGGCGGCCGAGGGGCTTGCGCCACGCGTCATCGTCGCGACCCGGACGGGGATCGATGCCGATACGGGGCTGGAGACCCTGCCCTTTGTTGCACCGATGACTGATGAAGCCGCCCTCGCCCGCAGCGCGCCGGACGACCAGACGGTGTGGCGCACGCCCGAGCGGGCCTTTGCGCTCTATGCCGAACGCGGCGCGGCGGCGCCGGTCGATGTCGCGATCCTGCCGCGTCCCGCAAAGCTCACGCGCCCGGCCGGTGCGCCGGTCGATCTGTCGAAGGGCCTGCGGATCACGACCGAGGGCTTTACCCGCGCCGCCCTCGCGCCCGCCCTGGCCGGATTGCCGGTGGGAACGGTGCCGCTGATCGTCCGCAAGCAGGCGGAGATCGCGCCTGAGGGTTATCGCCTGACCATCGGCCAGGGCGGCATCACCCTCACCGCATTGGATGCGGCGGGGGCGTCCTACGGCCTGCGCTCCTTGGCGCAGCAGATGGCGGCGGAAGGTTCGCGCTTGCGCCCGCTGATTGTCGAGGATGCACCACGCTACGGCTTTCGCGGGCTGCATATCGATCTGGCGCGCAATTTCCACAGCAAGGCCGAGATCCTGAAGCTTGTCGAGCAGATGGCGACCTACAAGCTCAACAAACTACATTTGCATCTGGGCGATGACGAGGGTTGGCGCTTGCAGATCGCCGCGCTTCCCGAATTGACCGAGGTGGGGGCGTATCGCTGCGCCGACGTAACCGAGAAGACGTGCCTGTCGCCGCAACTCGGCGCGGATCCGGCAAGGACGGCGCCGACCAACGGCTATCTGACCGCCGCCGATTATTCCGACATCCTGCGGGCGGCCGCCGCGCGGCAGATCGACGTCATCCCCTCGTTCGACATGCCCGGCCACTCGCGCGCCGCGATCCGGTCGATGGAGGTGCGCTACGATCGGCTGATGGCCAAGGGCGACCGCGCCGGGGCTGAACGCTATCGGCTGGTCGAGCCGGGCGACACCACCCGTTATTCCAGCGTCCAGCATTATGACGACAACACACTGAACGTCTGTATCCCCGGCACCTATCGCTTCATCGACACGGTGATCGACGCCATCGCAGGCTTACACAAGGCGGCGGGGGTGCCGCTGACCACCTATCACATCGGCGCGGACGAGACGGCGGGGGCCTGGGTCCAGTCGCCCGCCTGCAAGGTGATGATGGGCAAGACGGACATGCAGCCCAAGCAGTTGGGCGCATACTTCATCGAACGGATTTCCGCCGACCTCGCCAAGCGGGGTATCGCGGTCGCGGGGTGGAGCGACGGACTGGGCCACACCGACCCGGCCAAGATGCCGACCAAGGTCCAGACCAATATCTGGAGCAACCTGCACGCCGGTGGTGTGGCCGAAGCGCATGGCCAGGCCAATCGCGGGTGGAAGACCGTGCTGTCGATCCCCGATCTCGGCTATTTCGACATGCCCTATGCCGCCGATCCGAACGAGACCGGCTATGACTGGGCCTCGCGCGGGGTGGATTCGTTCCAGGTGTTCGGCTTCATGCCGGGCAATCTGCCCGCCAATGCCGCGCTGATTTCCAATATCCTGGCTCAGCCCAAGGCGATCGCCGACGCCGTGCCGCTCCAGCCCGGCCGGAGCATCGCGGGGCTCCAGGCGCAATTGTGGAGCGAGACGGTGCGCCGCGACAGCCAGGTCGATTACATGCTCTTCCCTCGCCTGCTCGCGCTGGCCGAGCGCGCCTGGAGCCGGCCGGATTGGGAGCCCGCCTATGTCGCAGGGGCAGGCTATGTGCCGAACGATCCGCGTGTCGACCGGACCAAGCTGCTGGCCGGGTGGCAGGATTTTGCAGGCCGGATGGGCGTGCAGATGCGGCTGCTCGACCGGGCGGGGGTGACCTATCGCCTCGCCCCGCCGGGCGCGCGGATCGTGAACGGCAGGCTGGAGGCCAATGCCGAGTTCGCCGGAACGCCGATCGAGTATCGGACCGGCGGCACGGCATGGCGGCGCTATACCGGCCCGATCGCGGTGACGGGGGCGGTGGCCTTGCGCACTCGCACCCCCGACGGCCGCCGCACGAGCCGGACGGTTACGGTTTCGCCGTAACCGCGATCAGGCCGGGGGCGTCGGCAATGAAGCGGTCGAGCACGCCATCGGCGATCTTGATCGGCCCGTCGAAGCGCACCGCGCCCTTGATGCTCTGCACCGCAGCGGCCTGGGCGGCGATGCGCTGGGCATCGGCGAAGTAGCGCGGCGCGGCCGCATTGCCCTGCTCGGCGGCCTCCAGCCCGGCGGCGGTCTGCCCCAGCGCGCGACCCCAAAGCTGCATCGCCTCCAGCCAGGGGGCGGCCTGCTCGGCAAAGGCGGGATCGCCCACCCCTGCGCGGATCGTGTCGGGCGCATCGGCCAACGCATCGGCCTTGGCGTGCAACTCGGTGAGTGCCGCACGGCGTTCGCCCGCATCGCCATTCGCCAGCGCCTCGCGCACATGGTCGAGCAGCGCCTTCAACCGGGGCGCCTGTTCCTGCCAGGGCTGGCTGCCGAAGGTGGGGGCGAGATGCTGGGTGTCGAACAGTTCCAGCAGCGCCGCCGTTGCAAGGGGCTCGCCCCCGGCCAGATCGCGTGCGGCATAATGCCAGGTGCGCTCGGCATCATAACCCTTGTCGTTCCAGCCAAAGGCCAGCACGCCCGTCACCGCGACGCGGCTGGGCGCTTCCTGGTTCATCGGGTTGGACAGGATGCCGGTCAGTTCGGACGACAGCCCGGCCTCGCGTTTGGCATAGGGGGCGAGCAGCAGCCGCCCGGCCGAACTCGCATAGTCGTTGACCGGATAATTGTCCCAGAGCAGCGTCTTGCGCCCGAACGCCTTGGTTGCGGCCTTCGCATCGGGGATCGAGATGGCGGGCGGCACGACATCGGTGCCGGTCCATTGCACGACAATACGCGGGTTCAGATTGGCGCGCAGAGCCGCCTTATAGGGGCTTTCCTTGGCATCATAATATTCGGTCGGCACCATGATCAGCGGGCGCGAGGCGGGGTCCTGTTGCAGCAGGTCGGCCTGCACCGCGTTCAGCAGCCTGGCCTGGGCGACACCCGCGGCTTGGGCGCCCGAGGGGCCGAAGGCGGTCTTGTCGGCCTCGCAATTCCACTTCTGATATTCGATATCGTCCAGCGCGACGTAGAAGCTGTGGACGCCGATCCCGCGCAACGCCGCGAACTTGCGCAGCAGTGCTTGTTCGTCCGCCGGATTGGAGAAGCAGATGCTCGGCCCCGGCGAGATGGCATAGACGAAATCGACATGGTTCGCCTTGGCGCGCGCGGCGAGCGTGCCCAGCGCGCTCAGCGTCGCGGCGGGATAGGCTTCGCGCCACTTGTCGCGGGCGAAAGGATCGTCCTTTGGGCTATAGACATAGGTGTTGGCCTTCATCTGGCCCAGGAAGTCCAGATGTTTCGTGCGGTCGGTCATCGACCAGGGCTTGCCGTAGAAACCCTCTATCGTGCCGCGGATCGGCATGGCGGGATGGTCGCGGATGGTCAGCGCGGGGATGGCCTTGCGGGTCAGCAATTGGCGCAGGGTCTGGGCGGCGTGGAACAGACCGTCCGCGTCATGCCCGGCCAGCGTGATGAGGCCACCGGTGCCCGAGCCAAGGGCGGTCAACGTATAGCCTTCGCGGGCGTCGTCGGGGGTGGCGTTGCTGCGTGACAGGGCCCCACGGACCAGCGCGGCGTTGTTCGGGCCGATCACGATGGTCGGCCGGTCGATCGCGGCGGGCAGGCGCCTGGCCGTGGCGATGTCGGTAACACCGGCGCGGGTCAGCAGGTCGCGGACCAGTGCGGCAGTCTCCGGCTCGGTGCCGGGCGCGACGATCAGCGTGACGGCGCGACCCAACGGCACTTCGCCACTGCCCAGCGTCATTGCGACAGGGGCGGGGAAGATGGCGGGCAGGGTGACGGGGCTCGCCTGCGCCGCCGTGGCCAAGGCCGCCATCGCAATCGTCGACAGGGTCGAGCCCGTCCATCTGTTTGCCGCCCGCGCCATCCTCAATCTCCGGTATTTAACTGGTATTGTCGGAGCCTAGGGGAGTGAGGGGCGGGCTGCAAGCGGGATTGCGAGAAGGAGTTTGGCAGCTTTGTCAGGAGTTTGGGGGAGGATGAGGCATGGCTCTCCGGCTCGCTCAGGTTGATCGGAGCGAGGCAAGGACCCAAGTCCCAAACACCGGTCCGCCTGAGCGAAGTCGAAGGCCGGGAGAAATTTCAATCCAGTGGTATTAAACCGGCCCCATCAGTCATGAAATTGCAGGCTCGCCAATCGCGCATACAGCCCCCCGCCCGCGATCAACGCGCCATGACGCCCCTGCTCGACGATCCGCCCGCCATCCATCACCACGATCCGCTCGGCCGCGCGCACGGTCGCCAGCCGGTGCGCGATGACCAGCGTCGTGCGGTTCGCCATCAAGCGCTCCAGCGCCTGTTGGACCAATTGCTCGCTCTCGGCATCGAGCGCGCTGGTCGCCTCGTCGAGCAGCAGGATCGGCGCGTCACGCAGCAGGGCGCGGGCGATGGTGATCCGCTGACGCTGCCCGCCTGACAGTCGCGCGCCGCCTTCACCCAGGAAGGTATCCAGCCCCTGCGGCAGTGTGCGCAGGAACTCGGCGGCGTTGGCAGCTTCGGCCGCGGCCCAGAGTTCGTCGTCGCCCGCCTCCCACCGGCCATAGCGCAGATTGTCGCGTGCCGAGGCGCCGAAGATCACCGTCTCTTGCGGCACCATCGCGATCCGCGCGCGGATCGCCGCCGGATCGGCATCACGCAAGCTCACCCCGTCGAGCGATATATTGCCCGATTGCGGGTCGTAGAAACGTTCGGCCAGTTGGAACAGCGTCGACTTGCCAGCCCCCGACGGGCCGACCACCGCGACCGTCTCACCGGGGCGGATGTCGAGCGAAAAGTCGCTCAGCGCCGCGATCTCGGGCCGGGTCGGATAGTGGAACACCACATTCTCGAACCGCAACGCGCCCATCGGAATGACCGGCAGGACGGCGGGAGCGGGGGGCGGGGCGATCTCCGGCTCTTCGGCGAGCAATTCGGCCAGTCGCTGCGCCGCGCCGGACGCGCGCAGGATATCGCCCCACACCTCGGTCAGCGCCTGGAACGAGCCCGCGACCAGCATGCCCGTCACGACGAAGGCGGTCAGCGAGCCGCCCGACAACCGCCCGCTGGCGACGTCGGCGACCGCTTCCCACAGCAACAGCGTCAGCCCGCCGAAGAACAGCCCGATGACCATCGCGGTCATCACCGCGCGCAACAGGAAGCGCTTGCGCGAGGTGGCGAAGCCGTTGCTGACCGCCAGCTCGAACCGCTCCGCCTCGCGCCGTTCCTGACCGAAGGCCTGGACGACCTTCATCGCGCCCAGCGTCTCGACCGCGGTCGCGCCGATGTCCGCGAGCCGGTCTTGGCTGTCGCGCGAATAGCTGCGCACCTTCTTGCCCAGCACCACGATGGGCAGGACGATCACTGGGATGCACACCAGCAGCGACAGGGTCAGCTTGGGCGACAACGCGAACAGATAGATGGTGCCGCCGATCCCGATCACCGTGTTGCGCAGCGCGATGGAGACGGTGGAGCCGACGACCTGCTCGATGATCGCGGTATCGGCGGTCAACCGGCTGGCGATCTCGGAGGGGCGGTTCTCCTCGAAATAACGGGGTGCGAGGCGCAGCAGATTGGCCTGCACCGCGATGCGGATATCCGCGACCGTGCGTTCACCCAGCCAGGACACGAAATAGAACCGGAACGCCGTGGCGATGGCCAGCACCACGACGACCGCCAACAGACCCTGGAAATAGGGCGCGATATCGCCGGTGTCGGTGATGTTGCCGAAACCATGGTCGATCACCTTCTGGAAGGTGCGCGGGATGAACAGCGTGGCCAGCGCCGCAACCGCCAGCGACACGGCGGCGGCGGCGAGATGCCCCGGATAGCGCAGCGTATAGCGCCAGACCATCTTCAGGTTGCTGAGGCGGCGGCTGGCCGGGACGGAGGGTTCGGCGGATTTGCGGGACGCGGCGGATCTGGCCATGCCGGGGGCCTAGCAGCGTGGACGCATCGGCTCAACGCTAGGCAGGGTCCCGCACGCATCGTTTGGACGTATTGGTGCGTTTGGCCCGTGTCATGGCCATCATGGGCCCGTCACCGATGGCGCACTATGACCGATCGGCCATATTCTGGTCATCATGCGCAAACGGTTTCGTGGTAGATGAACGGCCATCATGGCTCCCTCCGGCGGAGCACAGGGGAATCGACGATGCTGTACGACGCCTATGAAATGCAACGCTCGATGCTGGCGGGCGCCAGCGCCTTGGCCAATTTCGGTGCCGGGCTGCTCCAGAACCCGGCCAATCCCTTCGCCTATCTGGGCGGCGGCGCGATCATGGGGTCGGCGCTGGAGGTCTTCGCCCATGCCGCCGCGCCGCGCGGCAAACCCGCTTTCGGCCTGACCAAGACCGAGATCGACGGGCGCGAAGTGGCGGTCCACGAAGAGATCGTGCTGCGCAAGCCCTTCGGCCAGTTGAAGCGCTTCCGCCGTGAGGGCATCGAGGACAGCCCCAAGTTGCTGATCGTCGCGCCCATGTCGGGCCACTATGCCACGCTGCTGCGCGGCACCGTCCAGCGGATGTTGCCGACGTGCGAGGTATACATCACCGACTGGCGCGACGCGAAGCTGGTGCCGCTGTCCGAGGGACGTTTCACCTTCGATGATTATGTCGATTACATCATCGACTTCCTGACCGAGATCGGTCCGGGTGCACATGCGCTGGCGGTGTGCCAGCCCTCAGTGCCCTGCTATGTCGCGGCCTGCGTCATGAGCGCGGACAAGCATCCGTGCACCCCGCGCACCCTGACCCTGATGGGCGGCCCGGTCGACACGCGCGAGGCACCGACCGCAGTCAACCTGCTGGCGACCGAGCGCCCCCATGCCTGGTTCGAGCAGAATGCGATCGCCACCGTCCCGATGACCTATCCGGGCGCCGGGCGGCGGGTGTATCCGGGTTTTCTGCAACTGGCCGGGTTCATGTCGATGAACCTGGGCAACCACATGATTTCGCACTGGGAGATGTTCAAGCATCTGGTCCAGGGCGACGGCGAGAGCGCCGACTCGACCAAGCGTTTCTATGACGAGTATCGCGCGGTGTGCGACATGACGGCGGAGTTCTACCTCCAGACCGTTGAGCTGGTGTTCCAGCGCCATGCCCTGCCCAAGGGCGAGATGTACCACCATGGCAAGCATGTCGATCCGGGCGCGATCACCGATATCGGCATTCTGGCGATCGAGGGCGAGCGCGATGATATTTCCGGCCTGGGCCAGACCCGGGCCGCGCTGACGCTGGCGAACAGCCTGTCGGACGAGAAGAAGCGGTATTTCATGGCCGAGAAGGTCGGCCATTACGGCATCTTCAACGGTTCGAAATGGCGCAACCAGATCGCGCCGGTGGTCGAGGAGTGGATCAAGGCCAACGGGTGAGGGGCGGAAGGGCTCAACCCTACCTGCCGTTCCGCCTGAGCGAAGTCGAAGGCTATCGGACTCGATCAGCCAAGTGATCCCGGAAAGGTTTGCCGTTGGCCTTCGACTTCGCTCAGGCGGAACGGGGTCAAGGGAAATGGGCAAGGAATAGAAAAACGCCCGGAAGCCGCTTGGCCTCCGGGCGTTTCGTATTCCGGCAATCGCGGTTTACGCGACCGAGCCGACCACCGCATGGCTGGACGATTCGTCCGAGCGGATCGTGCCGCCGAACAGCATCTTCACCCGGCCCGACAGCGAGATGTCGGTTTCCCACAACTCCGCCGAACTGATGTCGAAGCGCAGCAACGTCAGGTTCGGGTCCGACTTGCCCTGCGGGAACCAGGCCTCGACCTGATTATTCCACAACTTGTCGATCTGTGTCCGGTCATTGTCGACCGAGACGCGGCCGGCAAGGCAGGCAAAGAAGTCGTGACCCTTGCCGACGAACTGCGCCATGGCCTCGCCACCGTCTGCGATGCGGTTGTCTTTCCCCGCGAAGAAGAACAGCGTGTTGGGCTGATCGTCGTCGATCTGCGCGGTCATCGGTTCGGAATGCTGGCCGTCGTTCAGTCCGATCATGACGAACGGGCTGCTCTTCAGCTTGTCGAGGAACTTGGCGGCGATTTCCTGGGGGCTGTCGTCGGCCATCTTGGCTCTCCTGTTCAAGGGGTTTGGCGGGAGAACGATGCGGGGGCGGGGATGGTTGCGCTATTCGTCAAGCGGAAAGAATATGAAAGTTTCCGGATGACAAAGTTGCAGCTCGTGGAGAGATTGGGCGTGACGGCAATTCCGCCGTCATTCACAGAAAGGACCACGGATGTCCGTAGCCGATCTGTGCCTGATCCTGGGCGTCATCATCGCCTTTGCGACCTTGGTCGTGAAGATCGTTGAGGCTCGCAACAGGTAAGGTGCCCGGCGGGGCTCGGGCTGCAACCCGGGCCCCAAAGGATTTGAGCCCCAGCCGCTGCAACAGCCGGGGCTCTACAGAAAGGCGGATGTCCTTCGCCTATTATGCATATACGCATAAATCATCAAAATTTCAATTCCGATGGGAATGGCGAACGACCCCCTATATCGTATCAAACGATACCCATTCCCCATATTTCCCGCTAAGCGCTGGTCCATCACAGCATCGTAATGCGGTTCGCGGCGCACTTCGGTCGCGCCGGGCCGCTCGACCGGAACCTGGACCTATGACCTCTGCCGTTACTGCCGACGCGCGCAAGACCATGAAATCGCTGTATCGGGCGCCCGAGCCCGATGTCCTGAAGCCGCTGCTCGACCGTGCCGCCGCCACGCCGGAGATGCGCGAGCGGATCATGGGTCATGCTTCGGGGCTGCTTGCGGACCTGCGCGCGGCGCAGAATCGCGGCTGGGTGAACCAGTTCCTCCAGGAATATCGGCTCAACTCGTCCGAGGGCGTCGCGCTGCTGAGTCTCGCCGAGGCGTTCCTGCGCGTGCCCGATCCCGAAACCGCCGACCTGCTGATCGCCGACAAGCTGGGCGAGGCCGACTGGCGCGCCCATACCGGGCGCTCGGCGTCGAAGCTGGTCAACTCGGCCACCTGGGGCCTGGTCGTCGGCCGCGCGCTGGTGGGCGAGGGCGAGGCGGGGCCGCTCAAGCGCCTGTTGTCGCGCGCGGGCGAGCCGTTCGTCCGCCAGGCGGTCGGCGCGGCGATGCGGATGATGGGCGAGATCTTCGTGATGGGACGCACCATCGAAGAGGCGATGCGCCGCATGAAGAAGCCCGAGAACAAGGGCTTCACCGCCAGCTTCGACATGCTGGGCGAGGCGGCGCGGACCCATGAGGATGCCGAGCGCTATTTCCAGGCCTATGTGAGGGCGATCGACGCGGTGGGCTCGGACCCGGCGGCGGGCCATTCGATTTCGGTCAAGCTGTCGGCGCTCCACCCGCGCTACGAACTGCCGCGCGCCTATGAGTGCGTACCCGCGCTCACCGACATGCTGGCGCAATTGGCACGGCAGGCGGCGGACAAGGGCATTGCGCTGACCGTCGACGCCGAGGAGTCCGAGCGGCTGGAAATGAGCCTCGACATCATCGGCGGCGTCGCGGCGCTCCCGGCTTTGAAGGGTTGGGACGGCTTCGGCATGGCGGTGCAGGCCTATGGCAAGCGCGCCCGCGCGGTCATCGCCTGGGCCAACGGCCTCGACCGGATCATGAACGTCCGTCTGGTCAAGGGCGCGTACTGGGACAGCGAGATCAAGCGCACCCAAGTCGAAGGTCTCAACGACTATCCGCTGTTCACCCGCAAGGCGGCGACCGACGTGTCCTATCTGGCGGTCGCCAAGGACATGCTGGCGGCCGAGAATATCCGCCCCGCCTTTGCCAGCCACAATGCGCTGACCGTCGCGACCATCCTGGAATGGGCGGGCAATTCCCACGACTTCGAGTTCCAGCGGCTGCACGGCATGGGCGACGGCCTGTACGAGCGGCTGGTGCGCGAGCATGGCCATAAGTGCCGCATCTATGCACCGGTGGGCGGACACCGCGATCTGCTGGCCTATCTGGTCCGCCGGTTGCTGGAGAATGGCGCGAATTCCAGCTTCGTGCACCAGCTCGCCGATGCGCGGCTGACCGAGGCGGAGATCCTCGCCGATCCGGTCGCCAAGATCGCCGCCGTGGGCGGGGCGCGCCACCCCAGCATCCCGCTGCCCATCGGCCTCTTCGCACCGGGCCATCGCAACTCGACCGGCATCGACCTGAGCGATATCACGACGCTCGACGCCACGGTTAACGCGGTCAATGCGCCTGCGGTAAAGCCGGTCGCCGTCACCGCCGATGTCGCGGCGCTAGTCTCGCGCGCCCATGCGGCCTTCCCCGCCTGGAACGCGACCCCGCTCGACACCCGCGCGACCGTGCTGGAAAAGCTGGCCGATCTGCTGGAGCAGGATCGCGAGCGGCTGATGGCGATCCTGGTGCAGGAGGCGTTCAAGACCATCCCCGACGCGCTCGGCGAGGTCCGCGAGGCCGCCGATTTCTGCCGCTATTATGCGCAACAGGCGCGCGCACGGCTCGGTTCGGTCGAACTCCCCGGGCCGACGGGCGAGCGCAACACGTTGCACCTCGAAGGGCGCGGCGTCTGGGCGACGGTCGCGCCGTGGAACTTCCCGCTGGCGATCTTCCTGGGCCAGACGGTCGCGGCACTCGTCACCGGCAACACCGTGGTCGCCAAGCCCGCGCCGCAGACGCCCGCCATCGCCCAGGCGGCGGTCGAACTGGCGCACCGGGCGGGCGTGCCGCGCGACGCGCTGCTGCTCGCAGTGGGTGGGCCTGACGTGGGCCAGGCTTTGACCGAGGATCACCGGATCGCGGGCGTGGCCTTCACCGGATCGACCGCCACCGCCAAGCGGATCGCGCGAACGTTGGTGGCGGATGACGACCGCCCGATCGTGCCACTGATCGCCGAGACCGGCGGCATCAACGCGATGATCGTCGACTCGACCGCGTTGCCCGAGCAGGTGGTGGCGGACGTCATCACCTCGTCCTTCCGCTCGGCGGGGCAGCGTTGTTCGGCATTGCGCTTGCTGCTGGTGCAGGCGGATGTCGCCGACAATGTCATCGCTATGCTGAAGGGCGCGATGGAGACTTTGGTGCTGGGCGCGACCGGCAACCCGGCGACCGATGTCGGCCCGGTGATCGACCGGGCGGCCTATGACAAGCTGATGGCGTATCGTGCGTCGATGGTGACGCAGACGATCAAGACGCTCGATGCGCCCGCCGATGGCCTGTTCGTGCCGCCGACGCTGATCCGGCTCGACCGTGTCGAGGATCTGACCCAGGAATGGTTCGGCCCGATCCTGCACGTCGCCACTTGGGAAGCGGGTACGCTGTCCGAGACGATCGCGAAGGTGAACGCCAAGGGTTACGGCCTGACCATGGGCCTGCACAGCCGCATCGCGCGCGCCGGCGAAGTGATCGAGGCGGAAGCGGCGGTCGGCAACCTCTATATCAACCGCTCGATGATCGGCGCGGTGGTGGGCAGCCAGCCCTTCGGTGGCGAGGGCCTGTCGGGCACCGGACCCAAGGCGGGCGGTCCGCACTATCTCTACCGCTTCTGCGCCGAGCGCGCGGTGTCGGTGGATACGACCTCGGCGGGCGGCAACGCCACGCTGTTGTCGCTGGACGAAGGCGGGATCTAAAGCCTCAGCCTGCCCTCACCCTTCCGGTGCTATGCGCCTCGCTCCCTCTCCCGTTGGGTGAGGGAAGGGGCCCACCCGCGAAGCGAGTGGGAAGGGTGAGGGCAGTGCCTGTCAGGCCCGGTGCACTTCCACGGGCTGGACCTGCGGATAGGGCATGACCAGCGTCCCGTCCGGCGCGGCGGTGTACGTGGTCTGGGTGGGGTAGGGGATCGAAATCCCCTCCGTCGCGAACCGCTTCATCAGCGTCACCAGCACTCGGTTGCGCAGGTCGTGCGCGGTAGCCCAGTCGTCGCCGGGCACGTCGAATTGCAGCGCGAAATCCAGGCTCGACGCACCGAAATTCTCGAAACCGGCGCGTGCGACCTTGCCACCTTCGCCCTCCACGATTTCGGTCAGCAATGTCGGAATCCGCGCCAGCGTCTCGGGCGAGGTTTCATAGGCGACGCCGATCATGAATGACAGGCGGACATGGTCGCGCACCGTCGTGTTCTGAATTTCCTTGTCCAGCAACTGACGGTTGGAGATGATCCGCAACTCGCCGGTAAAGGCACGGATGCGGGTGGACTTCAGTCCAATCGACTCGATTACGCCGCTGGTGGTGCCATAGCTGATCTTGTCGCCGCGCCGGAACGGCCGGTCGAAGATGATGGCGAGCGCGGCGAACAGGTCGCCGAATATGCCCTGCGCCGCCAGACCGATGGCGATGCCGCCAACGCCCAGACCCGCGACCAGGCCGGTGACGTTGACGCCCAGATTGTCGAGCACCACGACCAGTGCGACCGCGAACAGCACCGCGGTGACCAGCAGGCGGATCAGCCCCATGGCCGAGAGCAAGGCCTCGCCCGAATAATGCTCCGACTGGGTGCGATGCTCGATCGCACCCAGGATCAACTCGCGCGCCCAGATCGCCGCTTGGAAGGTGCTGGCGATGGTGAACAGGAAGCTGATCGTCTTGGCGACCTCGCCCGGTGCACCCGCATAGCCGGATACCAGCTGGGCCGCGAGCGTGACGATGAAGAACAGGTTGGTACGCGCAATGGCATGGCCCAGGATCACGCCCCAGCCGCCTGCAAAGGCGGGGCGGCTGCACAGCCGGTCTCCCAGCTTGCGCACCCAGAGCAGCGCCAGCACGATGATTGCGCCGAAGCCGATCGCGATCAGCACCTTCAGCCAGTAATGCTGCACCCATTCGGAGGTCGCGTTGACGATGTCCGCGACTTGGTCGGGGATGCGGGAGCCGTCGAAGATCGGCGCCTTGGGCGAGGATTTCGCCATGGGGACTCCTTGGAAATCGGGGGCGGTCAGGCCGCCTTGATGGCCGGGGTTCCGGCTTCGAGAAATGCGATCAGCCCGCACTCGACGCGGGACAGACCGGCACGGGCGCGGGGCAGGCGCAGCGTCTTGCGAAACGCCGCCTGGCCTTCCTTGACGAGCGCGATCAGCGAGGGGTGGACGTAGGATTTGCGTGCGATGGCGGGGGTGTTGCCCAGCTTCTTGACCACCGGCTCCAGCATCGCCTTCAGGCTGAGGTCGGCCTCGGCCAGCGCCAAGGCCTCGAACGCGGCGACGCTGGCAGCCCAGGTTCGGAAATGCTTGGCGGTGAAGTCGCAGCCCGTCGCATCGCGGATATACGCGTTGACGTCCGACGAGGTGACGGGGTTCGCCTCGCCCTCCTCATCGACCCAGGCGAAGAGATGTTGTTCGTCCAGATCCTGGCAGCGCTTCACGAAGCTGGCCAGCGAACGGTCGGTCAGGGTCAGGTCGCGCATCTTGCCCGACTTGCCCCGGTAGCGCAGGCGCAGGGTGGTGCCCTTTACCTGGCCGTGGCGTTTGCGCAGGGTCGTCGCGCCGAAACTCTTGTTGCTCTCGGCATAGGCCTCGTTGCCGACACGCAGATGACCGTTGTCGAGCAGCCGGACGACGGCGGCGACCGCGCGCTCCTTGCACAGCCCACGCTTCTTCAGGTCCGCCTCGACGCGCTTGCGAAGCCGAGGCAGGGCGTGGCCGAACGCCGCGCAACGTTCATATTTGGCGGCCTCCTGTGCTTCGCGAAAATCGGCGTGATAGCGATATTGCTTGCGGCCCTTCTCGTCCCAACCGACTGCCTGGATATGGCCGTTGGCGCGCGGGCAGAACCAGGCGTCCTTATAGGCGGGGGGCAGGGCGATGCGGTTCAGCCGGTCGATCTCGTCCACGTCGGTGATCCGCTCGCCCTTGGCATCCCAATAGGCCCATTTGCCCCGGACCTTGGTTCGGGTGATGCCGGGTTTGCTGTCATCGCAATAGACTAGACGGGTGGCCATCGCTCTCTCTCGGGTCACCTTTGCAAATGCGTCGCTGGTCGCTTCGTTCCGGAACGGCCGATGCGGTCATGGGTTCTCTGCTCGGCACTCCCCAGCCATTCCCCGACAGGAGTTTTTCATCATGGCCGATCTTTCCCAGGCACGCGTCCTGATGCTCGCCGCCGACGGCTTCGAAACCGTCGAACTGTTCAAGCCCCGCCAGGCGCTGGAGGAAGCGGGCGCCAAAGTAACGCTGGCCTCGCTCAAGATGGACCCGATCCAGGGCATGGAAGGCGACATCAACAAGGCCGAGACCGCGACGCCCGACCTGACCGTCGACGAGGTCGATACCGACGATTACGACGCGCTGGTCCTTCCCGGCGGCACCTGCAACCCCGACAAGCTGCGCCTGAACGAGCGTGCGGTCGAGATCGTCACCGAGTTCATGGAGGACGACAAGATCGTCGCCGCCATCTGTCACGGCCCCTGGCTGCTGGCCGAGGCGGACGTGATCGACGGCCGCCGCCTGACCAGCTATCCCTCGATCCGCACCGACCTGTCCAATGCGGGCGCGGACGTGGTGGACGAGGAGGTCGTGGTCGACGGCAACCTGATCACCAGCCGCAATCCGGACGACATCCCCGCCTTCAACAAGGCGATCCTGACCGCGCTGGAAGAAGAACTGGCCGACGAGGACGAGACCGCGGAAGCCTGACCCCGCAATCCTTCCCATCGCAGATGGGGAGGACCGGGTCTCGCATCCCGTCACGGGACGATCACGGGCGTCGCATCCTGGCCATGAGCGTGGCAGGATGCGGCGTCTGTTCGCTTTTCAGGAAGATATCATGCGCCTGGCACCCCTGCTGCTCCTCGGTCTGGCCTCCACCGCCGCGCTCGCGCAAGGCGCATCGGGACCGTTCAGCGTCGGTGGGCGCAGCTTCGGATCGCTGCAGGATGCGATCAACGCGATCGGCGAAGGCGAGGGCACGATCCGCGTCGCGCCGGGCACCTACCGCGAATGCGCCGTCCAGAATGCGGGCCGCATCACGATCGCCGCGATCGAGCCGGGCAAGGCGATCTTCACGCGAATCGCCTGCGAGGGGAAAGCAGCGCTGGTCATTCGGGGGCGCGGCGCGACGATCGACGGCATCGTCTTCAGCCATATCGAGGTGGCGGACGGCAATGGTGCGGGCATCCGCATCGAAAAGGGCCCGCTGGTCGTCAGCAATGCTATGTTCCTGGACAGCCAGTCCGGCATCCTGTCGGCGGAGGACCCGAACGGGACCGTCGTCGTCGATCACTCGACCTTTTCGGGGCTGGGCCACGATCCGACCGGCACCGGCGCGCACGGCATCTATATGGGCAAGTATCGCAGCCTGCGCGTCGTGGCCTGCCGCTTCGAACACGGCCAGGGAGGCCATTACGTCAAGACGCGCGCGCCCTATGTCGAGATACTCGACAGCAGCTTCGACGACAGCAAGGGGCACTCGACCAACTATATGATCGACCTGTCCAACGGCGCGAAGGGCCGGATCGCGGGCAACGAATTCGTCTTCGGCCGCGACAAGGACAATCACTCGACGCTGATCACCGTCGCGCCGGAGGGGGCCAAGAACGACTCCTCGGGCCTGGTGGTCGAGAACAACCGCGCGCGCCTGGCGCCGGGGGCCGATTTCAAGCCGGTCTTCGTCGGCAACTGGTCGGGCGAGCCGCTGGTGATCCGGGGCAATATCCTGGGCGCTGGGATCACGCCGACGGCGCGGAAATTCTAGGGTCGCCGGGCCCGAGTTGACTGCGAAGGGCCGGCTTGACCCGCCCCTCGCGGGCGCGGCGGGCGAGATAGGTGTCCAGCCCGATCTGCGCGGCCATCATCTGATACAGGAACGGGTTGAACGCGATCCCGACGAACGCCCCGCCCAATAGGTAGATCAGGTGGCCGTGCTGGAGCGCACCCGCCAGTTGTCCACCCCAGTGGAGCGGATCGTCGGGCTTGCGATAGCGACGACGCAGGGCCTCCATCCGGAGCAACCCGGCGATGTTGATGCCCAGCCACAGGAACAGTCCGGGCCAGCCCTGTTCGCCCAGCATCTCGAAATAGCTGGAATGATAGGCGCGGGCGCGGTCGGTGGTGACCTGCTTGGCGACCGACGCGCTCTGCGCCGACCCTTCGACCTTGGTCAGGTCGTAGCGCACGCTGTTTTGCAGATAGGCGTTGAAGCCGCCGCCGAACGGGTTGGACGTGGCATAGTCGAGCGTCCATTTCCACACCGCCAGCCGGGTCGAGGCGGACTCGTCGCCCTGATAGGAGCGGATCGTGTCCATCCGCTTGGTATAGGATGAGGGCAGGAGCGGGACGACCGCCATCCCGGCAAGGCCTATCGCACAGATATACAGGACGCGCCGCTTCACATCACGCAGCATCAGGATGGCGAGCAGGCCGATGCACAACAGGCCGGTGCGTGCCGTGGTGCCGACCGGGATCAGCAGGCAGGCAAAGATCAGCCCCGCGCCGAACAGGCGCACGCGCTTGTCGGGGGGAAAGATCGTGCCGTGCTTCATCAGCCACAGGATGACCGGGATGACCGAGATCGCGACCGCCGAGATGATGCTCCCCTCGTACAGGCCGGTATTGTTGGTCACCATCAGGTTCAACTCGCCATAACCGCCGCCCGAGAAGATCGTCTTGATTCCACCCACGATGACGATCGAGGCGAGCGACAGGATCATGAACAGCAGCAGCGCCTCGATCCGCAGTCGGGTGCGCAGGGTCAGCGGCAGGAAGACGGCAAAGGCCAGGGCCTTCCACACCCAGCCCCATTTGTCCTTGGCCTCGACCGGGAAATCGGCGCCGAAAAAGGTGGTGAGCGCGCAGTAGAGCAGCAGCAGCAGGATCGCCCCCTGTCGCACGGTGAACCGGCTGTCGCGCTTGTCGTCGACCAGCGCCCAGGCCGCGACCGCCGCGACCGCCGCCATCAGCGAGATCGGCACGGTGTTCAGCAGATAATAGGTCAGCCGCTGGGGCGAGACGATGTCGATATAGATATAGGCGAGGACGAACAGGAACGGCCGCCGCAGGCCCATGCCGAACAGGCTGAACAGGAATCCGATCAGGAACAGGTCACGCATCGCGGTGTCGTCGCATATCGTCGGGCCGTTTCCGGCCGGGCGCGCGCAACTCGCCCTCCTTGTCCAGATCGCGGCGTGCCAGCAGCCGCCAGGCGGCGATCAGCATCAGGCCATGGCTGACCAACAGGGCAAAGGTATCGATCATCGCCCATCCTTTCCTTGGCCAACCCGTATCGCTTCGGGGCATGCTTATAAACCGGCGGTTGACGCCGCGTTAAGGGCTGGCATGACAGGTGCAACATCATGCGCATCCTGCATATTCTCGATCATGGCCTGCCGCTGCAAAGCGGTTACAGCTTTCGCACCCGCGCCATCCTGAAGGCGCAAGGGGGAGGGGGGCATGACGTCGCGGCCGTCACCGGCCCCAGGCAGGGGGCCGGGCCGGGCGGCGTCGAGACGGTCGACGGGCTGACCTTCTATCGAACCCCCGCCGCCGAACGCGCCGCGTCGCGTGGAGCCCTGGGCGAACTGGCCGGGATTGCCGGGCAGGTCCGCGCGATCGAGCGGGCGGTGGCGGCATTCCGACCGGACATCCTCCATGCCCATTCGCCGGTGCTCGATGCGCTGGCGGGGCTGGTCGTCGCGCGGCGGCGACGGCTGCCGCTGGTCTATGAGATCCGCGCCTTCTGGGAAGACGCGGCGGTCGGCAACGGCACCGGTGTCGAGGGGAGCGCGCGTTACCGCACCACCCGCGCGCTGGAGGGTTGGGCCTGTGCCCGCGCCGATGCGGTCGCGGTCATCTGCGAAGGGTTGCGTGGCGACCTGATCGCGCGGGGGCTGCCCGCCGACAAGATCGTGGTGTCGCCCAACGGTGTCGACCTGACCCTGTTCGGCCAGCCCGCCCCGCGCGACGCGGCACTGGCCCGGCAATGGGGGCTGGATGGCGCCGAGGTAATCGGCTTCATCGGCAGCTTCTACGATTATGAAGGGCTGGACGACCTGATCGCCGCCATGCCCCGGTTGGTGGCTGCGCGGCCGCGCGCGCATTTGCTGCTCGTCGGCGGCGGGCCGATGGAGGCGGCGCTGCGGGCGCAGGCCGAATGCTCGCCGGTGGCCGACGCGATCCGCTTTGTCGGGCGCGTGCCGCATCATGAGGTCGAGCGTTATTATGGCCTGGTCGATATCCTGGCCTATCCGCGCAAGAAGATGCGGTTGACCGATCTCGTCACGCCGCTCAAGCCGCTGGAGGCGATGGCGCAACGCCGATTGGTGGCCGCATCCGATGTCGGGGGCCACCGCGAACTGATCGAGGACGGACGCACCGGTACGCTGTTCCCGCCGGACGATCCGGCCGCGCTGGCCGATGCGCTGGCCGATCTGCTCGGGGATCGCGGCATCTGGGACGCGCGGCGGGACGCGGGCCGGGCCTTTGTGGAAACAGAACGCAACTGGGCTTCGAACATTCGGCGTTACGAACCTGTTTACCAGCACTTGCTACGGAAAGGGCGGACCGGAAACCCATGACCTTCACCGCCACGCCCTCTCCCTATCGCTTCGCTCCCGCCTGGATCGGCGGGGGGCTCGGGCTGTTGCTGGCCCTGATGGTGATGATCGTCCCCGACTGGCGACTGGAATCGCTGGTCGGCCAGTTGGGACTGCCCGATATCCTGTCGGCCGCGCAGCCGCCGTTGGGGATGAAGGCGCGGGTGCTGCTCGCCGTCGTGGCGGGGGCCGGTGCGGGCGCGGTCGGTTGGGCTGCGGCCTATCTTCTGTGGGGGCCGGGCGGGCTGCTCGTCAGGCGTGTCGCTACCGACCGGCCGGACGACGAGGATTATGTGCCCAGCGTCCGCCGCTCGGACCGCCATCCCGATGCTCCGCCGCGTCGCCCGCTCCACGCCGCCGAACTGGGTGCCCCGCCGCCGCCGGTCGAGGAGGAGATCGTCGAGCGTCCCTTGCCCGCCGATCTCGACCAGCCGCTTTCCGCCTTCGACCCCGATGCGATCCTGTCGGCCCCGCGCGAACCGGCGCGCCCCGCCATGCCGCCCGAACCCATGCCCCTGCCGCCGATGCGCGAACCGTCCCCCGAGGATCAGGGCGCCGCGCTGCCGCTACCCGATCGGAAAGACGAGTCGATCGAGACGCTGCTCGACCGGCTGGAACGCGAAACCGCGCTGCGTAAGGCGAAGCGGGCGGAGTGATCCTGCGTGCTTTTCCGTAGGGGGGATGTCGCCCCACCCTGGTAGCATCACCCTTCAAAAGTCCCGGCGACATTTTGATTGGTCCCGTACCCCCGCGCAGGCGGGGGGCCAATGCTCCTTACGATAGCGGTTTGTGTGCCCCAACTGGACCCCCGCCTGCGCGGGGGTACGGCAAGGTGTAGGTCTCCCGTATCTGCGCAGGGCTTCCCTAGCCGGGAGCGACATGGATACACGCCAAGCCGCGATGACGGGAAGACGGTTCGCGCAGAGGCGCAGAGGGCGCAGAGGCTTTTGTTCGCGCGGAGGCGCGGAGAGTCTGCCTTTGCCGCGCCAGCGGCCCACCATTTCCAACCTATCGAAGATATGCGTGCGTTGCCGCGCAGGCTGCCTCTCCGCGCCTCCGCGCCTCTGCGCGAACAAATCTTCTTCTTCGCGCCATCGTGGCTTCACGTGACACAAAAAAAGGCCCGCCCGGATCGCTCCGGACGGGCCTTTCGGCATTCTGGCCAGCGTTACGCCGCCAGGTTGCGCAGCACGTACTGCAGGATGCCGCCGTTCAGGAAATATTCCAGCTCGTTGACGGTATCGATGCGACACTTGGTCAGGAAGGTCTCGGTCGAGCCGTCCTTGCGGGCCAGGATCACTTCGACATCCTGACGCGGACGAAGGTTCGCCACGCCCTGGATGGTGAAGCTCTCGCTGCCGTCCAGCTTCAGCGTCTCGCGGGTCACGCCGTCCGCGAACTGCAGAGGCAGGACGCCCATGCCGACCAGGTTCGAACGGTGGATACGCTCGAAGCTCTCGGTGATGACCGCACGCACGCCGAGCAGGTTGGTGCCCTTCGCCGCCCAGTCGCGCGACGAACCCGTGCCATATTCCTTGCCCGCGACGATGACGAGCGGCGTGCCGTCGGCCTTGTGACGCATGGCGGCGTCATAGATCGGCATCACTTCGCCTTCATAGCGGGTCATGCCGCCTTCGACACCCGGCACCATCTCGTTCTTGATGCGGATATTGGCGAAGGTGCCGCGCATCATCACGTCGTGGTTGCCGCGACGCGCGCCATAGGAGTTGAAGTCCTTCTTGGCGACCTGATGCTCCTGCAGGAACGTGCCTGCCGGGCTGTCGGCCTTGATCGAACCGGCCGGGCTGATGTGGTCGGTGGTGATCGAGTCGCCCAGGATGGCGAGCGGCCTGGCCTCGATGATGTCGGTGACGGGCTTCGGCGTCATCTCCATGCCCTCGAAATAGGGCGGGTTGGCGACATAGGTCGAGCCGGTCGGCCACGCATAGGTGTCCGAGCCGGTGACTTCGATCGCCGACCACTTGGCGTCGCCCGCATAGACATTGCCGTAGCGCGAACGGAACATCTCGTCGTCGATGTTCGCATCCATCAGGGTGCGGACTTCGTCGTTGGTGGGCCAGATGTCCTTGAGATAGACGTCCTGGCCATCCGTGCCCCGGCCGATCGGCGTGTCGCGCATGTCCTGCGTGACGGTGCCCTTCAACGCATAGGCGACGACCAGCGGCGGCGAGGCGAGGAAGTTGGCGCGCACGTCGGGGGACACGCGGCCCTCGAAGTTGCGGTTGCCCGACAGGACCGAGGCGGCGACGATGTCGTTGCCGTTGATCGCCTTCGAGATCGGCTCGGCAAGCGGACCCGAATTGCCGATGCAGGTGGTGCAGCCATAACCGACCAGGTTGAAGCCGATCGCGTCGAGATCGGCGGTCAGGCCCGCCTTGTCGAGGTAATCGGTCACGACCTGCGAACCGGGGGCGAGCGAGGTCTTGACCCAGGGCTTGGGCTTCAGGCCCAGCGCGTTCGCCTTGCGCGCGACCAGGCCGGCGGCGACCAGCACGCTCGGGTTCGAGGTGTTGGTGCAGCTGGTGATCGCGGCGATCACGACGTCGCCGTCGCCGATGTCATGGCCACGATCCTCGACCGCGACGCGGACGGGGGCGTCCTTCTTGTACACCTTGGTGAGGTCGGCGTTGAATACGTCGTCCACTTCGGTGAGGACGACCTTGTCCTGCGGACGCTTCGGACCCGCCAGCGACGGCACGACCGTCGACATGTCGAGCTCCAGCGTGTCGGTGAAGACGGGGTCGGCGGCATCGTCATGACGCCAGAAGCCGTTGGCCTTGGCATAGGCCTCGACCAGCGCGACATTCTCGTCCGAACGCGCGGTCAGGCGCATATAGTCGAGCGTCTTGTCGTCGATCGGGAAGAAGCCGCAGGTCGCGCCGTACTCGGGCGCCATATTGGCGATCGTCGCACGGTCGGCGAGCGTCATCGACGACAGGCCGGGGCCGTAGAACTCGACGAAGCGGCCGACCACGCCCTTGGCGCGCAGCATCTGGGTGATGGTCAGCACCAGGTCGGTAGCGGTGATGCCTTCCTGGAGCTTGCCGGTCAGCTTGAAGCCGACGACTTCGGGGATCAGCATCGACACGGGCTGGCCCAGCATCGCGGCTTCCGCCTCGATCCCGCCGACGCCCCAGCCGAGCACGCCCAGGCCGTTGATCATCGTGGTGTGGCTGTCGGTGCCGACCAGCGTGTCCGGGTATGCGATCGTCGCACCGCCCTTGGCATGGTCGCCGGTCTCGGTCGAAGCCCAGATGGCCTGGCCGATATATTCCAGGTTCACCTGGTGGCAGATGCCGGTGCCCGGCGGAACCACCGAGAAATTGTCGAGCGCCTTCGATCCCCACTTCAGGAACTCATAGCGTTCCATGTTGCGCTGATATTCGAGGTCGACGTTATCCTCGAACGCCTGCGGCGTGCCGAACTCGTCGACCATGACCGAGTGGTCGATGACGAGGTGGACGGGAACCTGCGGATTGATCTTGGCCGCATCGCCGCCCAGCTTGGTGATCGCGTCGCGCATCGCGGCGAGGTCGACCACGCAGGGCACGCCGGTGAAGTCCTGCATCAGCACGCGGGCCGGGCGATACTGGATCTCGCGGTCCGAACGCTGGGTCTTCTGCCAGTCGACGATCGCCTGGATATCCTCGCGCGTGACGGTCTTGCCGTCCTCGAAACGCAGCAGGTTCTCCAGCAGCACCTTCATCGAGAAGGGCAGGCGGCTGATATCGCCGAGCTGCTCGGAGGCCTTGGAGAGGCTGTAATAATCATAGCTCTTGCCGTCGACGTCGAGCGTCGAGCGGGTGTTCAGGCTGTCCTGGCCTATCGCAGTCATGGGCGTCCCTTCTTGGTCGAGCCGGGCACGCCCAGTGGGACACGGCAGCATGCAGCCGCGAGCGGGCGCGCCGGGGATAAATCCGGTTGACGGGGGCGCCTTAGCAAGGGGTGGGCCGACAGGGAAGGGCGCGGCGTGCGGAATCGGGCATTTGCGGCAACCACAGGGTATCCCGTCGCAACCGTGGAAAAAGCGTGGAACAGGCATGACGAATGACGGGTTGAGGCTTCATGATGGAAGTTCGGACAATGTACGGCGTCGTGGATATGCGATCCTTTGCCGCCATGGCGCGGAGCGGGGCAGCAGGATGTCGTCCCATGCCCGGTCGGCCGAACATCGTAGTCGCAGGCCCGGCCTTGCGGCGGGCGACGCAATGACCCAGCATCCGCCCCACCCCCCCCGCCGCCCGGACCAGATCGTCGCGGTCGGCCTGTTGACCCAGCGGGACCTCGATGTGCTCGGATCGGGCTTTCGTCGATCCTTCCCGGTCAGCGAAGATACGGCGTTCGACGATCTGCTCCAGGCGCTCGATTCGATCGAAGCCATTCAGGTTCCGAACCGCCGCGATTGATCGTTCGCATCGATTAACCATGATTCGGCGCATTCGTTCGCTATCAGATCGGATGCGGAAGCGCTTGGCGGTGAACCCCTCTCCCGGCTAATGCGGCATCCATGCCTGGACGGATCCTCCGGCACGGCCGGAAAAGACAATGACCCCCGAACGCTTCGCCCTCCTCACGCGCCGCCATCGCGAATGCCTGCGTGGCGTCAAGGCACTCAAGGGCTCGAAGGAAATCGCGACCGAGCTGGGCTTGGGCAAATCCACCGTCGACAGCTATCTGGCCGAGGCCGTTCGCCTGCTGGGTGCGCGCAATCGTCGCGACGCCGCCCTCGCCCTGGCGAAGCATGAAGCCGTGGAAGGAGGGGGGGCAGGCTCTGATCAAGTTGATGAAATAGAAGAAAATTCTACCCCCGATAAAATCATACCCGATTCTGCGGGGCTGGTTTTCGAACCGATCACCATGCCACTGACGATCTCACCGGATGGGAGTACGGTCGGCGGGGCGGTGAAGGACGGCCATGTCCAGTCATCGTCCCGCTTGCTCCTTCCGATCCGGCGGCGAGGTCAGATTCGCAACGACATGACGGTGGCCGAAAGGCTGCTCTGGGTTCCCACGATCGCCATCGCGCTCGCCATCGGCTTCGGCATGCTGGCGACGGGGCTCGACGTGATGACCCGCGTGATCGGGCGTGTCTCCCATCTCGCCGGTTGAACAGGACCCGCAGACGCCTCGGCGGCGGGGGGCACGGAGCACGAACGATGACGGCAGAGCATGAAGCGGCGGTCCAGGTGACCCGGCTGTTGTGGCAATTGGAAAATGAACTCGATGCGGCCTTCGCGACGGCGGGCGCGCTGGCGACGGCGCTGCCGCGTGCGCGGGCCGAGGCGCGGCTGTCGGCCGTGGTGGGACAACATGCCTTCGAGCAACTCGGCCAGGCGATGATGGCGATCGGCCAGGCGCGCGGCCACGCCGTGCAGAGCCACCGGGTCCTGGAGAAGGTAGGCAAGACGATCGGCTTCGACGCCGACGACTATGGAGACACGCGTCCCAAGCCGCCATCGGTCAGCGCCGACATCGTTCCCGTTCCCTTGCGCGTCGCGGCCTGACGGGGCACCCGGCGCATGTCCGTTCCGGTCATTCCTTCGCGGCGTGCGCCCTGATGCATATTTATATTTTTCATATCCTGCAGAGCCTGGTGTGTCTTTACGCACTGGCCTGTGGTGGACGGCCCGAAAGAGTGACCGCGATCATGTTGTTCCTCGCCTCGATCGCGACCTGGCTGTTGCCGTTCGATCCGTCGACCAGTTTCCAGCGGGTCGAAAGCTTCGAACTGGCGATCGACCTGGCCCTGATGGGTGGGCTGATCGCGGTCGCCCTGCTCGCCAACCGGTTCTGGCCGCTATGGCTGGCGGCGCTGCACCTGCTGGCGATCGGCATCCACGGCGTGCGGGGGTTCGATTCCGGGTTGATGCCGTGGATGTATGCCGCGGCGGGCGGCAAGCTGGCCTATCCGATGATCGTGCTCCTGGCGGCTGGCGTGCTGCGCCATCGCCAGCGACTGGCGCGCTACGGGAAGGACCCGGACTGGATCCTGCCGTGGCAGGGGGTACGGCCGTGACCGATCTTCGCCTGCTGCACTGGCCTGAGCAGGATCGGGCGAGCTTTGCGCATTTCACCACCGTCATGGCGGACGTGCAGGCGCGAATCCGGGCTATCTCGGGTGAAGTCGGGGGCGTTCCCGTGCCGCGACCGCCGCGTGTGCCGACGCCGCGGGAATGTGCCGCGATGATCTTGAAACACCGTCGCGACGTGCGCGGGCTGGCGGGCGATGACGGCGAATTGTTCGGCGATCCCGCCTGGGAGATCGCGCTGGCCGTCTATGACGCCGAGGGGGCGCTCGACGATGCCGCGATCCTGGAGCGGGCGGGGCTGTCTCCCACGGGTACGGTCGGGCCGCGCTGGATCGCCCTGTTGATCGACCGGGGATGGATCGTGCGCGATGCTGGCTTGGACGAAGGTACGGGGCATCTGCGCGCCACCGAAAAGGCCGAGACGATCCTGTACCGCTATTTCACGCGGCTTTGATTTCGATCTGCACGGGGGCTCCGTGCAACTCCCCGGCGGGCCAATGGTTCAAGCCGAACGGCAATTCACGAGGAGAGTATGCGATGGCCGAGGATATGGGGAATGGCGGCGGCGCCGGCGCGATCGGTGGCGACATGGGCACGGGCGCCTTTACCGACCGGTTGAAGGGCGCAGGCGAGGCGATGCAGGCATCGGGCCAGAAGATGGCCGAGGGCGGATCGGCCGTCACGATGAAGATGCTCGACCAGGCCGAAACCAATGCCCGCGAGGCCTTTGCGGCGATGCGCGAGGCCGCCTCGGCCCGTGATCTGTCCGAGGTGATGCGCGTCCAGGCCGAATTCATGCGCGAACAGGGCAATCGCTCGATGTCGCAGGCGCGTGAGATCGGCGAGATGATCGTCCAGTTCGGCCGCGATTCGATCGGTGCGGCGCGCGGGACGAAGCAGGACTGAGGACGGATCGACTTTCCTTTCTTCTAACCCTGTCCCCTAAAACTGGGGAGAGGGTTAGAATAGCTTGTCAGCTCGGCTGGCTTGCGCTTGTGATGGTCCAGTGCGCTTCATCAATGAGACCTTCGCAGCTGGACCCCGGCCTCCGCCGGGGTGGTGGGGCGATCGGTCAGGTCAGGTGGACCGGACTCCGGGACCGGTTAATGCTTATTCTTTCCTCCCTTGAGAGGGGAGGTGGCAGGCCGAAGGCCAGACGGAGGGGTGTCCCGGTTTGCTAGGTTGCTCGAAGCCCGCACATTTTCCCCTTCCAGGGAAGAATGAAGGGGACGCCCGGGCGTCGATCGGCCCCATTCCGCCCCCCTTGGGGGACAGTTAAAGGCCGAACGTCAGTTGCCCGGGGTTCACCGCCACCGGACCATTGGCGGTCGCCTCCAGCAGCGAGTCCCCGCCCAGCACGCGGTACAGCGTCACGCGGTTGCTGGCGGCGGTCAGTTGGGTCGCGATTACGGTGCGCTGCGCCGAATAGAGCGAGCGCTGTGCGTCCAGCGTGTTCAGGAATGGCGTCACCCCGCCGCGATAGCTGGCATCGGTCAGGCGATAGGTGTCGCTCGCGGCGTTCAGGAAACGGCGATTGGCGCCCAACTGGTCGTCGATCGTACCCTGTCGCGCCAGCGCGTCGGCGGTTTCTTGGAAAGCGGTCTGGATCGTCTTTTCATAGGTCGCCAGCGCAGCATCGCGCTGCGCTTTCGAATATTCGACGTTCGCGATGCCCGCGCCCGCCTGGAAGATCGGATAGCTGACCGACGGCGCCACCGAATAGTTGAAGCTGCCGCCCGAAAAGAGCGAGGTCAGCGCAGTGCTGGCAAAGCCGACCAGCCCGGTCAGCGAGATGCGCGGGAACAGCGCCGCGCGTGCCGCGCCGATCTGGCCGTTGGTGGCGCGCAGCAGATATTCGGCCTGCACCACGTCCGGGCGGCGCAACAATATTCCCGAGTCCAGCCCGGCGGGCAGCGTTGCGACGGTGGGCGCGGCCTCCTCGATCGAGCGGGGGAGGCGCGCGGTGTCGATCGGCGCACCGACCAGCAGTTGCAGCGCGTTGATGTCCTGCGCGACCGCGGTCTTCTGTTGCGCCAGATCGGCCTGCGCGGTCGCCAGCACCTGTTCGGCCTGGCGCAGATCGGTGCGCGGCGAGATGCCGCCCTCCAGCCGGGCGCGGGTCAGCGTCACGCTGCGCTCGGCGCTGCTCGCGGTCTGCTGCGCGACGGCGAGCAGGCTCTGGTCCGCGCCGTAGGTCAGCCAGGCATCGGCGATGTCGCCGACCAGCGTCAGCCGGGTGGCGCGCGCCGCCGCCTCGGTTGCGAAATACCGGTCGAGCGCCGCGCCGGTCAGCGAGCGGATGCGGCCGAACAGGTCGAGTTCGAAGGCGGTCGTGCCCAGATTGACCGACCAGGCGCTGCCCGATCCGCTCGTCGTGGTGACCGCGCCGCCGGTCCCGGTGCCGCCGGTGCCGACACCCGTGCCCACACCAGTCCCCGTGCCCGTGCCGCCTGTGCCTGTGCCTGTGCCGCCGGTGCCGGTCCCGTTGCCCGTGCCCCCTCCGGTGTTGCCGATGGCCTGGCTGGCCGCGCCGCCCGAGCCGCGATCGGTATAGCTGTAGCGGCCCGTCGCATCGATCTGCGGGAACAGGCTGCCGCGCTGGATGCGGTATTGTGCGCGGGTCGAGGCGATGTTGGCTGCCGCCAGCCGCAGGTCGCGGTTGTTGGCCAGCGCCTGGGTGATCAGCCGCTGCAGCCGCGCGTCGCGGAAGATGTCGCTGTAGCGCACCGTGGGCAGCGCCGCCTCCGACTGGCGGAGATAGGCGTCGCCGACCGGCCAGGACGGCGGCACCGGGGTCGCCGGGCGGACATATTTCGGCGCCAGCGAACAGGCCGACAAGGCGGTCGCGCCCAGCAGCAGCGCGAAGGAGGGGGACAGGATACGCATCAGGCCTTCTCGGCTCCGCTTTCGGGGGCAGGCGTGTGGCCCGCGCCATGCTCGCTCATCGGACGCCCGCGCATCCGCGCCAGGCCGTTGCGGACCGAACGGCGGACCAGCACGAAGAACAGCGGGATGTAGAAGATCGCAAGCAACGTCGCGGTCAGCATGCCGCCGATCACGGCGGTGCCGATCGCGATACGGCTGTTGGCGCCCGCCCCGGTCGAGATGGCGAGCGGCAGCACGCCGAAGATGAAGGCGAAGCTGGTCATCAGGATCGGCCGCAGACGGATCTTGGCGGCCTCCAGCGCGGCGTCGATGACGCGCTTGCCCTGTTTCTCCGCCTGCTCGGCAAACTCGATCATCAGGATCGCGTTCTTCGCCGCCAGCCCCATCGTCGTGAGCAGGCCGATCTGGAGATAGACGTCGTTGGTCAGGCCACGCAGCGTCACGAACGCCACCGCGCCGATCAGGCCGAGCGGAATGATCATCAGCACCGCGAACGGGATCGACCAGCTTTCATACAGCGCGGCCAGGCACAGGAAGACGACCAGGATCGACAGGCCGTAGAGGATCGGCGCCTGCCCGCCCGACAGGCGTTCCTGATAGGACAGGCCCGCCCAGGCGATCGAGGTGCCGGGGATTTGCGAGGCAAGCTCGGTCATCCGCTGCATCGCGTCGCCCGAGCTGTAGCCCGGCGCGGCCGACCCCTGGAATTCATAGGACGGGATGCCGTTGAAGCGCGACAGGGTGGTCGGCGCCACGCCCCAGTTGATCGTCGAGAAGGACGAGAAGGGCGCCATCTGGCCGCTCGACCCCCGCACGAACCACTGTTTCAGGTCCTCGGGCTCGGCGCGATACGGCGCATCGCCCTGCACGAAGACGCGCTTCACGCGGCCCCGGTCGATGAAGTCGTTCACATATTGCCCACCCCAGGCGGTCGACAGGGTCGAGTTCACCTGTGCTTGCGTCAGGCCCAGCGCGGACAGCTTCTGCTGGTCCAGGTCGACACGCAACGTGGCGATGTCGGGCAGTTCGGTGAGGCGGACCGAGGCGAGCAGCGGGTCCGCATTGGCCTTGGCCAGCAACTGGTCGCGGATCGCCTCGAACTTCTCGAGCGGCATGCCCGAGATGTTCTGCAACTCCATGGTGAAGCCGTCCGACTGGCCGAGACCCCGGATGGCGGGCGGGACGAGCGCGAAGACCTGCGCATCGCGAAGGCCACGGAACGCGGCGGAGGCGCGGGCGGTGATCGCGTCGGCGCTGTTTTCCTTGCCCTTGCGGTCTTTCCAGTCGTTGAAGTTGATGAAGCCCTGGCCGGTATTCTGGCCGCTGGTGCCGCCGCCGCCGCCACCCGCGACGGAGAACAGGACCGAGACGTTCTTGGCTTCATGTTCGGCGAAATACTGCTCGACCTTGCGCTGCACCTCCATGGTGCGGCCCTGCGTGGCACCGGCGGGCAGGCGGAACTGGATCAGCGCCGATCCCTGGTCCTCGGTCGGCAGAAAGCCGGTCGGCAGGCGCAGGAACAGGACCGCCAGCAGGGCCACGACACCGGCATAGATCAGCAGGAACAGCCATTTGCGGTCGACGACCGTGCGCACGGCGGAGACATATTTGTCGACCGTCCATTCGAAGCGCGAATTGAACCCGTCCTTGGCGCGTTGCAGCCCGTGCGCGACCCGCGGGAACTTGCGGTCGAGCCAGGCGCCGTCCTCGGCCTCCTTGGACTTCTGCTTCAACAGGGTGGCGGTCAGCGCGGGGCTCAGGACGATCGCGACCGCGACCGACAGGATCATCGCCGAGACGATGGTGATCGAGAACTGGCGATAGATGACGCCGGTCGATCCGCCGAAGAACGCCATCGGCAGGAACACCGCCGACAGGACCAGCGCGATGGCGATCAGCGCGACGCTGATCTCCTTCATCGACTCGATCGTCGCCTCACGCGGCGTCATGTCGGGATTTTCCTCGAGCAGACGCTCGACATTCTCCACGACCACGATCGCGTCGTCGACCAGCAGGCCGATGGCGAGCACCAGTCCGAACAGGGTCAGGGTGTTGATCGAGAACCCGGCCAGATAGAAGACCGCGAAGGTCCCCAGCAGCACGACAGGCACCGCGATCGTCGGGATCAGCGTAGCGCGCCAGCTTTGCAGGAAGACGAACATGACGATGATGACGAGGATGATCGCCTCGATCAGCGTCTTGACCACCTCGTCGATCGACAGCTTGATGAACGCGGTGGTGTCGTTGGCATAGGCGATCTTCAGCCCTTGCGGAAAGCCCTTGGCGACACGTTCGACTTCGGCCTTGACCAGCTCGGCGGTCTTCAGCGCGTCGGCGCCCGGCGCCATCAGGACCGCGATGCCCGCGCCCGGATGCCGGTTGATCCGGCTGACGGCGGCATAGCTTTCTGCGCCCAGCTCGATGCGGGCGACGTCCTTCAGCTTGACGGTCGCGCCGTTGTTCAGCGTCTTGATGACGATCTGGCGGAACTGCTCGGGCGTCTGCAGGCGCGACTGCGAGGTGACGGTTGCGTTCAGCATCTGGGTCGGTGCCGAAGGGGTGCCGCCGACCTCACCGGCCGCGACCTCGGTATTCTGGTTCTGGATCGCGGTTGTGATGTCGGAGGGCATCAGCTGGTACGAGGCCAGCTGTTGCGGGTTCAGCCAGATGCGCATCGCATATTGCGAACCGAAGACGTTGGTATCGCCGACGCCCTGGATACGACCCAACGGGTCCTGGAGATTGGAGACGAGATAGTCGGAGACGTCCTGGTTCGTCATCCGGTCCGTCTCGTCATAGACGCCCGCGATCAACAGGAAGTCGGGATTGGACTTGCGGACGACCAGACCCTGCTGCTGCACCTGTTGCGGCAGGCGCGCGACCGATTGCTGGACCTGGTTCTGGACCTGCACCTGCGCGATGTCGGGATCGGTGCCCTTGGCGAAGGTGGCGGTGATCGTCACCGAGCCCCGGCTGGACGAGGACGACTGGAAATAGAGCAGCCCGTCGATGCCGGTCAGCTGCTGTTCGATGACCTGGGTGACCGAGTTTTGCAGCGTCTGGGCGGATGCGCCGGGGAAGGTGGCGCGGATCGACACCTGGGGCGGTGCGACGTCCGGGTACTGCGCGATAGGCAGCCCCATGATCGCGCCGACGCCCGCCAGCATGACGATGATGGCAAGGACCCAGGCGAAGATGGGACGATCGATGAAGACGCGACTGAGCATGATCCGGTCAGCCCGCCTTGCCCTTGGCGGCTTGCATCTTTTTCAGCTGCTCGGGCGAGGGGGGCTGGACCTTTTGCGGGCTGTTGGCGGGCACCGCGCGGACGCTCTGGCCCGGACGCAGATTGGCCAGGCCCTGGGTCACGATCTTGTCGCCGGGCTTCAGCCCGTCGGTCACGACCCAGAAGGTGCCCTGTGTCCGCTCGGCCTTGACCGTCTTCTGCTGGACCTTGTCGTTCGCACCGACGACGAACAGGGTCGCATTGCCCTTCGCGTCGCGCGCGATGGCCTGTTGCGGGACCAGATAGGCGCTGGTGTCGATCGCCTGGGCGAACTGGGCGCGCACGAACATGCCGGGCAGCAGCAGCCCTTGGCTGTTGGGGAAGCGCGCCCGCAGCGTCACCGTGCCGGTCTGCTGATCGACGACCGCCTCGGCGAACTCGACGCGGCCCGTCTGGCCGTAATCGGTGCCGTCCTCCAGCTTCAGCTTCACACTGGCGCTGGCCGGGATCAGGCCGTCGCGCGCCGACAGGCTGCGGCGCAGCGACAGCAGGTCGCTGGCCGATTGCTGGATGTCGACGAAGATCGGGTCGAGCCGCTGGATCTGTGCCAGCGGATCGGTCTGACCGGAACTGACCAGCGCGCCGACGGTGAACAGCGAGCGGCCGATGCGGCCCGTGATGGGCGCGGGAACGGTGGTGAATTGCAGGTTGACGCGCGCGGTGTCGAGCGCGGCGCGGGTCTGCGCCACCTGGGCCGCGGCCTGGCGGGCGCTGGCCTGTGCGTTGGTATAGTCCTGCTTCGAGATCGCCTCGATCTGCGCCAGCGGGCGATAGCGGTCGGCGAGCGTCTTCGTCGCCTCGGCATTGGCCTGCGCGCTTTGCAGGTTGGCGGCGGCCTGGTTCACCGAGGCCTTATAGAGGCGCGGGTCGATCTCGTAGAGCGGCTGGCCGCGCTTGACGAGGGTGCCTTCGGTAAAGAAGCGGCGGCGGATGACGCCGGTGACCTGCGGGCGCACGTCCGAGCTTTCAAACGCGGTGGTGCGCGCGGCGAGTTCGGTCACGATCGGGGCGTTGGTCGGCTGGACGGTGATATAGCCGACGGTCGGCGTCTGCTGCTGGCCACCGGCACCCTTGCCCTTGGCCCCGCCTTTGTCTCCGCCGCCACAGGCCGACACACTTGCCAATGCGAGAGCCATGGCCGTACCGGCAAGCACCGGGCGCCCGCGAAAACCTGCAAAGTTCAATTCGTTCACCTGCCTGAAATTTGCCGCGGATACGGCCCGCGCCCTAATGCGCGAGCCGACAAAACGTTGCTGACGTATGTCAAATTGCACGATCGGGGCTCGAAAAGGCAAGGGATGATGACCTGTTGAACCCGCCTTAATTGTCGCAATTTGTCGCGGTGCGGCAAAAGCGCAATCGTACAAGTCTTTGCGGGAGCCTTTGGGTTTCCGAAGCATTTTCAAGGGGCATGACGACGCCCGACACCGATAAACGCCTGGCCGCGGCCGCTGCGGTTGATGAGGTGTGCGACAATATGCTTGTCGGCCTGGGCACGGGGTCGACCGCCGCCCATGCCATTGCGCTGCTTGCCGAGCGCCGCCTGGACATAGAAACGGTAGCGACGTCGCAGGCCAGCACCGAGCTCGCGACGCGGTTGGGCCTGAAGGTTCGTCCGTTCGATGCGGTTTCGCGGGTCGACCTGGCGATCGACGGTGCCGATGCGATCGACGGTCGATTGCGTGCGGTCAAGGGTGCAGGGGGTGCGATGCTGCGCGAGAAGGTCGTCGCGGCGGCGGCCGACCGGATGATCGTCATTGCCGACGGATCGAAGCGGAACCGACGGCTGGGCGCGACGCCCCTGCCGGTCGAGGTGTTGCCCTTCGCGCGCGGTTTCGCCTCGCTGCGGCTGGCGCAAATCTTCGTGCGCTGCGTCGAGCGGCCAGATTATCGGACCGACAATGGCAATGTCGTGATCGACGGACATGGCTGGGACGACAGCACGCCACGCAGCCTGGCCGACGCATTGATGACGATCCCCGGCGTCGTCGGCCACGGACTGTTCCTGAGCGAGATCGACGCCGCCTATATTGCGGATCGGGGGATCGTTACCCGGCTGGAACGGGGACGGAACCCGCGCTAAGGCGACCCACGCATGGCAACCAGAGCGAGCGCGGAGGCGTTCGATCGTACAGACAGAGGATGAGGCCAGTTTCATGACCGATGCCACCACCACCGCCGTGGCCGACAGCCATCTCCACGAGGACGGGTCGATCGAGCGCCTGACCATCGACACCATTCGCACCCTGTCGATGGACGCGGTGCAGCAGGCCAATTCGGGCCACCCCGGCACGCCGATGGCGCTGGCCCCGGTCGGTCACACCATCTGGTCCAAATTCCTCCGCTATGACCCGGCGCACGCCGACTGGCCCAACCGCGACCGCTTCGTGCTGTCGGTCGGCCACGCCTCGATGCTGCTCTATTCGCTGATCCACCTGGCGGGCATCGAAGAGATCGACGCCGAGGGCAAGAAGTCGGGCAAGCCCGCGCTGAGCCTGGAGGACCTGAAGGGTTTCCGTCAGCTCAACTCCAAGACGCCGGGCCATCCCGAATATCGCCATACCACCGGTGTCGAGACGACGACCGGCCCGCTGGGTGCCGGTTGCGGCAATTCGGTCGGCATGGCCATCGCCGAGCGCTGGCTGGCGGCGCATTTCAACCGCGAGGGTTTCCCGATCTTCGACCATGACGTCTATGTCGTGTGCGGCGACGGCGACATGATGGAGGGCGTGGCGTCCGAGGCCGCCTCGACCGCCGGACACCTGAAGCTGTCGAATCTCTGCTGGATCTATGACTCCAACCATATTTCGATCGAGGGCGGCACGGACCTGGCGTTCGACGAGGATGTTGGCAAGCGGTTCGAGGCTTATGGCTGGAACGTCATCCATGTCGACGACGCGAACGACGTCGGCGCACTGGCGGCCGCGCTCGACACCTTCAAGGCGACCACCGACAAGCCGACCTTCATCGTGGTGAAGTCGGTCATCGGCTATGGCAGCCCCAAGGCGGGCAGCGAAAAGGCGCATGGCGAACCGCTGGGCGACGAGGCGATCCGCGCCACCAAGAAGGCCTATGGCTGGCCTGAGGATGCCAAGTTCCTGGTCCCCGACGGCGTGCGTGAAGCCTTCCAGGGCGCGATCGAAGCGCGCGGCAAGCCGCTGCGCGACGAATGGGTCGCGATGGTCGACAAGTATCGCGCCGAATATCCCGAGCTCGCCGCCGAACTGGACGCGATGCTCGCCGACAAGCTGCCCGAGGGCTGGGACGCCGACATCCCGGTGTTCGAGGCGGATGCCAAGGGCGTCGCCAGCCGCGACTCGGGTGGCAAGGTGCAGAACGCCATTGCCGCCAAGGTGCCATGGCTGATCGGCGGCTCCGCCGACCTCGCGCCCTCGACCAAGACGCTGATCAAGGATGGCGGCTCGTTCCAGGCGGGCAGCTATGAAGGGCGCAACATGCACTTCGGCGTGCGTGAGCATTCGATGGGCGCGATCGTCGACGGCATGGCGCTGTCGCATCTGCGCTCCTACGGTGCGACCTTCCTGGTCTTCTCTGACTATATGCGCGCGCCGATCCGCCTTGCGGCGATTATGGAGCTGGGCGCGACCTTCGTCTTCACGCACGACTCGATCGGCGTGGGCGAGGACGGTCCGACCCACCAGCCGATCGAGCATTTGGCGACGCTGCGCGCGATTCCCGGCCTCGACACCATCCGCCCCGGCGATGCGAACGAGGTTGCCGAGGCGTGGCGCTGCGCCGTCGAGTCGGCCAGCCACCCGACCGCGCTGATCTTCTCGCGTCAGGCGCTCCCCACGCTCGATCGCAGCAAGTACGCTCCGGCCTCGGGTGTGAAGAAGGGTGGTTACGTGCTTGCCGATTGCGATGGCACGCCCGAGCTGATCCTGATCGCGACGGGTTCGGAATTGTCGCTGGTCGCGGACGCCTATGAGACGCTGACGGCCGAGGGCAAGAAGGTCCGCGTCGTCTCGCTGCCGAGCTGGTATCGCTTCGAGATGCAGGATCCCGCCTATAAGGACAGCGTCCTGCCGAAGACCGTTACCAAACGTCTGGCGGTCGAGCAGGCCGGGTCGATCGGCTGGGACCGCTATGTCGGGTTCGACGGCCGGACGATCACCATGTCGACCTTCGGGGCGTCGGCCCCGCTCGCCAAGTTGCAGGACAAGTACGGCTTCACCCACGACAATGTCGTCAAGGTGGCCCGCGAAATGCTGGAGACCAAGTGATGAGCAAGCTGTCGGAACTGGGCGCCAAAGGCTGCGCTCCCTGGCTCGATTTCGTCGATCGCAAGTTCCTGGAGGCGAAGGGCCTGGAAAAGCTCGTCGTCGAGGACGGGCTGACCGGCGTCACCTCCAACCCGTCGATCTTTGAAAAGGCGATGGGGCATGGCGACGCCTATGACGCCACGCTCGCGGCCTTCGACAAGGAGAACCCCGGCGCGGCGACCATCGACCGTTACGAGCATCTGGCGATCCAGGACATCAAGGCGGCGGCGGAAACGCTGAAGCCCGTCTATGACCGCCTCGACGCCAAGGATGGTTATGTCAGCCTGGAAGTGTCGCCCTACATCGCCGACGACACCGACGCGACCATCGCCGAGGCCGAGAAGCTGTGGCACGCGGTCGACCGCCCGAACCTGATGATCAAGATCCCGGGCACCGATGCGGGCGCCCCGGCCATCTCGGCGACGATCGCCAAGGGCATCAACGTCAACGTGACGCTGCTGTTCTCGGTCGATGCGTATATCAAGGTGGCCGAGGCCTATGCGACGGGCCTGGAAGAGCGGGTAAAGGCCGGGCAGCCGATCGACCGGATCTCCAGCGTCGCCAGCTTCTTCATCAGCCGGATCGACTCGGCGATCGACAAGAAGATCGACGAGCGCCTCGCCGCCGATGATGCGGAGGCCGATGCGCTGAAGGCGGTGCGCGGCAAGGTCGCCATCGCCAACGCCAAGATGGCCTATCAGTGGTATCTGCACTTCCTGAAGTCCGACCGCTGGCAGGCGCTGGCCGCCAAGGGTGCGCAGCCGCAGCGTCTGCTGTGGGCATCGACGGGCACCAAGGACCCGTCCTTCCCCGACACGCTCTATATCGACACGCTGATCGGGCCGGACACGGTCAACACCATGCCGCCCAAGACGATGGACGCCTTTCGCGATCATGGCACGGTGGCCGAGACGCTGACCGCCGATATCGATCAGGCTCGCCACGTGCTGGCCGAAGCCGAGCGCCTGGGCCTGGACCTGAACGGTGTGACCGACACGCTGGTCGCGGAGGGGGTCGCCTCCTTCGTCAAGGCGTTCGACGATCTGCTCGGCGCGATCGGGCAAAAGCAGCCGGCGGCCTGAGGCCCCGGCGGCCCCCTCCCCAGCGACGGGGAGGGGGCCTTTTTCATTTCTTATGTCAGTAATGGAGTTCCCGCGATGAAGATCGGTCTGGTCGGCCTTGGCCGCATGGGTGGCAATATCGCACGTCGCCTGATGCAGGCGGGGCATCAGGTGGTGGCCTGGGATCGCAGCGACGAGGCGGTGCAGGCGCTTGCCAAGGACGGTGCGGAGGCCGCCACGGGCTTGTCGGACATGGCCGGAAAGCTGGCCGACCCCAACCAGTCTTCTAGGGCGATCTGGTGGGTCATGCTGCCCGCCGGTGGCCCGACCGAGGACACGATCGCGGAGATCGCCAAGCTGGCCAAGGACGGCGATGTCGTCATCGACGGTGGCAACAGCTTCTACAAGGACGATATTCGCCGGTCGAAGATGCTGGCGGAACAGGGCATCCATTATGTCGATGTCGGCACCTCGGGCGGCGTCTGGGGCCTGGAGCGCGGCTATTGCATGATGATCGGCGGCGACAAGGAAACGGTCGATCACCTCGACCCGATCTTCGATGCGCTGGCGCCGGGGCTGGGCGATATCGTCCGCACGCCGGGCCGCGTCGCCGACAAGGTCGATCAGCGGGCCGAGAAGGGCTATATCCATGCGGGTCCGGCGGGCGCGGGTCACTTCGTCAAGATGATCCACAACGGCATCGAATATGGCCTGATGCAGGCCTATGCCGAGGGCTTCGACATTCTGAAGTCGAAGAACAGCGACAAGCTGCCCGAGGATGAACGCTTCGACCTGAACCTGACCGATATCGCCGAAGTGTGGCGTCGCGGCAGTGTGATCTCGTCCTGGCTGCTCGACCTGACCGCGATCGCGCTGGCCAAGGACGAGATGCTCGACCAGTTCTCGGGCCATGTCGCGGACTCGGGCGAGGGCCAGTGGACGATCGACGCGGCGATGGAGGAGAAGGTCCCCGCCAACGTCCTGACCGCCTCGCTATTCGCGCGCTATCGCAGCCGGGTCGAGCATACGTACGGTGACAAGGTTTTGTCGGCGATGCGCTTCGGTTTCGGCGGCCACACCGAAATCCCGCAATGAACAAGCCCATTCGGCTGGTCGTGTCGGACGTCGACGGCACGCTCGTCGACCCGGACAAGAAGCTTCGCGCCGCCACCATCGCCGCCGTCAAGCGGCTGGAGGCGGCGGGGGTCGGCTTCACCATCATCAGCGCCCGGCCGCGCTCGGGGCTGGGCTGGCTGGCCGACGAGCTGGCGATCGACGCGCCGATCGGGGCGTTCAACGGCGGCACCGTGTTCCGCCGCGACGGCTCGGTCGATGCGCGATTTCGCGTGCCGGTCGAGGTGGTCAACGATGTTTTGGCGCTGGCGGCGGACAGCCCTGTCGCCATCTGGGTTTTCGCCGACGACCGCTGGTATGCCAGCAGCGGCGAGGGCATTCATGTCGATCACGAACGCAAGGCTTCCGCGCAGGAGCCGGTGATCACACAGGACTTTGCCGCGCTGGTCGACAAGGTCGACAAGATCACCTTGGTCAGCGACGATGCCGAATTGCTGCGTGGCCTCCACGAAAAGGCAAATACCGCACATGGTTCGGCGGCAACCGTTGCCCAGTCACAGACCTATTATCTCGACGTGACCGCGCTTCAGGCGAACAAGGGGGACGGCGTGGCGACGCTGGCCAAGGCGTTCGGCGTGTCGCTGGAGGAGGTGGCGGTGCTGGGCGATCAGGCCAACGACCTACCCATGCTGACCCGCGCCGGGCTGCCGATCGTCATGGCAAATGCACCGGATGCTGTCAGGGAACAGATTTCGGTACATACCCGTTCCAATGCCGAGGATGGCGTAGCCTATGCCATCGACACCATTATCATGCCCAGAATCGGAGTGGCTTCATGAAGCAACTGGTTGCGTTCGACCTCGATGGTACGCTGGCCGAAAGCAAACAGCCCTTGGGCGAACCAATGGGGGAGGCGCTGGCCGACCTGCTCGACGTTGCCCATGTCGCGGTGATCTCGGGCGGCGACTGGCCGCAGTTCGACAAGCAGGTGGCGAGCCGCCTGCCCGAACGTGCCGACCGCACCAAGCTGTGGCTGATGCCGACCACGGGCACCAAGCTCTACACCTATCAGGACGGTAATTGGACCCCGGTCTATGCCGAGCTGTTCGACGACGCGACCAAGGCCAAGATCCTGGAGGCGTTCGACGCGTCGCTCGAGGCGACCGGCTTCGTGCCCGAGCAGACCTGGGGCGAGCGGATCGAGGATCGCGGCAGCCAGATCACCTTCTCCGCGCTCGGCCAGCAGGCGCCGATCGACGCCAAGGAACATTGGGATCCCAAGTTCGAGAAGCGCAAGATCATCCAGGCCGATCTGAAGCAGCGCCTGCCGGGCCTGTCGATCAACATGGGCGGCGCGACCTCGATCGACATCACCCGCGAGGGCGTCGACAAGGCCTATGGCCTGAAGAAGCTGCGTGACGCCAGCGGCATCGCGCTCGACGCGATGATGTTCATCGGCGATGCGATCTTCCCGGGCGGCAACGACTATCCCGCCAAGGAACTGGGCCTCGACACGGTGCGCGTGCGCGACCCGGAAGAGACGCTGGCGGTCATCGCGGGGATCGTCGCCTGCCTCAAGTAAAGGACAGCGCGTCCGCCGCCCTGCGCGCCCGGACGGCTCCGGCGCATGAGGCGGTGGATGTCGCGTACGGCGCCTATCGACTGAGCGATCGGGAAAGCTATGCGGCGTTCCTGGTCGCTCACGCGCGCGCGCTGCCTGCCGTGGAGGTTTGGCTGGCGGGGCAGCAGATCGAATTTCCGTGGCGTGCCCGGCGGGATGCGCTGACGGCGGACCTTGCGGCGCTGGGGCGGGACATGCCCGAACCTTTGCCGTTCGATATGAACGATAACGAAGCCGCTCGCTGGGGCGCGCTTTATGTGACCGAAGGTTCGCGGCTGGGGGGCGTGATGCTCGCCCGGCAGGTAGGGGAGGGGTTGCCCAAGACCTATCTGGAGTCCGGGTTCGGGCCGGGCGAGTGGCGGGACTTTCGCCAGGCGCTCGACGCGGCGGCTGGCGACGATGCCTGGATCGACCGGGCGGTGGAGGCGGCCGAACAGGTCTTCGCGCTGTACGGCCAAGCCGCCTGATCCCTACCCTCTAACGCGGCCTGAGCGAAGCCGAAGGGCAGGGAAGCCCCGACCGCACTACCCTCACCCTTCCGGCGCTTCGCGCCTCCCCCCTATCCCACCGGGAGAGGGAAGGGGCCCCCGTGCTGAAAGCACGTGGGAAGGGTGAAGGGAGCCCCTTGGCCTTCGACTTTGCTCGGGCGGAACGGAGGGTAAGGCGATCTGAATCGGGGTCGAGGCGGTGGCGTTCTCAATCCGCGATCGGCGCGATCACGATCGCCCGGAGGCCCGGCTGGTTGTCGTCATACTCGATCGACCCCGAAAGACGCTGCATCATCGCCGCCATCATCCGGCTGCCGAAACCACGTCCCTGACCCGGGTCCTCGGCACCCTTGCCACGGCCCTGGTCCGCGACGATCAGGCGCAGGCGGTTGCCATATTGCTCCAGCGTGATCGTCACCGGACCGGCTGCGCCGTCATACGCGTATTTGGTCGCGTTGATGATCAGCTCGGTCGTGACCAGGCCCAGATTGATCGCCCGGTCGGTCGGCATCAGTACGGGGGCAAGGTCAAGCCGCATCATTGCGGCCCAATCGCGGCCCATCGACTGCTTCATGTCGCCGACCAGATCCTCGAGATAGCGTCCCAGATCGACGGTCTGAATTTGTTCGTCGCGGTACAGGCGGCGATGGACCAATGCTACGGCGGCCAGCCGTGCCTTGGCCTCGTTCAGTTGTTCGCGCACGTGCGGATCGTCGGCCGCCTTGGCCTGGAGCGACAGGAAGGACGAGACGAGCTGGAGGCTGTTCTGGACCCGGTGGTCCACCTCCTTCATCAGCACATCCTTCTGAAGCAGGAGCGCTTCCTTGTCGTCCAGCGTCCGCTGGAGCGCGGAGTTCAGCCCGCGCAGGCGGTGGTTCTGTGCCGCGTCATGCAACGCGCGACGCAGGCGATGCCCGGCCTCCACCTCTTCCATCGTCCAGCGGCGCGACCGGCCGCACACCGTTTCGCGCCAGCTCTCGAACGAGGTGCGCGGGTTCAGCGTGGCGTCCGGGGTCAGGGCGACCGACTTGTGCGGATTGCCCGCCCATTCGACCTCTTCGACATGTTCGGCCCGGAACCAGAGCAGGGTGACGCCGCCATCGACCAGCGGCAGCGCCAGCACCCCGGCGGCCCGCGCCGCCAGCGGGCCGGCCTCGGGCATCAGCTTGGGAAGCTCGTGCGTGAAGAACACATCGCCGCTGCCCCGGATCGCGGTCCAGCCGGCAATGTCCAGGATCGCCAGTTCGGGCGGGCAGGTGCCGTGGGTCTGCACCTTGCCCTGGTCGACGACGGCAAAGCCCGTCGCGCCCATCATCGTCATCACCTCGGGCATCAGGCGACGGATGGCGGGCACCAGGTCGCCCATGCCGACGATCCGCGGCAACAGGCTGTCCTCCGCCGCGCGCAGCCGCAGCCGCTCGCGATAAAGGTCGGCCTCTTCCTTCGCCCGGATTTGTCGCGCCAGCGCACCCGCCAACCCGGCGGCGGCGGCGCGCAGTTCGGGCGACAGGCGGCGAGGGGCATAGTGATGGCACGCGATCATGCCCCACAACAGGCCGTCCTTGACGATCGAGATCGACGCGGAGGCCGCCACGCCCATATTCTTCAGATAGCGGACATGGATCGGCGACACGCTGCGCAGGCCGACATCGCTCAGGTCCAGCGTCTCGAAACCTTCGGGCCGGATCGGGGCGGGGACGTAATCGACGTCCGGGATGCTGCGCGTCTTGTTGCGCACATAGAGCGCGCGCGCCTGTTTCGGAATGTCGGACGCGGGGAAATGATGGTGGAGGAAGGACGGCAGGTCGGCCGAACGCGCCTCGGCGACGACGCGCCCCGCGTCCTCGTCCAGGAAGCGGTAGAGCATGACGCGGTCGAACCCGGTCAGCATCTGGAAGGTCGTCGCGGCCCGGTCGAACAGCATCGGCAGGTCGGCGGTGCGCTCGAAACTGGTGACGGCGGCGTCGATCCAGCTGAGTGCGCTGCCCTTGCCCCAGGGCGCATCGACAATGCCCGGTTCCAGTTCGATCAGCACCCGCTCGCCCGCGATCCGGTGCGCGGTCACCGAAAAACGCTCGGCGATGCCGTCGACCGGCACGGCCGCAATCGCAGTGCCGGGGCCGATCGGCATGGCGGCCACCATCTGCGCGACCTCATCGCCCAGCAGCGCGGCCAGCGGTCGGCCAAGCCATTCCTGGGCCAGCCGATCCTCGATCGCACCAGCCCCCGCGACCACGTCCAGCGTGGCGGCGTCCACCACCAGCATCAGGCCATGTGGCTGGATCGCGCCCGGAATGTGAATAGGCTCCCGATCGCATGCAGTGATATCCAGGCTTGGATCGGTCGTGACGGAGCGAGTGGCCATCAGGCGAAAATTTCCTCTCTATCGATCACATGCCGGGTTTCGTACCGGGTTGCAAATACCTGGATCATGCAAACGATCCGATATGGGATCGGTCGCGATTCCCCGCCCGACCATGGAACGAAGATTGCGCGTTTGGGTAATTTCCGTTTAAGGCAAGGCGACGGACTCAAAGAGCCGCTTGGAGAGGACATGATCGACGATTTCGACTTCGCGCTGGGCGAAAGCGCGGACATGATCCGTGAGGCGACGCGCCGTTTCGCGACCGACCGGATCGCACCGCTCGCCGTGCGGATGGATGCGGAAGACTGGTTTCCCCGCGATATATGGCCCGAAATGGGTGCCATGGGCCTGCATGGCATTACGGTCGCGGAGGCTGATGGCGGGCTGGGCCTGGGCTATCTGGAGCATGTCGTCGCGATCGAGGAAGTGTCGCGCGCCTCGGCCTCGCTGGGCCTGTCCTATGGCGCGCATTCCAACCTGTGCGTCAACCAGATCAGCCGCTGGGGCAATGCCGAGCAGAAGGCGAAGTATCTGCCTGGCCTGATCTCGGGCGAGCATGTCGGCAGCCTGGCCATGTCGGAGGTGTCTGCGGGCTCGGACGTCGTGTCGATGAAGCTGCGCGCGGTGAAGGCCGAGGGCGGCTGGGTGCTGAACGGCACGAAATTCTGGATCACCAACGCCGCCTATGCCGAGACGTTGGTCGTCTATGCCAAAACCGGCGAGGGCAGCCGGGGCATCACCGCCTTCCTGATCGAAAAGGACATGGCCGGTTTTGCGATCGGCCAGAAGATCGACAAGATGGGGATGCGGGGCAGCCCGACCGCCGAGCTGGTCTTCAACGACTGCTTCGTCGCCGACGCGCAGGTGATGGGACCGGTGAACGGCGGCGTCGGCGTGCTGATGAGCGGGCTCGACTATGAGCGCGCGGTGCTGGCGGGGATTCAGCTGGGCATCATGCAGGCGTGCCTCGATGTGGTCGTTCCGTACGTTCGCGAACGCCGCCAGTTCGGCCGTGCGATCGGCGAGTTCCAGCTGATCCAGGCCAAGATCGCCGATATGTATGTCGCGCTCAATTCGGCGCGCGCGTACGTCTATGCGGTGGCGCGGAGTTGCGATGCCGGGCGGACGACGCGGTTCGATGCGGCGGGCGCGATCCTGCTGGCCAGCGAGAATGCGGTGAAGGTCTCGCTGGAGGCGATCCAGGCGCTGGGCGGGGCGGGGTATACGAAGGACTGGCCGGTCGAACGCTTCGCGCGCGACGCCAAGCTGCTCGACATCGGCGCGGGAACCAACGAAATCCGCCGGATGCTGATCGGCCGCGAACTGATCGGCAAGCTCGAAAAGGTGGCGCAATGAGCCTTGGGGTGAAGTGATGGGGGCGGTGATTTCCTCGCGCATCGCAACGGACGACGCGGCGTTTCGCACCAATGTCGATCACAACCGGGCGCTGGCCGAGCGGCTGCGTGCCGATGTGGCCAAGGCGGGGCTGGGCGGCAGTGAATCTTCGCGCGAGCGTCATATGTCGCGCGGCAAGCTGCTCCCCCGCGACCGGGTGGAGCAACTGCTCGACGCGGGCTCGCCCTTCCTCGAAATCGGCCAGCTCGCCGCCAACGGCCTGTATGACGACGCCGTCCCTGGGGCGGGGGTGATCGCCGGGATCGGCCGCGTCCATGGCCGCCAGGTGATGATCGTCGCCAATGACGCGACGGTGAAGGGCGGCACCTATTTTCCGCTGACCGTCAAGAAGCATCTCCGCGCGCAGGAGATCGCGCTGGAGAACCGGCTGCCCTGCATCTATCTGGTCGACAGCGGCGGCGCGAACCTGCCGCATCAGGCGGAGGTGTTTCCCGACCGCGACCATTTCGGTCGCATCTTCTTCAACCAGGCGCAGATGTCGGCGGCGGGTATACCCCAGATCGCCTGCGTCATGGGCAGTTGCACCGCGGGCGGCGCCTATGTGCCCGCCATGTCGGACGAGACGGTGATCGTGCGCGGGCAGGGAACGATCTTCCTTGCCGGGCCGCCGCTGGTGAAGGCTGCGACGGGCGAGGTCATCTCGGCCGAGGAACTGGGCGGCGCCGACACCCATGGCCGCAAGTCGGGCGTGGTCGATCATGTCGCCGAAAACGACGATCACGCACTGTCGATCGTCCGCGATATCGTCGAGACTCTGCCGCTCCAGGCGATGCCGGACGTGAACCTCGCCGAGCCGGACGAACCGCTATATCCGGCGGAGGAGCTGTATGGCCTGATCCCACAGGACGTGCGCGCGCCCTACGACGTGCATGAGGTCATCGCCCGGCTGGTCGACGGATCGCGCTTCCACGAGTTCAAGGCGCTGTACGGCGCATCCCTCGTCTGCGGCTTTGCGCATATCCATGGCAAGCCGGTTGCGATCCTCGCCAATAACGGGGTATTGTTTTCGGAGAGTGCGCAGAAGGGCGCGCACTTCATCGAGTTGGCGTGCCAGCGGCGCATCCCCCTGCTGTTCCTCCAGAACATCTCCGGCTTCATGGTCGGCGGACGGTATGAGGCGGAGGGCATCGCCAAGCACGGTGCCAAGCTGGTGACGGCGGTGGCGACGGCGCAGGTGCCAAAGATCACTATATTGATCGGCGGCAGCTTCGGGGCGGGCAATTACGGGATGTGCGGGCGGGCCTATTCCCCGCGCTTCCTGTTCACCTGGCCCAATGCGCGGATCAGCGTGATGGGCGGCGAGCAGGCGGCAAGCGTCCTGGCAACCGTCCACCGCGACGCGGAGAACTGGACGCCGGACGAGGCGGAGGCGTTCAAGGCACCGATCCGCCAGCGTTACGAGGACGAGGGCAATCCCTGGTACGCCACCGCACGGTTGTGGGACGACGGTATCGTCGATCCGGCGCAGACGCGCGATGTGCTCGGGCTGGCGCTGGATGCGTGTCTGAATGCGCCTATCGCGGAGGCACCCCGCTTCGGGGTGTTCCGGATGTAATGGCCATCGACCTGACCATCGACGGCGCGACCGTGGTGGACGAGGCCGATTTCCATGCCCGCATCCGCGAAGCCTCGGGCGTGGAGTGGTATGGCGGCAGCCTGGACGCATTGTTCGACCTGCTGGTTGCGGTCGTGGAGCCGCCGGTCCTGCTCACGCTCACCAACGCGGCGGCGGCGCGCAAGGCGATCGGCGATCGCTTCGATCGCATCCTGACCGTGATCCTTGATGCCATCGCCGAACGGCCGGGCGCCATCACGCTGAAGCTGGAATCCTGATCCGATGATGAAGAGCCTCCTCATCGCCAATCGCGGCGAGATCGCCTGCCGCATCATCCGCACTGCGCGCGAGATGGGTCTGCGCACCGTCGCCGTCCATTCCGAAGCCGATGCGCAGGCGCTGCACGTCCGGCTTGCGGATGAAGCGATCCTGATCGGCCCGGCCCCGGCACGAGAGAGCTATCTCGATGCCGGCCGCATCCTGGCCGCGGCAAGGGACAGCGGGGCGGAGGCGATCCATCCCGGATACGGCTTCCTGTCCGAAAATGCCGAGTTCGCCGAACAGGTGATCGCCGCCGGACTGGTGTGGGTCGGGCCGAACCCCGACAGCATCCGCGCCATGGGCCTGAAGGACGCCGCCAAGGCGCGCATGATCGCCGCCGGGGTTCCCGTCACGCCGGGCTATCTGGGCGAGGACCAGAACCCCGACCGCCTCGCCGCAGAGGCCGATGCAGTCGGCTATCCCGTGCTGATCAAGGCGGTCGCGGGCGGCGGCGGCAAGGGGATGCGCCGGGTCGACGACCCCGCCGCCTTCGCCGAGGCGCTGGCCTCCTGCCGTCGCGAGGCGGCCTCGTCGTTCGGCGACGACCGGGTGCTGATCGAGAAGTACATCCTGTCGCCCCGCCATATCGAGGTGCAGGTCTTCGGCGACCGCCATGGCCAGGTCGTCCACTTGTTCGAGCGCGACTGTTCGCTGCAACGCCGTCACCAGAAGGTGATCGAGGAAGCCCCCGCACCGGGCATGGACGCCGCCACCCGCGAGGCGGTGTGCGCCGCCGCCGTCCGCGCCGCGCAGGCGGTGGATTATGTCGGGGCAGGCACCATCGAGTTCATCGCCGACGCTTCCGAAGGGCTGCGCGCCGATCGCGTCTGGTTCATGGAGATGAACACCCGCCTGCAGGTCGAGCATCCCGTGACCGAGGCGATCACCGGCGTCGATCTGGTCGAATGGCAACTGCGCGTCGCGGCGGGCGAGTCCTTGCCGCTGGCGCAGGACCAACTCGCCATCCACGGCCATGCGATCGAGGCGCGGCTCTATGCCGAGGACCCGGCCAAGGGTTTCCTGCCCGCCATCGGCACGCTGGAGGTGTTCGACCTTGGCGATGACCCCGCGATCCGCATCGACACCGGTGTCGAGGAGGGCGCGGAGATCACCCCTTGGTACGACCCGATGATCGCCAAGGTCATCGCGCACGCCGACACCCGCGACGAAGCACGCGAGGCGCTGGCCGATGCGCTGGACGAGGCGGTGATCTGGCCGGTGCGCACCAATGCCGGGTTCCTCGTTCAGGCGCTCGACCATCCCGATTTCGCGAGCGGCCAGGTCGATACCGGCCTGATCGCGCGCGAGGGCGAAGCACTGATGCCGCCGAGCGAGCCGTCCGAAGAGGCTTTGGCCGAGGCGGCGGCGGCCTTGGTCGGGGCGGACGAACTGACCGGCTTTCGCCTCAACGCCGTGCCGAAGCGGAGCGCCCGCTTCCTGCTCGACGGGCGCGCCATCACCGTCGATTTCAGCGAGGCGGGCGAGGTGCCCGCTTCGCCGACCGACGAGGTGCTGATCTCGGAGGGCGGGCAGAGTTGGTCCTTCACCCGCTGGCGCGCCGACGGGCTGGCGGCGGGCGGGGCCGGGGACGGCGCGATCCTGTCGCCCATGCCCGGCCGGATCATCGCGATTGGCGTGACCGAGGGCCAGGCGGTGACGGCGGGCCAGCCACTCGTCACGCTGGAGGCGATGAAGATGGAACATGTCCTCACTGCGCCGTTCGACGGCGTCGTCACCGACCTGAAGGCCGAGACCGGCGGGCAGGTGGCCGAGGGCGTGGCGCTGGTCCGCATCGTCGCGGAGGATGCGGCATGAGCGGTCGCTTCTTCGACGAATGGACGATCGGCGATCGGATCGAGCATCCCATCCGCCGCACCGTGACCGAGACGGACAACCTCCTCTTCTCGACCATGACCCACAACCCCCAGCCGCTGCACATCGACGCTGAGGCCGCGAAGGCCAGCGAGTTCGGGCGCATCCTCGTCAACGGCACCTTCACCTTCTCGCTGATGGTCGGGCTGTCGGTGGGGGAGACGACGCTGGGGACGCTGGTGGCGAATCTCGGTTACGACGAACTGGTCATGCCCGCGCCGGTATTCCTGGGCGATACGCTGCGCGCGACGAGCGAGGTGACGGCCTTGCGCGAAAGCAAGTCGCGGCCGGGGGCGGGGCTGGTGACGTTCCGGCATGAGGCGCTGAACCAGCGGGACGAGGTGGTGTGCCGGTGTTTGCGGACGGCCTTGTTGAAAAAGCGGGACGGTTAGGGGCGTGCACTTCGACTTCGGCGCTATGCGCCGAAGTTTATCCTGAGCGGCTGGCTTGCCAGCCAGCCGAAGGGCTCAGTGCGAACGGATTTCAGTAGCCGGTCCGTTCAGCCTGAGCGTAGTCGAAGGCCACGTCCCACCGCTCACAACCGCGTCCGAACCCCGATCCACAAGGTCCGTGGCGTCGCCCGCTCGATCAGTCCCGCGCCGCTATACGCCGCCTCCACCCGCACATCGGCCAGGTTCTCTGCCCGCGCCTCGATCAGCCAGCCGCGCACGATCGGCACCGCCGCATAGGCGTCCAGCGTCGTCGCGGGGGCCAGCGAGCGGACATTCTGGTCGTCCTCATACTGCCGACCGACATGGCGCAGCGTCCCGCTCAGCACCGCGCCCCGCTTTTCGACGGCGAGCGTGCCGGAAAACTGGTCGCGCGGCGTCTGCGCCGGGCGAAGGCCATCGAGCGGCGCGGCCGTGCCCGACGCCGCGACCCGCGCGGCGATATGCGACCAGGACGCGCGGGCGCTGATCGGACCGGCCGCCGCATTCGCCTCCAGCTCGAAGCCCTGCGACCGGATCGCGTCGAGATTCTGCCGCATCCGGTACACCCCGTTCGCCGCGACGAAGCCGACGCCGGGGAAGGTGCCCGGCCCGCGCCCGATCGTCACATTGGCGATCGCATCGGTCAGCCGGTTGAGGAAATAGGTGCCCGACAGCCGCAGGCCCGCCGCCGGGGTCAGGTCGAACCCGCTCTCGACGCCCTCGACCCGCTCGGGATTGAGGGCGGCATTGGCGGCGGTGGCATCGGCCCCGGCACGGAAGGGCCGATACAGTTCGTTCAGAGTTGGCAAGCGCCAGCCGCGATAGGCCGCCGCGCGCAGCGTCAACGGCGGGATCGCGCGCACCGCCGCGCCCAGCCGTCCGGTAAATTCCTGCCCCGAGCGGTTCGAAAAGTCGGTGTCGGTCAGCACCGCGCCGGTCGCCAGCACGCCTTCGTCCAGCCGACCGTTGCGGATTCGCCAGTCGTCCACCCGCGCCGCGGCGGTGACGGTCAGCATACCGGCCTCCACGCTGCCGTCCGCGAACAGCCCCATGGTCCGCGTCGCCCCGCCCGCCTCGCGCCGCCGGGTGGGGAGGCCCGCGACATAGGTGTACAACTCCTGCGTCCGTCCGCTGGTGTCGCGCACATCGCCGCCCAGCCGCAGCTTCACCGCATCGCCGAGCGGCGGCGACACCTCGACCCGGCCGCCCAAGCCGGTGGCGGGAACGTTATACTGGTCGAGCGTCAACGTCGCCGCCGTCCGCGCGGCGTTGACGCTGGCATAGCGCGAGGCGAATTGCCGCGTCTGGACATAGGCCAGCGCCGACCAGCCCCACGCCCCGCGCCCGACCAGCCGCACGCTGGCATCCGCGCCGTCCGAGCGATTGTCGGTGAAGTCGGTCCCCCGGTCGCGCGCATCGTGAAAGGCGGACAGCGTCATCTGCAATTCGGTCGCGGGCGCGATCCCGACGACGCCGCGCGCCGCGCCCGAATATTGCTCATAAGGCGCGGGGCGGTCGGCGGGGCCGCGCTGTTCCTGAACGATCGGCGTGAAGCCGTTACCGCGCGCATAGGCGCCCGAGACGGTCAGGAAGCCGCCGTCGCGAACCAGCGAGGCAGAGCCCTGCGCATCGACCGAATCGCGGCTGCCATAGGATAGCGCCATGTCGAGCGGGGAGAGTTGGTCGGGCGTCGCGCTGTCCATCTCGATCGTGCCCGCCAGCGCGCCGGGCCCCCAGAAGCCCGAACCGCCGCCGCGCGTCACCCGGATGCGCCCAAGGCGTCCGGTCGCATAGGCGGGAAACACCACCCAGCCGCCGAACGGGTCGGCCTGCGGCACGCCGTCCAGCACCAGCAACGCGCGGCTCGACGCATTGCCGCCCAGACCGCGCAGCGTGATTCCCTGCGACGTCGGATGCGCCGAGCGGCTGTCCGAGCGGCGGAACTGCTGAAGTCCGGCGACGTCGGCCAGGACATTCTCCAGCCGCTGCGAGGCGTTCTGCGTGATCCGGTCGCGGTCGATCGTCACCACGTCCAATGCGCGGTCACCCGGCTGGTCGGTCAGGCCGCGGCCGGTGACGACGATGGTTTCGGTGGTCTGGGCGGGGAGGGTGGCGGGGGCGAGAATGAGGGCGAGTAGAGGCAGGCGGTGGATGGCAGGCATGGTATGTGGTGGTCCCCTTTTGCGCCCCTTATGGGGATGTCATGATGTGAAGACGAATCAGGCCTTCAACGGGTCCACGGATGTGTGACCCACGCCCCTCCCGCAGGCGAGTTTCAGGTCGGTCATGCCCCCGGCATGACCTAAACGATGCAGGGCATCGTTTACCTGAAACTGGGATGGGGGAGGGCACGCCGCGGGTGGTGATCTCGGTGAGACATCCTGCCCTCCCCGAACCCCTCCCGCCTGCGGGAGGGGCTTAAGAAGAGGAGAAGGAGACCGGAAACACGGATGACGCGCCCGAAAAACCTCCTTACAGTCCGGTCATCGTGGCCACCCTACACACCCTTGCCAACCCAGCGCGTTTCCTGAAGATCGCTCGTCCGCTGACCGGGATTTTCCTCGGCCTCGGGATCGTGCTGATCGCGGTGGCGGCCTGGGCCGGACTGGCGCTGACGCCGCCCGATTATCTGCAGGGCGAGACGGTGCGTATCCTCTATATCCATGTGCCCGCCGCCTGGCTGGGCATGGCGGGATGGAGCGGGATCGCGGTCGCCAGCCTGTCGCTGATCGTGTGGCGGCATCCGCTGGCGCAGATCGCGGCGCGGGCCATCGCCTGGCCGGGGGCGGTGTTCGCCGCGTTGTGCCTGGCGACGGGTTCGATCTGGGGGCGGCCGACCTGGGGGACGTGGTGGCAATGGGACGGGCGGCTGACGTCGATGCTGCTGCTGCTGTTCGTCTATCTCGGCTATATCGCGCTGGCCCGCGCCGATGCCGATCGGGGTGGCGACGGGCGCATCCCGGCCTTGTACGGATTGGCGGGGACGGCGCTGTTGCCGGTTATTCGATACTCGGTCGTCTGGTGGAATACGCTTCACCAGGGTCAGTCGATCGGGCTGACCGGCTCCAGCATCGACAAGTCGCTGCTCTGGCCGTTGCCCATCGCGCTGGGCGGTTTCACCTTCCTGTTCGCGGCCGTCGTGCTGATGCGGATGCGCACGCTGCTGGCGCAGGCCAAGGCCGAGGCGCGGATGCGGCGGATGGCGCGCGCATGAACCAGATGGCGTTCGTCGCGGCGGCCTATGCGGTCATGCTGGGGGGCGCAGGCGCGCTGACCCTGGTCAGCTATCTGGCGATGAAGCGCGCCGAGAAATGACGCCCAAATCCCAACGTCTCACGCTGGTGCTGCTGGCGCTGGCCGCGATCGTCGCGGCGGTGCTGCTCGCCATGTCGGCGATGAAGGACCAGGCGGCGTTCTTCTACACGCCTTCCGACGCGAAGGCGCAAGGATTGCCGCTGGGCAAGGCGGTGCGGCTGGGCGGCATGGTCCAGGCGGGGTCGGTCCACCGCGCGCCCGACGGCGTGACGGTGCGCTTCGTCGTGACCGACGGCAAGGCGACGACGCCCGTGACCTTTGCCGGGATCACCCCGGACCTGTTCCGCGAAAAATCGGGCGTGGTGGCCGAGGGGCAGTTCCAGCCCGATGGCGGCTTCGTCGCGACCAACCTGCTCGCCAAGCATGACGAGAAATACATGCCCCCCGAAATGGCGGGCAACATGCACGAGAGCCGGAGCCTGGAGCCGTGATCGCGGAAGCAGGTCTCGGTGCGCTCTGGTTCGCCGCGATGCTGGCGGGGTTGCAGTTGCTGCTCGGCGTCCTCGCCCTGCGCCGCAAGGATGCGGCGGGTGAGCAGGCCATGGCGGCGATCGGACCGGTCGCGATCGTCCAGGGCGCGCTGGTCGCCATCGCCATGGCCGCGTTGATCGCGGTGTTCCTGAACACCGATCTGTCGGTCAAGCTGGTCGCCGAGAACAGCCATTCGGCCAAGCCCTGGATCTACAAATTCGCAGGCGCCTGGGGCAATCACGAAGGCTCGATGCTGCTCTGGGTGACGATCCTCGGGGCGGGCGGTGCGCTGGTGGCATGGAAGGAGCGGACGCTCGACCGGGCGACCCATGTCGCGACGCTGGCAGCGCAAGGGGCGATCGCGCTCGGATTCTATGCGTTCCTGTTGTTCGCTTCCAATCCGTTCGCGCGGTTGAACCCGGCACCGATCGAGGGGCAGGGGCTCAATCCGCTTCTTCAAGATCCCGGTTTGGCGTTCCATCCGCCGACGCTCTATGCGGGGTATGTCGGGCTGTCGGTCGCCTTTTCCTTTGCGGTCGGCGCGCTGGTCACGGGGCAGGTCGGCCCGGCCTTTGCCCGCGCGATGCGGCCTTGGGTGCTGGGTGCGTGGGTACTGTTGACCATTGGGATCACGGCGGGGTCCTACTGGGCCTATTATGAGCTGGGCTGGGGCGGATGGTGGTTCTGGGACCCGGTCGAGAATGCCTCGCTGATGCCGTGGCTCGCGGCGACGGCGCTACTCCATTCGGTCAATGTCCTGGCGGCGCGCGATGGGCTTCGCGCCTGGACGGTCATGCTGGCGGTCGTCGCCTTCTCGATGTCGATGATCGGCACCTTCCTGGTGCGTTCGGGCATATTGACCAGCGTTCATGCCTTTGCCGTCGATCCTCGGCGCGGCGCGTTCATCCTGGCGCTGCTCGGCCTCTATATCGGCGGCGCGCTGGCGCTGTTCGGCGCGCGCATCGGGCAGGTGCGCGCGGGGCGTAGCTTTGCGTTCGTCAGCCGCGAGGGCGGGCTGGTCGTCAACAATCTGCTGCTGTCGGTCATTCTGGGCATCGTGCTGATCGGCACGCTCTATCCGCTGATCGCCGCCGGGTTCGGGGTGCGGCTGTCGGTCGGGCCACCCTTCTTCCACGCCGCCGCCGGGCCGATCGCGCTGGTGCTGGTCGCCGTCATGGCGGTGGGACCGATGCTCCGCTGGCGGCAGGACCAGGCCGAGGCGGTGCTGATCCGCATGTTGTGGCCGATGGTCGCCGCGGCGGGGACGTTCGCGCTGTTGCTCACCTTGGGCGGGGGCATGAGCGTTTTGTCGCTGCTCGGCCTGTCCTTCGGCGTCGGGCTGGTGGTGGCGAGCGTGTTGCCGATGACCCGGCGCAACTGGCGGCGCACGCCGCTGCCCATCTGGGGCATGGTCATCGCGCATGTCGGGATCGGCGTGAGCATGATCGGCATGGCCTGCGACAGCGCCTTCACCGCCGAACGGCTGGTCGCGCTCTATCCGGGGCAGGCGACGATCGTCGGTCCGTGGCGCGTACAGCTCGACCGCATCTATCCCAATGTCGGCCCCAACTGGTCCGCGCTGGGCGCCAAGCTGACCGTGGCGCGCGACGGCGCGGCCGAGACGCTGCGCCCGCAACAGCGCTTCTTCACCGATCCGCCGACCACGACCAGCGAGAGCGCCATCGCGACCCATTGGGACGGCCAGCTCTATACCGTACTGGGCCAGCAGGACGCCGCGACCGGGCGGTGGCAGCTGCGCCTGTGGTGGAAGCCGTTCGTCACGCTGATCTGGTTCGGGGGCATCATGATCGCGCTGGGCGGCGCGCTGGCGCTGTTCGGGCGCTGGTTCAAGGGCTGGCAGCAGCGGCGTCGGGAGGCGCTCTGGGGATGACGTCCGGGGGCAAGACGCGCTGGCTGATCTGGGTGCCGTTGGCGGCGTTCGCGATCCTGTTCGTGGTGGTCGCGACCGGGCTGATGCGCCCGTCCGACACGACCGTCCACTCGACCCTGGTCGACAAGCCGCTGCCCGACTTCCGCCTCGACCCGATGGTGCCGGGCAAGCCGGGCCTGGCGAGCGCCGACTTCGGCCAGGGCGCGCCGCGCCTGCTCAACGTCTTTGCCAGCTGGTGCATCCCCTGCATCGCCGAGGCGCCGCAGCTGATGGCGCTGAAGGCCAGGGGGGTGGCGATCGACGCCATCGCGATCCATGACAAGGGCCCCGCCATCGCCGATTTCCTGCGCCGCCACGGCGACCCCTATGCCGCGATCGGCGACGATGCGCGCAGCCGGGTCCAGTTGTCGCTCGGTTCGTCGGGCGTTCCCGAGACGTTCCTGATCGACGGGCGTGGCCGGATCGTACGGCAATATATCGGCGACATCCGCGCCGATCAGGTCGACCAGATCGTCCGCGACGTAAGGGCCGCGCGATGAGCCTGTTGCTCGTCCTGCTGCTGGCCGCGCCCGCGCCCGATTACGGCAACACCCAGCTGCCCGACCCGCGTGCCGAGGCGCAGGCGCGTGAATTAATGGGCGAGCTGCGCTGCGTCGTGTGTCAGGGCCAGTCGATCGCCGACAGCGACGCCGACATGGCCGCAGACATGCGCGCGCTGGTCCGCCAGCGGATCGCGCGCGGCGAGAGCCCGACCGCAATCCGCAACTGGCTGATCGAGCGGTACGGCGACTATGTCAGCTATGACCCGCCGCTGTCGGGGGCGACCGCGCTCCTTTGGGCCACGCCGATCCTGTTGCTGGCGCTGGGCGCATGGATCGCGCTGTCGACATTCCGGAGGCGGCGCTGATGGGCTGGCTGATCCTGTTGGTCCTGGCGGCGGGCGCGGTGGTGCTGGCGCTGGCCTTGCGTTTCCCACGGCCGCTGTGGACGATGCTGGGCGCGGCCTTGGCGCTCGGCGGGGTGGGCTATGCCTGGCAGGGGCGGCCGACGCTGATGGCGGCTGCGCCGTCGCCGCGTCCCGATCCGCTGCGCGACGATGATGCCATTGCCGATCTGCGCAACCAGTTGATCGGCCGTTTCGGTGAGCAGGCGCAGATGTTCATCGCCGCCGATGCGCTGTCCCGATCGGGCGACAAGCGGACGGCGGTGAAGATCATGCTCGGCGCGGTCGGAGGCGCGCCCACCAGCGTTCCCTATTGGACCGAGCTTGGCAATGTCCTGTTCGCGCATGACGGCTATCAGATGTCGCCTCCCGCGCAGTTCGCGTTTCGCCGCGCCCGGCGGCTGGGGCCGAACGATCCGACGCCGTTCTTCTTCGAAGGGCTGGCGTGGATGCGGGCGGGCGACTTCCGCAAGGCGCGGCTGCTCTGGGGCCTCGCGCTGCAAAAGTCGCCCGCCGACGCGACCTATCGCCCGGCGATCGAGCAGCGGGTGATGCTGCTCGATCAGGCGATACGGATAATGGAGCGATAGGGGTTTACTGGCCCCGGCCGGTCTTTTCCTGCAGCGCGTCTATCCGCTTGGAGGCCTCGGCCTTGGTCAGCGTGTCGTCGAATTCCTCGCCCGCTTCCTCGGACAGGGTCTTTAGATAGCTGGCCTGCGCGCCGGTCATCTTCTCGTCGCCGGTGGTCCAGTCGTCGGGATCCTTCTCGGCATTGGAGAAGGGTTCGCTCTTGGGATTGTCGGTCATAGGGTGATCCTTTCGACGGGATCAACGATGACGTTCGCTGTACGTTCCGGGGTGAGCGGTGGAAGAGGGCGGAACATGTGCTTCGGCTTCGCCCAGCGTCAACGGAGGTGGGGGAGTGGCCCTGCGCGCTGAAATCCGTTCGGTCTGAACGACGTTGAAGGCCACGGACCGAAGATGGTCCATGGCCTTCCTTTGACTTTACCCGGTGCGGACCGGTCGGGTGTTTAGCCCGCCCAGGCCTCGAACGGCAGGTCGAGCGCTTCGGCGACCGCCGCGTGGCGGATCTTGCCGCCCGAGACGTTCAGGCCGCCCGCCAAGTGCACATCCGCCTTCATCGCGGCCTCGGCCCCCATGTTCGCCAGCTTCATCGCGAACGGCAGCGTCGCGTTGTTCAGCGCGAAGGTCGAGGTGCGGGCGACCGCGCCGGGCATGTTGGCGACGCAGTAGTGGATCACGCCGTCGACTTCGAACACCGGGTCCTGGTGGGTGGTGGCATGGCTGGTCTCGAAGCAGCCGCCCTGGTCGATCGCGATGTCGACCATCACCGAGCCGCGCTTCATCGTCTTCAGCATGTCACGCGTGACGAGCTTGGGAGCGGCGGCACCAGGGACCAGCACCGCGCCGATGACCAGATGCGCGTTCTTCACCGCCGCCGCGATCGCCGCCTTGGAGGCATAGGCGGTCTTGATCTGGCTGGAGAAGAACATGTCCAGCTCGGCCAGACGATCGTTGTTGATGTCATAGATGGTGACGTCGGCGCGCAGGCCCACCGCCATCTGCGCTGCGTTCACGCCCGAGACGCCGCCGCCCAGGATCGCGACCTTGGCCGGGGCCACGCCGGGCACGCCGCCGAGCAGGATGCCGCGGCCGCCCTGCTGCTTTTCCAGATAATGCGCACCGACCTGCACCGCCATGCGGCCCGCGACTTCCGACATCGGCTTCAGGAGGGGCACGCCGCCACGGGGCGAGGTGACGGTCTCATAGGCGATGCAGGTCGCGCCGGACTTCATCAGGCCCTCGGCCTGCGGCTTGTCGGCGGCGAGGTGGAGATAGGTGAACAGCACATGGTGCGGGCGCAGCATCGCGACCTCGACCGCCTGCGGCTCCTTGACCTTTACGATCATCTCGGCCTGGTCGAAGACCTCGGCAGCGGTGGCGACGATACGCGCGCCCGCGTCGATATAGTCCTGGTCCTCGAAGTCGATGCCGGTGCCGGCCTTCGTCTCGACGATCACCTCGTGACCGGCGGCGACCAGCTCGGCGACCGACGGCGGGGTCAGGCCAACGCGATATTCGTGGTTCTTGATTTCCTTGGGGACGCCGACGCGCATGGGACTCTCCTGAATGCTGTTGTGCCGATAGTAGCGCCGATGGGGCGGGAGGGGTGTGCAAAGCGGTCCCGAGCGGGTGCTGAAAACAGGATTTTCTTGCGCTGATGACCGGTGTAGCAGGATGAAATGTCCGACGCGATCGACCGCCGCATCCTGGCCCAGCTGGCCCGTGATTCCGACCTGACCAGCGCCGCGCTGGGCGAGAAGGTCGGCCTGTCCGCCAGCGCGGCGCATCGCCGGGTGGCGCAGTTGCGCGAAAGCGGCGTCATCACGGGCTATCGCGCGATCCTGAGCCACGAAGCACGCGGGCGGCCGTCGACCGTCATGGTCAACGTCACGTTGAAGGACCAGCGGCAGGAGACGATGGCGGCGTTCGAGCGCGAGATCTTGCGCTGTCCCGAAATTGTCGAATGTTTCCTGATGAGCGGCGAGGCGGATTATATGATCCAGGTCGAGGTGCGCCGCGACGACAGTTACGAGCGCATCCACCGCGAAACGCTGGCCCGCCTGCCGGGGGTGACGCGGCTGGCCTCGCACTTCGTGATTCGCGAGGTGGTGCGGCGGTCGTGACGGGGCATATTCCTCCCCTTGCAGGGGAGGTGGCGCGCAAAGCGCGTCGGAGGGGTGTCCTGCTCTCGATAGGGGTGACACCCCTCCGTCAGGCCTGACGGCCTGCCACCTCCCCTTACAGGGGAGGAATGATGGTTGCTCCACCTTCCCACCCAGCCCGACACCCGATAGGGATCGGCTCATGGTAAAGCTGGCTTCCTCCTCCCGCCTCCTCTGCACCGCGCTCACCGCGCTGGCGATCGCGCTCACCCCGGCGGCGGCGCTGGCCGAGGCGCTGGTCGACAATGTCACCGGCCTGACGCTGGACAAGGACGGCAAGGTCGTCCGTTTCACCGGGCTGCTGCTTACCCCGGACGGCAAGGTCGTGAAGCTGCTGTCCGCCAAGGACAAGCGCCCCGAAAAGCTCGATTGGCGCGCCGATATGAAGGGGCGGGTGATGCTGCCCGGCTTTGTCGATTCGCATGGCCATGTGATGGCGCTCGGCTTCCGCCAGATCGAGCTGGACCTGGCGCCCACCAAATCGCTGGACGAGGCGAAGGGACGGATCGCGGCCTATGTCGCGGCCAATCCCGAGCGGAAATGGATATTGGGCGGCGGCTGGAACCAGGAAAGCTGGGCGCTGGGCCGCTTCCCGACCGCGGCCGACATGGACGCCGCCGTCTCCGACCGTCCGGTCGTCATGGAGCGCGCTGACGGCCATGCGCTCTGGGCGAACAGCGCGGCGATGAAGGCGGCGGGGATCACCGCCAAGACCGTCTCGCCTGCGGGTGGCCGGATCGAGAAGGTCGGCGGTCAGCCCTCGGGCGTGTTCGTCGATGCCGCGATGAGCCTGATCCAGAAGGCGATCCCGCAACCGCTGGCCAAGGACCGCAATGCCGCCTTCCTGAAGGCGCAGAACGAGTTGCTCAGCCACGGCATCACCGCGACGGCGGACATGGGCACGACGCTGGACGAGTGGATGACCTATCGCCGGATGGGCGATGCCGGGAACCTGCGGGTCCGCATCCTGAGCTATGGCGGCGGCGTGGACGATACCGTGCGGATCGGCGGCACCGGGCCGACGCCCTGGCTGTACAACAACCGCCTGCGGCTGGTCGGCGTGAAGCTGTATGGCGACGGCGCGCTGGGATCGCGCGGCGCATGGCTGAAGCAGCCCTATGCCGATGCGCCGGGCCAGACGGGGCTGGGCTTCATGAGCGACACCGTCATCCGCAACCTCATGAGCCGCGCGGCGATGGACAAGTACCAGGTCGCCGTCCACGCGATCGGTGATCGGACCAATGCGCAGGTGCTCGACGCGATCGACGAGCTCGCCGAGACCTATAAGGGCGACCGGCGCTGGCGGATCGAACATGCGCAGGTGGTCGATCCGGTCGACCTGCCGCGCTTCGGCAAGCACGGCATCGTCGCCTCGATGCAGCCGGTGCACGAGACGAGCGACCGCCAGATGGCCGAGGCGCGGCTGGGCCCGGCGCGGCTGACCGGCGCCTATGCGTGGAACACCATGTTGAAGAACGGCGCGACGCTGACCTTCGGTTCGGACTATCCGGTCGAGAGCCCCGATCCCTTTGCGGGCTGGGCGGCGGCGATCACGCGGCAGGGCCCCGACGGCCAGCCCTATGGCGGATGGCAGCCGCAGGAGATCATCGGTCGCGAGGCGGCGTGGCGCGCCTTCACCATGGACGGCGCCTATGCCGGGTTCGCCGAGGACCTGTTCGGGCGACTGGGCGCGGGGCAGCAGGCCGACTTCATCATCGTCGACCGCAATCCCCTGGATATCGCGCCCAGCGAGTTGCGCGCGACCAAGGTCGAGGAAACGTGGATCAGCGGGCAGAAGGTGTGGGAGCGCCGCTGACATGAGGCCATCGCGGCAGCGGGCATTGATGCCCCTGATGCTGTCGCTGGTGGGGGCGAGCGATCCGCCGCCGGTGGTGCGCGAGGTGGCGGCGGATGCCCGCGTGACGATCACCGTCGACGGACACAGCGTGCCCGCGCGGCTCGGCCCGGGCCTTCCTTCCTTCTTCTACCTCCCGCGTGCGCGGGCCGAGGCGGTGTTCGGGGGTGATGCCCGGATCGGCGACAGGGGGTTCGTGCTCTTCTCCGTCGGTCCGGCTTCCTCGGCGCGGATCGGCCCGGTCGTGGTGCCGGGGCGGGCGCGGCGGGCGTCGATCGGGGCGGCCGAGGCAAGCGGTGCGGCGGTGCAGGAAAATTGGGTCAAATGGTTCGAGACGGACGCCTATCCCGGTGACGAAGCGCTGGGCGGCCCGTTCGCCCTGCCCGAGCCGATCGTCCGCTTCACCCTGCACCCCGCGCAGCCCGGCGAGGTCGAGGTGACGCTGCCGCTCGCGGCGCGCTACAATTGGTGGCTGGCCAGCGTCGAGCAGGGGATCGGCAGCCATGACGTCCTGTTCGCCTTCGCCCCGCAATTTTCACGCACCGTCGCCAGCGCGGCGGCGGGCGCGGCGATCGGCCGGGCGCAGGGGGCGCGGTTCGACGGCGCGGTCGAGCCGGTCCTGATCTCCCACGGCGTCCGCCGCCCCGCGCGGCCGGTGCAACTGGCCCAGCCGCTGGCCCTGGGGCCGTTGCGCATCACCAGCCTGTTGGTCCGGACGCATGACTATGGCGCGGCGATCGATATCGACCCCAGCGAGGCCGACGGGCTGGACGCCGACAATCGCGACGTCGTGGTAAAGGGCAAGCGGACGAAGAGCCGTCCGTCTTATGTCGTCTATGTCGGGGCGGATGTCCTGAACGGATGTTCGTCGATCACCTATGACAAGCCTGGGCGTGTGGTGACGCTTCGTTGCCGAGTGGTGGGGTAGGGGCGCAGGTCCTTACTCGTTCCGCCGAAACGCGCTTCAAGGCGACCCCACCATCACCCAACAAAAAAGGCCGATCCTCGCGGACCGGCCTCCGTCGTAACGGATGGCGAAATCAGGCGACCTCGGCCTGCTCCACTTCGTCGGGTTCGCGCAGGACATAGCCACGGCCCCAGACGGTCTCGATGTAATTCTCACCCTCGCAGGCCAGGCTGAGCTTCTTGCGCAGCTTGCAGATGAAGACGTCGATGATCTTCAGTTCCGGCTCGTCCATCCCGCCATAGAGGTGGTTCAGGAACATTTCCTTGGTCAGGGTCGTGCCCTTGCGGAGCGACAACAGCTCCAGCATCGCGTATTCCTTGCCGGTCAGGTGTACGCGGGCATTGTCGACCTCGACCGTCTTGGCGTCCAGGTTGACGGCCAGCTTGCCGGTGCGGATGATCGACTGCGAATGGCCCTTGGACCGGCGGACGACGGCGTGGATACGCGCGATCAGTTCCTCGCGGTGGAACGGCTTGGTGACGTAGTCGTCGGCACCGAAGCCGAAGCTGCGCACCTTGGAGTCCATCTCGTTGATGCCCGACAGGATCAGCACCGGGGTCGCGACCCGGGCGACACGCAGACGCTTCAACACGTCATAGCCGTGCATGTCGGGCAGGTTCAGGTCGAGCAGGATAATGTCATAGTCGTACAGCTTGCCGAGATCGAGGCCTTCCTCGCCCAGGTCGGTCGTGTAGACGTTGAACCCTTCGCTGCCGAGCATCAACTCGATCGCCTTGGCCGTGGTCGGTTCGTCCTCGATCAGCAATACGCGCATCGACAGTCCCCATTTGCGAATGATCGCCCCCATGCCCCGGCGATCTTGTCCCTGATTCATTAACCAACGTGGATGTGAACGCAAAAGGTTAATTCGTCCCTAACTCGGACTCTTGTCTTCCTGCTTGACCTGCGCGCCGGGGCCGAGGAGGCTTTGATGTTCGACCGCCGGAATGTCTTCGCCCAGGACCTCGCGTAGATACAGGCTGCGGATCAGGGTAAAGACGACGATCAGCAGGGCGGCGGAAAAGAACAGGCCGAACAGACCGAAGATCGTGCCGATGCCGATGATCGCAAACAGGGTGACCGCCGGGGGAATGGCGACGACCCGGCTGGTGACGAAGGGGGTGATCGCGTTGGTCTGGACCAGCCGGACGACCGCGAAGGTGATCAGCGTGCCGATGATCGCGCCATTCCCCCCTTGCGCGGCCAGTCCCAGCGCGGGAAGCATCGCGGCGATCGGCCCGACATAGGGGACGAACTCGCTGAGCCCGGTCAGCAGGCCCAGGGCGGCCGCCGAAGGCACCCCCGCGATCGCCAGGCCGACACCGACCAGCACGCCCATCGTCGTCATCTGAATCAGCTGCGCACGCAGCCACAGCCGTAGCGTCGATCCGGTGTCGAACAGCGCATCCTCCATGGCGGGACGCATCGACCGGGGGATCAGCAGCAGGAAGCCGCGCTCATAGACCTTGGGATCGGCGGCGAAGAACAGCGCACCGACCAGCAGCAACAGGCAGTTGAGCACGAATTCGCCCGCGCCCGACACGATGCCGCCGATATCCTGCGCGACGCGACTGCCCGCATAGGCGGCGCGGACCGCATCGACGATCTTGGCCCCGACCGGCGATTGCGAGGCCCAGGCGGCCAACTGGTCGATCAGGATGGGCAACTGAGTGACCAGCGTGTTCAGCTGCTGGCGAAAGGCGACGCCGAACAGCCAGGCCAGGAAACCCAGGATGGCCAGCACCGTCGCGATCGACAGGGTCAGTGATCGCTTGGGTCCGATCGGCAGATGGTCGGCATAGAGATCGGCGATCGCATGGATGACGATCGCCCCCAGCACCGATCCGAATGCCAGGATCAACAGGTCCCCGGCACGAAACAGCGCGGCGGTCACGCCCAGGATCAGCAGGGTCAGGACGATGCGGCGGATGAACCGCGCATCGCCGTCGTCGGGGCGCAGGCGGTTCATCGTGCCGCCTCCGTCGCCTGGGCGAGGATGCAAGGGTCCCGCACCCGGTCGGCCAGCCAGGCGATCAGCGCCTCGACCCGCGCGGGCCGCAAGGGGCTGGGCGGGGTGAGCAGGTGCAGCCCGATCGGCGGCGGCGTCCAGTCCTCCAGGATCGCGACCGCCCTGCCCGAAGCGAGGTGCGGCCCGATGATGAAGCCCGGCAACCGCGCGATGCCCAGCCCCGCCAGCACGGCGGGCACCAGCGCATCGCCGCTATTGGCGGTCAGCGGCCCTTGCGCGCGCACCGAAACTTCCGCCCCGTCGGCACGGCGAAACCGCCAGGGGCCGGTGATGTTGGCATAGCCGAGCAGCCGGTGCTCGCCCAGTTCGTTGGGATGCTTGGGCGTGCCATGCTCGGCCAGATAGCCCGGCGACGCGATGACATGCGTCGAAATCCCACACAGCCGCCGCGCGCGCAGCGAACTGTCGGGCAGGTCGGCGATGCGCAGCGCGATGTCATACCCTTCCGCGACGATATCGACCCGCGCGTCGGACAGGCTGAGTTCGATCTCGATGCCCGGATGCGCGGCCAGGAAGTCGGCGATGACCGGCGCGATGTTCGCGACGCCGAAGGACATCGGCGCGGCCAGCCGGATACGTCCGGCGGGTGCACTGGCGGCGTCGCGCGCGGCCTCCTCGGCGGCGCGTGCTTCGGCCAGGATGCGCGCGGCGTGCTCGGCCAGCGGCTTGCCCGCCTCGGTCAGGGCCAGACGACGCGAGGTGCGGTGGAACAGCGACTGGTTCAGCTGCGCCTCCAACCGCGTGATCGCCTTCGACACCGTCGCCTTGGACAGGCCGATCGCATCGGCGGCGGCGCTGAACGATCGGTGTTCGACCACGGCGGCAAAGATCGCCCAGGCTTCCAGATCCGGCAGACGCATCGACACCCCTCATGCCCTCCCCCAAGCCTTCCGGGCGACCCGGTGGCGGCACGGCCACGCGCTACAATGAACGCGGAAACGATCGGTTTCCAGCGTTTCCGTTTACGCGATCATAATCGGCCCTATCTTGAGGGCAACCAAGGGAGAAATTCCATGACTGCCATCACCACCGGCGCCGATATCGATCGGGCCATCGACCGTCGCAGCTTCGACAGCTTGGGTCATGCCAATCACGGCTGGCTGGATGCGCGCCACCATTTCTCGTTCGCCAGCTATTATGATCCCGCCCGCATGGGTTGGGGCGCGATCCGGGTGTGGAACGACGACGTCATCGCGCCAAATTCGGGCTTTCCGCCGCACCCCCATGCCGACATGGAGATCATCACCTATGTCCGCACCGGCGCGATCACGCACCAGGACTCGATGGGCAATGTCGGCCGCACCGCGGCGGGTGACGTGCAGGTGATGAGCGCCGGTTCGGGCGTGCGCCATGCCGAATACAACCTCGAATCCGAGCCGACGACGTTGTTCCAGATCTGGATCGAGCCACGCAGCCGGGGCGGCCAGCCGAGTTGGGGCGCCAAGCCCTTCCCCAAGGGCGAGCGTTCGGGCCGGTTCGTGACGCTGGCCAGCGGGTTCGAGGAGGATGGCGATGCCCTGCGCATCCGGGCCGAGGCGCGTGTCCTGGCCGCGACGCTGCGCGCCGGGGAAAGCGTCGAGTACCGGGTGGGTGAGGGGCGTCACGCCTATCTCGTCCCCGCGACCGGACGGATCGAAATCGACGGTGTTCCGTTCGCGGCACGCGATGGTGCGGCGCTGTCCGGTGGACGGACCGTGACGATCACCGCGGTCGAGGATGCCGAGATCGTTCTGGTCGATTCCGAATAAGCTGCAATTTTTTGAAGGGAGTATCTGACATGGCGAAGGTTCTGGTCCTGTATTATTCGTCCTATGGTCATATCGAGCAGATGGCCGACGCCATTGCCGAGGGCGCGCGTGCCGGTGGCGCCGAGGTCGATATCCGCCGTGTCGCGGAAACCGCGCCGCCTGAGGTGGTTGCCGCCGCGCACTTCAAGACCGATACCGCGCACCCCGAGATCGAGGGTCCCGACGCGCTGATGAACTATGACGCGATCATCGTCGGCACGCCGACCCGCTATGGCCGCATGGCCAGCCAGATGGCGGCCTTCTGGGACACCACCGGCGGCGTGTGGATGAAGGGCGGTCTGGTCGGCAAGGTCGGCGGCGCCTTCACCTCGACCGCCAGCCAGCATGGCGGGCAGGAGACCACGCTGTTCTCGGTCCTGACCAACCTGATCCACCACGGCATGACGATCGTCGGCCTGGACTATGGGTTCCAGGGTCAGGCAGGCGTCGAGGAAGTCCATGGCGGCACGCCGTACGGTGCCTCGACGGTGGCGGACAGCGACGGCAGCCGCCAGCCGAGCCAGGTCGACCTGGACGGCGCCCGCTATCAGGGCAAGCGCATCGCCGAAACGGCCGCCAAGCTGTTCGGCTGATGACAGGGACGGGGGTACCGCGAGGTACCCCCGCTCTTTGTCGACGGTAGATTACCACCCTCCGCCAAGCGGCAAGGTCCGGGCGTGGCCTTCGACCTTGCTCCGCATGAACGGCGCGTGGTGTTTTATGACGATGCTGGGAGCGTTTAGGTGGCCCCGGGCCCCCTGTCCTCGTTCAGCCGGAGCCTAGTCGAAGGCCACGCCCAACCCTATCGCCGCTTGCCCCGCTTCTTCACCGGTGCAGAAGGGGCCGCCACCGGAACCACCGGCACGGGCGGCTGGCTCGTTATCATGACCTTCAGCGGATCGCGGAGGCCCGGATCGGCCGGAAACTGCGCCCGTGCCCGCGCGAACACCGCTCGCGCCTGCGCCGCCCCTGGCGCGGTGGGGCTGGTGCCGACCCAGCGCCAGTGCCATGGCTCCCATTTGACCCGCTGGGTATTGCCCGCCGGAAAGCTCATCTCGAAACCGAAGCGGCGCGCATTGGCGATCAGCCAACGCGCGGCCGGCGTCGCAGCCATGCAGGCCTCGGCATCCGGACAGCCGCGCGCCGGGCGCACCGCGAAGTCGATCGCATAGCCCGTGGCATGTTCGCTATATCCGGCCGGGGCGACCGACGCGGCGCGCTCGGCCGCCGACACGCTGGCGTCACGGCAGAAGACGTTGCGCTGGCGTGCGACCTCGCGGTGGCAGGACAGGCCGCGCAGTGTGCCGCCGACCGACGGATCGGCTTTGGCCGCGTCCAGCAGTCTTTGCAGGTCGGCGATCACCGCGCGGTGCAGGCGGCAATAGGGCTTCAGTCCGAACCCGGCGGGGGCGGGGACGATGTCGGCGGGTCCGGCATCGCCATAGGGGAAATGCCCGGCGACCCGCCCGTCGGGACCCGGTGGTGGAAGCGCGCCGTCGCAGGACTGCGCCTGCGCCACGACCGGCATCGTGGCGGTCGAAAATAGCGCAAGCAGGCACAGGAAAGCGGCGGGACGGAGCGGCATGATGCGTGGGGCTCTGGCATGTCGGCGTCGGCGGTGGCAAGGGAGCGTGATGCACGGAGATCGCGTTCTATTCATCGACGGCGAAGCGCTGGTGATCGACAAACCAGCGGGCTTGCCCGTCGATCGGCCCCGCAACGGGTCGATCAGCCTCGAAAATCATCTGGAGTCGCTGAAATTCGGCTTCAAGCGCTGGCCGCACGCGGTGCACCGGTTGGATCGCGATACCAGCGGCTGCCTGTTGCTGTCGCGCAACCCCAAGGCCCATGCGCGCTTCCAGCAGGCGTTCGAGGCCGGGCTGGTCGAGAAGCGCTACCTCGCGGTGTTGAACGGCCTGGTCGAGGGTGAGGGGATGATCGACCTGCCGCTGGCCAAGGTGTCGACGATGGAGGAAGGCTGGCGGATGGTCGCCGATCCGTCGGGCAAGGCGGCGCGCACCGCCTGGCGTGCGTTGCGCCATGAAGATGGCCGCACGCTGGTCGAGTTCCGGCCCGAGACCGGGCGTACCCACCAGATTCGCGTCCATGCCGCCACCGGCCTGGGCGCGCCCGTCGTCGGCGATCCGGTCTACGGCGCGGGCGAGGCGGGCGGCATGTTGCTCCACGCCGCCAGCCTGACCGTGCCGCGCGGCGAGAAGGACCCGATCACCGCCGAAGCTCCGGTGCCCGAACGCTTCGGCATCTTCCAGAACTGAGGCCTGCCCTGCGATGGCGCTGATCCCCGTCACCCGCGCCATCGCGATCGACGAGCGCGAGATTGCCGAGAGCTTCACTCGCGCCTCCGGGCCGGGCGGGCAGCATGTCAACACGACCGACAGCGCGGTGCTGTTGCGCTTCGACGTGGGCGCCTCGCCGAGTTTGCCCGAGGCGGTGAAGATGCGCCTCGCGATGCTGGCGGGGCAGCGTCTGACCAAGGACGGCGTGCTGACCTTGCGCGCGGACGCCAGTCGGTCGCAGGAGATGAACCGGCGCGAGGTGCGCGAACGGCTGATCGACCTGATCCGCGAGGCAACCATCGTGCCGAAGAAGCGGCGGCCGACCAAGCCTACGCGGGCATCGCAGACCCGGCGGGTGGATGCCAAGAAGGGGCGTTCGCAGGTGAAGGCGGGTCGGGGGAAGGTTCGGTTCGACTGAGGGTTGGGCATAGCCTTCGACTTCGCCCAGGCTGCACGGGTTTCAGCACGAACCTCCGGCCAGCCTGAGCGACATCGAAGGCCACGGCTCATTCCGCCCCAAGCTGGCTTGGGGAGGGGGACCGCTTGGCGACAGCCGAGTGGGGGAGGGGCATTCCCGCCATCGCCACCGGCGACACCCCCCGTCAGCCTTTCGGCCTGCCACCTTTCCTTGCAGGGGGAGGAAAAGGGCACCAACAAAAACGGGCCGACGAAATCTCGCCGACCCGCCTCACCATTCGAAAAGGATAACGCCTTAGCGGCGAACGTCCTCGCCCGCGCGGACCAGCGCGTTGCCGGTCGCCTGACGGGCATTGTCGGCGCCGTTTTCGATCTTGTCACCGGCACGGTCCAGGTTGCGGTCGAGATTGTCGCCTGCGCGATCGGCCTGCACGGCGGCGCGGTCACCCGCACGATCCAGCTTGTCGCCAGCCTTGTCCATCGCGTTCTCGGCGGAATTCAGCGCCTTGGCGGTCGCGGCCTGGACATCGTCGGTGGCGTTCTGGGTCGTCGCCTTGGCGTCCGCGGCGATGGCGTCGGCGGCCTGCTCGGTCTGCTTCTGGCTGTTTTCGCTGCACGCGGCCAGCGAGATCGCGGCGGCACCCGTCAGGGCAAGGATCATGGCCTTCTTCATCGCAAACACTCCCGTTTCAACTATCGATCGGCGTGCCAACGCAGATCAACCATTTCGGGTCCGTGCCGGGTGAAATGAGTTCGCTCCGTTGACCGCATATAAAGATATCTTTATATCGTGATCCATGGCCAACGCGCTCGAAATCTTTCGCGCCCTCAGCGATCCGACGCGGCTGCGCATCCTGGCGCTGCTGCGGTCGATGGAGCTGTCGGTGGGCGAACTGGCGCAGGTGCTGGGGCAGAGCCAGCCGCGCGTCAGCCGCCATGTGAAGATCCTGGTCGATGCCGAACTGGCCGAGCGCCGGAAAGAGGGCAGCTGGGTCTTCGTGGCGCTGGGCGACCGCGAGGCGGTGGAGCCGATGGTGGCCGCGATGGACCGCTGGACTGGCGACGCGCCCGACCCGTGGGTCGTGGCGGACGTGGCCCGACTGGCGGCGGTGCGCGCCGACCGGGCGGCAAGTGCGGCGGCCTGGTTCGAGGATCACGCGGGGGAGTGGGATGCTATCCGCTCGCTCCACGTTGCGGACAGCGAGATCGAGGAGGCGATGGCGGGCCTGATCGGCGATGGCGATCTGGGCACGTTGATCGATATCGGCACCGGCACCGGCCGTATGCTGGAGCTGTTCGGTGACCGCGCCGACGCGGCGCTGGGCATCGACCGCTCGTCGGAGATGCTGCGCCTGGCCCGCGCCAAGCTGCACGGGCGCGCCAATACCGAGTTGCGGCAGGCCGATCTCTACGCGTTGCCCATGGGTGACGGCGCGGCGGATATCGCGATCCTGCACCATGTCCTCCACTTCGCGCAGCAGCCGGGTGCGGCGATCGCCGAGGCGGCACGGGTGCTGGGGCCGGGCGGGCGGTTGCTGATCGCCGATTTCGCGCCGCACGATCGCGAGGAATTGCGGCAAAAGGCGGCGCATAGCCGCCTGGGTTTTGCCGACGAGCAGATGGCCGGCTGGTTCGGCCCTGCCGGGCTGACGCTGGCCGATACCCGGACGCTGGAGGGCGGTGAGTTGACCGTCAAGCTTTGGCTGGGTGTGAAGAAGGGGCTTCGGCCCGTCGAGACGAATAGGGTGAAGGCGGCATGACGAACACGATCCTGACCCAGGCCGAGGCGGCGCTGGCGCATGACGAACCGCTGTTTGCCGATGTCGGCGGCGATATCGCGGTCAGCTTCGAATTCTTCCCGCCCAAGACGGAGAAGATGGACGCGCAGCTCTGGGATGCGATCCGCACGCTGGAGCCGCTCGATCCGCGCTTCGTTTCGGTGACGTACGGCGCGGGCGGCACGACGCGGGAACGCACCCATGCGACCGTGGCGCGTATCCAGCGCGAGACGGCGCTGGCGGCGGCGGCGCATCTGACCTGTGTCGAGGCGACTCGCGAGGAGATCGACCAGGTCGCGCAGGAATATTGGGCGGCGGGTGTGCGGCACATCGTTGCGCTGCGCGGCGATCCGCCCGCCGAGGGCGCACGCTTCGTCAGCCATCCGGGTGGCTATGAGAATGCCGCCGATCTGGTCGCAGGCCTCAAGAAGCTGCACCCGTTTGAGATTTCGGTTGCGGCCTATCCCGAATGTCACCCGGAATCGACCGACAAGACGGCCGATCTCGACAATCTGAAGCGCAAGATCGATGCGGGCGCGACCCGCGCGATCACCCAGTTCTTCTTCTCGCCCGAAGCGTATTTCCGCTTCCGCGATGCGGCGGCGGCGGCGGGGATTACGGCGGAGATCTTGCCGGGCATCCTGCCGGTGTCGAACGTTGCGCAGACCCGCAAGTTCGCCGCGATGTGCGGGGCGCGCATCCCCGACTGGATGGACCGCCTGTTCGAGGGGCTGGACGACCACCCCGCCGCGCGCCAGCTGGTCGCCGCGACGATTGCGGCCGAGATGTGCCGCCGGTTGTATGCGGGTGGAGTGAAGGGGTTCCACTTCTACACGTTGAACCGGGCGGAGCTGGCCTATGCGATCAGCCATTTGCTGGGCGTGCGGGGCAAGAAGGCCGAGGCGGTCGCGGCGGCGTGATGTTAATTCCTCGGGGGCAGGGCCCCGGGCGATGACGCCTGAGGCTCGCTACCTCCTAAACGAACTCACGCTCAGCAGGAGCAACACGATGACGACCCGCGACACCTTCCTGGCCGAAGCCGCCAAGCGCATCCTGATCACCGACGGCGCGTTCGGCACCGAGATCCAGAACTGGAAGCTGGACGAAGCCGCCTATGCGGGCACCCTGGGCCTGACCCATGACCAGAAGGGCAATAACGACATCCTGGCGCTGACCAAGCCCGAGGTGCCCGAATCCATCCACCGCGCCTATTTCGAGGCGGGAGCGGACATCGCCGAAACCAACACCTTCTCCGCCAACCGGATCAGCCAGGCCGATTATGGCGCGGAACATCTGGTCCGCGAGATCAATGTCGAGAGCGCCAAGCTCGCCCGTCGCCTGGCCGACGAATATCAGGCGAAGGATGGCCGCCCCCGCTTCGTCGCGGGCGCGCTGGGGCCGACCAACAAGACTTTGTCACTGTCGCCGGACGTCAACGATCCCGGCTATCGCGAGATCGACTTCGACTATCTGAAGGACGTCTACCGCGAACAGATCGACGCGCTGGTCGAGGGCGGCGCGGACTTCATCCTGATCGAGACGGTGTTCGACACGCTCAACGCCAAGGCCGGGATCATGGCAGTGATCGAGGCGGGCGAAGCGTTGGGCCGCGAAATCCCGATCATGCTGTCGATGACGCTGACCGACCTGTCGGGCCGCAACCTGTCGGGCCACACGGTCGAGGCCTTCTGGCACGCGGTGCGCCATGCCAAGCCACTGACCATCGGGCTGAACTGCTCGTTCGGCGCCGAGCAACTGCGCCCGCATGTGAAGACGCTGAGCGAAATCTGCGGCACGCTGATCATGATCTATCCCAATGCCGGGCTGCCCAACGAACTGGGTGCCTATGACGAAGCGCCCGTCACCACCGCCGGTCTGGTCGGCGAATGGGCGGTCGAAGGGCAGGTCAATGTCCTGGGCGGCTGCTGCGGCTCGACGCCCGCGCATATCAAGGCGATTGCGGAGAAGGTGCGTGGCATGAAGCCGCGTGCGATCCCGACCCCGCCGGTCGTCACCCGCTTGGCCGGGTTGGAACCGTTTACGATGGCGGCATGACCTGCAAAGCCCCTCCCCTTCAGGGGAGGGGTTGGGGGTGGGGCGTGGCCTTCATCCCAGACCTTTGACCGCCTGGACAGGCCCCACCCCAACCCCACCCCTGAAGGGGAGGGGCTAGGAACGACACGATGACTGCCAACACCTCCACCAATTTCGTCAATGTCGGCGAGCGGACCAACGTCACCGGATCGGCGGCGTTCAAGAAGCTGATCCTGGCGGGTGATTACACCCGTGCGGTGGAGGTGGCGCGCAGCCAGGTCGAGAATGGCGCGCAGGTGGTCGACGTCAACATGGACGAAGGGCTGCTCGACGCCGAATACGCGATGACCACCTTCCTCAAGCTGATCGCCGCCGAGCCCGATATCGCGCGCGTGCCGATCATGATCGACAGCTCGAAATGGAGCGTGATCGAGGCGGGCCTGAAGTGCGTCAGCGGCAAGCCGATCGTCAATTCGATCAGCATGAAGGAAGGCGAGGAATCCTTCCTCCATTACGCCCGCCGCTGCATGGCGTATGGCGCGGCGGTGGTCGTGATGGCGTTCGATGAGGTCGGTCAGGCCGACACCCAGGCCCGCAAGGTCGAGATTTGCGCGCGCGCCTATGACCTGCTGATGGGCATCGGCTTCCCGCCCGAGGACATCATCTTCGACCCCAATGTCTTCGCGGTCGCGACCGGCATCGAAGAGCATAACAATTACGGCGTCGACTTCATCGATGCGTGTCGCGAAATCAAGGCGCGCTGCCCGCACGTCCATATCTCGGGCGGCCTGTCGAACCTGTCGTTCAGCTTCCGCGGCAACGAGCCGGTGCGCCGCGCGATGCACTCGGTGTTCCTGTACCACGCCATCCCGGCGGGCATGGACATGGCGATCGTCAATGCGGGTCAACTCGACGTGTACGACACGATCGACCCTGAACTGCGCCAGGCGTGCGAGGATGTCGTGCTCAACCGCGATCCGGAGGCGGGCGAACGGTTGGTGGCGCTGGCCGAGCGCTATCGCGGCACCGATGCGGTGGCGGAAAAGCAGGCGGCCGAGTGGCGTAGCCTGCCCGTGACCAAGCGGCTGGAATATGCTCTGGTCAAGGGCATCGACGCGCATGTCGTCGACGATACAGAGGAATGCCGCCAGCAATTCGCCCGGCCGATCGAGGTGATCGAAGGCCCGCTGATGGACGGCATGAACGTCGTCGGCGACCTGTTCGGATCGGGCAAGATGTTCCTGCCGCAGGTGGTGAAGTCCGCCCGCGTCATGAAGAAGGCGGTCGCGCACCTGCTGCCCTTCATCGAGGCGGCCAAGGAGCCGGGCGCCAAGGGCAAGGGCAAGATCGTGCTCGCGACGGTGAAGGGCGACGTGCATGATATCGGCAAGAACATCGTCGGCGTCGTGCTTCAGTGCAACGGCTTCGACGTGGTCGATCTGGGCGTCATGGTGCCGTGGTCGAAGATCATCGCGGCGGCGGTCGAGCATGACGCCGACATGATCGGCCTGTCGGGCCTGATCACGCCCAGCCTCGACGAGATGGTGACGGTCGGCGAGGAGATGCAGCGGGCGGGGCTCACCATGCCGCTGCTGATCGGCGGTGCGACGACCTCCAAGGTCCATACCGCGCTGCGCATCGCGCCCGCCTATGAGGGGCCTGTGGTGCACGTCCTCGACGCATCCCGCGCGGTCGGCGTGGCGACGACTTTGGTGTCCGATACCCAGCGTGACCCGTATGTCGCGCAGGTCGCGGCCGATTACGAAGCGGTCCGCAAGGCGCGCGAGGGCAAGGGCGCCAATGCCCTCCTGCCGCTGGAGGAAGCGCGCGCGCGTGGCTTCGTTGCGGACATGGCGCTGAAGGCGGGTGAGCCGAAGCAGCCGGGGGTGCATGTCTATCAGGACTGGGACCTGTCCGACCTGCGCGACTATATCGATTGGACGCCCTTCTTCCGCGCGTGGGAACTGGCAGGCAACTTCCCCGCCATCCTGACCGATGAAGTCGTCGGCGAGAGCGCCAGCGGGCTGTACGCCGATGCGCAAGCGATGCTCGACACGATCATCGCCGAGAAGTGGCTGACCGCTCGAGGTGTGGCGGCGCTCTGGCCGTGCCGCCGCGACGGCGACGACGTGATCTTGGCGGGGGAAGAGGAAACCCGCATCCCCTTCCTGCGCCAGCAGATCGCCAAGCGTGAGGGCCGCGCAAACATGTGCCTGGCCGACTTTATCGACCCGGCAGGCGACTGGATCGGTGGCTTCGCGGTCGGCATCCATGGCATCGACGCGCATATCGAGCGGTTCCGCAGCGGTCATGACGATTATAACGACATCCTGCTCAAGGCGCTGGCCGACCGCCTGGCCGAGGCGTTTGCCGAGCGGCTCCACGCCCATGTCCGCACCGACCTGTGGGGCTATGCGGCGGGCGAGCAGCTGACCAACGAGGCGCTGATCCGCGAGCAATATCGCGGCATCCGTCCCGCACCCGGCTATCCTGCCTGCCCCGAGCACAGCATCAAGCGCACCTTGTTCGACCTGCTGGGCGCCGAGGACGCGGTGGGGCTGGAACTGACGGAGAGCTTCGCGATGCTGCCGACGGCAGCGGTCAGCGGTTTTTACTTCGGACACGGACAGGCCGAATATTTTGGTGTGGCACGGATCGGTGAGGATCAGGTCATCGACTATGCCACGCGGCGGGGTGTCGACGTGGCACAGGCCACGCGCTGGTTGCGGCCCAATCTCGATTAAACATCATAGGTGCATAACCCCCTATAAATCAGTGGTTTTATAGTCAGTAAAAGGCGTTTTGCCTTTGCGTGAAGGGGGATGGCGGTTACCCCTTGTTTCGGGACAGGGCATGTCCGTGCATGGGTTGGCCCGTGACGGCATGCTGTCGATGGGGCAGGGGTGGTGCCGGACAGGCGTTATGAGATCGAGGTGGGCAATCTCGAATTGATCGAGGCCTGCTGGGGCGTGCCCATGGCGGCGCAGGCGGTCGATCACGTCCGACAACGGCTGGCCCAATGGGGTTTCCGGGCCGAACAGGGCGACCGGCCGCAGCGCTTCCGTATCACCGACGACCTGTGCTCCCAGGCGTTGCCGGGGTGCGACCCGCTGGGCGACCTGGCCTATCGCCTGACGGCCGAGCCGATCGTGCCGACCGGTGGGCCGCCCGACACGGTCCTTCATGCGGTGGTGACCTGGCAGAGCGAGGACCCGCCGCGATACCGCAACCCGCGCGACATCCAGCGGGACTATGGCGCGGCGTGGATCGCCCAGTATCGACAGGACATGGCATTGGTCGCGGACGCCTTTCGCTGCGCGCGCGAGGGGCAGATGGCGCCGCACTGGCAGCCGGTATGCGATTACCGGGACCCGACGCGCATCCTGTATCATGAGGGGCTGGTCCGCTTCGGCGAGGCGGGCGCGGCGCTGTATCCCGGCATCCTGTTTCCCGCGCTCGAGCGAACCGGCATGGCGTCGACCTTCGACCGGATCATGGTGGGCCATGTGCTGGATGCGTTGCGATCGGACCGGCGGGCGACGCTGGCGGTCAACGTCTCGGCCAATTCGGCGCATCGCAAAGGCTGGTGGCGCGGTATCCTGGCGGAGCTGGCCGCGCAGCCCGACCTGGCATCACGCCTGGTGGTCGAGATCACCGAGACAGAGCCGATCGTCCATATCGAGGAGGCGGTGGCCTTTGCCCAGGCGCTTCGCGCCACGGGGGCGACGCTGGCGCTGGACGATTTCGGGGCGGGCTATACCTCGATCCGGCAGTTGATGGTCCTCGTTCCGGCGCTGGTGAAGATCGATGGCCTGTTCGTGCAACGCGCGACGGACGAAGGGGATGGCGGCGATGGCTTGCGTCATCTGATCGGTCTTGTCCGCGCGCTGGGCGGCATCGTCGTCATCGAGGGGGTGGAAACCCAGGCGATGGCCGATCTGGCCTATGCCAGTGGAGCAACGTGGCAGCAGGGTTATCTGCACGGCCGCCCCTCACCGGTGCGATGTCGCCCCAAGCCGAAGTCCTCACTCGCCAGCATCATGGCAAGACAGCGGAAATTCACATCAACATAATCAAGGTCAAGGCCGATCTTGATATCTGTCAAATATTGGTAGAAAATTCGGTTAATATAGTAGGTCAAATGGTATCCGACGGAACGTCGCCAATGGAGCCCGCGTTTGGGCTTCCCATGTTTGATACTGTCAGCAGCCTTTTCCCCGCCCATGATCCCAGCGAGCCGGAATCGGCCGCCATGCTGCGCGCGCATATCGCTGCGGCGGATTTCCCCTGTGTCGGAGCCAAGGCGGCAATGGCGCGTGGCACGCTCGATATTCTCGGCGCGCGTGATATCGCCAGCGCCTGGGACGATCTGCGCATCCATGACTGCCTGCGCCGCTTTGCCGGGCGGTATCGCGCCGAGCCGCAGCTGTTTCGCAGCATGGCGGTCGTTTTCGCCGGGCCCCAGGAGCTGGACGAACCGGCATTCGAGCGCGCGGTCTGGGCGCGGATTCAGTCGCTGTCCGACAAGGATGTCTGGCTGGGGCAGGATTGGGACAGCCGGGTCAGCACGGACCCGGACGATCCGCATTTCTCGCTGTCCTTTGGCGGCGAGGCGTTTTTCGTCGTGGGGCTCCATCCCCATGCCAGCCGTCCCGCACGCCGTTTTCCACGCCCGGCGATGATCTTCAATCTGCACGACCAGTTCGAAATCCTGCGCGCGCAGGGCAAGTATGAGACGATGCGCGAGAAGATCCTGACCCGCGACGAAGCCCTGGCGGGCTCGCGCAACCCGATGCTGGCCCGCCACGGCGAGATGAGTGAGGCCCGCCAATATAGCGGCCGGGTGGTCGAGGAGGGCTGGCGCTGCCCCTTCCATTATGCGGGTGCGGGTAGCGAGGCCAAGCCATGAGCGGCGAAACGATCGAGATCCCGCCCCGCAGCGGCGATGCGTTCCGCTTGGCCAAGGGCGACAGCCTGACCGTGATCGACCCGCGCGGGCGACAGGTGGCCGACCTGCTGGCGTTCAATGCGGACGATCTGGACGAGGTAATCTCGTCGGGCCGGACGCTCGATTATGCCGAGACGATCCGGCTGACCAAGGGCCACAAGCTTTACTCCAACCGTTCGCGGGTGATGCTGGAGATCGTCGAGGATACGGTCGGGATGCACGACTTCCTGCTGACGCCGTGTTCGGTCGACACGTTCGACCATTTCTATCCCGATCTGCCGCGCCACCGGGGATGCTTCGGCAACCTCGCGGCGGCGCTGGAGCCTTATGGCGTGACGCCGGACCGGATTCCGGTGGCGTTCAACTGCTTCATGAACGTGCCGGTCGATGCGAAGACCGGCAAGCTGGAGGTCCTGCCGCCGCTCAGCGGGCCGGGGGACCATATCCGCTTCGTGGCGCGAATGGACCTGGTGATCGGGCTGACGGCGTGTTCGGCGCCCGCGTCGAACGGGGGCAGCTTCAAACCGATCGAATATCGGGTGGAGCGGGCCCAGGATATTCCTCCCCTGTAAGGGGAGGGGGATCATCCGAAGGATGGTGGAGGGGTGTCGCCCTATCGAGAGCGGGACACCCCTCCGTCAGGGCTACGCCCTGCCACCTCCCCTGCAAGGGGAGGAAAGGGGCATTACTTCTTACACGTATCCGCCGCACCCGGATCGAGGTCCAGGCAGCGCCCGTCCACGCCCGGCATCGGCAACCCGATCGTCGCGGCCAGCGTCGGCGCGATATCGACCGTTTCCACCGACAGCGGTTGTTCGAACCCGGCCATGCCCTTGCGCCAGAACAGGATGGGCACACGGCGATCATAGTCCCAGGGCGAGCCATGCGTCTCGACATAGCCCGGGCCCGGCTCCTCGATCGTGGTCACACGTGGTTTGAGCAGGATCAGCAGGTCGCCCGAGCGCGTCGGGTCATAGGATGAGCGCGCCTTCTCCTTCAGCGTCCAGGTTTCCGGCGGCGTGGTCGGCCAGGGCGTCGCGGCGATCTCGTCGCGGGTCAGCGCGGCGGCGACTTGCGGCAGTGCCTCGTAACGGCGCTTGGCCTCGGCCAGCACCTTGGCGCGGGTCGCGCCGGGCAGGGCCGAGTTGATATAGATGTCACCCTCGGCGCTCATCATGATCGGTGGATCATTGGGCAGGCCCATCGCCTTGGCGATCGCGGCCGACATCGCCTTGGTCTTGGCCTCGGGCGCGATATGGCTTTCCATCGGCATGGCGCGGATCTGCTGGCGCTCGGTCATGTCGTGGGCACCGTGGTCGGCGGTCAGCATGACTTCGTAATCGACGCCCGTCGCATCCATCACCTCGAAGAACCCGGCCAGCGAGCGGTCGAGCTCGGCCATCTGGATGCACATCTCGGCCCCCTGGGTGCCCAGCGCGTGGCCGATATAGTCGGTGGCGGAAAGCCCGACCGACAGGATATCGGTCTGCGGACCCTGGCCCAGCTTCATGTCCTGGACGAAGCCCGCCGCCATCGCCAGCACCGCCGCGTCGGACGCCGGAGAGACGCGAAACGCCTTCAGGTCACCCGCCGCGCGTTGGAACCGGCCGGTGCCCAGCGTCTGGCCGCCGACGATGATCGGCCGGTCGAGCGGCTTGCAGAAGCCGGGCAGCGGCATCGCCTCCTGCGGCCGCGCGATCAGGTCGGCCACCGCCTTGCGGGTGCGCTCCACCACCGGCGGTACGGCGCGTCCGGCATAGGAGACATAGGTCTTGCCGTCCCACCACCATAGTTCGTCGACCTTGTGGCCGCCCATCATCACGGCGGCGCGGTCCTTGCCCGCGACCGACACGGTGCGGACGCGGGGATCGGCATTCTTCATCCGCTCGCCCAGCGTCGGCACCTTCAGATGCTTGTCCGACACCGTGTAGCTGTTGTGGTCCATGCCCGCGACGCTTTCGTCCTCCGAGCAATAGACGATCTTGTCCGCACGGTTCACCGACTGGTCGACCCAGTTGTTGGCGATGATGCCGGTATGGGCCGGGCGATAGCCGGTCAGGATGGTCGAGTGGCCGGGGCACGTCTCGGTCGCGGCATGGCTCTGATAGCCCGAGGGGAAGACCCCGCCGGTCAGCAGGCGCGCCATGCCACCGGTGAAGTGATTGCGATATTGCTGGAACAGGTCGGCCGAGAACTGGTCGACCGAGATCGCCACGATCAGCTTGGGCGGCGTCGTGGGGAAGGGCGGCTGCGGCGTACCGGGCAGGATAGCGATGGGGGCAGGCGCGGTGCCCGGGGCGGGGCTGGCGGTCTGGGCGAGCGCGGGCGAGGCGAAGAGCGCGGCAGAGGCCAGGAGCGCGGCAGTCAGGGAGTTCATGGGCAACCTTGGTGCAAAGCGGGGACGGGGGCGCTATGGAACGCCAAAGCGGTATAGGGCAAGGTGTCGATGCGCGGTTGGTTTTACATCCTGATGACGGCGCTGTTCATGCTGGTGGCGACGGGCCCCGGCATGGCGGAGAGTGCACCCGCCCCCGGCGCGATCCATCTGGCGATGCGCCTGGTCGCCGAGAGCGAGAGCCCGGCGGCGGGCGGCAAGACGACGCTCGCCATCGTCGCGACGCCCGACAAGGGCTGGCACGGATATTGGAAGAATGGCGGCGATGCGGGCCTGCCGACCGAGGCGCACTGGACGCTGCCCAAGGGCGTGAGCGCGGGCGAACTGCGCTATCCGGTGCCCGGGCGGCTGAAGATCGCCGGGTTGATGAACTATGTCTATGAGCGGCCCTTCGCACTGCTCGTCGACCTGTCGGTGCCCGCTGGCCTTGCCAAGGGCACGCCGCTGCCCGTCACGGTCAAGCTCGACTATCTGGTCTGCACCGACACGATCTGCGTGCCGGAGAGCCAGACGCTGTCGACCAGGCTGACGGTCGGCGATGGCGCGGTCGACCCCGCGACCCGGACCGACTTCGACCGCTGGCGCGCAGCGCTGCCCAAGCCACTGGGTGGCGAGGGCGTGATCGAGACGACAGGCAAGGCCGTGCGGATCGCCGTGCCGCTGCCTTCCTCGGCGGCGGTCAAGGACGCCTATTTCTTCCCGGATCGCAGCGGCATCATCGACCATGCGGCGGCGCAGGCCCTGACCCGCAAGGGCGACCAGCTGATCCTGGCCATGCCCGCCGCCGCCGTGCCGACGCCGGGGCCGGTGTCGGGCGTGCTGTCGATCGGCAATGGGCAGGGGCTGGCCTTTACCGCCAAGCCTGGTGTGATTGCAGGGGCAAGCGGCGATGCGGATACCGGCTTAGGCGCGGTGGCGCTGGCGTTCCTGGGCGCGGTGCTGGGCGGGCTACTGCTCAACATCATGCCCTGCGTCTTCCCGATCCTGAGCCTGAAGGCGCTGAGCCTGGCCAAGGGCGGCGGTGACGAACGGCACGCCCGGACCGAGGCGCTGGCCTATACGGCGGGCGTGGTGCTGGTGTGTGTCGGCTTGGGCGTTGTCCTGTTAGCGCTCCGGGCTGGCGGGCAGAGCGCAGGCTGGGCGTTCCAGCTTCAGGACCCGCGTGTGATCGGCGTCCTGTTGCTGCTGGTCGCGGGGATCGCGTTCAATCTGGCCGGTCTGTTCGAACTGCCGACACCCGCCTTTGCGGGCCGCTCGGGCGCGATGGGGTCGTTCGCGACCGGCGCACTGGCGGCGTTCGTGGCGACGCCCTGCTCGGGACCGTTCATGGCGGGTGCCCTGGGTGCGGCGTTGGTCCTGCCCGCCGCCGCCGCACTGGCGGTGTTTGCGGGGCTGGGCATCGGCATCGCGATGCCCTTCCTCGCTATCGGCTTCATTCCTGCACTTCGGCGGCGGCTGCCCAAGCCGGGCATGTGGATGGTGCGGCTGCGCCATATCCTGTCGGTGCCGATGTTCCTGACCGCGCTCGCGCTGGCGTGGATCCTTGGCCAGGAGGCGGGGGTGACCGGCATGACGCTGGGCCTCGCTGCCGCGCTGATCGCGTCGCTGGGTTTCTGGTGGACCGGCCTTCGCCAGCATGGCGGCAAGGGTCGCGCGGGCTGGCCCGCCATTGTCGCGCTGGTCCTGGCGGTCGGTATCGTCGTGACGGTCAAGCCCGCCGCCGCCGTCGCCAAGGCCACCGCCGACACCGCATTCACCGAGGCCAAGCTGGAGGACCTGCGCAAGCAGAACCGCCCGGTCTTCGCCTATTTCACCGCCGACTGGTGTCTGAGCTGCAAGGTGAACGAGGCCGCCGCCATCGAGCGTTCCTCGGTGCGCGATGCGTTCCAGCGCAACAAGGTGGCGGTGCTGGTCGGCGACTGGACCGACGGCGATCCGATATTGGGACGCTTTATCGAGCGGCATAACCGGGCGGGCGTGCCGTTGTACCTGTATTACGCACCCGGCGCGAAGGAACCGCAGGTCCTGCCGCAGGTGCTGACGCCGTCGATGCTGGAGAGGCTGGGGGCGTAAAATCCTCCCCGACACGGGGAGGGGGACCAGCCGCAGGCGGGTGGAGGGGGCTCTCCACGAAACGAGGCGCTGGCGGCGATCCCCCTCCACCACCGCTCCGCGGCGGTCCCCCCCCCCCCCGTGTCGGGGAGGAACAATATCTTCCCTTGCACGCCCCCATCATGCGGTGCAGCATGGAACCTTGGCATATGGGGGAGCGTAACGACCGGATGGGGACTATCGCCGCGTTCGACGAAATCATGGGGGCCGTTGGCAAGGATACGCCACGGCCCGAACTCTCTGCGCTTCAACGCTGGCTCGACAACACCCCCGATGGCGAACTGCGCCGCCGTCAGCAGGCGGCCGAGGCGACCTTTCGCCAACTGGGCATCACCTTTGCTGTTTACGGTGAGAGCGACGCGGCGGAGCGGATCATCCCCTTCGACATCGTGCCGCGCGTCTTTCTGCCCGACGAATGGTCGCGCCTGTCCGAAGGACTGGTGCAGCGGGTCGAGGCGATCAACGCCTTTCTCGACGACATTTACGGCGAGCGAAAGATCCTGCGCGACGGCATTCTGCCGCCCGACCTGATCTTCGGCAATCCGCAGTTCCGCCCCGAGATCGCCGGGATGCGCCCGCCGCACGGGGTGTGGGCGCATATCTGCGGCATCGACCTGGTGCGCACCGGCCCGGACGATTTCTTCGTGCTGGAGGACAATGCCCGTACGCCCTCGGGTGTCAGCTATATGCTGGAAAACCGCGAGGCGATGCTGCGCCTGTGCCCCGAGCTGTTCCGCCAGTTTCGGGTGGCGGCGGTCGACAGCTATCCCGATCGCCTGCTCGCCACGATGAAGTCGGTCGCGCCGCACGGTGTGGCCGAGCCGACCTGTGTCGTGCTGACGCCCGGCCATTTCAACTCGGCTTACTATGAACACAGCTTCCTGGCCGATTCGATGGGGATCGAGCTGGTCGAGGCGGCCGATCTGGTGGTCGATGACGATATCGTCTGGATGCGCACCATCGCGGGCCGGGTGAAGGTCGATGTCATCTATCGCCGGGTCGATGACGATTTCCTCGATCCGCTGGTCTTCCGCCCGGATTCGATGCTGGGCGTGCCCGGCCTGATCGCCGCCTATGCCGCCGGGAACGTCGCCATCCTCAATGCGCCGGGCAACGGCATCGCCGACGACAAGGCGATCTATAGCTATATGCCCGATATCGTCCGCTATTATTCGGGCGCCGAGCCCAAGCTGAAGAATGTCGAGACCTGGCGCTGCCGCGAACCGGAATCGCTGAAATACGTGCTCGATCACTTGGATGAACTGGTGGTCAAGCTGGTCGACGGGTCGGGCGGATACGGGATGCTGGTCGGTCCGACCGCGAGCAAGGCGGAGATCGAGACGTTCCGCGCGGTGCTGATCGCCGAGCCGCATCGCTATATCGCGCAGCCGACGCTGGCGCTGTCGACCGTGCCGACGCTGGTCGAACGCGGCGTCGCCCCGCGCCATGTCGATTTCCGTCCCTTCGTCCTGACCGGCCGCAACGGCGTGGAGGTCACGCCGGGCGGGTTGACCCGCGTTGCCCTTCGCGAAGGGTCACTGGTCGTCAATTCCAGCCAGGGCGGCGGCACCAAGGACAGCTTCGTCCTGATGGCGCCCGAACCCGATCGCTGGGTCCAGGTGCAGGGTCAGCAGTCGCAGATCCAGACGCAGGGCGTACACTGATGCTATCGCGGACCGCATCCTCGCTCTATTGGCTGGGGCGTTATTTCGAACGGGCGGATTTCATCGCCCGGCTGGTCGAGGCGACCGTCCGGCTCGACGTGCTGTCGCCGCGTTCGGCCGGGCTGGCTGCGTGGGGCTCGGCGCTGGCCGTCACCGACACCGCCAGCGCCTTTGCCGAGGGCGGGCGCGAGATGCGCAGGCGGGAGGTTGCCCGCTTCCTGACGGTCGAGAGCTGCCATCCCGGCTCGATCGTCCGCTGTGTCGACATGGCGCGGACGAATGCGCGTGCGGTGCGCACCGCACTGACCCGCGAGGCATGGAGTGCGATCAACCGCGCCTGGCTGAATTTCGAGGCCAAGCCTGCCGCCGACGATCCCACCGCCGTGCTCGGCCTGGTCGAGGCGGTGAAGAACGAGACGCGCGGGTTCGAGGGCGCGGTCCACCGGATGCTGCGCAACCAGACGACGTGGTTCATCCGGCTGGGCCAGGCGGTCGAGCGTGCGGATAACACCGCGCGGCTGCTCGACGTGAAATACCACATACTGCTGCCCGCAGGCGAACGGATCGGCGGTGTCGTCGACCGCGACCAGTGGACGACGATCCTCCAGACCGTCTCCGCCGTCACCGCCTATCGCTGGCTCTATTCGGACGGGCTGAAGCCCGCCAACGTCATCGACCTGCTGATCGCACGCGCCGAATTGCCGCGCAGCCTGGCGGCGTCGGTCGAGGAAACGGTGGACGTGCTGGGGCAGCTCGCCAGGCGTACGGGGCAGCATGGGGAGGCGGATCGCATGGCGAGGTTGCGGGCAAACCGAATGACGAAGACGCGGTCGGGCGATGTCATCGCGGGCGGACTTCACCAGTATCTCGAGGCCTTTATCCAGGAGAATGCCCTGCTGCACGCCGCGATCGGCCGTCAGTTCAAGTTCGCCTGATGCGCATCGCGATCGAGCACCAGATCGTCCATCGTCCGCGTGCCGGACGGTCGGCGGTGGTTCAGATGCTGCGCCTGACGCCGGAGAATTTCGACGACCAGACCGTGGCGCATTGGCGGATCGACGTCGATTGCGACGCCCGGTTCCGGCGGGGGCATGACGGTTTCGGCAATGCCGTCACCATGTTGTACATCGAGGGCGCGCCCGAGATGGTGACGATCACCGCGACGGGCGAGGTGCTGACCAGCGACGCGCACGGCCTGATCCACGGCGCGACCGAGACGCTGCCCCCTGCACTGTTCCTGCGGGCAACGCCAGTAACCCCGGGCGACGATGCCATCGCGGCCTTTGCCAAGCAGGCGGCGGACGGCACGGAAGGGCCGCTCGCGGCGCTGCACGCGCTGAACCTGGCGCTGCATCGGCGCTTTGCGATCGACCGCGAGGCAGGTCCCACCGGCATCGATGCGGGACAGGCCTTCGCGCAGGAGCGGGTAACCCCGTGCGACTTGGCGCATATCTTCTGCGTCGGTGCGCGGTCGCTGGGTATTCCGGCCCGCTATGTCTCGGGTTTTGCCGCCTGGAACGGCGATGCACGCGGCCAGGCGCATTGTTGGGCCGAGGCGCATGTCGAGGCGCTGGGGTGGATCGGTTTCGACCCCTCCACCGGGCTCAGCCCGCAGGACACCCATGTGCGGATCGCGGTCGCGCTCGACGCGACGGGGGCGGCCTCGCTGGCAGGCGAGCCCTGGGGACAGGCTGCGGGTAGCGGCGGCCCCCAGTAATTTCTCCCCTGTAAGGGGAGGGGGACCATGCGTAGCATGGTGGAGGGGTATCCCCCTCTCAATAGCGCGACACCCCTCCGTCAGGCCTGCGGCCTACCACCTCCCCTTGTAGGGGAGGAATGTCTCGCCCTACGCCAGCGCCTCGACCGGCGGCGGGGCGGCGGGGGCGGATTGTTCGTCCGCCATCAGCACCCAGCCGCGCGGGCCGAGCGCCTCCAGCGGCTGGTAGCGCGTCTTATAGGTCATGCGCGGCGACCCCTTCACCCAATAGCCGAGATAGACATAGGGCAGGTCGCCCGCGCGGGCGCGCAGGATGTGATCCATGATGATGAAGTTGCCCAGGCCCTGGCGGTTCGGGTCCTGCGTCTCGAAAAAGCTGTAGATCATCGACAGCCCATCGCCCTGCCGATCGGTCAGGCAACACCCGACCAGCCGACCGCGTTCGCCGTTCGGGCCGGTCGGCTCGCGATATTCGACCAGCACCGACTGGACCGGCGACAGCTCGACCATGTCGGCATAGTCGCTTTCGTCCATCGCGGTCATGCCGCCGCCGGGATGCCGCTCGCCCAGATAGCGGCGCAGCAGCTCGAACTGCTCGGCCGTCGCCCAAGGCTGGCAGGCGGTGATCTCCAGGTTGGCATGACGGCGCAGCAGCTTGCGCTGGGTTGCGTTGGGGCGAAAGCCGCCCGCCACGACGCGGACCGAGATGCACGCGCTGCACCCCGCGCACGAGGGGCGATAGGCCACCCCCTGACTGCGGCGAAAGCCGATCCGGCTCAGCGCCTCGTTCAACTCGCCGGCATGGTCACCGGTCAGCTCGGTGAACACCTTGCGCTCGTCACGCCCCGGCAGATAGGGGCAGGGCGCTGGGCTGGTGACGAAGAAGCGCGGGAAACGAAAAGGCGCGGTCACCGCCGGGCAGATCCTTAAACTGGGTTGTTATCCGCATCATAGCGGCTTTCCGATATGAAGCGACCGGCCCGTCCGAGACGATGACGGGGCATCGTTCGGAAACGGGACGCCGGTCGGTCGCCAGGCGTCAGGCCAGTTCGACCTGGCTCGTCTCATACCCGGCGGCGCGCAACGCCTCGATCAGCCGGTGCAGGTGCAGCGCATCGCGCGTCTCGCACTCGATATCGGTGATCAGGCCCTTGGCGGGCAGGGTGGTGAAGACGCGCTGGTGATACACCTCGATGATGTTCACCCGCTCGCGGTCGAAGATTCGCGCGACGTTGAACAGCGCGCCCGGCTGGTCCTGCAGGCGGATGCGCAGCCGCGCCAAGCGCCCCGAACGCGCCAGGTCGCGCAGCAGGACGTTGGCGAGCAGGCGGGTGTCGATATTGCCGCCGCACAGCACGATGCCCACCGTCTTGCCCCGGAACCGCTCGGGGTGCGAGGTCAGCGCAGCGAGACCGGCCGCCCCGGCGCCTTCGACCACCGTCTTCTCGATCTGAAGCAGTGCGCTGACCGCTTCCTCGAGATGGCGTTCGTCGACCAGCACGATCTCGCGCACCAGCTGCGCCACCATCTTCGAGGTCAGGCCGCCCGGCACCTTGACCGCGATACCCTCGGCCAGCGTATCGCCCGCGCAGGGCAGGTCGGTGCCGTTCAGCTTGTTGTACATGGACGGAAACAGCTCGGCCTGGACACCGACCACCTCGACCGGCTTGGGCGACGCGACAGCGACCGTGGCGATGCCCGAGATGAGCCCGCCGCCGCCGATCGGCACGATCAGCGTGTCGATGTCGGGCGCGTCCTCCAGCATCTCCAGCGCGACGGTGCCCTGGCCTGCGATCACCCGCGCATCGTCGAACGGATGGACGAAGGTATAGCCGCGCTCGGCCTCCAACTCGCGGGCATGGGCATAGGCGGCATCGAAATTGTCGCCTTCCAGCACCACGGTCGCGCCGTGGCCCTCGGTCTGGACGATCTTCACGATCGGCGTGGTGCGCGGCATCACGATCGTGGCGGGGATGCCCAGCCGGTTGGCGTGATAGGCCAGGCCTTGCGCATGATTGCCCGCGGAGGCGGCGATCACGCCCTTCGACCGCGCTTCGTCGGACAGCTGGAGCAGCGTGTTGAGCGCGCCGCGCTCCTTATAGGCGGCGGTGAATTGCAGGTTTTCGAACTTGAGATAGACGGTCGCGCCGGTCAGCTGCGACAGCGTACGGCTGATCAGGGTGGGCGTGCGGATGATCCGGTCCGCGATCCGTGCATGGGCGGCGCGGACATCGTCGATGGTGACGATCGGCGTGACGGGCGGGTGGAGTTCCGATGCGGCCCCTGGGGCGGTGCGACTAGCCATGGTTCAGGCCGTAGCCGATCGCGGGCGAGAGGTGAACCGTCTCGGGTGGGGAAGTTGATGGTGGGGGGCGTTTCGGCGGGGGAGTCGCTTGTGGCTTTCCCTCCCCCAGCCCCTTCCGCAGGCGGGAGGGGCGTGCCCGGGGCGAGCGGTATGCACTTCTTCTGGTTCCTCCCTCCGGAGGCGGGAGGCTGGTCCTTCTTTCTCCCCTCCCGCAGGCGGGAGGCTGGTCCTTCTCCCCCCCCTCCCGCAGGCGGGAGGGGCTGGGGGAGGGAAAGGTGTCTCACCGAGCCCAAACCCCCACTGTTGCATCCCCGCATCGCCGCTCCCCCGAAATCGTGCGCGGATGCAACAAGCGCACAGGCCCTGCGTTGCTGGCCCTTTGGGGCCATGCTAGGGCGGCGTGATGATCACAGGGTTGCCACGGACGTCGCCGATGATCCTTTCCATCGCCGGCACGATCCCCCCCGTAATGAGCGTTCAGCCATGAGCGTCTCGCCCACCGGAATTGCCACGACCGCGAACGAGGATACGTACCCCCATCCGCCGCAGGGCATGGCCCGATTGGCCTTGGGCGCGATCGGCGTCGTGTTCGGCGATATCGGCACCAGCCCGCTCTATGCCTTCCGCGAGACCTTCGCGAACCCGCATCATCCGCTGCCGCTCGACAATGCCCATATCCTGGGCGTCATCAGCCTGATCTTCTGGTCGATGATGATCGTCGTGTCGGTCAAGTACGTCGCGATCATCATGCGGGCCGACAACAAGGGCGAGGGTGGCAGCCTGGCGCTGCTGGCGCTGGTGTCGGGGCAGACCAAGACGCGGCGCTGGTCGCGCGGCATCGTCCTGCTCGGCGTGTTCGCCACCGCGCTCTTCTATGGCGACAGCATGATCACGCCTGCCGTCACCGTGCTCAGCGCGGTCGAGGGGCTGGCGGTCGCCGCGCCCGCGTTCGGCGGTTTCGTGCTGCCGATCGCGATCACCATCCTGATCGTCCTGTTCAAGATCCAGCGATCGGGGACCGAGCGGGTCGGGCTGTTCTTCGGGCCCGTCATGCTCGTCTATTTCGCCGCTATCGCGGTGCTGGGCATCATGAGCTTCGTGCAGACGCCCGAGGTTCTGGTGGCGCTGTCGCCGCATTATGCGATCCAGTTCTTCTTCATCGATCCGTTGCGCGGTTTCCTGGCGCTCGGCTCGGTGGTGCTGGCGGTGACGGGGGCCGAGGCGCTCTATGCCGATATGGGCCATTTCGGGCGGCGGCCGATCGGCCTGTCCTGGCTGGTCTTCGTGCTGCCCGCGCTGATGCTCAACTATATGGGGCAGGGCGCATTGCTGTTCCGCGAGGGGGCGGCCGCGCTGGAAAGCCCCTTCTACATGCTGGCGCCCGAGGGGTTGCAGCTGCCGCTCGTCATCCTGGCAACCGCCGCCGCCGTCATCGCCAGCCAGGCGGTGATCACCGGCGCGTTCTCGGTGACGCAGCAGGCAATCCAGCTGGGCTTCATGCCGCGCCTGCGCATCGAGCACACCTCTGCGGCGACCGCCGGGCAGATCTACATCCCGCTCATCAACTGGCTGTTGATGGTCATGGTGATCCTGCTCGTTCTGTTCTTCCGGTCCTCGTCCAACCTGACCTCGGCCTACGGCATCGCGGTGACGGGGGCGATGCTGATCGACACCTGCCTGCTGGGCGTCGCGCTGACCCGGTTGTGGAAATGGCCGCCCTATGCCGCGCTGCCGCTGCTCGGTCTGTTCTTCCTGGTCGACGGGGCCTATTTCCTCGCCAACCTGACCAAGGTGCCGTCGGGCGGCTGGGTGCCGTTGCTGATCGGTTTCATCATCTTCACCTTCCTCACCACCTGGTCGACCGGGCGCAAGCTGATGATCGAGCGGCTGCGTGAGGGGACGATGCCGATCCACATCTTCATCGATTCGGCGGCGGGCGCGGCCAGCCGGGTGCCGGGCACCGCGATCTTCATGACATCCTCGCCCGAGGGGGTGCCGCACGCGCTGCTCCACAACCTGAAGCATAATAAGGTGCTGCACGAGCGGATCATCCTGCTGACCGTGAAGATCGTCAGCCAGCCCTATTGGCCCGATGGCGACCGGGCCAAGCTGGACGATCTGGGTCACGGCTTCCACCGCCTGGTCCTGCGCTTCGGCTTCATGGAAGAGGCCGACGTCCCCGCCGCGCTCAAGCGTGTTGAGATGGCGGGCGGCGCGTTCAAGATGATGGACACCAGCTTCTTCCTGTCGCGCCAGACACTGCTCCCCGCCGAGCGGCCGGGCATGTCGATGTGGCGCGAGAAGCTGTTCTCCTGGATGTTGCGCAACGCCGAGAGCGCAATGGAATTCTTCCGCCTGCCGACCAACCGCGTGGTCGAGCTGGGCAGTCAGGTGGAGATCTGAGCCCGCCTTTGCCTGGTTCGGGGCCCGCCCCGATCATCGTCACCGCGCTGTTCGGCCGATCCGACCAGAGCTGGTTCGATGGCCTGCGCCGCCAGCATTTTCCGCCTGAGCGCAACGTGCTCGACGCGCATTGCACGCTGTTCCACCATTTGCCGCCGTCGATGGAGGGCGAGTTGAAGCACCGGCTGAACGGCATGACACGCGGCGTGCGTGCACCCGATGCGCGGGCGGGCGGGCTGATGTCGCTGGGCCGGGGCGTGTCGATCCGCATCGAATCGCCCGGCCTGGTCGCGATCCGCCACGAACTGGTCGATGCCTTTGCGGGTATGCTCACGCCGCAGGATGCGGGCGGATGGCGCGCGCATGTGACGATCCAGAACAAGGTGACGCCCTCCACCGCCAAGCTGCTCCTCCAGCAGATGGAGCGGGATTTCCGGCCTCGCCCGGTCGAGCTGATCGGGCTCGGCGCATGGTGGTATCGCGGCGGTCCATGGGAATTGCTGTCGCGTCATTTGTTCGCTTGACGCCCGAAAACAGCCTGTCTATAGGCGCGCCTCCACCGGGTGGAACGCCAAACATGGCGAAGTAGCTCAGCTGGTTAGAGCGGCGGAATCATAATCCGTAGGTCGGGGGTTCAAGTCCCTCCTTCGCTACCACCCGGTGTATTTCCCTTATTTAGACGACGGTGCCGCAGGGCCAGCGTCGCCCTGCATGGCGAAGCGGACCGGCCCGTCCGGCACCATCAGCACCGGCACCGGCTTGGCCGCTATGACCAGCACCTGGTCCAACGGTACGGCATCCTCGGGTGCGTCGGCGGCGAAGGCCTGGATCAGGCGGGTGCCCTGTTTGGGCAGCAAGGCGGGCGGAATGGCGCATGGCCGCCCCCCCCAGGCTCGCCAGCCAGGCGGGGCGGCCCTGGGCATAGCGGCGGGCCGGGTGGATGACCTGAAGATCGACGCGGTCGGCGACACGCCCCAGGATCAGCGGCTGGTCATGCTCGAGAAAGACAGCCGCCTTGCCGTTCATCCGCGACTGGGCGACGCGCAGGGCGGGGCGGGCATTGGCGGCGAGTTCGCTGAGCGTGGTCTGGTCGATCGTCAGCGGGTCGATGCCCGACATCTGCTTCAGACGCTGCGCCATCATCGCATATTCGGGCTTGGTGGCCCCACCCTGCAGGACATGGCCATGCCCGACATGGATGAGCCGTTTCGCGGTCGGATGGGCGCGCAGATACGCCATGAGATTGTCGGCCTGCGCCTGCTCGCGTTCGGGCACGCCGCCTTCGGGTGTCCGCTGCGACGAGGTCTGTTCGTAGCCGATGGGCCGATAGCCCAGCGTCAGGGCGTTGCGCACATCGTTCGCGAAGACGGGATCGAGCGTGTACATTCCGGTCGAGCGGCGCACGAACCCGTCCTGCGCCAGGCGTTCCGCCGGGGTGGGACCACCGGGGCCTTCGGGATTGTTGCCGAATGCCTCCGCCGCCAGCACGTCATAGCCGAGGGGGCGGAGCGCGCGGGCAACCTGCCAGGCAAAGGCGCGGTCGCGCGGGCTGTAATGCGCTTCGTTCAGGATGACGATCCGCGTGGTCCGGGCGCGCGCGACGATCTCGGCGATGGCGTCGCGGGGCTCGGCGGCGGCGATGCGCGGCGCCTAGGTCGGCTCGGGCTTATTGAACCGGGCGGCCCGGTCGTACAGGTCGGGGTCGACCTCGTTGGTCACGAACGGCGTGAGCTGCGAACAATATTGAAACAGGAATTCGTCTTTGATCGATCCATCGGGCCGGAAGGCCGCGGCGGTCAGCACCTTGTTGGTGTCCCCATAGCGCCCGGCGCGCACCAGGGCGTCGGCCTTCTGCATGTCATTGGTGAAGGGGGTGTCCTGCGCGCCCGTACCGGCGGGACAGAGCAGCAGCGCGGCGAGCCCCACCATGATGTTCCTGCCCATCACCATGCCTTCCCCATCGCTGTATCGGGGCCAGCTTATCCGCGACCGTAGTGGTCGCAAGGGGTGCCCTTACGCGGTGGCGAAGCGCCCGTGCGGGTCGTGCGCGACCAACATCGCATCGGCGCGGGCCAGCGCGATCAGCGTCAGGCCGTGGGCGCGGGCATGGTCGATCGCCAGGCTGGTCGGGGCGGATATGCCGACCAGCAAGCCGACCCCCGCGACCAGCGCCTTGTCGACCATCTCATAGCTGATCCGCGAGGTGACGAGGATGAAGTCGGCGCGCGCGGCGGACCGGGCCAGCGCGCCGACCAGCTTGTCGAGCGCATTGTGCCGCCCGACATCCTCGGCCCTCGCTATCATTTGGCCGTCTGCATTACAGGCGATGGCGGCATGGACGGCGCCGGTTCGGGCATTGAGCGGCTGATGTCCGCGCAAGCCCGCCAGCGCGGCGAACAGCGTGGCGACGGACGCCTGCGGGGCAGGGGGGCGGGTCGTGACGGGGCGGGCGATCTGTTCCAGTCCCGACAGGCCGCACAGCCCGCAACTGGTGTCGCTGGTGCGGTGGCGGACCCGGTCCTGCATCCGTCCGCGCAAATGCTCGGCCAGGGTGACGCGGACGATCCAGCCCGTCTCCGCCGCGAAAGGCTCGATCGCCACTATGTCGGCGGGTGTGTCGACCAGTCGCTCGGTCAGCAGGAAGCCGGTGGCGAAATCCTCCAGCCGCTCGGGTGTCATCATCATGACCGCATAGCCGAAGCCGTCGACCTCGATCGCCACGGGGCATTCGACCGCGACCTCGCGCTCGATCGCGGCGGCCGTGCCGTCCGGTGACAGGCGAAGCAGCGTCAGCGTTTGGGTAGGGTCAGGGGTGACGGTCATCCTGTTCCTTCCCTGTAAGCCTTCCTTTGCGCAATCCATCCTGACCCACCCCGGCGAAGGCCGAGGTCCAGTTTGTCGACGATTGCAAGAAACTCGACTCGCTTCCCAACTGGACCCCGGCCTCCGCCGGGGTGGTTCATGTTTTTAGGCAACTTGCCGACTTTCACACGCGGGCCCTTCAAGAAGAAGGTGGCCATGCGGAGCACGGTGGAGGGGTGTCATCGGTTGCGAGAGCAGGCCCACCTCGCCAACCGGGACCCCCCTCCGTCAGGCCTGCGGCCTGCCACCTCCCCTCAAAGGGGAGGAAAACGTCGATCGCCACCCGCCTCACAGCGCGGCGAGGTCGGCGGGGGTGTTCACATTGGCAAGCGGCTCGGGCGAGGCGATCGGGATCGCGCCGATCGCGCGGACCCAGCCGCGCACCGAGCGGTCCTGCCCCAGCGACAGATGCGCCATTAAATGCGCGCCCAGCGCGGCGGGCCACAGCCCCAGCACCGGCGCATCGCGGCAATAGCTGGGTTCGCGCCGCAGGATCGAGTCGATCAGCCCATCCGGCAGGCGCGGCATGTCGCACCCGATAGTCAGCACGCAGCGAAAGCCATGGCTGGCCGCATAATCGAGTGCGCCCGCAATGCCGCCCAGCGGCCCCAGGCCGGGGGCGGGCATGTCGGGCACGCCGTCCTCGCCACCGACCTGCACGACGCGCGCGCAATAGGGTGCGATGGTCGCGCGGGCATGTGCCACCAGGGTGCGGTCGCCGAGCATGGCGACCGCCTTGTTCGATCCGAAGCGCGACGACCGCCCTCCGGTCAGGACCGCACCCAATATGCTCATGCGGGCACGCGCACCTTCACCGGCACCGACTTGCCAGCGGGGACATGGCTTTCCAGCGCATGATGCTCCAGCGGGATCAGATAGTTGAGCTCTGGATAATAGCCGCCGATGCACCCTTCCGGGATGTTGTATTCGACGACGCGCAGGCCCTCGACCACGCGGTGCTCGCCATCGTCGGCATCGCCCTCCAGCGCGATGGTCTGGCCATCGGTCAGGCCCAGCCGGGCAATGTCGGCCTTGTTCATCATCGCCACCATCCGCGTGCCGCTGATCCCCCGGAAGCGATCGTCATAGCCATATATGGTCGTGTTGAACTGGTCGTTGGAGCGCAAGGTGATCAGCCGCATCCGCCCCTCGGCGGGTGCGATGCCCGAGGCGTCCATGGCGCGTGGCACGTTGAATTCGGCCTTGCCGCTTTCCGTCTCCCATTTGCGGTGCGAGGCGGGGTTGCCTTTCCAGAAGCCGCCGGGTTCGAACAGGCGTTCGTTGAAGTTGGCGAACTTGTCCGGATAGACATTCTCGATCGCGGTGCGCACCAAGCCGTAATCGCCGACCCATTCGTCCCAGGGGACGTTGGGATTGGGCTCCAGCACCGCCTTGGCGATCCCTGCGACGATGGCGGGTTCGGACAGCAGCGTGTCGGCGGCGGGCGTCGCCTTGCCGACCGAGCCATAGATATGGCTGAACGAATCCTCCATCGACACCGCCTGGCGACCGCCGGTCTGCATGTCGGTTTCCAACCGGCCCAGGCAGGGGAGGATATAGCTTTCCTCGCCGGGCACCAGATGGCTCTTGTTGAGCTTGGTTGCGATATGGACGGCGATGGGCAGTTTTGCCCAGCCTTCCTTCATCTTGGCGTGCTCGGGCGTGGCGCGCAGGAAATTGCCGCCGAGCTGGACGAAGCCTTGCGCCGTCCCGGCGATGATCTGGCGACAGGCCTCGACCGTGTCCCAGCCCTTTTCGGTTGGCGGTTCGAATTCGAACAATTCCTTCAGCCGCTCGACGGGAGCAAGCTCGGTCTTCTCGGTGATGCCGACGGTGCGCTGGCCCTGCACATTGCTGTGCCCGCGTACCGGGCCCGGCCCTGCGCCCTCGCGCCCGATATTGCCGCGCAGCAGCAGCAGGTTGACGATCATGTAGAGCGCATCGATGCCATAGCGATGCTGGGTGATGCCCATGCCGTACACCGCGATCACCCGCTCGGCGCGCATATAGACGCGGGCCGACTGCTCCAGCGCATCGCGCGTCAGGCCGCTGTCGCGGATGATGTCGCTCCATGCGGCATTGCGGCAATAGTTCGCGAAATCCTCGAACCGGGTCGTATGCTGTTCGATGAAGTGATGGTCGAGGATGCGCTTGGCGCCCTTGGCGATGGCGCGGTCATCCTCTTCGATCACCAGCTTGCAGATGCCGGTCAGCGCGGCGATGTCGCCGCCCGCCTTCACCTGATGATATTGCGTCGAGATGTCGGTTGAGCTGCCGGTCAGCATCTGCACCGGATTCTGCGGCGAGGCGAAGCGTTCCCAGCCACGCTCGCGTAAAGGATTGAACGTCACGATCTCGACCCCGCGCTTGGCGCAGGCCTGAAGATTGTGGAGCATACGCGGCGCGTTGGTCGCGACATTCTGCCCGAAGGAGAAGATCGCGTCGCACTTGTCGTAATCCTCCATCTGGATCGTCGCGACGGGCGATCCGATGGCGGACTTCAGGCCGACCGAGGTCGTCTCGTGACACATATTCGAGCTGTCGGGCAGGTTCTGCTGCCCCCACATCCGCGCGAACAGCGAATACATGAATGAGGTTTCGAGGCTGGCGCGGCCCGAGGCGTAGAGCACGACCTTGGTCGGGTCGCAGGTCTTCAGCTTGGCACCGATCGCGGCAAACGCCTCGTTCCAGCTGACCGCGACATATTTGTCCGACGCGCGGTCGTAGCGCATCGGATGGGTCAGGCGGCCCGCCTGTTCCAGGTCGTGATCCGGCCACGCCTCCAGTTCCGTCACCGTGTGCTTGGCGAAGAAATCGGGCGTGACGCGCAGGCTGCTGAGTTCCCAGGCGGTCGCCTTGGCCCCATTCTCGCAGAATTCGGCGATATGCGGCTTGGCCGGTTTGCCCCAGGCGCAACTGACGCACATCACGCCGCCGGGCTTGTTCTGCCGACGCAGCGTGTCGAACACTTCGGGGCCCAGCCCCTCCTTGGGCAGGACCTTGGCCATGCCCTTCATCGAGCCCCAGCCACCCGCAGGAGCGGTGTAATCGGTGATCTTCACATCGTCGTCGTCGCGCATCGGGCAAACCTCCACTTGCAACGAGGAACGAAGAAGTCACCGAATGGCCGCATGAGAAGCGGTTCATTTTTGTCGCCCATGTGACTATCTAGGCGGCAAAATCGTTTCACAGGAACCGGACATGACCACCCACGCCACCCGTATGCTCATTCTCGGCTCCGGCCCTGCCGGGCTGTCCGCCGCGATCTATGGTGCGCGCGCGGGGATGCAGCCGATCGTGGTGCAGGGCATCCAGCCCGGCGGCCAGCTGACCACGACCACGGATGTCGAGAATTATCCCGGCTTTGCCGACGTCATCCAGGGCCCCTGGCTGATGGAGCAGATGCAACGCCAAGCCGAGCATGTCGGTGCGCGGATGATGTGGGACACGATCACCCAGGTCGACCTGACCAACCGCCCGTTCCGCCTGATCGGCGACGGCGGCGATGTCTATGAGGGCGATGTGCTGGTCATCGCGACGGGCGCGCAGGCCAAGTGGCTGGGCCTGGACAGCGAAGAGGCGATGAAGGGCAAGGGCGTGTCGGCCTGCGCGACCTGCGACGGCTTCTTCTATCGCGGCAAGAAGGTCGCGGTGATCGGCGGCGGCAATACCGCGGTCGAGGAGGCGCTGTACCTGACCAACCATTCGGATGACGTGACGCTGATCCACCGCCGCGATTCGCTGCGTGCCGAGCGCATCCTGCAGGAGCGGCTGTTCGCGCATCCGAACGTGAAGGTGCTGTGGAACAAGGAAGTTCGCGAGTTCGTCGACGGCGGCGGCAATGCGGGCCTGGTCGCGCTCGACCTGCTCGACACGGTGACGGGCGAGCATAGCCGCCTGGACGTCGAGGGCGGCTTCGTCGCGATCGGCCACCATCCGGCGACCGAGCTGTTCCGCAGGCATCTGGAGCTGGATTCGGACGGCTATATCGCGGTCGAGACGGGCTCGACCCGGACCAGCGTGCCGGGCGTCTTCGCGTGCGGCGACGTGGCGGACAAGGTGTACCGCCAGGCGGTGACGGCGGCGGGCACCGGCTGCATGGCCGCGCTGGATGCCGAACGCTTCCTCGCGGCGGCCGAGTTCGAGGAACTGGCCAAGGCGGCGGAGTAAAAATCCTCCCCGGCACGGGGAGGGGGACCATCCGAAGGATGGTGGAGGGGGGCTTCCACGAAGGGCGTCCCTCGCGGCGATCCCCCTCCACCACCGCTTCGCGGCGATCCCCCTCCCCATACTGGGGAGGATTCAGCTCAGCCGATCGATCGCCTCGGGCGTCAGCGACCCCGGGATCATCATCACCGGCACCGGCAGGGCGCCTGCGTCAGTGCCGGAAAAGTGGCTGACCAGCTTGCCCGGCGCGCCGCTGGCCGCAGCCCCCAGCACCAACGCGGCGATGTCGGGATTGGCCGCGATGATCTCGCGGATCACCTTCGGCCCGTCGCCCTCGCGCACCGTGATCGAGGGACGCAGGCCCGATTCGTCCAGGATCGTCCCCGCCGCGCTGGCGAGCAGCGCCTCGGCCTGTTGCCGGGCTTCATCCTCGATCGTCGCCTGCACGCCACCGAACGCGATGAACTCCTGCGGCGGCAGCAGCGTCAGGATTTCAACGCCGCCGCCGGTCTTCACCGCACGCCGGGCGGCGAAGCGCAGGGCGATTTTCGATTCCGGACTGTCGTCGATCACGACCAGATAGATACGCATGGCGGCCCCCAAATTCCCGTCAAGGGATGCCGTTACATAGTATTTCATGCAAGGCCATGACTTGACCGAGCGCAATTCGGGCGCAAGAGACGGGCCGCTACGGAATTGGTTTGCCCCGAGAGGACCTCCATGTCGATCGAGATCAAGATGCCCGCGCTGTCGCCGACCATGGAGGAAGGCACGCTGGCCAAATGGCTGGTGAAGGAAGGGGATACGGTGAAGTCCGGCGATATCATGGCCGAGATCGAAACCGACAAGGCCACGATGGAATTCGAGGCGGTGGACGAAGGCGTGATCGCCAAGATCCTCGTCGCCGAGGGTTCGGACAATGTGAAGGTCGGCACCGTCATCGCGATCCTCGCCGAAGAGGGCGAGGACGCCGCGTCGGTTCAGGCGCCGTCCAAGTCGGAAACCCCGGCTCCGGCCAATCCGATGCCGACCGACCCCACCGATCCCAACAAGACCGGCAGCGAAGCCAAGCCCGTCGAGCGTACGGTCGAGCAGGCCGAGGATCATGGCAAGCCCGCCGATTCGGGCAAGCAGGCCGGCCAGGGCGGCCGCGCGATCGCGAGCCCGCTGGCGCGCCGCATCGCCTCGCAAAAGGGCCTCGACCTGTCGGCGCTGACCGGATCGGGTCCGAACGGCCGCATCGTGAAGGCGGACGTCGAGAATGCGCAGCCGGGCCAGGCCAAGGCTGCGGCTCCGGCCGCGTCGACCTCGGCCCCGGCGGAAACCGCCTCGGCCCCCGTCGCCGCGCCGAAGCCCGCGCAGGTGCCGGATATCCCGCACGAGGCGTCGAAGCTGTCCAACATGCGCAAGACGATCGCGCGTCGCCTGACCGAGTCGAAGCAGCAGGTTCCGCACATCTATCTGACGGTGGACGTGCGCCTCGACGCGTTGCTCAAGCTGCGTGGCGAGCTGAACGCGGGTCTCGAATCGCGTGGCGTGAAGCTGTCGGTCAACGACATGCTCATCAAGGCGCTGGGCGTCGCGCTGATGGCGGTGCCGAAGTGCAACGTCATGTTCACGCCCGACCAGCTGATCAGCTTCAAGCGCGCCGACATCTCGGTCGCGGTGTCGACCCCGGCGGGCCTCATCACCCCGATCGTGTCGGAGGCCGATACGCGCTCGCTGTCGTCCATCTCGACCACGATGAAGGACCTGGCCACCCGCGCCCGCGACAACAAGCTGCAGCCGCATGAATTCCAGGGCGGCACCGCCTCGATCTCGAACATGGGCATGTTCGGCATCAAGCAGTTCGAGGCGGTCATCAACCCGCCCCAGGGCATGATCCTGGCGATTGGCGCGGGCGAGAAGCGTCCGTACATCGTCGACGACCAACTGGGCGTGGCGACCGTCATGTCGGCGACCGGCAGCTTCGACCACCGCGCCATTGACGGGGCCGACGGCGCCGAGCTGATGAAGGTGTTCAAGGAACTGGTCGAGCGTCCGCTGGCGATGTTGGCCTGACGAGCTGAGGGGCGGCGGCGATGCGGGTTCGGACCGAGCTGTTCTATATCGGCCTGGGGCTGGTGGCGGCGCTCGTCATGACCTGGGCCGCCGCCTGGGCCTATCCGCTCGCGCGCACCGAGATCTGGTGGTGCGGGGTAGGGGCCGCGATCGCGACGGTGGCGATGGGCCTCGGCCCGCTCCACCGCGCGCGGATCGCCGACCGCATGGCACGAAGGCACGCCGAACAATGACCACGCTTCCCGATCTGGACCCGACGATCCGCGTCACCGCCATGCCGGGGGACGCCAATCCGTATGGCGATATCTTCGGCGGCTGGCTGATGGGCCAGATGGATCTGGCGGCGGGCTCGGTGGCGTCGCGTCACTCGGGTGGCCGCGCGGTCACGATCGCGGCGGAGGGCATGAAGTTCCACGCCCCCGTCCTCGTCGGCGACGAAGTGTCGGTCTATGCGACCCTGGTCCATGTCGGCAACACGTCGATGACGATCGAGGTCGAGGCCTGGCGCCGCGCCCGCCACATGGAAGACGCGACCAAGGTGACGCAGGCGCGCTTCGTGTTCGTCGCGACCGACAAGGACCGCAAGCCGCGCACCGTTCCGCCGATGGCCCCGGCACAAGACTAATCGACATTCTCTGGGGGCTGGCCCCCGCGCACCGCCAAGGCGCGCGTTCATAAGGAAGAGCAAAGTGGCTGACACGTACGACCTTATCGTCCTCGGCTCGGGTCCCGGCGGCTATGTCGCGGCGATCCGCGCGAGCCAGCTTGGCCTGAAGGTCGCGATCGTCGAGCGCGAGCGGCTGGGCGGTATCTGCCTCAACTGGGGCTGTATCCCGACCAAGGCACTGCTGCGCTCGGCCGAGGTCTATCATTACATGACCCATGCCGCGCAGTACGGCCTGTCGGTCGAGAAGCCTTCGTTCAGCCTCGACAAGGTGGTCGACCGCAGCCGCAAGGTGGCAGGCCAGCTTAACGCGGGCGTCAAGGGCCTGATGAAGAAGAACAAGGTGACGGTCGTCGAGGGCGTCGGCACGATCACCGGTAAGGGCAAGCTGTCGGTCGTCCAGGGCGACAAGACCACCGAGCTGGCCGCTAAGCACATCATCGTCGCCACCGGCGCGCGCGCCCGCGACCTGCCCTTCGCCAAGGCGGACGGGGAGCGCATCTGGACCTATCGCCATGCGATGGTGCCGCCCGCCATGCCGACCAAGCTGCTGGTCATCGGATCGGGCGCGATCGGCGTCGAGTTCGCCAGCTTCTACAACGACATGGGTGCCGAAGTGACCATCGTCGAGATGCTCGATCGGATCATGCCGGTCGAAGACGCCGAAGTCAGCGAGTTCATGACCAAGCAGCTGACCAAGTTCGGCATGACCATCAAGACCAAGACCGGTCTTGAGAAGCTGGAAGCCACCGCATCGGGCGTGAAGGCCGCGATGAAGGGCCCGGACGGCAAGGTCGAAACCGCCGAGTTCAGCCACGCGATCGTCGCCATCGGCATCGTGCCCAACACCGAGAATATCGGCTTGGACAAGCTCGGCATCGAAACCGATCGCGGTCACATCAAGACCGACGGCTATGGCCGCACGAACGTCGACGGCATCTGGGCGATCGGCGACGTGACCGGTGCTCCCTGGCTGGCGCACAAGGCGAGCCATGAGGGCGTGATCGCCGCCGAAGCCATCGCGCAGGCGCTGGGCAACAAGGACGTCCACCCGCACGCGATGGACAAGGGCAACATCCCGGGCTGCACCTATTCGCGTCCGCAGGTCGCCAGCGTCGGCTTCACCGAGGCGAAGGCCAAGGAAGCCGGTTACAGCGTCAAGGTCGGCAAGTTCCCCTTCATCGGCAACGGCAAGGCGATCGCCCTGGGCGAGGCCGAGGGTTTCGTGAAGACGGTGTTCGACGCGAAGACCGGCGAACTGCTGGGCGCGCACATGGTCGGCGCGGAAGTGACCGAGATGATCCAGGGCTATGTCGTCGCCCGCCAGCTGGAGACGACCGAGGCCGAGCTGATGGAAACGGTGTTCGCGCACCCGACTATCTCGGAATCGATGCACGAATCGGTTCTCGCGGCTTATGGGCGCGCGATCCACATCTGATCGGATCGATCGTCGGAATGACGAAAGGGGCTCGCGGTCGCGGGCCCCTTTTTCGTCGGGGGAGGCCATGCCCAACCCTTACCCCAATCCGGGCAGAACCGCCCCTCTACCTCGCAATTCGGCCAAGTCCGCCGCCAGCAATCACATCGTCACATCGAACACTGTCCGCGCCTCCAGCCCCACCAAGGGCAGGTCGGAACCCAATACCGCATCGGGTGCCAAGGTCACCCGAAGCCCCGGGTCACACGCCGTCCGCGCCGTCGAGTTGCCGCAAAACCCCGCCACTGCGCCGACCAGGCACAGATGCGACAACCCTCGCTCGCGCAGATGCGCCGCCAACGCGGTCGTGGCGAAGGCGGAGGAACGGCGGTTCACGAACACCGCCTCGCCGAACTGCTCCACCGCACAGGGCATGGGCGGATAGCCCGAGCCCTCGGGGTGCAGCGGCGAGGCGGGATCGGAATCGGCATGGCGGACAGGGATCACCGGGCGCCCGGCCTTGCGAAAGGCCGTCGCCAGCGCCAGGACCTTGTCCGCCGCACCGCTGTTGACATGCGGACGTCCTGCATCACCTGCTTCATGTCGCATGATGACGAGCGCGGTGTCCGCGTTCATTTGTGTTTTCCCTCGACCCCGCCGTTTTCTCATACCGTTCGCCTGGTGCGGTAGGTCGCATTCCGCTTGCGAAACGGATTGCTTTGGCCGCATCGGTCGTATCCGCCATGACCCGAACCCATAGCCACCGCCTGCGCATCGTCATCGCCACGCTGGTCCTGTTCGGGCTCAGCCTGGTCATATTCGCGCCCGGCTATGTCGAATATGACAGCGTCGGCCAATATGGGCAGGTGCTGAGCGGCCAATATGACGACTGGCATCCGCCGATCATGGCACGGCTATGGTCACTGTTCGCCGGGCACGGCGCCGGGCCGATGCTGGCACTGCAACTGGGTGGCTGGTGGCTGGGACTGGGCGGGATCGCTGCGGCGATCGTCGACCGGCGGCCGCGCGCGGCGTTGCTGGTGCTCGCGGTCGGGCTGGTGCCGCCCTGGCTTGGCTGGCAGGTCACGGTGCTGAAGGACGCGCAGATGACCGGCGCGGCGTTGGCGGCGGTCGGCATCGTCGGCTGGTGGCGGTTGCAGCGGGAAAAAGTGCCCCCGGCCGCATGGTGCGTCGCCGCGCTGTTGCTGACCTATGCCGCGCTGGTCCGGGCCAACGCGATCTTTGCCATCGCACCGCTCGTCGCCCTGCTGGTCGCGACGCGCTGGTCGGCGCGTATAGCGATCACCATCGCCCTGACGCTCCTCACGCTGGCTCTGTCGCCGATCGTCAACCACCGCCTGCTGGGGGCGAGCGATAGCGGCGTGGCGCGGAGCCAAGCGCTTTATGATCTGGCGGGGATCGCGACGCGGGCGCCCTATGACGCCCGGCTCGGCTTTTCTTCGGCCGAGGTGGCGGAGTTGCGAGACAGGCATTGCGTCAAGCCGTTCTTCTGGGACCCGCTGGGCGAGCCGAGCCGCTGCGGCACATTGCTGAAACGGTTCGAGACGATAGCCCCCGGCACGCTCTATGCGCGACTGGCTCCGGCCATCCTGCATCACCCGGTCGCCTATGCCGAACAACGGTTGGCGCATGTCAATTCGACCTGGCGGCTTTGGGTGCCGTCGCGCTGGCCCAATGCGGTGCCGCCGCAGAGCAGCGAGCCCAACGACCTGCATCTCGGTCAGCCGGGCCAGGTCGCGTTGGCATGGCAGCGCATGGCCGATCCATGGGTCGACGCACCCATCATGTGGCCGATCATCTGGCTGATCCTGGCGGCGGGCGGCCTGGCGGTCACGCGCGGTCTAGGGCTGGCGGGGGCGCTGTTCGGCTCGGCACTGGGGCTGGAGGCGAGCTTCCTGGTCATCAGCGTGGCGTCCGATTTCCGCTATCACCTCTGGCCGATCATGGCCTGCGCATTGGGGCTGGTCCTGGCCAAGCCGTGGACGGGCGAGCGGTGGATCGTGCGGGTGACGGGGGGCGTGCTCCTGCTGGTGCTGATCCTGGGCGGGATTGCGCGGGTCACCTTGCCGGTCCCGCCGCAGAGCTATCAGGGGATGCTCGGTTGAACCTGAAACCGTGCTGGCGGCGTTGATGGCTTTGAAAGGAGCCGTTCATGGCCGAGGATCACGATCAGGTTTATGCCGATTTCCAGGAGGCGGTGAACATGGCCCCTGCCACGCTGGAAAAATTTCTGGATACCGACGAGTCGAAGGAGGTCGGCCAGAAGAAGGGCGGCTCGGACGAGAGTGTTGGGCATGAATCGGGCCGCAAGATCGTTGCGATCAAGCGCAAGAAGAAGGCCGATCTGACCGACGACGACTATGCGCATATGAAGAAGGTGGTCGGTTATGTGCACCGCCACCTGAAACAGGGCGGGCCGGACGACGATGTCGAGCATTCGCCGTGGCGCTATTCGCTGATGAACTGGGGGCATGATCCGTTGAAGGATTGAGGGGGGCGCGCTCCCTCCGTTCCCCCGCCCCATCTTCGACCTCCGTTCCGCCTGAGCGAAGTCGAAGGCCACGGGCTGACCTTGCCCCAATCGACCACAACTTCCAGCGAAGTTTGTGAGTGGTGCAGGTGGAGAAGACGGGGCGTTGCCTTCGACTTCGCTCAGGCTGAACGGGGGTGAGGAAGCAGGCTGCGGCAAACAAAAAGGGCCCGGTCTTTCAACCGAGCCCCTTACTCAAACCCTCAGGCTGAAATCACGCCGCGACGTCGTACGGCTTGATCTCACCCGCCAGATACAGGTTGCGGGCCTTGGCACGGCTCAGCTTGCCCGAACTGGTGCGGGGCAGGGTGCGCGGCGGGATCAATTCGATCACGCAGTTCATGCCCGTCACCGCACGCACGCGCTCGCGGATTTCGTCGCGCAGGCGGGAGCGTTCCTCGTCGTCCGAACTGCGGCACTGGACCAGCACGGCGGGGGTTTCTTCACCGCCCGGCGTGGTGATGGCGAAGGCGGCGATGTCGCCCGCCTTGAAGCCCGGCAACTGCTCGACCGCCCATTCGATATCCTGCGGCCAATGGTTGCGGCCGTTGACGATGATCATGTCCTTGGCGCGGCCGACGATGTAGATATAGCCCTTCGACATATACCCCATGTCGCCGGTGTCGAGCCAGCCATCGACCAGACAGGCATCGGTCGCGGCCTGGTCGCGGAAATAGCCGACCATGACCGACGGCCCCTTGCACCACACCTTGCCGATCGCGCCGTCGGGCAACGGCGTGCCGTCCTCCTCGCGGATTTCGATCACCATGTCGCGCGCGGGCTTGCCGCAATTGACGATGGCGCGGAAACGCTGCGGCCGGTCGGCGCCTTGTGCGCCGCCCGACAGCTGGGTTTCCTCGACCAGCTCGACGCGGATGCCCTCGCCCGGCGGCATGATCGACACGGCCAGCGTCGCCTCGGCCAGGCCATAGGAGGGCAGGAAGGCGGTGGCGGGGAAGCCCGCATCGGCAAAGGCGTCGACGAAGGACTGCATGACGTCGGGGCGGATCATATCCGCGCCATTGCCCGCGATCCGCCAGCGCGACAGGTCGAAGCGGTCCGAAGCCTTGGTCTGCGACGAGATGCGGCGCGCGCAGATGTCATAGCCGAAGGTCGGCGAATAGCTGACCGAGGTGCCCGGATTGCGGCTGATCATGTCCAGCCACGCCAGCGGACGGCGCGCGAAATCCTCGGTCTTCAGGTAATCGGTCGACACCTGGTTGGCGACCGGCGACAGGAAGCAGCCGACCAAGCCCATGTCATGATACCAGGGCAGCCACGAGACGCAGCGATCGCTCTCCTGAATCTTCATGCCATGGCTGTGCGCGGCCAGATTGTTCAGCAGCGCATGGTGGGTGATCGCCACGCCATGCGGGAAGCGGGTCGAACCGCTGGAATATTGCAAATAGGCGACCGCTTCGGGATCGGCCTGCGGCAGTTCCGCCTCGGGCGCTTCGCGCGTCGCGAAACTGGCCCAGTCGATCCCCTCGACGCCCGCGGCCTCGGCGGCGGCGCCCGCCATCTGGGCGAGTTCGGGCGGGTAGATCAGCATTTTGGGGTCGCAGCTGGCCAGCTGGACGCGCAACTGTTCGATATATGAATCGCGCCCGCCGAACGAAGTCGGCAGCGGCAGCGGCACCGGCCAGGCGCCGGCATAGACGACACCGAAGAACAAAGCGGCGAATTCGGGAACGGTTTCGGCGACCAGCGCGATCCGGTCTTCGGGGCTGACGCCACTGGCGATCAGGCGACGCGCGCAGACCAGCGCATCCTCGCGCAGTTCGGAAAAGGGGTAGGGGCGTGACAGGGTGCCGCGTGCATCGTGGAAGTTCAGCCCACGCGAGCCCGAGGCGGCATAGTCCAGCGCTTCGCCCAGCGTATCGAAGTCGGCGAAGCGGCGCGGCAGCGCATCTTCGGTCGGCGTCGCGATGATGGCGCGCGCGTCGTCCTGATGGTGCTCGATCGTCATGGCCTTGCCTTCGTTCCTTATGCTTTTGCGCGCCCGCGGATGTTCGAACGGGCGCGTGATCGTTTTATGCCGCAGGTACCGGCTTCCCGCGTTCTAATTCCGGTGTCAGTGTGGCACAAACAAGGCGTGTCCGCTGATCGTCGCCCGCCCAAGCCCCTTGACCCCAAATTGCTCGAGACTCTCGCGCTCCGTTACGTCGAACGCTTCGCGACGACCGAGGGAAAGCTGGTCGATTACCTGACCCGCAAGCTGCGCGAAAGGGGCTGGGCGGCGGATAGCGCTCCGGATGCGCATGGACTCGCCGCGCGGATGGTGGAGCTCGGCTATATCGACGACCGCGCCTATGCCGAGGCCAAGGCGGCTTCGCTGGCCCGGCGGGGGCTGGGCGCGCGGCGCGTCGCGCAGGCGCTGCATGCCGCGCGGGTGGGGGCGGAGGATCACGAGGCGATCGCCCCCCAGATGGCCGAGGCGGCGCGCGGGGCCGCGCTCGCCTTTGCCCGGCGCAAGCGAATCGGGCCCTATGCCACCGACGAAGCGGACCGGGCGCTGCGCGAAAAGCAGCTCGGCGTGATGCTGCGCGCGGGGCATGGCATGGACTTGTCGCGCCGGATCGTGGCGGCGGCCCCGGGCGACATGCTGGACGACGAGGATTTCTGAGCCGCCATCTGTGTCTTTTTGTCTCCGAAAGCCCCTTTTGCTGCGTCCGTCCCATCGCGGACCAGCAAAAATGAACGGCATCGCATTGCGAGTGCGAACAATGATGCTAGCAATGGGGGCAAGGGTGCGATGATGCTGGATGAAACGCCAAGTACAGGGGGCGGCATCGACGGCGAAACGGCGGACAGCGCCGTGGGGCTGACGGGGGTCGTGAAATGGTTCGACGTGACGCGGGGCTTCGGCTTCGTGGTCGCGGACGATCCGGCGTACGGGGACGTGCTGGTGCACTTCACCGTGTTGCAGTCGCATGGGCGACGCAGCCTGCCCGAGGGCGCGCGGGTCACGCTGACCGCGATGCGCAGCGGGCGCGGTTACCAGGCGCGCGAGGTGATCGCGATCGACCTGACCCATGCCGTGCCCGAACAGCCGCGCCGCCCGCGATCGCCCGACCGGGTCGACCCGGTCGCGCTGGTCGACGCAGCGGGCACGCCCGAATCGGTATCGGTCAAATGGTTCAACCGGCTGAAGGGCTATGGCTTCCTGCTGCGTGACCGCGACGGGGCGGACATCTTCGTGCATATGGAAACCCTGCGGCGCGGCGGCATCCTGGAGGTCGAGCCGGGCCAGGCGCTGGCGGCGCGGATCGTCGATGGTCCCAAGGGGCCGCTGGCGGTGATCGTGACGGAGCAGGGCGCATCATGACGAAGACGGGTTGGGTGGTTGTGGCTGGGCTGGCGCTGGCGGCCACCGGATTGTCCGGCTGTTCGGGCGGCGGGACCACGACGGAGCAGGCGGGCAAGGCGGCGGCCGAAACCGTGCCGGTGACGATCACCACCGCGGAGGGCAAGCATGTCTTCAAGGTGGAACGCGCCCGCACCGCCGCCGAGCAGGAACAGGGGCTGATGTATCGCACCGACCTGACGCCCGACGGCGGCATGTTGTTCGCGCCCTATCCCCCCGAAGGCGGGGCCCCGCGCGAGGCGAGTTTCTGGATGAAGAACACCCCGACCTCGCTCGACATCCTGTTCCTGCGCACCGACGGCACCATTGCGCGCATCGCCGAGAACACCGCCCCGTTCAGCCAGACCCCGATCCCCTCCGGCGAACCGGTAGCCGCCGTGCTGGAACTGGTCGGCGGGCGTTCGGCGGAGTTGGGAATTTCGGAAGGTGATTCGGTTTCCTGGCCGAAGTGATTGCGGTGGGGGATAGGCCCACCAATCCCCGATACGTGGCAGGCAGTATGATCTGACTCGATCTTCTCCCCTCCCGCAGGCGGGAGGGGTTGGGGAAGGGCCGTGTCTCACCGAGACCATCGCATGTGGCGTAGCCCCCACCCCAAACCTCTCCCCCCTGCCGGGAGGAGGGGCTTCAGAGGCGGAAACACCATCCGCCGCTCCCCGAGGCTGCCCACCATAGATGCACGCCACCCGAACCAAGCCTCTCCCCTCCCGCAGGCGGGAGGGGCTGGGGGAGGGCGGTGTCTCACCGAGACTATCGCTCGTGGCGTGGCCCCACCCCCAAACCCCGCCGGGATGACGCGCTTCCTTCACGCCTCCCTTCTCACCCCACCCACACGAACGCGGTTGAAGGCTGGCGAGAGCCGGGCTACACGGCGCGGCATGGGCATCAACCTCAATCCCTTCACCTGGTGGAACGGCGCCACCATCGGCACCTGGTTCGGTCTGCGCGGCAAGGCGCAGGTGGGCGAGGACGCGCATGGCAACGTCTATTACGAGGGCGGCACCGACACCGCCGGTCGCGCGCGTCGCTGGGTGATCTATAACGGCTCGAACGATGCCAGCCGGGTTCCGGCGGAGTGGTTCAGCTGGCTGCATCACCAGATCGATGACGTGCCCGACCGCTCGCTGCCGCTGCGACGTGCGTGGCAGAAGCCGGCCATTCCCAACATGACCGGCACCGCCATGGCCTATCGTCCGTCCGGCGCGCTCGAAAAGGGTGGCCAGCGTCAGGCGGCGACCGGCGATTACGAAGCCTGGACGCCCGAGGGGTGAAGACCGCGCGCTGGCTGGCCGGGGTCACGCTGGCCGCAGCGCTCGGCGTCGGTGGCTGGTTCGGCTATCACGCGCTGAGCGACAAGAGCGGCCAGGACGCGGCCGAATCGGCGGTCAGCCAAATCCTGCCCGATCGCCCCGGCGCGGCGTCGGGCATCGAGTCGGTGGATGGCGCCCAATCGGCACTGCCCAGCGGCGGCACGCCGATGGCCGAGCGGGTCGCGGTGATCGGCCTGCTCAACAAGCGCAACGGTGTATCCCGCGACCTGACGCTGAAGCCCGGCCAGGCGATCCGCGTCGGCGATGTCGTCGTCCGCCTGCGCGCCTGCGAAAAGACCGCCTCCTGGGAAACCGAGCCGCTGACCGGCGCCTTCGTGCAGATGGATGTGCGCGGCGCGGATCAGCATTGGAAGCGCGTGTTCTCGGGCTGGCTGTACAAGGAACGCCCGGCACTCAACGTCGTGCTGCATCCGGTCTATGACGTCTGGGCCAAGAGCTGCACGATGTCCTGGCCGGAGACCGGGCCGGAGACGGTTCCCGCATCCGTTCCGGGCCCCGCGCCCAAGCGGTCGAGCGCGGCGAAATCGCCGGGTGCCGAGGCTCCTGCGGCTGACGTGCCTGGCGCGACCACGCCCGCCAACGCGTCGGACAATAGCGCGACATAGGCCTCGCGCCCGATTTCGATCGCCCCCATGGTCGACAAATGCGGCGTCTGGAACTGGCAGTCGAGCAGGCTGTAGCCGCCGACGCGCAGCCGGGCGGCCAGCCAGGTCAGCGCGACCTTCGATGCATCGGTCCGGCGGCTGACCATCGATTCGCCAAAGAACGCCCGGCCCAGTGCCAGACCGTATAATCCGCCGACCAGCTCGTCGCCGTCCCAGCATTCGACCGAATGCGCAAAGCCCATGTCGAACAGGTCGATGAACACCCGTTCGATGGCATAGTTGATCCAGGTCTCCGGCCGGTCGGGGACGCTTTCCGCACACAGTCGGATGATCGATTCGAACGCGGTGTCGGCGGTGACGCGGAACCGGTCGCGCGCCACGGTCTTGCGCAGCGAGCGCGACAGATGCAGCCCGTCCAGCGGCAGGATCGCGCGCTTGCGTGGCTCGACCCAATAGACATGGTCGGTGTCGCGCGTGTCGGCCATCGGGAATACGCCGACGGCATAGGCACCCAGCACCAGATGCGGGGTCAGCCGTTCGACGGCACCGGGCTCGTCGTGCCGGCTCATCCCCTGGCCAGGCGCCGTTCGATGATGCGCCAGAGGTCGGAATAGGCGCGCGCGGCGCTGCTGCGCGGGGCGAAGGCGCCGACGGGGGCGCGGTGCTCGCCCATCGCCTCGACCAGGCTGGCCATCGGGATGACCGGCCAGTCGGGATGCGCGGCCAGCGCCTCGGCATGAAGGCGGCGACGGCGATCGACCATGACGTGCACGGGCAACAGCGGAACGCGGCCCCGGACATGGCCGTCCACCACCTCCAGCGCGCGGGAGGCAAGCGCGGAGGGGACGACGGGGACCACGACCAGGTCGACGGCGCGCAGCACCTGCTCGGTCGTCTCGGTCAGGCCGGGAGGGCAGTCGAGGATGACGCTGTCATAATCGTCCAGCCCCTCGATCAGCTTGCCCAGCCGCTTCTTTTTGTCGAGATCGTGGAACAGATGGTCGAGCCCGCGCAGCGAATCGTCCGCGCCGACCAGCGACAGGCGGGGGATGGCGGTCGGGCGGATCAGCTTGTCGACCGCGATATCGCGCGAGAACATCGCCTGCGCGCGGTCGCCGGGGGCGGGCCCGCCCAGCAGCCAGGTCGAGGCGGCCTGGGGGTCGAGGTCCCAGAGCAGTGTGCGGCGCGCGCACAGGCTGGCGGCGCACCAGGCCAGGTTGACCGCCATGCTGGTCTTCCCCACGCCGCCCTTCAGGCTGTAGATCGCGATCGCGGCCACGGCGTTGCTCAACCTCCCTGCTTGCCCCGCGCGAAATCCCGCATTCCACGAAAAAGGCCGACGGGAGATATCCCCGCCGGCCGGTTTTCGATCAAGTCCTTATCGTCGGTCGACCGGTGGCCGGGGCGCGATAAGGCGAACCTGATGCTGCGCAATCAGATGTGGCAGACCTGCGCGGCCTTGGTCGGCGTGGTCAGGGTAATCGACTTTTCGTTGCCGGTCATCTTCCAGCCGCCCTCTGCGGTCAGCGGCTCACCGGCGGCCGGGGCCTTCAGCACGACGGGCGTGTCGCCTTCCTTCAGGCGGACATTGGCCTGCTTGTCACCCTGGAAGAAGGTGACGAGGGCCAGGCTGTTGTCCTTGCAGCGGAAGCTCTTGTCCGCCTTGATGGCGGGCGGCAGTTCAACCGGCGCGCGGTTGGCGAGGACGTTGGCCATGGGATCGGGGTTGATGTCGACAACCTCGGGCTGGCTGGGCTTGGAATTGCAGGCTGCCAGGGCGAGCAGCGGTGCGGCGATCAGGACGGGGAGGAGGCTCTTCATAGCGGTTGGGTGCTTCGCAAATGCAGCAACCCGACGTCAAGCATGACCTGCACGTCATGCGGCCAATGTCCAACATTTACCCGACGGGCCGATGGGCGGGGGCGGCCGTCATGGCGTGGGGGTGTTGCCGGGGCTTGCCTCCCCCCAAGCAAGGCTTTGCTTGCCCGAAAGCGGGGCAGGGGCCATCTAGCGGGCATGGAAGTGATCCCCGACACGCTGGCCCTGATCGGCAACACCCCGCTCGTTCGCCTGAAGGGGCCGAGCGAGGCCACGGGCTGCGACATCTATGGCAAGTGCGAATTTGCCAACCCGGGCGCGAGCGTCAAGGATCGCGCCGCCCTGTTCATCGTCGAGGATGCCGAGGCGCGCGGGCTGCTGCGCCCCGGCGGCACCATCGTCGAGGGAACGGCGGGCAATACCGGCATCGGCCTGGCGCTGGTCGCCAATGCCAAGGGTTATCGCACGATCATCGTGATGCCCGAAACGCAGAGCCGCGAGAAGATGGACACGTTGCGCGCGCTGGGGGCCGAGCTGGTGCTGGTGCCCGCCGCGCCCTATTCCAGCCCCTGTCACTTCGTCCACACCTCGCGCCGCATCGCCGAGGAGACCGACAATGCGGTCTGGGCGAACCAGTTCGACAATATCGCCAACCGGCGTGCGCATATCGTGGGCACCGCAGAGGAGATCTGGAACCAGATGGGCGGTCGGATCGACGGCTTCACCTGCGCGGCCGGGACCGGCGGCACGCTGGCGGGGGTAGGCCTGGGCCTGAAGGCGCACGACGAGTCAGTGACGATCGCGCTCAGCGATCCGCACGGTGCGGCGCTGTACGACTATTACGCGCATGGCGAGTTGAAATCGGAAGGGTCGTCGGTCGCCGAAGGCATCGGCCAGGGGCGGATCACCGCCAATCTTGACGGTGCGCCGATCGATACCCAATTCCGTCTCTCGGACGCCGAGGGTTGGTACTGGGTCCAGCGTTTGTTGAGCGAGGAGGGTCTGTGTCTGGGCCTGTCCTCGGGGATCAACGTCGCGGGCGCGGTGGCGCTGGCAAGGGCATTGGGGCCTGATAAACGTATCGCAACCATTTTGTGCGATACCGGCTTTCGCTACCTTTCCACGCTCCACAATCCGGAGTGGCGGGCCGAGAAGGGGCTGTAGGCGCGACATTGTCCCGCGCCAGAGGTCGACAGGACGCCGCGCGCAGGATAATGACTTCCCATTCCATGAAATCGCCCGACCATCATCATATCATGCAGCGTGTCAAAGTCGGCATGATCGGCCTCGCCGCGGTGATCCTGTTGATCGGTATCGCCAGCGCGATCCTGGGCTCGCTCAGCCGCGACGAACCGCCCGCCGCCGCGGCGGGTGCGGCGCAGGCCAATATGGTTGCGGACATGACCGCGACGAACACCGCCACGCCGTCGGCCAGCGAACCGCTCGCCGAGCTGGGCGTCGCACCCGCTCCGATGAACAGCCAGGCCCCCGCCGCACCGGCCCGCTAAGCTGATATCATCGCTCTACCAATTTGCTCCAACCAAGCCGAAGCTCCACCCCGGCGGAGGCCGGGTCCAGTTGGGCGCACGTTTGATATGACCTAGGGCGCTTCATCGCGGAACCATCGCGCCACCACCCCGGTCTCCGCCGGGGTGGTGGCGCGATGGTTCCGGACGGGTGGAGCAAACCGTAAGCACAGGCAAATTCGGCTAAAATCGTTGATCGAAGCGTTTTTTTGTCGGACGGGTATCGGGTGTGGAACAAAGTCCGCTCCGGCCTTTTTGCTTAATTAAAATTAAGTTTGCTTTGATCGATACCGTGATCGCTCGCGCCGGGGAAATCCGGGGACGGGGGCTCGCGCATGGCGGATTTCCGACATTCTCGAAGGAATTCCTCGGACGCGCATTCCCGAGATGCGGCCAGTGGTTCGTCGCATAACCGCCGATTTTGGGGTCGTTTCCCCGTTTATCCCCAAAAATCCCGTTGCCTCCCGGTTCTGCTGTCGGTAAACCAAATCCAACAGAGGGGCAGGCTCACTGTGATCCAGAAATGGTCGGAACGCGGCGCTGGTCGGATTCCGAGGCGGTGAGGCCGTGCGCGCCATGTGCGAGGTTGGCGTGTCCGATAGGGGTTTGTATCAGGGAAGTGGCATTGGCCTTGTCGACGACAAGGGTCGCGTTGCCATTCCCAATGCACTCCGATCTACGCTGGCTCAAAATGCGCCGCGCCCCGACGGAAAAGATGGTGGGACCATCATCATCGCTGTCCATGAAACCGAGCGCTGCCTGATCGCGTATGACCCGGGTTATGTTGCCGTGCTGAAACAGGAACTGGACGCGCGGACCGAGATGTCGCGCGGGCCGGACGGCCGTATCGACTATAATATCAAGCGCGACCTGGCGAATGGCGAAGCGGTGCCCTTCGACGGGTCGGGTCGCTTCATCATGCCGGGTTTTCCGCGTTTCCATGCCGGGATCGCGGGCCATGCCTTTTTCTGGGGCACGTTCGACTATATCGAAATCTGGGATCCCAAGACGCTGGTCGACACCCCAGGCCTGCCGCCCAAGATGATCTCGGCCGCGCGCTATCATTGTCAGGAAAAGGGAATCGCCCTGTGAGCGCGCTTCCCGACGCCCCGCACATCCCCGTCCTGCTCGACGAAGTCCTCGACGCACTCGCCATCCTGCCCGGCGAGACGCATGTCGATGGCACGTTCGGCGCGGGCGGCTATACCCGCGCCATGCTGGGCCGGGGCGCGAAGGTCATCGCCTTCGACCGCGATCCCGACGCGATTGGCAACGGCCAGGCGCTGATCGCCGCCGAGCCGGGGCTGACCCTGGTCCACCGCGAATTCTCCGGCCTGGACCAGGAACTCGACGCCCGCGTTGACGGGGTGGTGCTGGATATCGGGGTGTCCTCGATGCAACTCGACCAGGCGGAGCGCGGCTTCTCGTTCCAGGGTGACGGTCCGCTCGACATGCGCATGGCGCAAGCGGGCGAGTCGGCGGCCGATTTCCTGAACACCGCCGACGAAGCGGCGATCGCCGACGTCCTGTACCATTATGGCGAGGAGCCGCGCTCGCGCCGCGTCGCGCAGGCGATCGTCGCCGCCCGCCCGCTGACCCGCACCGGTGAACTCGCCGCCGTGGTGCGCCGGGCGCTGGGCTATCGCCCGCACGACAAGAAGGACCCGGCGACGCGGACCTTCCAGGCGATCCGCATCCATGTGAACCGCGAGCTGGACGAACTGGCCGAAGGTCTGGCCGCCGCCGAGCGCGCGCTGAAGCCGGGCGGCCGCCTGGTGATCGTCACGTTCCACAGTCTGGAAGATCGCATGGTCAAGCGCTTCTTCCGCGAGCGCGCCGGGCAGATGCCGGGCGGGTCGCGCCACCTGCCCGAACAGGCGGCGGCGCGGGCACCCAGCTTTGCCCAGGTCGGCAAGGCGGTGCGCGCGGGCGAGGCGGAATTGGCCCGCAATCCGCGCGCGCGTTCGGCGACGCTGCGTTTTGCGACACGTACGGAATCCCCCGCCTGGTCGGCTGGGCAGGGTGGGGCGCCGGGGGGCGAGTTGAGTCAGGAGTTTGGCGTATGACGGCGGCGTATCGGTTCAAGGGGATAGGGTGGTTCGGGAGCTGCGTCGCGGTCGTCCTGGGTTTCTACCTCGTCTCCTTGCAGGTGGCGGCGGAGCGCAAGAAGCTCGACGACGTCAACGCCCGCATCGCCACGGCCCAGCGTGACATCCGCGCGCTGGAGACCGAGTTCGACACCCGCGCCAATCTGGTTCAGCTGGAAAAGTGGAACGGCGATACGCTGGCCCTGACCGCACCGATCGCCGGGCAGTTCGTGGGGGACGAAGCACAGCTCGCCTCGCTCGACGTCACGCGCGTCCCCGCCGCCGGAACCGTGCAGACGGCCGCGCTGCTGGTGCCGTCGCAGCCCGCTCCGGCCGCCCCTCCGGCCGCCGACGCCGTTGCCCTCGCGGCGGCCACCTCGGTCGCGCCTGCCAAGCCCAACGCACCTGCCCCCGTCGTGCGTCTCGCCAAGGTCGACCTGCCCAAGCCGCAGATCGTGAAGGCCGTCTCCGAGCGCATCGTCACGTCCAAGACCGCCAAGCCCGCCCCCATCGCGACCGTGCGTACCGCCGCCGCCGTGGCGAAGGTCCGGCCGCAGGCGGTGGCGATGCTCGACCGCCAGCTGCTGTCCGACACCACGCTGGGGGACATTCTGAAGGGCGCCAAGACCGAATCGCGGCGGCGGCGTTGAGCGTTCTGGTCGCGCGTCCCGCCGGAACGCAGCGCACCGCCGGCCAGCGCCACGCGCTGGTCGCGACGACGCATATGCGTCTGATGATGCTGATGATGCTGTTCGGCGCGGCGGTGCTGGTCGTGATCGGGCGGCTGATGCTGCTGGCGGTGTTCGCCGGGCCTGCCGATGCGGCGACGCGAACCGCCACGCTGGCGGCGCGTGGCGATATCGTCGACCGCAACGGCGCGCCGCTGGCCCGCACGATCGATAGCTGGACGATCGCGGTCCATCCGAAGAAGCTGATCGGCGATCCGATGGAGGTCGCGGCGCGCTTGGCCGCGCTGATGCCCGATCGCGGGGACCAGGCCTGGTTCTACAACCAGCTGACCCGCAAGGCGAATTTCGTCTATCTGCAACGCCGCGCAAGCCCCACGCTGGTCGAGCAGGTCAACGCCATCGGCGAGCCCGGTCTGGTCTTCGATCGTGAGACGCAGCGGCTGTACCCGCAATCCTCGCTCGCCGCCCATGCGCTCGGCTTCCTGTCGACCGACGGGCACGGCATGAGCGGCATGGAGCGCGTGCTCGACGAGCGGCTACTCAATCCGGCGCAGGCGGGCGAGCCCGTCGCGCTGTCGATCGACACCCGCGCCCAGGCCGCGCTGGAGAGCGAACTCGGCCGCGCGATGAATACCTTTTCGGCGCGCGGCGGCGGCGGCATCATCCTGGACGTGCACACTGGCGAGGTGATCGCGATGGTCTCGCTGCCCACCTTCAACCCGAACCGGGTCGGCATGGCGGGCACCGAGGAACTGCGCAACATCACGACGCAGAGCGTGTTCGAGCTGGGTTCGACCTTCAAGCCGATCACCATGGCGGTGGCGATGGAAAATGGTGTCGTCACCTCGATGGCGCGGCGCTTCGACGCGACCCATCCGCTGAAGGTCGGCGGCTATACCATCCATGACGAACAGGGCGATCCCAAGCGTTGGCTGAACATGGCCGAGACGCTGATCTATTCGTCCAATATCGCGACCGCGCGTATCGCCGACGAGATCGGGCCGCAGCGGATGCAGGCGATGTTCAAGAAGCTGGGTTTCGATACCAAGCCGGATATCGAGCTGCGCGAAAAGGGGCGTCCGCTGCTGCCGACCTATTGGGCGCGCACGACGACGATGACCACGGCGTACGGCCATGGCATCGCGGTGACGCCGCTGCACCTGGCCTCGGCCTATGCGACGCTGGTCAATGGCGGCATCTGGCGGCCCGCGACGCTGATGAAGGTCGCACCGGGGCACGCCGCAGCGGGCCGCCGCGTGATCAGCGAGGCGACGAGCGCGCGGATGCGCCAGATGCTGCGCCTGATCGTGATGCGCGGCACGGGTCGCAAGGGCGATGCCCCCGGCTACCGCGTCGGCGGCAAGACGGGCACGGCCGAGGCGGCGGTCGCGGGCGGCTATGATCGGTCGCGCAACGTGGCTACCTTCGCGGCGGCGTTCCCGATGGATGCGCCGCGCTATGTGGTGCTGGCGATGCTCGACTCGCCGAAGGGGACGAAGGAGACCGGAGGGTGGAAGACCGCAGCCTGGAACGCGGCCCCGGTCGTCGGACGGACGATCACGCGGGTCGGCGCGATGCTGGGCGTCGTGCCGGACGCCAACAAGGACGTGGACGTATCGGACATCCTGCCCACCCTGTGGCAGGATCCCAAGGCGCCGCCGGTGGATGGACGATAAGGGGCGCGGCATGAAGCTGAACCAACTGGACCATGATATTACGGGCGAGGGCGGCGACGCCCTCGTCTCCGGTTTTGCGATCGACCATCGCAAGGTGGCGCCGGGCACCATCTTCGGCGCGTTTCAGGGCGCGCGGGTGAATGGCGAGGATTTCATCGCCGATGCGGTGCGCAGCGGTGCGGTGGCGGTCGTCGCCCGGCCCGAAGTGCGCGTCGAGGGCGCGGTCCACATCGCCTCGGACGAGCCACGCGCGGCCTTTGCCCGACTGGCGGCGGCGTACTTCGCGCCGTTCCCGGCGACCGCCGTGGCGGTGACGGGCACCAACGGCAAGACCTCGACCGTCGAGATGACGCGCCAGCTCTGGCGGATGGCGGGGCATCACGCCGCCTCGATCGGGACGCTGGGCGTCACCACCGCCGACGAGCGGACCTATACCGGGCTGACCACGCCCGACGTCGTGACCTTCCTGTCGAACGTCGCGGGGCTGGCGCGCGAGGGCGTGACCCATCTGGCGTTCGAGGCGTCGAGCCACGGCCTGACCCAGTATCGCACCGAAGGTCTGGAGGTGTCGGCGGCGGCGTTTACCAACCTGTCGCGCGATCACCTCGACTATCATGGCGACATGGGCGCGTATCTGGCGGCCAAGATGCGGCTGTTCTCCGAAGTGCTCTCGCCCGATGGCACGGCGGTGGTCTGGGCCGATGACGTGCATAGCGGCCGGGTGATCGACCTGGCGCGTGCGCGTGGCAACAAGCTGGTGACGGTGGGTGAGCGCGGATCGACGCTGAAACTGGTCGAGCGGCATCCGACCCTGTTGGGCCAGGGTCTGGTGATCGAGGACGAACATGGCACCGTCCACAAGGTGCAGTTGCCGCTGATCGGCGCCTATCAGGCGGCCAATGCGCTGGTGTCGGCCGGGCTGGTGCTGGCGACCGGCGGCGATATCGCCACGACGCTGTCCAATCTGGCGCGGTTGCAGCCGGTGCGCGGGCGGCTGGAGCGGGCGGCCATCGCGCGCAGCGGTGCGCCGGTCTATGTGGACTATGCCCACACCCCCGACGCGATCGAGGCGGCGATCGCCGCGCTCAAGCCCCATGCGGGCGGGCGGCTGATCGTGGTGCTGGGCGCGGGCGGCGACCGCGATCCGGGCAAGCGCGCGGCGATGGGGCAGGTCGCCTCGATGCAGGCCGACCGGGTGATCGTGACCGACGACAATCCCCGCACCGAGGACCCTGCCGCGATCCGTGCGCAGGTGATGCGCGGCGCGACCGGCGCGATCGAGATCGGCGATCGCCGCGCGGCCATCGCCGCCGCCATCGCCGAGGCGGGCGAGCAGGATATCGTCCTGATCGCGGGCAAGGGGCATGAACAGGGCCAGATCGTCGGCGACCTCGTCCTGCCCTTTGACGACGTGACCATCGCGCGGGAGTGTGCGGCATGACCGTCCAGCACCCGACCAAGACGCCCCAGACTCCCCATGCCGACGCCGCCCAGCCCGAGGCGACGCCGCGCGTTCGCCCCAAGCTGTCGTTGCATTACGGCGCCAAGCCGGGGGGTGAGCGCAAATGACCCTGTGGACCGCCGCAGGGATCGCGGCCGCGACCGGCGGGACCGCGTCGGCCGACTTTACCGTCTCGGGCGTCGCCTTTGACAGCCGTGAGGTCGGCCCCGGTGACCTGTTCGTCGCGATGCTGGGCGAGGCGACCGACGGCCATCGCTTCCTCGACCAGGCGTTCGCGCAAGGGGCGGCGGGCGCCCTGGTCAGCGATGCGACCACGCATCCCCATGTCCGTGTCGCCGACAGTTTCCACGCGCTGGAGGACTTGGCACGTGCCAGCCGGGCGCGCACCGATGCGACGATCATCGGCGTCACCGGATCGGTCGGCAAGACCAGCGCGAAGGAAGCGCTCTACGCTGCGCTCGAACGCGGCTGGCGTGGGCAGGTGCATCGCTCGGTCAAGAGCTATAACAACCATACCGGCGTACCGCTCAGCCTCGCCCGGATGCCCCGCGAAGTGCGTGCGGGCGTGTTCGAGATGGGGATGAACCATGCGGGCGAGCTGTCCGCGCTGACCGCGATGGTGCGCCCGCATATTGCGATCGTCACCGCCATCGCACCCGCCCATACCGAATTCTTCCCCGATGAATCCGCCATCGCCGACGCCAAGGGCGAAATTTTCCAGGGGCTTCAGCCCGGCGGCACCGCGATCATTCCCTATGACAGCCCGCACCGTGATCGCCTGATCGCCGCGGCCAGGCCTTATGCCGACCGGATCGTGACCTTCGGCTTCGATCCCGCCGCCGATGTCCGCGCGGTCGAGGCGATCCGCAGCGCAAACGGTGGCAGCTTCGTCACCGCCAAGCTGGGCGACAAGGAGTTGAACTTCACTTTGTCGCAGCCGGGGCGGCATTGGGTATCCAATGCGCTTGCCGTGCTGGCGGCGGTCGATGCGGCGAACGGCGATCTGGGGTTGGCCGGGCTGGCACTGGCCGAGCTGGGCGGGTTGGCCGGGCGTGGTGCGCGGTTCCGGGCCGCCAACGGCGCGCTGATCATCGACGAGAGCTACAACGCCAATCCCGCCTCGATGCGTGCGACTTTGGCGGTGCTGGCCGAGGAGCGGGGGCGCCACATCGCGGTGCTGGGCGAGATGCGCGAACTGGGCGACGACTCCGCCGATTATCATGCCGGGCTGGCCGAGCTGATCCTCGCGGCGCGCGTCGAACGGGCGCTGCTGGTCGGCGAATCGATGGCGCCTTTGGCCGCCGCGCTTGAGGGGCAGGTCGATTTCGTCCATGTGGCGGATGCGAAGGCCGCGCGCGAGGCGCTGGCCGCTATCATCGCACCCGATGACGTGGTGCTGATCAAGGGGTCGAACGGGGTCGGGCTGTCGCGTGTCGTGGCGGCCCTGCGCGGCGAGATCCCAACGGGCGGGGCGTGAGTTAGATGCTGTACTGGATCGCGGAGCATCTCGGGTTTCCGGGGCTTCTCAACCTCATCCGTTACCAGTCGTTCCGGACCGGTGCGACGGTGGCGACCGCCTTGCTCATCGGCCTGATCATCGGGCCGCGCTTCATCGGCTGGCTGCGCGTCCGCCAGGGCAAGGGCCAGCCGATCCGTGCCGACGGGCCGCAGACCCACCTCGCCAAGCGCGGCACGCCCACCATGGGCGGCCTGATGATCCTGACCAGCATGACGCTGTCCATCCTGATCTGGATGAACGTGTTCAATCCGTTCGTCTGGGCGTGCTTGTTCGTGACGCTGGGCTTCGGCGCGATCGGTTTCCTCGACGATTATGACAAGGTGCGAAAGGCCTCGACGGCGGGCGTGTCGGGCAAGACCCGCCTGCTGCTGGAATTTGCGATCGCAGGCGTCGCGGCGTGGATCATCATGGGGCAGAACGGGCCGCACCTGTACCTGCCCTTCACCTCGCGCATGTATATCGATCTGGGCTATTTCTATCCGCTGTTCGCCGCCTTCACGATCGTGGCGTTCGGCAATGCGGTGAATTTGACCGACGGGTTGGACGGCTTGGCGACCATGCCGGTGATCATCGCCAGTGTGGCGTTCATGGTCATCGTCTATCTGGCCGGTAACGTGAAGTTCGCCGATTATCTCGGCATCCCGCATGTGCCGGGCGCTGGCGAACTTGCCATCTTCTGCGGCGCGGTGGTCGGCGCAGGGTTGGCGTTCCTGTGGTTCAACGCCCCCCCGGCGGCGGTGTTCATGGGCGACACCGGCAGCCTGGCGCTGGGCGGCGCGCTGGGCACCATCGCGGTCGTCGCGCATCACGAGATCGTGCTGGGCATCATCGGCGGCCTGTTCGTGGTCGAGGCCATGTCGGTCATCATCCAGGTCTTCTTCTACAAGCGGACCGGCAAGCGGGTGTTCCGCATGGCCCCGATCCACCATCATTTCGAACAGCTCGGCTGGTCGGAGCCGACGGTGGTGATCCGCTTCTGGATCATCGCCTTCGTGCTGGCGCTGGCAGGCCTGTCGACGTTGAAGCTGCGATGATCGTCGCCAGCGACTGGGCGGGGAAACGTTACGCGGTGCTGGGGCTCGCACGCTCCGGCGCCGCGACCGTTTCGGCGCTGCTGGCGGGCGGGGCGAAGGTGGTGGCGTGGGACTCGGACCCAGCCAAGCGCTCTGCTCTTGCTCCCCTCCCCTTGAGGGGAGGGGTTGGGGGTGGGGCCTCGCCACAGAATGCAACGCTTGGGGAGCCGCCCCACCCCAACCCCTCCCCTGAAGGGGAGGGGTTAACCTTAATTGACCTCGACACCATGGATCTGTCGGGCTTCGACGCACTGGTCGTGTCGCCGGGCGTGCCGCTGAACACCCATCCGCTGGCCGCTGCGGCGCGGGCAGCCGGCGTGCCGGTGATCGGCGACATCGAACTCTTCGCCCAGGCGCGGCGCAACCTCCCACCGCACAAGGTCGTCGGCATCACCGGCACCAACGGCAAGTCGACCACGACCGCGCTGGTCCATCACATTCTGAAGACAGCGGGCGTGCCGACCCTGATGGGCGGGAATATCGGCCTGCCGATCCTGGGGCAGGACCCTCTGCCAGAGGGCGGGGTCTATGTGCTGGAGCTGTCCAGCTATCAGATCGACCTGACGCAGAGCCTGGATTGCGACGTCGCGGTGCTGCTCAACATCACGCCCGATCACCTCGACCGCTATGACGGGTTCGAGGGGTATGCGGCGTCCAAGGCGCGGCTGTTCGCGATGCAGTCGGCGGGGCATGTCGCGATTGTCGGCACGGAGGACGAGGCGTCGGCCAATATCGCCCAAGGGCTGGCCGGGCGGATCGACGATCTCGTGACTATCGCAGCCAGCGTGATCGACCAGAGCCGCTGGCCGGCGCTGCAAGGTCCGCACAACGCGCAGAACGCGCAGGCCGCCATCGCCGTCGCTCGCGCGCTGGGCCTAGGCGAGGACGCCATCGAAGCGGGCCTGCGCACTTATGCCAGCCTGCCGCACCGAATGCAGCATGTTGCGACCCGGGGCGGCGTGGCCTTCGTCAACGACTCCAAGGCGACCAACCCCGAGTCCACAGCCCCGGCATTGGCGGCTTTCCTGCGCGTGCATTGGATCGTCGGCGGCAAGCGCAAGAGCAATGATCTCGACGCCTGTGCGGTCCATCTAAATCATGTCGTTGCCGCCTATACCATCGGCGAGGCGGCGCCGCTGTTCTTCGATCTGCTGCGGGACAAGGTCCCTGTGGTCGAGCAATCAGGCACGCTGGAAGCCGCCGTTGCCCATGCCGCCGCCGCTGCGCAACCCGGTGACACGGTCCTCCTGTCCCCCGCCTGCGCCAGCTTCGACCAGTTCCGCGATTACGAAGCGCGCGGCGACGCCTTCCGCGCCGCCGTGGAGGCTCTGGCGTGAAGGAACGCGCTTCCAAGGCCACCCCGCGTCCCGGCCTGATCGGGTCGATGAAGGGGCGCGGCGGGCGTGGCGATCGATCGCCGCTGGGCACCTGGTTCTGGGATATCGACCGGGTGCTGCTGCTGCTCACCCTGTTCCTGATCGCGATCGGCCTGATCGCCGTCGCCGCCGCCAGCCCGGCCACCGCGATGCGCTATTCGGGCGAGCATCGGAAATTCACCCCGCTCTATTATTTCTGGCGACAGGTCATGTGGGTCGGCGTCTCGCTGCCCGTGTTGTTCATCGTCTCGATGCTGCCGGTCGTCACCGCCCGGCGGATGGCGGTGCTGGGCACCGGCGTGCTGATCGCGATCCTGGCGGTCACGCCCTTTATCGGGGTCGAGATCAACGGCGCGCGGCGCTGGATCGGCTTCGGCTTTGCCCAGTTCCAGCCGTCCGAATTCCTGAAGCCGATGTTCGTCGTGACGACCGCCTGGCTGCTGTCGCTGAAGGCCAAGGAGCGCGATCTGCCCGCCACGCTCATTACCATGGGGCTGACCGGGCTGGTGGCGGGGTTGCTGATGATGCAGCCCGATTTCGGCCAGACGATCGTGTTCTGCGTGATCTGGGCCGCGCTGCTGATGATTTCGGGCACGTCGATGCGCGTGCTGCTGGGGCTGGCGGCGCTGGTGCCGGTCGGGCTGACGGCGGCCTATATGTTCTACGGCGTGGCGCGCAATCGCATCAACGCGTTCCTGTTTCCCGATGTCGATGGCGAAGGCGCGGCCGACCATTTCCAGGTGAATGCCGCGCACAACACGCTGACGGCGGGCGGCTGGACCGGCACCGGACCGGGCGGCGGTTCGGCCAAGTTCGGCCTGCCGGAAGCACATACCGACTATATCTTTTCGGTGATCGGCGAGGAGTTCGGGCTGATCGCCTGCTCGATCATCGCGCTCGTCTTCCTGGCGATCGTGGTGCGCGTGTTCGTGAAGCTGCTTGACGAACAGGACGAGTTCAAGCTCTACGCCGCGTCCGGGCTGGCGGTGCAGTTCGGCGCGCAGGCGCTGATCTCGATGGCGGTGAACACGGGGCTTGCGCCTTCCAAGGGGATGACCCTGCCGTTCATCAGCTATGGCGGCTCGTCGATGATCGCGCTGTCGATCGGGATGGGATTGTTGCTGGCATTCACGCGGCGCAATCCGTTCCTGACGCGCAGCCCCTATGTAGTCAGGTGGAGCGGGCAATGAGCCGTCACTTCGTCCTCGCCGCCGGGGGTACCGGCGGCCACATGGTTCCTGCCGCCGCGCTGGCGGCCGAGCTGACCCGGCGCGGCCACCGTGTCGCGCTGGTGTCGGACGCACGCGGCGTGCGCTTTCCGGGGCTGTTCGAGGATATCCAGACGCACGTCCTGCCCGCCGGGCGCTTTGCGGGCGGGCCGGTCGGCTGGGCCAAGGCACTGCGCGAGATGTGGCGCGGCCGGGCGATGGCGCGCGAGCTGTACAAGACGTTCCGTCCGGCGGCGGTGATCGGTTTCGGCGGCTACCCGGCGATGCCTGCGCTGCTGGCGGCGTTTGCAGAAGGCATTCCGACCGCGATCCACGAGCAGAACGCCGTGCTCGGCCGGGTCAACCGGCTGGTCGCGGGCAAGGTCGATGCGATCGCGCTGTCCTATGAAGATACGCAGCGGCTGAGCGCCAAGCATGGCGACAAGACCCGGCTGGTCGGCAATCCGGTGCGCGACCAGGTGCTGGCGCTGCGGTCGCGGCCCTATCCGCTGCTGGAGGAGGACGGCATCTTCCGCGTCCTCGTGACCGGCGGCAGCCAGGGGGCGAGCATCCTGTCGAAGGTGGTGCCCGACGGTCTCGCCATGCTGCCCGTCACCTTCCGGCGGCGGTTGCAGGTGACTCATCAGGCGCGGATCGAGGACATCGAGGCGGTGCGCGCAAAGTACGCCGAGCATGAGATTCCGGCCGAACTCGCCACCTATCTGCCCGACCTGCCCGAGCAGCTGGCCTGGGCGCATCTGGTGATCGCGCGCGCCGGGGCCTCGACGCTCGCCGAACTGACGGTGGCGGGTCGCCCGGCGATCCTGGTGCCGCTGCCCTCCGCGACCGACGATCACCAGACGGCGAACGCGCGGGAAATGACCAAGGCGGGCGGCGCGCGAACCATCGCGCAGAGCGAATTCACCGCGATCGAGCTGGCCAAGCAGATGCAGAAGCTGGGCCTCGACCCGGCGGCGCTGGAAAATGCGGCGGGCCGCGCGCGCGGCTGCGGTCGGCCCGAGGCGGCGCGGGACCTGGCCGATCTGGTCGAAAGCCTGGATGCGCCGCGCATGGTCCTGCCGGTCGGCAAATCGCAACACACTCAGAATTTGGCGGGAGCAGGCGCATGAAGGGCGTCGCCACGGATATCGGCACGATCCATTTCGTCGGGATTGGCGGCATCGGCATGTCGGGCATTGCCGAGGTGATGAAGAATCTGGGCTACCAGGTGCAGGGATCGGATGTGGCCGAGGGCTATGTCGTGCAAGGTCTGCGCGCCAAGGGCATCCCGGTCGCGATCGGGCACGCGGCGGACAATCTGGGCGAGGCGGCGGTGGTCGTCACCTCGACCGCGATCACGCGTTCGAACCCTGAGGTCGAAGCCGCACTGGAGCGCCGCATCCCCGTGGTGCGCCGGGCGGAAATGCTGGCCGAGCTGATGCGGTTGAAGTCCACCGTCGCGGTGGCCGGCACGCATGGCAAGACCACGACGACCTCGATGGTCGCGGCGCTGCTGGATGCGGGCGGGGTGGACCCGACCGTCATCAATGGCGGCATCATCAACAGCTATGGCTCGAACGCGCGTTTGGGCGCCTCCGACTGGATGGTCGTCGAGGCGGACGAGAGCGATGGCAGCTTCCTGCGCCTGGACGGCACGATCGCGGTCGTGACCAATATCGATCCCGAGCATCTCGACCATTACGGCTCGTTCGACCGGGTGAAGGATGCGTTCGTCGAGTTCGTCGAGAATGTGCCTTTCTACGGTGCGGCCTTGCTCTGCCTCGACCATCCAGAGGTGCAGAATATCCTGCCGCGTGTGCGTGACCGGCGCGTCGTGACCTATGGGTTTTCGGCGCAGGCCGATGTGCGCGGCGTCAACGTCACGCCCATCCCCGGCGGCAACCGGTTCGAGGCGATCATCCGCCACCGCGACGGCTCCAGCCGTTCGATCGAGGGGATCGAACTGCCCATGCCCGGCCGCCACAATGTCCAGAACGCGCTGGCCGCGATCGGCGTCGCGCTGGAGTTGGGCATCGATGATGCGACCATCAGCCAAGGCTTCAATAAGTTTGGCGGGGTCAAGCGGCGCTTCACCAAGGTCGGTGAGATTGCGGTCGACGGCGGCACGGCGACCGTCATCGACGATTACGGCCATCACCCGGTCGAGATTCGCGCCGTGCTCGCCGCCGCCCGGGAAGGCGCGCGGGGTCGCGTGATCGCGGTGGTGCAGCCGCACCGCTTCACCCGGCTGGGCAATCTGATGGAGGAGTTCCAGACCGCCTTCAACGACGCCGACCGCGTGCTGGTGACGCCCGTCTATGCGGCGGGCGAGCAGCCGATCGAGGGCGTCGATGCCGATGCGCTGGTCGAGGGGCTGAAGCGGCGCGGGCACCGCTCGACCGCGACGGTCGCCGATGCCGATGCGCTGGCCGAGGAACTGACAGGCTCGATCCGCGCCGACGACATGATCGTCTGCCTGGGGGCGGGCGACATCACCAAATGGGCGGCGGGCTTGGCCAGCGCGATCGAGGCGCGCCGATGAACCTGCCCGACACCGCTGGCCGACTGACCCCGGGCGCGCCGTTGGCGCCGCTCGTGTGGTTCAAGGCGGGCGGACCGGCCGAATATCTGTTGGAGCCCAAGAGTGTCGAGGATCTGTCGGCGTTTCTGGAAGCACTGGACGGGCAAGTGCCGGTCATGGCGCTGGGGCTCGGCTCCAACCTGATCGTGCGCGACGGCGGCGTACAGGGCGTGGTCGTGCGGCTGGGCAAGTCCTTCGCCTATGCGCGGGCAGGCGAGGGGCACCTCATCACCTGTGGCGGCGGCACTTCGGGCATCCTCGTCTCGTCCAATGCGCGGGATGCAGGCATTGGCGGGCTGGAGTTCCTCCGCTCGATCCCCGGCACGGTCGGCGGGTTCGTGCGGATGAATGGCGGGGCCTATGGCCGCGAGGTGGCGGACGTGCTGGTCTCCGCCACCGTCGTCCGGCGTGACGGCACGGTCGAGACGCTGGGCGTCGCCGATCTAGAATACACCTATCGCCATTCCAACCTGACCGACGGCACCATCGTCGTGGAAGCTACCTTCCGGGGCCATGCCGCCGAACCCGAGGCGATTCAGGCCGAGATGGACCGCATCGCCGCCGCGCGCGAGGCTTCGCAGCCGTTGCGGTCGAAGACCGGTGGCTCGACCTTCAAGAATCCCGAAGGACACAAGGCGTGGGCGCTGGTCGACGCGGCGGGCTGTCGCGGGCTGACCCTTGGCGATGCGCAGGTGTCGGAGAAGCACTGCAACTTCCTGCTCAACCTGGGCAGTGCCACGGCGGCCGAGATCGAGGCGCTGGGCGAGGAGGTTCGCGCCAAGGTGAAGGCGCAATCGGGGATCAGCCTCGAATGGGAAATTCAACGAGTGGGAATCGCGAAGTGACCAATTCTCTGCATATCGCGGTTCTGATGGGCGGCTGGTCGGCGGAGCGGCCGGTGTCGCTGATGTCGGGCGCGGGCGTCGCCGATGCGCTGGAGCGGAACGGCCACCGCGTGACCCGGATCGACATGGGGCGCGATGTCGCGGCCAAGCTGGTCGAGGCCGGGCCCGATCTCGTCTTCAACGCGCTGCACGGCTCGCCCGGCGAGGACGGCACGGTGCAGGGGATGCTCGACCTGATGGGCATTCCCTATACCCATTCGGGCCTCGCCACCTCGGTCATCGCGATCGACAAGGTGCTGACCAAGCAGGCGCTGGTCCCGCACGGCATCCCCATGCCCGGCGGCCGCATCGTGAAGTCCGAGGATCTGTTCGCGGGCGACCCGCTGCCGCGCCCCTATGTGCTCAAGCCGGTCAACGAAGGCTCGTCGGTCGGCGTTGCGATCGTCACCGACACCAGCAACCATGGCAGCCCGATCGCGCGCGACGCGGCGGGCCCCTGGGGCGAGTTCGAGGAACTGCTCGCCGAGCCCTATATTCGGGGCCGCGAACTGACCACCGCCGTGCTGGGCGGCCGCGCGCTGGGCGTGACCGAGTTGAAGCCCAAAAATGGCTGGTATGACTTCGACGCGAAGTACACCGACGGCCTGACCGAGCATGTCTGCCCCGCGCACATCCCCGACGTGATCGCCGAGGCGTGCAAGTCGCTGGCGCTGGAGGCGCACCGCATCCTGGGTTGTCGCGGCGCCTCGCGCTCCGACTTCCGCTGGGATGACGAGCGCGGCGTCGATGGCCTGTTCCTGCTGGAGGTCAACACCCAGCCGGGCATGACCCCGCTCAGCCTGGTCCCCGAACAGGGCCGCCATGTCGGCATGGACTACGACGCGGTGGTCCAGGCGATCGTCGACGAGGCGGTCGAGTGGTACAAGGCCCATTCGACCGTGCAGGACCGCGCGGGATGAGCCGCACGATCAAGCGCGGCCCCCCGCCGCGCCGTCCGGCACCGCGCCGCCGCCAGCCGGTGAAGCGCGTCACGCTGATGCAGCGGCTGCTGGCGAAGGTGCCGGTGGGCGAGGATACGATCCGCAAGGCCGTCACCTGGACGATCCTGGGCGGAGCGGGTGCGGCGGCGCTGGCGATCGCGACCTGGGTCGGCGTGCCCGGCATGATCGGCACCGCGATCGCCGAACAGGCGGGCCATGCCGGTTTCCGGGTCCAGCAAATCGAAGTGACCGGCCTGAAACGCATGGACCGGATGACCGTCTATGCCGTCGCGCTCGACCAGCAAAGCCGGGCGATGCCGCTCGTCAACCTGGAGGATGTCCGCGCCAAGCTGTTGCGCTATGGCTGGATCAAGGACGCGCATGTCTCGCGCCGCCTGCCCGACACGCTGCTCGTCGATATCGAGGAACGCAGCCCGGCGGCGGTGTGGCAGGACAATGGCCAGTTGACCCTGATCGACGCGGGCGGCGTGTTGCTGGAGCCGGTGCGGCCCGAGGCGATGCCCGACCTGCCGCTGGTCATCGGGCCGGGCGCGAATTTGCAGGAGCCCGCCTATCAGGCGCTTCTCGCTGCCGCGCCTGCGCTGAAGCCGCGCGTGAAGGCGGCGACCTGGATCGGCAATCGCCGCTGGGACCTGACCTTCGACAGCGGCGAGACTCTGGCGCTTCCCGAAGAGGGGGCCGGGGCAGCGCTGATGAAATTTGCCGCGATGGACGGCTCGCGACCGCTGCTCGGGCGCGGCTGGCTGCGTTTCGATATGCGCGACCCTGCAAAGCTGGTTGCGCGCAAGCCCGGTTTGAATCAGAATCACGCGCTGGCCGAACCGGCGCAGGCCGGGGGAGTCACCGGTCCGGAGGGCAACGCCACCGAGGCGTCCGGCACCGGGGAATCACAGGGGTAGGACCATGGCGAAGATTGCGCCCGAAGGCTTGATTACCGCCCTGGACATCGGATCGTCCAAGGTATCCGCGCTGATCGCGCGCAAGGGCGATGGCGGCGAGCTGATCGTGCTCGGCACTGGCCAGCGCGAGAGCCGGGGCGTCAAGCGCGGCTATATCGCCGATATGGGCGCGACCGAGGCGGCGGTGCGCGAGGCGGTCGAGCAGGCCGAGCGCATTGCGGGCCTGAACATCGAGAATGTCTGGGTCGGTTTCTCGGCCGGGGGCCTGGTGTCCGACGTGGCCGAGGTTGAGTTCGAGCTGGGCGGCCACCGCGTCGAACAGGGTGATATCGACGCGCTGCTGGCCGCCGGGCGCAACTCGATCGACCCGCAAGGGCGCATGGTCCTGCACGCGCAGCCCGCGCTCTACACGCTCGACGGGCTCACGGGCGTGAAGAAGCCGCTGGGGCTCCATGCCGATAGGCTGGGCGTGCACATCCATGTCGTCGCCGCCGACGGATCGCCGGTACGCAACCTCGACCTGTGTGTCCGCTCGGCGCATCTGGAGGTGAAGTCGATCATCGCCGCGCCGGTGGCAACGGGCCTCGCCTGCCTGTCCGATGAGGAACGCGAACTGGGCGTCGCGCTGGTCGAGATGGGGGCGGGGATCACCAATGTCTCGCTGTTCGCAGGCGGGATGCTGGTCGGGCTCTGCTCGCTGCCGATGGGCGCGGCGGACATTACCGACGACGTGGCCTCGGCCTTCGGCACCCGCCGCCAGATGGCCGAGCGGATGAAGTGTTTCCACGGCTCGGCCAATGCGTCGCCGCGCGACAATCACGACATGCTTCAGGTCACGCCCATCTCGGCGGAAGATGGCGGCGACACGATGCAGATCACCAAGGCGCAACTGATCGGCGTGATCCGCCAGCGGCTGGAGCATCAGATGGGCGAGATCCGCAAGGCGCTTCAGCTTCTGAAGTTCGAGGGGCCGGTGGGGCGCCAGGTCGTGCTGACCGGCGGCGGCGCGGAGCTGAAGGGCATTGCCGATTACGCGCAGCAGGCGCTCGGCCGATCGGTGCGGATCGGGCGGCCGCGCGGGCTGACCGGCCTGCCCGATGCGCATGGTGGACCCGCTTTCGCGACGCTGGCGGGACTGGCTTTCTATGCCGCGACCGACCCGATCGACCTGCGCAGCATCCCGGCGGTGAACCAGACGGTGCACCGGCCGAGCGGCATGGGCCTGTTCCGGCGGCTGATTCAGGCGGCAAAGGCAAATTATTAAGCAAATTGGCCGGAGACCGGGCAGTTTTGGGTTGGCACCAGGCGGGTCGCTGGTGCACTAACAGTTCTTCAGGGGCCCGGTCTTAGCGTATCGATCGGGAACGGCGGAGTAATATTGGGATGAGCATCGAATTCATCGCACCCGAGGTCGACGAACTGACGCCGCGCATCGCGGTGATCGGTGTCGGCGGTGCCGGCGGCAACGCGATCGCGAACATGATGCGCGCCGAGGTACAGGGCGTGGATTTCCTCGTCGCCAATACCGACGCGCAGGCATTGAAGCAGTCGATCGCGCCGCGGCGTATCCAACTGGGTGCGAAGATCACGCAAGGTCTGGGCGCGGGTAGCCGCCCAGAGATCGGTCGTGCCGCGGCCGAAGAGACGATCGAGGACCTGTCGCGCCTGCTCGAGGGCAGCCACATGTGCTTCATCGCGGCGGGCATGGGTGGCGGCACCGGCACCGGTGCGGCCCCGGTCATCGCCAAGGCGGCGCGCGACATGGGCATCCTGACGGTCGGCGTCGTGACCAAGCCCTTCGCCTTTGAGGGCAATCGTCGCGCCAAGTCGGCCGATGGCGGCATCGAAGAGCTGCAGAAGTATGTCGATACCCTCATCGTCATCCCCAACCAGAACCTGTTCCTGATCGCCAACGCGAACACCACCTTCAAGGAAGCGTTCGCGATGGCGGACGAGGTGTTGCAGCAGGGCGTGCGCGGCATCACCGACCTGATGGTCATGCCGGGCCTCATCAACCTCGACTTTGCCGACGTCCGCTCGGTGATGCAGGAGATGGGCAAGGCGATGATGGGCACCGGGGAAGCCACCGGTGACAATCGCGCGATCGAGGCGGCGCAGAAGGCGATCGCCAACCCGCTGCTCGACGGCGTGTCGATGCAGGGGGCAAAGGGCGTCATCATCTCGATCACCGGCGGCGACGACATGCGCCTGCTCGAGGTGGACGAGGCGGCGAATCATATCCGCGAGCTGGTCGATCCCGACGCCAACATCATCTGGGGCTCGGCGTTCAACCCCGAGCTGGAAGGCCGTATCCGCGTGTCGGTCGTGGCGACCGGCATCGACGCCGACTTGAAGGTTGCGCCGTCGCCGACCGAAGCGAACCGCGGCAGCGGCTTCAGCATGGGTGGCATGGCGCGCAAGTCCGACGATACGCCCAGCTATCGCCCCAGCGAACCGGCCGCTCCGGCTCCGCAGGCCAGCGCAGCGCCCACCGCTCCGGTGGAGCCTTTGGCTTCGGCGGCCCCGGTGACCGCACCGGTCGCGCCGATGACGACGAACGTCAATGCGACGATCACGACCCCGATCGCCAAGTCCGCCCCTGCACCCGCTCCCGCCCCGGCCGCGCCGGTCGCCGAGGACGAGCTGGTGCTGGGTGCCGACACGATGGTCCCCGCCGCTTCGGCCCAGCCTGCGGCCGCCGCAGAGCCCGCGCCCGGCAGCGAGGAAGCCCGCCGTCGCTGGCTCGCCCCCGGTAGCGAAGCTGGCGAGGTTCCGGCCCAACCTGCGCCGCGCGTGAAGCTGGGGGGGACGTTGTTCGAGCGTATGTCCAATGCCGCACGCGGGACCCCGCGTGATGATGCCGGGCAGGGGGGGACGGACTCGTCGCTCGATATCCCGCGTTTCCTGCATCGTCAGAACAACCAGTAATCTTTGCCCGGACTTTCGGGTTCGAAGGAGATTGAAGGGCCTGCGCGATGGGATCGCGCGGGCCCTTTTTTTGTGCCGGTGGCAAAGTACCGACGGCAATCCTCTGCCCGCCCCCTCCGCGCTGGCAAACGCATTCCTTTTTAACTCCCCTCCCGCAGGCGGGAGGGGCTGGGGGAGGGGCGTGCGGCAGGCTATGACGTGTGAGTATGCTGACCGACAGTCCGGCATGTGTTTTTGATTGTTCAGTATCTTGCAAACAGCGTCGATGATGACATGCGGCCTCATGAGGCGCCCCTCGTGGCGGGCCCTCCCCCCGACCCCCTCCCGCCTGCGGGAGGGGGAGCGCGTGGGGCTGCGGTTGGTACTTCGCTCTCCTTCGTCAGGCAGAAGGGACGTCTTCGCGAAGTCCTCATGCGAACACCGACACACCCACCGCCGGGTGTTGGTCGACCATCCGGAGCACTCGGGCGCGCAGGATGTGCGAGGGCCATTGCCGTCCGGGTCGAAACACGCTTTATGCGACATGGTCCCATGACGTTCGCATTCCTTTCCCGCGCTTCGCTGGCGCTCGCCCTGGCCCTTGCGGCCGCACCCATGCCCCTGTTCGCGCAAGAGGTGGTTCAGCCGCTTCCCGGCAGCACCGATGCCGATCGGCTGGGCGATGTGATGCGCCGCGTCGCGCAGAACCCGCGCAACGTCGATGCGCTGGTCGAGGCGGCGGAGTTGTCGTTGCATCTCGACGACCTGTCCGGGGCGGCGTCGCTGCTGGCGCGGGCCGAGAAGGTCGATGCCCGCGATCCGCGCGTGAAGGCGGGCATGGGGTCGATCCTGGTCCGCTCCGAACGGCCGGGCGAGGCGCTGCGCTATTTCTCCCAGGCGGAAGCGGCGGGGCTGGCTCCGGCGAAATTCGCGGGCGATCGTGGCCTGGCCTATGACTTGGTCGGCGATCAGGGGCGGGCGCAGCGCGATTACCGGCTGGCGCTGGCCAATGCGCCGAGTGACGAGATCGTGCGGCGCTATGCGCTGTCGCTGGGCATTTCGGGCCGCAAGGACCAGGCGCTTGAGCAGCTCGACCCGCTGCTGCGCAAGACCGACCGGGCCGCGTGGCGCGCACGCGCCTTTATCCTGGCGATGGGCGGCGACCTGCCCGAGGCGACGCGGATCGCCGCGACCATGATGCCGCCGCAACTGGCGCAGGGGTTGCAACCCTTTTTCCAGCGCCTGCCGACGCTGCCCGCCACCGACCGCGCCTTTGCGGTGCATTTCGGTGAGACCCGCGCCACGCCCGAACGGCTGGCGGATGCGCGCCTGGCCCCGAACCTGCCGCCGCTGACGCCCGAGGCGCCTGTTGCGCTGGCCTCGGCGACGCCGGTCGCGGTGCCGACCCCCGCGCCGATGAGTCGCGAAGACCGCCGCCGCGCCGGGCGGCAGACGATGCGCAACGATCGCCGCGTCGCCATGGCGGCCGCAACCCCGGCACCACGCACGGTCCAGCCGGTGCCAGTCCCCGCCACGGCCGCTCCGGTGCAGATGGCCAACGTCACGCCCACAGCCGCGACCAACCCGAACGTCGTGGCGGCCGCCTCGCCGATGCGGACATTGCCGCCGCAGCCTGGCTCCTCCACCGCCGTGCCCGCGACCCCGGCATCGACGCCTGCTCCGGTGGCCATGGCCTCGAACGGCACGGGCACGATGATCCAACCGCTGCCCGCACCGCTGTCGCAGCCGATGGCGACGAGCGGGTCGACTGCGATGGTTCAGCCTCTGCCCGCCTCGCCCATCACACCCGCGCCCGCGCCGTTGCAGATGGTGCAGACCCTGCCGCCCGCCGATCCGGTCCCGGCCCCCGTCGAACGCGCGAAGGCGACCCCACCGGCTGAGCCCACCGCGCTGGCGATGGCCGAGCCGGTCGCCCCCCGCACGCTGACACGTGCGACGCGCTCGGGGCGTCGTCCGTCGCTGGCGGCGGCGCGGGCGGTGCGCGAGGATTCGATCCTCGCCCGGATCGTCGCCAATCTGTCGATCCCCGCATCCGAGCTGGGCGTCGAGGGCCCCGATCGCCCGGTATCGGTCGCGGCGGCCACACTGATCGCCTCCGGCCCGCAGCGCGTCCTGGCCGAAGCCCGCGCCAAGGCGGACCGCGACCGCGAGGCGCGCGAGAAGGTGGCCGACACGGTCGAACCCGCCTCCCCCCGCGAACCCAAGGTGCCGACCGCCGCCGAACGCAAGGCCGCCGCCGCCAAGCTCGCCGCCGAAAAGAAGGCCGCCGCCGCGAAAAAGGCGGAGGCCGAGAAGAAGGCGCTCGCTGCCAAGGAAGCCGCCGAGGAAAAGAAGCTCGCCCGCGCCAATCCGGCGCGGATCTGGGTGCAGGTTGCGGGTGGTGCGAACGAGAATGATCTGCCCAAGGCCTGGTCCGCCGCCAAGTCGAAGGCGCCCGACATGTTCGCCGCGCACAAGGGCTACAAGATGCCCCTGCGCAACACGCATCGCGTTGTGACCGGACCGTTCAAGACAGATGCCGAGGCGCGTGCCTTCGTCAATCAGCTGGCCAAAAAGGGTGTCTCGGCCTTCCCCGTGAGCAGCGAAGCGGGCCAGTCGGTCGTCCGGCTCGACGCCAAGTGAGCCGTTTCGCCCCCTGGGCATCCTATCCCGAACAGAGCCGGGGCCGTCGCCACGGCGAGGCGTCGGCGCTGGTCCGCGGCCCGCGCGATGCGTTTCAGCGCGACCGCGACCGCATCATCCATTCGATCAGCTTCCGGCGGCTGCGTCACAAGACCCAGGTCTTCATGGCGCCCGACGGCGACCATTTCCGCGTCCGCCTGACCCACAGCCTGGAGGTCGCGCAGATCGGTCGTACGATCGCCCGCACGCTGGGGCTGAACGAGGACCTGACCGAGGCACTTTGCCTGGCGCATGATATCGGTCATCCGCCGTTCGGTCACGCGGGTGAGGATGCGCTGAAGGCGGCACTGTCGGACCATGGCGGTTTCGATCACAACGGCCACACGCTGCGCACCCTGACCGAGATCGAGCGGCCCTATCCGCGTTGGGACGGCCTGAACCTCAGCTGGGAGACGCTGGAGGGCCTGGCCAAGCATAACGGACCGGTCCGCCATCCGGGCTGGGCGCTGCGTGAGGCGGATGCGGGCTTTCCACTCGACCTAGACAGCCATGCCTCGCTGGAGGCGCAGGTCGCGGCACTGGCCGACGACATCGCCTATGACAATCACGATATCGACGATGGCCTGCGCGCCGGACTGTTGACGCTCGACCAGTTGCTGGCGGTGCCGCTGGTCGCGCGCGGCTGGGATGCGGCACGTCGGGAATTCCCCGACGTGGCCCCCAAGCGGCTGGCGAGCGAGCTGATCCGCTCGCAGATCGGGGTGATGGTCAACGACCTGGTCGCCGAGACACGCGCCCGGATTGCGGAGAGCGGGGTAGGGGATATCGCCGATGTTCGCGCCGCAGGGCGCGCGCTGGTCAGCTTTTCGGAAGGAATGCGCGTCGAGGAGCGCGACCTGAAGCGCTTCATGTACGCCAATCTCTACCATCACCCGCGCCAGCTGGCGGCGGCGGATGCGGCGCATGGGATCGTGCAGGGCCTGTTCGCGGCCTATCATGCCGATCCGGCCAGCCTGCCCGAGGAATGGCGCGACCGCCTAACCGGCGAAGAGCCGGCGCGCAGTCGGCATATCGCCGACTTCATCGCCGGGATGACCGACCGCTACGCCGTGCGGTGCTACCGCGAGATGGTCGGTGAGATCGACCTGCCGGACGGGTTCTGACACCGATCCGGCAGGGTCGTCACCCGGCTATCAGGCCTTCAGGGCCTTCGTCATGTTCAGATGGGCGGTCACCGTCGGGATCAGGCCGGTCGCGAAGGTCTTGAGCGGCGCGGACTCACCGGTCGCGGCATAGGCCTTCAGCGTGTCCAGCGTCTGCTGGTGCCCGGCGCTCTGCGCGGCGATATAGGCCTGGTCGAAGGCGGTGCCGGTCAGCTCCTTCATCTGATCCAGTTTCTGCTGCTGTTCGGCATTCAGCGTGGGATCGGGCGTGATCGCCGGGCTGGCCGATCCGGCGGCGGTCTTCAGCTTGGCGGTCGAGGCGGTGTGCGCGTCGATCATCTTTTGCGCAAAGCTCTTGACCGAGGCCGAGGACCCGTTGGTCAGCGCCAGCTTCGAGCTTTCAATCTCGAACGTGTCGCTGGCCGCCGCCGCATTGGCGAAGCTCTGGGCCGGGCTGGCGGCAGGCGTCGCGGCGGCCATGTCGTTCATGCCCTCGGTCGTCGCCATGGTGTTGGCGGGCGCCGCCTGATTCGTCTCGCCGCTTCGGCCGCAGCCTGCCAGTGCGAGGAGGGCGCTGGTCGCAAGAATGGTCGCTCGGATCGTCATGTCGTTGAACCCCTGACAGAAAATGCAACGAGGCATAAGCGCGCCGGTCGCCCGGACGTTCCCTGCGAGGGGCCGGTAGATGGGACCCGAAGGCCGATCGCATCGTTGGTGGCGAGAACATCAGAGGGAAGCGAGCCACATGAGCATCTTCGGCAATATCCTGGGCAAGATCTTTCACCACGGCGCGGCCAAGCCCGCCCCGACGCCCGCACAGGCGGCCCCCGCCGCCCCGCAACAGGCGCCCCAGGCTGCACCTCAGCCCGCTCCGACCCTCAGCGCGCCCGTGGCCGACGCCGCACCCCAGTCGGTCGATGTCGGTGCGGTGCTGAGCGAGATGGCGGCGATGAAGAATGGCGGCGGCAATTATCAGAGCTCGATCGTCGATCTGCTCAAGCTGCTCGACCTGGATTCCAGCCTGGCTGCGCGCAAGGAACTGGCGGGCGAGTTGAACGTCCATGCCGGTGATGACGGATCGGCCGAGCAGAACATCGCGCTGCACAAGGCGGTGATGGCCAAGCTGGCCGAGAATGGCGGTATCGTGCCGGACAGCCTTCGAAACTGATCGGCGGATAGCGCCCAAAACGGAAACGGCCCGCGCATCCCCCCGGATGCGCGGGCCGTCCTGTACCGGATGGAGTTGGATCAGCGCGCGCTGGTCTCGACGCCCGCACCCAGCGCGCCGCGCGCTTCGTCGGTCGAGAAGGCGACCGAGGTGGCGCCGGTCGTGCCGGTCACGCGGTGGCCCTTGACCACGAAGCGGAACGGTTCGCCGCCCGGATAGCGGTGGCCCTGGATGACCGAGCTGCCGTTCACGTTCGAACGGGTGTAGACATAGGTGCTGCCCTCATGGACGAACGTCTGCTCGCCCTCGGCGGCGATCGCACCGATGGTCGGAATGGCGGCGGCGGCGATGGCGGCCAGGGTCAGGATGGTCTTGCGCATGATCGAAACTCCCGCGTTGGTGCGTTGAGCCGGATCAGGTCCTCTCGCGCTGTTATCGCGCTGTAACTTTCGTATACGGTTGTATTGCGGTGCAGCATGACAGGCAACTGCAAAGGCTTTTGCCAAGGATGCACGTGGTGCAATCGTTGGGACGAAGACCCAAGGCATGATTTGAAGCGCGGCTCCGATTTCGCTAGAGCGCAACGCTTTGCTACCCCGATCGGACGATGTGATGACCCTCTACACGCGCTTTGCCGCGCATATCGATGCGGCGCTGGACACGCTGGTCGCCGCCGGCACGCTGCCCGGCGGGCTGGATCGCCGCAACGTGACGGTCGAGCCGCCGCGCGACGCATCGCACGGCGACCTTGCCACCAACGCCGCGATGGTGCTGGCCAAGCCCGCAGGGACCAACCCGCGTGCGCTGGCCGAGGCGATCGCCGCCGAGCTGGGCAAGCTGGACGAAGTGGAGAGCGTGTCAGTCGCGGGGCCGGGCTTCCTAAACATGCGCCTGACCCAGACGGCTTGGCGCGACGAGCTGGCCGCGATCCCGCAGGCGGGGGCCGATTATGGCCGCTCGACGCGCGGTGATGGGGTGACGGTCAATATCGAATATGTCTCGGCCAACCCGACGGGGCCGATGCACATGGGCCATTGCCGCGGCGCGGTGGTGGGCGATGCGCTCGCCACGCTGCTGGAGTTTGCGGGGCACAAGGTCATCCGCGAATATTATGTCAACGATGCGGGCGGTCAGGTCGACGTCCTCGCCCGCTCGGCGCATCTGCGTTACCGCGAGGCGCTGGGCGAGACGATCGAGATTCCCGAGGGGCTCTATCCGGGCGAGTATCTGAAGCCGATCGGGGCCGAGCTGGCCGCCGAATATGGCGATCGCTATGTCGACGCGCCCGAGGGCGAATGGCTGGTCCTGTTCCGCACCCGCGCGGTGGCGGCGATGATGGTCATGATCCGCGAGGATCTGGCGCTGCTCGGCATCCATCACGACCTGTTCTCGTCCGAGGCCGAACTCCAGGCGGCGGGCAAGCCCGAGGCGGCCGAGGCCGAGCTGCGTTCGCGCGGCCTGGTCTATGACGGCGTGCTGGAAGCGCCCAAGGGCGAGACGCCGGAGGATTGGGAGCCGGTCGAGCTGCCGCTGTTCCGCTCCAGCCAATATGGCGACGACCAGGATCGCCCGATCAAGAAGTCGAACGGTGCCTGGACCTATTTCGGCGCCGATCTGGCCTATCACTACCAGAAGGCGCAAGATGCCGATCAGTTGATCGACATCTGGGGCGCCGACCATGCGGGCACCGTCAAGCGGATCGTCGCGGCGGTCGAGGCGCTGACCGGCGGCAAGACCAAGTTCGACGTGAAGCTGGTTCAGATGGTCCGCCTGCTGCGCGGCGGCGAACCGGTGAAGATGTCGAAGCGCGCGGGCAATTTCGTCACGCTGGCCGATGTCGTGCGCGAGGTCGGCAAGGACGTCGTCCGCTTCACCATGCTGACCCGCCGTTCGGATGCGCAGATGGACTTCGACTTCGCCAAGGTGGTCGAGGCGTCGAAGGACAATCCGGTCTTCTATGTGCAATACGCCCATGCCCGCATCGCCTCGCTGAAGCGTCGCGCGGCCGAGGCCGGGATTGCGGGCGGCACCGCCGACCTGGCGCTGCTCGACGCCGAGGATCTGGCGCTGGTCAAGCTGGCCGCGCAGTTCCCGCGTATCGTCGAGACGGCGGCGACCGCGCGCGAGCCGCATCGCATCGCCTTCTACCTCTACGACCTGGCGGCGGCGTTCCACGCGGCCTGGAATGTCGGCAATGATCGCCCCGATCGCCGCTTCCTGATCGCCGAGAATGCCGAGGTCACGCGCGCCCGTCTTTTCCTCAGCGACGGGATCGGGCAAATCATTCGTAACGGTTTGGCGCTCATGGGTGTCGAAGCGGTTTCGGAGATGAAGTGATGGCGAACGAAATGGACCTGCGGGACTATGACCGTCAGGAGGAGGATCGCCTCCCCTGGCTGGAAACGGTCGAGGCCGACGAACCCGAGGGGGTGGGCATCGGCAAGGTCGTGGCGCTCGTCATCATCGGCCTGGCGGTGCTCGCGATGATCGGCTTCGGTCTCTACAAATGGCAGGCGCATAATGCGGCGGCGGACGGTGACGGCGCGGTGATCGCCGCGCCGGAGGGTGATTACAAGGTGCGCCCGGCCGATCCGGGCGGGCTGAAGGTGAAGGGCGAGGGCAACACCGCCATCGCGACCAGCGCGGGCAAGCCCGGCGGCACCGGCGCGATCGACCTGCGCGCCGTGCCCGAAGCACCGATGAACGGCACCCGCGTCGTCCAGAAGCCCGCCGAGCCCAATGGCGGCCGCAACGCGGTGGCGCAGGTGCCCGAATCGGGTGGCAAGCTGGTCGCCCCCGCGCCGGTCACCGCCGCGCGCGCGCCTGCCGCCGCGCCGAGTGCCAGTGGCGCGATGGTGCAGCTGGGCGCCTATCCCAGCGAGTCCTCGGCCAATGCCGCCTGGGACCGCTATTCGAAGCGGTTCGCCTATGTCGGTGCGCTGGGCAAGGTGGTCCAGCCGGTCGCCTCGAACGGCAAGACGCTGTATCGCCTGCGCGTGAACGCCGGATCGGCCAACCAGGCCGCCGACATTTGCGGTCGCCTGCGCGTGGCGGGCGAGAGCTGCTTCGTCGCCAGCTGATCGACCATGCCCCCTGCTCGGGCGACCGGGCAGGGGGTCGGAGTTTTCATTCATGATCCCCGTCATTTTTGGCCTGTCGGGCCCGGTGCTGACTCCCGACGAACGGACGTTCTTCGCCTCGGTCGAACCGGCGGGTTATATCCTGTTCAAGCGCAACATCGTCGACCGGGCGCAGGTGCGCGCGTTGACCGATTCGCTGCGCGCGCTGGCGGGGCGCGACGATCTGGCGATCCTGATCGATCAGGAAGGGGGCCGCGTCGCGCGCATGGGGCCGCCCGAATGGCCCGCCTTCCCGGCCGGTCCCGCCTTTGCCAGGCTTTATGACGCGGCGCCCATGTCGGCGATCCAGGCGATGCGCGCCAACGGCCAGGCGCTGGGCCTGATGCTGCGCGAGGTGGGCATCACCGTGGACTGCGCGCCGCTGCTCGATGTGGCGCAACCCGACACGACCGAGGCGATCGCCTGCCGCGCCTATGGTGCCGAGCCGATGCAAGTCGCGGCGCTGGGCCGCGCGATGCTCGACGGGCTGGCGGCGGCGGGGGTGGTCGGCGTGGTCAAGCACATGCCGGGCCATGGCCGCGCGCTGGTCGACTCGCATCACCTGCTCCCCACCGTTACCGCAAGCGAGGCGGAACTGGCGGTCGATCTCGAACCCTTCCGCACTTTATCGAACGCCCCGATGGGCATGACCAGCCATATCGTGTTCGAGGCCTGGGACGCCGACCGGCCTGCGACCCTGTCACCCGTGGTGATCGACCGGATCATCCGGGGGACGATCGGTTTTGACGGCCTGTTGATGACCGACGATATCGACATGAAGGCCTTGTCCGGCACGGCGGGCGAGAAGGCGGCGGGCGCGCTGGCGGCGGGATGCGACCTGGTGCTCGATTGCTGGGCGCGGATGGACGAGATGGTCGAGATTGCCGGGCGGGTGCCCCCGATCACGGAAGCGGCGCGCGACCGGCTCGACCGCGCCATGGCCAGCGTCGGCCCGGGCGAGGGTGACTTCGCCGAACTGATTGCCCGCCGCGATGCGCTGCTCGCCTTAACCGCCTAATTCCTTCCCAAGCTCGGCTTGGCGAGGGGACCGGTGGGGGCAGGGGGGCGTCCCCTCTCCTTGTGCTTTGCGCAGGGGGAATGAGAAGGGCGAGGAAAGATGCCCGCCCGTCTCGCCATGGCCTCCCGGCCCCGCTAAGCTTGGCGATGATGACGGGGGAACAGCTGACGCTTGATCTGGACGGGTGGGAAGGGCCGCTCGACCTGTTGCTGTCGCTGGCGCGCTCGCAAAAGGTCGATCTGCGACAGATTTCGATCCTGGCGCTGGTCGAGCAATATCTGGGCTTTGTCGACCGGGCGGGGCGGATGCAGCTGGAACTGGCGGCCGATTATCTGGTGATGGCGGCGTGGCTGGCCTATCTCAAATCCTCGCTGCTGCTGCCGCGCCAGCCCGAGGAGGAGCCCGATCCCGAAGAGATGGCGTTGCGCCTGCAACTGCGGCTGGAACGACTGGCGGCGATGCGCGAGGCCGGGGCACGGCTGATGGCGCGCGATCGGCTGGGCCGTGACGTCTTCGCGCGCGGCGCGCCCGAGGGGCTGGCGGTGCAGCGCAAGGCCTTGTGGCAGGCGGGGCTGTACGACCTGATTTCCGCCTATGGCCGGATCACCGCACGGACCCGCCCGGTCATGCATGTCGTCGCCGATCGCCAGGTGATGACGCTCGATGCGGCTTTGGAGCGGGTATCGATGCTGGTCGGTAGCCGGGTCGACTGGTCGGCGATCGAGACGTTCCTGCCCGATGGCAGCGAGCGGTTGCGGCGATCCGCGCTGGCCTCCAGCTTCCTCGCCGTCCTGGAACTCGCCCGCCAGGGCAAGGTCGAACTGCGCCAGGCCGCGCCCTTCGCGCCGTTGTTGGTGCGCCAGTCGGCATGAGCGATATCGACCCGACGGCCCGCGCGGTGGAGGCCGTGCTGTTCGCCTCGCCCGAGGCGATGAGCCTCGAATCGATCCGCGCGCATGTCGGCGTGACGAAGGGGGCGGCGGATATCCGCGCTGCGCTGGAAACGCTGGAGGCGCAGTATCGCGGGCGCGGCATCGCGCTCGTCCGGCGCGGCGACCGCTGGCATTTCCAGACCGCGCCCGACTTGGCGCATCTGCTCCGCCGCGACCGGGAGGAAGCGCGTCGCCTGTCGCGGGCGGGGATCGAGACGCTGGCCATCATCGCCTATCACGAACCGGTCAGCCGTGCCGAGATCGAGGCGATTCGCGGCGTCGCCATCTCCAAGGGCACGCTGGACGTGTTGATGGAGGCGGGCTGGGTGCGTCCGGCCGGGCGGCGCGAAGTGCCGGGGCGGCCGCTGATCTATGCGACGACACCCGCTTTTCTCCAACATTTCGGGCTGACCAGCCGGCGCGACCTGCCGGGGATCGAGGACCTGCGCGCCGCCGGGCTGCTCGATCCCGTCGATCTGGCGCTGGAGCGGATGGAAGACGATGAGGAACGTGCGCAAACGGAGGGGCGTGCGGACGATTGAGCGCTTTCCTTTGCGTCACGGCCGCGTCACAATGGTCCGCCACGGCTCCTTATACCCGATTGGGGCCCGACTGCTCAGCCGACACCATTGCCGCTGGCGATGCCAAGGCCTAAATAGATAGAAATATTCCCAGGAGACGTGCCATGGGCAGCTTTAGCCCGATCCATCTTCTCGTTCTCGCGGTCGTCGCGATCCTTCTGCTTGGCGGTGGCCGCTTCTCGAACCTGATGGGCGACGTCGCCAAGGGCGTGAAGAATTTCAAGAAGGGCATGGCCGAGGAAGACGACAAGCCTGCCAAGCCGTCGGCCCGGATCGAAGCGCAGAAGGCCGCCGAGCCTGCCTTCGACCGTGACGGCGAGCGCGTGCGCGACGATCGCTGATCCGGCCCGACTAGACCCGGCACCGGACATCCATGTTCAACATCGACTCCAGCGAGTTCTTGCTGGTCGCCATCGTCGCGCTTGTCGTGATCGGTCCCAAGGACCTGCCCAAGGCGATGCGTGTCGTCGGCTATTGGGTCGGCAAGGCGCGCGGCGTGACGCGCCAGTTCCGCCAGGGCTTCGACAATATGGTGCGCGAGGCCGAGCTGGAGGAAATGGAAAAGCGCTGGGCGGCGGAGAACGAGCGCATCATGCGCGAACATGCCGCCGATGCGCCGCCGGTCACTCCGGTCGACGATACGCACCCAACGCCCGCAATATCGCATGACGCCAGCGCGGCACCTGCACACACGCTGCCTGATCCAGCGCAGGAATCCGCTGGGTCTGACACCGACCATAGCGACCGTCCGGTGATGGTCGAAAAGCCCGTGGTCGCGCCCGCGCCTTCCGGCGAACATCCCCATCGCGGGACCGAGGGGGCCGCGTCGTGAGCGAAAATGACGAGATCGACGCCAGCCGCGCCCCCCTGCTCGAACATCTGATCGAGCTGCGGCGCCGGCTGCTCTATTGCATCGTCGCGGTCGGACTTGCCTTTGGCGTGTCGATGTATTTCTCCGAGACGATCTTCGGCTTCCTGGCCAGGCCGCTTCTCACGGCCGGGCAAGGCAAGCTGATCTATACCCAGATCTTCGAGGCGTTCTTCGTCCAGGTGAAGGTGTCGTTCTTCACGGCGGTCATGATCTCCTTCCCGGTGATCGCGAACCAGCTTTGGCAGTTCGTGGCGCCGGGTCTCTATCGCAAGGAAAAGCGGGCGCTCTTGCCGTTCCTGGTCGCGACGCCCGTCCTGTTCCTGATGGGCGCGGCGATGGCCTATTATGTTGCGGTGCCGATGGCGCTGCACTTCGCGCTGGGTTTCGACGGCATGGTCGGCGGCGTGAAGCGCGAGGCGTTGCCCGGCGTGGGTAATTACCTGTCCTTCATCATGCAATTCCTGTTCGCCTTCGGCCTGGCCTTCCTGCTGCCCGTGCTGCTGATGCTGCTCGAGCGGGCGGGCATCGTGACCCGCAAGCAACTGATCGGGGCCCGGCGCTATGCCATCGTCGCGGCGACCGCGATCGCGGCGGTTCTGACCCCGCCTGACCTGATGTCGCAGGTGCTGCTCGCGGTGCCGCTGATCATCCTCTACGAACTGGCGATCATCGGCATCTGGTTCACCGAGCGGGCGCGGTCGAAACAGGCGGCGGTGGCGGAGGACGAGGAAGCCGACGCTGCGGTCTGATCGGACTGCGTGGTCGCTTGCAAAAAAAGGGTCTGGCGGAAGCGGGGCCCTTTTTTTGCTTGGCGCGCGAGCGTAGCGTTCGGTGGTGTTCGGTACATGCGAAACCGTTGGCCGACCTATTGAGCGACAAACATAGCGCTGTCGGGCCCAACCTTGGAGTTTGATCCGGCCCAGCTGAAGCGCCCCCCGGTGAAGGCCGGGGCCAGGTGGAAAGACCTTCGTGATGGAGTGCGCTCGACCATCGGAACCATGCCCCCAACTGGACCCCGGCCTCCTCTGCGGTGGCGGGACGATAGTTCAGATCAGGTGGATCCGACTCGCATTTTTCTCCCTGCAAGGGGAGGGGGACCATGTGAAACATGGTGGAGGGGTATTACTCTATCGAAAGGGGCGGCGGACCTGAGGCCTGCTACCTCGCTTGTACGGAGCCGGTCCGCACTCATCCCAAGTGGAGTGTGGGCAATGCCTGTCTTGGTCGCAGGGCAGGGTACACGGCGTGCCCTTCGACGTCGGTCAGGATGAACAGCCGGGGGATGCTGGGCAGGTGCGTCGGGCTTGCAAATGCTTGAGCCAGGGCACGCCGCCTGGCTCATAGGCAGGAACGGTAGCCTGTCCCACGATCCGTTCAGCCTGAACGATGTCGAAGACCACGAACCAGTCCGCTCAAAAAGAAAAAGGGCCCCGACGAAAACCCGTCGGAGCCCTTTCGGCGTGTCGGCCGGGTAAGCGGCTTACTTCGCGTCGTCCGCCGTCTTGGCGACGGTGTTGCCTGCCGAGCTCACGTCACGGCCGACGCCTTCGACCGTGTTGCAGGCGCTGACCAGAAGTGCACCGGCAACGATCGCCAGACCCATCAGCTTACGCATTCTCTGTCTCCTTTACGAAATTCGTGATCGCCCAATGCGTCAGCGTGGCATTCGTTCCGGCCGTGTTACGGACAGACGTAGCACAGTGCATGATTGGCGAAAAAGATTAAGGCCTGGAAGCGTCACCGGGGGGGGAGGGTGGACGCTTCCAGGCCTATGGCTTGGACAGCGAGAGCGGGGGGGCATAAGTTCGCTATCCGAAGATCAAAACACCCTGCCAAGGCAGGGGTTCCCGGCTTTCCCCTGCAATCGCGAAACTTTTTTGGAATCAGTCGCGGCCGACGATCGGCACGGCGATCTCATAGGCGCCGGTCAGCGGATCATGGTGCAGCGGCGCGCGAAGCTGCCGCGCCAAGCCTTCCATCACCCGGCCATAACGCTTGCCGATCAAGTTGCGCAGGTCGTCCGTCTCGACCAGCGCACGCGACACAACACGAACCAAGGCCCGATTTTCCTGCTCCGCGGGCTTGATGGCCACACGAATTTGCGCCGCAGGGTCGCAGTTCATTGCCAGCTCAATCGTCTCGGTCACGAGGAAGGCGACCGCGACCGCGACGTCCTGGTTGACCAGCAGCGGCGCGACGTCGAGCGAAATGCCGATGCCCGATGCATTTTCGGGCGCGGTGGCGCGGATATTGGCCGCCAACTCACCGATCATTGTGCGCAAATTCAGCCCGCGATTTTCCTCCAACTCGGCGAAATGATGGCGATGCACGACCGCCAGCGCATCGACGCGCCGCTGGATCGAGGAATAGGCCGCCATCGCCTCGGGCCCCGTGGCGCCGCGTGCGTGGAAGTTGATCAGGCTGGAGATGACCTGAAGGTTGTTTTTGACCCGGTGATGGACCTCGCGCGTCAGCTTGGTCTGACGGACCAGTCCCTCGGCCAGACCCGCCTCGTGGGTGGCGACGGTGCGGGTGATTGCCTCGAACGTGTCGGCCAGGTCGCGGATCTCCTGCGCGGGCGCCGCCTCGACCTGCGAGATGTCGAGCACCTCGCCCGGTTGATAGGTGGCGACGATGGCGCGCAGCCGCCGCAGCGGACGGATCAGCAGTCTGTCGACGATGAACCAGCCCAGCACCACCGCAGCCAACCACATCAGCAGCGGCAGGGCGAGCGCGACGATCAACGACGAGGTGATCGGTGCACTTGGGGCCGAGGTGCGAAGGACCAGCCCGGCGATGCCGAGATCGGTGCGCATCGATTTCATGCGCCCCAATGCAGCGGATTTCACCTGCTGATGAATGGGCAGCAACTCACCATCCAGTTCCAGCACCGATTCGACCGGCATTGCGGTGCTGCTCTGGTCGATCAGCGACTGGAGGAAGGGCAGAGGAAAGAATGCGCGGGCCTGGGCACGGCCGTCCTGGCTCGACGCGGCCAGGACCAGTCCCTTGCCGGGCAGGACGTCCGCGCTGAACGGCGAGCCGTCGACCGGTGTCGGCAGCGCGGCGGGCAGCGGATCGCCGCATAACGTCCGGCCGCTGCGATCGGTGATCAGGAAGCGGGCGCCGGTCAGAGACTGTTGCGCAAACACGCCTTGCGCCCGCGCGCAACTCGCCATGTCGAGCGGGTCCTGGCCCATCGCGCGCACTGCGACGCGAAGCGCGGTCATGTCACCCATCAGTTCGGCGGCGATCGCGCGCGCATCTTCGTTGGCGGCGATGCGCAGCCGACCACTGGCCTCGCTATCGGCCAGGCGGGTCGTCTGAAGCGTGGCGATGACGGCGATGGCGGCAAGGATAAGCAGGGTGCTGCCAAGGACAAGCACGAGCTTTGCGCCCGTCGTCAGACGGGGCGGGGCGGGACGGAGTCGCTCGGGACCCTCGACGTCAGTGGGGGAAATACTGGCCATATGGCCGAACGTCAGCCCAGCTTGCTGAGAAGGTCGAGCATCTCGTTGGGGATCTTTTCATCGACCGTCTTCTGATAGGCCTGGCGAAGCGCCGAGCCCGCATCTTTCTCACCACCCTTTTGGGGAGCGGCGGACGGCGTCTTCTTCGTCTTGTTGCCCAAACTCAAAATATCCCCCTGCAGGACCCACTAGCGGGGCAACCGACGCATTGGCAGCCGTGGCACCGCCGGTTGGCGTAACGCCCAAAGCCATAGTTGATGTGGCGATGAAACCAAATTCGATCTGGTTGGTTCCCGATCCGATACGAAAAATCCGTGTGTCCTGCCGTTCGCGGCGTGGCGGACGGGGATTTCGCGGAACGGCATTGAAAACACGAGTGGGGACCAGCACATCAGGTCCTCGCGAATATCTCAGGGAGTGATCATTACCCATGTCGCTTGGACAGCAGCTTGCGCCCCATCTTCCCTTCCTGCGGCGCTATGGCCGGGCCCTGACCGGCAGCCAGATGCACGGCGACAAATATGTCCGCGCTACGTTGGAAGCGATTGTCGCGGCCCCGGACCAGTTTCCGCGTGACGTGGATCCCCGCCTCGGCCTCTATCGGATGTTCCAGGGCATCTGGTCATCGGCCAATTACGACGAGCTCGACAATGACGGCACCGATGCCGACGGCAACGAGGGCGTGGCTCGCGCCCGCCTCGCCCGCATGACCCCGCTGTCGCGCCAGGCCCTTCTGCTGACCGCGATGGAGGGCTTCACGCCCGAGGACGCGGCCTATCTGATCGACGTCGAACCGAGCGAGGTCGAGAATCTCGTCTCCGAGGCGCTGGCCGAGATCGAGAAGCAGACCCGCGCCCGTGTGCTCATCATCGAGGACGAGCCGATCATCGCGATGGATATCGAGACGATCGTGCGCGACCTGGGTCATGAAGTCACGGGCGTCGCCGTGACCCGTGACGAGGCGGTGGCGCTGGCGATGGAAGATCGTCCCGGTTTGGTGCTGGCCGATATCCAGCTGGCCGACGACAGCTCGGGCATCGATGCGGTCAAGGACATCCTGGCCGAGTTCGAAGTGCCGGTGATCTTCATTACGGCCTTCCCCGAGCGTCTGCTGACCGGCGAGCGCCCGGAGCCGACCTTCCTGATCACCAAGCCCTTCCAGCGTTCGACCGTGAAGGCGGCGATCAGCCAGGCCTTGTTCTTCGACCAGAGCACGGTTCCGGCCGAATAACGGCAGGGCCGGGGCAGGGGCACAGCATATCGGTTACGGACCCAAAACGGTTGAGAGGCGTTGAGATAGACATGGCTGATCCCAATGAACCCATTCATGTCTCCAAAGAAGACGTCAGGGCAGGCTCTACGCCGCATGTAACGCGGTATATCCTGCCCATCTCGCTGGTGCTCGTGATCGTGATCTTCGCCTTCCTGGTGTTGCGCTGATACGAGCCCGGCCCAATATGGTCCCGGTATGGCTGGCAAATCTTTCCCGGCCACCTTATGTTTCGAAACGGTCGACGCTTCGGCCGTTTCCGATGATCGGATTTTCATGACGCAGCCACTGACGCGGGACGAGATCGAGGACGACGCGGCCGAAGCGCCCGTCGAACACGTCGCGCTGCCAGATTCCGAATTCAAGGCGGAGCTGGCGCGAGTCATCCCCCATCTTCGCGCCTTTGGCCGCTCGCTGTCGGGTAGCCGTGATCTGGCCGATGACCTCGTACAGGAAACGCTGTTAAAGGCATGGGCCGCCCGTCAGCGGTTCCAGGCTGGCACCAACATGCGTGCCTGGACCTTTATCATTCTGCGCAATCTCTATCTTTCCCAGATGCGTCGTGCACGTTTCAAGGGCGAGTGGGACGACTTGGTCGCCGACCGCATCCTGGCCGCCCCGGCCAGCCAGGATCGTCATGTCGAACTGGGTGATATGCAGCGTGCGCTCATGCATTTGCCCCAGCCGCAACGCGAGGCGCTGATCCTCGTCGGGGCGGGCGGCTTTGCCTATGAAGAAGCGGCGGAGATCTGCAATGTTGCCGTCGGCACGATCAAGAGCCGGGTCGCGCGTGGTCGCGTCGCGCTGGAGACGATCCTGACCGAAGGCTCTCTGCCCTCGCGCCGCCTTCATGTAACCGACAGCAGCAAGACGGCGCTCGATACCATCATGGGCGATGTCGATCAGTTGAGCGGCGGTCGCTAAGCGCTTATTCTTTCCAGCTTTCGACAAATGGCCGCCCCGGTATTGATCGGGGCGGCCATTTTGTATTCGGGCGATCGGCTTGACAGTACATGGCTGATCCATTCCGATCTGCCCATGCGTGTGCTGAGCCTGATCTTTTCTGCTTTTCTGCTGACCGCGGCCACGCCGCCGGTGCCGGATATACTAAAGCCCTATATCCATGGCGATCGCTTCGACCCGGGCGACTACAGGTGGATGAAGGGGCGTTTTCCGGATGCGACGCCGGAGGAGAGGGCGCAGGACAAGCAGGTTCGGGATTGGGTGATGGCTTCCTATAGGGCGGCCTTGGATGACACCCGTGCAGAGCTTCGGACCATGGGCATCGACGATCCCCAGCTAAAGGGGGCGCCGGTTGGAGGTGTCCTTGATTTCCAAGTCTCGGTCGGGCCCGATACATCACTTTGGCCGAGTTTTGCGGCCTTCCAGCAATCTCTCGCGATGGCCGTGCCGATGGCGGACACGTATCTGATGGCGGTGGAATCGGCCAAAAAGATACGTGCCTCCAGAACAGCCAAACTCCATGACCTGCTGATGGCCCGCCCGATGGGCGAGCAAATGCTGCGTTATGGTGGTGACTGGGGGGCTGATGGATTGGCGAAGGCGCCCATTGTTCCCGAGACGGTCAGGGCGATCATCCTGTCGCGGATCATGGCGGCAGGAATGCTTGAAGATCGCGCCAATACCGAATGGCTCAAGCGGATCGTCAAGACGCAGGGGTGGCCCAAGCGATCAGAGGTCGGCGACGACGCGGCGGCCGAGGCTTGGCTGCTGGTCCAGCACGCCGATGCCGATCCGGCGTTCCAACTCACGGTATTGCGCGCGATGGAGCCTCTTGTTCCGAGCGGCGAGGTGTCCAAGACGGACTATGCCTATCTTTACGACCGCGTGATGCTGAAGATTACCGGCAAGCAGCGATACGGAACGCAAGCGATGTGCATCAACGGCACGCGCGTGCCGCAGTCCCCGGAAAACGATAAGGCGGTGGACCGGCTTCGCAAGCAGGTCGGGCTGAAACCCGTTGCGGATTATTTGGCAGATATGGACAAGATTTACAGTCCATGTCCCCGAAGCCAGCGACTAGGCCGGATCGACATTCGGGATTCCCAAACGAGTTGAAGACTGATTCATAGGCATTCGTGTTGAGGCGCGGAGCGGATGATGGGGATCAAGCGGTACGAGTTGAGCGAGGCGCAATGGTCGCGTG
>Ga0308171_1000176_pt1 | contig 188139 bp, 166 predicted proteins | sample PhyGR1_FD_202135 | JGI IMG/M metagenome (GOLD analysis project Ga0308171, IMG submission 202135) | Phyllosphere microbial communities from UC Gill Tract Community Farm, Albany, California, United States - DLSLSG.R1 | ecosystem: Host-associated > Plants > Phyllosphere > Unclassified | place...
TTGAGACAATCGCCACGATGAGCGATGATCCACTCATCAGCCTGCCAGCCGCAAGCTGATCAATTCCCGGCTCTGCCCAGAAGGCAAGGCGACCGCCGAAGCTACACCACTAATCGGGACACGATCAGTTTGGGGCAGGTTCTGAAGTTCGTCATCAGCCACACAGGAACGAAGGCCGGTCTTGCCGAACGTTTCCGCAGCCTGCTCAATATTCTTAAAAATGGGGGCGAGATTTCGACTGCCCTCATGCAGACGAGGTGTCAACGCGGTGCCGAAATTGCTCGACAAATGCGATTTTCGGAAAAAGTGGCCGAAGGCATCATCGGTCTGGATGAGCATTGGAGCGGGCGCGGCAAACCGAGTGGATTTGCCGGAAAGGAAATCCCGCTTTTCTCGAGGATAGCGCTCTTAGCGCAGGTGATCGATGTCTTCCAGGCCAGCGGTGGCTCGCAGGCCGCTCTGGAGGAAATCGCTAAGCGCAAGGGTGATTGGTTCGATCCGGCTCTCGTTGACGTCTTTGAAAGGATCGCGTCGCGACGAGAGTTTTGGAGGGAACTGGCCTCGCCCGACCTGGAGAGAATTGTTCTCGCTTCCGAACCGGGTCAGCACGGTGTTTTGGCCGATGATGATTATCTCGATGATATCGCCGCTGGTTTTGCGAAGGTGATCGATGCCAAAAGTCCTTACACGTCGGGCCATAGCGAGCGTGTTGCGCTTTATACCGATCTTATCGCAGAGGAAATGCAAATCGATTTCGAAACGCGCCGCGTTTTGAAAAGAGCTGCTTTGCTGCATGACATCGGCAAACTTGGTGTGAGCAACAGTGTCTTGGACAAGGCTGGGAAACTTGATGATGAAGAATGGCGCCAGATGAGGCGACATTCGGAGTTTTCAGAGCAGATTCTTTCCGCAATCGGAGCGTTCGCCAACGCTGCACTGATCGGAGGCGCGCATCACGAGCGTCTAGACGGTAAAGGGTACCCAAGGGGCCTAAGCGCAGACCAGATACCAATGGAAGTTCGGATCGTATCCACCGCCGATGTCTTCGATGCCCTGACGGCTGATCGGCCTTACAGGCAGGCGATGTCGCTGCAGGAGGCGTTCTCAATACTCTGGGATGGAGCAGGGCTCTCCCATGATCCAATCTGCATCAGCGCCCTTGAACGTGCCGTAGCAAGAACGCCCTTGAGTGTTTGTGCCGGCATGCCGGTTTCGCGAGAGTCACTTTCGTCTTCGGATGACGCTGAAAAAGCAGCTTAACTTGAGGAGGCGATCTAGGGATCGGTGGCTTCTTCAATGGTAATGCGGGGTGAGAGGGTGGCTTAGGCACCGCCACGGCGGCTTTAACCAGCTATCTTTTTGTTGGGCGCACCTGCTCTCGAATTTCGACAAGCCGGTCGATAGAATGCAGGGTTCGATCTGGATCTCTTGCGGCAAGTGCCAGCATAAGGGTTTCGACGCAAGTAAGGAGGGGAGCATGTAGTGCGACTTGCTCTGCCTTGCTTCGAGGTATGACGATACTCACCGTCGCATGCTTCAAAAGCGGGCTGTCTGCCTTGCTTACGATAAAGGCAACGGGAACTTTCAATCTTTCGGCTTCGGTCAGCATCGCCGTGCTTTCATTATGCAATCGGCCATGCATCATCGCCAGGACCACATCACCCGGTGTCATTTCCAGAAGCTGCTCTGCCAGCATAATGCCTGTGCTTGTTAAGGCGTAAGACGGATAGCCTGAGCGGGAGAATAATCTCGATGCGTAATTAGCAATAATCCCCGAAGCTCCTATTCCGAATACCCCGATCCGCCGCGCATTTGCGAGCAGATTGACCGTCTGGCGGAATGCGCGGCGGTTCGGCTCTGAAGCAAGGGCCTCCATGGCACTTCGCTGCTCCTCGATTGCGAAGTCTATAGCGGCATCGGCACTTCGACGAAGCTCGGCGGTCGTTACCGCCATTTTTTCCGAGGGAGAATCCGTCTGGCCGAGATGAGCGGCAAGCGTCTCCTTCAAATCGATAAGCCCGTCGAAACCAAGCGTTTGGATCGCGCGGATAACGGTGGCGTCTGACGTGCCTGTTGCGCGGGCGATCTCCAGTGCCGACTTGCCAAGAACAGCATGTCTGTGCCCGTCTATATACTCAGCCACCGTCAGCAGGCTTGGGGAGAGCGTCGCACGGCGCTTCTTGAGCCGCTCTGCGAACTTGTCCTTTCGCCGGCCACGGCTGTAGGGGATGCGCTGCGTGCTGTCTGCCATGACCGGCTCCAAATATCGCTTTGCCGCTGATTGCGGCGCAATGGGTTAGGGGACTGGGCGAGGCGCGACCGTTGCCTGCACCATTGCGGTCATGAGTGAAAGCGCGGCGTAGCTGTTGGAAATTGCCTCTTCGCGCGAGACCATAACATATCTACCATCGCGGCATGCCTTCAAGAACCCGCAAAATCCCGGCAGCACCTTCTCCATTTCGGCGATTTCTTTTTGCGAATCTCCACCTGTGTCGCTTCGGTAGGGATCAAAAATGAAATCGGCATCCAGTTCCGGCAGGCGTTCAGCGCTAATCTCGATCCGTTGGCCTTCCGCAATTGCATCGATGATCGGAGGAAACCGGAAGCCAGCGTCACGGAGCACGCGTCCAAGCGCGCGGTAGGTGTGATATGTGTTGATCTTGCCGTTGAGAGGCTGGAACACCGAAACGGTTATTGCCGATGTGTCAGCGGCTTGCTTCAAGGCGGCGATCCCGCTTTGATAGCGTCGCTCCAGAACGTCCAGCCGTTGTTCTGTCCCTGTCAGCGCGGCAAGCTTGGCATAGACATGCTGGGCACCAAACTTTGCTGCGTCCAGCGCAACTGTCGGAGCGATGCGTTCCAGGGCCTCGATCGGGGTCGGCCGGCCAATTGTTGTCACGATCAGATCGGGTTCGATGTCAGCCAGTTTTTCGAGATCGATATCGTTTGCCCCGATGAAAGCGATCGTTGAATTGTCGAAATCCACGCCTGTCAGAAGCGAGCCAGAGCGAAGATAAGGCTTGGCGTCGGGACCAATGCGGCCGTGGCTTGCAGCGGGCATCACGCCGAGTTCGATGAGCGGAATGGTGACGTCGATGTCGTGCAGTGAGGCAATCCGCTGCGGCCGTGCAGGCACGTCGACACTGCGCCCCAAGTCGTCGGTGAAGCGGATTGTTTCCTGCGCTGATGCCATGAGCGGCAGAAGCAGGAAAGCACAAAGGATAAGGACGCGCATCGCTAAAAGCTCCTCAAATATGGTGCCGTCGCTGCCAAAGCAGACCGACAAGCAGGACAACACCCAGAACGGAAAGGACGATGCCAGCGGGTATCTGAACCGGGGCAAACACGGTACGACCAAGCGTATCCGCCAGAAGAACTAGCCCGGCGCCGATCAAGGCGCTCCCGGAAAGCAGTGCAGCCTGGCCGCCACCGATGATGAAACGGCTCAGATGCGGTGCGAGCAGGCCGACAAAGCCAAGGCTGCCCGCGCAGGAAACGGCAGCTGCCGTCATTAGCACGGACGCTATAATCGCGATCAGCCTGTAGCGGTTGGTTCGAACGCCAAGGCCGATTGCCGTGATCTCTCCCAAAAGACTTGCCTCAGCAGCACGGATTGTCAGAACGAGCATACCGCCTCCAAGAATGAGGCATGTCCAGGCAAGCGGCAGCAGCGTCGGCTGAACACCCGATAGGCTACCCGCCATCCATATCATGGCGGCTTGCACGTTATCGATGTCGGCGCTTACCAGTATCAGTGCGATGATGGCAGAGAGAAACCAGGACATGCCGATCCCGATGAGAATAAACCGGATGTGAGACAGTGACCGCGCCATCGACATGGCGACGAGTGCGGCAGTAAGTCCGCCGGCCATGCCCACGATCGGACGGAGATAAAGCGGAGCGGCAGGCCAACTGAGAATCGTGACGATCACAGCGAGGCTCGCGCCTTCTCGCACCCCGAGCAAGCCAGGATCCGCCAACCCGTTTCGGGTCAGAGCCTGGAGTGCCGCACCCGATAGACCAAGCATTGCGCCACAAGCGAGCGCCATGGCGACACGAGGCGCGCGCAGGTCGCCGACGACATCGTAGGTATGCGAGGACATTCCGGTAAGGAAGGCGAGGGCATCTCCAAAGCCAGCGTGCCCGCTGCCGATTGCGAGTGCCGCAATGGCACAAGCGAGCAAGAGGATGGCGAGCCCCAGGCTCATCAGGCAACGCTGCAAATGGAACCGCACGGAGAACGTGCCAATTCTGACAGACACGTAGTTTGAAACCGTCTCCATCACAGCCTCCGCGCCACGATCAAGAGAAACACGGGAGCGCCGACAAGCGCCGTCATGATACCTGTCGCGACTTCGCGGCCTGGCAAAATGCTGCGGGCGACGATATCAGCCATGACCAGCAGTGCGGCTCCCCCCAAGGCTGACAGCATCACGGCATCAAGATGCCGTCCGCCGGTAAGCCTTATCGCTACACCGGGGACGATGAGACCTACGAAGCCGATCGGTCCAACGGTCGAAACGGCGGTTCCCGATGCGAGGGCCGCAGCAGCAAGTCCGACCAGCCGCGTCATCTTGAGCGGCACGCCGAGACTGATCGCGGACGCGTCTCCAAGCGCCATAGCATCGAGACGCGGAGCAATGACCAGTGCAACGGCGCCAGCAACGGCGAGCGGTAGGAGGGCCGCGCTGACCTGCTGCCAGGACGCGCCTGCGAGATCACCGACAAGCCAGAAACGAACGGCCTCCAGCGTCTCCTGATCAAGCAGTAGAATGGCCGAGACGAGAGCCGAAGCGAGTGCAGAAAGCGCTATTCCGCAGAAAACCAGCTTTGTTACGGTCATGCCAAGTCTGCCAGCGGAAGAAAGAGCGAAGACGGCGGCAAAGACCACGGCACCGCCGCAAGCGGCCAGAAGCGGAAGCTCCACTATGGTCGGCTGGATCGCGGCAGGCAATGCCGTTGCCACGACCACGGCAAGGCTGGCACCTGCATTGAGGCCGAGAATATGCGGCTCCGCGAGTGGGTTGCGCAAAAGCGATTGTAGCAGCAGGCCCGCCATGCCCAGCGCAGCGCCACTTAGGAGCGCTGCGCATAGACGTGGCAGCCGTAAACTGAAGAGAATGCGATGATTGAAGTTGGCGGGATCGAAGGTAAAGAGGGTGTCGAGCACGACGGAAGGGGGCATTCCCCTTGCGCCGATGGAAAGGTGCAAGAGAGCCAAAACCATTGTTAATCCGGCCAGTGGCACCAGCAACGCCCATCTTGAGACGGTCGGCGCGGTGAGGGGGGCTGCTCTCACGGACTGCTCCTGAAGCCTGGAACAGGCAGAAAGGCGGGTCGTCCGGTGGCCGGATGGCTGAGCCGGGTGACGGTCGTTTCGAAGACGTCACGGATCAACTCTTCCGAGCAGACGTCCAGATCGTCGACTATGGTGTGAATGCGGCCCGCTTTCATGAAGATGATACGGTCTGCATATTGGAAGGCGGCATTCAGATCGTGCAGAACCGCAACGACTGTTCGCCCCAATTCGCCCGTCAGCCGCCCGATCATATCCATCACCTCGTTCTGGAAGCGCAGATCGAGAAAGGTAGTGGGCTCGTCGAGAAGGATGACGGATGTTTCCTGGGCGAGCGTCATGGCAATAAAGGCACGCTGCCTTTGTCCTCCAGACAGGCTGTCGACAGCGCGTCCGGCAAGGTCCGCAAGAGAGGTCGCAGAAAGAGCCTGCGTTACCGCCGCCTCGTCGCTCTGCGACCAATGCTTTAAAAACCCCTGATGCGGATAGCGGCCCCGCGAGACGAGATCGTAAACCGTTATGCGTTCGGGAACGAGCGGCGTCTGTGGGAGGAGACCGAGTTTTTTGGCAATCTCTTTGCTTGGGGTGGTGGAAATATCCCGTCCATTGAGCAGCACTGCACCGTGGGCCGGCTTCAATATACGCGCGAGGAGTGAAAGCAGAGTCGACTTTCCCGAACCATTTGGCCCTGCCAGCACGGTCAACTGCCCTTCGCGCACAAGGAGGCTTACATCGTCAAGAACGACGTTGGCGCCGTAGGCCGCTGAGAGGGCCTGGGCGTCCAACAAGATGGCGCCGCCAGATTTCGTATCTTCGCTCATCGTCAACTTTCAACTTCTCTGTGGCAACGACGTGCATATCATGACTGTAGTAGTCAAATATTTTTGTCTTTAAAAGTTGTTTTTGACGGGGGTAGTGCGCGTGGTATCCGGCTGATTGCCTCTAGATGTCGTTCAATTCCTGGCCATTTTCGGAAAGTCTCGGTCAGATGTAGTCGAATTAAAAATTGACTACTACATTCATGAAATCCATGGACGTACTCATGATTTTTGATATCTGGGGCGCATCATGGGACAAGCGAGACATTTAAAACATTCAACGGCGATCTTGCTTGTTTCGTGTATCTTTGCGGCACCGTGCAGCTCCGCATATGCCCAGGAACTATCTCGGCAAAAAACCAAGCGAGTGACCGCGCAGGATGCTGCCCCAACCCAGCTTTCGACGATCGTGATCAATGGCGCAGCTGACGCCGCCACGAACAGGTATCAACCCGTCGAGACGTCCACGGCCACTCGCAAGAACACCCCCCTGCTGGATATTCCTCAGGCCGTCAACGTCGTCAGCCAGGAGGTCCTTCAGGATCAGCATGCGACGAGCTTGGATGAAGCCCTGGCAAATATCAGCGGTATTTCACAGGCGAATACGCTGGGCGGCACGCAAGATTCAATCATTCGTCGTGGTTTCGGCGACAACCGAGACGGCTCGATTCTGATCAACGGGATGAAGACTGCCTTGAACCGTTCGTTCAATGCGACGACGGACCGGGTAGAGGTGCTAAAGGGACCATCTTCCACGCTTTACGGTATCCTGGATCCAGGCGGCATGATCAATGTCGTGACGAAGAAACCAGAGGACACTTTCTCCGCCGACATTTATTCTAGTGCTTCCAGCTTCGGCGGTGGGTCGGCAGGTTTCGATGTGACCGGCCCGCTTGAAGGCACCGACCTGTCATACCGGCTTATCGGCGATTACAGGCACATCGATTACTGGCGCAATTTCGGCGAAACCAAGGATTGGCTGATCGCACCATCGCTATCCTGGTCCGGTGAAGACACGGATGTGACGGTGTCTTACATGCACCAGGACTACAGCACGCCCTTCGATCGCGGTACGATCTTTGATTTGACCACCGGCCACATGGTCAATGTGGATCGTAAAACCCGCTTCGATGAGCCCTATAATGTCACCGACGGCAAGTCCGATCTCTTTCAGGTCGATATCGACCGCCAGCTCTCGGATGACTGGAAGCTCGGCATTGACTATAGCTACAGCCGCAATGTGTATTCCGACAATCAGGCGCGCGTCATGGAATACACTCCAGCAACCGGCGTCCTCAAGCGCCGTGCTGATGCAACGCAAGGCTCCACTATTTACAATCATGCCGTCAGGACGGATTTGACCGGCGATGTCGAGATCGGCGATTTTCGGCACGAAATCCTGATCGGTGCCTCCTACGACTACGCCAACACGCTGCGAACCGATCTCCTGCGATGTGGTAATGTTACGGGTTTCAACATCTATAATCCGGTCTACGGAACACTGCCAGCCTGTACCACGGTTTCGCGGGCCGACAGCGACCAGACGGAGATCCTCAGTACAGCTTCGTTGTATTTGCAAGACAACTGGCATCTGAGCGATCAGTGGATTGTGGTGGGAGGTCTGCGTTATCAATATTACGATCTGGTGGCAGGCAAAGGACGCCCCTTCAAAACGAATACGGACAGCCATGGTGATGCGCTCGTCCCCAATGCCGGGATCGTCTATAAGCTGACGCCTGATGTTTCCCTATATGCCAACGCCGCGAAGACATTTCGACCACAGTCTTCCATCGCTAACCCTTACGGCAATCTCGACCCGGAGGAAGGCGTTTCCTATGAGGTTGGTGCCAAATTCGAGATTGCGTCCGGCCTTACGGCAAATTTCGCCCTGTACACATCGGAGAAAAAGAATGTCGCCTATTCGGCGCTGGACAATAATGGAATGCCCGTGGTCAAGACCGCCGGTCTCGTGCGCTCACGAGGCTTTGAGGTCGATCTGGCTGGTTCACTGACGAATAATATCGATATGATTGCCAGCTATGGATACACTGATGCAGAGGTCCTCGAAGACCCAAACTATGCCGGCAAACGTCTCGTCAATGTCCCGAAGCACACGGGATCGCTCTACATAACCTATGACTTAGGCGAGATTGGTGGGAGCGGCAACACCCTCAAGGTGGGTACCGGTGTGCGCGCTGTCGGAGAGCGTGCTGGCATGAACGACAACGCGTATTTCCTTCCCGGCTATGCTGTCGTCGATGCTTTTGCGACATACACACTGAATTTCGAGAGACCCATCGCCCTGCAACTTAATGTGAAGAACATTTTCGATAAAACGTACTACACCTCCTCAATCGGCACGACAGCTCTTGGGAACTCCATTGGTGAGCCGCTCAACGCGACATTGACGGCAAGGATCAGCTTTTAATCTCATGGCGGTCAGGCACGGCTCTGTGTCTGACGCGCATTCGATCTGATCTTCACCCCGGGGTGTTTAAACCCTGCCTGTTGCGTCAATCCGGACCGGTCATCAGTTTGTCCAAGGTCATGGGCAAGTCACGCACACGCGCACCCGTTGCATTGTAGACTGCGTTGGCGATGGCTGCCCCAACTCCGGTAATGCCGATTTCTCCGATGCCGCGTGCCCCCATGGGAGCCTGGGGATCGGGCTTATTGGTGTAAAGGATGTCGATTGCGGGGACGTCCATTTGCACCGGCACGTGGTAGTCTGCCAAGGAGGCATTGACGACGCGCCCCGTTCGCTCGTCGAAGTTCGTTTCTTCGGTAAGAGCCAGACCGATACCCATGATGATCCCACCTTTGAACTGGCTGGTCGCCATCTTGTGGTTCAATATTTGCCCTGCGTCGAAAGAACCCAAGAAACGCGAGACGCGCGCTTCGCCCGTTACTGCGCTGACGCGGATCTCGCAAAACTGTGCACCGTAAGAATGCATGGAAAAAGCTTGCATTTCCGCCGGCGCGGGTGCCTCCGCTTCGCAGACAAGCTCGTCTCGCCCGGCGCGCTTGAGGATCGACTGGTAGCTCTCGAAGCGGCTGCTGTCGTTGATATGCGCTAAACCACCGTCTCTGGTATCCACGTCGGAAAGCGAAAGTCCTGCCAGTGGAGAGTCGTTTCCGGCAAGCTTGATCAATTCCTCAACGAAGACTTCAGTTACGGCGATGACTGCGCCGCCAATTGAGGCGGTTTGTGTCGAGCCTCCCGCAATCACACCCTTTGGCAGTCGGCTATCGCCATACTCGAAGGTCACATGATCAAGCGGCAAGCCCAGCCGTGCGGCAAGATGCTGGACCTGCGCCGTCGCTGTTCCCATCCCCATGTCGTGGACGGCGGTTGAAACCGTCACGTGGCCGTCCGCCGTCAGCTTGATACGCGCGGCGCCACCGGGGAACCGGTGGTAGGGATAGGTCGCCGTCGCGCATCCCATGCCGATCAGCCATTCGCCCTCACGCCTCTGGCGCGGCGTCTTGCTGCGGCTGTCCCAACCGAACTTTTCCGCCCCCTTCTCGTAGGCTTCGATGAGATAGCGGGAAGAGAATGGTTTGCTGGTTGTCGGATCCGTTTCCGGCTCGATCCGTCGGCGCAGTTCGATCGGGTCCAGTCCTAGTTTTTCGGCAAGTTCATCGAGCGCGCATTCCAGTGCGAAGGTTCCAACCGACTCCCCTGGTGCTCGCATGAAGGTGTTTGCCAGCATGTCCATATCGGCGACGTCCTGGCCGAGACGAAAGGTTCTGGCAGCGTAGAGGTGGCGCGCGGGAAAGGTAAATTGTTCGGGGCAGGAATTGTGCAGCGTCATCGCGGCTGTTCCCGTGTGGATCAGGGCGTCGAGCGTTCCGTCTGCCCTTGCGCCCAGGGCTACACGCTGTTCGGTGATCGTGCGGCCGCCGACGATTCTGAAGACGCCTTCGCGAGACAGCATGATGCGCACCGGGCGGTTCGCGAGCCTGGCCGCGGCACAGGCCAGGATCTGGTGGTCCCAGAGACATTTTCCGCCAAAGCCACCACCGACATAGGGCGAGGTCACATGGACCTTGCTGACATCAAGATCGAAAATGTCCGCAAGCTGGCCCGTGGTCAGGTCGAGCAACTGGCTTGCATCGTGAACCCGCAGTTCATCATCATTCCAGATAACCGTCGCCGCATGCAATTCGATGGCGTTGTGATTGTGGCGCGGCGTTCTGTAAACCAGATCGACCTTCACGTCGGCCTTGGCAAGTGCGGTTTCGGCGTCGCCAATCTCGACGAAAGGGGGCTGGCCAAGCAGAGTTTCAAGTTGCCGCGGCGACGTCTTGGCTTCATCGAAAGACGTGATCGCTGTCAGCACGTCGTATTTTGCCGTGACCAAGGAAGCGGCGTAATCCGCGTGCTCTTGCGTCTCAGCCAGGACGACAGCTATGGGCTGACCGTTCCAGTGTATTTCGTCGCTCTGCATGACCGGAAGATCGGTGGCGCCTGCCGCTGTGGGTGACGACATCATCAGCGATGGCGCCTTCATCCTTGGCGCGTTCTTATAGGTCATGACGAGAATGACGCCCGGCGCGTCTTGTGCCGCGCTGACGTTCAGTTCGACGATGCGACCGCGTGCAATGGTGCTGAAGGCCAGCGCTGCATAGCTGATATTGTCATAGGGAAATTCGGCCGCGAACCGTGTCTTGCCCTGCACCTTCATTGGGCCTTCGATGCGCGATACAGATTGTCCGAGCGATCCATGCTTGCGCAAAAGTGGATCGGTCGTAACGGCAGGTTGCCAGCGACCTGGCTTGGCTGTTTTTGGCAGCGTCTGGGTTTCGGCGCTCATGCGTTTTCTCCCGTCAATTCTTCAAGAACCGCGACGATCGTGCGTTTAGCAAGTTCGATCTTGAACCTATTGTCCCGCAAGCCGATGGCGTCAGCGAGTTCGGCTTCGGCCGCTGCCGCAAAGCTTTCCGCATTTGCCTTCTGGCCTTGAAGGCGCGCTTCCGCCTTCAGCGCTCGCCACGGCTTGTGGGCAACGCCACCAAGCGCGAGCCTCACATCCGTCACGTGGCCAGTGCCGTCGATCTCAAGCGCGGCAGCAACGGAAATGAGAGCGAAAGCGTAGCTCGCGCGATCCCGGACTTTCCGGTAGGCGGACCTGCGGGCAAAAGGAAGGGCCGGGATCTCAATGGCGGTGATGAGATCGTCTGGATGAAGTTCGGATTCGATCTCAGGCGTGGCCCCCGGCAGGCGATGAAGCGCACGCAATGGCAATAGGCGCGTGCCGGACGGGCCTTGAATATGAACCGTTGCGTCCAGTGCGACCAACGCCACGCACATGTCTGATGGATGGGTCGCGACGCAGCTTTCAGATGCGCCGAGGATTGCGTGGTAACGGTTGAAACCGCCCAGCGCATCGCAGCCGGAATTAGGCTGGCGCTTGTTACAGCGGGCAGCGTTGTCGTAGAAATACCGACAGCGGGTGCGCTGGAGTATATTGCCGCCGACTGTTGCTACATTTTGAATTTGCGCGCTGGCGCCCGCCAAAATGGCGCGTGACAGAAGCGGAAACTGCGATCTCACCGCACCATGGGCTGCGAGTGCTGTGTTCGTCACACCTGCTCCGATCAGCAGGCTGCCATCTGTGCGTTGTTCTATGGCACTGGAGAGGCGGGTGACATCGACCAGTGTTTCCGGTCTCTCAACGGTCTCGCGCATGAGGTCGACGAGATTGGTCCCGCCGCCCAGATATTTGGCTGTGGGGCCCGCTTGCTTGAGAGTGATGGCGGAGGCAGCGTCCGACGCCTGATGGTAGGAAAATATGTTCATGCGCGTGCCCTCTCATCGGTCTGGACTACTGCCTGATGGGTCAGCGTCTCGGAGATGGCTTCGACGATGCCGTTATAGGCACCGCAACGACAGAGATTACCGCTCATGCGTTCGCGAATTTCGGTCTCATCCACGGTCACACTGTCGCTCGAAAGATCGGCGGTGACGACGCTTGGGATATTGCGTTCGAGTTCGCCCGCCATACCCACGGCGGAACAGAGTTGGCCCGGCGTGCAGTAGCCGCATTGAAAGCCGTCATGCTCTATGAAGGCTTTCTGCAGAGGGTGAAGATTGCCGTTTGCGGCAAGGCCTTCGACGGTCGTGATGTTGCGTCCCTGATATTGAACAGCGAGCGCGAGGCAGGAATTGATACGCTCGCCATCCACGAGCACGGTGCAAGCGCCGCACGCGCCTTGATCGCATCCCTTCTTCGTGCCGGTCAGCCCCAGATAGTTACGCATAAGATCAAGCACCGAGGTGCGGATATCCGCCTCTACCTCCACTGCCGTTCCGTTTATGATGAATCGCATTGGATATCTCCCTGATCTGACAGGCCGCGTTGGAAACGCACTCGCGGCACCTGTGGAACGTCCGGTCATGTTTGCCGTTGGCCGATCGCCGGGACAATTAAAGCAGCGGTTTTCAGCCCAAGTTCTTTGTTATGAAGCGCTTTCGACTACGGTCTCGCAGGGATGCTCTCGTTCCGTGCGACGTGAGCCTGCCGCGAGGCGGCGATGTCGGCGATAACGGAGAGCGCCAGAGATTGCGCGTCTTTTGCTTTTGCGAAAACTCCGATTGGCGCCTTGATCCGACCGACTGCCTCCTCCGAATGGCCGCGCTGGCGCAATCCCTCGACCCGCCTGTGATGTGTCCGGGAACTTCCGAGAGCTCCAATATAAAACGGCGATGCAGCAAGCGCGGCTTCAAGCAGCGGGATTTCCTGGTCTAGATCGTGCTGAAGGAGAGCCACTGCTGTGTCGGCATCAATCAGCGAAGGATCGATGTGGGAGCTGCTCGCACCGTCCAGGAGAATGACATCATAGCCCGCAGCCTCGGCAATTCGGGCGGTTGTCTCCACCTCAAGGGAGCGCCCGAAAAAAATCATGCGCACTTTTGGCCGGTAGCAGGTGACGAACACATCGTCGTCCCAGCCGGTTGTTGTCGCCTCTGGCCCAAGCGAAAGTTGCCGGGGGCCGGGCGTGTAGCGAAGTGATGCGCACTGACGATTATCCACCAGCCTGTTGACGGAACAGAGCGGTTCGACGGTTTTGAGGAGGTGAATGGAGACCGTAATCCCGCCTCCGCAGGGCAAAACGATATCGAAGAAGGGCGACCCTTCGCCCAACATAACGAACCGGTCGTGACCACTCCTCATGGCCTGTAAGGCTTCAGCGGCAATAGCCGCCTCAGTACACCCGCCGGACACGTAGCCGCAGTAACGCCCGTCTTCGCTGACCGCCATATGCGCGCCAATTGGACGCGAGGAGCCGCCGCGTATCTCCACCAGGGTGCATAGGGCCACCTGACGTCCTGCCGCCGTGCTTTCGATGGCAAAGTTTAGAATGTCATAGGACCTATCGGTTGAAAGGGCCTTTTGAGGTGCAGGCAAAACGGAAATCTTGTCGTCTCGAGGCAACCAATGAGACGCACCATGGTTGTTCGTGTTGGTATTCACCGATCGAGTCACGGGTGCCTCCAGGATTGCGACGTCAACTTAAGAGACGGATGGTTGGGCTCTTGTGGAACGATACGGCTGCCGGCCTTCATCGCCATTTTCTGATTTTGGCATGACATCCGCCTCCTATTTGATCTAAGGAAACGAATGGCGCATCCATAAACGGAGGCGCCTCCGTTTAACTTAGTGGCTTACGATCTTTCGTCAAGTCATTTCTTATGGAGCGCCCCCTTAAGTGCCCGAGGAACCTACGCCAACGGTCAAACACCCGCCTCTGCGTGCGGATGCCCGGCGAAACCGCGAGAAACTCGTCGAGATTGCCGCACTGGCATTTTCTGAGCAGGGAGCGTCCGCATCGCTTGAAGACATTGCCAGGCGTGCGGGTGTTGGCATCGGCACGCTCTATCGGCATTTTCCGACACGTGAACATCTGGTGGAGAGCGTGTATCGGCGTGAATTGGAGCTTCTTGCCGCAGCCGCGCGCGCGTTTATGGCCGAAGAAGAACCCGAAATGGCCGTCGAAAAATGGATGTACCGGTTCGTCGATTACATGGCGACGAAACGGGGCATGGCGAACAGTCTGAAATTGTTATTCACATCCAACTCCGCTCTTTTTTCGGAAGGCTCAACGCTACTGCATACCGCCTTTGAAGACCTTCTGGCCCATGCGCGCGAAGCTCACGCCGTCAAAGGAGACATTGACGCCGCAGACGTTCTGAATGCGCTCTTCGGGGTATATTCCATACCGGAAGGACCCGATTGGCGTTTACGTGCCCAAAGGATCGCTCGGTTGGTCATGGACGGGTTGCGCACGAACCCAGGTGCCACCTGAGCGGCCGAAGGCCACCGAACTCTGAAAAAATATTCCGCTCGTTTTCGCCAAAATGAGTTCATTTGGACAGTCTTCGCGATCGAGCATCGCAGGGGAACGGGATCTCGACCGACTTCCGTCCTAATTCGGTTTTGGGTAATGTCGAGCCGCAGCTCTCGCGGCGCTTAAATGTTTCGTCATCAGTTCCGATGCCTTGATGGTGTCGCCTTCGAATATTGCCGAGATGATGTTGAGATGTTCGCGGCACCAATCCCGCACACGGCGGCGGTTGGAATAGCCGCCGAACTCCAAAAGACGCCTCAATCGGTTCTGCTGTTGGATGGCTTGAAGAAAGAAAATATTGCCGCTGAAGCCCGCAATCATTTCATGAAACTGCGCGTCCGTGTCAAACAGCAGACGGGGATCGACGGCTGCGATGTCGGGATGACCCTCGAGGTAGATGTGCTCCAGGCGCGACCGTTCGAGCAATCCGGCGTCGAACTTGAAACTGCCCAAAAGCAGCCCGGCCGGTTCCAGAGTGCTGCGGTAATCATAACTATCGCGCAGGGCCACTTGTGAATCGAGGGTTGGGCGGAACGTCCAGCCGCGACCGCTGTTGCGCGAAAGCAAGCCGTCATTGACCATATGCGTCAAGGTGCGCAGCAGAAGAGTCCGGTCGACTTTGTAGCGCCGTGTCAGTTCCGCCTGGGTGACGCTGTCACCCAGAATGCCGGACAGCCGGTCCTCCACGATGCGGGCATAAAGATCCTCGCCAGCCGTGACCGGCACCTCCAGTTCTGTGCGGTGAAGTGTCAGATGCTGGGCCTTGAGGAAAAAGCCTTGATTTTTGCGCGCTTCTACAATGCCACGCTCCGCGAGCAAGGTGAGGGCAGCTCTGACGGGCGTGCGGGATACGCCGAGCATGTCGCTCAGTTGCTGTTCGCGCAGATGATGTCCGATCTCAAATCTCGCGTCGCGAATGAGGTCAAGGATTTGATTGGCAAGGCGGTGCCTACTCTGCTGGGCATTCGTTGTCACCGCACTCGAAGTTTTTGTATCGTTTTCTGACATCGTACAATCGTGAAGCTGATAGTTGCATCCTGACTAATAGCCTTTCATCGACAAAAGTCTATCCGCTCAACGGTCGAAGTGCGGCCAATCCGGCGTTCAAACTCAATTTTAGATCGAGAAAATCGAATATGGAGCGAAATTGATCAATAAGATCAAAAAATGAGCATGCATGCGCATTGCTTAATATTTCACTTTCTCGCTTGACTCCGAAATTTTTTAGATTGTATTGTTGTTAAAAGAAAATGCAATCTGACCTAACAATAACAAGGGGACTCGCATGCTCAAGACCATTTTCGCTACATCGATGCTGTCGCTTGCCATTGTCGCCTCGGCGTCTGCCGCTGAGTTGCCGTCCACCGGTTTGGTGGAAAAAGGAACCCTCACATATGGGGTCGCCGCGACGTTTGCTCCGTTCGAATTTCAGAAGGATGGTCAGCTGACCGGTTTCGACATCGATCTGATTTCCGCTATTGCCAAGAAGCTGAAGGCTGAAACAAAGCCGATGAGCATGGACTTTCAGGGTCTGATCCCGGCACTCTTGGCCGGTCGTATCGATATCATCAACTCTGCCATGTATATTAACCCGAAGAGATCCGAGCAGGTCGATTTCATTCCCTATCTCAAGGTGGGTAATCAGGTTGTCGTGCGTGCGGGCAATCCGTCCAAGATCACCGGTCGCGACGACAGCCTCTGCGGCAAAACGATCGCCGTGACACTTGGTGGAATTGAAGAGAGCCAGGCGCGTGCCGACGATGCGCGCTGCAAGGGCAAGGGTCTTGCCGCGGTCAAGGTTCTGACGTTCCCGACAGGGCAGGACTCCGCACTTGCGCTGCGGCAGGGACGTGCCGATGCCGAGTTCGACTCGACGCCTGGCGCTGTCGTCTTGCAGACCGAAACGCCCGGCGTTTACGAGGTTGCCGGAGAAGAGTTCGAATCGAACACCAACATCGGCATGGCGACCCGCAAGGGTGATGCGGCTGTTCAAAAGGCGATCAAGGATGCGCTGCAGGAGGTCGTCGCCGACGGCACCTACAAGACGCTGATCGAAAAATGGAAGCTGCCGACATCGGTGTCGATCTTCAACTGACCGCCCCATAACAAAGAGAAAAGGAGAGCGGGATGTCGCTTGATCTGGTCTTTGACTATGTCTTTTCACCCGCTTTCTTCCACGGCGCGCTACTGACGCTGATCATCACGGTCATCTCGCTATTTTTCGGAATGATCGCCGGTCTCGTGGTGGCGCTGTTGCAGGAATCCCGCGTAAAGGCGTTACAGATTGTTACGCTTTTGTATCTCTGGCTTTTCCGTGGCACCCCGGTGCTGTTCCAGATCATCTTCATTTACAACGTACTGCCGACCTTCGGCATCATGTTGTCCGCCTTCGCCAGCGCCGTGATCGCATTGTCGCTGAACGAGGGCGCCTATATGGCGGAGATCATTCGTTCCGGTCTTCAGGCGGTCAAGAAAGGCCAACGGACGGCTGGCCTTGCGCTTGGCATGAGCCGGTTTGCCGTCATGCGTTACATCGTCATTCCCCAGGCCGCCCGCATCGTCCTGCCGCCGACAGGAAACCAGATGATCGGCATGCTGAAGACGAGCGCGCTGGTATCGGTGGTGGCGGTGGAAGAACTGCTTCTGGTCGCAAACCAGACCGCAAGTTCCAACTTCAAATACTTCGAGGCGCTGACGGCGGCCGGCATCTACTATCTGGCGCTCACCACGATTTTCATGGGCGGCCAGTTTCTCCTTGAGCGGGCGCTCGACCGCAAGCGCCGACGGGATAAACGTCCTCCCGTTTCCTTGATGGCGCGCCTGACTGCGCTTACCGAAAAGGCAGAGGCCCGATGAAAGAGCACGTTACCAAAGCCACCGCACGCCAGCCGCTCCTCGAAGTCATGGGGATCAACAAGAGTTTCGGTGACCTTCAGATATTGAAGGCGTGCAGCCTGAACGTCCACGGCGGCGAGACCATGGTAATTATCGGCCCGTCCGGGTCTGGCAAATCGACCTTGCTGCGCTGCATCAACCTGCTTGAGCCAGCCGATGACGGCAATATCTTCTTCGAAGGTAACGACATCGCCCGTGAATTGCGCCGCGCCACGGAAGTTCGCCGCCAGATCGGCATGGTTTTCCAGAATTTCGAACTCTTCCAGCATCTTACCGCCATCGAAAACATCATGCTCGCACCAATGAAGGTGCTGGGCATGAGCCGGAGCGACGCCCACGACGTAGCCATGGATCTGCTCCGCAAGGTGCGCATTCCCGAAAGGGCCGATTTTTTTGCGGACGAACTTTCGGGCGGGCAGCAGCAACGAGTCGCCATTGCCCGCGCGCTTGCCATGAAGCCGAAGCTGATGCTCTACGACGAGCCGACGTCGGCTCTGGACCCCGAGATGATCCGCGAAGTGCTGGACGTCATGGCCGATCTCAGCAGTGAAGGCATGACCAGCATCGTCGTGACCCATGAAATGGGCTTCGCCAAGCGCGCCGCCGATCAGATCATCTTCATGGAAGATGGCGAGGTGGTGGAAAATGCGTCTCGCGATTCTTTCTTCGGAGGCGCCGTCAACGAACGGGCGACACGCTTCCTCGACCAGATATTGCACTAGGTGAAATCCGATCATGACTCATATGCCAGACGCAGCCCGGATGAAACGCGAACTCGCGGAAATCATCGCCATTCGCAGCGAGAACCCGCCGGGCGGCGAAGGTGAGGTTGCTGTTTATGTCGAGCGCCTGCTGAAAGAAGAAGGCTTCTCGGTCTCTTTGACCGAATACAAGCCGGGACGCTTCAATGTCGAAGCCAGGCTGGAAAACGGTACCGGCCCCGTCTTTGCCTTCAATACCCATATGGACACGGTGCCTGCAGGCGACGGCTGGACCTCCGATGCCTTTACGCTTCGGGAGGCGGACGGCAAGCTCTTCGGTCGCGGTGCCTGCGACTGCAAAGGGCCACTGATCGCCATGATCGAAGCAATGCGGATGCTTGCCGCAGACCGCGCGACATGGTCCGGCACGCTGCTCGGTGTCTTCGTCGGCGACGAGGAAATTGCCAGCGAAGGCGCCAAATACTACGCCTCGACAAAGCCAAATATCGATTTCGCGGTGGTGGGTGAACCAACCTCCAATACGACCTATTCGGCGCATAAGGGCAGTCTCAGGCCCGTGGTGCGCGTGCAGGGTGTCCCAGCCCATTCCGGTACGCCGCATCTCGGCGACAACGCCATCTATCGCGCGGGCCAGCTTCTGACACTCATTGAAACCTATCACAACGACGTCGTGCGCAAGCGGACGCATCCTCTCGTCGGCGAGGCGAGCCTGACGGTGACGCGCATCAGTGGCGGTCATGCGGATAACGTCCTTCCGGGTGCCTGCGACCTGCTGCTTGACCGCCGAATGGTGCCAGGCGAGGACGAAGAGGTCGTCAAGCAGGAACTGGCCGCTTTGCTGAAGGATGCGTATGATCGTTTCGGCGTGAAGGCGGAGATCATCGACTTCAAGGCCACGACCGGCAGCGCTACTGAAACCGCGCCCGATCATCCCATCGTCCTGGCAAGCCTCAAGGCCTGTAAGGAGAACGGCACTGTCGATCCCGGCCCATTCGGTTTTCAGGGCGGCTGCGATCTGGTGCATTTCCGTTCGCTTGGTGCACAAGGAACGGTGATCGGACCCGGCAGCCTGTCCGTCGCCCATAAGGCGGATGAATTCGTGCCGGTGGATGAATTCATCACCTGTAGCGTCATCTACCGCGACGTGGCCAGAACGATGCTGCGGCCGGCCCCATGAGAGCGTCCCTCTCCAGAGCCATACTTCGATATGGCGGCGGGCTTCTCCTGCATACCGCGTCCTCCGGTCCGGTCAGCGGGCTCGATACGCTCTATCTGAGGCTGGAACATGGTGGGCATGCCGGGACAGGCGAAGTCCGGATCAATATTGCATATCTGAACGGTATAGAGCCGGAAACCTGCCTTCGGAGCACGTTAGACGTCCTGGATGGTCTGAACTGGTCGATGGAACCCGATGCGATGCAGAGCGAGTTGGCCAGTCGGGGAGATGTCATCGCGCCGGTTCGGATGTTGATCGACAGCGCGCTTTACGATCTCGTCGCTCGTAAGCAGGGTGTGACGGTGTGCGCCATGTTGGGCGGCAAGGCTTTGCCGATTGTAACGCACTCTACCAACCAGACCCTTTTCATATCCTCGACCGACCGGTTTCTGGCCCAGGCCGAGACCTATGTGGCACGCGGTTTCCGCGACCTGAAGGTGCGTGTCGGTGGTGGCGATTTTGCCGAGGATATTGCGCGCATAGCAGCCCTGCGTGACCGTTTCGGCGATACCGTCAAACTTGCTATCGATGCCAACGGCTCGTGGAGCGAAGCAGAAGCGGCTGAGAATTTGCGGTCGCTCGCCTGCTTCAGGCTTGCCTATGTCGAGCAGCCGGTCGCTGCCGGAGATTGGGACATGCTGAAACGGCTGGCGGAGACGAGCCCACTGCCGCTGATGCTCGACGAAAGTGTCGCCTCCGCCGCCGATATTGATGAGATCATATCTGCAAAGGGGCTTCTCTGGGCGCATCTTAAGCTCGTCAAACTGGGTGGCATCGCCGCAACCCATGCCGCCGCCAAGCGGCTTTCGGACGCCAATATTCCCTTCATGGTCGGACAGATGAACGAAGGCGCGGTCGCAACGGCGGCGGCGCTTCATCTGAGCTGCGCGGTCGGGCCCCGCTTTGCCGAACTCTACGGAGCCGACGGTCTCGAAAACGACGCGGCAAGCGGGCTTCTCTACAGGGATGGCGGTGTCGAAGGGCCTGCCACGAGCGGTTTCGGTTTGGAATTCGATGCGTCGAAGGCGCATCTCGTCAAGGAGTTTGAAGCATGACCATTCCCAGCGATATCATCCAGGGACAGGAATCCGCCTTTCCGAAGGAAGAATATGCGCGCCGACAGGTTCTCGCCCGCGAAGGGCTTGCAGCAGCGGGTCTCGACGCGCTGGTCGTGACCGGCCCGGAAAACATCTTTTATCTGACCGGCCAGCAGACACCGGGCTATTACACTTTTCAGGCGCTGATCCTGCCAGCGGACGGCGATCCGGTATTCCTGATCCGCCAACTCGAATATTTCAACTTCATCGCCAACACCTTCATCTCCGATGCCGTCGTCTATCAGGATGGTGAGGACCCGATCGGACTGCTGGTCAAGCTGATCGAAAGCCGGGGACTGGCCTCCAAGCGCATCGCCATCGACAAGCGCGGCTGGTTCCTGCCTATTGCCGTTTACGAGGCGTTGCAGGCTCGGCTCGGCGCCATCGGCGATGGAGCTGGCGTTATCGAAACGTTCCGCGCCATCAAGTCGCCGCTTGAAGTGGAGAAGCTTGAGAAGGCTGCCGCCTATGTCGATGCAGGCATGCGTGCTGGCCTCGCCGCCATTCGTGTCGGCGCCACCGAGAACGACCTCGTGGCCGCGATGATGGGGTCAGCCATCGCCGCCGGTTCCGAATATCTCGGCATGGAGCCGCTTGTCTCTGTTGGCCCGCGCACAGGCGTGCCGCACGGCACCTGGCGCCGTCGCGCCATTGCAGCGGGCGATCCGGCGTTTCTCGAAATGGCGGCGTGTCACGATCGATACCACGCCGCCCTGATGCGCTCGGCCTGGATCGGGGAGCCGCCCAAGGAAGCGGCCGACATGATGAAGGTCTGCCAGGAGGCGCTGCAAGTCTCCCTCGACGCCATTCGTCCGGGTGAAGCGTGCGAAGTGCCGCATATCGCCTGCCAGAAGGTGATTGACCGCGCCGGTTATACCGAAAACTTCAAGAAGCGCCTGGGCTACAGCGTCGGAATTTCCTTTGCGCCGGATTGGGGCGAGGGCGCCATCCTCAGCCTCAATGCAGGGGTCAAGACTGAACTGCAACCGGGTATGACCTTCCACCTGCCGCCGGCGCTGCGCATCTACGGTCGTTTCACGGTCGGCGTCAGCGAAACGATTGTCATAACAGAGACCGGTTATCGCGTCCTCGGCACGATCGACCGCAATCTTTTGATCGTCTGAAACACGGATCGAACGGAGCTGACGATGGGCCTTATCCTCGTTCATCATGACACCGACAGTCCGGCACTTTACGGAGCCGTTGCCGCAGCGGTAGCGGTCCGTGAGAACCATCGGTTCATGCATCTCGACGCCCGTTTCGATACGTTGCGTCATGCCGATGCAAAGCAGCATGCGGTTGCCAAGGGCGGGCTGGCCGCAAGCGGGCTTTATTGGTTCGAGCGGCTATCGGGACAGCCCGTCGCCCCACCGGCAACAATAGAGGCGATCTTCGATGCGGCGCGTATCGATGACATCGTCGTACCCGTTCATCCGGCTTTCATGGCCGATGCGGAGGCGGTGTCGGCCCTTGCAGTCCGCGCAACCGGAGTGGTGAGCGTTGATGATCACGGCGACCGTTTTCTCAACCGGGACACAGGGGCGGTTCTCGCCTGGCGGGATCGCTTCGGTCGCATCACGCTTGCGCAGCCAGGGGCTGCGTCCGATGCCGCATTGAGGATCGCGCTCATCGGCGCCAGGAGCGATCATATCGGCGTATACCCGTCGGCGCTCGCCAGTCTTGCGGACGCGGCGGACAGTCTCTCTGTCCCGGTGTCCATCGACTTCATCGACCCGGTCGATTTTGGCGAGGCTGATGCCGAGATGGTGCTTCGACCTTACGCGGGGGTTCTTCTGCCCGGTGGATCTGACATGAAGAATGTCCCCGGGCAAACCGCGGTGGCGGCCTTCGCGCTGGAAAATGCGGTTCCGGCTGTCGGGCTTTGCCTCGGTATGCAGACCATGGCGACGGCGGTTGCCTGGAAAGCTTTCGGTCGCCGTGGCGCCAATCTGGCGGAAGCCGATCCCGATGCCGGTATCAAGACGTTTCTCGCCATGGCGGGAGAAGAAAAGGCCGGTGGCGGTCTGCTGCCGGACCATCGCAGCGGTGATCAGATCACGCGCGCCGTCGCTGGCACTCAGCTTGCGGATATTGTTCCTTCCGATACGACCGTCCGGTGCAATCACCGTTTCAGGCTCAATCCGAATATTCTGGGAGACCTGGAAGCGCATGGTCTAAGGGTTGCCGCCCTTGGTGTCGATGGTGCGGTCGTCGATGCGATCGAGGTGGCCGATCATCCCTTCTACATGGGTATGCAGGGCCATCCCGAACTATCGTCGCGGGCCGGTGCGCCTCATCCGCTGATCGTCGCCTTTCTCAAGGCGGCGCTGCTACGGCAACGGCCTGAAAATCGGAATCGATTTTCGGATTAGCACGATGCACAGGTTCAAAGAGTGAGCGCGTCCTTAATGCGTCCAAATCGACGCAGCCCGCTCTAAGACAATCACAGGCGGCAAGCTAAGCCTCGCCTTCTCATCAAAAACAGGAAACGCCATGCGCTCTCTTTTTCATCTCGCTTATCATGTCAACGATCTCGATGAGACCCGCCGTTTCTACGGCGGTGTTCTGGGCTGCAAGGAAGGTCGCAGCACCGAAACCTGGGTCGATTTCGATTTCTTCGGCCACCAGATCTCGATGCATCTCGGCAAACCTTTCGAGACGACGCGCACCGGCAAGGTTGGCAATCACATGGTGATGATGCCGCATCTCGGCGTTGTTCTGGAGCTCGATGCCTGGCTGGCGCTCTCCAAACGTCTTGAGGAAGCCGGTATCATCTTCGACATCCCGCCTGTGGTCCGCTTCGAAGGCGAGCCCGGAGAGCAGCGCACCATGTTCTTCTTTGACCCGAGCGGCAACCCGATCGAAGTCAAGGGTTTCAAGGATTTCGACAGCGTCTTTGCCCAATGATCTCGCTCAAGGCAGAAAAAGAAAACCGTCCGATGATCGCTCTCGTGACGCGTATGGCCGAGGACGTGGAGCAGCTTTGGCTTACCGCGCTGTCGCTACGAATGCCGGATGAAACGATTATCCCGTTCCGGCATCTCGATGAGGCGGCCCGGCAACAGGTCGACATTGCAATCGTCGCCAATCCGGATCCCGCCGACATTGTCCGGTTGCCGGGGCTTAAATGGATCCACAGCGTATGGGCCGGTGTCGAACGTCTCGTCGGCGAGCTTGGTGAGAGCTGGCTGCCGATCGTGCGTCTGATCGATCCGGAGCTTAGCCGGACGATGGCGGAGGCGGTGCTCGCCTGGACCTATTATCTGTTTCGCGACATGCCCGCTTACGCGCATTTTCAGCGGCAACGCGTCTGGCGGCAGCTTTCCTACCGGAGACCCCAAGAGGTCACGGTTGGCCTCTTGGGGATGGGGGCTTTGGGAACGGCTTCTGCGCGTCGTCTGAAGGACGCAGGTTTCAGTGTCATCGGATGGAGCCGGGCGGAAAAATCGCTGGAAGGCGTCGAAACCGTCTATGGCGACAAGGGGCTGGACCACCTTCTCAGCCGCTCGGACATTCTCGTCTGCCTTCTCCCCCTGACCGGAGAAACAAGAGGACTTCTCAACGGCGCCCGCCTTTCGGCCTTGCCGAAAGGCGCTTGCCTCATCAATTTCGCGCGGGGACCGGTCGTGGTATCCGAAGACTTGATTGACGCCCTCAATGCCGGAGCCATGAAGCATGCGGTTCTCGACGTCTTCGATGTCGAGCCGCTTCCTGCCGAAAACCCGTTATGGGAGCACCCGGCAATCACCGTGCTGCCGCATATCTCTGCCCCCACCGACAGGGAAACGGCGGCGGCGATTGTGGCGGCCAATATTCTGACCTACCGCAGCGCCGGTATACTTCCGCCCACGGTCGATATGGGGCGAGGCTATTGACGCCTGTTTTCACCATCTCCACCCGTCACAACGCTTTCTCTTCTGGGAATTGAACAATCATGACCACTCCTGAACGTATCGTCTATGTCGACGGACACTATTGCCCTGAATCGCAAGGCAAGGTTTCGATCTTCGATCGCGGTTATCTTTTTGCCGACGCCATCTATGAAGTCACCTGCGTGATTGGCGGCAAGCTCGTCGATTTCGACGGCCATATGGCGCGCTTAGCGCGCTCGCTGAAGGCGCTCGACATGCCGACACCGATGAGTGCGCCGGAACTGCTGGCCATCCATCGCAAGCTGGTTGCGGATAACAAGGTCGATGAGGGTCTGATCTACATGCAGATTTCGCGTGGCAATGCCGACCGCGACTTCAATTTCCCGTCCAAGGATACGCCACCGGTCGTTGTCATGTTCACTCAAGCGCGCCCCGTTCTGGAAAGTCCTCTGGCCAAGCGTGGCCTCAAGGTCATTACACTGCCCGATATTCGCTGGGGCCGCCGCGATATCAAGACCGTGCAGCTTCTCTACCCCTCAATGGTAAAAAATGCCGCTTATCAAGCCGGCGCGGATGATGCCTGGCTGGTGCAGGATGGCTTTGTTACGGAAGCGTCCTCCGCCAATGCTTACATTGTGACGAGGGATGGCAAGATCGTAACCCGTGGCCTGTCGTCCGACATTCTACACGGTATTACGCGCAAGGCGGTCCTCGGATTTGCAGAAGAGGCGGGATATCTGCTGGAAGAGCGGCCATTCACGGTCGCAGAGGCGCTAGAGGCGCAGGAGGCCTTCATCACGTCGGCCACGTCTTTCGTCACCTCGGTTCTTTCCATCGATGGCCAGGTGATAGGGGAGGGTGTCGTTGGACCTGTCAGCAGACGGCTCCGGGACGTCTATATCGATAAAGCGGTCAGCGCCCGGATATAGCTCAAGCCGCAATGCCAGTGGACCGACACGGAGGTGAGAAAACGCACCTCCAACGTGTTTCCGCTGCGCTAAGGACGAAGCTACCTGTATCTCATCTCGGAGGGGATGTGGGTGACGCTCTTTCCAGCTCAAACACCAAACGCGCTCCCCAGCTCTAAACCTGGTTTCACCCGCTTCTAACGTGTCCGAGTTGTCGCTCGTTGCACATCGGTGCCGACCTCAGTGGCGGCATAATGCGCTTTCTTATTCTCGTACATCAGCACATCGGCGCGTTTTACGAGTGATTCCATCGTTTCGCCCGCCTCGCTGGTTGCCGCGCCGTATGACATGCTTAGCGGTAGGGTCGAATAGAACTGATTGTTGATCCTCAAGAGTTCCGTGATGGTTTCCATCATCGTGCCGACGGCTTTTGCGTCTGCGCCAGGCATGAGAATAGCAAATTCATCTCCACCGATGCGGCAGGCATGGTTCGGAGCGGCGACTGCGCCATTGAGGATTTCACCGAAGCGGCGCAACAGTCCGTCGCCAGCATCATGCCCGAGCTGGTCATTGGCTTCTTTCAAGCCGTTGAGATCGATGATGACCGCCGAAACAGGACGCAACGACTTACGCTCCAGCCGGTTCATCTCGTCGGCATAGAAGGCGCGATTATAGAGTTTGGTCAATACGTCGTGCTTGCCCAGATATTCCAGATAGGTCTCGGCCTTTTTGCGCGCTGTAATGTCGGCAAGCGCCACCTGCACGCGCGACCAATCGTCTTCGTGACCTGGAAACACCGAGAAGTGCAGCAGGATGTGGCGGGCAGATCCGTCCAGTGCATAATTGACCACCTCGCGATGGTGAAAGAGATTTCCGTTCCAAAGCTCCATCAGTTGCTCTCGAAATGGCTTTTCCATATCGTCGCGGAAAATTTCACCGAGCCGTAGCAATAGATCGGAGCGGTTCTTTGCACAAAATAGATCGAGCGTCGCCTGATTAACGTCAATGACCCGGATCTCACTCATGCACTGGCGTATAAATTCCGGATGAACGTCCATAAAGGTGCGGAAATCTGTAATGCCCTGATTGCGGATGTCTTCAATCAACGTGCGAATCCGGCTGAAATCTTCGATCCATAGCGAAACGGGGGAATGCTCGAAGACACCTTCTGCCTGACGTCTGTGTTCAACTTCAGCGCGACGTGCATTCTCACGCTCTGTAATGTCTTCGGTTGTCAAAAGCAGCCTGCTGAGGGTTGCCTCGTAGCCCGGAAGTACGGAGCCACGCAGCTGAATGTCGAGACGGCGTCCATCGATCGTGTAGTTAACCGTCGTGCTCGAAAACGACAGCTCCCCATTGAACAGTGCTGCCAGCTCATTGATGTGGGTATCCAGCATATCGTCGCGGAAGACTGCGGTAGTATTGGCTCTCAGCTGTTCGAGGCTTTCCGCCCCGAACAGCTCCAATGTCTTAGCGTTGACGCTGAGAATGCAGATCTGCTTTGAACAGGCAACGACCCGGTTGCGGTCCTCTTGCAGGAACGCCCTGATATCGGTGACACCTTCTGCTCGCCACTCATCAAACAGCGCCTTCACACCGCTGAAATCTTCGATCCACATAGCGATCGGCGCAAGGTTGAAGATGTCGGAATCGAGGGCGTTGGTCATTGGTTTTCCTGCAGAATGCCGAAGTGGTGAAGGTGAACGGCGACTCAACCATACCGATAACAGGTAACTGCTGCTTTAATAACTGTTAATTAGCTCCAAGCGCATGCGGGCTGGATCTGCTGGGCAAGATTTGTACTCCAAACTCTGCCATGGCGTATTGAGGTCTTTAAGAGAATATGGATCGACGGTCGTGAGCAACTGCAGCTGGAGCATTGGTGTGCGTATCGCCTGAGGCAGCGGACGATCTTTATCAAGGGAACGGACGCCTTGTGCGACGCAGGTGCCTGATGGGGTGCGGCAGCGTTTGGGAAATAGCTTGCAAACCTTTGCTTCACCGCTAGCATATCGATATATCGGGCTCATCCTCATCGCTGATAACCGGAGTTATGTCTTTGGCTTCCTTCCCCTATATGCTGTTGACGGGTGCCAGTCGTGGGATTGGGCATGCCACGGTTAAGTTGTTCTTGGAACATGGCTGGCGGATACTGACAGTATCGCGGCAGCCATTTTCTGAGGAATGCCGTTGGCCATCGGCTCGTGAGAGCCATATTCAGGCAGATCTTGCCGACCTTGCTGGCATTGATGAACTTGTCCAGACGGTCCGTAGCCGTCTTCCCGATGGCAAGCTGGCGGCACTGGTCAACAATGCGGGTGTCTCGCCGAAGGGACCGGGCGGCAGCCGGTTGGGCGTGACCGAAACCGATGCGGCGACCTGGACGAAAATCCTGAACGTCAATCTCGTTTCCACCGCTCTTCTTGCGCGAGCACTGTTACCGGAACTCCAGGCTGCGCAGGGATCGATCGTGAATGTGACGTCGATCGCGGGTTCACGGGTGCATCCTTTCGCAGGGGTTGCCTATGCCGCATCCAAGGCAGGGCTTGCGGCGCTTACCCGCGAACTTGCGCACGAATTCGGTCCACGTGGTGTTCGTGCCAATGCGATTGCGCCGGGCGAGATCGCTACCTCGATCCTTTCCCCTGGTACGGATGCGCTGGTCGAGGCTGAAGTGCCACTTGGTCGGCTCGGCACCACGGACGAAGTCGCCAGGACCATTTATTTTCTCTGCACCGAGCAGTCGTCATATATCAATGGCGCGGAAATTCATATCAACGGTGGCCAACATGTGTGAGCCTTTGATCCAGCGGGGACTCCGCCGTTACGTCTTGCCATAGAGATCAGCCGGTTTCATTGGTTGGCAACAACAGAACTTTTCGATGTAGAGCGGCAGCCACCGCACCTGATTTTCTGTTTTGCATCGTCGTCGGCGCTGGTTCGCCGAACCGATCCCCTGTCAGCACGCGACATTTTTTTGCAGACGATGGGAAGGAGCTGCGATATATCGGTAGAGCAACATAAGAAAACCACGATGGGGGAGGGCTAAGGTGAACACGCGTTTGAGGCAGTCCGACTTCCTCCCCGGCGATGGTGTCGGTCAGCCCAAAGCGCTGATGGCCTATAACCACCTTCGCCATGCGATCATCACGATGAAGATGGAGCCGGGCGCGACGATCAGCGAGAAGGAAACCTGCGCCGAACTCGGTATTTCTCGCACGCCGATGCGGGAGGCCGTGTTGCGGCTTGCGCAGGAAGGGCTGGTCAATGTCGTGCCGAGCGGAGGCACCTTCGTCAACACCATCTCACTACGAGGCGTAATTGAAGGGCATCTCATCCGTTCGAGCCTGGAACTACGGACGGCTCGGATCGCGGCGCATTCTTATAACGCCGTTTACGACCGGGATTTCGATTTATTAGTTTTCTTGCAGAACGATGCGTCCAAGCGGCAAGATTATGACCAGTCGTTCGCGGTAGACAATAATTTTCATCGGTTGGTCTGCACGATGGCAGGTTTCCCCGACATCTGGCAGGCCATTCACAATGCCACGGGACAGCTTGATCGCATAAGGCGATACGCCATTCCGAGATCAGGCTATTTTGACGAAGTCGAACAAGAACATCGGGCCATTTACCAAGCGATCAGCGCGGGCGACGCCGACGGGGCCTATAATCTCATGCGGCGGCATCTCGATGATATCGCGGCAGTCGTCGAGTATGTGTTTGCAGATCAGCCGAACCTGATCGCGCAGGAACCAGGTTTTGATGTGTCGACGCTGAACCTGATGCTGGCACCCCCGGCAACTCAATAACCGCTTTCACGGCTGCCCATATTCAGCGGTTGCTGTCCGGACAAGATGCGTGTCGCATTCTCGAAAATCTGCGCGACGACATTTTTCGGATCAGGCATGGACGCGATATGCGGCGTCGTGAAGATGCGGGGGTGGTGCCATAATGGGCTGTCATCGGAAAGAGGCTCTTTCACGAAGACATCGAGCACCGCGCCGCGGAGGTGTCCGCTGTCGATTGCAACCAGAAGATCGGTCTCCACGACGTGTTCGCCGCGCCCCATGTTGATGATCGCAGCGCCCTTTGGAAGCTGCGCGAACAGGTTGGCATTCATGATGCCACGTGTGGCATCTGTGAGGGGAAGCAGGCAGATCAGGACGTCGCAGCCGGACAGAAAATCCGGTAGTTCCGCGTCTCCGCAATAGGTGGCGATCCCGGCCTCCTGCTTTGGTGAGCGCGCCCATGCGCGAACATCGTAATTGAGGGCGTGGAGACTGCGTCCGACGGTCCTTCCAATTGTGCCGAAGCCTAGTATTCCAACCGTGTAGTCCTGCGCCGCTATCTGTGCTGGACGTTCCCAGCGCTTGAGCGCGGCATTTTGCAGATGGAGGTCCATCTGTCGATGAAACAGCAAAACCGACCAGATGGCATACTCTGCCATTCCAAGCGCATGCTGGTTATCCACCACACGGCAAACTGGAACAGGCGGGAGGTTCGGATCGGCGAAGATGTTGTCCACGCCCGCAGCGATGCTGTGGATCAATTTCAGATTAGGCATGTCAGCCAAGAGACCATGTGGTGGGTTCCATGCCACCGCCACGTCGGCATCTTTAAAGCCAGTCTCTGGATAGATGCTCACCCGGGCGTTCATCTTGGAGGCAGCGAAGATGTCTTTCAGAAACGATAAATCGAGTGTGCTGCTAATCAGCGCGATGTGGGGGGCCTTGGTTTCTGCATCGCTCATCAAACCCAGTCTCCTATTCGATCTCTCTTAAGCCCGCAGCCATCGCCCATCATATCGCCATCGCGTGTTGGAGATGATTGTTTTTTAGGCGAAATTGGTGCGAGTTTAAGTTTTATGCAAAAAATTCCTGGGAGTGCTTGACATGCGCTGAAGCAGAGAGTCAAGATGATGTACCGATATATTGGTATATTGTTGCTGCGATGAAATCGCAAAGTGACGTCTGCAAGAAAACGAAAATCCATAAGGGGAACTTCATGCGACGACTGATTTCTGCATCTCTAGCATTTTGCATGACAACAACGGCGGCCTTGGCGCAGGCCGCGCCAGGCGGAAAACTGAACCTCATCGTTCAGCCTGAGCCGCCAAGCATTATGATCGGGACCACCACGAATGGTCCAGCCCTGCTGGTCGGCGGTAATATCTATGAGAGCTTGCTGCGCTATGACGAGAACCTCAAGCCGGAGCCGTCGCTCGCCAAATCCTGGACCATTTCCGACGATGGTCTGACCTATACGTTCACGCTACAGGATGGCGTGAAGTGGCATGACGGCAAGCCGATGACCTCGGCCGACGTGCTGTTTTCTGCCAACGACTACCTGATGAAGATGCAACCGCGTCATCGCAACCTCATGACCCATGTGGAAAGCGTTACCGCGCCGGACGACAAGACCGTCGTGTTCAAGCTGAAGCAACCTTTCGAGGCCTTCATCCGTGGTCTGGCTTTCTACACGATGCCGATTTTGCCAAAGCATATCTATGAAGGCACCGATTACGCCACCAATCCAGCCAATGACAAGCCGATTGGCACGGGCCCGTTCAAATTCGATGAATGGAAGCGGGGCAGCTACATCCATCTTGTCAAGAACCCGGATTATTACGTCAAGGGCAAGCCCTATCTCGACGAGCTCTACTATCAGGTCATTCCGGACGGCGCATCGCGATCAGTGGCTTTCGAGACCGGAAAAGTCGATGTCTTGCCGGGCGGTTCCGTTGAGAATTTCGACATTCCGCGGCTGAAAGATCTGCCCAACAGTTGCATAACGGAAAAAGGCTGGGAGTATTTCGCGCCTCTTTCCTGGCTCTGGCTGAACAACCGCAAGCCGCCCATGGACAATGTCAAATTCCGCCAGGCAGTGATGTATGCGCTGGACCGCGAGTTTGCCAAGGATGTCCTGTGGAACGGTTACGGTAAGGTCGCAACAGGCCCGCTTTCCTCGAAACTTCCCTTTTATAAGGATGTCGAGCCGAAATACGCGCATAATGTCGATAAGGCCAAGGCGCTGCTCAAGGAAGCCGGTTACGATGGTAAGCCGCTGAAACTTCTGCCGCTTCCTTACGGAGAGACTTGGCAGCGCTGGGCGGAAGCGGTGAAGCAAAACCTCGAGGAAGTCGGTATTCCGATTGAGATCGAGGCGACCGATGTGGCGGGCTGGAACCAGCGCACGTCCAACTGGGAATACGATATCGCCTTCACCTATCTTTACCAGAATGGCGATCCGGCAATTGGGGTGGATCGCAACTACAAGACCTCTCAGATTGCAAAGGGCAATCCGTTCAACAACGTCGAGGGTTATTCGAATCCGGAACTCGATAAGCTGTTTGAAGAAGCAGCTGTCGCCTATCCTGCGTCCAAGCGCCAGGAGCTTTACGATCAGGTGCAGAAGAAGCTTCAGGAAGACGTGCCTGTCGCCTGGCTGCTCGAACTCGGCTTCCCGACCCTCTACAATTGCAAGGTCCAGAATATCGTAACGACGGCATCCGGCCTTCCAGAATCCATGCGAGACGCCTGGATCAAGAAGTAAGTCGAGATCAGGCGGAGACTGCGTCTCTGCCTGACATTCAGACCGGACAATCTAGTCGGAGCAATGCTCATGCTGAGATTCATCTCGGGGCGGCTGTTAAAGGCAGCCGTGATCCTGATCTGTATCACCGTGCTCAATTTCTTCCTTATCCATGCCGCGCCCGGTGACCCGGCTTCGGTCATGGCGGGGGAAGCGGGCGATGCCGATCCTGCCTTCCTGCAACAGCTCAGAGAACGCTTCGGTCTCGACAAGCCGCTCTATGTGCAGCTTTGGATTTATGTGTCCTCCGTCCTCCGGCTCGATCTCGGTTACTCCTATCGTCAGCAGTTGCCAGTGCTCCATCTGATCAGTGAGCGCCTACCGGCAACACTGCTTCTGTCGCTTTCCGCCTTCGTGATTTCGCTCGGTCTCGGGGTGGCTGCCGGCGCCTTTGCATCCGCACGGCAGGGCAAATGGGCCGATACGATCATTTCGCTGGTAGCGCTGATCTTCTACGCGACACCGTTGTTCTGGTTGGCGCTGATGGGTGTCTTGCTGTTTTCCGTTGAACTCGGCTGGCTACCGGGCTTCGGTTACGAAACGGTCGGAGCCAATTATACTGGCTTCAATCGCGTGCTGGACATATTGCAGCACCTTATTTTGCCCGCCATGACGCTCGGCCTGTTCTTCATGGCAGTCTATGCCCGCATGACCCGCGCCTCGATGCTGGAGGTCGGCAGGCTCGATTTCGTCAAGACAGCGAAGGCCAAAGGTCTGCGTCCAGGCATCATCCAGCGCCGCCATGTGCTGCGCAACGCACTTTTGCCAGTCGTGACCCTGGCAGGTTTGCAGGCGGGGCAGCTCGTCGGCGGGGCTGTGCTCATCGAAACCGTTTTCGCCTGGCCGGGCATCGGCCGGCTGATGTTCGACGCATTGTCGCAGCGAGACTACAATCTGCTGCTCGGTGTGTTCGTTGTTTCCGCCGCAATGGTCCTGCTCTTTAACCTCATCACCGACGTGCTTTATCGCCTCGTCGATCCGCGCATCAAGGTGACGTCATGAAGGATTTCTGGAAACGCTTTTCGCAGAACCGCGGTGCCGTTGTTGGCCTCGTTATATTGCTTCTGGTTGTCATTCTTTCGGTTGTCGCTCCGTTTGTTTACACCAAGTCACCGTGGGCGATGGTACAGCGACCCTTCATTCCCCCTTTCACCATGGATGCCTTCGTGCTCGGTACCGATCCGATGGGGCGCGATCTCGCTGCAGGGCTCGCGCATGGCGCTCGGGTTTCTTTGCTTGTCGGTCTTGTTTCCACCGTCGTCTCTCTGCTGATAGGCATTCCCATCGGAGCGATTGCCGGTTACTTCGGCGGCTGGGTGGACGATCTGCTGATGAGGTTCACCGAGTTCTTCCAGAGCGTTCCAAGTTTCGCGCTGGCGGTTGTACTGGTCGCTATCTTTCAGCCCAGCATCTATTCAATCGTCATCTCCATCGCCGTCGTTTCCTGGCCGCCGGTTGCCAGACTTCTCCGTGGCGAAGTGATGTCGCTGCGCTCGCGGGAATTCGTCGAAGCGGCCGTTCTGTCGGGGCAGACGCATTCGACGATCATCTGGCGGCAGATTTTGCCGAACACGCTCTCGCCGATCATCGTGCTTGCCTCGATGATGGTGGCGGCCGCGATCCTGATCGAAAGTTCCCTGTCCTTTCTGGGGCTGGGTGATCGCAATATCATGTCCTGGGGCTACATCATTGGTGCTGGCCGCACTGTGATTCGTCAGGCTTGGTGGGTAAGCTTCTTTCCTGGCCTTGCGATCCTGTTGACCGTTCTGGCGCTTAATCTGGTCGGTGAAGGGCTGAACGATGCCCTCAACCCGCGCCTTGCGCGCAAGGGGAGGTAAACATGGCAGAAACTATCGACGCCGAGACCATGACGGTTGACGAGGCTGCCGCCATTATCCATCCGGGTGCGCTGGAGAAAGAAGGGCAGGGCGAACCCGTCGTGCATATCGACAGGCTGAGTATCGCGCTGCCGGATGGCGCAGATCGACCCTATGCCGTCGATCGTGTCAGCTTCAAGCTCTTTCCCGGCGAGATGCTCTGCGTGGTGGGCGAAAGCGGCTCCGGCAAGTCCATGTCCGCCAATGCGCTGATGGGGCTGTTGCCAGAGACGGTTCGTGTGGCGCAGGGCCGTATCCTGCTTGGTGCTATGGATCTGATCACCATGCCAGCGGATGCGCTTTACGCCGTTCGCGGGCGCCGGGTGGCGATGATCTTCCAGGAACCGATGTCGGCGCTCAACCCGCTGATGAAGATTTCGCCACAGATCGAGGAAGTCTTCGAGGCGCATGGTTTACTGACGCCAAAGGAGCGACGTGAAAGGGCTCTCTCACTGCTGACGGAAGTCGGGCTGCCCGATCCGCAACGAGCCGCAGAAAGCTACCCGTTCCAGCTTTCCGGCGGCCAGCGTCAGCGCGTCATGATTGCCATGGCGCTGGCGCTGGAGCCGGAAGTGCTGATCGCCGACGAGCCGACCACGGCGCTCGATGTCACGACACAGGCACAGATCCTAAAACTCATTGCCCGGCTCCAGAAAGAGCGCAACATGGCGGTGATGTTCATCACTCACGATTTTGGCGTCGTCGCCGAGATTGCTGACTATGTCAGCGTGATGCAACTCGGCCGGATTGTTGAGCAGGGTACGGCGGAAGAGGTGCTGTTCTCGCCACGGCATCCCTATACGAAAAAGCTGATCGCGGCGATCCCGCGACCCGGCGAAGGTGTGAAGCATGTCGGCAACCGGGAGCCGTTGCTTGCTGTCGAGAATTTGTCGAAAATCTATCGGATGGGTGGTGGACTGTTCTCCAAGGCGCGTGAGGTGCATGCGGTCAACAACGTGTCCTTCACGCTTGGCCGCGGGGAGACGCTGGGCATCGTCGGCGAGAGCGGATCTGGCAAGTCCTCGGTGGGGCGTTGCCTCGTGCGGTTGCAGGACCCGGATGGCGGGCGTATCCTGCTCAGCGGTCAGGACATGGCGCACTTGAAGGGAGAAGCCCTCCGGGCCATGCGCCGGCGCATGCAGATGATCTTTCAGGATCCCTATTCATCGCTCAATCCACGAGAAAAGGTCGGGCGTATTATCGCTTCGGGACCGATTGCCTATGGCGAGGACGAAAAGAAGGCGTTGGCACGCGCCGCCGAACTGATGGAGATGGTCGGTCTCGATCCGAAGGCGACGAACCGTTTCCCCCACGAATTTTCCGGAGGCCAGCGGCAGCGCATCGGCATTGCACGGGCGCTGGCACTCGAACCTGAGATCATAATTGCCGATGAGGCCGTTTCAGCACTCGATGTTTCGATCCAGGCTCAGGTTTTGGAACTGCTGGGCCAGCTGAAGAAAGATCTCGACCTTTCCCTCGTTTTCATTACCCACGATCTGCGCGTCGCAGCAAAGATCTGCGACCGCGTGATGGTGATGCAGAAGGGTGAGGTCGTCGAAATTGGCAGCGGTAGCGCGATCTTCGATAAACCCCAGCACCCCTATACGAAAAGCCTGATCGAGGCCATTCCCGGTCGGGCGAAGGAAGCATTAATGATGGCCTAGTGGAATGAATTTGACATTTGCCCTCAAGGCTTCTGCAAGCGGCAGCAAGTGTCAAAATCAGATCGCTAGGCTCTTCGATATCAACCTGGTTGGGCAAAAGAGCCCGTTTGTGGAGCAGTACATGACAATCATGCCAAACTCTGTTGAAGCTCGAGACATGGCCTATCACATGCATCCGATGGTCAATCTTCGGAAATACGAGAAATCCGGCGGCCTCGTGATCGAAAGCGGTGACGGCATCTATGTCATCGACAATAATGGAAAACGTTACATCGAGGGGCTTGCTGGGCTTTGGTCGGTGGCGCTTGGCTTCGGCGAAAAGCGCCTTGCCGAAGTTGCCAAGGCGCAGATGGAAAAGCTACCCTATTACCACACCTTCGCCTACAAGACCCATGGGCCTTCGGTCGATCTGGCGGAGATGTTGATCAAACTCGCTCCCGTGCCGATGTCGAAGGTGCATTTTACCTCATCGGGTTCGGAAGCCAACGACCTTGCCTGCAAGATGGTCTGGTACCGTTCCAATGCGCTCGGCAAAAAGGACAAGAAGAAAATCATTGGCCGGATCAAAGGCTATCATGGTGTCACCATCGCTTCCGGCTCAATTACGGGTCTTCCGCGCAACCATGAAAGCTTCGACCTGCCGCTTGACCGGATGATCCACACGTCGTGCCCATCCTATGTGCATTTCGGATTGGAAGGTGAGAGCGAAGCCGATTTCACCAAGCGCATGCTGAAGGATCTGGAAGAGCTCATTCTGAAGGAAGGTCCGGAAACGATCGCGGCTTTCTGGGGGGAGCCGGTGATGGGCGCTGGCGGCGTGCTGGTGCCGCCGAACGGTTACTGGGCCGGTGTTCAGGACATTCTGAAGAAATACGATATTCGTCTCGTCGCCGACGAAGTCATCTGCGGTTTCGGCCGCACCGGCAAGATGTTCGCCTGCGAGACGCTCGGCATCGAGCCGGATGTTCTGGTTGTGTCAAAACAAATCTCGTCGTCTTACATGCCGCTGTCGGCGATTATCATGAACGACCGTTTCTATCAGCCAATCGCCGATGAATCTGACCGCATCGGCGTCTTCGGTCACGGATTTACCGCGTCTGGCCATCCGGTCGCGACCGCCGTCGGTCTCGAAAACCTGAAGATCATCCAGGAACGCGACCTCGTCGGCAACGCCGCCCGGTTGGAAGGAAAGTTCCTGGGCGGACTGGCAGAACTTGCCGAACATCCGCTCGTGCATTCCTCGCGCGGCATCGGCCTGATCGGTGCGTTGGAGATCAACCCGTGGGAGGACGCCAATACAGGAGACGCCGCTGCGGCGGTGGCGGCGGCGTGCCAGAACGAAGGTCTGATCATCCGCAATATCGGCGAAGCCATTTGCTTCTGCCCGCCTCTGATCATCACCGCCGAGCAGATCGACGACATGTTCGGCGCTGTCCGTCGTGCGCTCGATACGGTTCAAGCGACCCGAGTCTAAAGAGAAGAGGAAAGAGATCGTGGGTGTAGTGAACAGTACCGACCTCGGCGAGATGACGGCGGCGCAGCTTTCCGAACTCTTCGCCTCCGGCAAGGCGTCCCCGGTGGAGGCCGCCAAGGCGTCGCTGGCGCGGATCGAGGCATTCAACCCGAGCGTCAACGCCTTCGCCTATGTCGTGCCGGAGCTGGCACTGGCGGAAGCGAAGGCATCCGAAGCGCGCTGGAAAAAGGGTGAGCCGCTTTCGCCCATCGATGGTGCGCCGACGACGATCAAGGAACTGACCCCGGTCAAGGGTATTCCCTGGCGGCGCGGATCGGCGCTTGGTGCGACCACGCCGTCCGAGAAGGAATTCCTCATCATGGAGCGCCTGCGCGGCGCTGGCGTCACTATCCTGGGCACGACGACATCGCCGGAATTCGGCTGGAAGGGCGTTACCCACGGTCCTGCTTTCGGAAATACCCTGAACCCGTGGCGCACGGACCGTGCATCCGGCGGCTCGTCTGGCGGTGCAGCCGTCGCGGCTGCGCTCAACATGGGTGTCCTGCATGAGGGGTCTGACGGCGCAGGCTCCATCCGTATTCCAGCCTCTTTCTGCGGAACATTCGGTATCAAGCCGACCTATGGCTGGATCCCTTCCGATACGCCGACGCCACTATTCGAGCTTGCGCATCGCGGTCCGCTGACACGGACCGTAGAGGATGCCGCGCTGTTCATGAATGCGACGACCGGTCCGACGCCAAAGGCAATGTATGGCTATTGCCCCAGTCCGGTTCCGAATTGGCGTGACGCCGCGAAGGCCGCGAGCGTCAAGGGCATGAAGATCGGCTACAGTCGCAATCTCGGTTATGCCGAGGTCCAGCCGGACGTGGCCGCTGCCGTTGAGCGTACCGCTTCGCGGCTCGCCGACATGGGCGCAATTATAGAAGAGGTCGATCCAGGCTTCTCCAATCCGCAGGATGCTCTTCTTGCCCTGTGGTACGCTGCCGAAGCCCGCACCGTCGAAATGATCAATCCGACGGAAGAACAGAAGACGCTTATGGATCCGGGCTTGATCCGCATCTACGAAAAAGGTTGCACCTATACCGCCCGTGACTATGTCGCCGCCGAACAGGTCAGGGCTGACCTCAAGGTGACGATGGCGCTGTTTCATGAGACCTATGACGCGCTCATGCTGCCGACGATGCCGACGACTGCAATCGAGGCTGGCGTTGATTTCCCGGGGGGTATCGAAGGCAAGGACTGGTCCGACTGGTCGCCCTTCACCTATCCGTTCAACATGACCGGTCAACCAGCAGTCTCGGTGCCCTGCGGCTTCGATGCAGGTGGATTGCCGATCGGTCTGCAGTTTGTCGGCCCGCGCTATCGTGATGACATCGTGTTGGCACTGGCTGCGGCTTATCAATCCGCCTATCCGGAGGAGCTGATCGGCGCGCCGCGGCTCTCCTAACCTTAAGACACAGCACGGAGGCCCAGATGGCCTCCGTGACGATTATTCAATTGCAGTATCGGGAATGGGACATGGCCTCCAAGGCACACCAAGGGACGGCAAGCGGGCTTGGCGCTGAGCTGAAGACGAGCGCGACCACCGTGCTAGCGGATCAGGCGGAGCGTATCGCACGGGAGAAGTACGGGCTCGACGGAAGAGCGGAATGGCTGTGGGGCGAGAAGGACAGCAACTACCGCCTGACGCTTGCAGATGGCACGGAATATCTTCTCAAGATCCTCAACCCCGCAGAAAATCCGGCCATGACCAGTATGCACAGCCAGGCGCTTCTGCATGTGGAGGCCGAAGATCCGGGTATTCCGATCCAGCGGATCATTCGCACACGAAACGGTGAGGCGGATTTTCGCATGACGGACGATGAAGGCGGCACGCGAGGTGTGCGTATGGTTACGTTCGTGCCAGGCGTATCGCAGAAATCGCAGCCGCATTCGGCAATCCAGCGCTATCGCGTCGGCGTCTTGCTCGGTCGCATGCAAAAGGCGTTGCAAGGGTTTACCCACGAGGCCGCCGGTCATCGCATCACCTGGGACATGTCGCATGCGGCAGGGCTTCGCGAATTGCTGTCCATCTTCGACAGCGAGGCACAACGGGCGCGGCTGCAACGTACCATGGACGATTTCGAAAATCTGGTTGTGCCGCGCATGGCTGCCCTGCCAGCGCAGGTCGTCCACAACGATTTCAACATGGAGAACATCCTCGTCAGCAAGGATAATCCGGACGAGATCAGTGGCATCATCGATTTCGGTGATATGGTCCACGCGCCGGTCTTGTTCGATGTCGCGGTGGGTGCCGCCTATCAGATGGGCGATGCCGAGGACCCAGTCGAGGCGATGTGCGATTTTCTGAAAGGCTATGCGACGCAGAAGACGCTTTCGGCTCACGAACTCGAACTGCTTTATCCGGCTGTCGAGACACGCATGCTGATGCGGCTTGCGATACAGGAATGGCAGGCAAGGTTATTTCCCGAATACAGGGAGCGTTATACCCGCAACAGTCCCACCGTCTGGGCGCAGTTTGCCAGGCTTGATGCAATTTCGAAGAATGACATCGTGGCGCGTCTGGCGGCGGCCTGCCGCGCTTGATCGCCAAGGGAGAGACAGAGATGAACAAGCCGGCCATAACCATGATCAATGGCTTCGATGCGTCGCGGCTCGGCAGCCTGCCAGAGCGCGAGCGGCTGATGATCGAACGCCGCCAGGCGATGCTCGGCCCGTCCTATCGACTGTTTTACGAACATCCGCTGCATCTTGTACGTGGCGAAGGTGTCTGGCTTTACGATCCGGAGGGCAATGCCTACCTTGATGCCTACAACAACGTGCCTTCAGTCGGCCATTGCCACCCGCGCGTTGTTGCGGCGATTGCTGAACAAGCCGCAGTGTTGAACACCCACACACGCTATCTCGACGACACGATCCTCGACTATTCCCAGAGGCTGTTGGCTACGTTTCCGGAAGAGCTGAGCCGGGTCATGTATTGCTGCACCGGTAGCGAGGCGGTTGATCTGGCGATGCGGATTGCCTGCTACTATACCGGTGGCACCGGCATTATCGTCACAGAAAACGCCTATCACGGCACAACGACAACAACGGCCGCTATCTCGCCCTCGCTTGGTCCCAACATGCCGCTCGGAATGCATGTGATTACGGTACCAGCACCGGATGCCTACCGTGCGGACGGGAAGGATGTGGGCGAGACATTTGCAACTGAGATATCCAAAGCGATTGCCTTCATGCAGCGTCGCGGGATCAAGCCTGCCGCCTTTATCGCCGATAGCATCTTCTCAACCGATGGAATATTTTCAGAGCCTGCTGGTTTTCTCCAGAAAGCGCTAGACGTCGTGCATGAGGCTGGCGCGCTCTATATCGCCGACGAAGTCCAGCCAGGTTTTGGCCGCACCGGCTCGCATATGTGGGGTTTCATGCGCCACAGCATCGTCCCCGACATCGCTGTCATGGGCAAGCCAATGGGCAATGGCCTGCCTATCGCCGCAGCTGTGATGAAGAGCGAGGTGCAGGAGCGTTTTGGCCAGGACATTCGCTATTTCAACACATTCGGCGCCAACCACGTTTCGATCGCTGCGGCCAACGCAGTCCTTGACATCATTGGTGATGAAGGCCTGATGAGCAATGCGGTATCGACCGGCGACTACATGCTGGAGGGCATGCGCAAGCTCCAGCAGTCGTTCGAGTGCATCGGCGATGTACGGGGAGCCGGGCTGTTTCTCGGCCTGGAGTTCGTCAAGGATCGCGTGAGCCGCGTTCCGGATGGCGCTCGCTCGCTCGCGGTCGTCAATCGCATGCGGGATCATCGTGTGCTGATCAGCGCGGCTGGCATCCATGGAAATACGTTGAAGATCCGTCCACCGCTGCCGTTTGGTCGCGAACACGCCGACATCTTCCTCAAGACGCTCGAAGCAGTGCTGAACGAAACGAACTGATCGCGCATCCACTTTTCCTGACCATCGAGGGATAGACTATGACCCAGTCTCCAGACATCGACACCGAGCGCCTGTGGGCCGACATCATGACGATGGGGGCAATTGGCGGCACGCAGGGTGGCGGCAGTTTTCGCCCGGCACTTTCGGATGCGGACAGGGAAGGGCGAAATCTGTTTCGCTACTGGGCGCAAGAGGCTGGTCTTGCCGTTACTGTCGATGCGATCGGCAACATGTTTGCCCGGCGGGAAGGGGAAGACCCGTCCTTGCCGCCGCTCATGATTGGCAGCCATCTCGACACCCAGATGCCTGGCGGCAAGTTCGACGGCGTGCTCGGCGTGCTGGCTGGGCTTGCGGTCGTGCGGGCGCTGAATGCCAAAGGCATCACGACCAGGCGGGCAATCGAGATCGCCAACTTTACCAATGAGGAGGGCGCGCGCTTTCAGCCGGGCGTCATGGGGTCAGGCATCTTTGCCGGGCTCTTGCCCCTCGATGACGCCTTGTCGCGCAGGGACGATGGCGGCGTTTGCCTCGGGGATGAGCTTTCGCGCATCGGTTATGCCGGGTCACTTCCAGTTGGCGGTCGAGCGGTACATCGATATCTGGAACTGCATATCGAGCAGGGTGCGGAGATGGAGGAGGCCGGTGCGATCATCGCCGCCGTCTCCAACAGTTCCTGGGGATGCAGCGGGTTTATCGATATCAGCGGTGAGAACGGTCATTCGCAGACGGCGCCGATGTCAAAACGGCGCAATGCGCTGGTCGCCGCCGCAAGACTTATTCTCGAAATAGAGGCGATAGGGGCGGAAAACGAGCCCGATGGAATGGTTAGCGCCACCGTGATCCGGAACTGGCCGAACAACCGTGTGAACATTCCGCACCTGACCAAGCTGTCTTATGTTGCCGTTCATGCGACGGAGGCGGGCCGGGCGGCGATCATTGACCGCATCGAGTCTGCCGCTGCGCGGATTGCGGAGGAGACCGGACTTGCGCTCGACGCCACCACGTCGCATTATCGCCAACGCCTCGATCTCTCGGAGGAACTTTCCGGCCAGATTTTGGAAGCGGCGGAGCGCCTCGGCTACAAATCCATGATGCTGCCGACACTCACGGCCCATGATGCCCTTTCGATGACGCATATCTGCCCCACGGCGATCATCTTCGTACCGTGCAAGGATGGAATTTCCCATAGCGAGAAAGAGTGGTGCGAGCCGGATCAGGTCGCGGCGGGTGCCAGGGTTCTCCTTGCAATGACGCTTGATCTCGCCAATGCAATCTGAGGCTCATGCTCCGGCGTCGTCTCGTGGCAAGAATGTGAGGCGGTGTGATAGGGTGCTGCAATACTTCGAACTGTGCAAAAGAGGGCTGTAGTGAATTCTCACGCGAAGTTGGGACTGGGCGATGTGGATGCGGCGGAGGGCGCTAGCCTGCCCAAGGCGCTGTGGGCCTATAACATCATCCGCGATGCGATCATCACGATGAAACTCTTGCCCGGCGAGACGCTGAACGAGAAAGAGACCTGTGCCGAACTTGGCATTTCTCGAACGCCGATGCGGGAGGCAGTTTTGCGCCTTGCGCAGGAAGGCCTCGTCAACATCGTCCCGAGCGGCGGCACCTTCGTCAACAAGATCGTCATGCGCAAGGTGATAGAAGGGCATCTGGTGCGCTCAAGCCTCGAGATGCGCACCATCAGGCTCACGGCGCGCAATTTCGATCCGGTCTATGAACGCGACCTCGACCTTCTGCTTTTCCGCCAGCAGGACGCCGCCAAGCGGCGAGACGTCAATGAGGCATTCAAGGTCGACAACGAATTTCACCGGCTCCTGTGCCGGATCGCCGGCTTTCCGAACGTCTGGCAGACAATCCACAATGCGACAGGCCAGCTTGATCGCGTGCGCCGTCGCGGCTTTCCCAAAATGGGCTATTTCGATGAAGTCATCGAAGAGCACGAGGCGCTCTATGCCGCACTCAAGGCCCGTGACGACGATGAAGCCGCAAGATTGCTCAAAGAGCATCTCGGAGGCATCTCTGCCGTCGTCGAGTATGTGGTTCAGACGGACGCAAACGCCATCAGCGGAAAGGACGATATCATGCTGCTCAAGGCCCTTGCAGAGATGTGACGCGTTTGAAAACGCGCGTCCTCTGACACCAGCCTCATACGACCGTTACCGCCTTACACGCTTTTGGCCACCTGTCGATGACGGCTTTGAGATTGAGCTATACGCTCGTGCTGCCGCCGAGCCGGCGAATGCACGATGCATCGATGATGATTTGCCTTGCTCATGCCTGGCAACGCCCAGACTGGCCACACCAGCGCCGTTGGCAAGAAGACGGAGCATGCACTAACATTCCCCACGTTTCAGTCACGAAAAGGGGGACCGGAGACATGCGAGGACATTCCATTCCATGAACACACGATTTCTCGAAACCTTCCTTTGGGCAGCGCGTCTAAACAGCTTTTCAGCGACGGCGGAACGATTGCACACGACCCAAGCCTCTGTTTCCAATCGTATCGCCGCTCTGGAGCGCGAGCTTGGCGTTGTGCTGTTCACGCGCGATGTACGTTGTGTCAACCTGACGCCGGCTGGTCGTCTGGCGCTGCAGCATGCCGAAAAGATCGTCAATCTCACTGGCGAGTTCCGTCAGATTGTCAGCAGCCGGGAGGCTTTGAGAGGCACGGTGAGGATCGGTGCGGCTGATACGATCGTATACGCCTGGCTGCCGCTGCTCATCCGGCGAGTGAATGAACAATATCCTGGTATCAGTCTGGACCTGACCATAGACACGAGCCTGAAACTCTCTCAGCGCATTCAGAACGGTGAGGTCGATGTCGGTTTTATCATGGGGCCGATAATGGCTGCTGATATCTGTAACTCACCGCTCTGTACCTTTGAATCCTGTTGGGTGGGCGCGGTCGAGTTGCCGCTACCGGAAACGGGCGTGACGCTTGAAGATATCGCGCATTTTCCGCTGCTTACCTTCTCCGCCGGATCGCAGCCCCACCAAGTTTTGCGTGCGCTTCTCGATTCCCACGGATTGTCCGATAGCCGCATCTACAATTCCAATTCGCTCTCGATCATGACGCGTTTGGTGGCGACGGCGGTCGGCGTGGGGGCGCTGCCGCGGGTGCTGGTAGAGGGTATCATCACCTCAGGTGAGGCGCGGATTCTCGACATTGCGCCCCCTGTGCCGCCTCTCACCTTCCATACGGTTTATCAGGACCGTGGCGACAACGCGCTGGCGCGAGCGATCGCCGATATGGCGAGAGAGATCGTCGGTGAAACCAGCATGCCATGGATGACCGTCGCAGCTTAAATTTTGTGCTGCATTGCAAAATGATTAATCCATAAGCTCACCTTATGGGTGTTGATAGAGTTTTTCCGTTTGTCATGAGGCAAGATCGACTTCTTAATTCCCCTCGCAACATGAGAGGAGAGCAACGTGAAAGTCTCACTTGTTCAAATGAACACCCAAAATAACAAGGCGGAAAATCTTGCGGTTGCTGCTGATCTGATTGAAAAAGCAGTAAAGGCAGATAGACCCGACCTCATTGTCCTTCCTGAATACTTTGCATTTCTTGGAGATAATCCGCAGGAGATGCATGAGAGCGGCGAGGAATTCCCCGGCGGCGAAATATATACGTTGCTTTCAGCGCTTGCAAAAAAGCATGCGATCACGCTCCATGCCGGCTCCATCGTGGAAAAGGAAGGCAACCGCTTTTACAACTCGACGCTGGTCTTCGGTCCCGATGGCCAGCAAATTGCGCGGTATCGCAAAATTCACCTTTTCGACGTCGATACGCCGAATGGTATCAGCTATCGCGAATCCGACTCCGTCGCCCGTGGCGAGGAGGTCGTGACCTATAAGGTTGGCGACAAGACCGTTGGCTGCGGCATTTGCTACGATATCCGTTTCCCGGAGCTGTTCCGCGCTTTGAGAGACAAGGGCGCAGACGTGATCGTCCTGCCGGCCGCCTTCACACTGATGACGGGCAAAGACCATTGGGAAGTGCTGGCTCGAGCGCGCGCTGTCGAAACCCAGACCTATTTTCTTGCTGTTGGACAGATCGGCACCCATGCGGGCGGGAAGAAGGCCTGCTGGGGGCATTCCATGGTGATAGATCCATGGGGGCACATCATTGCTCAGTGCTCTGACAGCGTCGGAACCGCTGGAGTGACCCTCGACTTCGACTATTCGGCCAAGGTGCGCGCTAACGTGCCGGTTGCAAACCATCACGTTCTCTGATCGGAGAAATTCACATGTTTATCGTTAATTCCATGCCGGAACAGATCAGCGCGGACGTCATCGAACTCCTGGAACAGGTCGAAGTCGCCACGATCGGTCATGTACTACACTCTGGCTTCGTCGACCCCGATATTCGGGCGGTGCTTCCTGGCAAGCGAGTGGCCGGCACCGCCGTGACGCTACGCATTCCGAATGCGGATTCGACCATGCTTCACTACCTGACGCAACTCGTTCGCCCGGGGGATATCGTTCTTATCGACCGGTGTGGTGATACCCGCCACGCCTGCTGGGGCGGTGTGATTACCAACACGATGAAGATGGCAGGCGTGAAAGCTGGCGTCATCGATGGGCCTGCAACGGACTTCTCCGAGTTTACAAAAGTGGACATGCCCATGTGGTGCCGTGGTCCGTCACCGATCACAACCAAGATTCTTGGGATGGAAGGCGCGATTAACGTTCCTATCAGCGTCGGTGGCCAGATGATCAATCCGGGCGATGCGATCCTGTGCGATGAGAGCGGCGTTGTTGCACTTCATCCGAGCCAGGCGCGCGGCATGGCGGAACGCGCTATCGGCATGCAGGAGGCCGAAATCGTGCTTCTGGAGCGGCTGCGTAACGGTGAGAAGCTCCCCGATATTTCCGGGGCTAATAAGCTTGTGCAGGCCAAGCTTACGGCGTGACACGATCATTAGGGTGGCGGACTCGTCCGCCACTTCAAAAAAACAACAGAGGAGAACAGGATAGTGAAGAAATCTATTTTTCTAGGTGGAATTCTCATGCTCGGTGCGGCTGCCTTGCCGGCACACGCCCAGCAGACCGTGACGTTCCTCGGCTATAGCGGCCTTTTTCAAGAGCGCTACACCAAAGCCGTCATCGAACCTTTCATGGCTGCCAATCCCGATATCAAGATCGAATATTTCCCTCAGCAAGGCTCTGCCGCCATGCTCGGCTCCTTGCGCGCCCAGAAGGCCGCTCCGCAGTCTGATGTCGCCTTGATGGACGTCTCCGTGGCCAAGACAGGCACGGATGAAGGCCTGTTCGACAAGATCGATGAAAGTGTGACCAAGAATGTCTCCGATCTCTACCCGAACGCCCGTTTCGAAGGCGTGGCAGGCGTTGGCGTGACGTTCGACAATCTCGTGCTCATCTACAATACCGACGCAATCAAGACGGCCCCTGACAGTTGGAACGCCCTGAAAGACAGCGCCCTCAAGGGCAAAGTCGCCATGCTCAGCGCCCCTGATATCGTCGGTATCGGCACCACGATCATCATGGATCATATGAACGGCGGTACTGATTTCATCAAGAACATCGACGCCGGCATCAAGGCCATGGGTGAAGTGGCTCCGAATATTCAGACATGGGAGCCTAAGCCGGAAATTTATCCGAATGTCGTCAACGGCCAGGTTGCGCTCGGCGTGGGCTGGAACGCCCGAAGCCAAGTGAATGCTGATGGCTCCAACGGCAAGATGAAAGTCGTTCTGCCGAAGGAGGGGACGATTCTGCAAATCAACACTCTCAACCTCGTCAAAGGTGGGCCATCGTCGGCCGCCGCGCGCAAGTTTGTGGACTATGCTCTCAGCCCTGAGGCCCAAGCCGCCTTCACCGCTGCTATGTATTATGCCCCCACCAATTCCAAGGCGCATGTTGCCCCGGAGATCATTGACCGCACCGTAGTCAAGGCTATGGATAAGGTTATCCCGGTAGATTGGATCGGTCTCTCGAAGGTTCGCGACGCGATCACGCAGGACTGGCGTCGCAAGGTTATCCCGCTTAGCCGCTAAGCTGATCTTGCCCATGTGACGCACCGAAAGATTTCCACATCCCTTTCGGGGGATGTGGGAAGGATGTAGCCCTGGTACTCCACCAAGCTGGAACCCGTCAGGGCCGATAAGCCAGAAACCTGCTGAAATCGCAGGAAATTTCGACGTGATCTCACACATAAAGAGCCAGCGCATGTCCTGTAGCCCGACGCGGTGAGGCATGGTCTGGGGAAAAGCAAAAAAAGAATGGGAACTTCAGACGTTATGCAGCCAGGATTTCTTTCGATACGTTCACTGGTCAAGCGCTATGAGAATGTGATCGCCGTGGATAATCTCAATCTGGAGATTGCGAAGGGCGAACTAGTGGCCTTTCTCGGTCCCTCCGGTTGCGGCAAGTCGACGTCATTGCGAATGATCGCCGGGCTTGCTCCTGTCACGTCAGGCTCGATCTTGATCGACGGATCGGACGTGACGAAGCTCGCACCCTACAAGCGCGACATCGGCTTGGTGTTTCAAAGCTACGCCCTGTTCCCACACATGACGGTGCTTAAGAATGTCATGTTTGGTCTTGAAATGCGCAAAATTCCGGCTCCCGAAGCCGAGCGCCGCGCACGGGAAGCGATCGCGATGGTGCGTCTGGAAGGACGGGAGGATCGGCGTCCGGCACAGCTCTCGGGTGGCCAGCAACAGCGCGTCGCGCTGGCACGCGCCCTCGTCATCGAACCTTCCATTCTGCTTTTCGATGAGCCTCTCTCTAACCTGGATGCCAAGCTACGCGACGAAATGCGTGCTGAAATTCGCCGTATCCAGAAACAACTCGGTATCACTTCCATTTTCGTCACACATGATCAGGTGGAGGCCCTGAGCATGTGTGACAAGGTTGCGGTCTTGAATGGTGGAAAACTGGAACAGCTTGGCACACCACATGATCTCTACGAGCGCCCGGCTACGGCTTTCGTTGCGTCCTTCGTTGGCCGCACCAACAGGCTGGTTGGACAAGCGGTCGGCGATCACACCACAGTCGGCGACACAGTCCTGCGAACGCCGGGGTCGCACAACGGCAAGATTGAATTGATGATACGCCCCCATCGTATGGCGATGACGGTTGCCGGGGACACCATGCCGGATTTCGATGGCGCTCCGATTAACCGCATCTCTGGTGAGGTTCGCGACGTCTATTATGCTGGCGACATTCTCCATTACGAGATCGCTGCCGAGGGGCAGACCTTGTCCGTTGAGCGTGCAACATCGGGTGGTGAAACGCCTGTGGCGACTGGCGCCAGTGTCAGCCTCGTTTGGCGCGTCGAGGACACATTGGTCTTTGGAGAAAACCAATGACAGCCTCGGTCATGATCACGGCTCCAGGCAGCCGCACATCCTCGATCGTTTTTCTCGCAACGCTCCTTCTGGGGCCTATCATTGCGGTCAACGGACTGGCCTTCCTGATGCCCGTATTCAACCTGCTCCTGCTTTCCTTCCGCGAAAGCCTTGGCGGTGGCGGTCTGGGAGAGGCGTACACGTTAGACAACTGGTCGTCGACGTTGACGGATGGCTTTTATCTCGAGCTGATCGGTCAGAGCATCCTGACTAGTCTTCTCATCACGGTTCTAACACTCGTAGCCTCCTATCCAATCGCGCTCTATCTTCATCGGACGCAGGGGCGGTGGAAGACGCTGTTGCTCGTACTGGTCATCTCGCCACTTTTGACCTCGGCTGTGGTGCGTACCTACGGCTGGATTGCGATCCTCGCGGATGACGGCCTTATCAACAATATCCTCCACGCGCTGGGTGCTGAAAACGGCGTGAGACTACTGTTCAACAAGATCGGCGTCGTCATTGGTCTGACCGAGATCCTGATGCCTTATATGATCTTGGCACTGCTTGCCGGTTTCGGCAGGCTTGATCCGCGTATCGAAGAGGCGGCTGAGACGCTTGGCGCTTCCCCGTGGAAGGTGTTCTGGCGGATCATCGTGCCGCTGACAATGCCTGGGGTCGCGCTTGGCTGCCTGCTTTCCTTCGTTCTGGCTGTCAGCTCATTCATCACGCCCAAGCTCCTTGGGGGCGGGCGGGTCTTTCTTCTGGCCACGGAGATCTATGATCAGGCTATCGTGACACTCAACTGGCCTCTTGCCGCAACGCTTTCGATGATCATTCTGGTTATTTTTGGTGCCGCGCTTGTCCTCTATTCCCGACTTCTTCGGGCTATTCTTTAAAGGAGTTCGAAATGGAAGAACGACCTGTTCCGCTGGCGCTCAAAGTCATTTCTTTCGTCATGTTCCTTTTCCTGCTGGCGCCGGTCGTGCTTGTGGTGCCGATCTCCTTTTCTGCCGACAGCTACATGGCTTTTCCGCCGTCTGGTTGGAGCTTGCGTTGGTATGTCGAGCTCATGCACAATTCGAAGATGATGAGCGCATTGGGTGTTAGCACGCTCCTTGCCAGCGTCGTGACTGTTCTCGCCATGCTTATCGCGCTTCCCGCGTCCTACGCGATCGTTCGGATGCGGGTCATCGGTGCCGATGCGTTGCTCGCCATTTTTACCGCTCCGCTGCTTCTGCCAACGATCGTTCTGGGTCTAGCGATACTGATCGTCTTCGCTGGTGCGGGCCTACTCGGTACCTTCACCGGTCTGGTGATAGCGCATCTCATCATCGTACTGCCATATGCTCTTCGGGTGCTGACCACATCTCTTTCGGGCCTACCGCTGATTTTTGACGAGGCCGCGTCAACACTGGGAGCTTCGCCACTGACGGTGTTCCGCCGGGTTACATTGCCGATGATCGCGCCGGGCGTGGTGGCAACTGCCGCACTGTCTTTTCTCGTTTCCTTCGATGAAGCGGTGATTTCGCTGTTTCTCACCGGTCCGCGCATTACGACTCTTCCCGTCGCCATGTATCAGCATGTCGAAACCCAGGCCGATCCCCTTGTCGCGGCCATCTCAGTTCTCCTAATTGTGCTCACGCTCGCCGTCGTCCTCATCGTGGACCGGACGGTGGGCCTGACGAAGACTTTCGTGAAGTAGGAGGACGGATGGCATATCGACAGATCGCCGCTGGGACGACCTATCGTTTCGACGATTTGAAGACCTTGATGGCAAAAGCGACGCCGGAAAGGTCTGGGGATCAGCTTGCCGGTATTGCCGCAGACGGACCGGTCGAAAGATTGGCAGCACAGATGGCGCTGGCCGATCTGCCGCTTTCGACTTTTCTAGAACAGGAATTGATCAGTTCCGACGAGGATGAGGTTTCGGCACTGATTGCGCGTCAGCACGATGCACAGGCCTTTGCGCCGGTGTCCTCGTTGACGGTTGGCGAATTTCGCGAATGGCTGCTCAACTCCAAGGTCGGGCAGGCGGAACTGGAAGCGGTGACCCTGGGTCTCACACCGGAGATGGTGGCGGCGGTCTCTAAGATCATGCGTCTCCAGGATCTTGTAGCGGTATCGGCGAAACGGGAAGTCGTAACTCGTTTTCGCAATACAATCGGTCTGTCCGGCCACCTGTCCTCCCGCAATCAGCCAAATCATCCGACGGATTGTTCCCGTGGCATTGCCATCTCTGCCATTGATGGGTTGCTGTTGGGCAGCGGCGATGCGGTGATCGGCGTAAACCCCGCCACGAGTGCTTTGCCGGACTATATCCGTGTCGTGCAGTTGCTTGACGATCTGCGGCAATGGCTCGATATCCCCACCCAGACCTGTTGCCTTGGGCATGTGACGACGGCAATCCGGGCGATGGAGCGCGCGGCACCCGTCGATCTGGTGTTCCAGTCGATTGCCGGATCCCAGAAAGCCAATGCAGGTTTCGGCGTCGATCTTGCCGTCCTGCGAGAAGCGCATGAGGCCGGTTTGTCGCTGAACCGCGGGACTGTCGGTAATGACCTGATGTATTTCGAAACAGGACAGGGTGCGGCGCTTTCGGCCGACGCGCATTTCGGCGTCGATCAGCAAACGATGGAGGCCCGCGCCTATGCCGTTGCGCGTGAATTCTCACCGCTTCTGGTGAATACGGTCGTTGGTTTTATCGGCCCCGAATATCTTTATAATGGCAAGCAGATCATCCGCGCCGGCCTTGAGGATCATTTCTGTGGAAAGCTGCTGGGCCTGCCGATGGGGGTCGATGTCTGCTACACCAACCACGCCGATGCAGACCAGGAAGACATGGACGTTCTTCTGACCATGCTCTGCGCCGCGAATGTGAACTTCGTCATTACAGTGCCAGGGTCAGACGATGTCATGCTGAACTACCAGACACTTTCCTATCACGATTCAATCTATGCCCGTGAAACGCTGAAGCGGCCGCCTGCGCCGGAGTTCGAGGAGTGGCTGGTGAGGATGGGCGTGACGGACGCTGCCGGCCGCATGGTCGACAACCCAGCGCTGATGAACCGCGAGCTTCTCGAAATCGATTTTCTTGGAAGGGGCGCCGCCTGATGCATGAACGCCAGCCCTCTCTCATCTCCGATCCACCGGAACGTCTCAAGATCCTGCGCGCCGAAACGGAGGCGCGCGTTGCGCTCGGTCGCACAGGTGCGAGCCTTCCAACGCGTGCCGTCCAAACATTTCTGCTGGATCACGCGCAGGCGCGTCAGGCTGTTTGGCGGCCACTGGATATAGATAGGGTGGAGCGAGACCTTCGTGCTTCTGGTGCAGATGTCGTTCTTGTTGCAAGCCGCGCCAAGGATCGTGCGGAATATCTGCGCCGACCCGATTTCGGCCGCGCCCTGTCAGACGAGGGCCGCCTGACGATCGACGGGCATCTCAAGGGTGCCGACATTGCATTGGTGGTCGCTGACGGGCTTTCGGCAACGGCTGTGGAAACAAATGCCGTGCCGGTCGCAAAGGCGTTGCTCGAGGCGCTCGCAAGCGAAGGGTTGACGGTGGCTCCGATCATTCTTGCCACACAGGCGAGGGTCGCTCTGGCGGATGATGTGGGTGCGGCACTCGGCGCAAAGGTCGTGGTGATCCTGATCGGCGAGCGGCCAGGCCTTTCGGCGGCCGACAGTCTTGGCGCCTATGTCACATTCGGACCGGAGACCGGACTGCCGGATTCCCGACGCAACTGCATTTCCAATATTCGTGATGGTGGCGTGCCGCCTGTCGAAGCGGCTGACAAGATCATGACTCTGATCAAGGCCATGTGCCAGCAAGAGACAAGCGGCGTAACGCTGGTTGAATTCGAAAAGCCTGTGTCGGCTTTGTCCGACTAAAACACGGCAAATTTCAAGCGTAGGCCCGGGCCGGTAAATGCATCGGCACGATCTGTCGCGTCGATTGATGTCGCTTTCGGACGGCGAAATAGAGGTAATCCCATGGACCCCAGCCCCTCCACAGCCTACGACATTGCCATTATCGGTGCGGGCGTGGTCGGCTGCGCGGTCGCACGCCGTTTCGCGCTTGCGGGTGCGAAGGTTGTGGTCATCGAGAAGGGCCCCGATATCCTTTCCGGGGCATCGAAGGCCAATAGTGCTATTCTCCATACTGGCTTCGATGCCCCAGAGGGCAGTCTGGAGCTGGATCTGGTGAAAGCGGGCAGGGCGGAATATCTGTCCATCCACGGCCAGATGGGTCTTAGCCTGGTAGAAACCGGCGCACTGGTCTGTGCCTGGAATGTCGGCGAAGCCGAAAGCCTGGAACAGATTGCCGAACAGGGCCGACGCAACGGCATTGGCGAACTCCGTCTGGTCACGGCCCGGCAGGCCAGAGGTACCACACCCGGCTTGTCCGACCATCTCATCGCAGCGCTCGAAGTTCCCGGTGAACATGTCATCGATCCCTGGTCAGCCCCGCTTGCTTATCTCACGCAGGCGGTTGCTCTTGGCACGAAGCTGGTGCGCAACGCTGAAGTGCTATCTGGCGAGTTTGACGGCAAGTGGCGGATAGAGACGACGGCGGGTGCGATCCTGGCTGCAAGCGTCGTTAACGCGGCGGGGTTGTACGGCGATATCGTCGATGCCCGACTTGGTCTTGTCCCCGACTTCACGATCAAGCCCCGGAAAGGACAATTCGTCGTTCTGGACAAGGCCGCCCGCCGCCACGTTCCGCGTATCATCCTGCCTGTTCCCACCGAAATTACCAAGGGTGTCGTTGTGTGTCCAACCGCATTCGGTAACGTCCTCATCGGCCCGACGGCGGAAGAGCAGGATGACCGCGAGCGTGCAACGGTAGAAACGGCGGCGCTTGAAGCGCTGCTCGCACGTGGCACCGCGATTATTCCCGCGCTCGCCTCCGTCTCCGTGACCGCTGTCTACGCGGGGCTGCGTCCCGCATCGGAAATGAAGCATTACCGGATTTCCGCTCGGCCGGACCGCCGTGCGATCACGCTCGGTGGCGTCCGATCCACGGGACTCAGTGCGGCGCTCGGTCTCGCGCAGCATGCTCTGTCGCTTCACGAGAGTTTCGGTACGCATTTTGAGCCTCCAGCCGCTGTGCCTGATGTGACGATGCCCAACATCACCGAAACCTGCGAACGGGACTGGCAACGCGCCGATCATGGTGAAATCATCTGCCATTGCGAGCTTGTGACCCGCCGCGAGATCGAAGCGACTTTTGCCAGCCCCATTCCGCCCGGTGATTTCGGGGGGCTGCGACGGCGCACTCGCGCTGGCATGGGGCGGTGTCAGGGCTTTTACTGCAATGCCCGGTTGGCCGCGATGACGGGCGACCGTCTGGCTGTGCCTCTTGCAGTTCCTCCCGGAGACGGCCGATGAGTGCACAGGAACCTCCTCCGCAGCAACTGAAAAACGATGCGGACGCTGATGTCATTGTTGTTGGCGGTGGTCCGGCCGGTGTCGCGGCGGCGCTGGAGCTGAAACAACGTGGCGTCACGCGTGTGATGATACTCGAGCGTGAGCCGGCTCTAGGGGGCGCACCCCGTCATTGCGGACATTCGCCTTTCGGTATGCGAGAATTCCGCCGTATCTATTCCGGTCCGGCCTATGCGCGGCGTCTGCAACGGCAGGCGGAGGACGCGGGCGTTGATGTCAGGACCGGGCATTCGGTGGTGGAACTGGGACAGGACGCTACTCTGCTGGTGACGTCGGCGCGCGGCGTCGAAAGGTTAAAGGCCCGGCGCGTCGTCCTGGCGACGGGCGCGCGTGAGAAACCGCGGTCGGCGCGGCTTTTACCGGGCGACCGGCCAGTTGGCGTGGTGACCACCGGCACCCTGCAATCCTACGTCGCCTTTCACAGCATCATGCCCTTTCGTCGCCCGCTCATCATCGGTTCGGAACTGGTTTCCTTTTCGGCGCTCCTCACCTGTCTGACACACGGCGCACGGCCTGTCGCGATGATCGAAACGGAGACGCAGCCGCTGGCGCCGTCGCTCTTCCGTTGGTTTCCGCGATTGGTTGGCGTGCCTTTCCTTTGCAAGGCAAAGCTTGAGGACATCCGTGGGCGCGGGCGCGTGGAGGAGGCTGACATTCGTCTGTCAGATGGTCGTATCATGACGGTCAAATGCGATGGTGTGCTCCTCACCGGGCAGTTCATACCGGACGCAGCGCTTTTGGACACATCCTCAGTTGCGGTGGCAGCAGGCAGCGCGGGCCCTCTGATCGATCAGGATGGACGGACGGCCAACCCGTTCTATTTCGCTGGCGGGAACGTGCTGAGGGCCGTGGAAACGGCCGGCTGGTCTTTTCGGGAGGGGCGCCGCGTGGGCGCCGCCGTCGCGGATGATCTTGCCCGCGAACCCTGTGACGCAAGTGCTATAACGGTTACTTTTGCTGAACCGATCAAGCTCGCCGTGCCTGCCATGGTGAGGCGGCTGGAAATAGATAAAGCGGTTTTCCGCGACTTTCAGCTCCGCTTCTCCAGGCGCGTTCAAGGGCGGCTTTCGCTTTACCTTGATGAAACGGAAGTGTGGAGCAAGAGCGGCCTGTGGCTGCCGGAACGCCGCGTGCTCGTGCCGATGCCCCGTAACGCGGATGAAGCAAGCGCGATTGCTTTTCACTTTCTGGAGGCGAATTGATGCGCATTGCCGCGATTGATCAGGGAACGACATCGACCAGGTGCCTCGTGATAAGCGACCACGGAAGGGTAGAGGTCGTCTCAAGCTTGCGCCATGCGCAATCTTATCCGGCTCCTGGCCATGTGGAACATGATCCGGAAGAATTGTTACATAATATACGTGCGGTGCTGGCTGCGGCGGGGTCGGTCGATGCGATAGCGATTGCCAACCAAGGGGAAAGTTGCCTTGCCTGGGATGCCAAGACCGGCGAAGCGCTGTCTCCGGTGATCGTTTGGCAGGATGCCCGCACTGCGCCAGAACTGTCCGCTTTCCCGCAGTCGGCTGTGGAGCTATCGAGACAGATCTGTGGGTTGCCGCTTGACCCCTATTTTTCGGCGAGCAAACTATCGTGGCTGCTCAAGAACAATTCGCGGGTGGCTCAAGCGAAAGCCGCAGGACGACTTCGGCTCGGGACCACCGACGCCTTTTTTCTGGATCGGCTGGCGGGCTGCTTCCGCACGGACGTGGCAACGGCCTCGCGCACCGGACTACTCGATCTGGCTACTGGAGCCTGGAGCCCGAAACTCTGCGCGCTACACGGGGTTCCACTCGACTGCCTACCCGCAATCGGCAGTGTTGATGGCGGCTTCGGTGCGATTGAGGGAACGCCTGTGCGGGTCTCTATTGTCGATCAGCAGGCAGCGCTTTACGGGCACGGCTGCCGTAAACTGGGAGATTGTAAGATAACCTTTGGCACCGGCGCTTTCCTGCTGGCCGTTGCTGGCGACCACCGGCCTTCGGTGGAAGAACTTGTTCCTACCATTGGCTGGCAGAAGCAAGATGCTTCTACCGTTTTTGCCATTGAGGGCGGAGTTTATGATGCCGGAGCCACGCTCGAATGGGCGCGAAAGCTAGGCCTCTATGTCGACCATTCCGAGCTCGATGGTTTCGAGGGACCATCGGCTATTCGTCGGGGTCTTGTGTTTGTGCCCGCACTGTCGGGCCTTGCGGCGCCTTACTGGGACAGACAGGCTGTGCCACTCTTCATCGGCATGGACCATGGCACGGAGCGACGCGATATGGTGCGGGCATTGCTTGAAGGCATTGCTTTGCTGACGGTTCGATTGATCGAAGCAGTGCAGGTAATCGCACCGATCGGACACACGATCTCGATCGATGGCGGCCTGTCGCACAGTCGATATTTCGCCAGCTTCCTGGCTGCCGCCAGCGGCAGGACGATCCGCGTGCCGACCATTCACGAATTAACGGCGGTCGGTCTTGCGGAGCTAAGCGGCATCGATATGGAGGCTTTGCGAAACGATGCTGAGATATTTTCACCCGATGGATCGGTTGAAGCCGCAGACCATGATCGGTTTGCGGGCGCTGTAGAAATTGCAAGGGGGTGGCGAAGCCTTCGAAATTTCGGGTCTACAGCGGCCAGCAGACATCCGTCGCTGTAGGCTCCATGAGAACACCGGCGATTTGGAAAAGCGTGACGTAGGGCGATCTGTACCCAACGCCAACTCAGACGGGATGTTACTGCCCCCTTAACTCGCCGTGGACGATAGACATGTCCCCATCTATGAGAGGGTCTTCGTCCGAAGCATGAAGCCCGCGGAGAGGGCAGTCTCAGCAGGTGGCGTGATGCGCTCGCCTAGCTGCCGCTTTCTCGTTTCGGCAGCTGCGGGCTTGCATCCGTTACTCCGGACCCCTTGATATGGAATATGGACAGGTGGGGTTCCGAAGCCGGAGTCCCCGCTGGTTGTTACAGAATCCAGGGCTTATAGTTTGATGGCATAGGCTTCATCATGAGTGGCTACAAACGCCTCTCCAGAGACCGTAACCCAACCGCGGAACATGCCTGGTGTATTGTACGGAGCGGCAATGGCGCCCTCCGCATCTATGGCGACTAGGCCGGCTCCGATATCATAGGGGGCTAGGTCACGGTGCACGAGATTTCCGGCTGCGGTTTTCAGATCCTGCCCGAGATAGGCAACGCGGGACGCGATCTCGTGGCCGACGACATAACGAATGAAGAACTCGCCTTTGCCGGTGCCGGAAACAGCGCAGGCTCCATCACGTGCATAGGTGCCAGCGCCGATGACTGGACTATCACCAACCCGGCCATCCGGCTTATTGGTATAGCCACCTGTCGAGGTGGCCGCGGCCAGGTGGCCCGCCGCATCGAGCGCCACCGCACCGACGGTTCCGTGCTTTTCGCTTTCCGTCGCCTCGGTACCCGAGGCTGCGTGACGCTTCATCGCTGCCAGCGCCTCTAGGCGTTTTTGCGTGGTGAAATAGGATTGATGTTCGGTCGCGAGGCTTTTTTCCTCAGCGAAGCGGTCGGCGGCCTCTCCCGTGAGATATACGGCGCGCTCATCTGTCATCAGCGCGCGCGCTGCCTTGACAGGATTGCGAATGGCACGCGATGCACTGATCGCGCCCGCTCCCAGCGTTGCCCCATCCATGATCGAGGCATCCAGTTCGTGAATGCCGTTTTCGTTCAGTGCGGCGCCATGCCCGGCGTTGAAATGCGGGCTGTCTTCCATGACGACAACAGCCGCCTCAACGGCTTCAACCGCGCTTCTCCCTTCCTTTAGAACGCCGTAACCGGCGCGAAGGGCCGCTGCCAGGTCGTGTCGCGCGGCAGCCCATTCCGCTGCCGTCATGCTGTTTTGGGGCATAACGCCGCAACCACCATGAATGGCCAGTGCGATCTTCGTCATATGCTTAGTCCTCTGTGATCCGGCTGTCGGAAGCATTTCAGTCTTCAGTGAAAGAGATATCGCCGATGACGCGCACGCGCACCCGTCGTGCGCCACCTGGCAGATAGGCGATCGGAATATCCTCGACTTCCAGCGTCTTGAGGCTTGCCTTCTCCGCACCGGATGCGATTGCGGCGTTTTGCGCCTCGATCTCGGCCTGTTCAAGGGCCTGCTCACGACTAAGCCCGGAGAACACACGATCGACTTCACCGGAGACTTGTGCCATCGCTGCGCCCAGGGCGTTGGCCACGCCCGCATTTTCTACGCGCAGAACCTCAGACGCCCCCGGAACCCTTTCCGGGATGAGGAAGGCGCCGCCGCCAACGGCGACAAGGGGCACATCGTCAGCGGATGTCTTCATCTGGTCAAAGCCATCGGCGACCATGTCCCGGATATTTTGAAGCGTTGCCTGGACAAAAACGGGGTCGAGATTTCTGACGCGATCCCGGTCGCCCATTTCGATCAGTCCTGCGGCCACGGCAATGTCGGAGGTCGTCAAGGTGTCGCCGCCAAAAACACGTGCTTCCGTGAGGATGCGATAACCAACCGATCGGGGGCCGATTTTGCCAGTCCGGGGGTCGACAATGGTGCCTCCGCCAAGCGCGATAGGCAGAAGGTCGGGCATGCGGAAGAGCGTGCGCACCCCGCCTATGTGAACGATGTTGTTGGCTTCGCGTGGGAAGCCACCGACAAGACAGCCGATATCGGACGTGGTGCCGCCGACATCCACCACCATAGCGTCGGAAAGCCCGGTCAGAAAGGCTGCGCCGCGCATGGAGTTGGTCGGCCCGGACGCGAAACTGTGGACCGGGTTCGCCGCAGCCACATCTGCCAGCGCGACGGTGCCGTCATTCTGGGTCAGGTAGAACGGCGCCTTCACGCTGGCCTCTCGCAGTGCGTCCGAGAAGGCCTGGACGGTTGTCTTGCCGAGCGTTTGCAGGGCGGCATTCAAGAGCGCGACGTTTTCCCGCTCGAGAAGCCCGATGCGTCCAAGCGTGTGAGACAGCGTAATGCGCGCATCGGGAATAATGGAACGAACGATGTCCGCTGCGCGAACCTCGCATTCCGTGGTTAGCGGAGAAAAGGTCGCAGAAATGGCGATGGAAGTGATCCCCGCGTCCCGGATTTTCATCGCGACTTCGCGGATCTCGTCCGGGATCATCGGCACCAGCGGGCTGCCGTCATATTCATGGCCGCCGTGAACCATGAAAATCAGAGGATCGACGGCGTCGTACAGGTCTTTCGGCCAGTCGCACATGGGCGGGAGGGAAGACCCTGTCGGCAAAGCGATGCGAATTGCCGCGACACGCTCCAGCCTGGCGCGCTCTACCACGGCATTGGTGAAGTGAGTGGTTCCAATCATCACAGCGTCGATCGGGCGATCCGCTGCGCCGATTTGGCCTGCCACATGGCTGAGCGCCGATTTGACGCCCGACAGAACGTCCTGCGTTGTCGGAACTTTAATGGCGGCGACAATCGCGTCGCCATCGATCAGAACGGCATCCGTATTGGTGCCGCCAACGTCAATACCGATGCGTTTCATGGGAATACCGATCTGAAGTCAATGTCATAACCGAAGGCGCGTGGTCCAACGGCGGCGATGCCGGCAGGCGTCTTCAGAAGTTCCGGCGCGGGCAGGGCCACCACGGTGACCCGCTGCCCGTAACGCACGGACTCCGTTCCTATGGCGCTGCCTGAAACCGTATCGAGAAGGCAAAGCAGGTCCGGCGTCATGCCGACCGGGTGACCGTCGCGGAAGGCGACAGCCCACTCATTCTGGAAGGCAAGCTCCATGCGCGACCCTTTATCTGCGTCGATGCCTTCAATGGTCGTGCTGCCTCGGAGGAAACCGCCGGTGGTTTCGCGGGCGACATCCACCACCTTGCCGCGGAAAAGCTGCTTGCCACCCTCATGCTCAAGAACCGCCTGAACCGGATCGTCATGGCGCGAACGCGCTTCCATCACCGCGCGTCCCAATTTGGTCGCCTTGGTAACCGTGTAGTGGATGCCCCACTCCTTCACTTCCTTGCCGGTGCGAGGTGCCTTGCAGGTCGCGGCTGTAGAGCCGACTTCCGTGCAGACCTTGCGCGAGATGCGCTCCATCCATTTCCAGGAGGCTGCGCGCGTCACGATCACCTCATTGTCTCGCACGTCGACCAGCGACAGCGGGAACATCGGAAGATTGCCTATCGCGAAAGATGTCATCTGTGCTTCGGGATAGGCGCGACCCATCGCGTCAGCATTAACGACCGGCCGGTCGAGCACGGCGGCAGCGAGAAAGGACGAAAGCGCATTCGACCCGCCGATCTCCACGCTCATGATCGCCCGGAACGGCTTGCCTATGTAATCTTCCATGACCTCGACGGCACGCGCAAGATGCACCGGATCCACCAATCGTTCCTGACCGACCAGTGGGGCACCCATTTTGGAGACGACGGCAACCATATCGTCATCGGCCAATGCCATGGGGTCCATGACATTCACCTTTCGGCCTTCTGCGTATAGACGGCGCAGATTGAGCGTCGAGATATAGGGATTGCCCCCGCCGCCGGTTCCTAAAATCCAGGCACCTGTGGCCAAAGGTTCGATATCGTCTTCGGAAAATTCCTCAATCATGCGTCATCCTCGGGCATGCGTCGGCCGTTCCAGCCGCATGCAATGCGCCTTTCCTTTGAAGTTCCGGGTCTTGCCAACCCCGCCATGAGGCGGGGCTGGTTTATGAGGCGGACATTACTCCGCCTTGCAGTCCCAATGGAAATTGGAGAAGTTCAGATCCCAACTCTGCATGGGGATGAACTGGTAACCTTGCAGGCACTTGTTCGCCGCATAGCGGCGGTTGGGCGAAACGGCCCAGACATCCGGCTGAAGATCGACAATCTTTGTCTGCAGTTCCTTATAGGCCGCGTTCTGCTCGTTGACGTCCGTTGTTGCGCGCGCCTTGTCGATGAGACTATCGATCTCTGCGTTCTGTAGCCATTCCATCGACATCCATGTGCCCGACGCTTTCGAGTAATACTGGTTGTAGAACATCGAATCTGGCGAGGGGTATGTCGGCGAAATGTTCACCTGCGTGGAGGCAGGCGTCGTTTCGACCTTTGAGGAAAGTTCGACAATGCGGTTCCAGGGCTCTGGCTTGATATCGAGCGTAATGCCGATCTGCTCCAGGCTCGACTGTAGAAGCAGAGCCACTTCCGCCTCGAAGGCCAGTGAGGCGACGTAGCTGTTGACCAGCGTGATCTTTTGGCCGGCATACTTCGATTTGGCCAGTTCTTCCTTCGCCTTTTCCAGATCGTAGACGCCGGGCTTGATATCTCCGTTATGCGCATCCTTGAAAGCATCGGAGAGTGGGCCTTGCATGTCGAAGCCCGGATAGATCACTTCCTGGATCGTCTTGTAATCGGTCGCATAAGCAATGGCGCGGCGAACGTGGATGTCATCGGTCGGGTAGACCTTCGTGTTCAGCTTGATGACGAAGCCGCCCGCGGTGCGGGTCTGAATGAGTTTGTAACCCTTCATACGGCCGATGGCTTCATAAGTGTCGTTGCCGAGACCATGTGACGAAAGGCCAAGTTCGCCCTTCTCCGCAAGCGCCTTGACGGTGGCATCGTCACTTGTCTGGACAAAGCGCACTTCGTCGATCGGCTTACCCTTGGTCCAGCCAAGGAAATAGTCGGCATTGCGGGCGATCACCATATCAGCGGAGCGGTTGTAGCTGACGAGCTTGTAGGGACCGGAGCCGGCGGAATGTTCGCCAACATAGGCCTCGCCCCACTTGTCTTCCGGCTTGGCATTGGCTTCGATCAGCGTCTTGTTCAGTGCCATCATCAAAGGTGTCGCGGCCATGAAGGGGGAGAACTGGCGTTCGATCTTCATCACCAGAGTGGCGTTATCCGGCGCTGTCACATTTTCCGGCTTCAGAACGCCAACGATCAGGTTGGATGGGCCCTTGTTGATGCCGAGAAGGCGCTGGATTGACCAGACGAGATCGGTCGCCTTGACCGGCGTGCCGTCCTGGAATTTCGCATCGTCTCGCAGATGGAAGGTGTAGGTCAGTCCATCCGGCGAGATGTCCCAGGATTTCGCCAGATGCGGTACGATTTCGCCTTTTGGATTGACCGTCGTCAGGCCGTCATACATGTTCACAATGGCCATGTAGCCGGTGTAGTCCGTAACCTTTGCCGGGTCGAGCGAGCTGAAGATCTGCATCGTGTTGACTGCAACCGATACCTTGTCTTCCGCAAAGGCTGAGGAAGATGCAAGCGGCAGAGCAAGCGCTGTGCCGAGCGCCAGCGCGGCAAGACGGGAAGAAATTACAGGCGTTTTCATTGTCGTTCTCCTCTTTATTGTGGGGCGTTGGCCCCACTTATGGTTAGGCAGCCTTACTGACCGGAACAGGCAGCGGTGAGAAAGGAATGTCGGGGTAACCGAAAGCTGCAGGTCCTACGACTTCAAGCGCTCGGGCGCTGCGCAACAGGTCATGGCAAGGAATGGCGATGACGGCCACTCGCTGACCATAGCGCAGAACTTCGGTGGTGATCGGGTAACCCGTGTCGACATCGAGCAGGACGATCAGGTCTGGTACCGTGACCTCTACCTTGCCGTCGCGGCTGAACAGCAGAAACTCGTTCTGAATTGCGACGCCCGCAGTCTGACCGGCGCAGTCATCGAAGCCGGAGAGGGTCAGATCGCCGACGGCGAAGCCGCCGCGTAGATGACGCTTCAGATCGGTAATCTTGCCATTGAAGATACGTCGCCCGCCTTCCAGCGCGCAGACCGCGGCAATCGGGTCTTCCTGCTGCTTGCGAGCGCGGATCACTGCCTCACCAATGGCAATCGCCTTGGTGTAGGTTTTTGGAATCCCGTACTGGTGGACGTAATGCGCCTGCATCGGCGCCGTTGCCAGCATTGCGCCACCGCCCTGCGAGACGACGCAGGCGCGCGCCATGCGCTCGTGCCACACTTCAGAAACCGCATGGCTGAAGATCACGGCGTTGCCGTGCAGATCGCACATCACCGACGGCGTCGAACTATGGCCGTAGATGGAAAAGGTGGTCATCTGCATTTCGGGGAAGGCTCGGCCCATGCCGTCGCAATCAAGGATCGGCAGGCCGCCAAGCGCCGCCGTCACCAGCGGGTTCATGGAGTTGGAACCGCCAATTTCCTCGCAGACAATGGCATCGACCGGGGTGCGGATCAGGTCTTCCATGGCCCGTAGGCAGCGCAGGCCCTCCCGGCCTTCGCGAATGCGTTCGACGCCGACGACGGGTGCACCTATGCCGCCAATAGACATGCAAAGCGCGTCTGGCTCGATGGCGTCGGTTGCAAGGATCTTCATCTCGTATCCTGCTTTCATGGCTTCCAGCGCCAAAAGCTTGCCGAGATAAGGATTGCCGCCGCCACCGGTGCCAAGGATGCCTGCACCGATCTCCAGTGCGTCGAGGTCTTCCCGGGTCAGCGTACGCAATGCCGCGTCGTCATATTTCAGCTTGCGTGTCTCACCCATGATTGGCTCCCATTTCTCCAACGACTTTCACATGAATGCGCGTGGCATTGCCGGGCAGGTAGGCAAGAGGCATGTCGTCGCGCTCGATGACTTCCAGCGTTTCGGCAATCGCGCCAGCCATAATTGCTTTGTCGCGCGCCTCCGCTTCTGCCTCGGCCAGTGCACTTTCTCGCGTGCGTCCATCGATCAGTGAGAAGACCCGATCCGTCTCGCCGCTAACCTGTGCGATTGCGGCACCGACGGCATTTGCCACGGCAAAATTCTCGGGCCGAATAACCTCCAGATCGCCGATACGATCAGGCATCAGGATGGAACCACCGCCAACGGCGATGACCGGCACGGGTGAGGACGAAATGCGGCTGCGCTCCACACAGGCTTCCAGCATGTCGTTGATCTTCTTGACCGCCGAATCCACCAGCTTCTGGTCGAGATTGGAGACCAGTGCCTTCTCCCCCACCTCCGCTTTGCCAGCGGCAACGGCGATATCGGTCGCGGTCAGTGTCGAGCCCCCGAAACAAAGCGCTTCGCGACGAACGCGATAGCCCACCGATTTCGGGCCGATGCTCAAGCCATGATCGCCATTCGTTACAAGCGACCCGCCACCAAGGCCGATGGAAAAGACATCCGGCATGCGAAAATTGGTTCGCACACCGCCGATATCGACAGTGGTCGAGGCCTGGCGAGGAAAACCGTGGGAGAGCGAGCCGACATCGGAGGTGGTGCCACCGACATCCACCACGACGGCATCCTTCAAGCCGGTAAGGAAGGCGGCGCCCCGCATGGAGTTCGTGGGTCCGGACGCAAAGGTCAGCACGGGGAAGCCCCGCACCACATCTGCGGCCATCAACGTACCGTCGTTTTGAGTGATGTAGAACGGGCAGGGTATTCCCGCGGCCTTCAGCGCCGCGCCGAACGCGGCGACGGTCCGGTCAGCGAGCGATAACAGGCTGGCATTCATGATGGCAGCGTTCTCGCGGGGAAGCAGGCCGTGCCTGCCAATATCCTTGGACATGACCACAGGCAGGCCCGGGCAACGCTGTCGCAAGATTTCCTTCGTTCGCAGTTCCATGGTGTCGTTGATGCCACTGAACACGCAGGTCACGGCGGCGGCCTTCAGACCCTTTGTCCGAATATCCGCGGCAATGCGGACGACCTCGTCTTCGTCGAGGGGCGATATCTCGCGGCCATCGAATTCATAGCCACCGCGCACCTGATAGCCGTGGTTGCCGACGATTTCGCGAAGATCGTCAGGCCAGTCGACCATGGGCGGCAAGCCGGCACCGGAAGGCAGGCCAATGCGAATGGCGGCAACCTCGTCCATGTGGCGGCGCTCAATCACCGCGTTGGTGAAATGCGTCGTGCCGATCATGACGGCGCTGATCTGCTGCCGGTCGATCCCGGACGCCTCGATGACCTTTTCAAGGGCTTCGATGACACCGGATGTCACATCCTCGGTGGTGGAGGCTTTGACCCCCGCCAGGACCGTTTTGTCCTGTAACACGACGGCATCGGTGTTTGTGCCGCCGACGTCAATTCCAACGCGATACACGTTAGGCTCCTCTTCCATCAATCGGTCGTTTTGACGAGAAAGCGCATGCGCTCTTCTTCAGTCACGGTGGGTTTAAGCTGTTCCTCTTCGTCGGTGACAACGGGAATGGCTGCGATCAGGGCGCGTGTGTACGGGTGAACGGGCGCGGCAAAGACGTCCGATGTCACGCCGTCTTCGACGATCTCACCGCGCAGCATGATGGCGATCCGCGAGCAGAAATTGCGCATCAGCGAAAGGTCGTGGGAAATCATCATGTAGGTGAGGCCAAGCTCCTCGCGAAGCTGAAGCAGAAGGTCGATGACGGTCTTCTGCACCGAAACATCAAGTGCCGCTGTCGGCTCGTCGAGGATCAGGATTTTTGGATCCGCGGCAAGCGCGCGGGCTATCGCAACCCGCTGTTTCTGGCCGCCGGAAAGCTCGTGCGGATACTTTCCGAGATAGGATTGCGGCAGCCGCACAAGCCCCATCAACTCCTGCATACGGTCCTCACGCATCTGCCCGTCCATGCCGATCGACTTGAGCGGCAGGGCAAGCGCTTGCTTGACGGTTCGTTTCGGATTGAGCGACGTTCCAGGATTTTGATAAACGATTTGCGTCAGACGCTTGCCGCGCTTGGACGCTGGAGCATTGATGACCAGACTGCCCGATGTCGGGCGCGAAAGACCCATGATCATGCGGGCAACGGAGGTTTTGCCGGAACCGGATTCCCCCGCAAGACCAAAAATTTCGCCTTCTCTCAGCGTCAGATTCACATCGCGAACGGCGTGGTAGCCGTTGCGCCGACCGTAAATCTTGTTCAGCCCTTCTATCGTCACGATGGGAGGCCGCATGCTCTGCACCCGGCTTGTGACGCGTGAACCGTAAAGAGGTGGTACGGCGGCCAGCAAAGAGCGCGTATAATCTTGCGCGGGTCTCTGCAGGATTTGCGTGCATGGACCGGTTTCGACAATGTCGCCATGGTGCATCACCATGACCCTGTCCGCCACTTTGCGCACCACCCCCAGATTGTGGGTGATCATCAACAGCGCCATGTTCTCTTCGGCGACCAGTTGGTTGATGAGGTTGAGAATTTCATCCTGTGTGGTGACGTCGAGCGCCGTGCCGGGTTCATCCGCGATCAAGAGCTTTGGCTGATGCAGCAGGGCAAGACCGATCAGCACACGCTGGCGCATGCCGCCCGACAACTCCGATGGGTAGGCGTTCATCACCCGCTCTGTATCACCCAACTGCACGCGACGAAGGACCGCTGCAATTCGGGTACGGCGCTCCGATTTCGATGACGCGATGCCGTTTCGCCTGTCGGCAAAACGCATGACATCGTCCAGATGCGTGCCGATCTTGAAGACCGGATTGAAGGAGGATAGCGGGTCCTGCATGATCAGCGAGAAGGCTGTACCCTTAAGCGCTTCGCGCTCGCGCCGCGGCATGGACAAGACGTCGCGGCCATTGATCGCAATAGAGCCGGAGGCGATTGCGGCGTTTTTCGGCAAGGTGCCGATGATCGCTTTGGCGGTGACGGATTTGCCGGATCCAGTTTCGCCAATCAGCGCTACGCGTTCGCCCGCCGCGACCGTGAAGCCGACATTGCGCAGCACCTGACGCGTGCGGCCATAATTGGTGAATGTAACGTTGAGGTTTTCGACCTTGAGAAGTGGTTCAGTCATGGCCTTAGCTTTCCACGTCGAACATGTCGCGCAGGCCGTCGCCCAGCAGATTGAAGCCCAGCGTCACGTAAAGCACGGCGGCGCCAGGGCAAAGCACCTCCCACCAGAAGTCAGGCATGAACTGGCGCCCGTCGGCCACCATCGATCCGAGGTCAGGGGTCGGAGGCTTGACGCCGAAACCGAGGAAGCTGAGCGTCGCGCCGAACAGGATGACGAAGGCGGCATCCAGCGTGGTTTTGACGGAAATGACGGAGACGCAGTTGGGCAGGATTTCCCGAAAGAGGATGTGCATCGGGCCGGCGCCGGCAAGACGTGCAGCCTCGATATAATCCTCTGATGCGATAGACTTCGACACCGAATAGATCAATCGCGCATGCCACGTCCACCAGAGCAGGGTGATGGCGATCATGGCATTCATCAGCGTCGGTTCCAACAGGTTGGACACGGCGAGTGCCATGACGAGAGGCGGCATGGCAAGCATGACATTCGTCAGCCCAGTGATGAGTTTTTCCGTCCAGCCGCCGAAGTAACCGGCTATGAGGCCGAGCACCGTGCCGACGGGCACCGAGACGCCCAGCACGCCGATGACCAGCAGCAACGAGACCCTGAGCCCGAAAATCGTACGGGAGAAGATGTCTCGTCCGGCTTTGTCGGTACCGAACCAATGTTGCAGATCGGGGGGCATGTGCCGCGCGCGGAAATCGACGACCGCGCCGATGTGTTTCGGATAGGGTGTGAGCCAAGGCGCGAAAACCGCCAGCACCAAGACCGACAACAAGATCAGCGAGCCAATGACCGCCGCCGGATTGCGGCTGAAGCGATACCACATCATGTAACCGGCACTGAAGCCGCGATCTGTTGGTTCAAGCATATTCATGTCGGCCATCAACGAGCCTCCTTGCGGCGCAGGCGTGGGTCGATCATCGAGATCAGGACATCCACGATCAGGTTTGCGACGATGAAGAACAGTCCGGCGACGAGGACGACGGCCGTCACGGCATTGAGATCTTTTTGAAGGATGGCGTTCAAACCGTAGGATGCGAAGCCGCCCCAGGCGAAGACCATCTCGATGACGAAGGCGTTGCCGATAAGGGAAGCGAACTCCAGCCCCATGATCGTCAGAGGAGCGATGGAGGAGAGCTTCAAGAGATAGCGAAAAATGATCACTCTCTCCGGCACGCCGAAGCTTTGAAGGGTCAGGACATGGTCCTTGCGCTGGTTCTCGATCATCGAGGAGCGGGTAATGCGGGTGATTTGGCCGATACCGGCCATGGAAAGTGCAAAGGCCGGCAGCGCCAGATGCTTGAGCGCATCGAGGACCACATCCAGGCGTCCAGCCAGAAGGCCGTCGATCAAAATGAACCCCGTTGCTCCACCCTGCCAGCCGAGCGCGTGATCGATTCTGCCGATGATCGGCCAGCCCGAAAGAAAGCGCGCAGCCAATAACTGCAGCGTGATGGCGAACAGAAAGCTCGGGATCGTCACGCCGGTGAGCGAGAGGATGCGACCGATGTGGTCAAGCGGACGGTTACGATAGTGTGCGGTGATAACGCCAAGCGGGATGGCGACGAGAAACATGAAGATGACGGAGACCAACACCAGTTCGACTGTGGCGGGAACCGTCTGTGCGAGATCGGTGGTGACGGGACGTTGCGACACCAGCGAGAACCCCAGATCTCCGCGCAGGGCGTTGCCGATATAGTCGAGATATTGAACGGTTAGCGGTTTATCGAGACCCATCTGTGTGCGGAGCGCATCGACCTGCTCCTGCGTTGCCGCTGGGCCCAGTGCCATTCTGGCCGGATCACCGGGCACCACGCGCGCCAAGCCGAAAATCATGATGGACAGTGCGACCATGACCAGCACGAAGGTGCCGAGCCTGTTCAAAATGGCCATCAGCGGATGTTGCTGCATTGATGGAAAGTTCCTTGTGCATCGTTTTCCCGCGCACAAGTTTTCATCGACAACCAGTTTGAGCAATCTGCAAAAGGTATAGTTTTTTTCAAGAAAGGTATAGGTTTTTGTCACGCTGTGATTTATTTGCTGATCGTCATGCTACTGCCGCGAACCCAATTATGTCGTCGCATCACCAGCGAGAGCGCCGGTGTGGTTTTTCTGCGAGCGCCCGCAGGAGCCGGTAAGAGCATCCTGTTGGAGATGCTGGCGAAACAATTCGACGCACCTGTATGCCGTTCACTTCAACCGCGAGGCGATGATGTGGCCAGGGGCTGTCTTTTGTGGGACGTTCCAGTCTCCGCGCGGGCAGTGCGTATGCCCGCTGGACCTCTTGAGAATGTGCGTTTCCTCGTCATAGCCTGTCGTCCCGAGCAACGGATCAGTGGGCTGGCGCGGCAAATCCTGCATCTCGGCTCGGTCACTATTGGCCCGGATGATCTCAGCCTGGGGAAAGAGGAGGCCGAATACCTGCCACCAGAGCAGCGGCGCGCAGCGCTTGACGATTATGCCGGCTGGCCTGCTTTCCTGCCTCTTGCCCGGAATCCAGACGAAGCGTTGTGCGTGGACTATCTGCGAGAAAACTATCTGTCGCATCTTTCCCCGTCGCAAACGGTTGAGCTTTGCTTCTGGCTGGAAAGTCCTTCTGCAGAACTCAAGGCGGAATGGGCGGAGCTACTGCCACCCTTTCTGACACGACATCCCGAGGATCACCCCTTACTCATACACCGTCTAACCCGGGCTGCGGGGGAGCGTCTTGATACCTTGAAGGCCGGCAGCGCGGTGATGGAGGTCGCGACGGCTTTTGAAAGAGCGGGCAATTCGCTTGCGGCCATGGCGATGCTGCTTGACCGCGGTTACGAGACACAGGCCGCGCAAATCCTTGAGCGCGCGCATGGGCGTGAACTGATCTATCGCAGCAGCATCGACAGGTTTCGCGAGATCATCATGCGGTTCTCGCAGGATATGATTGCGACGAACGAGACTGTTCTTTTTGCCGTCACCCGCGCTTTGCTCAAACAGGGCGAGTTGCAGCGTGTGCGGCATTTGGTCAGCAAGAGCCTTGGATCTGACTATCTCGATCCATTGAAAGTGCTGGCGCGGGACTCCCGCTTTTCCTTTGCCGCCCAAACATTCCGGCTGAACCTGATGATTGCCGAGGATCTGACCCCGAATGACGCTATGATTGCACGGTTCGGGGAGTTCATGGCGGATTACCCGCTGGACAACTACCGGCAACGGGCCGCCTATTATAATGCCCTGCTGGAGTTCGAGATTCGCCGCCGTAACTTCCGCGAGGCTGAAGCTGCAGCCGCACGCGCCCTCATTTACTTCGGCAAGATGGGGGGGCAGCCCCTGCTTGAATTTTTCATCCATCTCCATCAGATCGTCTTGCGGTTGATGAGCGGGGATGTTCTTCTGGCGCGCCGGGCAGCGCAGGAAGCGAGGGCGCAGCTGGAGCAGGTGCCGCATGATGCGGCGCAGGAATTCCGCATGCTGCGGCTTGCTGAGGCCTGCCTTGCCTACGAAGCGGGGAAGCCTCGCGACCTGCTGCACTTCGTCGAGCAGGAATTCGAGGATTTCGCCGCGGCGGAAATCTGGCCGAGCCTTATGCAGTTTGCGTTATTCTATGCGTCGCAGGTGCTGATCGACCATTTCCCGATGACGGTGCGGCCCGGCTTTCTTGACGGTCTTTGGATCCATCTGTCGGAAGGTCTTCAGTTTCATGCGATGATGGAGATCAGGACGGCCATCGCGTACCAGAACGCAAACCGATGGGCCGATGCTGCGGCGACGCTTTCGGCCATTCGCATGCCTATGGGTCGAAACTGGGTTGAAAGCGCACATGAGGATCTTTCGCGGCTGGCGCGCCGCGATGAGATCGCTTACGTGATGGTATGGCTGCGCGATGCGGTGCATCTTTCCACGCCGCGAGCTTATCTGTCTCGGCAGATTGATGCGATGATCGCAAATCCCAAAGTGACAAACCGCGAGAAGGTGGCCCTCAAGATCTGGCAGAGCTATGCCGCCCATCAGCGCCGCGACAACGTGTCCGCGCGTGCGCATATCCTGACAGCTCTCGAATCGGCGACCCGGCTTGGCTGCCGAGGCGTCTTGTCTGAGGAGCGTCTATTCCTGGCACCGCTTTTGAATAATCGCCGCATCCGCAGTTTCATCGAGACGTCTTCCGATGTCCGTACTGCGCTGACCATTTTTGCAGACTCGGTAAATTCGCCCAAGGCGCGTGCGTTGCAGGGCGGGCTCTCACAGCGAGAGGCACAGATGCTGCAACTGCTGGCCAGTGGTATGTCGAACAAGAAGATCGCCCAGACGTTGAACATTTCCGAAGTCACTGTGAAGTTCCACTTGGGCAACCTTTTCCGTAAGCTCGATTGTAATCGGCGGTCCGAAGCCATCCAGGCAGCAAAGGCGCTGAACTGGCTCTAAGACAAAATGGGAGCTGAGAAGCAGGTTGGGGGCACGATCGGATTATTGAATAAGCGGCAGATGGCTTGAAAACCGAAGTGCTCCTGCAGGCTGATACAGATTGGCCTTTGGGTCGGCTGAAGACAGTATTCAATATTCGTTCGAGTATACCTACGAATGAGATTGGCAGCGCGATCTTGTCCAAACCTCAGAACCAGTCTTCCGACCAGACCTGGACGACATGTCCGGGAGAAACCTCCCGATAACTGCGTGCAGGAGGGCTGAAATTCTTGTCCCGAACCGGGCTGCGGAGTTCCCCGACAGGCAGTTTATGGCGCATTTTCCTTCGGGAGGGGTCTGGGAGAGGAACAGCTGATAGCAGGCGCTGGGTATAAGGATGTTGCGGGTTGGAAAACACAGCTTCGCGTGGTCCGGTCTCGACGATTTCTCCCAAATACATTACCGCCACGCGGTGACTGATACGCTCGACCACCGCCATGTCGTGGGAAATGAAAAGAAAGCCGAGCTTCAGCTTTTCCTGCAAATCCAGCATAAGGTTGACGACCTGTGCCTTGACGGAAACATCGAGTGCCGACACGGCTTCGTCGGCAATGATAAGGCTAGGCTCCAAGGCCAATGCGCGGGCGATGCAGATGCGTTGGCGCTGTCCCCCGGAAAACTCATGCGGATAGCGCTTAGCCATATCAGCCGACAGACCAACATCGGCAAGCAGATCGCGGGCACGCTGACGTGCATTCCGCACCGTGTCCAGCCCATGAATGAGAAGCGGTTCCGCTATGGCATTCTCAACCGTCAGCCTGGGATTGAGGCTGGCGAACGGATCCTGGAAAATCATCTGTACTTGTCGTGACAGATCGGCCCTATGGAATGACTTCACGTCATTGCCATTGATCCGAATTGAGCCTGATTGCGGATTGTTCAGTCCAGCCAGCAGGCGTCCAGTGGTCGATTTTCCGCAACCCGACTCTCCGACGATAGCCAAGGTTTCGCCGCGAGCCAGAGAAAAGCTGACATTTTCAACCGCGTGAATACGGGCTTGCACCCTGCGCGTATAGGGGGAGCGAATTTCGAAACGGCCGGATAGCTTCTCTACCTCCAGAAGCGGTATGCCTGACGTATCGACGGTGTCCTGTCGGGGAGGAACCGGGAGTGCGTGACCGGTTTCCATGTCTATGACTGAGAAAGGGCGTGGACCGCCTCCGCCGGCTGACCCCAGTTGAGGGACAGCGGACAGCAGTGCCCGTGTATAGGGCCGCTTCGGTGCGGCGAAGACGTCGGTCGTCGCGCCTGTTTCGATCTGATCGCCACGATACAGTACCATGGTCCGATCGGCAATTTCGGCGACCACTCCCATATCATGCGTGATGAACAGGACGGCAGTGCCTTCCTCTTCTTGAAGGGTTTTGATGAGGTCGAGGATTTGCGCCTGGATCGTCACGTCTAGAGCGGTCGTTGGCTCGTCGGCAATCAGAAGTGCGGGGCGGCAGGCCAAGGCGATCGCGATCATGACGCGCTGGCGCATACCGCCTGAAAATTGATGCGGATAATCATCGATGCGCCTGGCCGCGGAGGGAATCCGTACCTTTTCCATCAGCTTGAGTGTTTCTGTCCGCGCCTCCTTTTTGGAGATGCCGCGGTGGGCGATCAACGGTTCCGCGATCTGCTCACCCACCGTCAGCACAGGGTTGAGGCTCGTCATAGGCTCCTGAAAGATCATTGCAATCTGGTTGCCGCGAATCTCGCGCATCCGAGACGGCGAGGTGCCGATCAGCTCCTCTCCCTTCAACTTGATGGAACCCTCGATCCTGCTCGCATTTTGCGGCAGAAGCTGCATGACCGAGAGCGCCGAAACGCTTTTGCCAGAGCCGCTCTCGCCGACGATCGCAAGGGTTTCGCCGGCATGAATGTCGAGGTTGAGGTCGAGGACGATGGCGTTGAACTTGCCATCGCGCAGGAAGGAGATTTTCAGGTCCCGGATGGAAAGGACAGGATGAGGCGTTGCTTCGGTCATAATACCTTTTCCTTATGCACCCGTCTTGCCAACGCCGCCCAATGCTGCTGCTGAGCGTGGATCTAGCCAGTCTCGCAGGAGATCGCACACGCCGTTCAGGATCAGGATCATCATCACCAGTGCCAAGCATGGCCAGACGAGCAGCATGGGTTGGTGGACGATCGCCGCACGACCTGTTCCGATCATCAGGCCAAGTGAGGGAGAGGGCGGGACGACACCCAGTCCGAGAAAAGAGAGCCCCGATTCAAGGACGACGGCAGCGGCGGTGACGAAACTGGCCTGGACCAGAAGCGGGCCTACGATGTTCGGTAGAATGGTCTTCACCATGATCCGGCCGTTGCTGGCGCCCATGGCCCGCACGGCCTCCACATAGTCCTGAGAGCGGACCGTCAAGACACTGGCATAGGCCACACGTGTGAAGCCTGGAACAAAGACCGCAGCCAGAACAGGGATCAGCGTCATCGGGCCGGGGCCATAAAGCGTGACGGCAAGCATAGCCAGCAGAAGCGGCGGGAAGCAAAGAACGATATCCATAGCCCGGAGCGTGAAGATTTCGGAGATGCCGCGCATGTAACCACCGAATATGCCGAGCGCCGTACCGATGACGCCCGATAGGAGTGACGTCGACAGAGCGATGAAAAGCGAGATGCGGATACCAAACAGCATGCGAGACAAAATATCGCGGCCCATCTCGTCCTGACCCAGTGGAAAGCTGCCGGAAGGTGGAGCAAAGCGCTGTCCCATGTTCATCTTCAACGGATCCGATAGTGGAAGGAGAGGGGCCAGCAGACAGGCAATCGCGACGAACGCGAACAGCACCGGCCAGATGAGACGAAGTGAGCGTGTCATTTGCGGACCCTTGGATCGGTGATGCCGTACACAATATCGACGATAAGATTGAGCGTGATGAAGAGAGCTGAAATAACAAGGATGACGGCGGTCACGCTCGGATAATCACGAGAATTGACGGCGCTGACCAGCATTCCGGAAAGCCCCGGCCAATTGAAAACATATTCGACCAGAACCGTGCCGCCAAACAGGCCGCCGAGATTCAGGGCGAAAACTGTGATGACTGGCATCAGCGCGTTGCGAAGAACATGACGGACCACAATCCGTCTTTGCGGCAGACCTTTTGCACGCGCCGTACGAACATAATCCAGCGGCAGAACGTCCAGCACCGAGGCACGGGCAATGCGAACGACGATCGCCGCAAGACCAAGCGCGATGGCGAAGGCCGGCATCGCAAGCAGGATCAGGTGTTTGACCGGGTCGTCGCTGAAGTTGACATATCCTCCGGCCGGAACGAGCTTCCACATCTGGGCGAAAAGCAGGATGATAATGGTGCCTGCGACGAAGACGGGTATGCCTTGGGCAAAACCGGCGATGAAATTCGATATGCGGTCAAACCTGCTGCCTTGTCTCAAGCCTGCCGCGACACCTGTCGGAATACCGATCATAAGGCTTATGAGTGCGGCTGCGGCAACCAGCTCCAGCGTACGGGGCAGCCGTTTGGCGATTTCCGGGCCTATCGGCGAGCCGTCGATCATGGAGTTTCCGAGATCGAAGCGGACAAGGCCAGCAAGGCGATCGGCATATTGGGAGGCAATTGGACGATCGAGTCCAAGCTCGCTGCGAAGCTGGGCGATCGATGCCGGGTCGGGTGTCATGCCGTCGCCGGAGAGAAGAAGCTCTGCCGGGTCGCCGGGAACCATATAAATTGAAAGGAAGACGAGGCTGGTGACGACCCAGAGCAGCGCCAGGGAAATGGCAATTCTCTGCATGAACCAGAACATGAGGGCAATCCTCCGCGAGTCTGCCATGCAATGCGTCTCGAGAACGATGTCATCGTTCTGAAAGAAAATGCATGGAGGAAAAGAGATGGAACCCGGTCCTGTCTGCACAGGACCGGTCAGACGCGGTTCTTACGATATCGAAAGCTCGTCGAAGAGACGCCCGGAAAACGGGGAGATCTGATCCGGCAGCATGTGGAAATCTTTGACCTGCTTCAGGTGCGCGAAGCCTGTGGCGCGATATGAAAGCCCGCAGAAAGGCGTGTACTCGATGACGAGTTTGTCGACTTCCGCATAAATGGCTTTGCGCTTCTCCAGATCGAACTCGGCGCGACCCTTCGCTAGAAGATCTGTTAACCCCGGAACCTCGAAATTGCGTGAGCGGAAGAACGTCGGAGATAGTGTCGGGTCAATCAGCGAACTTGCAGCGTCGGGATCGAATGTCTCCAGACCAAGTCCCTGGACTGCAAAATCTCCTTGGCCGCGATTGCCCATCGTAACACGTGTTGACCAGTCGGGCAGCGTGAGCGTGACATTGATACCAACTTCGGCGAGATGACCCTGCACGATGACGGCGGTGTCGCGGTGCATTCCATATTGTGCCGTCGACAGCAGATTAACAGTGACACCCTCTGCACCTGCCTCCTTGATAAGCGACTTTGCTTTGTCCGGATCATATGTCTGCGCGTTCGCCAATTCTGCATTGTAAAAGGGCGTTGTCTGCGAACGGGGGACGCCGCCGAGGACAGCGCCGCGACCAAAGAATACACCGTTGACGATTTCCTCGCGACGAATTGCGAGTGCGACGGCACGCCGAAGGCGGGCATCCTTGAATACGCCTGCCCCATTGAACGATAGGAACATGAAGGCGCCTGTAGCGACGGTCTCCAGCTTCACATTCGCGTCCTTGTCGAGCTGGTCCATTGCGCTCCAAGGAACGTAATCGATGACATCCACATCACCGGCAGTGATCGCGGCAACTCGAAGGTTTTCATCTGCGTAGGCTGTGACACGGGCCTTCTTGAATGTCGGCAGGCCGGTTTTGAAATAATGCGGAGATGCCTCAAGATCGAAACCGACACCCTTTTCGGCGTTCGTCAGAACAAACGGACCAGCACCGATCCCGTGATCCTGCTTCTCCGTCGAACCTTTGGCAATAATCTGGAGGAAGGGGTTGGCGAAAAGAGCGGGTAGCGCGGCATTCGGCAACTTCGTCATCAGCTTGAAGGTGCGGTCGTCAACGATTTCCACTTTCTCGACGTCCATCATGGAGTCGCGCGTCGAGGCACCCGATCCCTCGGCCTTGATCTTCTCGATGTTCCACTCAACATCCGCAGATGTCACCGGCTGGCCGTTGGAGAACTTTGCTTCCTTGAGCTTTACGACCCAGGTGCGGTCGCCATCGCGTTCAAAGCTTTCCGCAAGTTCACCGACGAGCTTGCCTTCGGGCGTATAGGCCATGAGAAAACGATTAATCAGCGATGAGAGCAATTGGCCAGCATATCCGACATTCACCCATGGCTTAAGATGGGCCGGATATGTCGAGAGGCCGATACGCAATGTGTCGGAGCCTGCTGCGGAAAAGGCTTGTGGCGCGCCCATCGCGAAGGCGGCACCGGAAGCGGCAGTGAGTTTCAGAAGGGTACGGCGATCGAGTATCATGGTTAGTTCCCCATTATGTGTTGATACATGCTTGCCAGCCGGCGTGATGCGTCTGCGGCCCCTTTTCCTGGTGTCTACCAGTCCGAATGGAGTGTGCAGGACTGGTCCCGTCGTTATCGAAAACAATAAAGAGACCTTTTTCTGAGTGTCAAGAGAAATTCCATTAATTAGTCCAGCGATCATCTTCTGTACTAAATATCGGAATAAGATCACCTTATTGGCAAAATTTCGTGGCGATTTGGCTTTTATTCTGAATATTGGAATTAGTAATTTTATTTGGTCGTAATAATGGAATTTGAATTGACAAGTCGTCTGGGGTCGACCTAGGCTTCAGTTACAGGCGAAATTCGTTAATCGACCGGATGTGCGGAGTGTCTAGCTCTCCGTCTGGAACCCCGACGCTTGCCTGCAATGCCGCGCAGATGGGCTTGAGAGGACGTCTTATGCGGCGCGTATCGAAAAAAGGAGCGGGTCATGGCATGGCGAGTGGGCGTGGATTCAGGCGGGACTTTCACTGACGTATGTCTGTTCGAGGACGAGACTGGCGAGCTGATGATCTGGAAGGTGTCTTCGACGCCTGACGATCCTTCCCGGGGTATCACGCAGGGCGTGGCGGACGGTATAGAGCGCGTCGGGATCGACGCGAGCGAAGTCTCGTATGTGGGGCATGGAACCACGGTTGCTACGAACGCGCTTATCCAAGGCAGAGGTGTAAAAACAGGACTTCTGACGACGGGCGGCTTTCGCGATCTGCTGGAGATCGGACGCCAGAAGCGCCCAGATCTTTACGATTTGCAGGCGGATAAGCCGGAACTACTGGTTGAACGCCACCTGCGTTTCGGGATCACCGAGCGCGTGCTGGCAGATGGTACGGTAGAAACGCCGCTGGATGAGGCGGGTCTTCGTGAAGCGGTTCGGGCGCTAAAAGCGGCGGGCGTGAAGGCTGTTGCGATCAACTTTCTCTATTCCTTCAGCCATGCCGACCATGAGGAGATCGCAGCGCGCATTCTCAAGGAGGAGTTTCCGGAGGCTTTTCACTCGTTCTCGCACCGGATCGCTCCGGAATTTCGTGAGTTCGAACGGCTATCGACGACGGTCGTCAATGCATATCTCGGTCCTGTGATGCAGGGTTATGTCAAGGCACTGTCCGGCAAGCTGTCCGATTTGGGGATCGTGGTCGCGCCGCAATTGACGCAGTCGAATGGTGGCGTCATCAGCTTCGATGCCGCGGCGGAGATGCCTGTTCGTACCGTCCTGTCGGGCCCATCGACGGGTGTCGTTGCCGCGCAGGCGGTCGGCCGCATGACGGGGATCGACAATCTCATTACCTTCGATATGGGCGGCACCAGTTCAGATGTGGCGCTTTTGGCGGATGGTCAATGCCGGGTCGTCAATGAATCGGTCGTCCATGGTTATCCGATCAAAGCGCCGATGCTCGACATCCACACCGTCGGTGCGGGGGGCGGGTCGATCGCCTATATCGACTCTGGCAACCACCTCAAGGTTGGGCCGCGCTCGGCGGGAGCCAATCCAGGGCCCGCCTGCTACGGGCTCGGAAACGATGAGCCCACGGTAACGGATGCCAATGTCGTTTTGCAAACACAGCACCCCGAATATTTGCTCAACGGCCGGATGAAGATCGACCGTTCGCTATCGGTCAAGGCCGTCGAGAAGCTTGCAAATAAACTGGGCATGGGCGTCCTGGAGACAGCCAACGGCATTCTCGATATCGTGACCGCCAATATGGCGAAGGCAATCCGCGTGATTTCCGTGCAGCGCGGCCATGACCCCCGTGATTATGCGCTCGTTGCTTTTGGTGGTGCGGGTCCCGTGCATGCGGTTCGCCTTGCGCGTGAGCTTGGCATGAGGCGGATCGTCGTTCCGAAAACGCCTGGCGTCCTTTGCGCGCTCGGCCTGCTGATGACCGATCTGAGGACGGATTTTTCCGCGACGGTTCTGCATCGCCTTGATGACGTGGATGTGGATACGCTGTCGGGCTTGTATGCCGGTCTCGCTGAGCGGGCGGATACATGGTTCGAGCGGGAAAAAATCCTTCCTGCCGCACGTATTGTCAACCGCACGGTGGATTGCCGTTACGCCGGACAGAATTATGAGATTGCCGTTGCGGTACCGGACGGCCCAGTTAACGCCGAGACTCTGCGTTTGATCAATGAGCGTTTCGAGCAGGCGCATCGCCAGCTTTACGGCTTCGTTGCCGAGGGAGAGCCGGTTCAACTCGTTACGTACCGCCTTGCCGCCAGCGGGCGGGTCGAGAAGGCTGCCTTCAAACCACGCCCGATCGAGGGTGAGGATTCATCCCAAGCTGTCACCGGCATGCGCGATGTATGGATGGCGGAAGCAGGTGGCTTTACTCCGGCGACGCTTTACGATCGTGACCTGCTAAAGCCGGGCAACCTCGTGGCGGGCCCTGCGATTATCGACCAGATGGATTCCACCACTGTCTTGCCTGTCGGCTATACCGCAAAGGTCGACGCCTACCTCAATCTTATCGTGGAGGAGAAGTGATGACGAAGGTTGCCATCGCCGAAAATACCGCCCCAGCCCTCAATCCCATCACAGTCGAGGTGATCGGCAGTGCATTCGCTTCCACCGTTGAAGAAATGGGCGAGGCTCTCGTTCGGGCCAGTTACTCCACCAATATCAAGGAACGGCGCGATTGCTCCACCGCACTCTTCGATGCAAGCGGTTATATGCTTTGCCAGGCAGAGCATATTCCCATGCATCTCGGGTCCTTCATCGGCTTCATCCCCTATATTCTAAACCATGTGGACGCGGGGAGCCTTGCTCCCGGCGACGTGTTCATCGGTAACGATGCCTATGAGGGCGGCGGTACGCATTTGCCGGATATCGTGCTGGCCGAACCGATATTCCATGACGGTAAGCTGACGGCCTGGGCAATCAACACGGCGCATCACTCCGACTTTGCCGACCGTGGGCATGCGCACATCTATCAGGAGGGAATCCGCATTCCTCCCGTTCGGCTTTATCGCAAGGGAATACTTCAGGACGATATTCAGAAGCTTTTTCTACTGAACTGCCAGGTGCCGCATGAGCGCATGTCGGACCTGCGTGCGCAGATGGCCGCAAACCGTCTTGGGGTCACACGTTTCAAGGAACTGTGCGATAAGTATTCGACTGAGACCGTTCTCGCGGCAGGTCGCGAACTGATGGATTATGCAGAGCGCAAGATGAGGGCGGGCATCGCCTCCATCCCGGATGGCACCTATCAGTTTTCTGATCTGTTCGACGCCGAGTCGCTGCGCGAACAGCTTGAATTTTCCGTCACGATCGTTGTCAAAGGCGATGAGATGCATCTCGATTTCGTCAGCCCGCCACAGGTCCGTGCCGGGTTGAACGTCGTCTACACCGCCCTGCTTTCGACCGTGTATTACGCCGTGAAGACCGTTGTCGACCCCACGGTTCTGCCCAATGCGGGGCTTGCAAGGCCTATCCATGTCACTGCCGAAAAGGGGACGCTGCTGAATTGCGCGCATCCTGCGGCCGTGGATGGACGTATTGCCGCATGCCAGCGGGTGGTGGATCTTATTCATGGCGCGCTGGCAAAGGTCGTGCCGCACCGCGTCACAGCGGCCTGCAACGGTTCGGTGGCGGTAGCAAGCTTTTCGGGCACGCGCCCTGACGGTAGTCTCTGGGTCTATCTCGAAACGATCGGCGGTGGGTTCGGAGCGCGACACAACAAGGACGGGCTTGACGGTGTGCATGTGCACATGACGAACACGTCCAATCTGCCGCTCGAGTCGCTTGAAACCGAATATCCGCTGACCTTGATGGCCTACGAACTGGTCGATGGTTCCGGCGGCGCAGGTGAATTCCGTGGTGGCATGGGTTTGCGAAGGGTCTATCGAGCAGAGGCTGACTGCCGCGTGTCGGTCGGTGGGTCACGCTTCGTCTCGCGTCCCTGGGGTCTGAATGGTGGCCTCCCAGGCGCCAATGGCTCCTTCACCATTGTAGGCGCTCCCGAGCGTTTGGTGAACGGTGCGGGCGATATCTACAAGGGAGACATTCTGGAGATCATAACGCCTGGGGCTGGCGGATACGGTGACCCAGAGAGACGGGATTCTGCATCTGCTGCCGCCGATCTACGGGACGGGCGGGTTCCGTTCGAAAATGCGCGGCTCGCTAAGAGCATCTGATTTCCCACCTGGCCCGGGCTCTCGGCAGCCGAGACCCGGGTCTTTTTTCAGCAGAATACAAAGTTGCGCAACCCATTGTTGTGCTTGACTGTCGCATCTCACTTCCGTATCGGTTCCAATAATCGGATTTTGGTCCATGTTATATTCACTGGAGATCGAGGAACGGAATGGCAAAGCAGTCTTCCAGCAATGTCGAACGGGGAGCCGAAATATTGCTGGCGCTGGGCAATGGAGGCCGTGCAGGCATGAGCCTTGCAGAAATCGCCGAGGCGATCGGCGACGCCAAATCGGCCGTTCATCGCGCTTTGACGGGGCTTTCCCATTACGGCTTCGTCGAACAAAGTGGGCGTCGTGGCAATTACCGGTTGGGAAACGCCATCTACGCTTTGGCACAGAGAGTGCCGGGTATCGGCGATCTGGTGGATCTTTTTCGGCCCGCACTGATTTCGGTCACCGCTGGTACCGGCATATCGAGCTTTCTGATGGCGCGTTCAGGTTTCGAGTCGGTCTGCCTCGATTTTCAACTGAGTGCTGCTCCGGTTCAACCTCTCCTGTCTGGGGTAGGCGGGCGTCTTCCACTTGGCATTGGTCATGCGGGCGTCTGTATGATAGCGCGGCTCGACAAGGAATCCCGCGAACGGATCCTCGAGATCAATGCGCCGCACTACGAGATGTGGAAGCTCGACGTCGATACAATCCGTTCGGAAATCGAGATGTTCCTGGAGAAAGGATACGTGATCGGCACACGCAAGGCGGCAGGATACGAGGTCTGGACTCTGGCTTTCGCCCCGGCGCCTGGCGACAATCGCTATGGCGAAACCGGCGTGTCGCTGCTGGCGCTGGCCAACAGCGTATCGGACGAAGAGGTTCAACGCTGCATCGCGCTGATGACAGAGTCGCTTCCTTACAAGTGGTTCGGCAACAAGGCGTAACGCCGTACCATTTCCTGGATATGGGCAAGGCGCGCGCTGCGCGCTGGCTCGGCCAGAACATCGCGTTCGAAGGTAAAGCGGATTGTGTGAACCGTGGACACCGTCGCCCAGCAGAGATTGGAAATGGAAAGCCAAAGTTCGACCGGGTCCAGGCCAGGTCTGAAGAGCCCGGCATTCTCGCCTCTTTGCAAGATACCGGCGACCATGCGCGAAATATTTTCTGCATGCACGATGTCTCGTTCAGATTCGCGAATGTTTTCGCCCCCATGCAGGTTTTCAATACCGACCAGCGTCAGGAAGGATTGATTGTTGCAATAATAATCGAAAGTGAAGGCCGTCAGGCAGTCAAGCGCTGCCACTGGATCTGCCGGCATGTCCAGCGCCTCTTCAGCGTCACGCATTGCCCTGTAGGCATCTTCCAGGACGTGGCGGAACAACAGTTCCTTACGGGAAAAGTGGCGGTAGATCAGCGCCTTGTTCACACCTGCGGCGTTGGCGATCGCCTCCATATTCGCGCCTTCGAGCCCGTGCGCCACAAACTCGCCTGCTGCCGCGGCAAGAATTGCTTTGCGTGTGCGCAGAGTTCGGGCGGCATGCGCTCCGTATGGCGCCTTATTCGATCCTTGAGTTTGAGGTTCGTCGCTGTCCATGCACTCGGTCCTTTGAGGGCTGGTCCATATCATCTTTTTCCGGCGCATGGACATCTTCGTAACTGGAAAATGAATTTTGAAACGTGCGGGGTAAAAGCGCTTTACAGCGCTGAACACTTCTGATTTTGTAACGGAAACGTTACTGTTACACAAGGGCTGGTGATGACCCCACATATTCGCGTTGCTTCCGATGTCGGTGGAACCTTCACCGACAGCATTGCCTATGATGAGAAAACGAGGACGATCACCGTTTCGAAGGTTTCGACGACGCCTGTGAACCGAGCGTTGGGTACCTTGGAGGGCCTGCGCAAGGCGCTGGGTCTTCAAGGTGCAAGAGGCGAAGATGTAGCCTATGTCGGTCATGGTATGACGACCGCCACCAATGCGGTTATTCAGCGCAATGGGGCGAAGACAGCCTTTCTCACCAATCACGGCTTTCGCGATATGCTCGAAATCGGGCGGCAGAACCGTCCAACACTGTTCGATCTTACCAAGGTGAAGCCGGAGCCGCTCGTGCCGCGGGAGCTTTGTTTCACCGCGCGCGGTCGCATTCTGCCCACAGGCGAAGAATTGCAGCCGCTGGACGAAAGCGACGTGCGGGCGGCGGGTGAGGCGATGAAGGCCGCGGGTGTCGAGGCTGTGGCCATCCTCTTCCTCCACTCCTACGCGAATGCCGCCCACGAATTGCGGGCACGCGACATTCTGACGGAAATGCTCCCAGACGTCGCAATTTCTGCCTCTGTCGAGGTCAATGCCGAATTCCGTGAATATGAGCGTGGTTCGACCGCCGTTCTTAACGCTTATCTCCGTCCGGTGATGAACCGCTACCTTTCCTCACTTTCCGGCATGTTACAGGATGAGAAGGAAGGCCTTGGACTCGGAGCAGACCGGCCGGTCATGGTGATGGATGCAGCGGGCGGATTGATGAGCCTAGAGGGCGCACGCCTGAAACCGGTTCACACGGTTCTTTCCGGTCCTGCCGGCGGCGTCGTTGCCAGTGCTCATGTTGCGACTTTGGCTGGCATTCCCGACATCATCACCATGGATATTGGCGGAACCTCCACCGATATCAGCCTTATCCGCGCGGGACGGCCGGAGATCACCCGTTCGGCAAGCCTGGAGACGGTGCCGATCCGGCTGCCGGTCATCGATATCAACGCCATCGGTGCAGGCGGTGGCTCCATCGCATGGATCGACGATGGCGGCGCGTTGCGGGCGGGCCCGATGAGCGCCGAAGCCGTGCCTGGACCTGTGTGTTATCGTCGCGGCGCGACCTTGCCCACGGTGACGGATGCCAATCTGGTGCTCGGACGTTTCTCACCGGGCTCGAGGCTCGGCGGCACGATGACGCTTGATCTGGACGGCGCATTGAGTGCGATAGACAATGTCATTGCCAAGCCGCTTGGCCTCGACGTCTACGAGGCAGCGGCGGGAATATTGCGGGTCGCCCATGCCAATATCGTGCGCGGCATCCGCGTGGTTTCTGTCGAACGCGGTTATGATCCTCGCGATTTCGCTCTCGTACCCTTCGGTGGTGCTGGCCCGATGCATGGCAGCCCCGTCGCCCGTGAATTAAAGATGCCGCGTGTGATGGTCCCACCCACGCCAGGCATTCTGTGTGCTCTCGGTCAGTTGATCTCGGATCTGCGTCATGATTTTGTCGAGACGCATGTCGTTGCTTATGACGCGATGACAAAGACCGAAGCGGAAGCTCGGATCAAACGGCTAACGGACCGGGCAGATGCGCATCTCGATCACGATGGCGTCGCACAGGATCGCCGCGAGATGGAAGTTCGCATTGATATGCGTTATCAGGGGCAGTCGTTCGAGTTGCCTGTTACGGTTGATCCACGGGGAGCGGATTGGTGGACGGCTCTGCCTGAACGCTTCCATGCTGCCCACCGCGCCCGTTTCGGTCACGCGGATCAGAAGGCGGCCATCGAGATTGCGGGGTTCGGTGTCACCGGCATTGGCCGTATCGATACGCCTGTGTTGCCTGAACTCGAGGAGGGTGGGGCTGTTCTGTCGGACGATGCACGTACCGGCGATAGGCAGGTTTATTATGAGCCGGGCGATACCGGTACCAAGGGCGCTTTCCACACGGCGTCTGTCTATGATCGCGACAATCTCAAGGCAGGCAACGTCATCCTTGGTCCGGCCATCATTGAAGAAGTCTCCTCCACCACCGTCCTTTATCCGGGTGATCGATTGACCGTTCACGCATCCGGCAGCCTGATCATTGAGGTAGCAGCATGAGCAGTTTTGATCCTATCCGTCTTGAAGTGCTGCGCAACGCATTGGAGGCCTCCGCACAGGAAATGGGCGTCGTTCTCAAATGCACCGCCTTTTCTCCCAATATCAAGGAGCGCATGGACGCGTCCTGCGCCATCTTCAACGCCGATGCGGAGCTTGTTGCGCAGGCGGAACACGTTCCCGTTCATCTGGGGTCGATGCTGAAGGCTGTCGGCCCCACGCTGGCCGAGTTGCCGCCGTTGAAGGAGGGCGATGTCGTTATCGTCAACGATCCCTTCATCGCTGGCGCGCATCTGCCCGACATTACGCTGATTGCCCCAGTCTTCGCGGACGGCGTGCTGGTTGCGCATGTGGCCAGCCGTGCTCATCATTCGGATGTGGGCGGGATGGAGCCCGGCTCGATGCCTGGCAGTTCCATCGAGATCTATCAGGAAGGCCTCATCATTCCGCCTGTACTACTTTACGAGAGCGGTGTGGAGCAGAGCGGTATCCTGCGAATGGTGCTTGCAAATGTCCGCACGCCGGAAGAGCGGCGCGGCGATCTTAACGCTCAACTGGCGGCTTTGCGTGTGGGGGAAACCCGCATCAAAGAGCTTGCGGCGCGGTTTGGCGTTGATGGTCTGAAGGAGGGCCTGTCCGCCATTCTGGCTTATTCGGAACGGCGCATGCTGAAGCGCTTGGCCGAACTTCCTCCGGGACGATACGAAGCGGAGGATTGGCTGGACGATGATGGTTCGAGCCCGGAAAGGGTCCTCATCAAAGTGGCGGTCGAGGTCTCTCCTGACGGCCTTGTGTTCGATTTTGAGGGTACCGCACCGCAGCGGCGCGGCAATGTCAATGCGGTAAAGCCGATGACTCATTCCGCAGTGTTCTATGCCATCAAGATTCTGACCGATGCCACGCTTCCGCCAAATGCCGGTGTGCTGCGCCCTGTCGAGATCCGCATTCCGCATGGCTCTTTTCTCGATGCCCTCGCACCCGCTGCGGTCTGCGCCGGCAATACGGAGACGACGCAGCGCGTGGCCGATACCGTGCTTCGCGCATTCGCTCAGATCGCGCCGGAGCGCATTGCCGCTGCCAGCCAGGGTACGATGAACCTCATTGGCATTGGCGGGCGCGACCCTAGAAATGCACGTCCCTACACCTACATCGAAACGATAGGCGGGGGGCAGGGCGGGCGGCCCTACGGCAACGGCATGCACGGTGTCCATGCCAATATGTCGAATACGCTCAACACGCCTGTGGAAGCGCTCGAGATCAGCTATCCTCTGCGCATCGAACGTTACGAGCTTCGTGAGGGCTCTGGAGGAGACGGGTATCATGTCGGTGGCGAAGGACTGATCCGCGCCATCACCGCTATCGATCACGAGGCGCGTGTCTCGCTGCAATCCGACCGGCGGTTGACAGGACCCTATGGCTTGCATGGCGGCGCATCGGGAGCAACCGGACAAAACTCCGTTCGGGACGGGCAAGGCAATATCAAAGCCCTGGCCGGTAAGGGGTCTGTGACGCTGGCGCCGGGTGAAACCGTGATAGTGGAGACCCCCGGTGGCGGTGGTTGGGGAATGCGGAGTTTGCCCGAGGAGCAATCGCAAGAGCGTGTCGCCCTCAAGACAGCCTGATCCACCAGAGGCGATGTATGGAAAGGACAGGGGCATGACCTCATCAAAACGCGTGGCTATGGTCAGCGGAGCATCGCGCGGCATCGGCGCGGCCATTGCGGAAAAGCTCCTTTCTGCGGGCTGGAACGTCAGCCTTGGGATGCGCACGCCTGCATCTTCGAGCTATTCCAGCCATCCAGACGCATTGCTGTGCCATTTTGATGCACTCGATCCTGAAAGCGAGCAAAAATGGGTGAACGCAACAGTCGCCCGTTTCGGACGCCTGGACGGGCTGGTTCATAATGCCGGTATCATGATTCCAAAGTCGGTGCTCGAAGCTGGACAGGAGGATTTCGACTTGATTTTCGACGTCAACGTCAAGTCTCCGATGCGTCTTTCCCAGCTTGCCTGGCCGCATCTGGCAGGGGCGCAGGCAGGACGCATCGTTACAGTCGCGTCTCTCTCCGGCAAAAGAGTGAAGTCGGCAAATTCCGGGCTGTATGCCATGTCCAAATTCGCCTTGGTTGCACTTGGCCACGCGCTTCGCCAGTGCGGCAAGGACAATGACGTCCGCTCAACGATCATCTGCCCGAGCTTCGTCGCCACGGACATGGGCAATTCACTGGCAGGGCGGGACAGCAGTGAACTGACCCGGCCGGAAGATGTTGCGAAGATCGTGCACATGGTCTTGGAGCTTCCTCCCACGGCCAGCATCTCGGAGATTCCGGTACATTTCAGCGTGGAAGACTGCTACTGACATGAGTGTTTCATTCCCTTATCGCATGCCCCCGATCACGCCAGTCGTGAGTGCCGAACAGGTTCCAAGTGCTGTCGATGTCGCCATCGTCGGAGGCGGCATTATCGGCGTCTCAGCAGCGTTCGAGCTGGCCCGCCTAGGCATCCGTGTGGCCGTATTGGAGAAAGGCTTCGTTGGTGGCGAACAGTCCGGGCGAAATTGGGGTTGGGTAAGGCTTGCAGGCCGTGATACGCGCGAACTGCCGCTCATGCTTCAGTCCCACTCGATCTGGGAAACGCTGCATCAGGAGACCGGAGTGGATGTCGGGTATCGCAAACGAGGCATCATCTATACGGCGAAAACTGCGCAGGCGCTTGAGCGGTACGACAGATGGGCGGGCGCCGCACGCGATTTCGGCATCGATGTCCGAAATCTCGCCCATGATGACGTGGCGCACGTGGTTACCGGGCTCGAGCGGAAGACGTTTGGCGGTATCTTCGTTCCTCAGGACGCTGCAGCCGAACCCCAACTGGCGGCTCCCGCAATCGCGGCCCGGGCGCAGAGGGATGGTGCGGTTATCTTGCAGAACTGCGCCGTGCGAGGTCTCGATATAGAGGCAGGCCGCGTCGCAGGTGTGGTGACCGAAAAAGGACGGATCAGAGCTTCCACGGTGATTGTTGCGGGAGGCGTTTGGTCTTCGCATTTTCTTCGTCGCCATGGAGTTCGTTTGCCGCAGCTCAAAGTTCTGTCATCCGTGATGAGAACCGCCCCTGTCGAAGCAGGCATCGAACCGACGGTGGGCTTCTCTGACTTCACCCTTCGCAAGAGGATGGATGGCGGCTATACGGTCGCGTCATCCGCCACCAGCCTTGTCGACATCGTCCCGGACAGCTTCCGCTTCTTCCGTGAATTTTTTCCGGCCTTTCGGATGGAGCGGAACTCCCTCTCGTTCAACTTCGGCAAACCTTTCTTTGACGCGTTGATAGGGCACAGGGCACGGTCGTTAACTGAAAAAAGCATTTACGAGAAAATCCGTGTTCTCGATCCCTCACCGGATAAAAGCTTTCTGACGAAGGTCGAGGCTCATATGCGGGCTAGCGTTCCCGCCTTGCGGGATGTGGCGATTGCCCAGTCGTGGGGCGGCATGATCGATACCATGCCGGACGTCATTCCTGTCATATCCCAGGTGGACGCGCTGCCGGGTTTGATCATAGGAACGGGCTTTTCCGGTCATGGCTTCGGAATTGGCCCCGGTGCGGGGCGTCTTCTCAGTGACCTTGCGACGGGCGATGCGCCATGTGTGGACCCGTCGCCCTTCCGTTTCTCGCGCTTCAGCGACGGCAGTCGCCTGGAAATTCAGCACTGGCTGTGATCGTCCCCGATCTATCCATGGCAGAGGCCGTTGATCAGGCGAATTCCTGACACATGCGGACGAGATCGTCCCAAAGGCTTTCGGCGAAGCCGCGCAGGACGAGGATCTCAAAAGCGTGGTCTTCTATGCGCGTCACATGCGCAGTGATATGCCCGATCAGTGTTGTGGCAGAGTGGCCGATCGGAAAGGCATGGATCGAGAGATCGACCGCCGTGCCTTTTGCCAGCACACGCTCGACCATTCTGCCTTCGATCCGCAGACGCACACGGCCTTGGCTCTGATCCACCGCTGTTGCCTGCGGTTCAAGCTGAACGGAGAACGCTGTCATTTCGGCATGAGACATGATCTCGTCGCTGACGATAAACCATTGCCCCGGACACACGGCGCGAACAGCGCCTTTTTTCAATGCGTGAAGGTAGTTTTCCACCTCCGCTGCGCCCGGTGTGGCGAGGATATGGATAATGGTGCCTTCCGGCAATGGCGACAACCGGATCGCGTCTGAGGAGATCGCTCTTTTTGCGCCGAGCACGGGACGGAGAAGGGGCTGGTAACCGGATTTGAAATCGAGCCGTGGATCAGACATGGAGCTTCTCGTTCTTGGGGTCGACGAAAACCGGATCGCAGAGGCGCGCGGCGGTGAATTCGTTGCGAAGGCCGTTCCAGACCATCACCTCTTCGCCATGCCGGTTTCTGCCATTCTTGACCAAGGCGAGGCCGATGGTGGAGCCGATATGCGGTGAGAAAGCGCTGGACGTCACATAGCCCTGATCGTTTTCAAGCGTCGCCTCGGCATCCTTTGCCAGAATATGGGAGCCGGTGCGGAAGCTCTGGCCTTTGTCGATGGGCGCGACGCCGACGAGGCTTGGCCGGTTACTGGCGGAAAGCCCGTCGCGCTCCAACATGTTCTTGCCGATGAAATCCACCTTGGCGGTGGACACCATTTTGCCAAAGCCGAGATCGGCCGGCACGACCGTGCCGTTGATCTCATTGTGGGTCACGTGACCCTTCTCGACGCGCAGGACGCTCAGCGCCTCGACGCCATAGGGCATGATACCCTCCGGCGCGCCAGCTTGCATCAGTGCGTCGGCAACGCTTTCGCCATAGCCCGCGGGAACGGCGAGCTCATAGGCCAGTTCGCCGGAGAAGGAGATGCGGAACAGACGCCCGCGCAACTGACCACCGAAGAGCGAGACCTCTTTCGCAGCGAGAAACGGAAAGGCGTCGTTCGAAAGATCGTCGTCAACGATCTTTTCGAGAATGGTTCTGGACTTCGGTCCAGCAATCGCCATCTGCGCCCATTGATCGGTGACGGATGCCAATCGCACGTCGAGATCAGGCCACAGGGCCTGGGCGCAGAATTCCAGATGGTTCATCACGCCTGCGGCATAGGCCGTTGTCGTCGTCATGAAATACCGGTTCTCGTCCAGCCTGCTCGTCGTGCCATCATCATAGATCATGCCATCCTCGCGCAGCATCAGGCCATAACGTGCCTTGCCGACGGGAAGTTTGAGGAACGCATTGCAATAGACGCGGTTCAGGAATTCCGCGGCATCGCGCCCACAAATCTCGATCTTTCCGAGCATCGAGACATCGCAGAGCCCTGCATTCTTTCGCACATTCAGAACTTCGCGGTCGACACTTTCTCGCCAGCCGTTTTCGCCCTTGCGCGGGAACCAGGAGGAGCGATACCAGAGCCCGGTTTCGACAAACACCGCGCCGTTTTTCTCTGCCCAGCCATGCAGCGGTGATTTGCGCACTGGCTGGAAATGGTGGCCATGGTAGGCGCCTGTCAGTGCACCGAATGAAACCGGCGTGTAGAAGGGCCGGAAGGTGGTGGTGCCCACCGCTGCGGGAGACACGCCGCGCGCTTCGGCAAGCAGTCCGATGGCGTTGACGTTGGAAAGCTTGCCCTGGTCGGTCGCCATACCATTGGTCGTGTAGCGCTTGGCAAGCTCCACATGGGCATAGCCTTCGACCACCGCCAGGCCGAGATCCTTGCGATGCACATCGTTCTGGTAATCGACGAAAGCCTTTGCCTTAATCCCCGGAATGGACCAAAGCGCCTTTGCCGGCGGGACAACAATATCGTTTTCAACCGGTCCGAAGGACGGTGCGCTTGCGGCAAAGCCGAGAGCTTGCGCCAGTGCGGCACCCTTGTTTGCGCCGTCTTCAAGGCATGCGGCGAGGCCATGCGTGGCAGAGACGGCACCGGCGAGATCCAGCCCATCGAGATGACCGGGCGCAAGGAAGGCTGTCTCTTCGTCAGACCATACGGGTTTTCCGCCCCGGTGACAGGCGAGGTGAATGACCGGACTGAAACCGCCGGACATGGCGAGCGCATCGACATCCAGATGTTCGGTGCTGCCATTTCTGTAGACTTCGACGCCGGCGAGCGCCTTGCTACCCTTGGTATTGGCAACGACGCCACCTTTGATGACACGGGCTTTGCCCGCGTACGAGAGGTTTCCCTCACTGCGGCTATCGATAATGGCGACAAGAGGGACGCCTTTCGCTTCCAGATCGCGGGCCAGCGCATAGCCGCTGTCATTGGTCGTGAAGATCGCCGTCGCTTTGCCGGGGTTGACCGCGTAGCGGTTGAGATAGCTGCGCATTGCGCCTGCCATCATCACACCGGGGACATCGTTGCCGCCGAAAACCAGGGGCCGTTCTTCAGCGCCGGTTGCAAGCAGGGCGCGCTTCGCGACGATGCGCCACAGACGCTCGACCGGAATAGTGGGCTTAGGATCGGGCAGATGTTTCTGCACGCGCTCGACTGCGCCGAACACATTGCCATCATACCAGCCAAAGGCGGTCGTTCTGGTAAGGACAGTGACATTCGGCAGAGAGTTCAGTTCGGCAATGCAGGTTGCAGCAAAATCCGGCGCGCTGGTGCCGCCAATGGTCGCCGTTTCCGAAAGAAGTGTGCCGCCTGCGACGGAATGCTCATCGATGAGGATCACCCGCGCGCCAGCCCGTCCGGCGGTCAGAGCCGCAGCAAGGCCAGCAGCACCGGCGCCGATCACCAACAGATCGCAATGCGCCCAGCATTTGTCATAGGAGTCGGGATCGGCCTCATAGGTTGCCTTGCCGAGGCCTGCCGCGCGGCGGATGAAGGGCTCGTAGAGCTTTTCCCAGAAGGCGGCGGGCCACATGAAGGTCTTGTAGTAGAAGCCTGCGCTGAGGAACGGCGAGATCAGTCCGGTCATCGCGCCGATGTCGAAGTCGAGAGATGGCCATCGGTTTTGGCTTCGCGCTTCCAGACCGGCATAAAGCTCCTGCATCGTGGCGCGGGTATTGGACTCGGTTCTGCCGCCCTTGCCGATTGTCATCAGCGCATTCGGTTCTGCTGCACCAGCGGTCAGGATGCCGCGCGGACGGTGATATTTGAAGCTGCGGCCAACAAGTTGCTGGCCGTTTGCGAGCAGGGCAGAGGCGAGGCTATCGCCTTGGAACCCCTGCATCGTCTTGCCATCGAAGGTGAAGGAGAGCGGCTTTGAGCGGTCGATCAGACCGCCAGCGGTCAGGCGGTGGGATGTCATGCGCTTTTCACCTTTGTCTTATCGGCGGCGTCTTCGCAAGCGCTGATAGCGTGGGTCGCGGTGTTGCGGGTCACCACCAGCCACCGGCGGCAGCCTGCGGTGTGGTGCCAATATTCCTCATAGTCGCCACGCGGATTGTCGCGCAGATAGACATAGTCGAACCATGCCTCGGCGCTAGCGTCCGGTGCGGGTCGCTGAAGAACGGCACCTTTGATGGTGAACTCTTCCTTGGGTCTGGGCCCGCAATGCGGGCAGGGCACGAGACTTGCCATTTCGAACGTCCTTGATCCGCTTTGTCAGTGAAGATTTGGCTGGGCGCCCTGGCCCTTTTCGTCGATGAGATAGCCGCGTTGAAAGCGGTCCAGACGAAAGGCCGTTGCGGTTTCCTGCGGCGCGCCGCGCGCCAGAAGATGGGCAAAGCAGAAGCCGGAGGCAGGCGTTGCCTTGAAGCCGCCGTAGCACCAGCCCGCATTCAGATAGAGATTGTCGATACCGGTGCGGTCGATGATCGGCGAACCATCCATCGACATATCCATGATGCCGCCCCAGGAGCGCAGCACGCGGACGCGGGAAAGCGCGGGGATCATGGCCTTGCCGGCCTCCGCAACGTGCTCGACCGTCGCCAGATTGCCGCGCTGCGCGTAGGAATTATAGCCGTCGATATCACCGCCGAAGACGAGGCCACCCTTGTCGGATTGCGAGACGTAGAAATGTCCGGCACCAAAGGTGACAACGCCATCGATGAAGGGCTTCAAGCCTTCCGAGACGAAGGCTTGCAGCACGTGGCTTTCGATCGGCAGGCGCAGCCCGGCCATTGCCGCCACCTGTGAGGAGTTACCGGCTGCCGCGAGAGCCAGCTTGCTGCAGCCGATAAAGCCGCGGCTCGTCTCTACACCGACCACTTTGCCGTTTTCGCGGCGAATGCCGGTCACTTCGCAGCCCTGGATGATGTCGACGCCGCGTTGATCTGCCCCGCGCGCATAGCCCCAAGCGACGGCATCATGACGGACTGTGCCGCCGCGCCGCTGCAACAAGCCGCCTTGGATGGGGAAGCGCGCATTGTCGAAATCGAGAAATGGCAGCATGGATTTGACGGCACTACGATCCAGCAATTCGGCATCGACGCCATGCAGACGCATGGCATTGCCGCGCCTCGTATAGGCATCGCGCTGTGCATCGGAATGATAGAGGTTGATGACGCCGCGTTGGGAGACCATGGCGTTGAAGTTGAAATCCTGCTCCAGGCCTTCCCACAGCTTCATCGACAGCTCATAGAAAGGATTATTGCCAGGCAGGAGATAGTTGGAGCGGATGATCGTGGTGTTGCGTCCTACATTACCGGAGCCGATATAGTTCTTTTCCACCACTGCCACATTGGTTATGCCGAATTCCTTGGCGAGATAATAGGCTGTTGCCAGCCCGTGTCCGCCGCCACCAACTATGATGACATCGTAATGCGGCTTGGGCGCGGGATCCCGCCAAGCGGGCTTCCAGGCCTTGTTGCCACGAAGGCCGTTCATCAAAATGGAAAAAGCGGAATAGCGCATCTGGCCTGACCTCGAACGATGTAAGGCAAGGGTATCCTTGTTCAAGTTTTGGGCATTGCAGAAATAGGACAGATGGATATAGAAAAGAGACATGTCCACATTTGAGCAGAAGAATGCTCAGCGGATCGGCTTCCTTCTCATGCCGAACTTTGCGCTGATGTCCTATGCCTCCGCAGCCGAACCGCTGCGTGCAGCCAATCTGATTGCCGGGACCGATCTTTATGAGGCGATCCCATTGTCGTTCGATGGGGAGGCTGTTCGGACGTCATCCGGCATTCCCGTGGACTGTCAACCTTTGTCGATCGTCGGCGACGCATGTCACACGATTTTCGTGTGCGCCGGCGGCACACCACAGGACTGGGCTTTGCCGGAGGGTTCTTTGGCACTTCTAAGGCGCCTCGCCCGGCAGGGAGTACGCGTCGGTGGCATCTCCAGTGGCGCTTATATTCTTGCTGCGGCGGGCTTGCTGGACAATCGCGATTTCACCATCCATTGGGAACATGCGCCGGTGCTGCGCGAGGCATTTGGCCATTTGACGCCCAGACAGGCGCGTTTCGTTTTCGATGGCGACCGGATCACCTGTGCTGGCGGTGTCGCGCCTCTCGACATGATGCATGCGATGATCTCACAGCGTATGGGCGCCCATTTCGCGCGGCGTGTGAGCGACTGGTTCCTTCACACGGCAGTGGCCGAACCCAGCGCGCCGCAGCGAGGTTCGCTGGCGGAGCGTTACGGCACCCATCATCCTGCAGTGTTGACGGTATTGGAAAAAATGGAAGCCACCATCGAAAACCCGCTCGACCGTCAGACCATGGCCAAGCTTGCCGGAACGAGCCCGCGCCATCTCGATCGTCTGTTTGCAAGCCAGCTCGGGACGTCGTTTCTGGACACCTACCGCGAGATTCGCCTCGACCATGCCCGCAGGTTGCTTGAGCAGAGTCCGCTCTCCATCGCCGAAGTGGCCTTTGCCACCGGTTTTTCCAGCGCCGGTCACTTTTCCGGATGCTTCAAGACTCATTTTGGCAAAACGCCCAATGCGCTGCGGCAAAAATTTCCTCCGAATTAAAATTGCTTTCCTGTAAGGAAGGATAACGAAGTCGATGCCGGAGCAACCAATGGCCAAGGACACCACCACGAGCGACGCCGCACAGTTCCTGTCGCAGGACCCTCATGCCGTTCGCGAGCCCAGGGTCAACAATCTGGAAATGGCGATTGGTCACGAGGTAAGGGCGTATCGCAAGAAGCTCGGTATTACCGTGACCGATCTGGCATCGGCGACAGGCGTGTCCGTTGGTATGCTGTCTAAGATCGAGAACGGCAACATCTCGCCGTCGCTGACGACCTTGCAGACCCTCTCCAAGGCCTTGGGCGTGCCGATCACCGCCTTCTTCCGTGGCTTTGAGGAGCCGCGTAGCGCCACCTTTGTTAAAGCAGGGCAGGGTGTCAATATCGAGCGCCGGGGCACACGGGCTGGGCACCAGTACAGCTTGCTCGGACATATCGATAACAACACAAGCGGCGTTACCGTCGAGCCCTACCTCATTACCCTGACCACGGACTCCGATGTCTTTCCAACCTTTCAGCATGAGGGAATGGAGTTTCTCTACATGCTGGAGGGCGAGGTGGTTTATCGCCACGGAGAGCAGCTTTTCACAATGCAGGCGGGAGATAGTCTGTTTTTTGATGCGGATGCGCCACATGGACCGGAGGTCTTGGTGCAGCTTCCGGCGCGCTACTTGTCGATCATTTCCTACCCTCAGCGTCGAGTCACCGGTGACTGAAGGATTGCTTTAGAAGAAAAATTTATTCCTGATAGTTGACGCTTTGGAATTCCATATGATACGCCTTTGTTCAGAAACGAACGGAGGTGCCTATCGATGTGCGGCATTGTTGGATTATTCCTGAAAGATAAAAGTCTAGAGCCGCAGCTGGGTCAGCTGCTCTCGGATATGCTGATCACCATGACCGATCGTGGGCCGGATTCGGCAGGTATTGCGATCTATGGCGGTGCTGCCGCAGGGCGCGCCAAGGTGACGATCCAGTCGGCCAGCCCGGACGTTGATTTTTCCGGTCTTGCCGACGCGCTGAAGGAAAACGGTGTCGATGCCTCGGTGACGGTGAAGAGCACCCATGCCGTTCTCGACATTCCGTCGGACGCGCTTGATGCGATCCGTGCCGTTCTCGCTGCAATCCGTCCGAATGTGCGCGTGATGGGGTCGGGCGACAGCGTTGAAATCTATAAAGAGACTGGCCTGCCGAAAGACGTTGTTGCCCGTTTCGACGTGCGCTCCATGGCCGGCACCCACGGCATCGGCCACACCCGCATGGCAACGGAATCGGCGGTGACGACGCTTGGCGCGCATCCCTTCTCCACGGGCTCGGACCAATGCCTCGTGCATAACGGTTCGCTGTCCAACCACAACAATCTGCGCCGCGAACTGGTTCGTGAAGGCATGAGTTTCGAAACCCAGAACGACTCCGAAGTGGCTGCCGCTTATCTCACGGCAGAAATGGCCAAGGGCAAGGATCTGGGTGAAGCGCTGACTGGTGCGCTCGACGATCTCGACGGCTTCTTCACCTTCGTTGTCGGCACCAAGTCCGGGTTCGGCGTCGTACGCGATCCGATTGCCTGCAAGCCCGCCGTCATGGCCGAGACGGATCAGTATGTTGCCTTCGGCTCGGAATATCGTGCCTTGGTCAATCTGCCGGGTATTGAGACCGCTCGCGTCTGGGAGCCGGAGCCTGCGACCGTCTATTTCTGGGACCACGAAAAAGCAGCCTGATGCCGCTCTCGGCCTATCCGTGTGAAAGTCATATCCATGCCAGTCTTCGATCTCTCTCATACGCCGCTGCGTGACCTCAACAAGGCGCTGCACGGCCTTTCCACCGGTGCGAACGACACCGAATTTGAAGTCGTCAATCCGCGCGGCCATCACGCCGTGGCCGTCGGCATTGACAGTCCCGTGACCGTCGATGTGCATGGTTCGGTCGGCTATTATTGCGCCGGTATGAATGACGGTGGCACCGTCACCGTTCACGGCTCTGCCGGTCCCGGTGTCGCGGAAAACATGATGTCCGGTACCGTCGTCATTGAAGGCGATGCTTCTCAATATGCGGGTGCCACCGGTCGCGGCGGGCTTCTCGTTATCAAGGGCAATGCCGCCTCCCGTTGCGGCATTTCGATGAAAGGCATCGATATCGTCGTGCAGGGCAATATCGGCCACATGTCGGCCTTCATGGGTCAGTCCGGTCATCTCGTCGTCTGCGGCGATGCGGGTGACGCCTTGGGCGACAGCCTTTACGAGGCAAAGCTTTTCGTGCGTGGCTCGGTCAAGAGCCTCGGCGCCGATTGCATCGAAAAGGAAATGCGGCCCGAACATCTCGAAAAACTGGCGGAGCTTCTCGACAAGGCAGGCATCACCGATGCCAAGCCGACGGAGTTCAAGCGCTACGGTTCGGCCCGCACGCTCTACACGTTCAACATCGACAACGCCGATGCGTATTGAGGCAGGGATCACACGATGAGCTACCACAACCCATTCACCCCGCCGCGCAAGTCCGCAACCTTCGACGACCATACGCTGGCGGAAATCCGCCGCGCCGCGGCAACCGGCATTTACGATATTCGCGGTGCTGGCACGAAGCGCAAGGTACCGCATTTTGACGACCTGTTGTTTCTCGGCGCTTCCATCTCTCGCTATCCGCTCGAAGGCTATCGCGAGAAATGCGATACGAGTGTTACGCTCGGCACGCGCTTTGCCAAAAAGCCGATCACGCTGAAAACGCCAATCACGATCGCGGGCATGAGTTTTGGCGCGCTGTCCGGGAATGCCAAGGAAGCCCTTGGCCGTGGCGCAACGATTGCAGGAACCTCCACGACGACAGGCGATGGCGGCATGACGGATGAGGAGCGCGGCCACAGCCAGACCCTCGTCTACCAGTATCTGCCCTCGCGCTATGGCATGAACCCGAAGGACCTGCGCCGTGCGGACGCCATCGAGGTGGTCGTCGGCCAGGGCGCCAAGCCCGGCGGCGGCGGCATGCTGCTCGGTCAGAAGATTTCCGACCGCGTTGCCAATATGCGCAATCTGCCGAAGGGTATCGACCAGCGCTCGGCCTGCCGCCATCCCGACTGGACCGGCCCGGACGATTTGGAAATCAAGATCCTCGAACTGCGCGAAATCACCGACTGGGAAAAGCCGATCTATATCAAGGTCGGTGGTGCACGCCCCTATTACGACACAGCGCTTGCAGTGAAGGCTGGTGCCGATGTGGTGGTGCTGGACGGTATGCAGGGCGGTACCGCTGCCACGCAGGACGTCTTCATCGAAAATGTCGGCATGCCAACGCTTGCCTGCATTCGTCCTGCGGTCCAGGCCCTTCAGGATCTCGGCATGCATCGCAAGGTGCAATTGATCGTGTCGGGCGGCATTCGATCCGGCGCCGATGTGGCGAAGGCTCTCGCACTTGGCGCCGATGCGGTGGCGATCGGCACCGCAGCACTCGTGGCGCTTGGCGATAACGACCCAAAATGGGAAGAGGAATACCAGAAGCTCGGCACCACCGCTGGCGCTTATGATGACTGGCACGAAGGCAAAGACCCGGCTGGCATCACGACGCAGGATCCGGAGCTTGCCGCGCGTCTCGATCCGGTCGCTGCCGGTCGTCGCCTTGCCAACTATTTGAAGGTGATGACGCTGGAGGCGCAGACCATCGCACGCGCCTGCGGCAAGAACCACCTCCACAATCTGGAGCCGGAAGACCTGGTGGCCTTGACCATGGAGGCCGCAGCCATGGCGCAGGTGCCGCTGGCCGGAACGAACTGGTTCCCCGGCAAGGGTGGCTTCTAAAAGCATGCATTAAGGACGGGCGCGTTTGGGAGGATGCGGCCGTCTTTCTAAAATCAAGTGTCTGATACCAAAAAAGGGGAATGACGTGACACTGGACCTCTCCGCATATGCAGCCGAAAAGGGCATCAAATATTTTATGATCAGCTACACCGATCTCTTCGGTGGGCAGCGCGCCAAGCTGGTGCCTGCCGAAGCGATCGCAGACATGCAGAAGGACGGCGCAGGCTTTGCAGGCTTTGCCACCTGGTTCGATTTGACACCTGCCCATCCTGATCTTTTTGCCGTACCGGATGCCTCCTCGGTGATCCAGCTTCCATGGAAGAAGGATGTCGCCTGGGTTGCCGCCGATTGCGTGATGGAAGACCAGCCTGTCGAACAGGCGCCGCGTGTGGTCTTGAAGAAGCTGATTGCCGAAGCCGCAAGCGAAGGCCTGCGGGTGAAGACCGGGGTCGAGCCGGAATTCTTCCTGATCTCGGCCGACGGCAGCAAGATTTCCGATGAATATGATACCGCTGAAAAGCCATGCTACGATCAGCAGGCGGTGATGCGCCGCTACGATGTCATCGCCGAAATTTGCGATTACATGCTGGAGCTAGGCTGGAAGCCTTACCAGAACGACCATGAAGACGCGAACGGCCAGTTTGAAATGAACTGGGAATATGACGACGCGCTTCAAACGGCCGACAAGCATTCCTTTTTCAAGTTCATGGTCAAATCCGTTGCTGAAAAGCATGGCCTTCGCGCCACCTTCATGCCGAAGCCGTTCAAGGGTCTGACCGGCAATGGCTGCCACGCGCATATTTCGGTGTGGGATCTGGACGGCAAGATCAATGCCTTTGCCGACAAGGCGATGCCGTTCGGCCTTTCCGCCAAGGGCAAGACCTTTCTCGGCGGCATCATGAAACATGCCTCGGCGCTGGCGGCTGTCACCAATCCGACCGTCAATTCCTACAAGCGCATCAATGCGCCCCGCACCGTATCCGGCGCCACATGGGCGCCCAACACGGTGACATGGACCGGCAACAACCGCACTCATATGGTGCGCGTACCGGGGCCCGGGCGTTTCGAGCTTCGCCTGCCGGACGGTGCGGTGAACCCCTATCTGCTGCAGGCCATCATTATCGCAGCCGGCCTTTCCGGCGTTCGCTCCCAGGCCGATCCGGGTCCCCATCACGATATCGACATGTATCGCGAAGGCCATACCGTCACCGATGCGCCGAAACTGCCGCTCAATCTTCTCGACGCGCTGCGCGAATATGAGAAGGATGAGGCATTGCAGCAGGCCCTCGGTGTCGAGTTCTCTAAGGCCTATTTGAAGCTCAAGCATGGTGAGTGGAACAGCTATTGCTCTCAGTTCACCGCCTGGGAGCACCAGACCACGCTCGACGTCTGATAAGGTTTCCCCGCCGCCTTGCGGCTGTTCCCGCGCTCGTCGGGTAGCGCGGGCTTTTCCCATCGATTGTAGAGAGGGCGCCAGATGACGAGTTTCGTCCTGACCGTTACATGCACGTCCACACGCGGCATCGTGGCCGCCATTTCCGGTTTTCTGGCGGAGAAGGGTTGCAATATTGTCGATAGCTCGCAATTCGACGATCTTGAGACAGGCCGCTTCTTCATGCGCGTCGGCTTCATCTCGGAAGAGGGCGCGACCCGCGAGGAACTGGCGGCGGGCCTCGAGCCGATTGCGAAGACATTCGGCATGGAGGTGGGTCTCTACGATCAGGCGAAGCGCACGAAAGTGCTCTTGATGGTGTCGCGCTTCGGCCACTGCCTCAACGATCTGCTCTACCGTTGGCGCATTGGCGCGCTGCCGATCGATATCGTCGGCGTGGTCTCCAACCATTTCGATTACCAGAAGGTCGTCGTCAATCACGATATCCCCTTCCATCACATTCCGGTAACGAAGGAGAACAAGCCACAGGCCGAAGGCCGGATCATGGATATTGTCGAAGGCAGCGGCACGGAACTGATCGTGTTGGCTCGCTATATGCAGGTCTTGTCCGATAGAATGTGCGAAGCGATGTCCGGCAAGATCATCAATATTCACCACTCCTTCCTGCCAAGCTTCAAAGGCGCCAATCCTTACAAGCAGGCCTATCAGCGCGGCGTGAAGCTGATCGGTGCTACAGCCCATTATGTGACTGCCGATCTCGATGAGGGTCCGATCATCGAGCAGGACACCGTGCGCATCACCCATGCCCAGTCGCCGGAGGATTATGTTTCGCTTGGCCGTGACGTGGAGGCGCAGGTGCTAGCGCGCGCCATCCATGCCCATATCCATAAGAGAGTGTTCCTGAATGGCAACCGCACCGTCGTCTTTCCGCCAAGCCCCGGCTCTTATGCTTCGGAGCGGATGGGATAAAGGTTTGATAGCAGGCAAGCAGTGCCCATTGTCATCTGGCGATTGCCATCATCATGCAGCGTCGCTAAATATTTTGGTACGCCATAATATTAAAAGCCAAATCCTGATTCTGCCCTGAGCACAACCAGGCAAGCGACAGATGAGGTCATACCATGAACAATGCTTTGCCGGGAAATGCCATTCGCGTTGAACGTCCGACGAAAACCTTGAGAGAGCTTGCGCTCGACAAGGTCCGGGATGCGATCGTAAATGGCTACTTTCGTCCAGGGGATCGTCTGGTTGAGCGCGATCTTTGCGCGCAGCTTGGAGTTTCGCGTACCATCGTTCGCGAGGTTCTGCGTCATCTGGAATCCGAAGGGCTGGTGGCCAACCTGCCAAATAAAGGCCCGATCGTCGCATTGCTTGATCTGGACGAGGCGAAGCAGATTTACGAGATCCGCGGTGCGTTGGAGGGAATGGCTGCCCGGCTCTGCGCCGAACGACGCGATCCTGCTATCGTTGCGGCGCTGGAAGCATCGCTCGATCAAATTCGCAAGAGTTACGCCAAAAAGGACATGGCAGGCGTTCTTGCGCATACCTCGTCTTTCTATCAGACGCTGTTCAGCAAGGTTGATCGGCATGTGGCCTGGGGTGTGGTCAATCTTCTCACCGTTAGGATCAACCATCTCCGCTCCATGACGATCAAGACCAAGAGCCGCGACACCGAAGGCCCGGCACAGATGGAGAAGATCGTAGAGGCTATTCGCCAGGGAGACGGCGACGTCGCTTACCAAGCGGCGCTCGATCATGTGGCCAGCGCCTGTGCGATAGCCGAGGCCGTTTTGACGGCACAGAAAAACGCCGAAGCTTAGCCATTCGGCACGCAAATATTCTACGGTGCGGCGGTTCAGCGCGACCAGCCGTTGGCGTGCTGTGCGTAAATTCATCTGAAATTACAATAGGTTATAAAATTTACGTCACCTTATTGACAGACAAATTCGTTTGATGTGATGGTATGCCATAATCAATAATATAAAGAGTGGAGCTCACAATGAACTGGAATCCGAAATTTCAGAAATGCGAAACCGTGTCTGCCAGAGCCCTTCTGGCAGCTGCCAGCCTTTTGCTGTTTTCAACCGCAGCCCTCGCCGAGGATTGCAAACCGAAAATTGCAGATAGCCTACTGATAAAGCCAGGCCATCTCGTCATGGCGACAAGTCCGACACTGCCACCGATGGCCTATGCCGATCAGCAGGGTGTGCTGAAGGGCCTGCGCATCGAGCTGGGTTATGAAATCGCCAAGCGTCTCTGCCTCAAGCCCGAATATATCAGCACGGAATATGCAACCATGGTGCCGGGTCTGCAGGGCGGACGTTGGGACATGATCAATGCCGGACTGTTCGTGACGGCAGAACGTCGCAAGATCCTATTCATGATCCCCTACGAAAACCTGGCGATCAGCATCTCCACTGCAGTGGGTGCGTCAGACCCGATCACCAAGGTCGATGATCTGGCCGGCAAGGCGGTCAGCACAGATATCGGCGGGTATGCGGAGCGCAAGATCAAAGAATTGAACGAAGACTTCAAGAAGCGTGGTCTAACGCCGATGACCATCAATCTCTTCGACAATTACGCTACCGTCTACCAGGCATTGCGTGCCGGTCAGGTGCAGGCCGCCGTATCGATCGATCCGGTCGCCAAGCAGTATCAGGATCGCGGCGAGTTTACCCACGCGCTGTCTGGTATGTATCCGACCCCCGGATCGCTTTCCTTCGGCAACAAAGACGTCGCAGAGGCCGTGTCTGCCGCTCTTAAAGAGATGAAGGCCGACGGATCGCTCGAAAAGCTGATGGCAAGCTACGGCGTTGGCATGGCGCCGGGCGATCTTTCCGTTCTCGGCCCTGAAGGCTGAGTTTCATCCATCCCGACTTTCAGCGCGGCGGATGCTCTCCGCCGCGACCGTTACGGCATGCAATGGAGATCGACGTGAAGGGTTGGAACTGGGAAGGCTTTTTCGAATATCTGACGAATTTTTATCTCTTCGAGGGGGCGCTGGTTACGCTCGGCCTTACCATATTCGCTATGACGGCGGGTTTGGCTTTAGGCTTCATCATCGCCGTAATGCGCATGTCGAAGTACCGCATCCTCTCCGGTCCGGCTTACTTCTACACGTGGATCTTTCGTGGCACACCGCTTCTGGTCCAACTGATCATCATCTATACCGGCCTGCCGCAGATCGGTATCAAGTTCACCGTGGTGCAATCGACGCTGATTGGTCTCTCACTTTGCGAGGCCGCCTATCTGTCCGAGATCGTTCGTGCCGGTATTGCCGCGGTGCCGAAGGGGCAGGTCAATGCGGCGCGCGCAACCGGTATGACGGAGGCGCAGGTCATGCGCTACATTGTGGCGCCGCAGGCATTCCGCATCATCATTCCGCCGCTTGGCAACTCCGTCAACGGTGTGCTCAAGACCACCTCAATCGCCTCGGTCATTTCCATGGAAGAGCTTCTGCGGCGCACGCAGGTGCTCATTCAGGAGAAGTTTCTGGTTCTGGAGCTCTTTACCGTCGCAGCTCTCTACTACCTCGCCATGACAACGGCATGGGAACTGATCCAGCGCCGCATCGAAAAGCGGTTCGGCAAAGCCTACGGCCCAATGTCTGCTGACGCGCAGTAAGGAGAGCAGGATGTCTCAAGCAACCGGTATGATCGAACTGCACTCCGTCAACAAATGGTATGGGCCCACTTTTCAAGTCCTGACCAATTGCAGCCTCAACGTCGCCAAGGGTGAGGTCGTTGTGATCTGCGGTCCCTCCGGGTCTGGAAAGTCGACGCTGATCAAATGCGTCAACGCGCTGGAAACGGTGGGCAATGGTGTGATCGTCGTCAACGGGGTCGAGGTCACGGATCCAAAGACCGACATGCCGAAGCTGCGCTCCAAGGTGGGAATGGTGTTTCAGCATTTTGAACTCTTCCCACATATGACGATCATCGAAAATCTCTGCATCGGGCAGGAAAAGGTTTTGGGGCGCTCGCCGGATGAAGCGCTCGTCAAGGCCAATGCTCTGCTTGAGCGGGTTGGGCTGACGGCACAGGCCCGCAAATATCCAGGCCAGCTGTCAGGCGGGCAGCAGCAGCGTGTGGCGATTGCCCGTGCGCTTGCGATGGACCCTGTGGCGATGCTCTTCGATGAGCCGACTTCCGCGCTCGATCCGGAAATGATCAACGAGGTTCTCGATGTCATGGTGTCGCTTGCCCAAGAGGGTATGACGATGATGGTCGTCACCCATGAAATGGGATTTGCCCGCAAGGTGGCCGATCGGATCGTCTTCATGGATGGCGGAGAGATCGTGGAGATTGGCGAGGGCGACAGTTTCTTCACCCATCCCAAGACGGAACGAGCGCGCTCCTTCCTGTCGAAAATCCTGGCGCATTAGGGTCGCTGCGGTTGATGCACTTCTGAGGCCTGCGTTGCAGATGGAATTCAAATTTTCTTAGAGCGACGGAGACTACAATGATAAACCGTGTCCTGATGCCGCGCGAACTGCTCATCGGCGGCGGAAGTCGATTTCAACTGCCGGGCATTGTCAAATCGCTCGGTGTTCGCCGTCCACTGCTTGTCTGTGATCCGGTCATGCGGAAGCTCGGCCATGCTGATGCCCTCTTGCAGGCTCTTGCCGATGAGGATGTCGACGCCGCGATTTTCTCCGACGTGGTGGAAGATCCAACAGACATCACCATCCAGTCCTTGGTGGATCGGATTTCAGATGGAAGCCATGATGGCTTGGTCGCGCTTGGTGGGGGCAGTGCCATCGATACCGCCAAGGCGGGCGCAATCGTTGCTACAAGTGGCGATGAGCTGCGAGCGCTGAAGGTACCGCGCATCGTCGATTTCACGGTAATGCCGGTCGTCGCCATCCCGACGACTGCAGGAACCGGCTCAGAGGTTACGCGTGCTGCGGTGGTAACCGATACGAGCGCCAGCGAAAAAATGTTGATCCTCGGCACTGCGGCTTTGCCGGTTGCGGCCATCATCGATTATGAGCTGACACTGACTTGTCCCTATCGCGTCACGGTGGACACCGGCATTGATGCGCTGACTCATGCGCTGGAGGCACTGGTCAACCGGAATGGCAATACCCACGCCGAGGCACTGGCGCTGTCCGCGTTGAAGCTCATCGGCGTTCATCTCGAGAGGGTCGCGAACGATCCAAACGACCGGACGTCGCGCGAAGCTATGATGCTCGGTGCCACCCATGCTGGACTTGCGGTTTCCAATACCTCTACAGCCCTGATCCATGGTTTGAGCCGACCGATTGGCGCCTTTTTTCACGTGCCTCACGGCATGTCGAATGCCATGGTGCTGCCGCTGGTGACGCAGTTTTCCTTGAATGCCGCCTTGCCGCGCTATGCGGCGGCGGCTCGCGCGCTAGGGTGCGCCACGTCGGACGATAGCGACCCTGTTGCCGGAGCTAAGCTGGTGGAGGCGTTCATCGGTCTCAACAAAAGACTGAAGGTGCCCACCCCGGAAGAATTCGGGATCGAGAGGAGCCGGTATCTCGGCCTCCTGCCGGAAATGGTGCGACAGGGGCTTGCCTCAGGAACGCCTGGAAACAATCCGCGCATTCCGAATGAGGCGGAAATGACTCGTCTCTATGAACTCGCCTATGACGGACAATTGGAGGCGGTGTAGGGTTTAAGGTATTGGAAAAATAGATTTATTTTAAATTTGCTTCTGCATGCATCCAGTTCTTGACAGCATAATATTATGGCATACCATAAGACATCATAACGACGGAGAGAGCGCCCATGTCCATCCAGATCCGCAAGACATTGTTGCAGGTCGAAACGACGTTGATAGAGGGAGGCAAGGCGGCTGCAACACCGTTAAAGCTGTTTGCCGCACTGGCCGTGGTGAAGAACCCCTGGGCAGGAAAGGGCTTCGTTGATGATCTGAAGCCGGAGATCCATGCGGCTGCGCCAGTGCTCGGCGAAGTGCTGACCAAGATGATCCTTGATGCCGTTGGCTCGGGGGATGCGGTCGAAGGCTATGGGAAGGCTGCGGTCGTCGGTCTCGACGGCGAGATTGAACATGCATCGGCACTGATCCATACCTTGCGTTTCGGTAATCATTACCGTCAGGCCGTCGGTGCCAAGTCCTATCTCGCCTTCTCCAACACGCGCGGCCCCGGCAATGCGCCGATCATGATCCCACTGATGGACAAGAATGACGAAGGTCGCCGCTCCCATTATCTGACAATCCAGACGTCCATTCCCGATGCTCCGGCGGCTGATGAGATCATCGTCGCGCTCGGCGCGTCCGTTGGTGGCCGGCCTCACCATCGTATTGGAGATCGCTATCAGGATTTGAAAGATCTCGGCCAGGACGTTGCCAATCCGGCCGGCGTTTGAGGGCCGCACTGATGCAGGACGCTCTCAGTTCACCCGCAGTCCATGTTGACAAGGCAACGGCACCGACGTTGCCACGGAAGACGACCGCGGGCGGCGCTGCCTACTTCGAAGCGGGGGAGGGCGAAAACCTCATCCTCATTCATGGCGTTGGAATGCGTCTCGAAGCCTGGCAACCACAAATCGATGCGCTCTCCCGGAGTCATCACGTCATCGCCGTCGATATGCCGGGGCATGGTGGCAGCGGGCGCCTTCCCGAGGGAAGCACGCTCCAAGAGTTCGTCAGCTGGTTCGGACGCTTTCTGGACGACCTCAAGATTATGCGCGCTAACGTCGCGGGCCATTCCATGGGCGCTCTGATCTCTGGCGGTGCCGCGGCAACCTTCGGGGACCGGGTCATGCGGGTGGCTTATCTGAATGGTGTCTATCGCCGCGATCCAGCGGCAAAGGCTTCCGTTCTGGCGCGTGCTGCCTCGATCCGGACAAACGGCGTGGACAAGCAAGGCCCACTTTTGCGCTGGTTCGGCAATGACCCGAAGAGCATCCATGCGCGGGAACTGACGCGCAACTGGCTGGATATGGTCGACCCCGAAGGCTACGCGGTCGCTTACAATGCCTTTGCCGGTGGAGACGAGACCTATGCGGGTTGCTGGCCGTCTGTCGCATGTCCCGCGCTTTTTCTCACTGGCTCTGACGATCCCAATTCGACGCCGCTGATGGCGGAGCAGATGGCGGCGATTACGCCACGGGGTTACGTCCGCATCGTGGATACCCATCGCCATATGGTCAACCTCACCGCGCCGGAGACTGTGAACGCGTTGATGGCCGAATGGCTCGCTATCGAGGAGGAGGCGAAATGACCGTTCCAACACTTGACCCCCGCGCCCTGCGCGACGCTTTCGGCGCCTTTGTAACAGGGGTCACAATCGTCACGACACGGGACGATGCCGGTAAGCCGATTGGCTTTACCGCAAACTCCTTCACCTCCGTTTCGCTCGATCCGCCGCTGCTTCTGATCTGTCTTGCGCGCACGTCGCGCAACTTCGCCACGATGACGGCGGCGAAGACCTTTGCCGTCAACATTCTTTCCGAAGACCAGAAGGACCTCTCCAACACCTTCGCTCGTCCTGTTGAAGATCGCTTCGCCGCTGCGGCTTGGCAGGCCGCGCCGAATGGGTCGCCGACCTTTACCGAAGTTTCGGCCTGGTTCGAGTGTTCGATGCAGGAGGTGATCGATGCGGGCGATCATGTGATCTTGCTCGGCCGCATTTCGGCTTTCGACAACAGCGGGCGAAATGGCCTCGGCTATGCTCGCGGCGGTTACTTCACCCCGATGCTCGCTGCCAAGGCCGTGTCTGCCGCGGCTGAAGGCGAGGTAGCCGTCGGGGCGGTTCTGGAGCGGCATGGCGAGATTTATCTCCTGGGCGACGATCAGCTTTCGCTTCCAGCTTGCGTTGTTGCCGGTGGGGATTCGGTGGCGGCGCTGACCAGCCGGCTCGAGGAACTCACAGGTTTATCGATCAGGACTGGCTTTCTTTATTCGGTTTACGAAGACAAGGCAGATGGCCGGCAGCACATCGTCTATCATGCTCTAGCGGAAGGCGATGGAGCCCCGCACGAAGGACGCTTCTTCAAGCCTGACGCGCTAACCTCGGCAACATTCGAATCCGGTGCGACTGCGGACATCGTCCACCGCTTCGTACTGGAAAGCTCCATCGGCAATTTCGGCCTTTATGTCGGCAATGAAACGGCAGGCAAGGTTCATCCCGTTTCGATCAAGGGTGCCCGTCCATGAAATTCTCGCTGTTCGTTCATATGGAAAGGCTCGACGCCTCCCAGGACCACAAGACCCTCTATGAGGAATTCGTCGAGCTCTGTGAGATCGCCGACAGGGGTGGGATGCATGCCATCTGGACCGGTGAGCATCACGGCATGGATTTCACCATTGCGCCGAACCCATTCGTGACGATTGCCGATCTCGCCCGCCGGACCAAGACCGCGCGTCTGGGAACCGGCACGGTGATCGCGCCCTTCTGGCATCCGATCAAGCTTGCCGGCGAAGCCGCGATGACCGATCTCATCTGCGACGGTCGCCTCGACATCGGCATTGCCCGCGGCGCCTATTCCTTCGAATATGAGCGACTGCTTCCCGGCCTCGATGCCTGGGGTGCGGGGCAACGTATGCGTGAGCTCATCCCAGCGGTTAAAGGCGTATGGGCAGGTGACTACGCCCATGATGGGGAGTTCTACAAATTCCCGTCGACAACATCGGCTCCCAAACCCTTACAACAGCCGTTCCCGCCGATCTGGGTAGCGGCGCGCGATCCAAACTCGCATGAATTTGCCGTTGCCAATGACTGCAATGTGCAGGTCACCCCGCTTTGGCAGGGCGATGATGAGGTCGAAACCCTGATGGGCCGCTTCAACGACGCCTGTGCCAAGAGCCCGGAGAAGCCACGCCCGAAAATCATGCTGCTTCGCCATACCTATGTCGGCTCCGATGAGGCAGATATCGCGCGAGCCGCGCATGAGATGAGCGTCTACTACAACTACTTCTTCGCCTGGTTCAAAAACGAAAAGCCCGTTCACCAAGGGCTGATCGAGCGCATCCCAGCGGAAGACATAGCGAGCAACGCCATGTTGTCTGCCGAGGTGATGCGTAGGAACAACGTCGTCGGCAATCCGGATGATGTGATCGCCCGGATCAAGACCTATGAGGCGATGGGCTATGATGAGTATTCGTTCTGGATCGATACCGGCATGAGCTTCGAGCGGAAAAAGGCATCCCTCGAACGTTTCCTTTCCGATGTGATGCCGGCCTTCAAGGAGTAAGCGGATGCAGCGTTTCCAATGTTACATCGACGGACGGTTCGAAGATGGCGAAGGGCAGTTTGCAAGCGTCGATCCAGCTACCGGCGAAGGATGGGCGCAGATGCCGGAAAGCCGGGAGGCGGATGTCGGACGCGCAGTCGACGCTGCGCACCGGGCGCTCTATGATGACGGTGTGTGGTCTAAACTCACCGCGACGCAACGTGGCAAGCTTTTGTATCGGCTTGCCGATCTGGTGGCCGAGAATGCGAAGACGCTGGCCGAACTCGAAACGCGCGACACTGGCAAGATCATTCGAGAGACCTCGGCGCAGATCGCATATGTCGCGGAATATTACCGTTATTATGCCGGGCTTGCCGACAAGATTGAAGGCGCCTATCTGCCGATCGACAAACCGGATATGGATGTCTGGCTGAGGCGCGAGCCCGTGGGGGTCGTGGCGGCAATCGTGCCATGGAACAGCCAGCTGTTTCTTGCGGCGGTCAAGATCGGTCCGGCGCTTGCGGCGGGTTGCACCATCGTCATTAAGGCATCGGAAGACGGACCTGCACCGCTTCTGGAATTTGCACGGCTGGTGCATGAGGCGGGCTTCCCCCCAGGCGTTGTCAACATCGTCACCGGCTTCGGCGCCTCTTGCGGCACGGCGCTGACGACGCATCCGAAGGTGGCGCATATCGCCTTTACCGGCGGACCGGAAACAGCACGCCATATTGTGCGCAATTCGGCGGAAAACCTCGCATCCACATCGCTGGAACTCGGCGGCAAATCGCCTATCCTCGTCTTTGCTGATGCCGATCTGGAAAGCGCCGCCAATGCGCAGGTCGCAGGAATTTTTGCCGCCACCGGCCAGAGCTGCGTTGCGGGCTCCCGGCTGATCGTCGAACGCAGCATCAAGGATCGTTTCCTCGATATCCTGAAGGCAAAGGCAGAGGCGATCCGCATCGGCTCACCGCTGGACATGGCCACCGAAGTCGGCCCGCTCGCAACGGAGCGGCAGAGGAAACACATCGTCTCGCTGGTCTCGGTGTCTGTTGAGGCGGGCGCGAAGGTGGTGACCGGCGGTGAGGCGATCGATGGGGAGGGCTACTTTTACCGCCCGACCATTCTGGATTGTGACGGCATCCGCTCGCCCTCCATGGAGAGAGAATTCTTCGGCCCGGTGCTGTCTGTGATGTCGTTCGATACGGAGGCAGAAGCGGTCTCGCTTGCCAATGACACCGTCTATGGCCTGGCGTCCGGCGTCTTCACGCAGAACCTGACACGTGCCCACAGGTTGATGAAGGCGATCCGTGCCGGAATCGTCTGGGTCAATACCTATCGGGCGGTGTCGCCGATCGCGCCCTTCGGTGGCTTTGGCCTTTCCGGCGATGGCCGAGAGGGAGGTCTTGCCGCTGCACTTGATTATACCCGCACCAAAACCGTGTGGCTGAGAACGTCCGACGATCCGATCCCCGATCCATTCGTGATGAGGTAAGCCGATGTTCTACGAAATCCGCACCTACCGGCTGAAGAACGGAGCAATTCCCGCCTATCTCAAAGTCGTGGAAGACGAGGGTATCGAGATTCAGAAAAGTCATCTTGGCGAACTTATCGGATACTTTTTCTCTGAAATCGGGCCGATCAACGAGATCGTCCATATCTGGGCCTTTTCCAGTCTGGACGACCGCGAAGCGCGCCGCGCACGGCTGATGGCCGATCCGCGTTGGCTCGCCTTCCTGCCAAAAATCCGCGATCTCATCGAAGTCGCTGAAAACAAGATCATGAAACCGGCTGCATTTTCGCCCTTGAAGTGAGGCGCTGCCGATCACGATACGCATACCAATAACAAGCTCAAAAGCGGAGTAAGGGAACATGAAATCGAAACTGGTATTGACGACATGCGCAGTTATTTTTGCCCTTGGAACATCCGCCAAGGCGGAAGATCTGGTGTTCTCCAGTTGGGGCGGCACCACGCAGGACGCCCAGAAGGCGGCATGGGCCGATAAATTTACGGCGTCGACCGGCATCAATGTGGTGCAGGATGGCCCCACCGATTATGGCAAGCTGAAAGCCATGGTCGAAGCGAATAGCGTCACTTGGGACGTGGTGGACGTAGAGGGTGACTATGCGGCACAGGCCGGACCGAAAGGCCTGTTAGAAAAGCTCGACTTCAGCGTCATAGACAAATCGAAGCTCGATCCCCGCTTCGTCACGGATTACTCCGTCGGCAGCTTCTATTATTCCTTCGTCATTGGTTGCAATGTCGATGCGGTTGAAGCCTGCCCCAAAAGCTGGGCCGATCTCTTCGATACGACGAAGTTTCCGGGCAAGCGTACCTTCTACAAATGGTCCGCTCCCGGCGTCATCGAGGCTGCACTTCTGGCCGATGGCGTGCCCGCCGACAAGCTCTACCCGCTTGATCTCGACCGCGCGTTCAAGAAGCTAGACACCATCAAGTCCGACATCGTCTGGTGGTCGGGCGGTGCGCAGTCGCAGCAGTTGATCGCGTCTGCGGAAGCACCTTTCGGGAGTGTCTGGAATGGCCGCATGACCGCACTTGAGAAAAGCGGTGTGAAGGTCGAGACGTCCTGGGAGCAGAATATTACCGCAGCGGACTCGCTCGTTGTTCCAAAAGGAACGAAAAACAAGGATGCGGCGATGAAGTTCATCGCATTCGCCACCTCGGCGCAGCCGCAGGCGGACATGGCGACGGCAACGGGCTATGCGCCGATCAATATCGCATCCGCCAAGCTCATGGACCCGGCGGTTGCCAAGACTTTGCCGGACCAGCAGACCGCAAGCCAGGTCAATGCCGACATGGGTTACTGGGCGCAGCATCGCGATGAGATCGGCGAGCGCTGGTACGCCTGGCAGGCGAAGTGAACCAAGCCGAATGAAGCAGTGACGCGGGCGCTTTTGGCGTCCGCGCCGTTTTTCTAGTTCCGGGAGGTTCGGACATGGTTTCACTCACCAATGATGCAGTCAGCCCGAAAGCGCGCTCCAGGCTGCCTTTCCGCCCCGGCAACTTTGTGGCCACCCTGCCGGCGTTGCTTCTGATTGTTCTGTTCTTCGTCGTCCCGGTTGTCATTCTTCTGAGCAGAAGCGTTACAGAACCGGTTTTCGGTCTTGGAAATTACGCGGCCCTTCTCGGTAGTTCGACCTATCTGAAGATCTTCTTCAACACCTTTGCAGTCTCGGCACTGGTGACGGTGGTGTCTCTGGTTATCGGCTTTCCGGTCGCATGGGCGTTGGCTATTATGCCCTCGCGTCTGGCGTCGATCATCTTCGCGATATTGCTGCTATCGATGTGGACCAACCTTCTCGCGCGCACCTATGCCTGGATGGTGCTGTTGCAGAGAACAGGTGTCATCAACAAGACATTGATCAATCTCGGCATCATCGACAAGCCGCTTGCGTTGGTTAACAACCTCACCGGCGTGACGATCGGCATGACCTATATCATGCTGCCCTTTATCATCATTCCGCTCTATGGTGTCATCCGCAAGATCGACCCGGCCATCCTTCAGGCAGCGGCGCTGTGCGGCGCGACCCGTTGGCAGGCCCTGACGCGCATTCTTATTCCGCTTGCGGCGCCTGGGATGATGGCTGGTGCATTGATGGTCTTCGTCATGTCGCTCGGTTACTTTGTCACGCCAGCGCTGCTCGGCGGAACCGCGAACATGATGCTCGCTGAACTGATCGCCCAGTTCGTTCAATCGCTGGTCAATTGGGGCATGGGCGGGGCGGCGGCTTTCGTGCTGCTGGTCGTTACTCTGGCCCTCTATGCGATACAGTTGAAGTTCTTCGGCGCCGCCGGGGCAGGGGAGCGCTGACATGCTTTTGAATTATAACAGCCTTGGCGTCTGGAAATGGCTGCTGCTCTTCATCACGCTTCTAACGGCCGCCTTCCTCATTCTGCCGATTATCTTCATAGCGGCACTGTCTTTCGGCTCGTCGCAGTGGCTGATTTTTCCACCGCCCGGCTGGACACTGAAGTGGTACGCAGATTTCTTTGCCGACCCGCGCTGGCTGGAAGCGGCCTGGACAAGTTTGCGAATTGCCGCGATGGTCACGGTCTTATCGGTGCTGATCGGCCTTGTCGCATCCTTCGGTCTGGTGCGTGGACGCTTCATTGGCCGTACCACGTTGCGTGCGTTGTTCATGACGCCAATGATCCTGCCCGTGGTCGTACTTGCAGTTGCGCTTTATGCCTTCTTCCTCAAGCTCGGGCTGGCTGGCACCACTGCGGGCTTTGTCATCGCTCATCTTGTCGTGGCTCTGCCGTTCTCCATTCTGGCGCTGACCGGTGCGCTCGAAGGCTTTGACAAGTCGATCGAGGATGCGGCGGTCCTGTGTGGCGCTAGTCCGCTTCAGGCGAAAATCCGCGTCACCTTGCCTGCCATCAGCCATGGTTTGTTTTCCGCGGCGATCTTTTCCTTCCTCACATCCTGGGATGAGGTTGTGCTGGCAATTTTCATGGCAAGCCCCACTTTGCAGACGCTTCCGGTGAAGATCTGGGCGACGCTTCGCCAGGATTTGACACCGGTGATTGCCGCTGCGTCGACACTTCTCATCGCGGTGACCATCATTCTCATGCTGCTTGTTGCCGCCGTGCGAAAAGGACTGAAAACATGACACAGCCACTCCTGCAAATTCGCGGTATTCGCAAGCAATACGGGCCCGTTATTGCCGTTCAAAACGTCAATCTCGATGTGCAGCCGGGCGAATTCATGACCTTTCTTGGTCCGTCCGGTTCTGGAAAAAGCACCACGCTTTACATCCTGGCGGGCTTCGAACAGCCGACGAATGGCGACATTCTCTTGAATGGCCAAAGCCTGCTGTCAACGCCGTCGCATAAGCGTAATATCGGCATGGTGTTTCAGCGCTACACCCTTTTCCCGCATCTCTCCGTTGGCGAAAACATCGCTTTTCCGCTGAAGGTTCGCGGTAAAGGCAAAGCAGAAATCGATGCCAAGGTGAAGGAGATGCTGCGGCTTGTGCGGCTTGAAGGTTTCGAAGACCGAAAACCTGCACAAATGTCCGGCGGGCAGCAGCAGCGTGTGGCCCTGGCCCGCGCCCTTGCCTATGATCCGCCCGTTCTCCTGATGGATGAGCCGCTGTCTGCCCTCGACAAGAAGCTCCGGGAAGAAATCCAGTTTGAGATCCGCCGCATTCATCAGCAAACGGAAGTGACGATCCTCTATGTTACCCATGATCAGGAAGAAGCGTTGCGTTTGTCCGACCGGATCGCCGTATTTTCAAAAGGGGTGATCGACCAGATCGGAACGGGTCCGGAACTCTACGCCCATCCTGCCACCCGTTTCGTCGCGGAATTCATCGGAGACAGTGATTTCATCACCTGCGATCTCCTTGCCGCATCTGGCGGTCGTGCAACGGTTTCTCTTGGGCCGGACATCGTTTTCGGCGATGTTCCGATGCATGGAGAGGCCGCGCCCGGTAAAAAAGCCTCGCTGATGCTGCGACCCGAACGACTGCACCTCAGCCGCACTCCACCCCAGACCTCAAACCGCTTCCAAGCCACGGTCAGCGATATCACATTTCTTGGCAACAATGTTCATGTCGTTACCCGGACCGATCTCGGGGAGCCGGTCGCTGTACGCCTGCCATTCGGCCATGAGGCAATATCAGGCCTCAACCGCGGTGATCTTGTGCATCTGGGCTTTGACCCCGCGTCAGCACAGGTTTTCTGTTGAGAACAAGGATGAGATGGGCAAATCTGTCTCATTCCGACATCGGGCATCGATCAACAGATGTCGGTGTCTGGTACCTCAGTGCAATTCGTTGAAAGCTGATCAAACGGCTTTCCTGCCATTGCTCCCATTGCTCTTCGACACTTGCGATCAAGTATGCGCTTAATGCCGATCAAGCGCCCCTAACTCTGCGGAGCCAGTCGGCTGTTCCTTATCGTTACGCTGAAATCTGGGCAATCCAGCGTGGCCTCACCTTGTTTTCTGGCCATACGTCAAAGGTTCAACAGTCAATGCGGGCACAAAGTCCTAATCGATGAACCACCGCCGGATAAAAAGTGTTGAACGGTCGGAAGCTGATCTCCGGTGAATTTCAAAACTCGGAGATTTCCACACAAACCAAGAGGCCGCGGTTTTTGCGAGTCTGGACGATGTGAGCGCCATTGCCAGCACGGCGTTCGGATCGAGAACTGTGTTGCAGACTATACTCGTTGCAGAACGTGAGGAGAATGAGATGGATCAGAGCAGACCGACCGAACCCTATACCTTGGAGCAACTTCAACAAAAATATTCTCTGAGCATCTCGAGGGCAGCCGATGTCATGGATCGCTTCGGTGGGGACAGGGCCTTGATCGATAAGATAATGAAAAGGCGCCACCAAAATCAGGGCGATGGTCATCGAAAAGCGATACAGTCTGCTGCTATTGATCCTTGATTTTAAATGCTACCGCTTTCGTGAGATGGTCGATCGATCTGTGAAACCGAAATCGATCTTCAAATTTTCGGAGTCGAAACCTGGTCCAAGTGATCACGCAACCTTCTGCTTTGACTACCCTGAGGCAGTTTTCAACCAAACGAAACTCTGGCAGCCTCTTCACCAGTAGAGATGATTGGTTCGCGCCGATTCTAACACCATCTGCAGACACGGAGATCGAAGTGCGTACGAGAAGAGACGTGCTTAAATACTTCATGACCCTACCCTTGGTTGGACGAGGAGCGGTGTCGTTGGTTGTTGTGCAAGTTTCGCAGATTGCCAGCATTCAGGCCGCTGTCGCTCAAGGTAGAGGTGGTGGTAACGGTGCCGGTAATGGGAATGGCGGGGGCAACGGCGGCGGGAATGGTGGCGGCAACGGCGGAGGAAACGGAAACGGAAACAGTGGCGGCAATAGCGGCGGAAACGGGAACGGCGGCAGGAGCGGCAACGGCGGTATTAGCGGCAGTGGAGGCGGCAAAGGCAATAGCAATGGAAATGGCGGTGGCAGAGCATCGGACGCTGATGGAACCGAGAATTCAAATGGGAGTGAAGCGGGTGGCCGGCAGTCGGGGCAGGGTCTTGAAGTGCGTCACTCCAATGGAATCACTGAGACCTTAAGAAGAGGGCGCTATTCAATGCGTGACAATAAGGGTCGGGTCATCGTTGATCGTCCTGCAACGGCGAAGGACCGCTCAAGGTTTCAAGCGACCAATTCAGACTAGGTCCGATCTCTCCACAGCAGTGCAGCTTCCGTGCGATTGCTGACCTGTAACTTTGCAAAAATCCTTGTCACGTGATGCTTCACGGTTTTCTCATGAAGGCCTAACTTCCGTGCGACGAGCTTGTTGCTCATGCCGATAGAGATGAGATCCATCACCTGCCGTTCTCTGTTGCTTAATTCCTGACGCTGCTCGATGAGCTCCGATGCCGCCTTTCGTTCGGCCAGCAATTTCGCACCGAGTTCGGTGGGAACGTAACGTCCGCCGCCAGCAATGGTCCGCAATACCTGGACCAATTCACGGGAGCCGACGCCTTTGAGAGCATATCCCGCTGCTCCAGACTGGATCGCTATCTGAAGATCATCGACGCGCTCAGATGCGGTGAGAATGAGGATACGGATAGAAGGAGACAGGTTCAATATCGATCTGATAGCGGCTAGCCCGTTGCCGGGCATCGATATATCCAGAAGAATGACGTCCGGGGTGAATTTGGCGGCTAGCGCCAACGCCTCGTCGGCATTCCCGCCTTCGCCCAGAACGTCGAAACCACATTCCTTCAAGCTCTGCGATACACCCGAGCGAAATATCGGGTGATCATCAACGATGACGACTTTGATGTTTTCTGTCATTGATCGCTCACATCGATAGTATCCAATCTCATGGTGAGGTGCGTTCCGTTCGACGATGTCCGAACTTCGAAACGACCACCGAGACTCTCAATTCGTTCTTTAAGGCCTGACAATCCGATGCAGTCCGCTCCAATCTCGTCGAGTGAAAAGCCGCTACCGGCGTCTGAAACGGTAGCGACGATCTGCGCGCCCTCCTGTCTGAGTGACACGCTCTGATCCGCCGCCGCCGCATGGCGCCAACCGTTATTCAGACCTTCCTGCACGAAGCGGTAAGCACAGATCTTGACGGGCACTCCGACCTTCGCGTCCACATCTTCGATGGAGGTCGTTACACGTGTTCCAGCTCGGGATTGATAATGCTCAATCGCTCGTCCTACGACGTCTTCGATGGGCAAATTTTCTATATCTGGCAAGACGAGGCCCCGACAGATGTTGCGAATATCCCGGATAGCTTCATCAAGGCTGGCCTTGATCGTTGTAGTCTCAGACTCCCGTTCAGCCCGGCTCGTCTGATCGCTAAGAAACTTCTCGCTGTCCACCCGCAGTGCTGCGTAGGCGATGAGCTGCGCGGGTCCATCGTGGAGATCGGCACCAATCTTGCGCAGCAGCCGCTCGTTCAAGGCGACCGAGCGCTGTGATCCTTTTTGCAAGCGGCGCGCCAGATCCTCGATCTCGCTCAGCTGACGCCTGATCATCCTGCTGCCTTTGAGCACGATTGTGGAGAGAATTGCGAAAAACGCAGAGGCAACGGCGATGACCACGATCCAGCTTTTCAACCGTGCCCGCGCCAGGCTTCTCTCAAGATCGACGGCCCGTTCATAAAACTCCGCAACGGCAACCACCTCTCCAGACCAGGGCTGCAAGATCGGATTATAGATTTCCAGAAGGGGTTCGCCGAGCGCTCGTTCCGCATCGCTTTCGGGATCTCCGACCTCGTCGAAATGTACGACAAGTTGCCCGGCGAACGCCTTCTTTCGGTTCTCGCCAGGGGGCACAACCATGTTCATCAGCCGTTTGTCGTTGGAGTAGATAATGGTTCCATCTTCTGTCCACAGACGAAACGAAACGAGGCGTCTGCCCAACGCCCCCTGTCCGAGTGTTTCATCCAATGTTCGTTCGATGGAATCGTCGAGTTTCGTCGATCGGGTGAGATCGGGTAGGATTGGTGCAATGATGCTGTCGACGTACAGCGCCGTGGTCGAACCTGCATTCCTCGTTACGGTCTCAACGATTTGACCCGTAACGAACACGCCAATCAGCACCGTTCCGCACAACGAGACGAGACCACCAGCGAGGAAAAACTGTTGGGCGAGCGAAAGAGACCCTAAGGCCTTAGATGAAAGACGGGCGATCTCGCCACCTAACATAGTCACTCGCCTACCTGTCATCAATCTGCCGTGGAGGTTCATCTCAACGAACTTTAGATTAAATTAATTTATGATTTGGATGAAGGATCGTGGGTGGAGGAGACCTACTTCATATACGAAACGACTTATTTAAGAATCATGAAAAAGCCTGCCGGACGTCACAATCCGGCAGGCTTCGCCATCAGTTGATAACCTGCACGACTTTTCGCGTGGAAGGTTCAACGATGACTCTCTGTTTATTGACGATGGCATAAGAGTATTTCGGTTCATCCGGAACCTGGTGAACGACCACCGTTGTAGGCAGCGGCTCGCCAACAACGACCTTTTCCTGCACGACAACCGTGTCTGTTGGCATAGGGGCCTCACGGACATAGGTAACGACACGCGGTGGCGGCGGATCGATAGCTGTGCCTGCGACAGCGCCCACCACGCCACCAACTGCCGCGCCGACCGGGCCGCCGACGATTGCGCCAGTAACCGCGCCGCCAGCCGCGCCGGTAACGGTCGACTCCTGAGCCTGTGCTGCGCCTGCGACCAACATTGCGAGGGCCAGGAAAGAAAGCTGTTTCATCTGCATGGGTGTTCTCCTTGGACAGAATTTCAACACCCCATCAATATTTTCGACCTGCATCCGTTCCGGGCGTAGGACTTTGTGCCCTAGTCGCGGTGGCGCTTGATCAGAGCGTTGCGACCAAAGTCCTATGGCGATCGGACTGAGTACCCAAGCGCGGAACGCTTCCCACCCAATCTACTTTGGAACGGCACCTGCAACCGCAGGCAAAGAGCAACACTTGCCAAGGTGGAAACACATGAAAACCCAAGTCCTCGCTGTGACGGCTGCAATGATCGTTATCGGCACATCGAGCGTTCTGCACGCGCAGACCGTTGTGATCAGCCCAGAACAGGAAGTGGTCATCCAAAAATACGTAACCGCGCACACGGTCACTTCGGTGGATGTGCCCAACGTCGATGTCGTGGTTGGCACTGCCGTTCCAGAAACGGTGGAACTGCACAGGATCGATGCGCCAGACGTCGCCTATAGCTACGTCGTCGTCAACGGAAAGACAGCAATCGTCGATCCCGGCACCCGCAAGATCATTCGGATCATGAATTAAGCCGGCAACCTGAACGATTGATGGAGGAAAACATGTCACGTACCCCGAAGATGGCTATTCTGGCCGCACTTGTCGCAAGTACTACCCTGTCGCCATTTGGCGCGGTGGCACAGGACGCTTCGCCAGACACGAACAGCCAGACCAACCCCGCGCTACTCCCAAAAAAGCAAAACCCGCCAAACGTCTCTGTTGAGACCAAGGGTGGTACCGACGTTGGAAAGGGAGGCGGAAAAGCGGAGGCGACTGGTCAGTCAGAGATAAAAACGCCAGCAGCAGACACAAACTCTGCGGTTCGGACGGAAACTCAGGCGAAACCAGCCATGAACGCCGGGGCGGCTTCACAGAAAAAAGATGTAAGGGGTGAGAGCGCAGGAAGCACCGATGGGACCCAGCCTGCCGGGAAAGCAAAGGTCGAGTCCAACTCGTCGGAAATGAACAAGAAGGCTGGAGCCACCACGTCATCGGAGACTTCAAACACCACTGAGACCCCGAAAGGCACGGACGCGACACGTCCTTCCGTGACAACAACCGAAACCACAGGCAATGCGGGTTCGAAAACCGGTGACGTCTCCGGCGCGGCATCTGCGACGGCACAGGAAGACAAAAACGGCTCTAACGTGAGCATCAACGTTACCACTGAGCAGCGCACCGAAATCCGAAATGTCATTGTCGAGAACAAAGTCGAAGCCGTCCGTCCGACATTCAGCGTGTCGGTAGGGACCGCAGTTCCAAGAACTGTGAAGCTGCACAAGCTCCCCGCACGGGTGATCAAGATCGTGCCGCAGTACCGCGATTACGAGTACATCGTTCTCTCCGACGAGCGGATCATCATCATTGATCCTGTAAGCTACGAGATCGTCTACGTGCTGACGATCTGACGGTTTCGCTGCCTCTCATCGAACTGTTGACAGCCGCCGCGCGACCAACAGTTCGATCGGCCCATTCTGTGCCCAGAGCTCAAAAATATCGTCTCGCTGCTCTGCCTGTCTCTCGATGTTTTGGTGATGCGCCCCATGCAAAACGTTATTGTCGGCTCCGTTCTATTTCTTTGCTCATTGCCCGTTATCGGCGGCGGAATGAGGATTGCTTCCGATTTCAGGCCGAAATCCGTCTCTCCTATCGTTCTTGATGTAAGTCAGGAACCGTTGTGGACAGCGGAAGTGAAGCGCGTTGATCCAAGGGAGCAAGCCTATGAGCGTCTGCCACCCGCCTTTATCGATGCCCCCAAACTACTCGCTTCCCATAGCGGCTCTCGAAGCGAGCCACTGAATAGGGGCGGCACGCCAGTGATGGTGAATACAGCCGAATCTGACGTTGAAGCCAAGGCAGATGAATGGTGCTCCAACAGATACCGGTCTTACCTGAAGGCGGACAAAAGCTACCAACCATTTGGCGGCGGCCCGCGTCAGCGCTGCATCCCACCGACGGAGGTAGCGCAGCCTGAAACAGGGCAGCAAGTCGCTTCGATTGACGATAATCACGTCGCCTCGTGCACGAGCCGATATCGGTCCTACCGGGTCGAAGACAATTCTTATCAGCCCTTTTCGGGGCCAAGAAGACAGTGCCAGTCCGGTTCGCAAATGGCGTATGAGCACTATAGAAGAGTTTTACTCGCCCAACAGGCTTCCAACTAGCCTCTTCTGCAGTCGTCTAGCGAACACGCTCGCGTCGATATTGTTGTGTCGATTCCTAGGAGCGGGCTTCATCGGGCGGACTATGGTGGCGAAACGATCAAGCGATCGCATGAGTTTCCCGTCCGTTCGCAGCTGGACTTTGCCTTGTTCCAATTAAACAAGGATCCCAGCGGGATCATGTCGTTGCAATGGCACAATCTAATTACCGCGAGCGACGGCACGAAATGCATTCGGCGTCATGCCAGTGGTGTTCTTGAAGGCACGGGTGAAGTTGGCATGAGATGAGAAGCCGGCGGCCAAGGCCACGGCTTCAATCGTCCAGTTTTCGTCGGAGAGCCTTTGCTTGGCGAGCGCCATTCGCTTGTCGTTGACGAAGACATGCGGGCTCTTGCCTGTTGCCAATTTGAACGCCCGGGTAAAATGCCCCACACTCATGCAGGCAATGGACGCGAGATCGGTGACGGTGAGATCGTTGTCCAGATGAAAATCCACATATTCCTCGACACGGAGGAGCCGCTTGCTGTCCAGTGGCTTTTCCGCTCTTACGGTTCCCGAAGGCGTGACTGGACTACCGGAGTAAGAGCGAATGAGATGGGCTGATAGCGACACAGCAAGAGTTTCGATAAATAGCCGGCCTCCGGCGCTCTCGCTGGACATTTCACGTAAGATTTGATTGGCAGCAAATTCGATGAACGGATCCTCGTCGATCGCTTCATAGCGAAGTTCGATGCGCGCGGGATCGAGATCGTATTCCCGCAACACGGTGTCGGAAAAGGGCCGTCCCGGCAGAAAGATGTGAAGGCAGTCGTCCATCTGCTCTGAAACGGAGATGAACTCTTCTTCCACGCCGGCTGGACAGAGCCAGATCGTACCCCGCTTGGCCACGGTATGTTGACGCATGCCACCGCCGCGCCGATCCACGACAGATCGGCCGCGCAGAAGCACCGCAATCTCCGTGTCGCGCGGCACGAGGGAGGGCAGTTCTCCAGCCTCATGTCGCCAACGTTCTGCCAGCAGGTTGCCCCAGCCGTTGGCGTTCGAGGTCTGAACCATGGTTCCGGTGACGTATTTATCGACGGAATGACCAAGCAAGTGTCGTCTCCGCGCTTATAGGTTTCGCCAATAGAACTCTATGCAAGATCCAGGCCAGTCGGCGTTCGGACCGATTTTCGCACAAACGGAATAGCCAATCGCAGAAGCGGATAAAGGCAAGCCCCAAAGAGACTGTCAGACTGCTCACAATTGAAGCACTGCCTATCGAAGGCGCAATGACTTGGAGTTGAACATGTCACGCACAACCGTTGTCGGAGCCTGCCCCCATGACTGTCCCGATACCTGCTCCATCCTCACCACCGTCGAGGACGGCAAGGCGATCGCCGTGCGCGGCAATCCGGACCATCCGTTTACGCGCGGGCGTCTGTGCGTGAAGGTCAACAACTATCAGGATCGAGTCTACAGCGACAAGCGCGTGCTTTACCCTATGCGGCGCTCCGGCCCGAAGGGCAGCGGTCAATTCACACGGATTACATGGGACGAGGCGCTGGCGGAGATCGCTGCGACGTTCAAGGACATCATCGCAACCGACGGTGCGCAGGCGATCCTCCCCTATAGCTATCTCGGCACGCAGGGGATCATCAACGGGCTTAATGTCGGCGATCCCCTGTTCAACAAGCTTGGCGCAACGGTCAGCGAGCGCACCTTCTGCGATTCCGGCTCCTGCACAGCCTATATGATGACCATCGGTCATACGCCGGGGGTTGATCCGGAGGCCTTCATCCACTCGAAATACATCATCCTCTGGGCCTGCAACACGCTCAGTACAAATTCGCATCACTGGCCCTTCATCGAGCAGGCGAAGAAGAACGGCGCGAAGCTGGTGGTGATCGACCCCGTGCGCACCCGCACAGCGCGCCTGGCCGACTGGCATATTCCAATCCGGCCGGGAACGGATGGCGCGCTGGCCATGGCGATGATGCATATCATCATCAAGGAAGGGCTGATCGATCGCGACTATATCGATGCGCATACGGTGGGCTTTGCCGAACTTGCCAAGCGGGTGGAGCAATACACGCCGGAATTTGCCTCTGCCGAAACCGGCATCCCGCTGGAGGATATTTATACGCTGACGCGGGAATATGCCTCGACACCACCTGCCGTCATCCGCATTGGCGTTGCGGTGGAACGCCATGCCGGCGGCGGCCAAACAGTGCGCTCCATTGCCTGTCTGCCAGCGCTGATCGGCGCCTGGAAACATGTCGGCGGCGGGCTTCTGCAATTGCCGATCTGGGCGTTCCCCGTCAATTGGGGTGGATTGATGCGCCCAGACCTTCAGCCGGAAAAGATGCGGGTGATCAATTCCTGGCAGCTTGGCCCGGCCTTGACTGGCGAGCTTCCGCTCGATCCACCCATCCGCTCGCTGTTCGTCTACAACGCCAATCCGATGTCCATGGTGAGCCAGCAGGGTAAGCTGGAAACAGGTCTCGCGCGTGATGATCTCTTCACTGTCGTCAGCGAGCATTTCATGACCGATACGGCTCGCTACGCGGATATTCTTCTGCCTGCCACGACCCAACTCGAGCAGAAGGACATTATGTTTTCCTGGGGCCATCTCTATCTGTCTTACAACAATCCGGCGATTGAGCCGCTCGGAGAGGCCGTGCCGAACACCGAACTATTCCGGCGGCTTGCCGGAGCGCTCGGGATCGACGATCCGTTCTTCCATCGCTCGGATGACGAAATGATCGCGCAGTCGATGGATTGGGCAAGCCCTGTGATGGAAGGCATCGACCTGGAGACGCTGAAAGAGAAGGGCTATCTCAGGCTGAACATGCCCGCCGCAGGCGAATGGACGCCACACCGTGACGGCAACTTTCCGACACCGACAGGAAAATGCGAGTTCAAGTCGACACTTGCGGAAACCGGCAATTTCGTCGTCCCGCTCTTCCGCCAGGGGTATAATGGCGATCAGTCGGGAGAACCTGTCGATCCGCTGCCGCACTATATCGCGCCGAACGAGAGCCCTGCCAGCGCTCCGTCACTTGCCGGTAAATATCCGTTGAGTCTTATCTCCCCAAAGAGCCATGCTTTTCTTAATTCGAACTACGGCAACCTGCCTGCACAGCTGGCTCAGGCCGGTGAGGAACAAGCCGTTATCCTCCATCCGAGCGACGCCGATCTTCGCGGCATCACCGCCGGTACGCCTATTCGCGTCTTCAATGATCGCGGTGTCTTCGAGGCGTTTGCGACGGTTTCGCAGGATGTGATGCCCGGTGTGGTGGTCGCACCTGCCGGTTACTGGCAGCGCTCGAACCGTCGCGGGCCGACCGTCCACGCGCTGACGCCGCCGGCATTCGCCGATCTTGGACGGGCCCCGACTTTCTCGGATGGGCTGGTTGAGGTCGCTCCAACGTGACAGCCCTTGTCGGCTTCGGCACCAATTAGATTTTGTGAAAGGCGTTAAGAGACATGACCTATGTCGTGACTGACCAATGCACGGGATGTCGCTACACGGAATGCGTGACCGTGTGTCCCGTCGAATGTTTTCATCTCGATGATGAAATGACCTATATCGATCCCGAAAATTGCATCGACTGCGGCGGCTGCGTGCCGGCCTGTCCGGTGGGCGCCATACAGGCGTCCTACCTCTTACCGCCTGAACAGCAGAAATGGATCGAGATCAATCGTCGCCGGGCGGCTGAAACGCCTGTGATCACCAGCCGTCTGGCACCGCTTCCCGGTGCCGACGAGCGGAAAAAGGCACTCGGCCTATGAAGACGCCGCAGTATCGCGTTGCTGTTGTCGGGGCTGGGCCGAGCGGTTTCTACGCTGCGGAGGCCCTTTTGCGTGCGCAGAAGGATATTTCCGTCGATCTGTTCGAGCGGTTGCCGGTCCCCTACGGTCTCGTGCGTTTCGGCGTGGCCCCCGATCATCCGAAGCTCAAGCAAGTCACGGCCGTTTTCGACCGGATCGCGGCGATGCCCGGCTTTCGCTTCGTCGGCGGTGTCGAGGTGGGAGCGGATATCAGCGTCAAGACCCTTCGCGGTGCCTATCACGCCGTCATCCTCTCCACCGGCGCATCGCTCGGTCGCGAGATCGGCCTGCCCGGCGAAAGCTTGGCAGGCAACCATCAGGCCAGTGATTTTGTCGGTTGGTACAACGGTCATCCGGACTATCGTGATCTTGCCTTCAACTTCTCAGGTGAACGCGCTCTTGTCATCGGACACGGAAATGTCGCGCTCGATGTGGCGCGCATTCTCCTGAAAACGCCGGAAGAGTTGCGCCAGACCGATATCGCCGCCCATGCGCTGGAGGCGCTTTCCGAGAGCCGGATTAGGGAAGTGCATCTGATCGGGCGGCGCGGCGCTGCCGAGACCCGTTTTTCGGCAAAAGAACTGCTTGAATTCGATGCGCTGTCGGCATGCGACCCGGGCGTCGAGCAGGACGATCTTCCGTCCAAGGCGTTCGTGATCGGTGAAGGATTCGATAGTGAGCGCAGGTCCTCCATGGACGTCCTCGAACGCTTTTCTCGCCACGTTGCGACGAAGGAACGGCGTTGCCTCTTCCGCTTCCATTTGGAGCCTGTTCGCTTCGAAGGGGATGAACGGGTCCGGAGTGCAGTCTTCAGGCGCAACCATGTTGAAGAACCAAGCGGACAATCCGTCACGATTGACACGACCTTGGTGTTCTTCAGTGTCGGACGTCGAACGATGCCGATCGAAGGCGTCGCCTATGATCGCTCGGGTGGCGTTCACGCGAACCAGAATGGTCGTTTGGTGGAGCAGAACGGGGTTGTTCCAGGACTTTATACGTGCGGCTGGAGCAAGCGTGGCCCACAGGGAACAATCGGTACCAACCGCGCCTGCGCGCTCGATACCGTCGAGAAGATACTCATCGATCTCGACAGCCTGCCGTCGCCAGAGGATGGTGCGGCTGACCGGCTCGTCTCTAGCCTTGGCCGGAGATACGATACGCCCCTCGATTTCGACGCGTGGCGTCTTATCGACAGCGCGGAGGTGGCGCGTGGTCGTGCTATCGGCAAGCCACGCGAAAAATTCGTTTCCATCGACGACATGATCGCCGCCGCGCGCACAAAAGGGATCGCATGCTGATGGACGCCCTTCAAACTGCAACTCGTCCTCCTCTCGTTGACACGTTCGGCCGCAGCGTGAGCTACTTGCGTCTATCCGTCACCGACCGCTGCGATCTGCGCTGCGTCTATTGCATGCCGGAACGAATGAGTTTCATGCAAAGGCAGCATCTGCTTTCGCTTGAAGAGTTGGAGCGAGTGGCGCGTGCCTTCATTGAGCTCGGCGTGACTAAGATCCGTATCACCGGTGGCGAGCCGCTGATGCGTAAGAACGTGATGTCTTTATTCCAAAGCCTCTCGCGCTTCCTGCGGGACGGATCGCTGAAAGAGCTGACCCTGACCACCAATGCCACCCGTTTGGCGGAATATGCAGCGGCGCTGGCGGATGCCGGAGTGCGACGGATCAACGTCTCTCTCGACACGCTCGATCCGCAACGCTTCGCCGAACTTACGCGGGGTGGCTCGCTCGTGACAGTTCTCAATGGGATCGAGACAGCGCAAGCCGCAGGTCTTGCCGTCAAGATCAACGCGGTTGCGCTGAAGGGCGTGACAGAAGAGGAGGCCGACCGGCTTATTCGTTTTGCCCATGGCGGCGGAATGGACCTGACCTTTATAGAGACCATGCCGCTTGGGGAAACCGGTGCGGATCGACTAGCCCAATATTTGCCGCTCGACAGCTTGCGTCGTCGCATAGAGGCTCGCTGGACGGTCACTCCGGTGTCTCTGCGCACAGGCGGCCCAGCGCGATATGCTCGTATCGAAGAAACAGGCGGCCTGGTCGGGTTCATTACGCCACTAACCCATAACTTCTGCGAGGGGTGCAACCGCGTTCGCGTGACAGCCGCAGGCGTGCTGCATACCTGCCTCGGCCAGGAAGATGCTGCCGATCTGAAGGACATTATGCGCTCTTCACCAGGAGACCAAGCACTTGTTGCCAGTATCCAGGCCGCGATCCGGAGCAAACCGGAGGGTCATGACTTCGTTCTAGACAGAATGTCGACGCCAAGAATTGCCCGTCACATGTCGAACACAGGAGGGTGAAACTGAAGAGCCTTTGTCAGTGGGCCTTGCTGGGGAAGGCCTGCAACCTCATCTGTTCAGCACCGCGTACGCTAAAGCTCGGCTCTCGGTAGCATTCTCTGCGCTTATGCTATTGCGGGAGAGGCGATCCCACCACAATGCCATGTAAAGCCTAACAGCGCACGTTAGATCGCTCACCCTGATACGGGCTTCAGGGCGAGCAAATGATCGATATGCGCAATAGGACGATTACTCCATGCCTCTTGCGTGCTAGCGAAGCGTGCCGATCGCTTCTTCCACCACAGTCAATACTTTCCCCTCAGTCACCATGGCGAAGGCGGGCTTGATTTGCTTTTGCATGTAGCCATCGCCTTCCTGCAGCGGAATGACCGAAGCCAAGGCCTCGTAAAGCGCGTTCGTGCCGCGACCGAGCTTGAAGCTACCCAGTACGTGGCGGGTCAGGTAAATCGCTTTGGTTGCCAAAAGGCATTCTACACCGATGATTTTCGGTAGATTGTCCAGCACCTGCTGCGCCTTGCGGCATGACCATGCGGCCATGGAGACATGGTCTTCCTGGCTGCTCTTGGTCGGAATGGTGTCGGCGACCGATGGGAACGCTAGTGTCTTGTTCTCGGAGGCGACGGCGGCTGCAGCGGTTGAAATAATGCCGTAGCCGTAGTTCAATCCAATCGGCTTGCCCGCGAGATTCGGTGGGAGACCATAATTTAGCGTGGTATCGCAAAGAGCAAATAGGCGGCGTTCGGAAATATTGCCAATCTCGATTAGGGCGATGGCGAGGATATCCATGGCGAAAGCGATTGGCTCGCAGTGAAAATTCCCGCCGGACAGGAATTCTAGAGCACCATTTTCATTCCAGAAGACCAACGGGTTGTCCGTTGCGGCATTTAGTTCGCGAGTCAAAATCGTTTTGGCGTGGTCGAGTTGATCTCGGCAGCTGCCATGAACCTGAGGCAGGCAGCGGAAAGAATATTGGTCTTGTACACGCGGGTGGTAGGTTGGATGCAAGATGTCATCTTCAAGATGCACTGCCCGCGACGATTCCGACGTGCGGCGCGAGCCTTCGATCATTCGACGGATGTTTTCAGCGGTCAAAATCTGACCGGGTTGTTTGCGAACGTCGTGAATTCGGGCATCGAACGCGGCTTGTTCCCCACGGATGGCTTCGAGACTGAGGGCGCCAATTGCATCGGCCGTCTTCATCAGTTCCTCCGCGTGATGCAAGGTTAACGCGCCCATGCCTGCACACAGGCTATTACCGTTGATGAGGGCCAGGCAATCCTTGGCTTTTAGCTCGAACGTCACCGGACTGATGCCCGCGCGCTCAAGCGCCTGGGGAGCCGGCATGCGCTCTCCTTTATAGAACGCTTCGGCATCCTCATAACCAATGAGGACAGAAACCATGTGGGCAAGGGGAGCCAGATCTCCGGATGCACCGACAGATCCTTGGATGGGCACCACGGGGTGAACGCCGCTATTCAGCATTTGGACAAGACGATCCACAACCTCGATCCGCAGCCCCGAAACACCGACACAAAATGCGTTGATGCGTACTGCCATCATGGCCCGGACAATTTCTTCTGATGCCGGTTCGCCTATGCCGGAACAATGCGACAGGACGATGTTAAGCTGGAACTGCTCATTGTCCGATTGATTGATCTTGTAATCCTTCAACTTCCCAACGCCGGTATTGAATCCATATGTCGCGGGCGCATTTTCCGTCAGCCAGTTTTCTTCGATATAGGCTCGCTTCTTGATGATCTCTGCCCGGGCTGCTTCTGCAATCTCGACTTTAGTGTTTTGGCGCGCAATTTGTACCGTCTGCTCAATAGTCAGGCTGTCGCCGTCCAGAATTATCGTTGTCATAGGGTCAATCCTTAATTGATGAATTATCTTGATCGAGTTTCGTCGCGTCTGAGGCTGAGGATTGTCAGTCCGCCGGCAGCCTCGGCGCGCTGTCGAGATGGACAAGGGCGCTGACGAGCACGTCAGCGGCCAAGGCCATGGCCTCGTTGTCGGTCCATTCCTCCGGTGTGTGGCTTTTTCCCTCCCGCGATGGGACAAATATCATCGCGGATCGCGTGATCTGGGCCATGAACGCCGCATCATGGCCGGCACCGGAGGCCAAGGGTAGGGTTTGCAGGCCGAGGCTGGCGGCAGCATCGTCAAGAACGGCTCTAAGCGCAGGATCGCAGGCAACGGCCCGCGTCTTGCTCAAGCGATCAAATCGCGTGACTTGGCATTTTTCCCGCGCTGCAACCGCATTCGCAGTTACTTCAAGCCGATCGATGAAAAGGTCCATCATCTCGTCGTCTTCCGCACGGATATCGACAATAGCCTCTGATGCTCCGGGGACGACATTAGCGCCCCCCGGTTCTATGGTGAGCACCCCGGTCGTCGCCGTAAAATGACCTTTACCTTGGACAGCACAGGCGGCATCACGAACGGCGAGAGTAAACCACGCCATTGCCAGAGCCGCGTCGGCGCGCATGTCCATAGGAGAGGTTCCAGCGTGGCCGGCAACGCCCTCAAAGCGAATTCGCACGCGACCGATACCTGCGATGGCGGTCACGATCCCTATAGGGATCTGCTTCGCCTCTAGGACTGGCCCTTGCTCGATGTGGATTTCCACGTAACTGTCAATGTCATCCCTGCGCGCTGCGACCAGTTGTGAAACGTCCCCCCCGATCCGGTTGATGGCGTCATGCAGGCTCTCGCTTTCTGGTCCTTGCAGCGAAAGATGTTGTGCGGTGAGGGCGCCAGCCATACCCCGGCTACCGATACATGACAGCCCCCATTCGCTGGGTTCCTCGGCCAGAAAATCAACGAGTTCAATCGTATGTTGCGGCTTGTACCCGGCAAGCTTCAGCGCGCGGATGGCGGCTAGCCCGGATAGAATGCCGGCTGTTCCATCAAAGCGTCCACCGCTAGGCACCGTGTCGCTATGTGAGCCCGTCATGAGTACCGGCGCATCTTCAAGTGTGCCGTTCCATCGACCGATCAGATTGCCCGCCGGGTCGATACGAACGCTCAACCCTTCTTCCTCGAAACGTCTTTTTAGATAATCGCGGCCTTGCAGAAACAGACTAGTGAAGGAGCGACGCGTCCAGGGGCGGTCAGGCTCCGTTAGCGCGGCAAGCGCATCGAAGTCCGCTTGCAGCTTTGACCGATCGACACCGGGAATGGATTGCATCGCGGTCATCGGTTCAGGCCGCCTTTGAGACTGCGCGTGTTGGCGTGATAAATCGGCCGGTCCCGGGTTCGGCCAGAACGTCCTTGCCGTCATAAATCATCTGGCCGCGCAGGAACGTAGCGATTGCTGTATGGCGGATGCGCCTTCCTTCATAGGGGCTCCACCCCACGACGTTATGCCCGCTGGCTGCAGCGTCATAGATGCGGGGCCTTTCGGCAAAAACCGCAAGATCCGCATCCAGCCCGATCGCCAGGGCACCCTTTTGCGCCGTCAAGCGGAACAGGCGGGCAGGATTTCCGCTGAGCAGCTTTGCCGCGTGGAAGAGGGGTAAGCCGCGATCTGTGAGCCCATCGAGCAGAAGGCTCGCGAGCACTTCAAGGCCTGGCATGCCTGATGCATTCTCCAGCATGACCTTCGATGATTTTGCCGCCAGGCTCCACGCGACATGATCAGTCGAAACGATGGTGATATGACCGGCCGCCAGATGCTGCCAAAGCTTTTCTCGCTCTTTGGCCGAGCGGATCGGTGGGTTGCATTTTGCCCGGCCGAGAAGACGTGATACGTCCTCTTCCTCGCTGCAGACAAGATAATGGATACAAGCTTCGATTGTGGCATCCACGCCTTGTGACCTGTAAGCCTGCGCAAGTTCATATCCGCGTCCGACTGAGCAATGCACGATGTGTGCGGAACATCCGGTAGATGCTGCAATCTCGTAGACCTCGGCTATGGCAAGTGTCTCGGCAATGGGCGGACGCGATTCGCCATGAGTGAGGTAATCGGTTCGACCACTTGCCTTTCCGGCCTCGCTCCAGACCTTGACGCATTCATCATTCTCATTGTGAACGCCGGCAATCAGCCCGGTTTTCGCTACTTCCACGAAGGCCGCATGGAGCAAGGGCGTCGGTATGCGGGGAAAGCGGTTGGGATCCGTTTCGAATGTTGAGAACTTGAAGCCTGCTGCTCCAGCCTCTGCCATCTCGGCAATGTGCTTCGGCCCCTCTGACGGACGGATGGTGCCATAGAGGGCGAAATCCACGCGAGCCTGGGTGGCGGCACTTTCAGCCTTTTCTTTTAGCAGCTCGGCGGTGCAGATGAGTTTCCCCCCTGCATCATAGGGCATGTCAACGATGGTGGTAACACCGCCCGCCGCAGCGGAGCGCGTGGACCAGATGAAGTCCTCCTGATCCTTTTGTGACCTGGAATGCACCTGCCCATCGATCACGCCGGGCAGGATCAACGCCGAGCCAAAGTCGTAAACATCTTTGGCAGCCGGCGCCGTGCCGCTTCCAAGTCCAGCGATGACGCCGTCACGTATGGCTACAAAACCGTTTTCGGTGACACCGTCTTCGGTAACGAGGGTTCCTCGCACCACTTTGTCGTATTCGCTCATATCGGCTATCTTTCTTTGTTGCCGTCTTTCCTGTTCAAACAGGCGGTCTCATCTCTAAAAAAGGTCAGTGCTGTCGCGCGTTCTGCATCCGGCACGTTGCAGCTGCGCAAATAGACGTCAGCCATTTGGTGCCCTTGCTGCCTCTGAATTTCCCACTTCAGGCTTCTGGCAAGGCGATGGACATGTAGCTGTTCGGCTCGCAGTTCCAGCGCTTTGACGGCATCGCGAAACTGACGCTCATCTTGTTCCGCGTAGAGGCTTTTCATCGTCTGTCGGATACGTCGCAGCGGCTTCACGACGTCTTCACGCCATTCCGCCGCTTGTGTCAGCCAGCTGGCGACTAGTGCGGTATCGGCTCCAAATTCGTGCCGATCCGCATGCAGCAATAGCAGCAACAAAGATACATCGACGTCATACCGATCCTGTAGCTGCAGGCAGACTTGGGACACGGCTGGTGCGCTATAAAGATCGCACATGGTTTCCCATGCTTGTCGCGCGAATTCTTCTGCTTCGACCATCTTCGTCCCTCACGTCGACGTTGCGAATGAGGCTTGGAAGGGCTCATCATGCGGATGATGGCAAGCGACCATCTGACCGGCAAAAGTCTGGTCTAGGTTGGGCTCCTCGTCTGTGCAGATGGTCGTAGCGCGGGGGCAACGCGCTCTGAAAGCGCAACCGTTTATGGATTGATTTCTTGATGGCACCTCGATGCGCTTGCGGTCAGGCACTATTTTTTGCCCGCCATCGACAACCGGTACGGCGTTCAGCAAGGTGCGTGTATAAGGATGGGCGGGCAGAGCATAGATTGCAGAGCTGGGACCGATCTCTACAATTTTTCCCCGGTAAAGCACAGCCACGCGATCGCTTACATTCTTCACCACCGCCAGATCGTGCGAGATGAAAACCATGGTGAGTTTGCGGTTTTGGCGGATATCCTGCAACAGGTTGATTACCTGCGCTTGAACAGAAACATCGAGCGATGCTACTGGCTCATCGCAAACAATCAGTTCGGGCTCGACAGCCAGCGCCCGGGCGATGGCAATGCGCTGGCATTGTCCGCCGGAAAACTGATGGGGTGTACGGCCGGCAACGTTTTCCAGATCGAAGCCTACATCCTTGAGCGCTATCCTGACGCGTCTATCCCTCTCTTTTTTCGCGACGCCCTGTATTACTAGGCCTTCGGCAACAATATCCTCAACCCGTCTTCGTGGGTTGAAGGAGGAGAGCGGGTCTTGAAAAATCATTTGCAGCCGACGGCGCATGCTTCGCATCCCGCTTTTCGGCAGCTTCGCCAGATCCGTGCCTTGATATTCGATAGATCCCGTCCAGCGTGTGTCGGTTTCAGGCAAAAGCCTGAGCAATGCCCGCCCGATGGTGGTTTTGCCACTGCCACTTTCGCCAACCAATCCAAGGGTCTCGCCTTGAGCTAGCGAAAAGGAAACATGATCGACGGCCTTCATGACACTACCGCGCCGCGTAAACTCGACGGAGAGATCAGAAATGTTCAAAGCCAGGTCAGCCATGGGAAACCTCCCGTTGGCTGGTCACGTCATTGAGAGGAAAATGGCAGGCGAAACGGTGATCATTCTCCCCAATCGTCATTGGCGGCATGATGCGTCGGCAGATTTCTTGTGCCCCCGGACACCGAGGCGCAAAGGGACACCCTGTCGATTGGCTCGCTAGGCTTGGAGGTTGACCCGGAATGGTGCGAAGCCGCGCATGGGCGGGCTGGTCGATGCGCGGCATCGCAGACAGCAGAGCCTCGGTATAAGGATGCCGCCGATGTCGAAAGACATCTGCTGTCCTGCCCATTTCGACAATATGGCCACCATAGAGTACCAGGATATCGTCGGTGCGCCCGGCCACCACACCGAGATTGTGCGAGACTAGGATCATGGACATCTGCCGCTCTTCCTGAAGGATCTGCAAAAGGTCGAGAATTTCCTTTTGTACCGTCACATCTAGGGCCGTCGTGGCTTCATCAGCAATTAACAGATCCGGGCGGCACATAAGCGCTCCGGCAATCATGATGCGTTGCTTCATCCCCCCGGAAAACTGATGTGGAAAATAGTCGTAGCAATCCTCGGGGTCGGCAATGCCGACAACGTCCAACAGTTCGACAGCCCGGTCATGAGCTTGGGCACGGCTGAGAGTGAGATGGAAGCGACCTGTCTCTTCGATCTGTCGTCCCACGGTCACATACGGGTTGAGAGAAGTCATCGGATTTTGAAAGACAATGCCAACCTTGCGGCCGATCATCTGGCTGCGGTCCTTGAGGCTCAACGTCGACAGGTCTGTACCGTCGAGAACAATGCGACCTTCGACCCTGACGGGTGTGGGAGTAAGCCCCATGATCGACTTGATAAGCATGGATTTGCCGGCACCCGATTCCCCTACGATGCCCAGTGTCCTAGATCGCGCCACGGAGAAGTCGATCCCATGCAGCACCTGCAGTGGTGCGGGTTGAGCGGTGATGGTGCATGATAGATCATCGCAGGAAAGGATTGGATGTGAGCCGGTCAACGAAGCCATATCAATTCCCTCTCTCACGGCTGTTCAGGCGGTGGGCGAAGTAATCCCCCACGGTATTCAGGGCATAGACTGTAAGCACGATCGCCATGACAGGTCCCAGGATCAGCAAGGGAAAACGGCTGAGAAGATCAGTCGAACTGGCGATCATGCCGCCCCAACTGGGTGCCGGTGCGGGAATGCCATAGCCGAGGAAGCTGAGAGAACCTTCCGTGATAATAAGGCCAGCCATCAAGGTGGGCATGACAGCGGTCAACACAGGGATCAGATTGGGGAGAATTTCCTTCAGAAGGATACGAGTGTCCCTCGCACCCATGGCACGGGCTGCCAGAATATAGTCTCGGTTGCTTTGGGACACTGCACCCGCCTTGGCAACGCGAGCATATGTGCCGATATCGAGAACACCCAATGTAAGGATGATGGTCAGAACGGAGGGGCCGGTGGCGGTTACAAAGGCGAGCACCACAAGAATGGACGGCACAGCCGACATTGTGTTTGTATAGAGATCGACCATCCGCTCGAGACTGCCGCGGTAGTAACCGGCGAATAGTCCGAGAAGAAGCCCAAACGAAACGGAGATGCACGTGGCGACAGCCACGATCATCAATGAGGCTCGGGCTCCATAAAGGACGCGTGACAGTATACTGCGGCCGATATCATCCGTACCAAGAAGGCCATTGAGAGACCATTCCGGCGGCTGGGAAAAGTCACCATAAGGCAGCTTTGGGCTGACGAGCCCCGGAATGAAATCGACAAATACCGCAGTCAGCACAAGAGCCAGCAGGAAGCCAAGGGCGATCAGTTCAAAAGGGCTGGAGCCCGGGAGGCGCAATCGGGCAGACCACGGCATGTGGGCGCGGGCGATGGCGCAGAGTTCCGTTTCGCCAGGCTCAGGCACGGATGTAGGGGGGTGAACCGGCATGCTCATACCACGTCGACCCTTGGATCGATGATGGCGTAGCCGATGTCCACCAGCATGAAAATGACGACGAAAATTACAACCGTCAGCGACAGTATCGCCTGTACCAAAGGCATGTCATGGCTTTTCACGGCGGTGAGCATGGTCCAGCCAATGCCAGGCACGGCAAAGTAGCTCTCGACTATAAAGGAGCCCGCCAGCATATAGGTCAGTGACAATCCCATCACTGTCAGGATCTGCGGCATGGATGGACGCAGAACGTGCTTCAACAGAATATATCGAAGCGACAGTCCTTTGGCCTTTGCTACCTGGATGAAATCTTCCTGAAGCGTAGCGACAAACTCGTTTCGAGCAACGCGGTAAAGGTAAGCCGTTTGATGGAGGCTAAGGCACAGTACCGGCAGAGCCACGTACCAAAGGTTTGCCAGCGGATTTTCGGAGAAGTAGACCCAGCCTGTCGCTGGCAGCCACCGCAACTCAATGGCAAAGAGGTAGCTCAAAAGCACCACGATGACAAATGTTGGAACTGCGAGCACCACCGATGCGATGGAGCGCAAAATACGATCGGTGAACTTGCCGGGATGGCTTGCGGCGACCATCGCAAGGGGAATGCCGATCATTGACACCAACATCGCAAGTGCCGCTATTTCGAATGTCACCATGGCCCGATCGAAGACCACCTGCAACATCGGCTGCTGGGAGAACAGGGTCTGACCAAGATCGCCACGACACAGATCGCCGAGCCATTTTAGATAGCGCTCCAAGACGGGCAAATCATAGCCATAAGTACGGTTTAGCGCTTCGATCTGCTCCGGTGTCGCATTGTCGCCCAAGATCAATTGTGCCGGCGAGCCAGGAGCCAGGCTCGATAACGCCGTAGCTCCGAGTGTCACCAGGATAAATACAGGAATGCCGGCCAGAAGACGGGTCACGACTGCCTTGAAATAGGGTGCTACTTTCCTGCTCAAGTCGTTACCTCCTTTCGGCAACTGCTTTGGAATAGCCGTCAATGCGTGTTGAGGGATGGGTTCCGGTTGAGATCAAATGAATGGTTGCACGCTCTGGAACGGAGCGAATCCACGTTTTGTCTGCCGAAACCTTCATTCGAGGTTTGGAGAATGAACGGAAGCGGGCTTTCAGATTCTCTTCCATTCTTCCTCGGCATCCATCCAGCCCATGTCGCGCTCTAACATGTCTCGCTGCTCTTCTTTGGAGTAACCGCCCATGGTGTGCTCGTCGGCGTAACGAGTGCTCCGATCGGTAAAAACCCGCCGGCCAAAATCCATCATGCCGTACATCGAGCCTTTTTCGAGATAATGCATGGTGACCATATTGAAACCGAGGGCGGCGATATCCTCTAACTCAACAAAAGCCTTGCCATTTACGGTGGCCACATCGCCAAACATCTTCCAGCCCGGAAGTGTCTTTGCGACCTTCTGGCATTCTTCCAATGTGCGAAGGCCATGCACATAGGTCATTTCAGCACCAAGCTCGGAAGCCCGCGCGCAACGCTCGATCGCATCGTCAAGGCCTTTTTCCAGCTTGGATTCGGTGCGGGCAATCACCACGCAGTCTGTACCGGCACACGCGTCAAGGGCCGCCTTGATCTTGGCAAGCCACAGTTCCTGTGAAACGACCGGATGATCGATATTGCCATCCACCTTACCAGCAAGCGTTGCCGCCTCCATGGCACGGCCAAACCGGGCATAGCCGCGCTCGTTCGGCGTATCTTCCAACAAGATGGCGGCTGCCCCGGCCTTTGCTAGTCTACGACATGTCCGATAAGCCTGCGCCACGTCGCCGAAGCAGTCGTCCGCATCGATGATCAGAGGAAGGGGTGAGTAGTCAGCAATGCGGTCTGTGGCCCAGATCAACTCTTCCTGATTGTGCAGTCCCATGTCCGGCACCCCGGACATGCTGAAACCCAGCGATGCACCGCTTAACAGAATTGCCTTGAACCCAGCCATTTCTGCCGCCTTGGCTGAATAGCAATCCCAAACGCAGGGGGTAAATACCTGTTCCTTGGAGAACAATTCACGAAATGTGGTTCGCGGCCTTTTATCAAACATGGATCGACACCTTCAGGGGATCGAGTGGCGAACTTTATCTGCGGTTCGCCAAACTCAGGGGAATTGCGTTACTTCGAGGCTTTTGACGCGCATGCGTCCTTGCAGACGAACAAATATTGTTTCTGCAGGATGCCACCGTTCGAGGGGACAATGCCGCCGACATTGTCGCGCAGAAGCAGGTGGCGGGTCTCGGAGCCGAAAATGTAGAGCGGCAGGTCGGCGGCGATCAACTTCTGAACCTTGTCGTAGGCAGCCTTCACAGCTGACGGATCCATGGTGCTGTTGGCTTCCGCCAGATCCTTGTCCATTTCAGGGCTGTTATACTTACCCCAGTTGTCATTTCCGTTTGAACTCAGGAGGTTGGAAATGATTGGCTCCGCGCCATTGGCAACCAAAACACCACCGTCGACACAAAAGTCGAAGTTCATCTGTGCCTTACAGGTTGGGCTAAGCATGGCCTGATCCACGAGCTGCAGATCGACTTTGACGTTGTCATAGGCGCTCAAGGTTTGCTGGATATAGGAGGCCAGTCTCTTCAGATCGGAATTGGAGTAGGTGACGAGCTTGATACTGAACGGCTTTCCGTCCTTGGCAAGTTGATCAAACAGTTCCTGGGCATGTTTGGGATCATAGCCTGGGAGGGTATCGGCCGGATCGTAATAGGGAGAAGCCTTGCTGAAGTAATTCGTTGGGACGTCGTAGCCGCCGACCTGCGTGTAGGCCTGCATTAGCTTCGACCGGTTGATCGCATTATAAAACGCTTCTCTGGCCCGATGGTCTGTAAAGACACCGCTTTTCTGGTTGAAATATGCGCGGTAAAGGCCTGGGATCGGAATTTCGTGCGTGGCAATGCCGGGAGCCGTGGCGTTGGAACCGAACTGATATGGATATCCGGCCATCATCGTCGCGCCGCCTTGAACCACTGTGGCAATGCGGCTGTTTGTTTCGGGGATGATGGCGAATTTCAAAGTGTCGAGATAGGGGCGGGGCTGATCCCAATATTGAGGGTTGCGCTTCATCGTCATTGAGACGCCCTGGTTCCAGCTCTCCAACAAGAAAGCGCCAGCGCCAACCGGTTTGATATCGGTCTTCGTTTTGGCGGCTTTCAGCGCTTGGGGCGACGCGACGAAAGGGGCGAGTTGCGCCAGTGAAGAACCGAAATTGCGGTCGGGCTTCGGAAGGGTGATTTCAATCGTGGATGGGTCGACAATCTTGACGCCCTGCACCCAGGATGCAACGAACCCCTGAGATGGAGAAAGGGTCTCTGGATTGGCCTGACGTTCCCAGTTAAATTTCACCGCTTCGGCATCGTAGGGCGTGCCGTCAGTAAATTTTACGCCATCGCGCAGTTTCAGTGTCCAGACTTTGGCATCGCCACTGGTGAGGCTTTGCGCCAAGCCTCCTTGCACCTTTCCGTTCACATCGACGTAGACGATAAACCCGTAGACCGCATCGAGCATGTCCATCGGACCGCCGGGATAGGTGCCTCCGATGACCGCCGGGTCCCAACTCTTGATATCCGAACCATTGATGATCGTCATTTCGCCGCCCTTGATGGGCTGTTCTTCAGCGGCGGCGGGTCTTAGGCCGAAGGTCGTTGCACTTGCGCCAAACAGGGTGAATGCAAAGGCGAGCGCTACCTTCGAGGTAATTGTCTTGTGAGTGTATAGTGTTCTGGTCATTGTTTTCTCCGTTAGCCGCGGCTCGTTAGAACCACCGCAGTTCCCCTTGTTTTATGAACGGCGAATAACATCTGCCCCGAGCGTGTCGGGACCGGCGTATCGATCAGTCTTGATATTGCTCCTGCTTCCAGCGGCGAACCGATGGATGATCGAGATCGAATAAGTCGAGCGCCCGCCCGGCTGTCTGGCCGACAAGATCGGCGAGCGTTTTCGGTTGCGTGTAGAAGCTCGGCACCGGCGGCATGATTATTGCGCCGTTGCGTGTCGCCTGGTCCATCAGCGCGATATGTCCCGCATGCAGCGGGGTCTCGCGCACCATCAGGACGACGCGACGCCTTTCCTTAAGACAGACATCCGCTGCCCGGGTGATAAGATCGTCACTGTAGCAATGGGCTATGCTGCTCAGTGTCTTGATCGAGCACGGGGCAACCACCATGCCGTGGGCCCGGAACGAGCCGGATGCAATGGAGGCGCCGATATCCTTGTGGCTATGCACCACGTCGGCAAGTTGCCGGATCTGATCGGCATTTTCGATGACGTCTTCTTCGATCGCCGTGCGTAAACCTGCGGGCGAGATGATAAGATGGCTCTCGATACCGTCCATGTCTCGCAGCATTTCGAGAATGCGAACTCCGTAACATGCACCCGATGCTCCGGTTATCGCAACAATCAGCCGCTTCAAATGTCTCCCTCCGACGTTGCAGCTGCGATGACCAGCCGCATGCGGTCGTAGGCGGACTGCGGGGGAACGGCTTTGTCGTAGCCTTCTTTGCGATCTCCGGGTTTGCAGGTGGCGTCATAACCGATTTTCGTGACCATGCTGCCATCTTCCTGCGGCTCGGAGCGATCTGCAGGCAAGCCGGGGATAATAAGAACGTCGCGCTCTACCCGCATACGGGTCGATTTTGCCAACTCAACGGCATTGATGTCCCACGGATCGATATCCGCATCCACGATCGTGACAGTCTTCACGATTGACACAGCGCCCCAGCAGATGGCCATCGCGCGGCGGGCTTGCCCAGGCCGTGGCTTGTTTATCTGTACGACGACATTGGTACGCCCAGAACCTGAGGCGGTTACCGCTACTTCACCCACGTTGAGAATGAAGCGGGAAAGTTGGGCCTTCAGACTCGCGGCAATCGGAACAGCAGCGAGGTAGATATGCTCCGCATGATAGCCCGGCTCGATCACTTGAAACATCGCATCGCCACGCGTGGACATGCTATCGAATGTTGCAAGAACACCGCTGCCATAATCCTCGTACATGCCGTGATATTCCGACACCAGTCCCTCGACGACCGGAGTGTCGGCATGAATGTATCCTTCAATGACGATCTCGGCTTCAGCTGGCACTAGAATATCGCTTTTGAGGCAGCGGACCATGCGTACAGGCTCCCCAAGGAGCGCCCCTGCGCAATGGATTTCGTCGTCACCAAGGCCGAGATAGAGGCATGCGGCAAGCTGAATAGCCGGATGCGCACCCAGCACCACCGCAAAGGGAAGAGGCTCGCCTTTGTCAGCAGCCTTTCGCGCCATGATTGCCAGATGATGGTTGGGCGCAATCCCGATCAAGGCCTCGGTCGGGCTAAGGATTTTCAAGCGGGCATAGGAGGCATTGCCAAGACCGGTTTCTGGGTCTCTGGCGATCATCATCCCAGCGCTGATATAGGGACCCGTTTCCTTATCGAAAAAAGTCGGAATCGGAAGGTGTGCGAGCACGCCTTCTTCGAACAGGCATTCCTGAACCGGTGCATTCCTGACGATGACGGGTGGGATAGGGTTCTGCACCGAATCCAGCAGTCGAGACTGTATGGATGTGCGCGGTACGCTAAGCGCCATGGCGATACGATCAAGACTGGACAACAAGTTTCCAAAAGCAGGAAATTTCGATCCTTTCAGCCGATTGGCCCGCACCGCAAAGCTTTCATGGGTAAGGGATAAGAGCGCGGAAAGGTCATAGAGAGGATCGATTTCCGTATCGATGACAAGCAGTTCACCTTCTCGGTGTAAGGCTTCCAGCATGCTGCGGCATGACTGATCCTTATGGTCTTCAAAAGGCTTGTGCTCTGGCTGATGAATATTTGGAATCGCGTCATATGCCACGGGAAACCGCCTTCGAAAATCATTGGAGGTGCCTGGGGAATATGAAATTGGACGGATGCCTTGTATACCCGTGTTCCAGCTAACTGTCCCATCGTAAAAATCGAATGATGGCCCACGCAGCTTCTCTTATTCTCATCTTGAGATAGATGCGCTCCATCCTTATGGTTTGCGATATGGATCATTATGGCGTTGAACTGAAACCACTGGCGAAGTTCGTTCTGGCTTGCCAGAATCACAGCATATCGCGAACGTCTCAGGAGCTTGGGGTCGCTCCGTCCGTGCTCAGCGCGGCGCTGCATGGTCTTGAAGAGCGGCTCCATATGAAGCTTTTTGTGCGAAAAGGCCGGTATCTAGGATTGTTGCCCTCAGCGTTCTGGCTTTACCGAAACGCGTCAACCCTCCTGCATCTTGAAGAATTCTCAAGGCGCAGCCTGACGATACCTTCATCGCGACTTGAGAAGTTATCTGTCCAGATAAACCTCAATTTCTCCATTGGCCGGCTGACAAAAGCGATGAGCCGAGCGATCCAGCAAATGGGCGCGCTGCATCCCGAAACCTTTATTTCCTGTCAGTTCGCCGATGCAGCGCGCATGACCCACGGTAGCACCAATGGCGGCTTGGTAAATGCACCACTGGATTACATTGCCCAAGAGCGGTGCGCTTGGATCGAGATCGGCGGCCAGTTCGGCGAGCCTCAGCGTTCGGAAAAAAACGTCTCCGACTTGCTATATATCGATCCATGGATTGTCGTCAGCGCTACCGATCAGGCAACTGACCTCACAACGGATACGGACATTCTGGCAATTGTCCGAATGAGCGCTCATCAAATGCAACTCGTTGCACGCTATGCGGATCAACACGGCATGGCCGGACGGGTGAAATTTGTTGATGCCGAGCCGTCGGAGTTGGGCCGGCTTCTTTCGGACTTTCCTCACATGAGGTTCATGCTGCCTTCCAGCATGGTCGCGAACCGCCTGGGAATAAACCGCATCTATCGTGAAGCTCTGATGCCACCGCTTGAATCGAGAGTGGATGTGCGCACCTCCGGTGCATTGAAGGCGAAGGCTGAGATTTTTACCGCATTTTTGCGCAGTAACATCGAAAGCGAAGAGCAAAACGTCGTTTTTGATCCGCAGTTGAGTGCGCGCCAGATGCATTACTTCAATCTTGTGCATCGCTGCGGAGGAATTTCAGCGGCAGCACGTGTTGCGAATCTTTCTCAATCGTCCGTCTCAGCCCAGCTTCACGCGATGGAAAAGGTCCTAAACACGAGTCTTTTCGAACGCAGCAAGGATGGTGCTGTACCGTCAGGGGCGGGGATTAACCTGTGGCCACTCATGGCGGAAGCGGAAAAGCAGCAAGATCGGTTATTGCGGCAGTCGGGCGACATTGCAGCCCATACCCAGCACAGGGTGTCCATCGGCATGTTGCCGAGTTCCGGTCACGATAGTGCCTTGACCGAGAAGGTCGCTGAGGCGCTGACAATAATCAGCATTCAGCACCCATCTTTAAAAATGGAGATCACGGAAGCCTCGAACACAACCCTGCATGACAAGGTCCGCTCCGGGGAGTTGAACCTCGCCATCGTCGGGGTTGTGCAACCTCAGTTTCCCCGTGTTTTACTTGGACCGAGCGAACCGCTGTCTGTCGTTGCAAATCCGCGCTTTGATTTCGGTGCGCGTCGCGAGATCAATCTGGCCGACGTGTGTGAACTGCCTTTGGTGCTGGGTGCGCGCCATCTCAGCATTCACCAGAGTTTTCTTGCTGCAACGCATGCTCGCAACCTTGAACCGCAGTCCACGATAGAGGTCGGCTCGCTGGCGCTCGCTATTGCTATGGTCAGGCGTGCAAGCCTATGCACTATCTTGCCTGCGTCTTCGGTGAAGAAAGATCTGGAAACTGGCGGGTTGGTTGCCGTTAGGATAAATCAGAAGGAAATTTCAGGAACGCTTTCCATCATATTTTCCGCCGACCGTGAATTATCCGGTGCCGAGCGTGCAGTGATGAAAACGATGGTCGAAATCTTCGGCAGGAAACATAACGACAGTTTGGTATAATAGAGCATCTGGCAAAGGACAGATGAACGTTTCTCGGTCGTATTGCGTATTGAGGTGATGATCTAACGTGTCGAGCGGTAATTTACAGATCGCGAAGAGAATGTGCCCCTAATATTCGCATCCCGGCTGCTACGTCAGAGCATCACAGGGATCTCATCGAGAGCAGATGAAGCGGTTCAGGATAAAGTGCTGCCAAGGGTCGGTGCGTCGCTGTGCCTATGAGATTGACCGTAAGCGAAGACGGTCGTGGCGGTGAGCGACCATTCTAAAAAACCTATGACCCACTTTCATTTTTGCTGCCTATGCAAACCAAAAAATCGCCCCCATCATCCTGAAATAATTCCTACACAAATTTCGATCCCAAATCGGCTTCATGTAATTATTCATAGATTTAAGCGAGAAATTAACATGGAGAATAGCGATGGCGAATAAGAAACTGTATGAATATTTGAAGGACGATAATCTATACTACGTCCCTGAAATATTTGACTGCATGTCGACAAAGGCGGCCGAAATAAACGGCTTCAAGATGGTGATGATATCCAGCAGTGACTTTTCCTGCGCCTATACGGGTATCCCAGATCTGAAACTTCTGACCGTTGATGAATACGCTGCTATGGCCGAGCGTATCACCAACATGACAGATATGCCCTTGTTCATTGACGCCGATGAAGGTTTCGGACGGCCTCTGCAGACATTCCAAGGATGCCGGCGGCTGGCGAAAGCCGGAACACAGGCTATCTTAGTAACGGATCTCGCCGCGAATGGCAGGCCAGGACTCTTGCCCATCGACGAGGCCGTATACCGGTTTCAAGCGGCAAAAGACGGGATGGCGGGAACGGACTGCCTGCTACTTGCACGGTGCGACCACAGCGTCGATACTGATTTTGACGAATTCGTCGAACGCTGCAATCGCTATCTCGAAGTAGGTGCAGATATTATTTGTCCGCTGGAGCTCAATCGCTCCAAGATTTACGGCAGCAAAATCGCTGCTGCCAAAAAAGTGGCTGAACATGTGAAGGCGCCGTTCTGGTATCCGAATATGGAAAGGGAACGTGCGGAAGACATCGCAGGCCTGCGAGAACACGGCTACAAGTTCGTTGGCGTTCATTATGCTTTTCGAGCAGCAATGTTGGCCATTCTCGATGCGGGACGACATGTTTTCGAAAGCGGCACGAATGAATATATCGCCACGGCCCACGACCATACAGGATATAAGTTCCACTATTCACCAATGAGCGCCTTTTTTAGAGGCGGCGAGTGGGTGAATAGAGAGCGGCAATACCTGTCGAACCCGGACGAGGCCTTGGCCGTTCGTCTGGAAAAGCATTTTACCGGTCCGACCGATAAGTTCTGACACATTCGCAAGAGACTCTCCCGGAAACTGATGGCACGTATTGCAGTCGGTAAAAGATATATTTTATCCAGAGCCGCACCTTGTTCCGGAAATGACAGAGCTTTCTAGAATGACGTGTCCGGATTAGCGGGATCGTCAACAACTCCGTCAAAGAAGGTGTGGGCTTTGCCCGTAGATGAGGTTGAGTGCGCGTCGATTTCTTCCGAAGCAGAGCTTCAGAGCAGAAGGGTGGCCCGACGTCTAGGGCATACCTCAAGAGTTGGCGATAGGCTGTAAATCCATCGCGGCAAGATCACCATAAGATTAAGAAAAATTGGGAACAGATCATCATGATCAATAGCGTCAATCGCAGAAGCGTTATCAAAGCCAGTCTGTGCCTAGCCGCCTTCAGTGCCATGGAAAGCGTCAGGGGCCTTGCTATGGCAAAAGGGGTTCAAGGAGGTGTCCTCAAGATAGGCGCCGGCGCCGAACTGAATTATAACATGCTGTGCTTTGCGATGACGGGTGGACCGTATGACTATATTTACTCGTGGCCGATCTATGAATCGCTTTTCAAGCCTACCGCAGATGGTACGATAGCGCCGTGGCTTGCTGAATCCGTGCAAGCAGATCCGCAAGCCCGAACCTACACGATCCGCATTCGTCAAAACGTGAAATTTTCCGATGGGTCCGTCCTGAATGCTGCCGTGGTGAAATGGAACCTCGAGCATTATCTCAAGGTGGGCGCCAAGCGCACCGCATTGCTGGGATCGATTACGGCTGTTGATGTTGTCGATGATTATACCATTCGACTGGTGCTATCGACGTGGACATCCTTCATTCCGGCAGCGCTGTCGCGCGAATGCGGCTACATGTTCTCACAAGAACATTACGAAAAATATGGCGATGAGTACTGCCAGCAGCACCCCGTGGGTACGGGCCCGTTCGTCTTAAAGGAATGGGTGCGCGATGTCAGCAAGGTATTCGTTCGCAATGACGAGTACTGGGGAGGCAAGGTCCCTCTCGATGGCGTGACCTATACGATCTACAACGACGCATTGGTCGGTCAGGCGGCAATGATGTCCGATGAGATTGATGCCTTGGTAGGTCTGGGTCTCAACGGCGTGAAAACGCTTTCAGCGAATGGGTTCGATGCGGCAATCGAACCGCTGCAAGACCACGCGTCCTTATTGGTCTTCAATTCCTTGAATTCGGGCAATGACGACCCGATGGGGAACCTGCTGGTTCGGCAAGCAATCAGTCACACCGTTAATAAAAAGGCTATTATCGCTTCTGCTTTTCTGGGATACGCGGAGGTATCTAGCCAGTTTGGCATAGGCACCCATTACCTCAACAAAGACATTGTCGGTTACGACTACGACATCAACAAAGCAAAGCAATTGTTGGCCCAGGCGGGCTTTCCCGACGGATTCTCCACGCGTATTCAAGCCGCCTCCAGCGACACGAACAAGATCGCCCTCCAAATACTTCAAGCTGATATGGCCAAGATTGGTATTCAGGCCAAAATCGAACTCTTGACAGGAGCTGCCGCAAACAAGGCTGAAACAGGCTGGGGCAGCGGCATGTGGTACCATACCTCCAGCGTTTACGTGGATGTCGCGATGCAGATGTCCAGCATGTTCCCGAAGGGGTTGACTGGTGGTGTTCTGGGACTGACTACAATGCTCAGGCCCGACGATGTGAGCGCAGCGCTAAAACAGGCAGTCTCCGCGACGTCCGATGCAGAATGTGTCAAGGCAGTGGGCGAAGCCAACAAGCTGCTGATCGATAAATATGCTATCTATGCCCCCATCGCGCAATATTCGACTATCTATGTCCTCAATCGGCGGGTCAAGGATTCAGGAATCGGCGCGACGTTTTTCTCTGTTGCATCACTCTCTACCGCGTATCTCGATACATGATCCGGTATCTTGCGAAAAGGCTGGGGATTGCCTCCTTCCTCATACTGGTGGTCTCCATTCTGGTGTTTGTTTTGATGCGTGGGTTGCCGGGCGATCCAGCCTTGATTGCTCTTGGAGATTCTGCATCGGCGGATGCCATTGAGGCCTATCGCAATCGCATGGGTTTGAACGATCCATTGATCCTCCAGTATCTGCGCTGGATTAGCGGCATCGTCCTGCGATGGAATTTTGGAAAGTCTGTACTGAATGAGCAGAACGTCTCTGCCATGATCAGCCAGCGCCTTCCCACCACGTTGACGATCGGTATTCCCTCCATTGTTCTAGGGATCATTCTCGGGCTACCGATCGGCATCGTAAGCGCTATCACTAGAGGCAGATGGATCGATCAGATTTTGACCTTCATCGTAAACGCTTTTCTCGGAACGCCTCGGTTTCTCGTGGCTATTTTCGGTGTATTTATCCTCGCATTCAAGTTCCGACTAATACCGCTTCAGGGCTATACGCCGCCATGGGTGGATTTCGCTGCCTACCTGCACAAAGCCATATGGCCGATCTTTATCAATAGCATTTATGTTTTTGCAGTTCTTGCCCGGTACATGCGCTCAAGTCTTCTCGAAGTCATGACTCAGGATTACATTCGCACTGCGCGCGCCAACGGATTGTCCGAAAGCAGGGTGATATTCCGGCATGCTTTGAAAAATAGCTTGATCCCGGTTGTCACCATCATCGGACTGCAAATGCCGCAAATCATTGCCGGCGCCGTGATTATCGAATCCATCTTCAATATTCCTGGCGTTGGTCAACTGGTGCTTAACGGCATTCTGAACCGGGATTATCTTGTTGTTCAGGCCGCAACTCTGGTCATCGCCCTTGTGACAATCATGTCGAACCTGCTCGTCGACATGAGTTATGCCCTGATCGATCCTCGCATCAAACGACTTTCACGGTGATGCGGCCATGAAAGAAGCTGTGATCTCGCACATCAAGCCGGTTCAATCCAAGACACGCGTAACAAGCCGCTTTTTTGGCCGCGGTTTCATAGTTCGCATGTGTTTTGGTCTTCTCGTCATGTTTGGACTACTAGCGTTGTGCGCCAATTTTGTCGCGCCGTATGATCCGAATGCCCAGGATCTCGAAGGGGCTTTCCATACACCGTCTCTTGCCCACTGGCTGGGTCAGGACGGCTTGGGGCGGGACGTATTGAGCCGCATTATTTATGGCGGGCGCGTGTCCATGGCCGTTAGCGTTATGGCAGGTATTCTCGCCGCAACGGTGGGCATTGGCTTTGGCCTTTACGCTGGCTATGCCGGCGGCTTACCCGGCCGGATCATCATGGGTCTGACGGATGTACTCCTTAGTGTGCCCAATCTTGTCTTTTCCCTCATTCTCGTTGCAATTCTGGGCAGCGGTGTTGCAAGCGTCGTGCTCGCGATAGGCATCGGGTTCATTCCCACCTACATTCGTATGGTCAATGGTCTGGTCATGTCCTTACGCGAGAATGATTATATACTGGCGGCGAAGCTCATCGGTCAAAAACCTCACGTCATTCTGCTTCGACACCTATTGCCCAACAGTTTTCCGACCTTGATCGTGTTGTTCACCATCAATCTCGGCAACGGCGTACTGACGGAATCGACCCTCAGCTATCTAGGTGTGGGTATCGGGCCGCCAACGGCATCCTGGGGCAGCATGGTTTCGGATGTGTATCCCTATCTGATGAGCGCTCCCTGGCTCGTCGTCAGTCCTGCTCTTTGCATCATCGCAGTCATCGTCGCCTTCAATGTGGTGGGTGATAGCCTGAGGGATGCGCTCGATCCGCGTTTGAAGGGAAAGCTCTGATGGCACGGAATGCGCACTTGCTGGAGGTTAGAAACCTCAGAACGTCCTTCTTCACCGAGGAAGGAGAAGTGAAAGCGGTCAATGATGTTTCCTATCATTTAGACGAGGGCGAAGTCATCGCGATCGTCGGCGAAAGCGGCTGCGGAAAATCCATCACCCAGCTTTCGGTCATGCAACTGGTCCAGTCTCCTCCCGGCAGAATTCTTGGCGGGGAGGTGATTTTCAGTGGGCAGTCTCTGTTGCAATACAAACCCACGTCCCGAGAGATGCGCGCGGTGCGCGGGGCCGGTATCGCCATGATTTTCCAGGAGCCGATGACCTCGCTGAATCCTGTGTTGACCGTTGGGCAGCAGCTTTCCGAAGTGATCATGGTTCATGCGCGTCTCAGTAAGAAAGACGCTTGGAAACGCGGGATTGCAGCCCTTGAAGCCGTTGGCATTCCCGACCCTGCCGCACGCATGAAGAATTATCCCTTCGAGATGAGCGGTGGCATGCGCCAACGTGTCATGATCGCTACCGCCGTTGCCTGTAATTCGAAAGTGCTTATTGCCGATGAACCGACGACCGCGCTGGACGTGACGACGCAAGCGCAAGTCATGGAGCTTTTGCTTGATCTAGTTCGAAGGCATGGCAAGTCGCTGATCATCATCACCCATAATCTTGGGTTGGTGTCCAGGTATGCCCAACGCGTTTATGTGATGTATGCAGGAAAGGTGGTCGAGACCGGGACGACGGAGCAATTGCTCACCGATCCGAAACATCCCTATACCCAAGGACTTCTAAACTCCATGCCAAAGCTGGAGGGAAGCAAAGACGATGATCTCGTTCCTATCGAAGGTTCGCCACCGCGGTTGAGCAATTTGCCGGATCAATGCACTTTCTTGAAGAGATGTCCTGTTGCACAAACCCGATGCGCCGAAAGTGTGTTTCCCGATATGCGTCCGGTTGGTTCACCCGGCCATAGCGCGGCATGTCATCTGTTTGGAATGAGTGCTAGTACTGGAGTGCGCGGATGAGCGAGCATGGCATCCGGGATGAACCTTTGATCAAGGTTGAAAATCTCCGAAAGTACTTTCCTCTCCGCCACGGTTTCACGCGCGAGAAGATCGGTGACATTAAAGCGGTCGATGATGTGTCCTTCAGCATTCGCAAAGGTGAAACGTTCGGTCTCGTTGGGGAAAGTGGTTGTGGAAAGACAACCACCGGCAAGAGCCTGCTTGGCATCAACAATCCGATCGAAGGTCGTATTCTCTACAAAGGGCGCGATCTTTCGCGGTTGAGCGAACGGGAGTTCCGCCCATATCGTCGTGAGTTGCAGCTGATTTTTCAAGACCCATACGGCTCGCTCGATCCTCGTCAGTCGGCCTTCACCATTCTTGAAGAGGTTGTTCTGGCTGGTAGAGCGAGACTAGGGGGAGACGCAGTGCGCCGCAGGGTCCACGAGCTTCTCGATATCGTGGAACTTGGTTCGGCAATGGGACCGCGTTATCCGCATGAAATGAGCGGTGGCCAACGGCAGCGGCTGGGTATTGCACGCGCGTTAGCTTGTGAGCCGGAGCTGATTGTGTGCGATGAGCCTGTCTCGGCACTCGACGTTTCCATTCAAGCGCAGATTATCAATCTCTTTAAATCCATCCAGAAAGAGCTTGGTATAGCCTATTTGTTTGTGGCCCATGATCTGGCCGTTGTGCGGCATATCAGCCATCATATCGGAGTCATGTATCTCGGACGGCTAATAGAAGTTACAAATGCCGAGCAGCTTTATTCCGGCGCGCGCCACCCTTACACCAAGGCACTTCTATCTGCCATTCCGATTACCGATTATTACGCCGAACAGAAACGAGAGAGGATCGTGCTGCGCGGTGAAGTTCCCAGCCCAATGAACAAGCCGTCCGGCTGCCCATTTCACCCGAGATGCGGTCAGGCGACGGCCGAATGCAGGGATATTATACCTCAATTACGCCGCATCGGACCTGATCATGAGGCGGCTTGCCACCATGTCTGACGCCGTATCTGCCCCGTGAGAGGACCGCAGAGAGCGTCCCCCGTCTTCAAGCGAAGGAAGAAGCCAGTGTTCCATTCCCTCTCCATGCCGGAGCCAGACAAGATCCTCGCTCTGATGCCGATTTTCAGGCGGGATGAGCGTCCGAACAAGATCGATCTTGGTGTAGGCGTTTATCGCGATGCCTCCGGTATCACCCCTGTTTTTCGCGCCGTTACAGAGGCTGAATCGCGGATCTTGGCTGAGCAAACCACCAAGACTTATGTCGGCCCGGCTGGTGACCAACTTTTTTGCGAGCTTATGACCAAGCTTGTGTTTTCAGACAACGGGCCGCTCGAGCGTATAAGCGCGATCCAAACGCCGGGTGGGGCCGGAGCGCTCACCGTATTGTGCGGCCTGATCGCCAAAACTGCACTCAATGCAACAGTTCTTGTTCCGGATCCGAGTTGGGTCAATCACCTTTCGATCCTCGAGGATTTTGGTTTGACTGCGCAACGCTGGTCTTACCTGGACAAGGCGACGGGAGCTGCGGATTTCGAGGCGATGAGGCGCGCTGTCCTTTCCGCCCGGGCTGGTGACGTGATTTTGCTGCATGGTTGTTGCCACAACCCCTCCGGTGCAGATCTTACGCGAGAGCAATGGCGTGACCTCGGCTCCCTTCTTGTCGAAACAGGCGTTGTGCCTTTTGTCGATCTTGCCTATCAGGGGTTTGGTGATGGACTCGAGGATGATGCATTCGGTGTGCGCCATCTGGCGGCCACCGTTCCAAACATGCTGGTGGCGTCATCCTGCTCAAAGAATTTCGGTATCTATCGTGAACGCACCGGCGTTGCCTTCGTGATGGGGCGAACGCAGGAACTCTCAAAAATCGCTCAGGCGAACATGGTCGTAAGAGCGCGGATTGGTTATTCAATGCCTCCTGACCATGGAGCGCGCATCGTTAGTACCATTTTGCAGGACGACAATCTGGCTTCTGACTGGCGCCGTGAATTAGAGGAGATGCGAAGCACGATTGTTGGCCTGCGACAGGCACTTGCACAAGCGTTTCGGCTGCGCAGTCAAAGCGAGCGGTATGATTTTCTAATTGGCAATAAGGGTATGTTCTCGCAACTCGCCGTGATGCCACAGCAGGTCGAGCGACTGCGCTCAGAATTTGCGATCTATATGGTCGAGGATGGTCGCATCAACATAGCCGGGCTGCATCCTGACAAGATCGCCCACTTTGTCGATGCGGTAACGCATGTTATCCGGTCATCATAAGTACTGAGGTGTTGTTAAGCCACGATTCTGGGTTCGCAGCGCTGCCATCCCGCGCGTCGGCGCGGACTTACGGCGTGATCTCCACCACGACGCGTCCCCTGATCTTGCCTTCGACGATATCCTGCGCGAGAGTCGGAAGCTTGGAGAAAGGCTCGACCCTCGCCAGTGTTTCGATGTGCTCTGGCTTCAAATGCTTGGAAAGGGTCTGCCAGGCGCGGATCCGTTTCTTCATGGGCGCCATTACGGAATCGACGCCAAGAAGTGCCACGCCGCGCAGGATATGGGGGAGGACGGTTGCTGGCAGGTCCGCGCCTGCGGCGAGACCGCAGGCAGCAACCGCTCCACCATAGATGGTCTGGGAGAGTGCGTTTGCGAGCGTCGTAGATCCGACGGAGTCGACCACTCCGGCCCATCGCTCCTTTTGCAGAGGACCGCCTTTTTCTGAAAGCGATGTCCGATCGATGAAACCGCTTGCACCGAGCGATGCAAGATAGTCCTGCGTTTCGGGGCGGCCTGTCGACGCGGTGACATTGTAACCCTTGTTCGCCAGCAGGCTGATCGCCACCGAGCCCACACCGCCTGCAGCACCGGTCACGAGGACTTCGCGATCATCGGCAACGATTGTTCCCCAGTCCTCGAGCGCGTTGACACAGAGCGCAGCGGTGTAGCCAGCGGTGCCGATGGACATCGCTTGCAAAAGGCTGAATGCTTCCGGCAGTGCGATCAGCCATTCCGGTTTCAGCCGCTGGAATCGCGAATATCCGCCCCATTCCGTTTCAGACAGACCCCAGCCGTTGACGATGACCTTGTCGCCTGGCGCCCATTTGTCCGACCGGGATTCGACGACTGTTCCGGCAAGGTCTATTCCGCCCACCATAGGGGTGCGTCTGGCGATACGGCCTTTTCCGGTCAGCGCCAGACCATCCTTGTAATTGACGGTAGAGTAATGGACCTCGACGAGAACATCGTGATCCGGCAGATCGGTGATTGAAAGCTGCCGGAAGCCAGCCTGTGGCTTGGCGTCGGCCATGTCGATGACCATTGCCTGGAATGTATCGGACATGCGTTCCCCTTCTTACACTGAATTTAGTGGTTTGGCGTGTCAGGTCTGCGGCGCGGCCTTCATCCTGTCGCGCGCATCCATTGCGGTCGAGTAACTGTTGCGAATGTAGGCCAGCAGATCCCCTAACGCCTTTGTGGCTGCTTCGGTCTCGCGCTTTGCGACGGCCTCCATAATCTGGCGGTGGAAGCCGACAACCTTTCGGCGCTCGCGCACCCGGAAGACGATCATGTTCGTGATTGGAATGAAGGACTCGATCACGGTGTACATCATCAATTTCAACGGGCCGTTACACGTGGAGTCCACCAGCGCGCGATGAAAGCGCACGTCGGACGCACAGAAATCTTCGTCGCTGATGCTCTCGTCACGCTGGATATCAATCTCCGCTGCCATTCGCTCGAGATGTGCAGTGTCGTGATTATCACAGGCGAGCCTGCAGCAGATCGTTTCTGTCTCAAGACGCGCTGTAATGATTTCGTCGATATCGAACGCACCGATGCCGACAAGCAGCGTTGCTGCTCCTGTGATCGCCTTGGAAAGGCCCTCCGGATCCGGCCGTTTGACGAAGTTTCCGCCGAGCGGGCCGCGCCTTGACTGGATCAGGTTCTGCGCGGCCAGACGTTTTAACGCTTCACGCACTGTTGGCCGCGATATACCGAAGTTTTTCGCCAGATCTTCCTCGGTTGGAAGCCGCTCGTCGATCTTCAACCGACCATCCATGATCGCAGATTTGATGTTTTCTGCGACCTGCTTGGCGATGCCAGTCCTCACCACCTCATCAAATTTCAACGTCATCGATTATTGTCCTCGCCTGAAATCCATAGATGCCACGGTCATTTCAAAAACGCCACTGAAAATTGAATATAGGTTTGACAAATATCGGATAGGCGATAACCTGACCTCGATCCATATAACCAAGGGGAACGAAATTGGGCGGATCGACTGGTCGGGCGGGAATCGCCCAAGGCGCGTCTGCGCCTGTCGGCCGGCATGCAGAATTACTGCGCCGTCTGAATGAAAAAATCGGCAGTAAAGCTGTTCTCGCCGGCGATGATGTCGGCGAGCGGTATCGTGGCGATGCCACCGATGAGCCGGGTGAGCGCCCGGTCATCGTATTTCGACCTGCGAACACAACGGAAGTGTCCGCTATTCTGGCGGAATGCAATCGTTTGCGGCAGCCACTTGTGATCCAGGGTGGCAGGACGGGGCTCGCAGGTGGTGCGAGACCGCGCCCCGGTGAAGTGTCGATTTCGCTGGAGCGAATGGTCGGCCTTTCGCCAGTCGATGAGAATGCGGCCACCATCATAGCCGAGGCGGGTGTAACGCTGCAGGCGGTACAGGACGCTGCGGCAGCGCGCGGTCTGTTTTTCGGCGTCGACATTGGCGCGCGAGGTACGTCTACGGTGGGCGGCAATGTTGCCACCAATGCGGGCGGTATTCGTGTTCTTCGCTACGGCATGTATCGGTCTCAGGTTTTGGGACTTGAGGCCGTGCTTGCGGATGGCTCTATATTGACGAGCTTGAAGGGATTGCCCAAGGACAATTCAGGTTTCGACCTCAATCAGCTTTTTATCGGAACCGAAGGTGTCCTCGGCGTGGTTACGCGGGCATGCCTACGCCTTCATCCCGAACCACGGTCGCAAGCGAACGCCTTTTGCGCGTTGCCTTCGTTAAGTGCCGCCGTTGCTCTTCTAAAGCATCTGCGTTCCGCGCTCGGCCCTTCCTTATCGGCCTTCGAAGTGATTTTCCCGAATGTTTATGATGGAATTTTGTCGCTGAGCGGAGCCCAGCCGCCCGTTGCGGCAGGGGCGGGCATGTATGCCCTTGTGGAAATGCAAGGTCAGCACGAGTCCGATGACGACGTGCGTTTTTCCGAGGCGCTGATGGCTTGCTACGAGAGTGGCATCGTGACGGACGTGTCTCTGTCGCAGTCACAGCGGGAATATCACGCCATCTGGAAACTTCGGGAAGCGGCAAGCGAATTTATCTTCTCTATGGACAATGTCTCCGGCTTCGATGTCAGTCTGCCTTTGACCAGCATGCAGGCTTTTATCGATGTCGCGAGCCGAGAAATTACGGCCCTTGATCGCGACGCCGAAATCTATGTTTTCGGTCACCTTGGCGACGGCAATCTCCATTTTCTTGTCCGTAGTCATCATCACGCGCGCGTGGCCGATATCACGCTCTCCACCGTCATCCGCGCTGACGGAGCGATTTCAGCCGAGCACGGCATTGGTGTGGAGAAGAAAAAGTGGCTGCCACTTGGGCGAAGTGAAGCTGAAATGGAGGCTATGCGGCGTCTAAAGGCTGCGTTCGATCCCAACACTATCCTCAATCCCGGTCGAGTGTTCGACATGATGTCACCAAGCGTATCGGAGTGTGCCTAAATGCAGAACCTGGCCGATATGTCTCATGCATTGCCGAATGAAAAAGCACCGAGCCTCGATGACCGGTACACGGTCGACCAGGGGAAAATCCTCGTGTCGGGTACCCAGGCCTTAGTGCGACTTCCGATGATCCAGCGGCAGAGGGATTTGGCCCGAGGATTGAAGACGGCCGGTTACGTTTCCGGTTATCGCGGATCTCCGCTGGCGAGTTTCGACCGCGAGATGGCGCGTGCCAAGACCTATCTCGAGCAGCATCATATACGCTTTCAACCTGGCCTCAACGAAGACATGGCGGCGACGGCCGTCTGGGGAACGCAGCAAACGGCAATGTTCTCCGGCGTCCGTTACGACGGGATCTTCTCAATGTGGTACGGCAAGGGGCCGGGTGTCGACCGCACTATGGATGTGATCAAACACGCCAATGCCGTCGGCACCAACCCGCGTGGCGGCGTGTTGCTGCTCGTCGGCGACGATCATGGCGCGGTGTCGTCGACTTTGCCGCATCAAAGCGAGCACAATTTGATTTCGGCGATGGTGCCTCTCCTTTCTCCAGCCGGTGTGGCCGAATACATCCATTACGGATTGCTTGGATTTGCGCTCAGCCGCTATTCGGGCGCCTGGATCGGCTTTAAGTGCCAGACCGAGATTGTCGAATGTACGGCCACCGTCGATCTCGATCCCGATCATCCTGCGATCGTCTATCCCGACATGCAGGGCAATCTTTCACTCCGCTGGCCCGATGGGCCTCACGCTATGGAGCGCCGGCTGGAAGATAAGCTCTCCGCTGTTCACAGATTTGCACGCCATAATCAGTTGGACCGCAGTATGTGGTCGGGGCTGGGCACCAAGGCGCGCCTCGGTATCGTCTCGACTGGGAAATCCTGGCTGGATCTCATGGGCGCACTTTCACGCCTCGGCATAGATGAGCGGCGTGCTGGCGAACTGGGTATTCGGCTTTACAAGGTTGGCCTCGTCTGGCCAATCGAGCCGGAAGGGATAGCACGCTTTGCAGCCGGCGCAGAGACGCTTCTGGTCGTCGAGGAGAAGCGTCCGGTCATCGAAGATCAGATCAAGGCGCTGCTCTTCAATATGCCATCGGGCGACAGGCCGCGCGTGTTCGGCAAATTCGGGCCAGACAATGCGTCACTTCTCCCTGCCGTTGGTGAGATCGATGCGGTGGCTGTGGGCAGGGCAATCCTTGCTGTTTTAGGCTCGCAGCCCGATGATCTTCAACGTCGGTCGTTAGAGATGGAAGCGCTCATAGCAGCCAGCGCGACGGAAAGCCCGGCCCTTCGACGCGATCCGTATTTCTGTTCCGGCTGTCCGCACAGCGTTTCGACGAGGCTGCCGGAGGGAAGCCGGGCGTCCACCGGGATCGGATGCCATATGATGGTGATCGGTCTTGAGGATCGGAATACCTCTACCTTTACCCAGATGGGCGGCGAAGGCGGTGCGTGGATCGGGCTTTCTCAATTCACCGACGAAAAGCATATTTTCGTCAATATGGGTGACGGCACCTATTTTCATTCGGGCCTGCTTGCGATCCGGGCCGCGATTGCTGCGAAAGTAAACGCAACTTACAAGATTCTTTATAATGATGCGGTCGCCATGACGGGGGGGCAGAAACACGATGGCGACGTCTCCGTGCCCGGAATCGTTGGCCAGATGTTGGCGGAAGGTGCGGCGAGAGTGGCCGTTGTCGCCGAGCATCCCGAGGTCTGGCAGGGCCGCTTGCCATCAGATGTCACGATCAACCATCGTGACGAGCTCGACCAGGTCCAACGTGAATTGCGCGAAATCGATGGGGTGACTGTCCTGGTCTACGATCAGGTCTGCGCAGCTGAAAAGCGCCGCCGTCGTAAGCGGGGGGCGCTCGCGGTATCGGACAAGCGCGCATTTATCAATGAGTTGGTCTGCGAAGGATGTGGTGACTGCTCGGCCGTGTCCAATTGCATTTCCATAGAGCCGCAGGAAACTGAGTTTGGCCGCAAGCGGAAGATCAACCAGTCGAGTTGCAACACTGACCTCTCCTGCATCAAGGGCTTCTGTCCGAGCTTCGTCACAGTGGAGGGTGGAAAGATCAAGAAGCCGGCTGCAAAAGCCAAACAAGAGACGTTCGATGATATTCCGCTACCGGTTCTCTCCGATATCGGAACGCAGCCATACAATATGTTGTTGGCCGGGATTGGCGGAACGGGCGTGATCACCGTCAGCGCCGTCCTCTCAATGGCGGCGCATCTCGATGGACTTTTTGTCCAGACGCTGGATCAGACGGGGCTTGCGCAGAAGAACGGCGCAGTCATTTCGCATCTTCGCGTTGCACGCACCGCTGGCGCCTTGTCGTCGGTCCGCATCGGGATTGGGGAAAGCGATCTCGTGCTCGGCTTCGACATCGTCGTATCGGCCGGCCGGAATGCTCTATCTACGTTTGGCGTTGGCCGGACACGCGCCGTCCTCGACAACCATTTCGCGCCCACGGCGTCTTTTGTCCAGAACACGGCGATCGATTTCCAGCAGGAGGCGACGCTGAAATCGCTGCGACGCGCAGCTGGTGAGGACGCCGTTCATCTGATTGAGGCAACAAAGCTCGGGGCGGCTCTGATGGGCGACGCGATAGCCGCCAACATGTTCCTGCTCGGCCATGCATGGCAGCGCGGCCTGGTACCGATCAACCTTGCTTCGATCGATCGGGCGATTGAACTTAACGGAACAGGTGTCGCGATGAACCGGGCAGCCTTCGGCTGGGGTCGTCGCTCGGCGGTGTCACCCGATCTTGTCGCCAACGCCGCGGGACTTGATCTTACTGACGCGAAGCCCGTCGAGACTCTCGACATGGTCGTCGAAAGCCGGGCGGCTTTCCTCGTAGCCTACCAGAGCGCCGCCTATGCGAGACGATACCGGACGCTGGTGGCTGCAGCACGGGCGGCCGAGAACAGGCTGATGGCAGGCGAAGCGTTTGCCATGGCTGTTGCAAAAAATGCCTTCAGACTGATGTCCTACAAGGACGAATACGAGGTGGCGCGTCTGCATCGTGACCGAAGCTTCAGGAACGCAATCGAAGCGCAGTTCGAAGGTGACTTCAGCATCAGGCATCATCTGGCGCCGCCACTTCTGTCGCGACGGGTCGACAAACGCACCGGCAATCCTGCGAAAGTGGCCATCCCTGAAAAGGTGATCGCTCCCGCCTTCGCAGTTCTCGAAAAGCTGCGTTTTCTGCGCGGCACACCGCTTGATCCCTTCGGTTACACCGAGGAGCGGCGAATGGAGAGGCGGCTGGTCGCAAACTATCGCGCGCTGATCGAGGCTCTCACGAGCGAGCTTTCCGTCGACACGCTTGACCGCGCCGTTGCTCTCGCGCGGTTGCCGGAAGAAATCAAAGGGTTCGGGCCCGTCAAGATGGCGTCGGTTGGCCGCTTTGAAAAGAAAATGGCGGCCTTGCTTGCGCCGCCTGCCAACGACCAGACACGAGCGCCGGCGGTGGATCAAAACGCGGCGAAAAGGAAAAGCATATGAGCACTTCCGAGGCTTTTGAAACGATCCTCTACGTTAAGGATGACCACGACAAATTCGCGACGATCACCATTAATCGTCCTGAAAAGCTCAATGCGATGAACAAGACGACGGTGCGTGAAATCGATCGAGCCGTTGCCATGGCTGTTGCCGATAAGGAGGTCAATGCACTGATCATCACTGGTGCGGGACGCGCCTTTTCCTCTGGGTATGATCTTCAGGGCGCCGATTATGATGTCGATATCGAGGACTGGCATGCAGATATGTCGGAGAATGCCCAAGCGCTTCTCAATATCTGGAAAGCACCGATTCCTGTCATCGCTTCTGTCAATGGGTATGCGCTGGCGGGTGCGCTCGAACTCGTGATGGCTTGCGATCTGGCGATTGCAAGCGACAATGCGAAATTCGGTGAACCGGAGGTGCGGCACAATTCGGGACCACCCGCACTGTTCATGCCTTGGTTGCTCGCGACACGCGACGTGCGTTGGCTGATGTACACAGGGGATGTGGTCGACGCCGAGGAAGCGTTGCGCATGCACCTTATCAACAAGATCGTGCCCGCCGATCAATTGCTGGAAAAGACCGAGAACCTGGCGCGCAAGCTCGCCCGCATGCCGGTACCGGCGATCAAATTCGCCAAGTCCTCCATCAACAACCAGCAGATGGCTGCCGGCTTGATGACGTCCTTCGATTTCAACGTGCACGCCATCGCTGCGCTGCATGTCAGCCGCGACGGGCAGGAGTGGATGCGCAACCTGCAGAAAATGTCACTGAAGGAGTATCTGGAGTTCCGGGATGCTCCCTTCAAAGGGCTCGATTGACACCGGTATTTCATAGCGACCGGCGGCGCCAGCGCGTGCTGCCATCACCACGATCAAGGAAGGAAGCTCCAAGGATGCAAACGAGCACAGCGCCGGATGACGTGCAGGACATGATACCCGTTATCGACATCGCGCCCTTTGTAGAAGGCGAAGCCGCGGGCCACGCGGTGGTTGCTGCCATAGAGGACGCGTGCCGTAAGACTGGCTTCTTTCTCGTGACGGGGCATGGTGTGAAGGCGGAGGTCACAACGCGTCTTTATAATCTTGCTCGCGATTTCTTCGACGAGCCACAGGAATGGAAAGTCGGGCAGGGAAGGGGTACGGCGATGGAAGGCGGCGTCGCGTTCTCGCCGCTCGCAGACGAGGCGCTTGCGGCGACCCTTGGGATTAAGACGCCCGGCGATTACAAGGAGAGCCTGAACTTCGGACCGCGATTGCCGGGTGATCTGTGGCCAACCCGTCCCAAAGGATTACAACAGGCTTTTGAAGACTATTTCGCTGAAATGGAAAGGCTTGCGGGTCATCTCAGGCGCGCCTTTTGCGAAGCGATAGGTCTTGCACCGGATTTTTTCGAGCCCGCCTTTGAAAATCATCTCTCGGCATTGCGGGTTATCAACTATCCGGAACAGACGGAGAGTCCGCTTCCAGGGCAACTTCGCGCCGGTGTCCACACCGACTACGGTTTCATGACGATCCTCCGGTCGGAGGCGTCCCCGGGCGGACTGCAGGTGAAAAACCGGGCAGGTGAATGGCTTGATGCACCCAACGTCGAAGGGGCCTATGTCATCAATATCGGCGATGCTTTCATGCGCTGGTCCAACGATGAATGGCTCTCTACTCCGCACAGAGTTGCCAACCCGCCTGGCGCTTTCAAGGGCACGACTCGTCGCCAGTCCATCCCGTTCTTCCTCAACCCGTCCAGGGACACTGTGATCCAGTGCCTCCCGCCTTTTGCAGCAAAAGGGGCCCCTAAATACGAACCGATCACCTACGGCGATTACATTTCACTGAAGACCAGCCAGGCCTTCGGTAGAACCTGACGGCAAGAAGCGGAAGACCGCCTGCCCGCAGTGCATGACCAAATCAAAACCAGTTTGAGGGAACTTCGATGATGAACATGAACAGGCGGCAGATCCTTGCCGGAATGGGTGGAATGACAGCGGCGACCATGCTTGGCGTGCCAGCATGGGCACAAAGCAAGACACTCGTCGTGCCGACGCTGGGCGGCGCATGGGAGCAGTTCTGGCGCCAGACTTTGGCTCCAGCCTTCACTCAGAAAAGCGGTGCTCAGGTGACACTGGACGCTGGCAATGGTCGTGTCTGGAGCGCCAACCTACGTGCAGCGGGGCCACAAAAGCCACCATACTCGATCCTCATGACGAATGAGGCATTTGCATCAAGCCTGCGCAAGGAAGGCTTCTTCGAAAAGCTCGATCTGGCAAAATTGCCGAACTATGCCGACCTCTACCCGCTTGCCAAAAAGACCGACGGCTGGGGTGCTATCGCGATGGTGTCTCCCATCGGCCTCGCCTACCGTACTGATATGGTCCAGACACCCCCCAAAGGCTGGAGGGATTTGTGGGAGAACCCCGAGTTTAAAGGACGTATTGGCCTTTACAACTTTGCCAACACGGCTGGCAAAATGGAGCTGATGCTGGCCTCCAAGATCTTCGGCAAGGATCAATACGATGTCGATGCGGGCTTCAAGGCGCTGGAAAAGCTCGGGCCTGTCATACAAGCCGATTTCAACCTTTCAACCGGCATCGCATCCGGCGAGTTCGTCGTCGCTCCCTTCGATTTCGGTGAGGTCGCGCGTTTGCGCAGCCAAGGACTTCCGATCGATGTCATCGTGCCGGAAGAGGGTCTGCTGATGTTCGATCAGACACTCAACATTCTCGCAAACGGGCCGGAGAAGGATCTGGCCTATCAATATGCCAACTTCCTTCTCTCGCCTGAAGGGCAGGTTCCGTTGATGAAGCAGTTCTTCGTCTCGCCAACCAACGCGAAGGTTACCGTCCCTGAAGATCTGAAGAAGGATGTGCCAATTTCCGGCGAAATGATGGACAAGATCCTGACTTGGGATTGGGCATTCATGAACGAGAAACAAGCTGGCTTTGCAGAGACTTGGGCGAAGGTCATGAAGTAGTTTCTGGCTCTCCGAGAGGCAATGCAGCCGGGTCGCCTCGGAACGACCCGGCATTCTCCCCGACGCAGTAAGAGTTGCGGTACGCCGCACGGACAATCTGGAAGATCGAGCATGACCGAGGTGAGCATAGAAGAGCTGACCAAGCATTACGGTACCTCCCGCGCCGTCAACGGAATTTCCGTCAAGATAGGACATGGCGAGTTCATATCGCTACTGGGGCCATCGGGATGCGGCAAGACGACGACGCTCAAGATGATCGCAGGTTTCGAGGACGTCACATCCGGCGCCATCCGTTTTGACGGCCAGGACGTGTCTCATATCCCGGCGGAAAAACGCGACATCGGCATGGTGTTTCAGAACTACGCGCTCTTTCCCCATATGACGGTGGCGCAGAACCTCGCCTTTGGGCTGGAGATGCGCAAGATTTCCCGGTCAGACATCGTAAACCGCACCGCCAAGGTTCTGGATATGGTGCAGCTTTCGGGGTATGCGGAGCGATATCCGCGCCAACTTTCGGGTGGGCAGCAGCAGCGCGTGGCGCTTGCCCGTGCCCTCGTCATCGAACCGCGCATACTCTTGCTCGACGAGCCGCTCGCCAATCTCGACGCCAAGCTTCGGGACGAAATGCGGGTCTTCATTCGAGATCTGCAAAAGCGCGTTGGAATTACCACCGTCTATGTGACGCACGATCAGGCCGAAGCAATGACGATGTCGGACAGAATCGTCGTCATGTTCGGAGGGCAAATCGCGCAGTATGGTGCTCCCTCCGATGTGTATGATCGGCCCGCGAGCCTGGAGGTCGCGCAGTTCGTCGGGCAGGTGAATACATTGCCGGGCCGCCTGACGGGCAGGGGTGCCGATGGCATGTCGATTATCGAAACCGCGCTTGGCGCGGCCTATATCAAAGGCGTGCCACCGTCGAACGAGGGTTCCTTTCCGGTTTTATTGCGACCGGAAGCTATCGAACTTGCATCTGTCGGAGCCAAGGGGCCCGGCGTTATCGCAACGGTTTTGCAGAGCTATTATTCCGGTAGCCTGATCGACTACCGCCTGGTGCTTGAAAACGGCGAGACGCTGAATGTTCAGACTTTTCCTCGTAATCGCTTCCAGCCCGGTGATCGCGTAACGGTAAAGGTCGATAGCGAGCGGTTCTGGGTGCCGGGAACGATCTCATGACAATTCGCGCTAGATCCACCTATCCTATTCTACTGATCGTGCCGTCGGTTTTGCTACTGGGGCTCTTTCTCGTTCTGCCATACCTCAATATCGTGGTCATGAGTTTCCGCAATCCGGCCAATGGCGCACCCTATGCGCCAGGATTTACCATTGGCAATTATCTGAGGCTGATCACAGATTCCTTCTACTTGCAGCAGGTGGCGAATACGCTGTTGATCGGTCTGGTCACGACGCTTCTGTGTCTCGTTCTCGGATTTCCAATCGCCTGGCAGCTCTCGCGCGAAAAGATGCGGTTTCGCGGCCTTGCCTATGGGCTCGTGCTGTCGCCGCTTCTTGTCGGCATTGTAATCCGCAGCTACGGCTGGACGATTCTGCTCGGGAACAACGGCATCATCAACAAGACGCTGTTGAATCTCGGGCTGATCGATCGCCCGATAGGACTGATGTACAACGCCCTCGGAATTGTCATCGCACTTGTCCACGTCTTCCTTCCCTTCATGATCCTGCCGTTGATGAGTGCGCTTCAGGGCATTGACCCGTCATTGCGGTCTGCTGCGCGTTCCCTCGGTGCTGGAAGGCTGATTGTTTTCAGGCGTATCATCCTGCCCCTTGCCATGCCCGGGATTCAGGCGGGTTGCATTCTGGTGTTTGTGCTCTCGTTAAGCGCCTATGTGACGCCAGCATTAATCGGCGGTCTTAGAGTGAAGACGATGGCGGTCAGCGTCGTGGATGCGTTGATCGATACGTTCCAATGGCCTTTCGGCTCTGCCATGGCACTGATGCTTTCGCTCACCGGAGCAGCGATTGTCGTGATTTTCTCGTGGCTTACGCGTATGAAATGGAAGATTGGTTGATGTCCAAGCACATATTGAATGGTTATTGCCTCGTCATCTACGGCTTCTTGCTGCTGCCCATTCTCGTGGTTGTCGGCGCATCCTTCAATGCGGGCGCATTTTTGACTTTTCCGCCCCAAGGTCTCTCTTTCCGGTGGTATGTCGTCTTCCTCCATAACGATGTTTTCTGGCGCGCAATTCGGACCTCCCTGTGGGTAGCAGCCGTTTCGACTGCGATTTCCGGCGTCATCGGAACAATGGCGGCTATGTTCTACGTGCAGCATGCGGGACGGTGGAAGGAAAGCGTTCGGCTGGCGATGCTGCTGCCACTGCTCCTGCCGGAAGTTCTGACAGCAATATCGCTTCTGTTCTTCGTCTACGCGATCGGAGTCGGCACGACGACGATGGCTGGCATGTTGATTGGGCATGTGCTCATGACGCTGCCCTTCGTTTTCATCAATGTGTCCGCGGCGATGGAGGCCTACGAGCCCTCGTGGAGCCTGGCCGCCCGCAGCCTTGGCGCAGGCCCGTTCACTCGCTTCAGGCGCATCATGCTGCCGTTGATCAAGCCAGGAGTGATCGGTGGGTGCCTCTTCGCGTTCATCATTTCCTTCGATCTCTTCACGATATCGTTCATGTTGAAGAATGTCGGGACGGCGACGCTTCCGATCCAGATCTATGATTATCTCAGGACGAACTTCACACCTGAAGCCGCAGCGGTTTCGACCCTATCCATCGTGATGACGATTGTGGTGGTCGTTGTGTCTGAAAAGGTGCTTGGCTTACGGGTTCACCGGTTTTGACGGCAAACCTGCAGGCTTCGCGATCGGTTTCCGCGAGCGGCAGTAGCAGCTATTGCAAGCCAGATGCTTCCCAGCTTCACGCCAAACCTTGCGCTATCTACTGCGATGTTCGTCAGCCCTAGTGGTATCTCGCCAGCGATGCCGCTCTCGCCAAATCCTGATGCTCCCATGTTTTAAAACGGAGATTCCCAAACGTCGTGCCTCCGGGAGGTTACCAATGGGAAGAACGTCATTCGCGCAAGAGAGAGCATCTGGGTGAGAGGCGCTCTCTATGGCAATTAATGATTGATCATGTGGCGATCATTCGTCCGTCGCAGGCCATGTGGAGGCAAATATGAAGAAGCCAATCCGCACCAGCCTGGAAACTGATCCTGATTCATACCAAGGGCTACGCGAACTAGCGTAATCAACGAGTTCTGGCCACAAGCGCGATCGCTAACGAGGTGTCGATATCGCTTATGAACGGCTCCTGCAGACCAAGAGAATTCACATTTGCAGCGCTATCAGCCCTGCGACCGAGCCATCCTGTCAGGGCAGCCTCTCTACTCCAGGGCGCCCAAATGTTCCCGAGCGAAGGCTATCAGGCTTTCTATATGAATCGCGACGGACTTGCGCGTATCCGCCGCGCTACCCCGCTCTATTGCTTCAATGATGAGGAGATGCTCGCTGGAATCTGGTTTCAACCTGTCCTTGAGCCGATCAATTTCAAACAGCCGGGTGGTGGCGCGCAGTTCTCGCAAGACTTTTACCATGACGGCATTGCCGCAATAATCGATGATCATATTGTGCAGATTGTCGTCCGAAAACCAGTGCGCGTCGGTGTGGTAGGCCGTGGCGTCCAAGAGATCGTGGATCTCCCGGCGAACGGCCATAAGCTGGCGTCGCGGGATGTTGGGGATGGCAAGAACTGCAGCTTCAGGCTCGATCAGAAGGCGCAGCCGCAAGCTTTGCAGGTATTCGCCGATATCGACGCGCCGTACAACATAGTTGCGCCCGTCGCCCTTGCGCACGAGGCCTTCCCCCTCCAGCCGTTGGAGCGCTTCTCGCAGCGGCGTTCTTGAAATACCAAGGGCTTCGGCAAGCTTCGCCTCCACGATCACATACCCGCCCTTCAGGCTCCGATGGCGGATCATGTCTGAAACAGCGTTATAGGCGAGGGATGCGAGGTTGTGCGGCCCACGTTCACTCGGTTTTTCAGCAGTGGTCGCCGAGATATCTGTCAATTTGCTGGTCTTTCATCCTTGCAATGATGTTCCGGGCTGTACTTTAACAGACAATCCATTGCTCATGATAATCGAGGATGGCGTTGATGGGAAAGGGGTAGCATGGGCGATGACGTGAGCGAAGCAGTTGAGGAAAGCCTTGCACAGGAAACCTATGGGCTGCTTCTTGCCGAAATCACCTCCGCGCGCCTGGCTGGGGGAAGTGTCATCCAGCAGCGCCGTCTTGCCTCGCAGTACGCCGTCTCGCGTTCCCCAATGCGGCATGCTCTCAGCCGACTCGAAGGGGAGGGGCTGTTGGTGCGTGACGAGCGAGGTGTTCTTTGCGTCAGGGTCATCACGCTCAAAGACTATCTCAACAGCCTCACGATGCGAATGTTGCTGGAGCCGACGGCCGCGGCGCTCGCCGCTCCCGGTGCCGATGAGGAGGATGTGGGCCGTCTCCTCGCCAGTCTGGATGTCATCGAGGCCGATCCAGAGCCCGACCCCGAGGAGGTATGGAGATTCGATGATGCCTTGCATGACTTTATCGCGGATCACAGCGACAACCCTTTCATGTCGGCAACAATTGCTGAGATGCGGCGATATACAACGATATTTGAACGGCAGATGGCGCTCACCCGCGTTAAGCCCGGCGTAGCGGAACACCGCGAAATCATTATGGCGCTGGCTAGCCATGATGCTGAACGCGCTCGTAAGGCCATGGCGTCTCATCTCGAAATCGTGCGTCAAGGCGTCCTTTCCAATTATTGATCGATGGCAGACTTGCACGATATGACCATTAGTGTATAAAAGTGGGATCCCACATGAATACAAAAATGTGGAGCTAATAAATATAAACAACCCCAGAGGCCAATATGACAAAGCTTTTGCATTCCCGCTTCACGCTTGCGGCAGCGTTCTCGATGATGGCATCGGTCGCCTTCGCGCAAAGCTGTGACCCAAAGGTCGCCGCCGGTGAGCTTATCAAGCCCGGCACACTGGTGATGTCGACCAACCCCACCCTGCCGCCACTGCAGTTCGTTGATTCCAGTGGCCAGTTGAAAGGCATGCGTGTGGAGTTGGGCGAGGAAATCGCCAAGAGGCTTTGCCTCAAGCCTGAATATGTTCGCATCGAATTTTCCGCGATGGTGCCCGGTCTGCAGGCGGGCCGCTGGGATATGATCAATACAGGCATCTTCTTCACGGAAGAGCGCGCCAAGGTCATGCAGATGATCCCCTATGAAGATCAGGCGATCAGCATTTCGATTGCGCTGAACTCTGACAAGAGCGTCAAGTCGAAGGATGATCTGGCAGGCATGACGATCGGCGTCGAGATCGGCGGCTTCGAGGAGACGAAGACCCGTCTTCTGGATAAGGAGCTCCGCGACGCTGGCAAGGCGGGCCTCTCAATTCGGACATTTGACAATTTTGCTCTTGCCTTCCAGGCATTGCGTGCCGGCCAGGTTGACGGCGTCGTGTCCATTGATGCGGTGGCTAAGGAATACGACGCTCGTGGTGATTTCAAACGCGCCATCAGCGGCCTCTATCCCGCGCCTGTCGCGGTTGCGTTCAAGAGCCCGGCTCTCGCGGATGCCGTTTCCGCCACGCTCAAGGGCATGAAGGCGGATGGCTCGCTCAAGACGCTGTTCGACAAATACGGTCTCCCGATGGTTGCCGGCGATTATTCCGTCAAGGGTCCTGGTCGCTGACCGGCCTGATTTGAACATGGCGGGCGTGGTCTCCACGCTCGTGTATTTTGTAGGAAGATGGTCTGATGACATTATGGAGCTGGTCGGGTTTTTTCGGGTATCTCGTCAATCCCTTCATCCTTGGCGGCGTTTTTACGACGATCTGGCTGACCGTTGTGTCTCTGATCGCCGGTCTCGTCCTGGGTTTCGTGTTGGCAATGATGCGGCGGTCGCATCTGCGCTCGGTGCAGATGCTCGCCAAGGTCTATATCTGGCTGTTTCGCGGAACACCACTGCTGGTGCAGTTGATCGCGCTATATACCGCCTTACCGCTCTTCGGCATCAAGCTGAGTGTGATCGAGGCAGCCCTCGTGGGACTGGCGGCCAACGAGGCCGCGTATCTTGCGGAGATCATTCGCGCTGGCATCGGTGCCGTTCCTGAAGGTCAATCTCGCGCTGCGCGCGCACTCGGCATGACTGAGAGACAGATCATGCGCCATATCGTCATGCCGCAGGCGTTCAAGGTCATTATCCCGCCGCTCGGCAATTCGGTGAATGGCTTGCTGAAGACGACCTCGGTGACATCCGTCATCTCGATGGAGGAGTTGCTCCGACGCACGCAGGTCCTGATTCAGGAGCGCTTCATGGTGCTCGAGCTCTTCGCCGTTGCGGCCATCTACTATCTGCTTTTGACCACGCTCTGGGATTTCTTCCAGCGATACATCGAAAACCGTCTCGGACAAGCCGACGCCCGGTTGTCGATCAACGAGAAGCGTTAACACCAGGATACTCACTCACATGACGAAGACATTTCGCGGCGTATACACGGTTATGATTACGCCACTGGATCGCAATGGCGCCGTTGATCTCAGCGCGCTGGCCTCTTTCACAGACTGGCAGATCAAAGAGGGCATTCATGGTCTGATCCCGCTTGGCTCGACAGGCGAGTTCCTGTCGCTAAGCGAAGAGGAACGCGATGCCGTCGCTCGCACAGTCATCGAAACGACTGCCGGCCGGGTTCCGGTCCTCATCGGCACGGGTGCAGAGGATACGCGTGAATGCGTGCGGCTGAGCCGCAAGGCTGAAGATATGGGCGCTGACGGAGTAATGATCATTCCGCCCTTCTATTGCACGCCCACAGATGATGAATTGGTCGAGCATTACAGGACGGTTGCCTCGGCGATTTCCATCCCGATCATGGTCTACAACAATCCGGCAACCGCCAATGTCGATCTCAAGCCTGAGCTCGTCAAACGCATCGCCGAAATCAAGGGTTGCGACTATATCAAGGAATCGACGCTCGAAGTGACCCGCGTAAGGGACATCATTCGTCTCGCTGGCGATAACATGACCGTATTCGGCGGCATTCTCGGCTTCGAATCCTTCGTAATGGGCGCTCAGGGGTGGGTTGCCGTCGCATCGAACGTCGCACCAGGTCCTATGGCGCGGATCTTCGAGCTGGCCGCTGACGAGAAGAAATTCGATGAAGCGCGCGCGCTCTATCTAAAATGGCTGCCAGTCATTCAGGCCGTTGGCGGACAGGCCTATGTCGCCGGCTCGAAGTCCTTGCTCACTCATATGGGTTTTCAGGCAGGAACGCCTCTCCCTCCGCGTTTGCCGCTTCCTGCGGCACAGGATGCTGAGATGAAGCAGCTGGTTTCCGATTTCGGCCTGGTTTTCACGGCCTGAGGAAGAACGACGATGCCCGCTGTCTCGACGCAATACCCGCCGGGTTCCGACACGCCCATCGAGATAAGCTTCGATGGAACAGTGATCAAGGCCGAAAGGGGAATGACCATCGCAGCCGCGATGGAGGCAGCTGGCCGCCACTCTTTTTCACGTGGTCTAAAAGGCGAGCCGCGGGGTCTTTTCTGTGGCATGGGGGCCTGTCAGGACTGCCTTGTGACGGTAAATGGCAAGGCGAGCCAGCGGGCCTGTATGACCTCTGTCCAGCCTGGCATGGCGATCACTCGGCCCCAGCCCCGGCCTGATCTCATGTCGGCGGATTTCGATGATCTTGCGGAAACCCCAGCGAACATCCCCATCCTCGAAACCGATCTCCTGGTTGTCGGCGCAGGTCCAGCAGGTCTCTGCGCAGCCGAGGCCGCCGCATCGGCGGGCGCGTCCGTTATGCTGCTCGACGAAAGATCCTCTGCCGGTGGGCAGTTCTTTAAACAGCCGCTGACGCGGACGGCTATCCGTCTTCTCGAAAATGACGAGCAGGCTTTGTCGGGTGCAGATCTTGTTCGAGCTGCCCGAGATGCGGGCATAACCTTTCTTGAAGGCAGCACCGTCTGGGGCGCCGAGCGACGGGATGCGTCGACGCCAATCATCGGCTGTCTTGGTGCCAATGGGGCATTCTACTGCAAACCTCGTATGACCGTAATCGCAACCGGGGCTCACGAGCGTCCGACTGCCATTCAGGGCTGGACCCTGCCAGGGGTGATGACAGCCGGATCGGCGCAGACGCTATTGAGGAGCTATGGTGCGGTTGCTGGGAAACGTATCGTCGTCGCCGGCAACGGGCCGTTGAACATTCAGATCGCAGCAGAGCTCTTCAAGGCCGGAGCGACCATCGTTGCGCTGGTGGAAAAGGCACCCGCTCCGTGGACGAGGCCAGTCCTCGCGCTGCAGCTCTTCGCGGTCAATCCGCTGCTTGCGACGAAGGGCATTCGACAGCTCGAGGGCCTGCGAAAGGCAGGTGTTCCCATCCTTTGGGAGAGCGACGTCGTCGCAGCGTCTGGTGCCGATAGCGTCGAGGAAATTGCCATCTCTGGCCCCGGTGGGCGCGTGACTTTTGCCGCCGACACGCTTCTTGTTGGCGGCAACTTTACCCCGTCGAATGAACTGTCCCGCCTGCTTGGTTGCGCGCATGAAGTGGTCAACGGAAATCTTGTCGCTATCTGCAAGAGCGATGGCGAGACAAGCCTGCCGGACGTGCATGTCGTGGGCGAGGCAGCCCGCTTCGGTGGTGCGCATGTCGCAATGGCGGCTGGGAGGCTTGCCGGCATGGCAGTGGCAAGAAAACTTGGCCATTCGGCAACGTCGACGACTTGGCTCGAAAAAAAGCTTGCCCGGCATAGGACATTTCAAAAGGCCCTATGGGCCCTCTTCGCGGCCGGAAGTTCTCAGGCCACGAGCGACACACACGCCGCGCCTGACGAGACGATACTCTGTCGCTGCGAAGGCGTGACCTTTGGAGCGCTTCGAAAGCTTGCACAAGACAGCGCGCTCGACGTCGCGACGCTGAAGCGCCTTTCTCGCGCCGGTATGGGGCGTTGCCAGAGCCGTTATTGCGGACCCTCTATCGCTGGCATCGCCAAATCTCTTCATCGGAACGACGAGACGCGCGGCTTTCTTGCACCGCAGATGCCCCTGCGCCCTGTTCCCCTTGCTGCGCTGGCTGTCGAAAAGCCGGAATGGGGTGGACACAAGCGGGCTGTCTTGCCCGACCGTCCGCCGCTCAAAAATACTGAGCCTTTGCAGGTGAGCGAAACATCAACCTTGGTGATCGGCGGCGGCATTGCCGGGATCTCTACGGCGTTGTTTCTGGCGCGTGAGGGCGAGGACGTAACCGTGGTGGAGCGGAGCTTTCCCAACTCGCTCGCCTCCGGCGGCAATGCCGGCAGCTTGCATGCCCAGCTGCTCTCCTTCGATCATGGAGCCCGCTCGGAAGGGGGAGGGGCGCCTGCGGCCCAGACCCTACCGCTTCAGCGGGATTCGATTTCGCTGTGGGCATCCCTGCAACGCGAACTCGCGCGGGACTTCGAGATGAAAGTGACCGGCGGGCTTATGGTGGCAGAGACCGATGAGCATCTCCGTTTTCTCAAGGAGAAGGTCGCAGTCGAGCAAAAGGCCGGTATTGAATGCCGCATCGTGGATCAGGGCGAACTGCGGCAGATAGAGCCCGCGCTTTCACGCCAGTTTGTCGGCGCGGCCTACTGCCCGCAGGAGGGCAAGATCAATCCGCTCATTGCCACTGAGCATGTGCTCAAGGCTGCGCGTGAGGCAGGCGCCCGGATCATCGACAACTGCGAGGTAATTTCTATCACGCCGGTTGTCGGCGGATTTGACGTTAAAACGAACCGTGGGCGGATCCGGGCAGGGCGTGTCGTAAACGCGGCGGGCGCTTTCTCCGCCCGGATCGGCGCGATGCTAGGCCTTGACGTTCCGGTTTTCGGTGCGCCCTTACAGATGGTTGTCACGGAGGCGGCCGCGCCGACGATATCCTGCCTCGTGGCTCACGCCGATCGCCACCTGACACTTAAGCAGGCTGCAAACGGAAACTTCATCATCGGTGGTGGCTGGACGGCCGGACTCGATCCGGTATTCCAGCATCCTCGCCCACTTCTGTCCAGTCTTGAGGGAAATCTTTGGGTAGCACAGCATGTGGTGCCGGCCTTGAGAAAGTTGCATGTCATCCGCAGCTGGGCTGCGATGAACATCAATATCGACGGAGCACCCATTCTTGGCGAACATCCCGACCAGCCCGGATTCTTCAATGCAGTCACATCGAACGGCTATACTCTCGGCCCGATCGTCGGCCAACTCACTGCTCAGCTTGTCCTAGGCCGAGAAACCGGTCGGGCATTGCAGCCATTCTCCATATCACGCTTCAAGAAAGGTCGTTCATGATCGAGATCAACGGCGTCAGCAAGTTCTACGGCCCCTATGAGGTTTTGAAGAACTGCAATGTGAATGTCGACCGGGGTGAAGTCGTGGTTGTCTGCGGCCCATCGGGCTCGGGGAAATCGACGCTGATCAAATGCGTCAACGGGTTGGAGCCTTTTCAGAAGGGCTCCATCCGTGTCCACGGCATCGAAGTAGGTGATCCGAAAACGGACCTGCCCAATCTCCGAACTCGTGTCGGCATGGTGTTTCAGAATTTTGAGTTATTTCCGCATCTGACGATCATGGACAACATCATGCTTGCCCAAAGGATCGTTCTAGGGCGGAGTGATACGCTCGCGCAGACGAAAGCGATGCAGCTGCTCGATCGTGTCGGGCTCGTCGACCATGCGCGCAAATATCCCGGTCAACTATCCGGTGGCCAGCAGCAACGCGTGGCAATCGCCCGCGCACTTGCCATGGACCCACTCGCCATGCTGTTTGACGAGCCCACCTCCGCGCTTGATCCAGAGATGATTTCCGAAGTGCTTGACGTTATGACATCGTTGGCGCGAGATGGCATGACGATGATGGTCGTGACCCATGAAATGGGTTTCGCGCGTCGCGTGGCGACCCGCGTGATCTTCATCGATCAGGGCGAGATCGTTGAAGACAGCCCCAGCGAAGCGTTTTTCGCCGGCAAGCACAACCCGCGTACAGAAGCCTTCCTCAGCAAGATCCTCCAGCACTGAGAGCACGCAAGCCATGACAGAATTCGACCTCATCATCGAGAACGGCACAATCGCGACGGCGTCAGACGTCTATCAAGCATCAATTGGCATCAAGGACGGTAAAATCGTCCAGATCGGGATGCAGCTGACGGGCTCGGCGAAAACAATAGACGCCAGCGGAAAGTACGTGCTGCCCGGTGGTATCGATAGCCACGTACACATCTCCCAGCCCTCAGGCGAGGGGATTGTCATGGCGGACGATTTCGCAAGTGGGACGCTTTCGGCGGTCTTCGGCGGCAATACGACCGTCATGCCGTTCTGCCTTCAGGAGAAGGGCAAGCCATTGCGCGCGTCCCTTACCGAGTATCACAAGCTCGCCGAAGGCGAATGCTACACGGATGTTAGCTTCCACCTGATCATATCCGACCCGACGGATGCCGTGCTCGGACAGGAAATTCCGGCGCTAGTGGAGGATGGCTACACGTCCCTCAAAGTATTCATGACATATGAGGATCTGCGCCTGAATGACGCGGATATCTTGAAGACGCTGGATGTCGCCCGCCGTACAGGTGCGACCGTCATGGTTCACTGCGAAAACGAGGATGCCATCCGCTTTCTCATCAACAAGCACGAACTTGAAGGGAATGTCGCCCCAAGGGCGCATGCATCTACACGACCGATCGCGGTGGAGCGGGAGGCGACGCATCGCGCTCTGTCGCTGGCCGAAATCGCCGACGTGCCGATCGTCATCGTGCATGTTTCGAATGGCGAAGCGATGGAAGAAATCATGCGTGCGCGTCAGCGCGGCGTTCGAGTTGTCGGCGAAACATGCCCGCAATATCTCACGCTGACCGCCAAGGATCTGGAAGGCATGGATTGGGAAGGGGCGAAATACGTCTGCTCCCCACCGCCGCGAGACGAGGCCGCCCAGAAGGAATGCTGGCGCGGCATCGAAACCGGCGTCTTTGAGCTGTTTTCCTCCGATCACTGCCCCTTTCGCTACGACGATGTGACGGGCAAGCTCAACCCCAAGGGCCGCGAGAACTTCCGCCATATCCCGAACGGCATTCCAGGCGTCGAGGTCCGACTTCCGATCCTGTTTTCGCAGGGCGTAATGGGCGGACGTATCGACCTGACGCGTTTCGTTGCGATCACCGCGACCAATCACGCCAAGACCTACGGTCTCTATCCCCAAAAAGGAACGATTGCGGTCGGCGCTGATGCCGATATCGCGATCTGGGATCCTGAGGTGCGTCGTGTCATCCGCCACGCGGATCTCCACGACGGTTCGGACTATTCGCCTTATGAAGGCATGGAAATCCAGGGCTGGCCGACAACAACGATCGTTGCGGGGACTATCATGGTCGAAGACGGCGCACTCGTTGGCCAGAAAGGGCAGGGTACCTACCGTTCTGCCACGATACGCTCGATGCGCTCAGTCTGATTGGAGCGGTTCCACCAATGGCGGGAGCCGACTTTAGGCTCGCAACCGCCAGGAACGAAGGGATAGGGCTTTTGCCTTTTCGAGGAGAGGCAGAGACCCTCACGGATTTTACATAAAAGGAAACAGCATGAAATTGAAGATTACTGCAGGTCCGTTCGAATTTGACGCGGTACTGGAAACGGACAAGGCCCCGAAGACTTCGGAATCTTTCCTGAAGCAAATGCCGTTTGAAGGCAAGATCGTTCACGTGCGCTGGTCTGGAGAGGGCGTCTGGATTCCGCTCGGCGACCACGATTTCGGTGTCGGATATGAAAACCACACGAGTCACCCTGCTCCCGGCCACATCCTTCTTTACCCGGGCGGCATCAGCGAGACCGAGATCCTGCTCGCCTACGGCGGCGTTGACTTCTCGTCGAAGATGGGCCAGCTGGCTGGTAATCACTTCATCACGATCAAGTCAAACCTCGACAAGTTGCCTCAGTTGGGCCGCATCGTTCTGTGGGAAGGCGCGCAGGACATCCGGTTCGAAGCCGTGGAGTGAATGCATCTCTTTCATCCCTACATAAAGCATGAGATTGGATTGGCGATAATTTTTCCAGAGATAGTCGCCTCTCCGGCATTTCCGCGCGAATGAGGCGCAGATTACGGCTTCGGGTCCGGCAATCATATTACCAATGCGGTCGAGATTTTTCGCAGGAACTATATAAAACGGCGTTATCGTCTCGACCGAGTGGCGCACGGCGGGCTTGCATGTCAGAGGTCGTTTACAATGATCTGCCTCACTGTATTGGCTCTCGATGTGGACAATCAAGCATTGTGCATAATCATCCTCCGTTGCTAGGTGCGAACAGATTTATCGGATTGTTGCCTTCCGCGCCTGTTCGGAGGGTGGTTACAGGCGCAAAGCACTGGCTTGGCCAGTCATTTTGAACCATCCAAGCCCGATCGGCTCAAACAGATTGCTTGGCGGCGCGTCCACATTGACCTTCGCTGGCGGCAACCAGCGTGCTCCAATCTCATCGGATCGAAGCACGCTGGTGTCACCCGGACGATCAGTTAGTGCGGTAGCGCGCCAGCCAGTGGGCGTAAGGTGGTGGCAGTGTTGCCCAAGCGGGATTTTCAACGCCGAGCGCTTTTGCTGCGGCATAAGGCCAGTGCGGATCGGCGAGGAGTGGACGGGCCAGCATCACCAGATCCGTTTTTCCGTCCTGAATAAGAGCATCAGCCTGAACAGGATCGCTGATGAACCAGCTGGTCGATGCCGGCAGGTCTGTTTCCACATGAACGCGTGCGGCGATCTCCGCCAAAAAGGCGGCACCCCAAGGGATTTGCGCTGCTGGCGTGGAGAAACCGATGCTGACGTCGATTGCGTCAAGGCCTGCTTCCTTGAAGCGGCGAATCAAAGCGATTGATTCTCGAAGGGTCTCTTCGTCACGTCCATCGAACTCGATCACCCCGAAACGGGCCGTGAGCGGGAGGTTTTCGGGCCAGACTTTGCGCACCGCCGCGAGTGTCTCAATCAAGAACCGCCCACGGTTTTCAGGGCTTCCGCCGTACTCATCTTGCCGCTGATTGGAGTGGACGGAGAAGAAGCTTTGCGCCAGGTAACCGTGGGCAAAATGCAGCATAAGCCATTCGAACCCCGCATCGCGAGCCCGTTCGGCTGCAGCAACGAAATCCTGCTGCACGCGAATTATATCGTCCTTTGTCATTTCAGCGGGCACTTTTCCGAGGTCGCCGCCAAAGGCAATTGCTGACGGTGCGATGGTTGGCCATCCACGCGGGTCACCATCAGCTATATGATCATCACCTTCCCAAGGCAGATTGGCACTGGCTTTGCGGCCAGCATGGGCGATCTGAATGCCCGGCGTCGAGCCTGCGGATTTGATGGCCTCAACGATTGGGCGAAGTGCTTCAGCCTGGGCATCGTTCCAGATGCCGAGATCGCCGGGCGTAATCCGCCCTTCCTTTGATACAGCCGTCGCTTCCAGTACGACCAGACCCGCGCCACCGCGCGCTAGGCCCGCATAGTGAGGAAGATGCCAGTCCGAAACCACACCATCCGTGGCCATGTACTGGCACATTGGGGAAACCGCTATTCTATTGCGTAGGGTGATGCCTTTGAGGCTGAAAGTGTCAAACAGCTTTGCCATTGTTGGTCTCCGGTTCAAGAATGCGGTGGGTCTACATCTTCGTTAGTTCGAATACAATAGAACAATGGCATTAAAGTGATACCCGTGTTAATGATGGTGGTATGAGAGTCATGAAGCATCCCGCCATTCACGAAGTCAGCCTAGAGCAATTGTTTTACGCGCTGAGTGATCCAGTGCGCCTTGAGATCGTGCAAAAGCTTTGCGTTACCGATGAGGCAACGTGCAGTGCACTGGACGGGGGCAGGCCGAAGTCTAGCGTTTCACATCACTTCCGTGTGTTACGGGAAGCTGGGCTGGTGTGGACACGCAATGAAGGCGTCACACATATGAATGCGCTTCGGCGTGCCGAACTGAATGAGCGCTTCCCGGGCTTGCTCGATGTGGTCGAAGCAGCGATGCGTAATGCACCCAAACAGCATCATTCCGATGTCCAGATCGCGAAGCAATAAGACGTCGCGATGGAGTAACACGGTGCGGTACTGACGGTACCGGGTATCTCCCCGATAAGTTAGACCAACACCTCATGATCTCGCCCCCTTGATTTCGCTCCACCCGCTCAGTCGCTGAATCCAGCGAGTAGCGATTAGGACTGTGTGGGACGGTTGCGGACCTTTGCTTGACCCGTGCGAGGCGATCGAGCTCTGACTATCGAAGGAAACTTTATTCGACGATTGAACTGGCGCATTGACTGCGCCAGCAAAAGCTGGCGCGGTCTCATTTTCCTAATCCGCTCGTGGCAATCAAAGTTTCTAGGGGATAAGGCGGTTCTTGCGAAGGCTTGCGAAAAGGGCGAAGAACGCATCGTCGGTCGGCTGGTATTCGTTGAAGCCAAGACGGCGGCTTTTACTCATGTCGGTGACGACCTCGATGGGGCGGCCCAGATCCGCATCCGTGTGCCATGGAGACGCGAGACGGTCGATGTCAGGCTCCAACAGATTATCGCGTTTGGCGATGTCTCTCCAGATCACATCATCGTTGCTCATCTGCTCACTCAGAGGACTGATTGTGCCATCGAAGGGTGCTGGCTCTATGCCAAACCAGTCTGCAATTTTCTGCCACATCCATTTCCATCGAAAAACATCTCCGTTGACGACATTGAACGCCTGATTGCCAGCCTGTGGCGTCTCGGTTGCCCAAACCAGATGTTTCGCCAGAAGGTTGGCGTCGGTCATATCCGTCAAGCCGTTCCATTGAGCGGACGAACCGGGAAAGCGAAATGGACGACCGGTTTCTCGGCAAATGGTAGCATAGACGGCAAGCGTCGTTCCCATGTTCATGGCATTTCCGACCGCCTGGCCGATAACGGTATGTGGACGGTGGATACTCCAGGTAAAACCGTCGCGCTCAGCGGCAGAAAAAACTTCATCTTCCTGCGCATAATAGAAGTTCTCAACATCAAGACGGCCCTGTTCCTCACGAAATGGCGTTTGCGGCAGGACGCCTTTGCCATAAGCTTCGAAGGGCCCGAGATAGTGCTTCAGTCCGGTAACCAGCGCCACGTGTCGTGTGGATTGAGCAGGACTGAGCCCAGCTAAAAGATTACGAACCATCGCGGAGTTGACGCGTATATTTTCCGCTTCGCTTTCCTGTCGGGCCCATGTGGTTATAAAGACCGCATCGGGTCTGACGTCGTGCAAAGCACGCGCCGTTTCTTCTGCATTTTGTAAGTCGGCAGCAACGGGCACGATCCGATTATGATCCTTAGGCCTACGCGCCAACCCGTAGACTTTCCAGCCTTCTTTCACCAATAGCTCTGACGTTGCGTTGCCAACGATCCCGCTTGCGCCGACGACCAATGCTGTTCTAACCATGATGACACTCCATTTTTGATTGAACTACAGTTAGGCATCCGGCAGGCCGACATGTAGACGGGACAGTTTGGGGACATGGATACCAGGAGGTGACCACGATGAAGCCGGGCAGCAATGAAGAGGATTGGCGCGAGGACTGTGCGCCCCGCCGAGTGCTCGAACTGTTCTCGACCAAATGGACGAGCATGATCTTGCACACGTTGCATAAAATTCATCAGGGTGCCGCAAGGACAGGTGTGTTGGAACGGAGCCTGCCAGGCATCTCAAAGAAGATGCTGACGCAAACGTTGAAGGAAATGGAGCATTCCGGCCTGGTCTCGCGACATGTGTACTCGACAAGACCGCCTGCTGTGGAATATCGGCTGACCGGACTAGGCAAGCGTTTCGTCGAACCCGTCGAGTTGCTCTACGCTTGGGGCAGGGACAATTCTGATGCGCTGGATGCGCTTGAACCCCGTCCCAGCTCAAGACGGTAAGTGCCCGCAACTAGGTCAGCTTCGTTACGGAATTCTTTTGGTCATTGGCTGGTCGCCTAACCACAATAAGAAACCCTCCGACGCAGAGGGTTTCTCACAAAATTTCATTTTAGGATTTTTGTCTATAGCGCGCTTTGCCGGACGACCGTGATTTTGCCGAGTTCGACCAAGGGCGTCACATCGAGGATTGTGTTTTTCTCTGCCATGTCGAGGCTGTAGAGAAAGGCTCGCCCTGCGGGGCGGTTGTGCGCGGTTTCAATTTTTTCCCTACCGATATAGGGGCCGGCGGGAATGGGAACTCCTGAGGCTTCACAGTCCTCGATCGCTCTAAAACGTACGGGTGCACCTTCCATTTGGACCTCCTAAGGTTTGGCAAATGAAGAATATGCAGCTGGTACTGCCGGATTATGATGCACTGAAATAAACCGTGAGGCAACTCCTAGAGGTCAATTTTGCGGCCATGGGCCTATCAGACTAGGCATGCTGCGAAACAACCGCGTTCTACGACGAGGAGCGAGAACCATATTTTGAAAAGCTGCAAGGAGGACGTTGCGCACCGACCTGGGCTTTTCTCGATCGTCAGTTTTAGCTGCAACGGTCAGGTCGGCTTCCATGCCTGAAGCATGTGTCGAACAATGATACCTTCCCCAAAACCTAACCACACGTCAAAGCGACATCCACGGACGCTGACATTGCCAAAGGTATGATGCCCGTGGCCCTGATGAGAAAATCAACCGAAATATTCGATGCGCGCAATTTGCAACGGTCCCAACTACCCTACTCACCAACCTTAGCGACAAAGCGTTTGCCTTCGCCAGTTAAGACAAGGCGAGGAGAGCCATTTGCGGCGATTTCTCTGACGAAAGATTCCTTTTCAAGGTTGGCGACGGTTAAGGTCGAGATGCGCTTGTCGCCAACCAGCCACACACGACCAGAACGTCGCTGGTAGCGATACTGGTGGATCGCCGACAAGGTGCGAATTGCGGTCTTGGAAAGCTGCTTTTCACCAGATGTCATCATGACTTCTCCCATGAATGTTCTTGCTACGTTCATGTGATGGCAGGCGAGCGAGCTTTCAAGTACAAGTTTGATCATTCAGATTTAATTAAATATGTTGGCAAGTACTGAGTAGCAGGGATGATCGAAACGGGCTTGGACAAGTTGAGTAACCGATAGCCATTGGAGCCACCCATGTCCCCGCGTACTGTGCTTGTCGTAGAAGACGATCTTCTGATCAGATTGATGTTGGTTGAGGCGCTCCAGGACGATGGGTACACTGTCGTGCAGGCAGCGAACGTCCTTGAGGCGGTCGCGGCGATCGGACGCAATCCGTGCTTCGATGCATTGGTCACTGACGTCGACATGCCAGGACACCTCAATGGCCTCGATCTCGCCGGAATGGTTTCAAGCGTATCTCCGCTGACGCAGATCGTTATCGTGTCAGGTCGGGATGTCAGCGACGATGTCGGAATGGGTTGGGCGTTTATGTCAAAGCCTTACAGCTTGGATCACCTTTTGAAATTACTGGAGACGGACGATACTTCGATCACGGTCGCTCCTGGAGTGGCGAGCGCCCTTTAAATGTGCGGGACATTTCTCCGTGACGTCAGTTCTCTACTTGCTTCAAGACGCCGTGTTCGAGGCCAACGGGTATGCCGCCGCCCGAGATGCAGCTGGCACCGGCATGCTTTCCGAGACCGATATAGTTCAGAACGGCTTGGCCCTGGCGGCCCGCAGTGGCATTCCGATGGGTGATCTGGCCGCACAGGTTTTCGTCGATTCTCCGATGTTGACGAAGATCGTCGATAAGATGGTTGCGTCCGCCGACGTGTTCCGCGGTCCGGATCCGAATGACAGGCGCCGGGTTCTTGTCTTTCTTTCTGAAAAGGGTAGTGCGACGTTTTCACAACTGGCGTCTATCGGTGAAGGCGTAGAGAGAAGCTTTACGCAGTCTCTGGGTGCGGCGGCTCTTAACGACCTGTCAGGACTCCTGAGGTCGGTCTTGCGCGAATCCAGGCGACCTGCCGCCGACAAGAGTGGTTGTAAAAAAAGCCATGATACCTTAGCTTTCGGCGGGCCACAGGAAGTCTGACAGGTGTTGCGCGAACTTCACCGCGCGGAGTCGGGCTCTGACCAATGTCCCGCTATGTCGCAAAGCATCTATCGATCACCATGATTGATATCTCGAACAGTGGATAGGAATTGCGCGGTTGCCACCTCCGCGCCTATCAGGATGGCACCGGCTCCAGCGTTATCTAAAGTGTCAGGCTGCCACGCCGGTGAAAACCTACTTCGTATTCCGCCTAGTTCGTGACCTTGAACTTAATTCTTGCCGATACAATGGCGACGGGAGGTGGGGTGTCTGAATGGCGTGCTTGCGTGAACCGGTTACTGTGATTGCCGATCACCTGCGATAACGCCATTAACGATCCGTGCACCGACGCCGCTCCAGCCCCAAAATGGAGGGCTGCAGCGCTGTACTGCAACCCTCGTCAACTCACATGCAGTCGGCGATGTATTCGTACTTTTTCGCCAACTCCAGATTACCGCTGGTGATGGCGACAATTTCAGTCATGGTAACGGGTTGCAGTTTCTCACCGGCGATCAGTTTGGCCGCCGTCTCCATTGCAACTTCGCCTTCAAGTTTTGGATTTTGCGCAATAAGCGCCTGAATGTCACCTTTCTTCAGAGCTGCGACTTCGGCACTTGCTGCATCATAGGCGACCATTTTCACACGCCCGACAGCGCCCGCTTGACGCAATCCGGTGACTGCGCCGATTGCGCCCTGATCGTTGGTGCTAAAAATGCCAGCGAGATCGGGATGAGCGGATAGCGTCGAGGTGACGATTTCCGCTGCCTTTTGTGGATCATTTGACTGGTATTGCGCACCCAGGAAGGTGATCTGTGGGTATTTTTCCTTCAACGTCTTCTCGAAACCAGCTGCGCGCGCGTCCTGTGCCAACGAGCCTGGTGGCTGGGTGATCACCAGCACCTTGCCGGTTTTGCCGATCAACGATGCTATTTGGTCAGCCGCCATTCCGCCGCCAGCTTCGTTGTCGGTCAGGATCTGCGTATGGACAAAGCTCGTATCTGCGATCGTCTGATCGACCGTGATAACCTTGGTCCCGCGTGTGGATAGTTCGCGCATTGGTGGGATCAACGCCTGCATGTCGGTGGGGACAATGGCCGCAACTTTCGGGCCCGCGGCAGTAACGGCGTTGATCACTGGGATCTGTGCATCTGCTGCGAATTGGTCTGCCGCCGAGACAGTCAACGACAATCCTAACTCCTTGGCCTTGGCTTTGGCTCCGCACTGCATGGCCTGATAAAAGGGGCTGCCGCTAGATCCGAGAACAAGCGAGACGCTCTTTTCTTCCTGGGCTGTCGCAGTCCAGGCGGATGCTGCAAGCAAGGCAGATGTGATGGTGGTGACGACGATAGCTTTTTTCATGGCTTTTCCTTTGTTCCCCTTTTCATTACGGCAGTGGCGTCACTTGCCGCGTTTGCGAAGCCGTCGTTTGAGTTGATCGATCCAGACGGCGAGGATCAGCACGGCACCCATCGCGACAGTCTGCCAGAACGGCGGAATGCCGAGGATGACAAAGCCATTGAGAAGGATGATTGGAATAAAGACGCCGACGACCGTCCCAAAGACTGTGCCGGCCCCTCCGAACAAACTGGTTCCGCCGAGCACAACGGCCGATATCGTTGCAAGATTGTCCATGGCGTGACCGTTGATCGTGGTCGTGGCAAAACGAGCATTCGCCATGACCGCGGCTATGCCCGCCATCACTCCCGAGATCGTATAGACCTGGATGAGGCGCGCAGTCGTTGGGATGCCGGAACGTCTGCTGGCTTCTGCATTCGAGCCCACCGCGAAGACCTGCAGACCGAAACGCGTCAGATGAAGAACGATTCCGGCAATGACAACCGTGATGGCCGCGATGACGACGAGCATCGGTATTCCAAGCAGGCGGCCGGAACCGACATGGGTCACCAGAAGCTCCGGCATGGCGCGAACGTCCACGCCGCCTGACAGGATCTGCGCGCCGCCAAGCGCCATGCCGAGAGTGCCGAGCGTAACAATGAGCGGCTGTATGCGGGCGACCGCGATCAGAAACCCGTTGAGCGCTCCCCACAGGCCGCCGCTTATGAGTGCTGCGGCTGTGCCGATAGCGATAATGTCCCAGCCGGCAGCCGTTGTGCCGTAAGTGGCCCCATCGGCGCCGGAGAGCGCAAGCATAATCTTGGCAGATACCACGGATGCAAATACGAGCAACGAACCGATAGACAGATCGATCCCGGATGTGATGATGACATAAGTTTGTCCCGTTGCCAGGACGAGGAGGATTGCGGCGTTGATCGCCAATTGCTGGAGATTGTAGCCAGAGCCGAATTGCGCAGGCCGCAATACGGCGAAGATCATGATCAGCGCCATCAGTAGAAAGAAGATCCAACCGGCTGTAACGATGCGCAGAAGGCGGTCTTCGGTCGACCTGACGTCTGCTACGGTCGTTTCGTCGCTCATGCAATTTTCTCCGTTACCTGTCCGCTGGTCATCGCCCGCACAAGGTTTTCGACATTGGTCTCGCTGGCGCGCAGGTCGGCGACGGTCTGGCCAAGTCGAAGCACCTGAACCCGATCTGCAACGTCAAGAACCTGCGTCATGTTGTGGCTGATGAGCACGACGGAAGTTCCCGCGTCTCGAACCCTCTTGCATAGGTCAAGCACACGTTGCGTCTGAATCACCCCCAGGGCGGCGGTTGGTTCATCGAGTATGACGAGCTTGCGTGCCCACATCGCGGCCCTGGCGATTGCCACGGACTGTCTTTGTCCTCCCGACAGCGTATCGATGGCGACCCTTTGGGATTTCAATTGCACGCCAAGCTTGGCGAATTGCTCGACAGCGCGGGTCCGCATCGTGCTGCGGTCTATGAAGCCTAGCTTCCCGAGGACGCCGGGCTTGAGGATTTCCCGGCCGAGAAATAGATTTTCGGCCGGCGTCAGATCTGGCGCAAGCGCCAGGTCCTGATATACCGTCGCGATGCCATTAAGTTGGGCATCAAGTGGCGATCCGAAACGGACCTCCTGGCCATCAATTTTAAGGGAGCCACCGTCAGGGCGCTCCGCGCCCGACAGGATTTTCACCAAAGTCGACTTTCCTGCTCCATTGTCGCCGATCAGCGCCACGATCTCGTTTGGAAAGACGTTGAAGTCCGCCCCTCTCAGAGCCTGAACATGCCCAAAGGTGCGACGGATGCCGATGGCTTCGAGCAGGGGCTGGCTCATACGTCCAGCTCCAGCCCGATATTGTTGGAGAAGGCGTAGAACTCGTTGTAGCGCGCGACACACAGATTCGCCCAATGATCAAAGGCATCCGTTGTCTGCGGAAAGGTCCAGATCTCGACCTCCTGAAAATCGTGCTGACCACGGATGTGAAAGCGTCCCTGCGTCGCTCCACCAATTGCTTTCGCCTTGTCGCGAACTGCGTTCCAGCTCTCTTCCAGTGCGGTCTTTTCGGCATCACTGAGCAGATACCAATGCGGGCGTGGGCGGGAATAATGGATCCAGATCGAGTTTGTCATGTCAAAGAAACCTCGGCGCAAGAAGGTCGGAGAGCGGCGTCAGGCGGCCCACGATGTGTCGGGATGTGGTGAATTTGAAATCAGCGACGACCTCGTGGCCGCGAATGGCGGAGTCTGCGATATCCGGATGGGCTACTTCCCAGGCGCCGAGATGGTGCCAGCGATGCGACCAGTCCATACGATGGCGGCCCGCAATGTTTACTTTGTGGGCGAGGTCACCTTTGAAGGCTATATCGCACTCAAAGTCATATTCGGTGCGTTCCGATGGCGTTGCTTCACACCATTGGTCGTTCCATTCCCAAAGTGCGAGAAAGACCCATGCGTGATCGGAGATTGCGCCGTCACCCATCACCGGCGCAAACTCCTTCACGCCCATGAGCCATTCTGTTCGGAAAGCCCGGGCCCAGCCAGCCTTTTCCAACCTGATTGTGCCTTCGATCGCTGCCTCAAGGCTCGGGGCTTCAAACACGCCAGCGATATCGTGGTCATGTGTAAAGCCGGTATCGATACCCATCGGATCATTGTTCGACGCCGGATCGAACACTTTGCGCAGGGCCAGCGTCCAGCCCTCATTCGCCAGTTCGTGCAGCACCGAAAGGACCGCCTCTCGGTGATGTTCAGCATAAATTCCAGGTAGATCGTCCTGTCGATAGGCAAGGAACATAACCGAAGCCTTAGGAGGCCCGGAAGCAGCCGCCGACGAGAAGACGTCCGTATCTCCCGTCAGGCTCGTCATCGCCGCACCTTTTCCATTGCAGTCATCAAGGCCTCGACACGGGCGGGATCGACCGGATTCCACCAGCGGGAATCGACCTTGAGCCACTGTCCGATAATGGCACCGTCCGCGACCTGCATCAGGGCAGGGACCTGTTCCGGAGATAATCCCGAACCGACAATAACAGGGAGGTTTGTTCCTGCGCGCACCTCGTTCACCTCATCCGGCTGTGTGGGAGATCCCGTTCGCGTGCCTGTCGCAATCAATACATCGGCATCGAACCATTCTGCGTCGGTTGCCTGTTCGGTAATCGATCTGTCGGAGGTGATCGCGTGAGCGCCGAATTTCACATGAACGTCGGCAAAGATCGAAACATCCTTCGCGCCGATATTGGAGCGATATCGCAACGCCTGGGCTGCTGGCCCATTGAGAAATCCTTCATTGGCCACATAGGCATTAACCCACTGATTCACTCGCACCCATTTCGCTCCGACGGCTTTTGCCACCGCAAGACCTGGGATCGCTCCGTTGGCAACGCATGTTATGCCAATTGGTGTATCAACCGCATTGCGCACTTCCTGACAAACGGCAGTAAGGCCTGCTACGGTCTCGAAACCGATATCCTCGGGGCGGGAGAACGGCATGTCGCTGGCATTCTCGATCATGATGCCGTCGATACCACCGTTGGCGAGCGTCTTGGCGTCTTTGATCGCCGCGGAGATGATCGAGGCCATTGCTTCGCCCTCGTAGCGCGGTGCCCCCGGGAGTGCCCTGAGATGAATTACCCCGATGATTGGTTTGGGTTTAGTGAAATGTGCCTGTAGTGCGTTGGCTTTCGCAGGCAATACGATGGGGGCTGTCATGCGATCTCTTCCGTATTTACAGAGTAACTTTTGACTTCTTCCAGGCTCGGATAGCCGGATTGAGCGCCGACGCTCCTGCAGGACAGAGTGGCGGCGATCACGGCGCGGCGTATTATGACCTCGGGCGCCCAGCTGGCCGCCTGTCCGGCGAGAAACCATCCCGCGAGGCAGTCGCCCGCACCTGTGGTGTCAATAATGGGCACGCCGAGAGGTGGTCGGGCGGTGATGACGATGCTGCTTTGATGGAGCTCCGCTCCTTCTGCGCCACGGCTGCGAATGATTGTCTGGGCGCCCATTGAATGAAGCTTTGCAACGGGATCGTCACCCAAAGCGGCTGCGGCCCTGTCATTCACAAACACGACGCTGGCCCCTAGCAGGGCATCTGCGAGTGCGTCTATGCCACTGGAAAATGTCGCAGGCTCAAGATCGATGGACCAGGGCAGATTTGCGGAGCGGGCACGTTCGACCAAGCCGTGTGCAGCAGGCCCGAAAAAGGACGTATGGATATGAGCGATATCAGACAGGTCGAGATCTGAGATGACGTCGGCGTGCGGAAAGATGGACACTCCGGGGTAGAGCAGCAGCCTTTTTTCGCCATGCGGCTCGAGAATCGTGACCACACGGCACAAGGCGCCGGGGGTCATGGCAGGGCAGAAGTCGAGATCGTATTCGGACATGTGGGCGAGGATTGAGCGTGAGGCTAGGTCGTCGCCAAGCTGGGTTACCAGAGTCGGGCTGCCGCCGGCCTTCAGAAACGCGACAGCCGTGTTTGTCACTACGCCGCCAACAGCTTCAGAAATGGCCGAGCAGTGCACCTTCTCGTCAGGCGCTGGCACGTGTGACGCCGACATGCTGAGGTCCAGACTGATATCGCCGACAAATAAATAGCGGGACATGCGCACTCCTTAAACAAGGCATACATATTTGTTACTTTGTAATGACATTTTGAGTCAATCACTAAATGATCACAACACACGCAGTCTGTATAACTGCTTATTTTGTAAGCAATTTATGCTTTTATGCCTTTGTTTAAGGCGGCGTGAAATTCGCCCTTGTGAGCCAATATTGAGAAATGATATGAGATCTTTGTAATTACATTTGAGGGAAACATATGGCGTGGAAAGACGCTAGCCTTGTGAATGACGGCACGCCTAAGTGGCTGCAAGTCGCCAGGATTCTTCGCCGGAGTTTGGGTGACGGTGAGTTCGAGCCCGGTGAGACGATGCCGACGGAGGCGGAGCTCAACAGCACCTTCGGCATCAGTCGCACTACGGCAAGAGCGGCGCTCAATAGTCTGGTTCAAGAGGGAATGCTTTTGCGTCGCTCAGGTGTAGGCTCAGTCGTACTTGGCCCGAAGGTCGATCAACCTGTAAGCCAGATAGGTGGCTTCACAGAGGACATGCAGTTACGTGGGCTTGCGCCTTCGTTTGCAGCTCTGAAAGCAGAGTGGGCAAGGGCCTCCGGTGAAGCCACGCATGCCCTCGGCATTTCGTCTTCGGACACTCCGTTCATGGTGGAGCGTCTGCTGAAGGCAAACGACCGGCTTATCGGCCATTCGGTTTCGTGGATAAGGCCGGACATCTTTCGCTCGACGCATCCGCCAACACTGGACTATCTGACATCAAACTCGCTTTACGCATGGCTTCGCGAACGTCTGTCTGTCCACATAACTGGAGGATTTGAATTTATCGAAGCGCAGGTTGCATCAAAAGCAACTGCAAAGTTACTGGACATCGAGCAGGGTTCGGCCGTGCTTGTCGTTACTCGAGTTGCCCGGACATTGGATGGACTGCCAATCGAGTTCGCTGTGGTGACCTACCGGTCGGACAGGTACCGATTCCGACTTGAACTCTAGGTGGGATTCCAACCATTTGGGCCAGTTATCTGCTATCAAACGGGTTTATGCCAGGGAGAAGTTGCTGGTTGAGATCGCCAGCGCTTCTATCGAGGAACGACGGACCGGTGCAGATATGTTCACTTGCCGCAAACCTTCACATCGATCTCATCGATACGCCAACTCGTCAATTGAGGCCGGCGCCAATGAAAAGTATCCGCTTTTCAATTTCTGGCTCATATTTCTGAGTCCAGCGATATATCTCGGGATGATCGACTAGGTGTTTAGTCCCGGCATTTTATGGATGGGATCGATGATGAAACGATCCGGCTCCGAAGTCCATCGTTTACAGATGAACTCGTAGGGCGTGGGTCCCTTGAGTGTCTTGAGCCTTCGTCCGAAATTATAGGCGTCGATGAAGTCTGCGAGATGCTTTTTGAGCTGTTCGTGATCGCCGTAATGGAAGCGCTTGACGGTCGCGTCCTTGATGGTCCTGTTCATTCGCTCGACTCGTCCAGTGGTCCATGGATGCTTCACCTTGATCAGCCGGTGTTCGATATTGTTCTCGTCACAGACGCGGTCGAAGATGTGATTGAAGGCGTAGCGATCGCAAGCCCTATTTGTGAACTGAATGCCATTGTCTATCAGAACCGTATGGATGGCATAGGGCACAGCATTGACTAGGTTGCGCAGGAATTGGGCTGCATTCATCTTTCCGGCTTTGGCGTAAAGCTCGACAAACGCAAACTTGGACGTTCGATCAATCGCTACAATCAGATAGAGCTTGCCCTCAGCGGTCTGGACTTCAGCGATATCGATGTGGAAGTAGCCGATCGGGTAACTCTTAAACTTCTTTTTCGGCTCTTTATCTCCCGCCACTTTCGGCAGTCGTGAAATGTCATGGCGCTGTAAGCATCGATGTAAGGATGACCGCGTCAGGTGCGGGATTGTTGGCTGAAGGGCATAAGGCAATCATCCAAAGGTAGAAGCGCGTGTCTTCGGAAGGCGACAATCACGGCCTCCTCCTCGAGGCTCAAGATAGTCGAATGCGGTTCCTTCGGCCCGGTCGCCAAATCGGCAGCCGATGTGCGTTTCCTCCACTTGGAAACGGTCTTCGGGTTGATCCCATACCGCTTTGAGAGCGCTCTCAGGCTCTCTTGACTATGTTGTATCGCTCGACGGATTGCCTCAGTCGTTGTGGTGCGACCATGTAGAACCTGGCCCATAGTACCTCCTTCTATTCGACGGAAAATAGTGTACCATTAAAGTCCGGGATCACACACCTAGCATGCCTCGTTCCCCATCATCTGCTCGAGATCGCGGCAGCTAAACCCCATAACGACCCAAAATAACCTGACATGTCGCTATTCAATTTTCGACTACCTGCTCAGCCGTGAGTTTATCGTGCTCCAGAAAATAACGCTCGTGCCGAGGTATTCATCTGCGAATGCCGTGAACTCGGTTTTGGTAAATGGCTTCGTGGTCTTCGGTTTTTTGTAAGTTAGCATCGGTTCCTTGAACGCGTGTTTTAGGTGTTTATTCAGAGGAGGCATAAAATATATAAAATAATAGCGAGGGCTGCAAATTTATCTATATATTATGCCCTGGATGATGAAGCGAGCTGGTCGGAGGGTTGTCGGTAAAATCTGATGGGCCGATAATAAAAGTGATTCTGCAGCACGAGATAATTATATATTTTTTTGGTTGCGCGT